>Ga0209181_10000135_pt1 | contig 127437 bp, 133 predicted proteins | sample MAT05_FD_187208 | JGI IMG/M metagenome (GOLD analysis project Ga0209181, IMG submission 187208) | Freshwater microbial communities from Lake Fryxell liftoff mats and glacier meltwater in Antarctica - MAT-05 (SPAdes) (version 2) | ecosystem: Environmental > Aquatic > Freshwater > Ice > Liftoff...
CAGCGCCCTGTTCGGGGCGCGGGGTTAGTCGAAGACCGCCGAGACGTCGTCGGGCCGCATCGTCGAAGCGGTTGCGGCCGGCAGTCCCTTGCGTACAATTCCAGACCAGCAGCGTCACGCTGAGGCCAAACAGCGCGAGGGCCGCGATGCCGGCGAGCACGATCTCGCACCGGTATTACCCTTGAAGCCGCCGCCCCGACCAACAGCGCATCGATAAACGGCAATACCGCGAGTAGCGGCGCCCAACACCAGGGGGTCGGTCTGCGGATAGCCCCAAGGAACCACCCAAGGCCCTACTCGCCGCTCGCCCGGGACACGAAGCACGGTAGTGGCCCGGCCGTGAAGCGCCGGGCCGACATCGCGCGCGCCCTCAGCGCGCGGGAAGCTTCGCGCGTGCGGCCCTGAACGCATCGTAGTGCGTGCCCCCATCGACTGCGATCTGGCGGAACATCGCACAGAGTGCGACGTGGCTGGCTCGTTCACACGTTCATAATGGCTTGCGCTCCTAACCCGGCTCGTCAATAAACGAGGGTGAGGGTCTGTGGGGGCAGCCAAACATGCGCGCATCGATCCTGTGCGTCGCCGGCACGCGGCCGGAGGCGATCAAGGTGGCGCCGGTGGTGCTGGCGCTGCGCCGTCATGACAGCCTGGCCCCGATCCTCGTTGCCACCGGACAGCACCGCGAACTGCTGGCGCAGACGTTCGCTGCCTTCGGTATCGCACCCGACATCGATCTCGACCTGATGCGCGATGGTCAGGCCCCGGTCGACCTGCTCGCCGCCGCCCTGCCGCCGCTTGCTGGCATCTTCGCCAACCTGCAGCCCGCCGCAGTACTGGTGCAAGGCGACACCATGACCGCGCTGGCGGCGGCGCAGGCGGCGGCGCTGACCCGTACGCCGCTCGTCCATATCGAGGCGGGTCTACGCACCGGCGTCCGCGCTGCGCCGTTCCCGGAGGAGCTCAACCGCCGGCTGATCGCGCAGCTGGCCGACCTGCATTTCGCCCCGACCTCTGGCGCACGCGATGCCCTGCTGCTGGAGGGCGTCGCCGCTGACACCATCGCGGTAACCGGCAACACCGGGATCGACGCGCTGCGCTTTGTCGAGGCGCGGTTTGCCGCCGAGCCTGGCCTGCGCGCGGCGGTGCTGGCGGCGCTGCCCCGGCTCGATCCCGGGCGGCCGCTGGTGCTGGTCACCGCGCACCGGCGCGAAAACCATGGCGCGCCGCTGGCCAGCATCGCCGAAGCGGTGGCGCGGCTGGCGGCAGACGGGGTCGAGCTGGTGCTGCCGCTGCATCCGCACCCCGCGGTCTGTGGGCCGCTACGCGCGCGTCTCGCAGCGGTCGCCGGCGTCCATCTCGTGCCGCCGCTCGGTTATGCGGCATTCGTCGCGCTGCTGTCGCGCGCCGCGGCGGTGCTCACCGACTCAGGCGGGGTGCAGGAGGAGGCCCCGGCGCTCGGCGTGCCGGTGCTGGTTACGCGCGATGTCACCGAGCGCGGCGAGGGACTGGTGAGCGGCAACGCCCGGCTGGTCGGCACCACCACCGACCGGATCGTCGCCAGCGTGCATGCCGTGCTGGCCGCCGCGCCGGGCTATGCGCGGATGGCGGAACCCGCGCTGCCCTACGGCGACGGCGAGGCGGCACCGCGGATCGTCGCGGCGCTGGCCCGGGCCTATGCCTCAGCCCCGGCGCGCGCCGAGCTGGTGCATTAAGGCCTCGAAGCCGGGGAAGCTGGTGGCGATCGGCGCGGCGTCGTCGACGATCACGGGCTTGCCAACGTGCAGGCCCAGCACCGCGAAGCTCATCGCGATACGATGGTCGAGCCGCGCCGCCACCGTCGCGCCACCGGGGACGCGCTCACCGCCGCGGCCATGGACGATAAGCCCGTCGGGCAGCTCCTCGACGGGCACGCCGCAGGCCGTCAGCCCCGCCGCCATCACCGCGATCCGGTCCGACTCCTTGACCCGCAGCTCCTCCAGGCCGCGCATCACGGTCCGCCCCTGCGCAAAGGCGGCGGCAACGAACAGGATCGGGAACTCGTCGATCATCGACGGCGCGACCTCGGGCGGCACCTCGATGCCGGTCAGCGCGCTTGCCGTGACGACCAGGTCGGCGACGGGTTCGCCGCCGACGTCGCGGCGGTCGGTCAGGGCGATATCCGCCCCCATCGCGCGCAGTACGCCGATCAGCCCGGCACGGGTCGGGTTGATGCCGACGCCCGCGATCGTCACCCGGCTCCCCGGCACGATCAGCGCCGCGACCATCGGGAAGGCCGCCGACGACGGATCGCCGGGGACGGTGATGGACTGCGGCGTCAGCTCCGCCTCGCCGTGGACCGAGATGACCGATCCTGCCGGCGACGCCTCGACCGTCACCGTCGCGCCGAAGCCGCGCAGCATCCGCTCGCTGTGGTCGCGGGTGGGGACGGCCTCGACGACGCTGGTGATGCCCGGCGTATTGAGACCGGCCAGCAGCACCGCCGACTTCACCTGCGCCGAGGCGACCGGCAGCACGTAGCGGATCGGCACGGCCGGGCAGACGCCGGTCATGGTCAGCGGCAGCCGGTCGCCGCTGAACTGCGCGCCCATGCGACCAAGCGGCTCGGTCACCCGCCGCATCGGCCGCCGCGACAGCGACGCGTCGCCGATCAGCGTCGCGCTGACCGGATGGCTCGCGAGCAACCCCATCAGCAGCCGCGTCGAGGTGCCCGAATTGCCCATGTCGAGCGCGGTCCGGGGCTGCAGCAGGCCGCCGACCCCAACACCGTGAATGCGCCACAGCCCGGCGGCGTCGCGCGCCATGTCGGCACCCATCGCCCGCAGTGCCGCGGCGGTGGCGTGGACGTCCTCGCCCTCCAGCAGGCCCTCGACCACCGTCTCGCCGACCGCCAGCGCCCCGAACATCAGCGCGCGGTGCGAGATCGACTTGTCGCCCGGCACCCGGACCCGACCAGTGAGCGGGCCGTCCGATATCAGGCTGAGCGGCGTCGGCATTGCCGACGGCGCTTTGACAGTCGCAACCCCGTGTGGCAAGGCGCGCCGCTTCAAGTCCGGCGTGCCTGCCGAGGAGTCAGATACATCGTGGTCAAAGCCGAATGGGGCACCAAGCGTGCCTGCCCGAAATGCAATACCCGCTTCTACGACCTGGGTCATGAAGACCCGGTGACCTGCATCGCCTGCGGCAATGTCTGGGCCCCGGAGCCGATCCTCAAGTCGAAGCAGACGCAGCTGTTCGAAGTCGCCAAGCCCGCCGCCAAGGTCGACGACGCGGCCGCGAGCGATGACGATCTCGACATCGACGCCGATGCCGACGAGGAGGGCGACGCCCCCGATGTCGACCTGGGCGACGATGACGAGGACCTCAATGCGGTCGTCGCCGGCGGCGAGGCAGAGGAGCGCTAAAGCCGGTTGCACCGGGCGGCGAATTGACTTAGGTCACCGCCTCCCGGGCCACCGGGTCCTTCGAGAGATGGGGCGTTAGCTCAGCTGGGAGAGCGCTACGATGGCATTGTAGAGGTCAACGGTTCGATCCCGTTACGCTCCACCATCTCTCGAATACCCGTCCATCAGATATCCAGGTTCGCCACCGACAGCGCGTTCTCCTGGATGAACTCGCGCCGCGGCTCGACAATGTCGCCCATCAACTTCGTGAAGATCTCGTCGGCGACATCGGCCTCGTCGACCGTTACCCGCAACAGGCTGCGCGCTGTCGGGTCGAGCGTCGTCTCCCACAATTGCTCGGCGTTCATCTCGCCCAGCCCCTTGTAGCGGGCCACCGCCAACCCCTTGCGGCCGGCGTCGAGCACCGCACCCAGCAGCTCCGACGGCCGCCGGATGGTGGTCTCGCCGAGCTTCGACGGTCTGGCATAGGCTTCCGCATCCTCGGCGGCGAGCGCGTGCAGCTTGCGCGCCTCGGCACTCGCCAGCAGTGCCTTGTCGACGATGAAATGGTCGGTGACGCCGCGGTCGGCGCGGCTGAAGTGATAGCCGCCGTCGGCTGCCGGCTCGACCACCCAGCCCTTGATGTCGTCGCCATGCTCCAGCCACGCCGCGGTGCGGTCGGCAGCGGCGGCAAGCTTGGCGCGGTCGTCGCCGATGGCAGGATCGAGCGCCCCGGTCAGCGCCAGCGCCTCGACCAGCCGCGCGTCGTAGCGGCGCGGCACGTGGGCGGTCAGCGTCTTCATCCGGCGCGCATGATCGACCAGCGCGCGCAGGTCGTTCCCGGTGCGCAGGCCGTCGGCGGTCTGCAGCGCCAGCCCGTTCAGCCCGGTGTCGACCAGATACTCGTCGAGCTCGGGATCGCCCTTCAGATAGACCTCGGACCGCCCGCGCGTGACTTTGTAGAGCGGCGGCTGGGCGATGTAGAGGAAGCCGCCTTTGATCAGCTCGGGCATCTGCCGGTAGAAAAAGGTCAGCAGCAGCGTGCGGATGTGCGCGCCGTCGACGTCGGCGTCGGTCATGATGACGATCTTGTGGTAGCGCAGCTTCTCGATCTTGAACTCGTCGCGCCCGATGCCGGTGCCGAGCGCCTGGATCATCGTGCCGATCTCCTTCGACCCCAGCATCCGGTCGAAGCGCGCGCGCTCGACGTTCAGGATCTTGCCGCGCAGCGGCAGGATCGCCTGGAAGGCGCGGTTGCGCCCCTGCTTGGCCGAGCCGCCGGCCGAGTCGCCCTCGACCAGGAACAGTTCGCTGAGCGCCGGATCACGCTCCTGGCAGTCCGCCAGCTTGCCGGGCAGGCCGCCGCTCGACATCGCGCCCTTGCGGGTCAGGTCGCGCGCCTTGCGCGCCGCCTCGCGCGCCGCCGCCGCGTCGATGATCTTCGACATGATGGTCTTGGCGGCCTGCGGGTTTTCCTCCAGCCACTCCGCCAGCTTGTCGGCGATCAGCGATTCGAGCGGCTGGCGAACCTCGGACGAAACCAGCTTGTCCTTGGTCTGGCTGCCGAACTTCGGATCGGGCAGCTTGACCGAGATGATCGCGGTCAGCCCCTCGCGCATGTCGTCGCCGGTCAGCGTCACCTTCTCCTTCTTCAGCACGCCCGACTTGTCGGCGTAGCTGTTGAGGGTGCGCGTCAGCGCGGCGCGGAAGGCCGCCAGGTGGGTGCCGCCGTCCCGCTGCGGGATGTTGTTGGTAAAGCACAGAACCTGCTCGTAATAACTGTCGTTCCACTCGAGCGCGACGTCGATGCCGATGTCGTCGCGCTGGCCGTGGATCGCCACGGGGGCGGCGATCAGCGAGGTCTTGGACTGGTCGAGATACTGGACGAAGGCCGCGATGCCGCCCTCGTAGAACAGCTCGACGGTCTTCTGCTCGGCGTGGCGGGCATCGGTCAGGAACAGGCGGACGCCGGAATTGAGGAACGCCAGCTCACGGAACCGGTGCTCCAGCTTGCCGAAGTCGAAATCGACGATCTTGAACGTGTCGGGCGAGGGCAGGAAGGTGACCTCCGTACCGCGCCGGTCGCCCTGCGGGCCGACGACCGCGAGCGGTGCCTCCGGCACGCCGGTGCGGAAGCGCATGAAATGCTCGTGGCCCTCGCGCCAGATGCGCAGCTCGAGCCAGTCCGACAGCGCGTTGACCACCGAGACGCCGACACCGTGCAGGCCGCCCGAGACCTTGTACGCATTGTCGTCGGAGTTGTTGAACTTGCCGCCGGCATGGAGCTGGGTCATCACCAGCTCGGCCGCCGAGACGCCCTCCTCGCTGTGGATGCCGACCGGGATGCCGCGGCCGTTGTCGGCGACGGTTACGCTGCCGTCGGCGTTCAGGCGGATGTCGATGCGGTCGCAATAGCCCGCCAGCGCCTCGTCGATGGCGTTGTCGCTGACCTCGAACACCATGTGGTGCAGGCCCGAACCATCGTCGGTGTCGCCGATGTACATGCCCGGCCGCTTGCGCACCGCGTCGAGGCCGCGCAGCACCTGGATCGCATCGGCACCATAGTCGGCACGCTCGCTGTCACCCGTATCGTCGGTCAAATCGGAAATCCTTCCCGCGCGGCCGCGCGTTATGCCACGCCATATAGGGTTTCGCGCGCGTGTACGCGAGGGTTGTTCGCCGGTGCCGCGACCTATTCAGAAACACTCGTTGTCAAACTGTAACCCTTCGCTGCTAGGCAGAAGCGGGGTAACAGGAAAGCACTTATATGCGTGGGGTAATTACGGTCTTCGCTCTGGCAACGCTAGGTGTTGCCACGCCGGCGGCGGCCACCGAATTCATTGTCAACGGTGATTTCGAGACCGGTGATTTCACCGGCTGGACGCAGTTCGGCGCGCCTGGCTTCACGTCGGTCAACACCGCGAGCGCGCGGACCGGCGACTTCGGCGCGTCGTTCTCGCCGAACCAGCCGGGCGGCATCCAGCAGAGTTTCGTGACGCTGCCGGGCCGGTCCTACACGATCAGCCTGTGGCTGGCCCACACGCTCGGGACGGCGTCGCTCGTCAACAGCTTCTTCCTTGACTTCGGCGGGGTCAATATCGCCGGTTTCTCGGGCTATGGCGCACTGCCGTTCACCAAGCTGACCTTCGTCAAGACGGCGACGCTGCCCGTCTCCACCCTGAAGCTGACCTTCAGCGATGCGCGCCCGACGGTGTTCCGCCTCGACGACGTCTCGGTGACGGCGATCCCGGAGCCGGCGACCTGGGCGCTGATGATCCTGGGCTTCGGCGCGGTCGGCGTGATGCGGCGGCGGCAGGGTGTGGCGAGGGTCGCAGGCTGAGGCTCTTGCCGCGGGTGAGGTGAAGGCGTAACGTTCCCGACCACCGGCAGCAGACCGGCTTAGCTTGGGAGAGGACGATGCTCAGCCTTCGTTTCACCATCGCCGTGGCGGCCGCACTCGCGGGCACCGCGGCGCTCGCCGCGCCGGCCGACAAGTCCAGCGTCCACCGTGACAGCTCGACGGGGATGAGCTCCGGCAAGGTGTCCATGCAGGACTTGCATTTCACCACCCGTGCGCAGGCAGTCGCCGTGTGCGACAAGGCCCCGATAACCGAGGCGGACGGCAAGTTCACCTGCAGCCTGACGCCGGATCAGGCGCGCATGGCCAACAACAAGCATCCCGACCTGATGAAATAGGCCTTGAGGGCGCGGTCCGCGACGCGGCGCGACCTTGTGGAGAGTTTGCCGGGGGCGTTGTGCTTCGCCGGTGACAGAGCAAATCAACTTGGGAGAGTCATAATGCACAGCGTTCGCTTGACCATCGCCGTTGCGGCGGCCCTCACAGGCACCGCGACGCTCGCTGCACCGGCGCACAAATCAGGCGCGCACGTGGACAGTCCATCAAGCACGGACTCAACCAGTCTGAATTTCACGAAGATCGAATTCCGCACCCGGTCGGAAGCCGAGTCCCGATGCGCGAAGGAACCGATCACGGAAAAGCCCGACGGCAGCTTCGAGTGCAGCGTGCCAAAGGCGACCTACAACTTGAAGACGAACACGAAGTAGCGGTTTCCGTGATCTTGCAAGGATAGGCGATTAATCTGACCCGCCGCGTGGCGGTAGTGCTCGCGCTATCGGCGACCGCCGCCCGAGGCGCTGCACGACGTGCCCATCCCGGGCATCGGCATCGGCGTCGAGGATAACAGAAAGGCAGCAGCAGCAGCGCGACATGGCGATCAACGAAAAGGGTGCCGCGGGCTGCACGAGGCATTCCAAGGGCAAACCGCACTAAATCAGATGAGCGCGATCCGGGTCGCGTCGCCGATGCCGTCGAACAGCGCGGCCTCGGTTCCCGTCATCCACACCTGTGCCCCCGTCGCCGCCAGCCGCTCGAACAGCGCCGCGCGGCGGCCCGGATCGAGGTGCGCCGCGACCTCGTCGAGCAGCAGCAGCGGCGGCCGCCCGGTGCGCGCCGCGACGAGGCCCGCATGGGCCAGCACGATGCCGATCAGCAGCGCCTTCTGCTCGCCGGTCGAGCCGCGCGCGGCCGGCTGCGCCTTGGCGGCGTGGGTGACCACCAGGTCGGCGCGGTGCGGGCCGACGGTGGCGCGCCCTGCCGCCGCATCGGCGGCCCGGCTGGCAAGCAGCGCCGCCACCAGATCGGGCGGCGCGGCATCGGCGAGCGCGATCTGCGCACCGGGAAACGGCCCCGGGGCTTCGTTCGCCAGCGCCGCGTCGAGCGCCGCCACCGTCGCGGCCCGAGCGTGCGCGATCGCCTCGCCATGTTCGGCCATCTGGCGCTCGAGCGCATCGAGCCACGCCGGATCGGCGGCGGCGTCGCCGGTCAGCAGCCGCGTCCGCGCCCGCATCGCCGCATCGTAGCGCGCCGCTTCGCGGGCGTGGCCCGGCACCAGCGCCAGCACCAGCCGGTCGAGGAAGCGCCGCCGGCCGCTGGCGGGTTCGCTGAACAGCCGGTCCATCGCCGGGGTCAGCCACAGCACCGACAGCCACTCCGCCAGCGCGCCTGCCGCGGCGGACGCGCCGTTGATCCGCAGCAGCCGCCGGTCGGGGGCCGCCGCCGCCGCGCCGGTGCCGATCGCCACCGCGCCGCCCGTCGTCTGCAGCTCGACCGCGACGCCGAAGCCGCCCGCCCCGCCGCTGCGCGCCATCTCCGACAGCGGCACGCCGCGCAGGCCCCGCCCGGGTGACAGCAGCGAGATCGCCTCCAGCAAATTGGTCTTGCCCACCCCGTTGTCGCCGGTGACCGCGACCAGCCCCGGCGCGGCCGCCACCTCGGCCTGGGCATAGGAGCGGAAGTCGGTCAGCGTCAGGCGGGCGAGGTGGACCACGGCGGCCTGTCTAGGCGGTGGGCCGTCACCCCGTCCACTCGCGCGCCCGGCCCGGCAGCTGGGCCAGGAACGCCGCCGCACTCGCCCGCGTCGCCGCTTGCCGCTCGGGGCCAAGCCGGTCCCAGCCGTCGTACATCCGCCACAGCCGCTGGTTGCCCTTCAGCGTCTCGCGGTGGCGCGCCAGGAAGTCCCAGTACAGCGCGTTGAACGGGCAGGCCTCGGGCCCGGTCTTCTGCTTCACGTCATAGCGGCAGCGGCCGCAATGGTCCGACATGCGGTCGATGTAGGCACCGCCGCCGGCATAGGGCTTCGACCCGAGCAGGCCGCCATCGGCGAACTGGCTCATGCCGTGGACATTGGGCAGCTCGACCCATTCGTAGGCGTCGGCATAGACGATCAGGTACCATTCCTCGATCTGGGCAGGCGCGACGCCGATCAGCATGGCGAAGTTGCCGAGCACCATCAGCCGCTGGATATGGTGGTTGTAGGCGTGGCTCCGGACCTGCGCGACCGACTGGTCGAGGCAGCGCAGCCCGCTGTCGCCGGTCCAGTAGAAGGCCGGCAGGTCGCGGGTCGCGGCCAGCGCATTGCTCTCGGCATAGGCCGGGCCGGCGTGCCAGTAGATGCCGCGGACATATTCGCGCCAGCCGATGATCTGGCGGATGAAGCCCTCGGCGGCGTTAAGCGGCACCGCGCCCTCAGCATAGGCGCGGGCGGCGGCATCGACGACCTCGCGCGGACCCAGCAGCCCGCAGTTGATGTAGGGGCTGAGCACCGCGTGCCACAGGTGCGGCTGCCCCTCGACCATCGCGTCCTGATAGTCGCCGAAGCGCGGCAGCGCGTTGGCGATGAAATGATCGAGCGCCGCCAGTGCCTGCGCCCGGGTGACCGCGAGGCCGAAGCAGTCGAGGTCGCCGAAATGCCCCGCGAAGCGCGCCGCGACCAGCGCCAGCACGTCGCGGGTGATGGCATCGGGCTCGAACACCGCGATGCCGGGGAAGTTGGGGCCGCGCGGCGGCGTCTTGCGGTTGTCCGCGTCGAGGTTCCAGCGGTTGCCCTCGGGCTTGCCGAACGCCATCAGCAGCCCGGTGCGCTTGCGCATCTCGCGGTAGAAGTCCTCCATCACCAGCCGCTTGCGCGCCGTCGCCCACTCCGCGAAGTCGGCCTTCGAGCAGAGGAAGCGGTCGTCGGGCAGGATTTCGACCGGCACGCCGAGCGTCCCGGCCCAGCCGTCCAGCATCGCCTGCACCCGCCACTCGCCCGCCTCGACGACGCGGATGCGGTCCGCGCCGTGCCGGGCGAGCGCGCGCTCGACCTCGCCGGTGAAGCTGCCGGTATTGCCCGGCGCGTCGAGCGTCACATAGTCGACCGTCCACCCCGCCGCGCGCAATTCATGGGCGAAGTGGCGCATGGCGCTGAACAGCAGCGCGATCTTCTGCTTGTGGTGGTGGACGTAGGTCGCCTCATCCCACAGCTCGGCGATGAGGATGACGGCGTCCGCCGGGTCTATACCGCGCAGGCTGGCGATACCGGCATCGAGCTGGTCGCCGAGGATCGGGATGAGGACGGTCACGCCGCCCGTGTCGCCAGCGGGCGCGGCCCCGGCAAGGCGCGGATGGTCGCGGGCCCTACACCCGCATCGGCATCAGCACGTACAGCGCCTCGCTATCGTCGCGCTCGCGGATCAGCGTCGGGGCGGCGGCGTCGGCCAGATGGATGTCGACCTGGTCGCTGCCGACCTGCGCCAGGATATCGAGCAGGTAGCGGTAGTTGAAGCCGACCTCGAACTCCGGCGAGGCATAGTCGGCGGGGACTTCCTCGGCGGCCGTGCCGTTCTCGGGGCTGGTCACCGACAGCGTGACCTTGTCGCGGCCGAGCGCGACCTTGACCGCACGGGTCTTCTCCGTGGTCGCGATCGCGGCGACGCGGTCGACGCCCTCCGCGAGGCTTTTCACGTCGATCTTGAGCAATTTGTCGTTGCCGGTCGGGATGACGCGGCTGTAGTCCGGAAAGGTGCCGTCGATCAGCTTGGAGGTCAGCGTCGCGCCGGCCAGCTTGAAGCGGATCTTCGACGCCGACAGCGACACCTCGACCGCGCCGTCGGCCTCGTCGAGCAGTTTGCGGATTTCGCCGACGCATTTGCGCGGCACGATGACGTCGGGCATCCCCGCCGCACCCTCGGGCCGGTCGATCTCGATCCGCGCCAGCCGGTGGCCGTCGGTCGCCACGGCGCGCAACTTCGGGGTCGCACCGTCGATGACGTGCAGGAAGATGCCGTTCAGATAATAGCGCGTCTCCTCGGTGGAGATCGCGAAGCGGGTGCTGTCGATCAGGGTGCGCAGCGTCTCGGCCGGCAACGTGAAGACGGTCGGCAGGTCGGTTTCGGCGATCACCGGGAAGTCGTCGCGCTTCAGCGTCGACAGGCTGAAGCGCGCCCTCCCCGCGACGATGGTCATCTTCTCGCCCGCGACGGCCAGCTCGACCTGTGCGCCCTCGGGGAGCTTGCGGCAGATCTCGAACAGCGTGTGCGCGCCGACCGTCGTCGCGCCCGGCGTGGTGACGGTGGCGGCGATGGTCTCGACGACCTGCAGGTCGAGGTCGGTCGCCATCAGGCGCAGCCCGTCCGGGCCGGCTTCGATCAGCACGTTCGACAGGATCGGGATGGTGTTGCGCCGCTCGACCACCGACTGGACGTGCGCCAGGCATTTGAGCAGCGTCGCGCGTTCGACAGTCGCCTTCATTCTGGTTCTCAGCTCCCCCGGGTGTGCGGGCCGCGACTATAGCGGCGCGCGCGGCTTCGGGTAGCGGTTAATCGCGCCGCCTCAGCCGGCGAGATAGTCCATCTTGCCGATCGCCACGCCCTGGTGGCGCAGCAGCGCATAGGCGGTGGTGACGTGGAACAGGAAGTTCGGCAGCACGAAATGCAGCAGGAAGTCCTGGCCGGTGAACTCGAATGTCCGCGGCCCGGCCTTCAGCTCGATGTGGCGCGCCTCACTGCCGTCGATCTGGGCGGCGGGTACGCTGTTGATGAACGCGACGGTCTTGGCGATCCGCGCCTGCAGGTCGGCGAACGTCGCTTCATCGTCCGGGTAGCTCGGCGGCTCGATGCCGGCCAGCCGCGCGACGCCGCCCTTGGCCCCGTCCGACGCGATCTGCACCTGGCGGGTCAGCGGCAACATGTCGGGCGCGAGCTGCGCCGCCAGCATCGCCGCGGGATCGATGCCGGCGGCGGCGGCATGGGCCTCGCCCTTGGCAAGGAGGTTCGACAGCGCCCCAAGCTGACGCAGCAGGACCGGCACCGAGGCCTGATACATCGAAAGGCTCATGAGTTCGCTCCTGGTTCGCCCAGCCGCATAGCACAGCGCCAGCTCAGCGGTAGTCGTCCAGTTCGGCGATCCGGTCCTGATAGACCTCGGCGATGCACGCCGCGCTTTCGCAGCTCTGCCGGCGGGCGAGAAAGTCGCGCCGGCGGTCCTCCAGATCGGCACGGCTGCCATCATCCGCAGCGTCGTAGATGCGGTAGAATTGCTCCGACATCGTGCGGTCGAGTGCGGACAGGTCGTCGCTCGCGCAGATTGCCCGGTTGACCCGGGAGGTGACGCGCGAGCAGTCGAAGCTTGGCCCCGCCGCCTCGCGCGGCTGCACCTCGCGCGGGGCCGGCGGCGGACGAACGGCGGCTGCAGGCGGCACCGGAGCCGGGTCGGCAAGCTCGGCAACGACGGGTGCCGTCGCCGGCGTCACCGATGCCGTGGCGGGTTCGGAATCGATGACCACCGGTCCGGCCCCGCCGCTGCGCGGCGTTGTCATCAGCAACGCGAACATCAGCACCACCGCCAGCACGCCCGCCCCCAGCAGATACGCCCATAGACGCGAGCGCCCGTCGGAAGCGTCGGCGGATGGCGGGGTATTGCCGATGATCCATTGTTGACCCGCCGGGGGCTCCTCCGGCGGCACGACCGGCACCGCGACCGGCGGCGGTGCATGGGCGAACTTTTCACGCAGGTCGCGGATGAACCACGGTTCGGGCAGCGGCGGCAAGTCGCTGCCGACCGCATGATCGCTCCAGCGCCTGTCCTCGGGGTCCGTGTCGCTCACCCGGCCTCAACGCCAGCCGGCCGGCGCGGTTCAATCGCCCGGGGCGACCTGGTGGCCGAGCCGCTCGATCATCGCCATGGCGGCGGCGGGGGCGCGGACCTTCGCGCCGGAGATGAAGAACACATAGACGTCGGCAACCTGCGCCTGCCAATCCTTGGCGAACACCGTCCAGACGTCGAGCGTGCCGGCGTCATAGCCGGTCGTTTCCTGCTCGACGCACTGCTGCAGCCGCGCATAGGCGAAGTCCGCGGTCGGCGGGTCGCCGCCATCGAGCGGCGTCGGGTATTTTGCCGCGTGGGCGAACACGGCGGCGCAATTGTGGTCGCGGGCGAGCGCCAGGAAGGCGGGGTCGCGGAAGCTCTCGTGGCGGACCTCAAGCGCGTGCTGCAACGGCCGGTCGCCCAGCTTCGGCGGCAGCAATTTGATGAACGCCGCCATGTCCTCGCGGTCGAACTGCTTGGTGCCCGCGAACTGCCACAGCAGCGGACCCAATTTATCGCCGAGCCGGTCGATGCCGGTGCCCAGGAAGCGCTCGATCGACTCGCCCGCCTCGCCGAGCACGCGGCGGTTGACCGCGAAGCGCGGCCCCTTGAGGCTGAACTTGAACCCGTCCGGCGTCTCGTCGTGCCATTTCTGGAAGCTCTCGGGCTTCTGGCTGCCATAGAAGGTGCCGTTGATCTCGATCGCGGTCAGCTGCGTCGCGGCGTGCTTCAGCTCGTCCGCCTGCCGCAGCCCCTTGGGGTAGAAGACCCCGCGCCACGGCTCATAGGTCCAGCCGCCGACGCCGACGCGGATCACTGGTAGGCGGCCTCGGTCTTGGCACGTACCTCGTCCGCGGTGACGCCCGGCGCGGTCTCGATCAGCTTGAACGACGAACGCCGGTCGGGCCGCTCGAACACCGCGAGGTCGGTGATGATCATGTCGACGACGCCCGCGCCGGTCAGCGGCAAGGTGCAGCTTTTGCGGAACTTCGCGCCGCCGGTCTTGTCGTTGTGGTCCATCAGCACGACGATCCGCCGCGCCCCCGCCACCAGGTCCATCGCGCCGCCCATGCCCTTGACCAGCTTGCCGGGCACCATCCAGTTGGCAATGTCGCCGTTCTCCGCGACCTCCATGGCGCCCAGGATGCTCAGGTCCATGTGGCCGCCGCGGATCATCGCGAAGCTGTCGGCGGAGCTGAAATAGCTGGTGCGGCGCAGCTCGGTGATGGTCTGCTTGCCGGCGTTGATCAGATCGGCATCGACCTCGTCCTCGGTCGGGTACGGCCCCATGCCGAGCATGCCGTTCTCCGACTGCAGCGTGATGTCGATACCCTTGGCGACATGGTTCGCCACCAGCGTCGGCATGCCGATGCCGAGGTTGACGTAGAAGCCGTCCTTCAGCTCCAGCGCGGCGCGCATCGCCATCTCGTCGCGGGTCCAGCTCATGCCCCATGCTCCCGAACCGTGCGCTGCTCGATGCGCTTCTCGAACCCGGTGCCCGCGAACAGGCGCTGCACGTAAACGCCGGGCGTGTGGATCTTGTCGGGGTCGAGGCTGCCCGGCTCGACCATGTGCTCGACCTCGGCGACGGTCATCCTGCCGGCGGTGGCGGCGTTCGGGTTGAAGTTGCGCGCGGTCTTTCGGTAGATCAGATTGCCATAGGGGTCGCCCTGCCAGGCATGGACGATGGCGAGGTCGGCGACGATGCCGCGCTCCAGGATATAGGTTTCGCCATCGAAGTCCTTGTGCTCCTTGCCCTCGGCGACCAGCGTGCCGACGCCGGTGCGGGTGTAGAAGCCGGGGATGCCTGCCCCGCCGGCGCGCAGCCGCTCGGCGAGCGTGCCCTGGGGGGCGAATTCCAGCTCGAGCTCGCCGCTCAGATACTGGCGCTCGAACTCCCTGTTCTCGCCGACGTAGGAGCTGATCATCTTCTTCACCTGCCGGGTGTGCAGCAGCACGCCGAGCCCGAAGCCGTCGACCCCGGCGTTGTTCGACACCACGGTCAGGTCCTTGACCCCCGACGCGGCGATCGCGGCGATCAGTTGCTCGGGGATGCCGCACAGGCCGAAGCCGCCGGCGGCGATGGTCATGCCATCGTACAGCAGCCCGTCGAGGGCGGCAGCGGCGTCGGCGTAGGTCTTGGACATCGCACTCCCCGATCGGACCCGCCGCAGCTAAGCCCGCCGCGACACCTTGTCCATGTCCCCCTCGCTTCGTTGCGGCGGGCCGGTTAGTGACGCGCGATGCGCCTGATCCTCGCCCGCCACGCCGAAACCGTTTTCAACGCCGGCGCGCGGATGCAGGGGCACATGGCGCACACACCGCTGACCCGCGCCGGCATCGCGCAGGCGGAGGCGATGGGCGCGGCGCTGGCGGCCGTGCTCGGGCCGCGGCCCGACCTCGACATCTGGGCCTCGCCGGCGGGGCGGACGCTGCAGACCATCGCCATCGTCGCCGAGCATCTGCACGTCGATTTCTTCGACGTCAGGACCGACCCGCGGCTGCTCGAGATCGATGTCGGCGACTGGGCGGGGCGGCGCTATGCCGACATCGTCGCCGCGGAGGGCGCGATCGTCTGCCCGGAGCGGCGGGTGTTCCTGAAGGCCCCGCCGAACGGCGAATGGTATCCCGCCATCGCCGCGCGGCTGCGCGGCTGGCGGGCGGACCTTGCGCCCGACCGCGACGTGCTGGTGATCAGCCACGGCATCACGCTCCGGGTGCTGCGCGGCCTGCTGGCGGGCGGACAGGCGTTCGAAGGCGTCGACCTCGCCGACGACGCGCCGCAAGGCACCGTGTTCGTCATCGAGGACGGCAGCCAGAGCGTGCTCCACGCCGGGGCGGGGGTGTCAGGCGCCCGCGTCGCCTAGCCGCCACGGCGGGAAGCGCTGGTTGACGCCGGCGTGATAGAGGAACAGCCGGTTGCCGGCCGGGTCGGTAATCCCGGCGCGGCGCCACAGATACGTCTCGTCGCGCGGCCCGAAGTCGAAGACCAGCCCGCGCGCCGCGGCCGCCGCAACCTCCGCATCGACATCGTCGCAGTGCAGGAAGATTTCTGCTGCCCCCGCCGCGCCGCCGTCCGCCATCACCTCGAACGACAATGTCGCGCCGCCCGCCATCTCGAAGCGGGCATAGCGCGGCGGCGCGGCGACGATCTGGGTCAGGCCCAACGCCACGTAGAAGGCGAGGCTCCCGTCATAGTCGTGCGCCGGCAAGGTGACATGGTTGAGCTGCATCGGACCGTCTCCTGAACAGGTGTCGCCCGTACCGGCGCGGTCGTCTGAACCTGAGCCTACAATCACCTTCAGCAGCCATTCAACCCCGCCGTGCGTTAAGTCTTTATCGAGGATGGAGATCGCTATGTTTCGCACCAACTTGTTACGGGCCGGAATCGTCACCGCGGCGGCGCTCGGCCTGTCGGCTTGTTACGATGGCTACGGCTACGGGGTCGGCTATGCCGGTAACAGCGGCTATGGCGGCGGCGGCTACTACGGCGACGGCTATGGTGCCGGCTACGGCGAATACGACAATTACTACGGCAACCCCTATGGCTATCGCAGCGTGCCGTTCGGTTACGCCGGGATCGGCTTCGGCTGGTCGGGCAACTATTATTATCCGGGCACGGGCTATTATGTTTATGACCGCGGCGGGCGGCGCAGCCAATGGTCGAACGACCAGCAGCGCTACTGGCGCGAGCGCGGCCGCGACCGGCATGACTTCCGCGCCGAGCGTCGCGACGACCGCCAGGGCTTCCGCCGCGAGCGTCGTGACGACCGTCAGGCGCTGAACAACGGTCAGGTGACGCCCCAGCAGTTCCGCACCGACCGGCAGGGCGACCGTCAGGCCTATCGCCAGGACCGCAAGGGCGATCGCCAATCGTACCGCCAGGACCGCCGCGGCGACCGCCAGGCATCCCCGCAGGCCAGTCCTGCCGCCAAGGCCGACAACCCGCGCGGCGGCGACCGACAGGACGGTGGGCGTGGCGGGCGGCAAGGCCGCAGTGACGACTGACCGCCGCCTTTCTTTCGCCCTCTGACGGCACTAAATGGCCGGGGATGCAGATCCCCGGCCTCGTCGACCCGGTGCCCGTGCCCCGGGCGGTGGTGGCGCGCGCCGACGGCAAGACCGCGATCGTCGGGCTGAGCCGGCCGCAGCTGCGCGCCGCCCTCGAAGCCGCTGGCCTCGACGCCAAGGCGGCGAAGCTGCGCACCAGCCAGATCTGGAACTGGGTCTATAACCGCGGCGTCACCGAGATCGACGCGATGGCCAATATCTCCAGGGATGCGCGCGCCGTCATCGGCGAGCATTTCGTCGTCGGCCGGCCCGAGGTGGCGCAGGCGCAGGTGTCGAGCGACGGCACCCGCAAGTGGTTGCTGCGTTTCGACGACGGCAACGAGGCCGAATGCGTGTTCATCCCCGACGCCGACCGGGGCACGCTGTGCGTCTCCAGCCAGATCGGCTGCACCTTGAACTGCCGCTTCTGCTTCACCGGCACGATGAAGCTGGTCCGTAACCTGACGACGAGCGAGATCGTCGGGCAGGTCATGCTCGCCCGCGACGCGCTGGGCGAATGGCCGACCAACGGCGAGGGGCGGCTGCTGACCAACATTGTCATGATGGGCATGGGCGAGCCGCTGTATAATTTCGACAATGTCCGCGACGCGCTCGCCATCGTCATGGACAACGAGGGGCTCGGCTTGTCGAAGCGGCGGATCACGCTGTCGACGTCCGGCGTCGTGCCGATGATGGCGCGGGCGGGTACCGAGATCGGCGTCAACCTCGCGGTGTCGCTGCACGCCGTTACCAAGGCAATCCGCGACGAGATCGTGCCGATCAACAAACGCCACGGCATCGACGAGTTGCTCGCCGCCTGCGCCGCCTATCCCGGTGCCAACAACGCCCGGCGGATCACCTTCGAGTACGTCATGCTGAAGGACAAGAACGACAGCGACGCCGACGCCCGCGAGCTGGTCCGGCTGATCCGCAAGTACGACCTGCCCGCCAAGGTCAATCTGATCCCGTTCAACCCGTGGCCGGGCAGCGACTACGAGACCTCGACGCCCGAGCGGGTGCAGGCGTTCAGCGACATCGTCTTCCGCGGCGGCATCTCCGCCCCTGTCCGCCGCCCGCGCGGCCGCGACATCATGGCGGCCTGCGGCCAGCTGAAGTCGGCGAGCGAGAAAGTGTCGCGCGCCGAGCTCGACCGGCGCGCGGCGGAGAAGGAAGCCGGCTGGACGGAGCTTGCGGCGTAACCTCGCGTCCCGTAACCCGAACTTAAGTCATGTTCCTGTTAGACCGCCTGTTCCGGCGCATCATCCGCGAGGGCGACCTCCGTATCATCGACAAGCGGGGCCGCGAGTATCGTTACGGCGCGCCGTCCGACCGCGTGCCGCCCTCCACCTTCCGGCTGAGCGACGACGTCAGCTCGCGCCGGATCGCCCGCAATCTCGCGCTCGGTGCGGCGGAAGCCTATATGGACGGCCGCCTGACGCTGGAGCGCGGCGACATCAACGACCTGGTCAACCTGGTCACCTTCAACGTGCGCTGGGACCGCGGCAACCCGGTGCGTTTCGCGCTGTGGCGGCAGGCGGCGCTGGCAGGCTGGCTCGGCCAGTTCAACCAGGCGGCGAGGTCGAAGCGCAACGTCGCCCACCATTACGACCTCAGCGACCGGCTCTACGACCTGTTCCTCGACGCCGACCGGCAATACAGCTGCGCCTATTACGCCGACCCGGCGAACAGCCTCGAGCAGGCGCAGACCGACAAGCTGGCGCATATCGCGGCGAAGCTCGACTTGAAACCGGGGCACAGGGTGTTGGACATCGGCTGCGGCTGGGGCGGGCTGGCGCTGTACCTGCACAAGGTGTCGGGTGCCGACGTGCTCGGCGTCACCCTGTCGCAGGAGCAGCTCAAGGTCGCCCGCGAACGCGCCGCCGCGGCGGGCGTGGCGGACCATGTCAAATACGAGCTGATCGACTACCGGGCCATCAAGGGCGCACGCTTCGACCGCATCGTCTCGGTCGGCATGTTCGAGCATGTTGGATTGCCGCACTACCGCGAGTTCTTCGACCAGGTCCACGCCCTGCTGGCGGACGACGGTGTCGCGCTCCTCCACACCATCGCCCGCGCCGACGGCCCCGGCGCGACCGACCCTTTTACTGCCAAGTACATATTCCCCGGCGGCTATTCGCCGGCACTGTCGCAGATCGTCCCCAAGATCGAGCGGGCCTGGCTATGGATCACCGACATCGAGGTGCTGCGCCTCCACTATGCGCTGACGCTGGAGGACTGGTACCGCCGCTGCGTCGCCCATCACGCCGACATCGTCGCGCTGTACGACGAACGCTTCTACCGGATGTGGCTGTTCTACCTGGCGGCAGCGACCGCAGCGTTCCGCAACGACGGCCATATGAACGTCCAGATCCAGATGACCAAGGACCGGTACGCGCTGCCGCCGACGCGCGACTATCTCGCGGTGGCGGAGGCGAAATACCGCGCGCTGCCCTAGTGCGTGTTGGCGTAGTCGATGCCCGCCTGGGTCTCGGCGATCGCCTGGTCGACCGCCGCCATCGCCCGGATGCGGTGCCCGCCCTTGTCGAGTTGTGCCGAGTTAAGCATCCCCTTGGCATGGTGGAGCGCCTGCAGCGCGTCGATCATGTAGGGCTGATAGTGCGGGCTGGTCGGTGCGCCATAGACCTGCGCCGGCGGGAAATAATTGCCCTGTGCCGCTGCGCCGACCGCCGCGGTCAATGCCGCACCGCCGACCGCCGCCGCCACCATGCCGTACATTGTCTTCATCCCGACGCTCCTTCGTTGCGACCACGTCGCGAGGCTAGGCCCACGGCGACGGAGTCGCAAGCTGCCCAGTTGCGCGGCGAGCGGTTCACGGGCAATCTCTCAGCGCTTCCTGGGGGAAAAGATCGATGAGCCTAGCCTATCTGATCTACGCCTCGCACCCGTTCGGGTTCGACGAGGCGATGCTGGGCGGACTGCTGCGGCAGGCGCGGCGCAACAACGAGCGCGACGGCATCACCGGTGCGCTGATCGTCCGCCACGACCTGTACCTGCAGTGGCTGGAAGGGCCGCCCGAGACGCTGGCGAAACTCTACGAGAGGATCCTCGTCGACGACCGTCACCTCGGTATCCAGTTTCTCGACGGCGGGCCGATAGCGGAGCGGCGCTTTGGTGACTGGCTAATGCGCGACGATCCGGCGCGCACTTGGCTGTGGAGCCGCGCCGAAATCGCCGCCGGAGCCCTTGCCAGCGCCGGCCCGGCGGGGGTGCGCGCGGTCTTCGACCGTATGGCGGCGGAGCCAGCGCTGGCTGCATGATTCCGGTCAGCGATGCCAAGCTCGACGACGTCCGCACCCGCGGCTGGGCCACCATCGAGGGGTTCATCCCGCCCGACTCGCTCGCCGCCGCGCAGGACGCGCTGTGGACGATCTTCCCGCGACCGGAGGCTTATTTCGCCGAGCCCGCGGCGCATCGCGGCTTCGGCAGGAGCCAGTTCGCCGGCATCCGCTATTTTCCCTACAACAACCCGGCGCTCGACGGTCTGCCGGTGCTGCCGGGGCTCATCGATGCCGCCGAACGCTTTCTCGGCGGGCCCGACATCGACCTCTACAAGGTCGAGCTGTGGGCGAAATATGCTGGTGCCACCGACTACGATCAGCCGCACCACCGCGACTACGGCAACCACACGCTGGTCGTGCCGCGCCTCGACCGGCCGCAGCTGACGACGATCATGCTGCTCAGCGACGTGACCGAAGCCCATGCCCCGACGGTGGCGGTGCCGCTGGAGCATACGGCGGACCTGCCGTTCACGCCGATGATCCGGGCACCCGGCGAACTGACCGCGCACGAACAGCCGATCACGGGACCGGCAGGGACGCTGATCCTCTACCAGACGCACGTTTTCCACCGCGGCTCCAACTTCACCGCGCCCGACGCCAGCCGCTTCATCATCATGACTGACTTCAAGCGCCGGGGTGACCCGTGGACCGGCAAGATGGCGTGGCCCGACCAGGCTATCCGCCCCGGCTGGAGCGAGGCACTGGCGGCGATGAGTGTGCGCCAGCGCGACCTGTTCGGCTTCCCGCCGCCGGGCAGCGATTACTGGACCCCCGACACGCTCGACGGGGTGCAGGCGCGCTATCCGGCGATGGACATGGCACCGTACCGGGACGGTCAGCGTTTCCTGACGAACTCGGCGCGCAGCACGAGGCCCTTGATACCCTCGTAACGGCAATCGATCTCCTGCGCGTCGCCGGTCAGGCGGATCGACTTGATGACGGTGCCGCGTCGCAGCGTCTGGCCCGCGCCCTTGACGGTCAGGTCCTTTATCAGCGTTACCGAATCGCCGTCCGCCAGCGCATTGCCGACCGCGTCGCGGACCTCGACGCTATCGTCGTCGGTCGCAGCGGCCCTGGCCGGGCCCCATTCGCCGCTGGCTTCGTCGTAGACATAGTCGTCGTCGCTCATTCCCGGCCTATGCGCCTTTGCGTGGCCGTTCTGCACGCCCTATCTCACGCCGGGTGAAGCCCCGCGTCCGTGTCCTCGTCCTGCAGCACGGCCTCGGCGTGCTCGACTATGCGGTGCCGGACAGGCTGAACCTCGCGCCCGGCGATGTCGTCGAGGTGCCGCTTGGGCCGCGGTACGTCGTCGGCGTGGTATGGGAGGCGGAGCGGCTGGCCGCCAAGAACGTGCCGGACGCCAAGCTGCGCGCCGTTGCGGCGAAGCTGCCGGTGTGGCCACTGACGCCCGCGATGCGGCGGCTGGTCGAATGGGTGGCCGACTATTATGTCGCCCCGCCCGCCGCCGTGCTGCGGATGGCGCTGTCGGTGTCGGCGGCACTGACCGGAGGCAAGACGCTGGTCGAGTACCGGCCGACCGGTGCGGCGCCCGCGCGCCTGACGCCACAACGCACCGCTGCGCTGGAGGCTATCGCAGGGCGGCAGGGGACGGTGCGCGACCTGGCGCGCTGGGGCGAAGTGTCCGACGGGGTGGTCCGCGGCCTGGTGGCGTGTGGCGCGGTCGAGCGGGTCGAGCTGAGCGCCGACGCGCCGCTTCCCGTGCCCGACCCCGACCACCACGCGCCGCGGTTGGAGGCAGCGCAGGCCGAGGCCGCCGCCGCGCTGGTCGCCGATGTCGACGCCCGCGCCTTCGCGCCGACGCTGCTCGACGGGGTCACCGGTTCGGGCAAGACCGAAGTCTATTTCGAGGCGGTCGCGACGGCGCTCAGACTCGGCCGCCAGGTGCTGGTGCTGGTGCCCGAGATCGCGCTGACCGCGCCGTGGCTCGGCCGGTTCGCGGCGCGCTTCGGCTGCCCGCCCGTGGCGTGGCATTCGGACCTCAAGTCGAACCAACGCCGCCGCGTCTGGCGTGCGGCGGCCAGCGGCGAGGCGAAGGTGCTGGTCGGGGCGCGCTCGGCGCTGTTCCTGCCGTTCGCGGACCTCGGGCTGATCGTCGTCGACGAGGCGCACGAGACCAGCTTCAAACAGGAGGAGGGTGTCCACTATCACGCCCGCGACGTCGCCGTGGTGCGCGCCCGGTTCGAGGATATCCCCGTCATCCTCGCCACCGCGACGCCCGCCATCGAGACGCGGGTCCAGGTCGAGCGCGGTCGCTACAAGGCGCTGGTGCTGCCCGCCCGCTTCGGCGGGGCGGAGCTGCCGGTCATCCGCGCCGTCGATCTGCGGACGACCCCGCCCGAGCGCGGCCACTGGCTCAGCCCGCCGCTGGTCGCCGAGCTGCAAGCGAACCTGACCGCCGGCGAGCAGTCCCTGCTGTTCCTCAACCGCCGCGGCTATGCCCCCCTCACCCTGTGCCGGGCGTGCGGCGAGCGGGTCGAGTGCCCGCAGTGCACCGCCTGGCTGGTCGAACACCGCCTGACCCGGCGGCTGCTGTGCCACCATTGCGGCTTCACGACGCCGCCGCCGCCCGCCTGCCCGAAATGCGCGGCGCCCGGCATGCTGGTGCCCTGCGGTCCCGGGGTCGAGCGGGTGGCGGAGGAGGTCGCGCGCATCCTGCCCGAAGCGCGGGTGGCGCTGGTCACGTCGGACACGATCACCTCCCCCACGCGCGCCACCGCGCTGGTCGCCGCGATGGACGCCCGCGAAATCGACATCCTCATTGGCACCCAGATGGTCACCAAGGGCTATCACTTCCCGGGGCTGACTTTGGTCGGGGTCGTCGATGCGGACCTCGGCCTGGCAGGCGGCGACCTGCGCGCCGGCGAGCGCACCTTCCAGCAGATCGCCCAGGTTTCGGGCCGCGCCGGACGCGGCGACCGGCCGGGGCGGGTGCTGCTGCAGACCCACCAGCCCGAGGCGCGGATCATGCAGGCGCTGGTAAACTATGACGCCGAGGGCTTCTTCGCCGCCGAGACCGCGCAGCGCCGCGCCGTCGCTGCCCCCCCGTTCGGGCGCTGGGCGGCGCTGGTCGTGTCGAGCGAGGACGAGGCGGCGGCGGTGGCGGCGGCTCGCGCGCTGGGCCGCGCCGCGCCGCAGCTCGCGGGGCTGAGCGTGCTCGGCCCGGCCCCCGCGCCGCTGGCGATGCTACGCGGCCGCCACCGGCAGCGCCTGCTGGTGCAGGCGCGTCGCAGCCTCGAACTGCAGGACGTGCTGCGCGACTGGCTGGGCCGCGTCGAGGTGCCGTCGAGCGTCCGCGTGACGGTGGATGTCGATCCCTATAGTTTCATGTAGACTGACGGCATGGATACGCGCGGCATCAGCATTGTCGACCAGCTCCAGCGCCTTGCCGCGCTACCCGAGCGAAGCGGTCCCGAGATCGTTCAGGCGGCCTTGTTCAATATCCTGCTCGAGGCCGCCGCGAGCGAGCAGGCCGGCGTCGCCGACAGTCTGGCACGGCTGAAGGCGATCCATGCCGTCCGGCAGTCGGCCAAGGTCGGCAAGGACGCGCTCGACACTCTGTCCGAGATGGGCGAGCTGGAATCGCTGCGCCTGCAGATGGCGATGGACCGGCTCTCCAAGTTCATGACGAGCCTCTCCAACCTGCTCAAGAAGAGTGCCGATACCGCGGCCACCATCGCCCGGAATCTCAAATAGCGCGCACCGCCCGCGCCGCGAAGCAGCCCGGCTTGGCATTGTGGAGGTCGACGTGGACCACCGCCGGGTCGGCGAACCAGCCGCCGAGCAACGCACCGACTTCGGTGCCCGGCAGCACGTCGGCATCCGTCATCATGCCGTCCGCGTCGAAGGCGCGTGCCGAAATCAGGCGGCGGACGATGACCTCGGGCACCTCGCCCGGCGCGGGCTCAGCCCGGACCGCACCTTCGCGCACGAAGATCGCGTGGGACGACCGGTAGGGCGAGGCGACCGGCAGATGCTCGTAGGGGAGCAGCAGCAAGGTCTCGCCCGGCTCGGCATCGGCGAGGCTGACGCGGCACGGGGAGCCGGGCGTTTCGGTGCAGACGCGGCGGACGATGTCGCGCTGCTCCAGTTCGGCGTCGCTCAGCGCGAACAGCGGCGCGAACGGGGCTGCGTCGAGGGCGATGATGCGGAAGGTCATGGGCGGGCTCCTGTCTGGAGGCTCCGCTCTAGGCGCGCTGCCCCGCGCAGTCTGGCGGTTTCCGGACTTGTCAGCCGAGCCGGACGCGCACTGATGCGGCGTGGGCGGGCAGGCCTTCCGCGTCCGCCAGCAGCGCCGCCGCCGGGCCGATCGCCGCCAGCCCGGCCGCGCCGCACTCCAGGAACGTCGTGCGCTTCATGAAGTCGGTCACCGACAGTCCCGAGGCGAAGCGCGCGCGGCGGCCGGTCGGCAGGACGTGATTCGGGCCGCCGACATAGTCGCCCGCCGCCTCGGGCGTGTGGCGGCCGAGGAAAACGCTGCCGGCGTGGCGCATCCGGGCGAACAGCGCGTCCGCGTCGTCGACCATCAACTCGACGTGCTCGCCGGCCAGCGCATCGAGCAGCGCCACCGCGTCATCCAGGCTCGCGACCAGAATGATCGCGCCGTAATTCTCCCACGACGTCCGCGCCGTCCGGGCGGTCGCCAGCTCCTTCAGCTGCCGGCCGATCGCTGCCTCGACCGCGTCGGCGAAGGCCTCGTCGTCGGTGATCAGGATCGACTGGGCGACAGGGTCGTGCTCGGCCTGGCTGAGCAGGTCGGCGGCGACCCATTCGGGGTTCGAATTCGCGTCGCTGACCACGACGATCTCCGACGGGCCCGCCACCATGTCGATGCCGACGACGCCGTAGAGCTGCCGCTTGGCCTCCGCCACCCAGGCATTGCCCGGGCCGACGATGGTATCGACGGCGCGGATGCTGGCGGTGCCGTAGGCCAGCGCCGCCACCGCCTGCGCGCCGCCGATGCGGTGGACCTCGGTGACGCCCGCCAGTTCCGCCGCCGCCAGCACCAGCGGGTTGAGCCCTCCCTGCGGCGTCGGCGTCACCATCACCAGCCGCTCGACCCCGGCGACGTGCGCGGGAATGGCGTTCATCAGCACTGACGAAGGATAGGAAGCGCGTCCGCCCGGCACGTACAGTCCCGCCGCCGCAACCGGCGACCAGCGATAGCCGGCGCGCACCCCGGCATCGTCGGTGGTATCGAGATCGACGGGGCGCTGGCGTTCGTGAAAGGCGCGGATGCGGGCGGCAGCGAACTCGAGCGCGGCGTAGGTTTCGGCCGGCACCTCGGCACGGGCGGCGGCGATCTCGTCCGCGCCGATACGCGTGCCGCCCGACACGTCGACATGATCGAGCTTCTCGGTCAGCCGGACCACCGCCGCATCGCCGTGGGCGCGGACATCGGCGATGATCGCCGCGACATCGCTGGCGACATGCGCGTCACCGTCGCGCCGCGCCTCGACCAGCATGCGGAACTGGGTGGCGAAGCCGGGGCTGGCAGCATCAAGCCTGAGCGGCATCACGGAACCTCTCGACCCAGGACACGACGCGCGGGTCGGTCTTCAGCGCGGCGCGGTTGACGATCAGGCGGGACGACACCTCGGCGATGACCTCGACCTCGACCAGTCCGTTCTCGGCGAGCGTCCGCCCGGTCGAGACCAGATCGACGATACGGGGCGACAGGCCGAGCAGGGGTGCCAGCTCCATCGCTCCGTTCAGCTTGATGCACTCCGCCTGCACCCCGCGCGCGCCGAAATGCGCCTTGGCGACGTTGGGGTATTTGGTGGCGACGCGGACATGGCTCCAGGCGCGCGGGTCGTCGATGGCGGCCAGTTCGGCGGGTTCGGCGACGCTCAACCGGCAGCGCCCGATGCCCAGGTCGACCGGCGCGTAGATCTCGGTAAAGCCGAACTCCATGAGCACGTCGTTGCCCGCCACCCCGAGCTGCGCCGCCCCGAACGCCACGAACGTCGCGACATCGAACGAACGGACGCGGATCAGGCTGACCTCGGGAAGGTTGGTGGCGAATTTCAGGGCGCGGCTGTCCTCGTCGCTGAACGCCGCCTCCGGCACGATGCCGGCGCGCGCCAGCACCGGCAGCGCTTCCTTCAGGATGCGGCCCTTGGGCAGCGCGATGATCAGCTCTGGCAACACGGCCCGCGAGGTAGCCGCCGCCACGTTGCGCGTCCAGCCGCACGCTGCCACAGGGGCAGAGGTGAGCGAGGACGGTATCAGGGCAGGGTTCCGGCAGCAGGCGGCTTGGTGCCGGCTGCTCGGCGGGCCGTTCACCGCGCGGCTGTGCGAGCAGTTGGCGGAGCGGCTCGACCGGACGACGGCGACCGGACGGGCTGTGCTTGGCTGGGCCGGCGACCCGCTCGCCGACGCGCTGATGCTGCGGCTGACCGGCGGTTTCCACGCGCTGGCGCGGAGCGGCGGGCTGCCGGAACTGGCGGCGCACTACCCGCCGTATGAGAGCGACGATGCCGCGTTGGGCGCGGCGCTGGCCGGGGCGCTGCACGACGACCGGTTGCTGCCTTGGCTCGACAGCGCGCCGCAGACCAACGAGGTCGGGCGGTCGGGCGTGCTGATGCCGGGGCTGCTGGTCATCGCGGCCGAGACCGGGCTGCCGCTCGCCCTGTTCGAGCTGGGGGCGAGCGCCGGTCTCAACCTGCGCCTCGACGATTACCGCTACACGCTGGGCGGCCATGGGCATGGGCGGGCGGACGCGCGCGTCCATCTCGTGCCGCAATGGGAGGGTCCGCCGCCGCCCACTGCCAGGGTGACCGTCGCCGCCCGGCGCGGCATCGACCTCAACCCGATCGACGTGCGCGACCCCGCCGCCCGCGACCGGCTGCTCGCCTATGTCTGGCCCGAACAGGCCGAGCGCATCGCGCGACTGGAAGCGGCACTCGCCGCCGCCGCCGATCCGCCGCCCGTCGATCGCGGTGACGCGGCCGCGTGGGTCGAGGCCAATGTCGCGCCCGTCGAGGGGCGCACCGGCGTCGTCTTCCACTCGATCGCCTTCCAGTATTTCCCGGCCGGGACACAGGCGCGGATCGCCGCGCACATGGACCTCGCCGGCGCGCGGGCGACCGCCACCGCGCCGCTGGCGTGGTTGCGCTACGAGATGGCGGTCGACGATCCCGCCGCGCCCCCGACGCTCCGCCTACGGCTGTGGCCCGGCGGCGAAGACCGGCTGCTCGCCCACGCCCACCCGCACGGGACGACCATCCGATGGCTCGGCTGATCCTCGCCTCCGCCAGCCCGCGCCGGGTCGAGTTGCTGGCGCGGCTCGGGCTGGTGCCCGATGCCATCGAGGCAGCGGACGTCGACGAGAGCTGGACGGCGGGGGAACGACCGCCGGTCCATGCGGCGCGGCTGGCGGCACTGAAGGCGGCGACCGTCGCGGCGCGGCACCCCGATGCGGTGGTGCTGGCGGCGGACACGGTCGTCGCGCTCGGGCGGCGGGTGCTGCCCAAGGCGACGGACGAGGCGGAGGTGCGGGCGTGCCTCAACCTACTGTCGGGCCGACGGCACCGGGTCTTCACCGGCGTGACGGTGGTCGCGGGCGGCACGGCCCGGCACCGGCTGTCGACCAGCATCGTCGCCTTCAAGCGCTTCGATCCGCCCGAGATCGACGCCTATGCCGCAACCGGCGAGGGGCTGGGCAAGGCCGGCGGCTACGCCATCCAGGGCCGCGCCGAGGCGTTCGTACGGGCACTGTCGGGATCGTCGTCGGGCATCGTCGGCCTGCCGCTGTTCGAGACGCGGGCGCTGCTCCGCGCGGCGGGCCTCGATGCCTGAAGCGTTCATCGACCACGGCATTGGTGAGACCCGCGCCATCGTCATCGAGAACGGCGTCATCGCCGAGGCGCATGTCGAGCGCGACGACGGAGCGTTGCGCGCCGGCGACGCATGGGCGGCGCGGCTGGTCCGCATCCTGGTGCCCGGGCAGCGCGGTATCGTCGAGGCGGGCGGCATCGAGGCGCTGCTGGAGCCGCTGCCCGCCGGCTTGACCGAGGGCGGGCTGGTCCGCGTCGAAGTGGTGCGCGAGGCCATCCCCGAAGCCGGGCGGCCGCGGCTGGCGAAGGTCCGCAGCGCGCCCGGCACGTTGCGCGGGCCTGGCCGCATCGCCCACGGCCCGGCGCTGAACGAGCGGCTGGCGGCGGCGGGACACGTGGTGCACGACATCACGCACGATCCGCGCAACCGGCTCGAGGCGCTGGGCTGGGGCGAGGTCGCCGATAGCGCCGCCACCGGGCACGTCGGCTTCGCGGGCGGCCTGCTGACGATCAGCCCGACGCCGGCGATGACGGTGATCGATGTCGACGGAGCGGGCGACCTGCGGGTGCTGGCGGAGGCCGCGGCGGTGGCGAGCGCCGCAGCGATCCGCCGGCTCGGCATCGCCGGTTCGATCGGCATCGACTTCCCGACGCTCGGCGACAAGGCGGCGCGGACCCGGCTTGGCGAGCTGCTCGACGCCCACCTGCCGCCGCCGTGCGAGCGGACCGCGGTCAACGGCTTTGGCTTCGTCCAGATCGTCCGGCCCCGGCTGCGCGCCTCGCTGGTCGAGCTGTACCACCATGCGCCGGTCGCGGCGGCGGCGCTGGCGCTGCTCCGCGCCGGACTGCGCGCCGCCGGGCCGGGGGTGCGCGAGCTGGCCGCCGCGCCCGCCGTCGTCGACTGGCTGAGCGCCCGCCCCGCCCTGGTCGCCGAGCTTGAACGCCGCACCGGGGCGAGGGTGCGGTTGCGGGCCGACCCCGGCCTTGCCATAGCGGCGGGCCATGCCGCAGCCCTCCAAGCCTGAACCGCGCTGCCCGCTGTGCGGCAAGCCCGTGGCGCTGGAGCACAGCCCGTTCTGCAGCCGCGGCTGCCGCGACCGCGACCTGCTCAACTGGCTGGGCGACGCCTATGCCGTGCCCGGCGAGCCCGCCCCGACCGAGGACTGAGCGGCCGGAACCTGACAAACCTGACACCCACGCCGTGCCTCTTGATTTCCCGACCAGTTTAGATATATCTCGTAAATCGACATATCGAAATGGAGACAAGAATGTTCGGACACCACAGACACCAGCACCACCGCGGCCCGTTCGGTCACGGCATGCGCGGCGGCCGCCCCGGCCGCATGTTCCAGCATGGCGACCTGCGCCTGCTGATCCTCGCGCTGATCGGCGAGGCACCGCGCCACGGCTACGAGATCATCCGCGAGATCGAGGCCCGCCTCGGCGGTGCCTATGCGCCCTCCCCCGGCGTCGTCTACCCGACGCTGACCATGCTGGAGGAGCTTGGCCTGGTCACCGCCCAGGCGACCGAGGGCAACAAGCGCCAGTTCACCATCACCGAGGCCGGCACCGCGCACCTGGCGGAAAACCAGGCCACCGTCGACGCGATCTTCGCGCGCATCGCCGACGCCGGCGGCCCGGGCGATTTCAGCCCCCGCATCCTGCGCGCCATGGCCAACCTGCGCTTCGCCCTCAAGCTGCGGATGGGCCGCGGCGGGCTGGACGAGACCGGCGCACAGAAGATCGCCGCCGCCCTCGACGCCGCCGCGCTGGAGATCGAGCGCAGCTGACCGCCCCCCTGACAGCGCCGCCAAACCTCGCTAAACCCGCGTCATGGACATCGCCCGCATCCCCATCGGCCGCAACCCGCCGCACGACGTCAACGTCATCGTCGAGGTGCCCGCCGGCGGCGAGCCGGTGAAGTACGAGATGGACAAGGCGTCAGGCGCGCTGTTCGTCGACCGCTTCCTGCACACCGCGATGTCGTACCCCGGCAACTATGGCTTCGTGCCGCACACGTTGTCGGCGGACGGCGACCCGATCGACGTGCTGATCGTCGGCGAGACGCGGCTGGTGCCCGGCGCGGTGGTGCGCGTCCGCCCGATCGGCGCGCTGGTCATGGAGGACGAGGGCGGCGGCGACGAGAAGATCCTCGCGGTCCCCGTCGATGCGCTCCACCCGATCTATGAGGGCGTCATCAACCACACCGACCTGCCCCCCCTGATCACCCGCCAGATCGAGCATTTCTTCCAGCACTACAAGGACCTGGAAAAGGGCAAGTGGGTGCGTGTGGGGCACTGGCTCGACGCGGCGGGTGCGGCGAAGCTGATCGAGGAGGCGATTGCGCGGGCGGGGAAGTAGGTTATTGATACACTCCAGAATCGCGCACTGGACACCGAGTACATTCTGTACTACCAATTCCGTTCTGTTTTTGTTCCGCTCGAAACGAGAGTTGAGGATGCAGACCGTAAAAGCGGCAAAAGCCTCCAACGCTAAGGCTGCGCAATGCTAATTTATCGTCGTACGAGCATACTCGAGTCGTCTGCTCAGACCTTGGTGAATACCGTAAACTGCGTAGGGGTCATGGGCATCGTGACCTTCCTGTAGCCCCTCACCCCCCATACAACCGGTCCAGCCGCTCCCCGTACACGCCCTTCAGGACGTGCCGGCGGATCTTCAGGCTGGGCGTCATCTGCTCGTTCTCGACGGTGAAGGGGGCGTCGGCGACGACGATGCGCCGGACCTTCTCGGTGACCGACACACGCGCGTTGACGCGGTCGACGGCGGCTTGCAGCGCGTGCACGAACTCGGGCTCGTGGCGGAGCTTGGCCAGGTCGGTGGTCATGCCTTCGTCGCGGGCCCAGTGCAGCGCCCATTCGGGGTCGGGGACGACGACGGCGACGAGATAGGGGCGCTTGTCGCCGTGGACCATCGCCTGGACGATCTCGGGCTGCAGGGTCAGCATCCCCTCGACCCGCTGCGGCGCGACATTGTCGCCCTTGTCGAGGATGATGATATCCTTCTTGCGGTCGGTGATGACGATATGGCCGTCGGCGTCGATATGGCCGATGTCGCCGGTGAACAGCCAGCCGTCCTGCACGGCCTTCGCGGTTTCGGCCGGGGTCTGCCAATAGCCGTGCATGACCATCTCGCCGCGCACCAGGATCTCGCCGTCGGCGGCGATCCGGACCTCGACGCCGGCCAGCGGCGGGCCGACAGTGTGCATCTTGATCCGCCGCGACGGGCGGTTGCAGCTGACCAGCGGCCCCGCCTCGGTCTGGCCGTAGCCCTGCAGCAGCGTCAGGCCAAGCGCCTCGAAGAAGATGCCGACATCGGGGTTTAGCGGCGCGCCGCCCGACACCAGCGCCTTCAGCCGCCCGCCGAACTTTGCCTGCACCTTCTTGCGGACGGTGGCGTCGAGGGCGGCGTCGATGGGGCGCTCCCACAACGGCAGGCCGCCCTGCTCGTAGCGCTTGCGCCCGAGCCGCAGCGCGCGGTTGAACAGCACCACCGCAATGCCGCCCTGCTTCTCGATCTGTTTCGCGATGCGGCCGCGCAGCACTTCGAACAGGCGCGGCACCACGACCATGATCGTCGGCCGCACCTCCTCGATATTGGCGGCGAGCTTTTCCAGCCCTTCCGAGAAATAGATCTGGCCGCCCATGCCGATCGCCATGTGCTGGCCGACGGTGTGCTCGTAGGCGTGGGAGAGCGGCAGGAAGCTGAGGAACACCTCGCCGCCCGGGGTTTCGGGGAAATCCTGCTCGACGATCTCGGTCGAGCCGGCGATATTCCTCAGGATCGCGCCGTGATGTTGGCGGACGCCGCGCGGGCTGCCGCCGGTGCCGCTGGTGTAGATCAGGCACGCCAGGTCGTCGCGGGTGGCGGTCTGGCGCTTGGCGACGCGCTCAAGGTTCGGCGGATAGGCCGCCAGCAGCGCCGCCCAATTGTGGATCGCGACATCGGACTCCTGCGCCACCCGCAGCGGCTCCATGCCGATCACGGTCGTGCAGGCGAGAGCGCTATAGACCGCGGGCAGCAGCGTCGCGGCCAGCTTCTGCGTCGACACGATCGCCAGCTTGGCGCCTGAATTCTCGAGGATGTGGAGGTGGTCGGCCTCGGTATTGGTGACGTAGGTCGGCACCGTGACGCCGCCCGCCGCCATCACCGCCAGATCGGCGAGGCAGAATTCCGGGCGGTTCTCGCTGACCAGCATGACCCGGTCGCCGGGCGCGATGCCAAGTGCGGCGAGCGCGTCCGCCAGGCTGGCGACGATATCGGCGGCCTCCCGCCAGCTGGTCGCCTGCCAGGTGCCGGCGGCCTTGCGCCACAGGAACGGCTTGTCGCCCAGCTCGGCGGCACGGTCGAAGAACATCCGCGTCAGGTTCGGCCAGCGGTCGATCCGCGCGACGATCGGGGCGGGCCTCAACATCAGAAGCCGACAACGCGGCCGTCGGTGCGCGGGTCCGCCCCGCCACGCCAGCCGCCGCCCGGCAGCTGTTCGGCACCGTTCAGCTTGAGGAACGGATTGTCGGGGGCGGCGACATTGTGGCCGAGCGCCTCGAACGCGCCGCGCATCGCTTCCAGCCGGCTGCCCTTCTCGATCCGGAAACGGTCGCCGATGGCGATCAGCTGCGGCGCGGCGATCGCGTCCTGGACGCTCATCTTCCAGTCGACGACGGCGATAATCGTCTTGGCGACCTGGGCGATGATGGTGATGCCGCCGGCCCCGCCGATGGCGAGCACGACACGGCCCCGGCTGTCCATCACCAGCGTCGGCGACATCGCCGAACGCGGCCGCTTGCCGGGCTGCACGCGGTTGGCGGTCAGGCCGTCCTTGTCGGCAGGCGCGAAGTTGAAATCGGTCAGCTCGTTGTTGAGCACGAAGCCGCCCGCCACCAGCCCGGAGCCGAACGGCCGCTCCACGGTCGAGGTCCAGGCGGCGACGCCGCCTCGCGCGTCGGCGGCGACGAAATTGGTGGTGCCGGGCACGTCGTTGTCGTTGGCGGGGATGCGCGGCGGTGCCCCGGCGGGCTGCCCGGCCTCGACCTTGGCGAGGCGCGAGCCCGGCGCGATCAGCCGCGACCGCGCGGCGATATAGGCAGGCTCGATCAGGCCGGCGACGGGAACGCGCACGAAATCGGCGTCGCCCTGCCACTTGTAGACATCGGTATAGGCGAGGCGCTGGCTCTCGGCGAACAGGTGCCAGGCGACCGGGCTGTCCGGGCCCAGACCCATGTCGAACCGCTCGAGCTGTTTCAGGATCTGCAGCACCGCGACGCCCCCCGACGATGGCGGACCCATGCCGCAAATCCGGTAGGTGCGATAGGTGCCGCAAACGGCAGGCCGCTCGCGGGCGCGGTAAGCCGACAGGTCGGCGGCGGTCAGCGCGGTCGGGTTGGCGGGGGCGTGCTCGACGGCGTCGACGATCTCGGCCGCGACCGGCCCGGTGTAGAACGCGGCCTCCCCGCCCTCGGCAATCCGACGCAGCGTCGCTGCCAGCGCCGGGTTGGCGATGCGTTCGCCGGCGCGGCGGGGCGTGCCGTCGGGCGACAGGTACAGCGCCGCAGCGGCAGGCTGGCGGCTCAGCCCGGACGCGCCATAGCCGATGAAGCGGCTCATCCGGGGCGTCACCTCATAGCCGTCCGCCAGCGCGATCGCGGGCGCGAACAGGGTCGCCCACGGCAGCCGGCCCCAGCGCCGGTGCGCGGCGGCGGCCAGCGCGACATTGCCGGGCACGCCGACGCTGCGCCCGCCGGTCGCGGCAGCGTCCTGCGGCAGCGGCGTCCCGTCGGGGCCGAGGAATTGCCGCGGGCTGGCCACCGCCGGTGCGGTCTCGCGCCCGTCGAGGGTGACGATGCGCCCGCCCGGCTCGTGGTAGACCAGGAAGCCGCCGCCGCCGATACCCGAGGACTGCGGCTCGATCACGGTCAGCGCCAGCATCGTCGCGATCGCCGCGTCGGCGGCGCTGCCGCCCTGCTTCAGGATCGCCGTGCCGGCTTCCGCGGCGCGGCCCTCGGCAGCGGAGACCAGCGCCGCGTAGACGCCCGGCGCGCGCACCGCGGCGGCGGGCGGGGCGGGGGCCACGGCGGGGGTGGCGCAACCCGCCAGGGCGAGCAGCACGGCAGCGAACGGCAGGGCACGGATCATCGCATCGACCCTAGCGGCGCGTCCCGGCGGCGTCACCCCGGCGCGTGCCCGATTGCCGCGGCGACGCTGGCGAAACCGTCGCGGCGCAGCAGCGTGGCGAGTTCGGCCTTGATCCGTGTCACCAGACCAGGCCCCTCGAAGATCAGCCCGGTGTAGAGCTGCACCGCGCTCGCACCCGCCGCCAGCTTGGCATAGGCCTGCGCGCCGCTGGCGACCCCGCCGACGCCGATCAGTGGCAGCGCCCCGCCGGTCGCGTCACGCATCGCGCGCAGCACCGCGGTCGAGCGGTCGAACAGCGGCTGCCCCGACAGGCCGCCCGCCTCCGGGCTGTCGACACCGTCGCGGGCGAGCGTCGTGTTGGCGACGATCAGCCCGTCGACGCGGCCGTCGATGGCGACCCGCGCGATGTCGTCGATCTCGGCGGCGCTGAGGTCGGGGGCGACCTTGACGAACAGCGGCGTCGCGATGGCACCGCGCGCCTCGATCACGGCGGCGACCAGTTCGGCGAGCGCGGCGCGGTCCTGCAGGTTGCGCAGGCCCGGCGTGTTCGGCGACGAGATATTGACGGTCACGTAGCTCGCCAGCGGAGCGGCAGCGCGGACCCCGGTCACATAGTCGGCGATGCGGTCGTCGGCGTCCTTGTTGGCCCCGACATTGACCCCGACGACGCCGGGCCCTGCAGCGCGCGCGCGCAGCCGTACCAGCGCCGCCTCGAGGCCGTCGTTGTTGAAGCCGAGCCGGTTGATGACCGCGTGGGCCTGCGGATAGCGGAACACCCGCGGCTTGGGGTTGCCGGACTGGGCACGCGGCGTCACCGTGCCGACTTCGGTGAAGCCAAACCCCAGCCGCAGCATCGCATCGGGAACCTGCGCATTCTTGTCGAAGCCCGCCGCCAGCCCGAGCGGATTGGGCAGGTCGAGTCCCGCAAGCCGGGTCCGCAGGACCGGATCGTCGGCCCCGGCACGCGGGCCCAGCCCGGCGCGCAGGCCCGCCAGCGTCAGCGCGTGCGCGGCTTCCGGATCGAGCGCGAACAATAGCGGGCGGAGAGCGGCGAACATCGCCGGCGCTTGTGATTGGCCAGCGGCGATTTGTCGATTCCGTCCAATGATGTCCACAGGCTCGCAGCTATCCATCGCCTGCGACCCGAAGGGAGCGTCGCGTCGGCAACCGCCGGCACCACGCATCCCCACTTATACGGCCCGGGCGGTAACCGCCCGGGCCGCTTTTCCTACAGTGCCGCGCGCCGCCGGGTGCGAAGAGCGGCACCGGCCAGGCCGAAACCCAAGATTAGCTGCAGCCACACAGCCGGTTCGGGCCCGGCGCCCGCCAAGCCCGCGACCGAGACGCCGCCGGTAAAATCCTCGCCGAACGGCGCGAAATCGAACGCCGGGATCAATCCGCCGCGGCCGCTGACCTTCTGCTTCAGCGAATAGCCCTCGACCCGGCCGCCGCGGCTGGCCTGGGCGACGAACAGAAAATCCTCGCCGTTGAATACCCCGGCACCGACGTTTACGCCGCCGGTGAAGCCGGGATAGGGCTGGACGTCGAACTTGAGCTGCAGGTTGTCGTCATAGACGGACACCTGCGCGTCGCCGCTAGCGGTGGCGACGACGAGCCCGCCGGTTGAGCGCGCCGCCACCGGCCCCGCGACGGCCAGCGCTGCGACCAGTATTCCAAGTGCTTTGATTTTTATCGCACGGTGCCCCCGACTCGATGCTGCGACGTAAGCTTAGATTTTCACCGCCCGCGTCAGAGCCGGACCAGCATCTTGCCCGTGTTCGCCCCCGAGAACAGGCCGAGGAAGGCGTGCGGGGCGCGGTCGATGCCGTCCTCGACGGTCTCCTCCCACTTGATCTGGCCCGCCGCGATCCAGCCGCCCATGTCGGTCATGAACTGCGGTTGCAGATGCGCGTAGTTGCTGACGATGAAGCCCTGTATCTTCAGGCTCTTGCCGACCACCATGATGAGGTTGCGCGGTCCCGGCACGGGCTCGGTGGCATTGTAGGCGGAGATCATGCCGCACTCGGCGAAGCGCGCACCCTGCCGCGCCACCTCGATCGCGACCTCCAGATGCTCGCCGCCGACATTGTCGAAATAAATGTCGATGCCGCCCGGCACCGCGGCCTGCACTGCCGCCAGCAAATTGCCCGTCTTGTAGTTTATCGCGTGGTCGATGCCGACCGAGCGCAGCCAGTCGCATTTCGCGTCGCTGCCGGCGGTCGCGACGACGGTGCAGCCCTTGACCTTGGCGATCTGCGCGACCACCGAGCCGACCGCACCCGCGCCGCCGCTGACGAACACCGTGTCGCGGGGCTTGGGCTGGCCGATTTCAAGCAGGCCCGCGTAGGCCGTCAGGCCGGGCATGCCAAGCACGCCGAGATAGGCCTGGTCGGGCACGCCGGGGAGGCGCGGCAGCTTCTGCAGCGCCTTGCCGGACATGGTAAATGCCTCGCGCCAGCCGAACATCGAACTGACCAGATCGCCGGGCGCGAAGTCCGGATCGTTCGAGGCGACGACTTCGCCGACGGCGTGGCCCTGCAGCGGCTCGCCGACCTGGAACGGCGGGATGTAGCTGGCGCGCTCGGTGTACATCCGGCCGCGCATATAGGGATCGACCGACATCCACCGGTTGCGGACCTGCACCTCGCCTGCGCCGGGGGCCGCGACCGTCACCGTGCCGGTTTCGAAATTGGCGGCGGTCGGCAGGCCGGTGGCCCCGCTCTTCAACCGGATTTCGCGCGATTCCATGTCCGTCTCCCAGGGTTTCGTGGCGACTCGCCGGTCGCGTAACGTCCCGACATACTCGTCGCCCGGCCGCGCAGGGACAAGCCCACGCGTCCGTGCTGCCGGCTTGCGCGGCACGGCTGACCCGCGCAGCGCCGCACTCGTTTCAGGCTGCGGCCAGGCTGGTCTCTTTGCGTTCCTCGTTCGCCATCGGCCGGGCGAACGGGATTTCGCCGAGCGCTTCGGGAATGAAGGCAACGCCGGGGCGGAACAGCCGCTCGGCGCCGGACAACTGATCGCCGCTGGCCAATTGCAGCTCCAGCCGCTCGGCATCGCGGCGGCGGAATTCGGCTTCGATCGCGGCGATGGTCTCTGGCGCGGTGCCCAGCTCCGCCAGCGCCGCGCGGCCGAGTGCGATCGAGCCGTCGAACATCTCGCGCAGCGCCACGTCGACGTCGGATTTGAGCAGTTCGATAAGGTGCGTCCGGTCATAGGCACGGGCGACGATTCTGAGGTTCGGGAAGGCGCTGCGGATCGGCTCGATAACCTCGGCCGGGCTCCACTGTCCGTCGATCGCAAGCACCACGGCGTCGGCGGTTTCGGCCCCGGCGGCGCGCAGGATGTCGATGCGTCTCCCGTCGCCGAAATAGACGCGGTTGCCGAACAATCGGCTGACGTCGATCAGCTCGGGATCGTTGTCGATGCCGATCACCTCGACGCCGCGCGCCAGCAGCATCTGCGCGACGCCCTGGCCGACGCGGCCGCAGCCGACCAACACGACCCGCGCCGCGCCGTCGCGGCGGACCGCCGCCTCCGGCCCGTCGAGGTCGGGGCGCGGCGCCTCCTTCGGCTTGAACCGGCTGGCGAACCGGATCGCGAACGGCGTCACCAGCATCGACACGGTGACGACCGCGCCGAACAGCTGCGCCGCCTGCGCGTCGATCAGCTGCCCGCGCTGCGCGGTGGCGAACAGCACAAAGCCGAACTCGCCGCCCTGCGCCAGCAGCAGCCCCATCTGGAAGGCGCGCACCCAGCCGGTGCCGAAGGCGCGGGCCAGCAGGCCGATGATCAGCGTCTTGGTCGCCATCACCAGCACGACGAGCAGCAGCACCAGGCCGAGCTGGTTGCGGATGACGCCAAGGTCGAGGATCATGCCGACCGAGACAAAGAACAGGCCGAGCAGCAGGCCCCGGAACGGCTCGATGTCGGCCTCGAGCGCATGGCGATAGGGCGATTCGGCCAGCATCACCCCGGCGACGAACGCGCCCAGCGCCATCGACAGCCCGAGGCTCTGCATCAGTAGCGCGCTGCCCAGCACCGTCAGCAGCGCGGCCGCGGCGAACGCCTCGCGCACCTTCAGCTGGCCCAGGAAACGGAACAGCGGATTCATCACCCACCGCCCCGCCGCGACCAGCAGTGCCAGTGCCAGCACGGTCAGCCCGGCCTGCTGCCAGCCCGGCAGCGCGTCCGGATCGGGCACGCGCGACAGCGCCGCGACGACGGTCAGCAGCGGCACGATGGAGAGGTCCTGGAACAGCAGCATGGCAAAGCTGCGCGTCCCGAACGGCGTGTTGGTGATATCCTTTTCGGCCAGCAGCTGCATGACCAAGGCGGTAGAGCTGAGGCCCAGCGGCAGCCCGACGACCAGCGCCGCCTGCCAGCTGAGCCCGGTGACCAGCAGCAGGACCCCGGTCAGCGCCGCGCCGCACACCAGCACCTGCGCCGCGCCGAGCCCGAAGATGTCGCGCCGGAGCTGCCACAGCCGCGACGGCTTCAGCTCCAGCCCGATGACGAACAGCAGCAGCACGATGCCGAATTCGGCGAGCTCGCTTGCCGCCTCGGGATCGCTGACCAGCCCCAGCACCGACGGCCCGATCAGGATGCCCGCCGCAAGATAACCGAGCACCGCGCCCAGCCCGAAGCGCGTGAACAGCGGCACCAGCACCACCACCGCACCAAGATAGGCGACCGCTTCGATAAGCGGTTCGTGACCGGTCACGCCGCCGCCTCTCGCGCCGCCGCCGCGGCCGCGTCGAAGCCGAGCAGGATCGAGGCGTGACGGGCCCGGTGCGGCCGCGCCGGCCCGAAGATGTCGAGGCCCGGCCAGTCGCCCGGCGTCTCTGCATCGCCTTTCAGATAGGCCGCCAGCCCCTCGCGCGCGTCCGCCAGCTCGTCCGCCGAGCGCCCGACGACATGGCCGGCGAGCAGCGCCGCCGCCGCCTGGCCCAGCGCGCAGGCCCGCACCTCCGACCCGAAGCGCGCCACCCGGCCGTCGCCGCCGAGATCGAGGTCGACCGTCACCCGGCTGCCGCACACCGGCGACACCCGCACGACGCTGGCCTGCGGACCCACCAGCCGCGGCACCGGCGGCGCGGCGGCAAGGCGCAGAATCGCGGAATTATAGAGTACTTCTGACATCTTGCCCCAAGATATAGCGCGGCTGCAGCGGGCGTGGTGCAGAAAAATCCTTGGCGCGGGCGCAGCGCTGGTTTCTCGCCACCCGGGCTGACAAAGCGCGCCCGAGCGCCTACCCCGCGCGACGATGCCCGCCACCCCGCGCCTTGCCTTCCCAGCGATGTTGCTGGGCAGCATCTGCCTCGCTTTCGGGCCGTGGCTGGTGCGGCTGGCGGATGTCGCGCCGGTGGTCTCGGCGTTCTGGCGGATGGCGCTGGCAGTCGTGCCGCTGGCACTGCTGGCGGGACTCAGCCGGCCCGACTGGCGCGGCGTGCGGGGCGTGGCGGGGGTGTGCGCGCTGGCCGCCGCCTGCTTCGCTGCCGATCTCGCGGTCTGGCACCTCGGCATCGCGCGCACGACACTCGCCAACGCGGCGCTATTGTCGAACGCCGCCAGCTTCCTGCTGCCGCTGATCGCATACATCGCGGCGCGGACCTGGCCGGGGCGGAACGCCGGTATAGCACTCGCTTGCGCGGCGGCGGGGACGGCGCTGCTGCTGGGGCGCTCGGCGGACGTGTCGGCGCGGCATCTCGCGGGCGACCTGTTCTGTCTTGGAGCAGCGGTCGCCTACACCGCCTATCTGCTCGTCATCGACCGGGCGCGGCGCCAGATCGCGCCGCTGCCGCTGCTCGCGGTGGTGACCGCGTTCGGGGCGCTGTTCCTGCTGCCCGCCGCCGCCGCCGCGCCGGGGCCGTTCCTGCCCCGCGACTGGACCCCGCTGGTGCTGCTGGCGCTCGGCAGCCAGGTCATCGGCCAAGGGCTGGTAGTCTATGCCGTCGGCCACCTCCGCCCGATTGTCGTCGGGCTGACGCTGCTGGTCCAGCCCGCCATCGCCACGACCATCGGGGCGCTTCGCTTCGGCGAGGTGCCCGGCATCGCCGAAATCGGCGGCGCGGCGCTGGTCGTCGCGGCGCTGGTGCTGGTGCGTCTGCCCGAACGCGCATCGAAGGTCGCGCCGGCGGGCTGAATCGGCTATATCGGCGGCGCAATGACCGTCGACGACTATATCGCCGCCGCACCGCCACTCAGGGCCGAGCGCCTGCGCGCCATCCGCGCCATCGTCCACCGCGTCGCGCCGCATGTCGTCGAATCGATCGAGTGGAAGATGCCGGTGTACCGGGTCGGCGAGCGCTATTTCGCCACCGCCAGCCAGAAATCCTTCCTGTCGCTCTATATCGGCAAGGCGCAGGTCGACGCGCTGACCGCCGCGGTGCCGGGGCTCAAGCACGGCGGAGGCTGTCTCAACGTGACCGACGCGAAGCCGCTGCCGCCCGAGGAATTGCTGGAGGGGGCGATCCGCCAGCGCCTGCTCGACGGACCGGTCGACGAGTGCTGACGCCCCTCAGAACATCCGCTTCGGCGACGTGAACACCCGCGTCACTTCAGGCTCGAAGCTCTCCAGCGAGTCGACCCTGAACTCCGGGTCGAACGCGGGCGCATCCCAGCGGTCGACCAGCTTCTCGGCAAAACCGTACCAGCTCTCATCCCTGAACTGGTTCCGCATGTCGGTCGGCTGGCCGAGGTAGCTGTAATAATAGGCCCCCTGGAAGTGCTGGTGCCACTTGACCGCGTGGTAGATGTCGTCGCGGACATAGGGCTTCAGCACCTCGGCCTGGATCGCGCCGTGGTTGGGGATCGACAGGAGCTTGGCGAGGTCGTGAGTCAGTCCGGCGACAATCTCCTCGTCGGTGGCATCGTCGGCGCGGGCCAGCGTCGCGGTCATCAGGCAGTGGGTCAGCTGGTCGGCGGCGAAACCGACCTGGATCGCGCCTAGCCGCCGCATCGAATCCATGATCTGCAGCGGCGCGACCGACTGCTGGTGGATCATATGCTCCTTGGCGATGTGCGCCCAGTCCTCGGCGGTACCCTGCTGCATGGCGGTGAACATCGGCTACTCCCGTCCCTCGAACTGCGCCCGGTATAGCTTGCGCAGGGTGACCTTGTCGATTTTGGCGCTGCCCAGTTTGGGCAACGGCTCGGTCGCAAACCAGATCTTGGCCGGCACCTTGAACGAGGCCAGATCGCGGCTGAGCAATTCGTGCAGCGCGTCCGCCTCCAGCGCCGCGCCGGGCTTGGGATAGACCACCGCGCCGACGATCTCGCCCAGCCGCTCGTCGGGCAGGCCGAAGACGCTGGCCTCGGCGACGGCGGGATGCGCGTAGATGGCGCTCTCGACCTCCTGGCAGCTGATGTTCTCGCCGCCGCGGATGATGATGTCCTTCTTGCGGTCGACGATGAACAGATAGCCGTCATCGTCGAGATAGCCGAGGTCGCCGGTCTTGAACCAGCCGTCGGGCGCGAACGCGGCCGCCGTCGCTTCGGGCTTGTTCCAATAGCCGCGGCAGTTGGCGGCACTGCGAATGCACACTTCGCCGACCTTGCCCGCACCCAGCCACGCGCCGTGGTCGTCGGCGATGCCAAGCTCGACCAGCGGTCGCGAGGCGCGGCCCGTCGACGCTGGCTTGGCGCGGTAGTTGTCGCGGAAATTGCCGGCCCCGACGCCGTTGGTCTCGGTCAGGCCGTAACCCTGCACCGGGTGCTTGCCGGGGAAGGTGTCGGCCAGCCGGTCGACGTGTTCAGGTGGTCGCGGTGCGCCACCGCTGGCGATGTCGACCAGGCTCGACAGGTCGTATTTGGCGCGGTCGGGATGCTGCATCAGTTCGAGGCTCATCGTCGGCACCCCGACGAAATAGGTCGCCTTCTCCGCCTCGATCATGCGCAGCGCTTCGCCCGCATCCCATTTGTGCATGATCACCATCTTGCGGCCGATGGCGATCGAGACGAGCAGCACCGGCACCGCGCCGGTGATGTGGAACAGCGGCACGTTGAGCAGCATCACCTGCTGCTCGGCCGGCGCGATCCCCGCCGCCTGCGCAAGTTGCAGCAGCGCTAGGCCCGAGACGAGATAGTTCATCGCGCCGCTGACCATGCCGCGATGCGTGCTGACCGCGCCCTTGGGGCTGCCCGTCGAGCCGCTGGTGTACATGATCGTCGCGTCGTCCTCCGGGCCGATCTCGGGTAGGAACCACGGCACCGGCGGCGACGCGGCGCAGGCATCCTCAAGTCGCTCGAAGCCGAGCTCGTCGGCGACGGCGCGGCTGGTGCGGACGGTGATCAGCTTCAAATTGGTGCCGGTCAGATCGGCCAGCCGCCGCGCCCGCTCCTCGTCGGCGATGACCAGCCGCGCGCCCGAATCGGCCAGGCCATAGGCCAGCTCGTCCGGCTTCCACCAGGCGTTCAGCGGCACCGCGATCGCGCCGAGATGCAGGATGGCGACAAAGCTGGTCACCCATTCAGGGTAGTTGCGCATCGCCACCGCCACCCGGTCGCCCTTGGCGATACCGTGGCAGTGCTGGAGGCAGGCGGCGACCTTGATCGCCTCCGCATAGACCGCGGCGAAGCTCAGCCGCTCGTCGCGGTAGACCAGGAATTCCTTGTCGGCGTTGGCGGCGAAGAAGAACGCCAGATAGTCGCGCATGTTGGCGGGCGCTTCCGCGAACACCGGCAACGTCGCCTCGCGCACCCGGGCCTCGCCGACCGCAAGCTGGCCGCCCGGCGCAATAAGCTGGTCGATGACCGCATTGAGCGCGGTGTCGAGCTCGGACTTCATGACTTCTCCCTCCGCGCGGTCTGGTGCCGCGTCGGCTCAATCCATGCCATGCGTGGCGGGCTTTGCAATGGCGACACAACCGACTTTATTAAATGAGGCGGGCCTCGATCGGTCGCGGTCGCCGAGGTTGCGCTGCCAGCTGCATCGTTCGCAGGAGAGGCAACGTGCTTGGAACCGCCTTCTTCGCGGTCGATAATCCAGCGAACCTGTCAAGAATATCACTCACAAAATCTTGTACCCAAACGACACGCCCGCCACCCAGTTGCGTCCGGCCCCCTCCACCAAATTGCAACAGTGCGACCTGATCGACGTTTTGCGTCTCTTCTACGCCGGTAAATACACGGCTGATATAGCGCCGACCACGCTCAAACTTTCCGGCAAATTTCATTTCTCTAACGGCCCATCTTGCTGAATCAAGTAAGCATTCAACATGAACTAACTGTTTGCTTAATGGATGAAATCCAACAACATCTAATTCGCCTTCAAAGCCACCATTGGGCCGAGGTCCGACTAGAACTGACTTTCGTACAAAATAGCCGTTGTGTTCAAGCCATTCAGCCACGAGGTCTTCCATATGGTTCGACATTAAACTAGTAACCCATCAGTCGGGCGAGCCGATCGCCGTGGAACCCGGCGTCGCCGAAGGTCTCACCCGCCGCACGCGCCCGCTTCATGTAGAACCCGATGTCATAGTCGTCGGTCATGCCGATGCCGCCGTGCATCTGGACGCCCTCGTTGGTGGCGAGCTTTGCCACTGACCCGGCCTTGGCCTTGGCGAGGCTGACGAACAGCGCGCCGCGGTCCTCGCCCGCATCGAGTGCCTGCAGCGCCCGCAGCGTCGCCGAGCGGGCCAGCTCGATTTCGCAGAACAGGTGCGCGGTGCGGTGCTGCAGCGCCTGGAAGCTGCCAATCTTCTGGCCGAATTGCTCGCGCTGCTTGAGGTAGTCGACCGTCGTTGCGAACGCCTGTGCCGACACGCCAAGCATCTCGGCGGCAAGCGCTGCGCGCCCGGCATCGAGGATGCGGTCGAGCAGCGCGCCGCCCTCGCCGAGCCCGCCGAGCATATCCGCCCCGTCGACCTGCACGTCGTTCAACGTCACCTGCGCCGCGTTGCGGCTGTCGACCATCGACGTGCGCTCGGTCGCGATGCCGGGGGCGTTCGCATCGACGAGGAACAGCGTGATGCCGGCGGCATCGCCGTCCGCGCCCTCGGTCCGCGCCGCGACGATGAACGTGTCGGCGACATGGCCGTCGAGCACGAAGGTCTTGCGGCCGTTCAGCTTGAAGCCGTTGCCCGACGGTTCGGCGCGGGTCGCGACGTGGTGCGGCGCATGGCGGGCCTTCTCGTCGGCGGCGAGCGCGAACAGGCGTTCCCCGGCGGCGATCTGCGGCAAATATTTGGCCTGCTGCTCCGGGCTGCCCGCCGCGACCAGCGCGGAAGCCGCGAGGATCGCGGTCGACAGCAGCGGGCTGAGCGACAGGTTCCGCCCGGCCGCCTCCATGATCAACCCGGCCGCGACATGGCCGAATCCCGCGCCGCCATGCGCCTCGGGCACCAGCACCCCGGCAAAGCCCATCTCGGCCATTTTCGCCCAGGTCGCGCGGTCAAAGCCGGTGGCGTCGCGGCTGTCGCGCAGCTTGCGCAGCTGCGCCGGCGGCGCTGCGTCGCGGAAGAACCCCTCAGCCGACTCGCGGATCATCGTCTGGTCGTCGGTCAATACCAGTGCCAAAGTTCGAGACTCCCCTCGCGCGGCGGGCTCTTGCGGCCCGGTTGCGCCGTTCTAGCTGTTCGGCAAGCGCCGGCGGGTATCGCGACCGGTCATCTCGATCATGGTCTCGATGCGGATCAGGCGCTTCTCGTGATCCCGGACTTCGGTCCGCGTCGACGATATGTCCAGCGTCAGCCGATCCAGCTCGTCGCGCATCACGATCAGGTCCTTGACGCTACCGAGAACCCGCTCGAGGACGCTCACGCAGACGCCTTGATGCGCGCCATCTCGGCCTCGTGAAAAGCGGTGTCCTGTCGCGCTCGCTCGAGGCTTGCGCGCATCGAGACGACGGTCTGCTCCAGTTCGTCCGCCAGCAATTCCAGCGCCGACTCGTCGACCGGGTTAATTTCCTCGTAACCTTGCGCCGCGCGCCGAACCAGCTCGCTTGTCGTTAGCTTCATGCCGCGGGCGCGCTGCTCGATCGCTTGCTTTTCCCGCTCGGTCATCATCACGACGACGCGGGCAGTCATTGGGGCGACCTGCATGTCCATAGGTTGAACATAGGGTATGCGCCGGGTGGAGGCAAGCGTCACTATCAGGCCCCGGGCAGCTGCAGCACGCGCTTGGCGATGATGTTGAGGTTGATCTCCGACGTGCCGCCTTCGATCGAATTGGCGCGGCTCCTCAGCCACGACCGCGCCGCATCGCCGTCGCCGTCGTGCGGACCTTCCCACAGCAGCGCGTCGGAGCCGCCGATGCTCATCAGCAGTTCCTGCCGGCTCTTGTTGAGTTCGGTGCCGTAGTATTTCAACATCGACGACAGCGCGCCGACGCCCTGCCCGGCCTTCGCCTCGTCCTTGACCCGCTCCATGGTCAGACCAAACGCCCAGGCGTCGATCTCGTGCGCCGCGATCTGCGCGCGCAGGCCCCCGTCGCCCAGCATGCCGTCGTCGAGTCCAAGCGTTTTTGCGGCGCTCTGGCCGAGCGAATCGCGACCCGCACCGATCGCGTCGCCGCCGCCGATCATCTCGCGCTCGTGGGTAAGCAGGTACTTGGCGATGTCCCAGCCCTTGCCGGGCTCGCCGACCAGATTTGCCGCCGGCACCCGCACATCGTCGAAAAACGTCTGGCAGAACGGCGACGCGCCCGAGATCAGCTTGATCGGTGAGATCGAGACGCCGGGCGACGCCATGTCGAACAGCAGGAATGAAATGCCGAGATGCTTCGGCGCGTCCGGATCGGTGCGGACCAGGCAGAAAATCCAGTCGGCCTTGTCGGCATAGCTGGTCCAGACCTTCTGGCCGTTGACCACATATTGCTCGCCGTCCAGCCGCGCCGAAGTACGCAGCGACGCAAGGTCAGAACCGGCGCCGGGCTCCGAATAGCCCTGGCACCAGCGGATTTCGCCGCGCGCGATGCGGGGCAGATGCTCCAGCTTCTGCGCCTCGCTGCCATAGTGGATCAGCGCCGGCCCCAGCATCCAGATGCCGAACGACGACAGCGGCGAGCGTGCGCCGATGCGCCGCAGCTCGCTGGCCAGCACCTTTGCCTCGTCCTTCGACAGCCCGCCGCCACCATAGGCCGCTGGCCATTCGGGCACGGTCCAGCCCCGAGCCCCCATCGCGTCGAGCCATTGGCGCTGTGCCGCACTCAACCGGGCGGCGCGACCGCCCCAGCAGATATCCGCGTCGCGGGTGATCGGGGTCCGCATCTCGGCCGGGCAATTCGCCTCCAGCCAGGCCCGCGTCCCGGCGCGAAACGCATCCAGATCGGCCACCTATCCTCTCCCGTTGTCTTATCGTTGCCGCCGACTATGGTGCGCGGCGCTTGGCGGTCAAAGGAAAATGAGCAGACGATGACCGGCGCTTTCCAGATTGCCCTCGACTTCCAGAGCCTCGGGTTGCGTCCCGAGCTGTTCACGCTGCCGGCGTTCAGCATCGGCGACGTTGAGCTGGGCCCGTTCGCGCTGCGCTGGTACAGCCTCGCCTATATCGCCGGCATCCTGCTCGGCTGGGCCTATCTGCGCCGCATGTTGCGCGCGCCGCAGCCGCCGATGACCGTCGAGCAAGCCGACGATTTCGTTACCTGGGCGACGCTGGGCATCATCGCTGGCGGGCGGCTGGGCTATGTGCTGTTCTATAATTTCCAAAACTACGCCGCGCACCCGGCCGAGATATTCAAGTTGTGGGACGGCGGCATGTCGTTTCATGGCGGTGCGATCGGCATGGCGCTGGCGATCCTGTGGTTCGCCGGCCGCAACCGGATCAACGCGCTGCGGGTGGGGGACTATGTTGCCTGCGTCGTGCCGATTGGCCAATGCTTCGGTAGGCTGGCGAACTTCGTCAATGGCGAGCTGTACGGACGCATCACCGGCACGGAATGGGGTATCATCTTCCCCGGTACCAACGGCATGCCACGCCACCCGAGCCAGTTGTACGAGGCATTCGGCGAGGGCGTGGTGCTGCTGCTGGTCCTCGCCTGGCTGTTCTGGCGTACCGATGCGCGGCTGCGACCGGGGCTGCTGTCGGGTGTGTTCATCGGCGGCTTCGGCATCGTGCGCTTTGTCATCGAGTTTTTCCGCGAACCCGACGCGCAGATCGGCTTCCTGCAGTTCGGGCTGACGATGGGCCAGTGGTTGTGCCTGCCGATGATCCTGATCGGTGCGCTGATGATCCTGACCAGCGGCCGGCGACGGGTCTCAGCTTCGGCGTGAGCCTGGGCGACGCGCTGGCGCGCGACATCGCCGCGCGGGTCAGTATCCCGGTCGCCGAGTGGATGGCGCGGTGCAACGCGCATTACTACAAGACCCGCGATCCACTGGGTGCGGCGGGCGACTTCACCACCGCGCCCGAGATCAGCCAGATGTTCGGCGAGCTGATCGGTGTTGCCCTGGCCGACGTCTGGGGGCGGGCCGGGCAGCCGCCGGCGCGGCTGGTCGAGCTTGGGCCGGGGCGCGGGACACTGATGGCGGACCTGCGGCGCGCGGCGCGGTTCGACCTGCCGGTGCATTTCGTCGAGACCAGCCCGGTGCTGCGCGCCGCCCAGGCGGCCCGCGTACGGCGCGCGCAGTGGCACGGCGACCTTGCCGGGGTGCCGGGCGACCTGCCGCTGCTGATCGTCGCAAACGAGTTCTTCGATGCCCTGCCGGTGCGTCAGTTCGAGCGCGCCGGCGACTGGCGCGAACGCCATGTCGGCGCGGGATTCGCGCCCGTGCTGGCCGGGCTGCCAGTCGATGCGCTGGTGCCGCCGCACGCTCGCGCCGCGCCGCCGGGCACGGTGGTCGAGACCTCGCCCGCGTCGAGGGCCGTCGCCGCCGAGATCGGGGCGCGGCTGCGGGCGCGCGGCGGCATCGCGCTGATTATCGACTACGGCTACTGCGGTCCCGCCACCGGCGACACGCTGCAGGCCGTGCGCGGCCACGCCCATGCCGACCCCTTCGCCGCGCCGGGCGACGCCGACCTGACGGCCCACGTCGATTTCGCGGCGCTGACGGCCGCCGCGGGTGTGACGGCGCACGGGCCGGTCGGACAAGGCGCGTGGCTGGAGCGGCTCGGCATCGGCGCGCGCGCCGCGGCCCTGAAAGCCCACGCGACACCGGCGCAGGCCGCTGATATCGACGCCGCAGTGGCGCGGCTGACGGGGGAGATGGGCGAATTGTTCAAGGTGATGGCGCTGACCGGGCCGGACTGGCCGGTGCCCGCGGGGTTCGCGGCGTGACGGCCTATCGCGACGGCTGCGTCGACGACGCGGCGGCGATCCGCGCCGTCTATGTCGCCAGCTTCGATCCGATGTTCCGTCACCTCTACGCTCCCGCCGACTACGACGCATTCATGGCCGGGTACGACGAGGCGGCATTTCGCGCGCAACTTGGCGACCAAGCCTATGCCTTCCGGATCGCCGCGCCGGCGGGACGACCGATCGGCTATTGCAAGCTGGGGCCGCCTTCCCTGCCCTATGATCCCGAAGGCCGCCGCTGCATCGAATTGCGCCAGCTGTATCTGCTCGACGAGGCCAAGGGCGGCGGGGTCGGGGTCGCGCTGATGGACTGGGCGATCGTCGAGGCCCGGCGGCGCGGCGCCGTCGAGATGTGGTTGTCGGTGTTCAGCGATAATCCCCGCGCCCGGCGATTCTACGCCCGCTACGGCTTCGAGGAGGTGTCGGAATTCGCGTTCATGGTCGGCAGCCATGCCGACCGCGAATTCCTGTGCCGGCTGCGACTGCATGATTGAGGCGGTGACCGCGAGCGTGCTGGCGCGGACCCGCCACGGCTTTCTCGGGCGGCAGGGCGGTGTCTCGACGGGGCTGTATGCCAGTCTCAACTGCGGTCTCGGCTCGGACGACGACCGCGACGCGGTGCGCGAGAACCGGACACGGGCGGTAGCGGCGGCGGCCCCGGGCGCTGCCCTGGTGACGCTGCATCAGGTCCATAGCCCGACAGTGGTGACGGTCGGTGATGACTTTGCTGATAATTCGCGTCCGCAGGCCGACGGCATGGTGACCCGCACCCCCGGCCTGGCGCTGGCGATCCTGGCGGCCGACTGCGCGCCGGTGCTGTTCGCCGATGTCGAGGCCGGCGTCATCGGGGCGGCGCACGCGGGCTGGCGGCCGGCGCTGACGGGCGTGCTGGCGAACACCGTCGCGGCGATGGTGGCGCTGGGGGCGGTGCCGGGGCGCATCGCGGCCGCCGTTGGCCCGACGATCGGCCGCAAAAGCTATGAAATCGATGATCTTTTCCGGGACCGGTTCCTCGGAGACGACCCGGCGCACGACGATTTCTTCACCCCCGGGCGGCCCGGCCACCACCAGTTCGATCTGGAGGGCTTCATTGTCCGCCGGCTGGCGGTGGCCGGGGTCCGCCGGATCGAGGCGCTCGGGCTCGACACCTATGCCGATCCCGCGCGCTGGTTCAGCTACCGCCGCACCACTCATGCCGGTGAGCCGGACTATGGCCGGCAGATCTCGATGATCGCGCTTTAATCGGGCTTATGCCCGCTGCGGCGGACGCCGGCCACCACCGCCAGCATGACGATGAGCGTGCCGAGCAGGCCGATGGCGACCTGATGCTCGGCGACCAGCTGCAAAATACGTTGCATCGCACGCCTCCCTGATCCCCCCGGACATGGCAAAGGGCCGGCCCGCACCCGGACCGGCCCTCAGTCAGCTCCGGCGGTTCAGCAGCGGCCGCCGCGGTCGATGGCGCGGCCGGCGAGCGCGCCGCCGCCGGCACCGAGCACGGTGCCCAATGTGCGGTCGCCGCGCCCGGCGATGCCGTTGCCGATCAGGCCGCCGGCGATCGCCCCGACGATGGTGCCGGTCGAGCCGCTGCCGCAACGATAGCCGCGGTCACGGCGCCCGTAATAGCGGCGGTCGTCGCGGCCATAGCCATAGCCCTGCTGGCCGTAATAGCCCTGCCCGTAATAGCCCTGATTGTAGCCGTCGTAACCGTAGCCGTAGCCGTAGCCGTAGCCGTAGCCGTAGCGCGGCTGGGCGTAATAATTGCGGCGGTACTGGCCGTAGTGATGGCCGCGGTCGTGCCGATAGTCGCGGCGATAATCGCGGTCGCCGCGGTCGTAGCCGCGCCGCTCGTCGTAGTCGCGCCGCTCGTCGTAGCCGCGCCGATCGTCGTAGCCATAGCGGTCGTCGTCGCGCGCGCTGGCCGCGGCCGGCACCACGGCGGCGGCCACCGACACGGCGACGGCGGCGTTGGTGAAGAGCTTGGCGATCATGTCCGGTCCTCTCGTCTGCGGCCGATCGATTCGGCCCGTTGCAGACGGTTTAGGCGTGTCCGGATGCGCCGGGTCTGAACGCGATCGTCAGTCGCCGTTCACGTTCAGGGCCGCCAGCGCACCGCCGCGGGCGCGGGCCAGCCGGGCGGGCGGGCGATCAGTTGCGCCGCCTTGAGCAGATACTTCGACCAGATCAGCGGGCTCGCCGTCATCACCCCGGCGCGGCGCAGCGAGGCCAGCGCCTCGGCGTTGATGCGGCGGCGGCTGCCGAAACCATCGTTCGACAGCCCGCCGTCGCGCATCGTCACCAGCGTCGCCGTCAGCGGTGCGGCGGTCAGCCGCTCGCGCCCGAAGAAGCGCAGCATCCAGTCGAAATCGGCACCGCTGCGGATGGCGGGGTCGAACGCCCCGACGCGGTCGAAGGCGGCGGCGCGGGTGTAGAAGCCGGGGTGCGGCGGCATGTGCGCAAAGCGCAGCATCCACGGCGCGAACGGGGTGGCGGGATAGGCGCGGCGCAGCTTGGCGGGGTCGCTGGCGGATACGATGGCGACGCCGCCCGCGACCGCAGCGGCGCGCGGGTTGGCCGCGGCGGTGTCGGCGATCAATTGCGCGGCATCGGTGCGGCAGAAGAAATCATCGGCGTTGAGAAAGCCGATCAGGTCGCCGGTGGCCTGCGCGCGGCCCTTGTTCATGGCGTCGTAGAGGCCGCGGTCGGGTTCGCTGACGAAAAGCGTGCCGGGGCGGGCGTGGGCGCGGACGATATCGGCGGTGCCGTCGGTGGAGCCGCCGTCGATGACGATGTGCTCGACGTTGCCCGTTTGCGCCGCGACCGAGCGCAGCGTGTCGCCGATGGTCGCCGCCGCATTGTAGGCGACGGTGACGACCGAAACCCTCAACGCGCCGCCTCGAACGCCTTCAGCGCGTCCGCGAGCCCCTCGCGCAGGCCGATCCGGGGCCGCCAGCCGCGTGCGGTGAGGCGCGACGAGTCCATCAGCTTGCGCGGCGTGCCGTCGGGGCGCGACGTGTCGAACACCAGCCGGCCCCTGAAGCCGACCACGTCGCAGACCGTCTGCGCCAATTCCGCGATGGTGACGTCGTCGCCGACCCCGACGTTGATGTGCTCGCTCTCCGAATAGGTCTTGAGCAGGAACACCAGCGCGTCGGCGAGATCGTCGACGTGCATGAACTCGCGACGCGGCGTGCCCGAGCCCCATATCGTCATGGTCTCCGCGCCCGCGTCGCGGGCCTCGACCGCCTTGCGCAGCAGCGCGGGAATGACGTGGCTCGACTCGAGGTCGTAATTGTCACCGGGCCCGTAGAGGTTGGTCGGCATGGCGCTGATGTAATCGCGGCCAGCTTGCGCCCGGTAGGCCTGCGCCAGCTTGATCCCGGCGATCTTGGCGACCGCGTACCACGCGTTGGTCGGCTCGAGCGGGCCGGTCAGCAGCGCGTCCTCGCGGATCGGCTGGGGGGCGAGCTTGGGATAGATGCACGACGAGCCGAGGAACAGCAGCCGGTCGACGCCGGCGCGGTCGGCGGCGCTCAGCACGTTGGTCTCGATGACCAGATTGTCGAGCAGGAAGTCGAGCGGCCGCGCCGCGTTGGCGGCGATCCCCCCGACCCGGGCGGCGGCCAGTACGACGATGTCGGGGCGGGCATCGGCGACCCACGCCTCGACATCGGCCTGGCGGGTGAGGTCGAGTTCGGCGCGCGCCGCGGTCAGGATTTCGCAGTTCTCGGACGCCAGCCGCCGCACCAGCGCGCTGCCGACCATGCCGCGGTGGCCCGCGACCCAGATGCGCTTGGCTGTCAGGTCAGCCATTATGGCGGGCCGCCGCCGCCCGGTCGCTGGCCACCATCTCGGCAACAAGCTGGTCCAGCGAGGTCGTCGCTTCCCAGCCCAGCCGGGTCCGCGCCTTGGTCGGATCGCCGAGCAGGAGGTCGACCTCGGTCGGCCGGAAATAGCGCGGGTCGACCCTGACCACGACCGCGCCGGTGGCGGCGCAGGTGCCGGTCTCGTCGACGCCCGCGCCGGACCATTCGATCGTGCGCCCGATCTCCGCGAAGGCCAGCTCGACGAAGCTGCGGACGGGGGTGGTGACGCCGGTGGCGAGCACCCAGTCCTCGGGCGTCTCGTGCTGGACGATCCGCCACATGCCCTCGACATAGTCGCGCGCATGGCCCCAGTCGCGCCGGGCATCGAGATTGCCGAGGTAGAGCGTCGCCTGCGTGCCGGCTTCGATGGCCGCCACGGCGCGGGTGATCTTGCGGGTCACGAAGGTCTCGCCGCGCAGCGGGCTTTCGTGGTTGAACAATATGCCGTTGGTGGCGTGGATGCCGTAGGCCTCGCGGTAATTGACCGTGATCCAATAGGCATAGAGCTTGGCCGCCGCATACGGGCTGCGCGGGTAGAAGGGCGTCGTCTCCGACTGCGGCACCGCCTGCACCAGCCCGTACAGCTCCGAGGTCGAAGCCTGGTAGAAGCGCGTCGTCCGCTCGCGGCCGAGGATGCGGATCGCTTCCAGCAGCCGCAGCGTGCCGATGCCGTCGGCGTTGGCGGTGTACTCCGGCGTCTCGAAGCTGACCTGCACATGGCTTTGCGCGGCGAGGTTGTAGATCTCGTCGGGCTGCGTCTCCTGCACCAGCCGGATCAGGTTGGTCGCGTCGGTCATGTCGCCGTGGTGCAGGAAGAAACGCGTCTGCCCCTCGTGCGGGTCGTGGTAGAGATGATCGACGCGGGCGGTGTTGAAGCTGCTCGACCGGCGCTTGACGCCGTGGACGACATAGCCTTTGCCGAGCAGCAGTTCCGACAGATAGGCCCCGTCCTGGCCGGTGACGCCGGTTATAAGCGCGGTCTTGGTCAAGGTCTGGTCCGGGCGGCGGCGGGGGAGCGGCCCTCTAGCAAGCGGCGGGCGCTTCTGTCCATTTCATGCGGTCGAGACGCCGCAGCAGCGGCCACAGCAGCACGCCCGACAGGCCGGTTACCATCAGGATGAGCGGGATCGGCACCCCGGCCCCGGCCGCCGCCCCCGCCGCCAGCGCCGCGCCGACGATGAAGAAGGCACTGATGAAGGCGTTCGCCGCGATCGCCCCGGCCCGCGTCTCCGCCCCGCTCGCGGTCTGCAATATGGCGTAGAGCGGCACCGAGAAGACGCCGCCGGCCGCGGCCAGCACGAACAGGTCGAAGGCGATGCGCCAGGCCTGCCACTGCGCGAAGAAGGCGCGCGGCGCGAGCGGGCTCGCCGACACCGGCATGGCGCGGATCGAAAACAGCAGTTCGACCCCGACCAGCGCCAGCACCGCCACCGCAAAGGGCGCGGCCCGGGCGGTGATCCGCCCCTTCAGCAGCCGCGCGACGCCGACGCTGCCGGCCGCGATGCCGACCGAAAACGTCGCCAGGAACAGCGTCGCGACACCCTCGCTGGCGTGCAGCACGCCCTTCACCAGCGGGATGAACTGCGTCGTGTATACCGTGCCCAGCCCCCAGAACCACGAAATCGCGATCGTCGCGTCGCGCACCGCGGGGTTGCGGTAGGTCTCGCGGACGATGGTGCGGGTCGAGGTGAGCGGGTTCCAGTCGACCGGCCGCGCATCGGCGGCGGGCGGCGCGGGCGGGATGGCGCGCGCCGTCACCGCGCCGAGCAGCGCGAAACCGAGGATGCCGATCGCCGCCCAGTCGACCGGCAGCAGCCCGCCGAGCACCTGCCCGAGCAGGATCGCCACGAACGTCCCACCCTCGGTCAGCCCGGTGCCGAGCAGGACTTCCTGGGGCTGCAGATGCTGCGGCAGGATCGAATATTTGATCGGGCTGAAGAAGGTCGAATGCACGCCCAGCAGGAACACGACGCCCATCAGCAGCGGGATCGAGGTGCCCGACAAGGCCAGCGCGCCGAGCGCCATGATGCCGATCTCGGCGGTTTTGACGACCCGCGCGATGTGCGCCTTGTCGACCGCATCGGCCAGCATGCCCGCGATGCCCGAGAACAGCAGGAACGGCAGCATCAGCATGCCGGCCGCGATGCTGACCAGCCCCGCCGCACCCGCCGGATCGTCGGCGAGCAGCCGGTAGGTGACCAGGAACAGCATCGCGGTCTTGTAGAGATTGTCGTTGAACGCATTGAGGAACTGCGTCGCGAAATACGGGCCGAAGCGGCGGGTGGCGAGCAGCTTCACCGCTGCAGACTAGACCGGTCCGCTGCCCCGTGTCACCTTCAACACCGGATCGTAACGAAACCGCCCTATCCAGGCGCCGGGGAGAACCACAATGTCGCAACAATTGCTCGATCTGATTGGCCGTTTCGGCGGTGCCGACGCCATTGCCGCGATGGCCGCCAAGGTCGGGCTGACGCCCGAGCAGGCGCAGTCGGCGATGGCCGCGCTGATGCCGGCGGTCGCGGGCGGCATGAGCAAGACCGCGCAGACGGCGGGCGTCGAGGCGCTCGATGTCGCCGCCGCACCGACGGCGATGGTTGCGGAAAACCCCGCCAGCGTCACATCGCCCGCGGCGGTGGCGCAGGGCAACGACCTGGTCGGCCAGATCTTTGGCGGGGCCGGCGGCGCGCAGGCGGTAAGCGACCATGCCGCGCAGGCGACCGGCCTGTCGCCCGCCATCCTGGCGCAGCTGCTGCCGATGGTGACGACGCTGGCGGCGGGTACGCTGGCCGGCAAGGCGAGCGGGCCCCACGGTGCCGGCGGCACGCTGATGGGGATGCTCGACGTCAACAAGGACGGCAATCCGCTGGACGACATCATGGGCTTTGCCGGCAAGCTGTTCGGACGCACCTAGTGTCCCTATGTTGACCCGGTGACTCGGGCCAAACGCAATCTCGACTGGGGCTTTCCCCGCTGGCGCGACTATGGGTCGGGCAGCGCCGCGGCGACCGTGCGCAGCTGCGACCGCGACGGCTGCGAGGCACCCGGCGACCGGCCCGCCCCCAAGGCCCCGAACCGTCCTGAACGCTGGTATTTCTGCGAGCGTCACGCGGCCGAATACAACGCCGGCTGGAACTACTTCGAAGGCCTGAGCGAGGAGGAGGCGAAGGCCCGCGAGGCCGATGCCGGCGGCGAAACCCAGTTCAAGCGCGCCTCGCACTGGGCGTGGGCCGGTCCCGGCGATGGCCGCCGCAGCCGCGGCGAGCGCGACGCGCTGGCCGCGCTCGAACTCGACGACGACGCCGACATGGTGGCGGTGAAGTCTGCCTATCGGCGGCTGGCCAAGGCCAATCACCCCGATGTCTGCCCCAACGACAAGAATGCGGCGCTGCGCTTCCAGGCAATTCAGGCGGCCTATGCGGTGCTGGTGACGGCCGACGCTGCCCGAGCCTAGCTCCCGGCGGCACGCTCCGCGACGATCTTCCTGACCTCGGGCACCATGCGGGCGTTGAAGCGCGCCAGCACGGGATGGTCGCCGCCCGAGCCGAACTGGGTGACCAGGTCGCGGCCGTTCCAGTAATGCAGTGCGAAACCCGGGCTTTCGGCGACGATCATGTCGCGGCCGTCGGGTTCGCCGGTGTCGAGGCCGCGGAAGTCGAGCGCGACCTGCGGCGCGGTGGCCGGGCAGACGCTCAAGGTGGTGCCGCCAAAACCGGTCAGCATGCCGCGGTGGAGATGGCCCGACAGGATGCGGATGACCTGCGGGTGCTGCGCGACGACGGCGCGCAGCCGCTCGATCCAGAAAGCATCGCTATCCTCGCTCATCCACGCATTGCCGCTGTCGATCGGCGGGTGATGGAGCGCGATCAGCGTCGGGCGATCGGGCGCGGCGGACAAGGTTTCGTCGAGCCAGGCGGCGCGCTCGGCGGAGAAACTGCCGCCGTGGCGGCCTTCCTCGAGACTGTCGAGCATGACGAAGCGCAATGCATGATCGTCGACGACGTAACGCACGTCGCCGTCCGGAGTCATCGGCAGGTCGTCGAAAACCTCGCAGAAATTGGCGCGCAGGTCGTGATTGCCAAGGATCGGCCAGACCGGGAACGGCAGATTGTCGAACAGATGCCTGATCGTCCGATACGATTCGACGGCACCATGCTCGGTCAGATCGCCGGTCGCGAGCAGCACGTCGGGCACCCGCCCGTCGGCGCACAGGGCTTCGATAACGCTGTCGAGGCGTTTCCGATTCAGCTCGTTCGGATCCCCGGGCTGAAAACCCAGATGCGCATCCGTGATTTGCGCGATTAGCATCGCTGACCCATCGGAAGCGGCCCCCTATCCGCTACCATCGCAAGTTACGCATACATCTTACATCTGGATGCAGGGAGGCAAGCATACCGTTTGGACATGGCTGCCGTTACTTTTCCATGGCTTGATAAACCCCGTCCCAGTCGGCAGCCGGGGGCATGATACGATAGGCGGCGATCCGCTCGGCGTAGACGCCAGCGAGCTTCGCCATGCCCAACGCCTCGAAGCTGGGGACGAGGTCGGCCAGTTTCAATGAGGCGCTGTCCCAGTGCTGGGTGCGATAGGCGGCGAGGAAGTCGGTCTGCGCCGCGGCCAGCGCGCCGTGCTCGGGCGTCGCCGCCTCTGGAGCGGCGAGCAGCGCGAACAGCCGTTCGGGCGCGTCGCGGCCGACCACCCGCACCGCGTCGAGCTCGAGCATCGGAAAGCCGCCAAGCCGCGCCGCCAGCTCGCTGCCGACCGCGATCGGCACGCCGTAGAATTTGGTCAGTCCCTCGATCCGGCTGGCGAGGTTCACGGTGTCGCCCAGCAGTGAATAGGACAGACGCTGCGCCGAGCCCATGTTGCCGACGCAGCAAGTGCCGCAGTTCAGGCCGATGCCGATCTTGACCTCGCCCGGCCAGTGGCTACCCGGCGGTCGCGGGTCCAGCGCGTTCAGCCGGTGCAGCGCCTCGACCATCGCCAGCGCCCCGCGCGCCGCGTTTTCGGGATGGTCGGGATCGTCGAGCGGCGCGTTCCAGAAGGCGAGGATGGCGTCGCCGATATATTTGTCGATGGTCGCTTTCCGGCCGATCAGGATGTCGGTCATCGGCGTCAGGAATTCGATCAGGAACTTGATGAGTTCCTGCGGGCCGAGCTTTTCGGAGATGCGGCTGAAGCTGCGGATGTCGCAGAACATCACCGTCATGTCGCGCTCCTCGCCGCCAAGCTCGAGGGAGCCGGGATCGCGGGCGATCCGCTCGACCATCTCGGGCGACAGGTAACGGTCGAAGGCGTTGCGAATATAGGCGCGCGCCCGCTCCTCGCGGTAATAAGTGAACGAGGTCACGACCATGTAGGCGGTCACGATGGCCAGCGCCGGCACCGTCGGATCGACGAGCAGCTGGTGGTCGCGGTAGGCAAGCCACGAGGCGACGAAGCACCCGGCCAACGCGATCAGCGCCACCACCCCGCCCCAGGTCGCGCCCAGCCGCGGCAGCGCCAGCGACAGCAGCAGCCCGAACAGCACGATGCCGAGCCGCTCGACGCCCGGTGCCCAGTCGGGGCGGACGACAAAGGCACCGAGGATCATCTGCTCGACCGCCTGGGCATGGACGATGACGCCGAGCTCGCGGTCGGCGATCGGCGTCGCGACAAGGTCGCGCAGGCCGGCCGCGCCGGTGCCGATGAAGACGATATTCCCGGCGAACAGCCGCTCCATCTCCGCCCTGGGCAGCGCGCCCTGGAGGATCTTCCACGCCGGCACGATGCGGTCAGGGCGGGGCAGCGTGTAGTTCATCCACAACTCGCCCGCCGGCGTCGTCGGCACCTCGAAGCTGCCGACCTTCAGCTTGACGACGCCGGGCGCGCCGCCGCCCATCTCGCCGCTGCCGTCGGTGCCGCGCACGATGATCGCGCCCGCCTGCTGCGCCACCCGCAGCGCCTCGAGGCTGAGCGACGGCACGATGCGGTCACCGATTCTGGCCAGCAGCGGCGCGCGGCGGATGATGCCGTCGCTGTCGCCGACGATGGACACGAACCCTGCTCCCGCCGCCTGGGCCGACAGCACGGTGAGCGGCACGATGGCACCGTTGAAGCCGGGCAGCGCATCCTCGATCGGCGAGCCGAGCACCGCGATGCCGCCCTTCTGCTCCGGCCGCACAGCGTTGGCGTCGCGGGTCAGGAAGAAGCCGGGGATGGTCGGGGTGCGGGCCAGCGTCTGGCCGAGCAGCACGTCGTGGTCGGCCATCCTCGCGACGCCCGCAAAATCGCTGGTCGCATCGGGCGAAGCGGCCAGCATCTTGGCGATGCGCGCCGGCGAGGTCCGGTCGGGTTCCGCAAAGACGATGTCGAAGGCGATCGCCGACGCCCCGGCGTCGGTCAGCAGCTGTGCCAGCCGCGCGACGTCGGTGCGCGGCCACGGCCATTGCCCGAGCCGCCGCAAGGTCTCGTCGTCGATGTCGACGACGCGCACCGGCGCGGGCTGGTACTCCCGCGGATAGGCGCGCTGGTAGGTGTCGAACAGCAGGTTGCCGAGCGAGCGCAGCGCCGGCACCTCGGCGACGTGCAGCGCCAGCAGGATCAGCGTCGCAACGACGCCGGGCAGCGCCAGCAGCGCCCGCGCGCTGGCCAGCGCGCGCAACCTGCCGCGCAGCGTCGATGATGCGATGACCGCCATGTCCCCCGGCCCAGCATAGCGCGCCCGTGTGGCCGCGCCAGCGACTTCGTTGGCTGCGGTTGACCTGCCCGGCGTTAACCGATTAGAGTGAGCACAATACCCTTCGGTCGCGCGTTTGGGTAACGGGGTGTTCGGGGTTCATGACAAGTCGTTTCGCGCTTGCGAACGGAGCCGTCGTCTGCGCGGCGCTCCTTATCGGTATGCCCGCGGCTGCCGACCCGGCGATCTATCTGTCGGCGGACGGCCGCGCCAGCATCAATCCTGATTTCAAGGACAGCCCGCCGATCGCCAGCGACCCGGACTACGGCCTGGTCCTGCAGGCCCCCGACGATGTCGAATTCACCCTCGCCTACGCCCAGAAGCGCGCCAGCGCGGGCGATCTCATCGGTGCCGCGGCGGCGCTGGAGCGGCTGCTGCTCAGCAAGCCGAACTGGCACGCGGCGCGGCTGTTCTATGCGGCCGTGCTGGTCCGCCTCGACGATCTGCAGGCGGCGAAGCGCGAACTGGCGTTGCTGAAGGCCGTCGAGTTGACGCCGGACCAGACCGCCGAGCGCGTCAAATACGAACGTCTCGCCAACCGCCAGACCGCCAAGAGCCGCATCACCGGCCAGGTCTCGCTCGGCTTCGCATATGACAGCAACGCCGTCGCGGCGCTGGCCAACGCCGTCGACCTCGGCGCCGGCGTGCCGGCCGAGGACGACGGGCTGGCGGTGGTGGCCGCGGGCAACCTGTCGGCGGCGACTCAGCTGGGCGAAGGTGCCGAGATCTACGGCTCGTTGTCGGGCATCTCCAAGAACGACATCTCGGGGCCCGATCAGCGCTACCTGCGCGGCGACGCGGCGGTGGGTATCGGCTTCGCGGTCGCGGGATTTGGCGTTCGCGTCGCCGCGCTGGCGAGGGATGTCTCGATCTTCGGCGACCATTATGAATTCGACTATGGCGGCCGGGTCGAGGTGTCGCGGCGGCTCGGCACCCGCAGTTCGATCGACGCCAACATCGAAGTCGTCCAGCAGAATTACGACGAACCGGGCTTTGCCGTGGTGCCGTTTTTCGGCAACGGCCGCGACGGCACGCGCATCGACGGCACGATCGGCTTCACGACCCGGCTGACGGCGCGCCAGACGCTGTCGTTCAATGTCGGTTATGAGGACAAGGATGCCGATTACCTGCCGTTCGCCTATCGCGGCGCTCACGCCAGCTTCGCCTATTCGGCGCTGCTGGGGCGCGGCTCGTATCTCAGCCTGGTCGGCTCGGTGCGCGACTATCGTTACCGCCGGCCAGACCTGCTGTTCACCACCGTCAAGCGCCACGACACGCGCACTTTCGCCCGCGTCGCGCTCGGTGGCCCGTTGTCGGCGTTCACCGCCGCCGGCTCGACCGCGGACTTCCGCGAGCGCCTGATCCTCGAAGGCGCGCTCAGCTATACGCGGCGGGATGCCAAGGCGCCGTATCTGGACTATGACAGCGTCGGTGCCGAGACGCGCCTGATCTACCGGTTCGGGAGCTAGCGATGCGCACGCCATTCGTCCTCGCCCTGTTGGCCGTCGCCGCGCCGGCGCTGGCCCAGTCGAATAACGCAATCGGGGTCAACGCCGCGATCCGCAATCAGGTGTCGATGAAGGCCGCCGGCGATGCGGCCCCGCGCCCCGCCGTGCTGCGCGAATCGGTCCGTCTCGGCGACACGATCACCAGCGGCCCGGCCAGCCAGCTGCAGGTGCTGCTCCGTGACCGCTCGATCTTCACCGTCGGCGCGAACGCCCGGATGACCATCGACAAGTTCGTCTATGATCCGGCGCGCGGCACCGGCGATGTCGCCGCCTCGGTCGCCAAGGGCGCCTTCCGCTTCATGTCGGGCCGGACGTTGAGCCGCACCGGCGGCAGCGCGGCGGTGACCACGCCGGTCGCCTCCATCGGCGTGCGCGGCACCATTCTCGAAGGCGTCGTCGGCGAGGACGCGATCTTCACCGCGGCCGGCGAGCAGGGCATACCCGGCACCGGCAGCGATCCGGCGACCGCGACACTGATTGTGCTGCGCGGTCCAGGGCCACGCACCGACGGCCTCGACAAGCCCGGCTCGATCGAGATCACCTCGGGCAATGCTAAGGTGTTGATCGACAAGCCCGGTTTCGCGGTATTCATCGGTGGTCCGGGCCAGGCACCGATCGGGCCGTTCCTGGTGTCGGCGGCGGCGTTCTCCAAGCTCGGCGAGTTGTTGCGCCCGCCACCGACCGGCAAGGGCGCCGACGATGGCCCGGTCGACGTGCAGAGCGCGGCGGTGGCGAGCGGCGAAATCCTCCAGCAGGCCGAGTTCAGCGCGCATGTCGTCTACGACCCGGTCTTCACCGAGTTTCCGGTGGTCGCCTCGGACAATCTCGGCGTGCCCTGCGATCCAGGCCCGGGCGGCGACAGCGGCGGCAAGTTCTGCCCGCGCTAGGCTGAACGCGCTCGCCGGGGTCGCGGCTCCGGCAGCCAACGTTGGCGCTGCCGCCGAGCGTCGTGCTGTCACACTGTCAATTGCTCTGGCTTGGGCTAGAATGCCCCGAGCAATGGAGGGAGCGCTGCCTTGACCGCCGAGATTGGCCAGTTCGCCTGCCTGCTGGCGCTGATGCTGGCGTGCCTGCAATCGGTGGTGCCGATGATCGGCGCGGCGCGCGGCGACCCGGCGCTGATGGCGTTCGGACGCACCGCGGCGCAGTTGCAGGGGCTGCTCGTGCTGCTCGCCTTCGCGGCGCTGGCCCGGTCGTTCGTGATTCAGGATTTCTCGGTGGCGCTGGTCGCCGGGCATTCCAACCTGACCCAGCCGGCAATCTACCGATTCGCCGCGAGCTGGGGCAACCATGAGGGCTCGATGCTGCTGTGGGTGCTGATCCTGGCGCTGTTCGGTGCCGGGCTGGCGACCTTCGGCGACGGCATCCGCGACGCGCTGCTGGCGCGCGCGCTGGCGGTGCAGGGCATGATCGGCGCGGCGTTCATGGCGTTCCTGGTGTTCACCTCGAACCCGTTCGCGCGGCTCAGCCCGGCGCCGTTCGACGGGACGGAGCTCAATCCGCTCCTGCAGGACCCGGGGTTGGTGCTGCATCCGCCCCTGCTTTACCTTGGTTATGTCGGCTTCTCGGTAGCGTTCAGCTTCGCCGCCGCGGCGCTGATCGAGGGTCGTGTCGATGCGGCGTGGGCGCGCTGGGTGCGGCCGTGGATTCTCGCCGCCTGGGTGTGCCTGACCGCCGGCATCTGCCTGGGCTCGTTCTGGGCCTATTATGAGCTTGGTTGGGGCGGCTGGTGGTTCTGGGATCCCGTCGAGAATGCCAGCCTGATGCCGTGGTTGATGGGCACCGCACTCCTACACTCCGCACTTGTGCTGGAGCGGCGGGGGGCGCTGATCAGCTGGACAGTGCTGCTGTCGGTGCTGACCTTCTCGCTCAGCATGGTCGGGACCTTCGTGGTGCGTTCGGGGGTGCTGACTTCGGTGCATGCGTTCGCGGTGGATCCGGAGCGCGGGGTGTTCATCCTGGCGCTGCTGTGCGTGTCCACCGGCGCGGCGCTGGCGTTGTTCGCGTGGCGGGCACCGGCGATGAAGTCGGGGGCGCTGTTCGGCGCGGTCAGCCGGGAGGCCGGTCTGACGCTCAACAACCTGTTCCTGATGGCGGCGACCGCGGTGGTCTTCCTCGGCACCTTCTACCCGATCATCATGGAGGCGGTGAACGGCGACAAGATCTCGGTCGGGCCGCCCTATTACGACATCGCGTTCGCGCCGGTGATGGCGGTGCTGCTGGTTCTGGTCACCTTCGGGCCGCTGCTGCAGTGGAAGCGTGACAGCGTCAAGTCATTGTTCGCAAGAGTAAAATGGGCAGCCGTCGCGGCGCTCGGCATGGCGCTGGCGGCGATCATCGTGCTCGGCCCGAAGCTGATGCTGGCGGGCCTGGGCTTCGCTCTGGCGGCGTGGCTGGTCGCCGGCGCGGGCGTCGTCCTGGCGCGGCGCTGGCACGTCATCCGGTCCACCCCGATGAGCGTCTTCGGCATGATACTGGCGCACGCCGGGCTCGGCATCGCCTGCGCCGGGGTCACCGCGATGGGCAGCTTCGCCGCGTCGAAAACCCTGGTGATGCGCGTCGGCGAGACCGCGACGATCGGCCCGAACCGGGTAACGCTGAACGCGCTCGGCGACGTCCGGGGCGTCAACTTCACCGCCACGCGCGCCACCTTCAGCGCGCGCAACGGCAACAGCATCCGCGACCTGGTGTCGGAGCGGCGCTTCTTCCCGAACAGCCGCAACCAGACCACCGAGGCCGGCATCGGCGGCGGCCTTCTCGGCAATGTCTACGCCGCGATCGGCGAGGTCAGTCCGTCGGGCGGCGTCACCGTGCGCCTGTATCACCACCCGCTGGTCGGCTGGATCTGGGGCGGCGTCATGCTGATGGCGCTGGGCGGCGTCGCCAGCCTGTCGGACCGCCGCTTCCGCCTCGGTGCCGCCGCCCCGGCACGGCTGCCTCTGCCGCAGCCCGACATGGTCCCGGCCGAATGAGCCGCTGGCTGTTCATCCTGCCGGTGCTGCTGTTCGTCGGGCTGGTCGCGGCGTTCGGCATCGGGCTGACCAAGGACCCGAGCCAGATTCCCTCGCAGCTGATCGACCGGCCGCTGCCGCAGTTCGCCCTGCCCGGCCTGACCGCCGATGCGCCCGGCCTCGCCAGCCACCAGCTGACCGGCGAGCCGCAGCTGCTCAACGTCTTCGCGTCGTGGTGCGCCGCTTGCCCGCAGGAGCATCCGATGCTGACCCGGATCGCCAGCGAGGGCGTTACCGTTAACGGCATCGACTGGAAGGACAAGCCCGAGGATGGCGCGGCGTGGCTGGCGCGGCTGGGTAATCCCTATGCGCGGGTCGGCAGCGATCCGGGTGCGCGCACCGGCATCGACCTCGGCGTCACCGGCGTGCCCGAAACCTTCGTCGTCGATAAGCGCGGCCGCGTCCGCTACAAGCAGATCGGCCCGATCGATGCACAAGCGTGGGAGACGGTGCTGAAGCCCATGCTGGCGAAGCTGGCGGCGGAGGCGTGAAGATCGCCCTCGTTGCGGTGCTGCTGATCGCCGCCCCCGCCCTCGCCGTCCTCCCCTCTGAACAGCTCGCCGATCCGGTGCTGGAGGCGCGGGCGCGCAGCATCAGCCAGGAACTGCGCTGCGTCGTCTGCCAGAATCAGTCGATCGACGACAGCGACGCGCCGCTCGCCGCCGACTTGCGCGTCATCGTCCGCGAGCAGCTGCGGCTCGGCAAGACCGACGAGCAGACGAAACAGTATCTGGTCAGCCGTTACGGCACCTATGTGCTGCTGCGCCCGCCGCTGCGCCCCGACACCTGGCTGCTGTGGCTGGGGCCGTTCGCGGCGCTGGGGCTGGGCGGGCTCGGCGTCTTCGCCTATCTGCGCACGCGCCGCGGCGGCGCGCCGGTGCCGCTGACCGACGACGAGGCGGCGCGGCTCGACGAACTGATCGAACAGGATTCGCATTGAACAGGTTTGTGAACTGATGTGGTTGTGGGCGGTGCTGACGGTGATCGTCGGCGTGGTGGCGGCGGCGCTGACGGTGCCGCTGGTCCGGCGGCACGAGGCGCGGCCGGGTAACCGCGGCGCGGCGGCGGCGGCGCTCGCCGACAGTCTCGCCGACATCGACGCGCAGGTCGCCGCCGGCGTGGTGGGTGCGACCGAGGCAGACGCGCTGCGGATCGAGGCGAAGCGGCGGATGCTGGGCGCGGCGCGGGTGCCGGACCAGGTGGCGCGGCCGCTCGGGTCGGCGGCGCTCGGGCGGCTGGCGATCGGGCTGGCGGCGTTCGTCGCCGTCGCCGCGACCGCGCTCTATACGACGCTCGGCCGGCCCGACCTTGCCGTCGAGGTCCCGGCAACCGTCGCCGATGCGGCGGGCGGGGCGGCGGGCGGGCAGCCGTCGCCGGCCGACATCGATTCGATGGTCGGCCAGCTGGAACAGCGCATGGCCGACAACCCGGGCGATGCCGAGGGCTGGCGGATGCTGGGCTGGTCCTATTTCCAGACGCAGCGGTTCCAGCAGTCCGCCGACGCCTATGCCAAGGCGGTCAAGCTCGCGCCGACCGGCCCGGGCTTTGCCAGCGCCTACGGCGAGGCACTGGTCCAGGCGGCGAGCGGCGTCGTCAGTTCGGCGGCGCGCCAGCAGTTCGACGCGGCACGCGCGCTCGACCCCGCCGACCCCCGCGCCCGCTATTTCATCGGCGTTTCGAAGGAACAGGCGGGCGACCACCGCGGCGCGCTCGACGAGTGGCTGGCGCTGCTGAAGACCGCACCGGCCGACGCGCCGTGGGCGGCCGAACTGCGCCGTGTCGTCGGCGAGACCGCCAAGGGCGCGGGCATCGATATCTCGGCGCAGTTGCCGGCCGCCGCCGCCCCCGCCGTCACGACGGTGCCGAACCCCAGCGCCGAGCAGGTGCAGGCGGCGCAGGCGATGGCCCCGGCCGACCAGCAGGCGATGATCCGCGGCATGGTCGACGGCCTCGCCGCCAAGCTGAAGGCCAACCCGAAGGACCCGCAAGGCTGGGTCCGCTTGATCCGCGCCCGCATGGTGCTGGGCGACCGCGCCGCAGCGTCGGCGGCGAAGGCGGATGCGCTGGCGGCGCTGAAAGGCGACGCGGCGGGCACCGCGGCGGTGGAGGCGGGCGCAGCGGCGTCGGGAATCTAGCCCAGCGTCGCCAGCTGCTCGCCCATCAGGCGGTGGAGGAGATTGATCGCCTTCAGCGGGCGGACCATGACCTTGAAGTGGATGATCTGCCCGGCGGCGTCCCAGCGGATGATGTCGACGCCGTTCAGCGCGATGCCCTCGATGACGTTCTCGAATTCCAGCACGGCGCTGTCCGCCGCCAGCCACTCGCCAGTGTAGCGGAAGCCGGGGCCGCCCAGCACCTGCTCGGCGCTGGCGAGATACTTCCAGACGATGTCGCGGCCGCGCTGCGGGGTGTGGACGACCGGGCTTTCGAAGACCGCGTCCGCCGCGATCATGTCCCGCAGCGCCGCCAGATCGTGGCTACGCATGTAATCGTACCAGCGGGCGAGCGGGGCGGTGGTCATCGCGGCATTCTATGCCCATCGTGGTGTGGACGGCCAGCCGTTCGAGCGAGGGCCGCGCTTCAACGGTTTGCGGGCTGGGGCTGCTGCATGGCCGGGGCCTGGTTAACGACGCTGGGGTTGACCCGGCCGCGCCAGGTCTGTGTCGCGACGACCACGACGAACACCACCACGGCAGCGATCACTGCGATGACCAGCATCGGGCCCTTGTTGCGTAACGGCATCGGCGAAATATCCTTCTGCCGCGCGCCAACGGTTGGCGGCGGCGGAAGGGTGCATGGCGCTGCGGCACCGGGCGCGCTAGACTTGCCGCCATGTTCATCGCGATTACCGACACGGTGTCCGTCGCCGGGCAGATTGCGCCCGCCGATATCGCCGCGGCCGCCGCCGCCGGCTTCGTCCATGTCGTCAACAACCGCCCTGACGGCGAGGCCTGGGGCCAGCCAGACGGCGCCGCGGTGGCGGCCGCCTGCGCCGAGATGGGGATCGGGTATGACGCCATCCCCATCGATCACAGCGGCTATGCGATGCCGCAGGTCGAGGCGATGGCGGCGGTGCTGAACGGTGCTACGGGCAAGGTGCTGGCATTCTGCCGGTCGGGCACGCGCTCGGCGAACCTGTGGGCGCTGGCGGAGGCGTCGCGGGGCGGAGATCCGGACGCCATCGTCGCGGCGGCAGCGGCGGCGCGCTACGACGTGTCGAGCCTGCTGCCGACGCTGCGCGGGCTGGCGGCGCGGTGACCCTGTTCCTCGCCTCGCTGGTGGCGATCGCGCTGCTGGTCGGGCTGTGCTGGGCGCTCGGTTTCCGGGACGCGCCGGTGCTTGCCGACGCCGCTGCTGCCGAGCGGGTCGCGGATGCGGCGCTGACCGGGTTCCGGGCCGCCAAGGTGGCGCTGGCGGCGGACGGGCGCGGCGCGCTGCTGAAGGGGCGCGACGGACGGCTGGTCGCGGTGCGCCCGGTCGGCGACCGCTGGCTGGTGCGCGAGGTCAGCGGCGCGCGCGCCGCAGCCGGGCGCATCGTGCTGCCGCGCGAACCAGGCGCGAGAGCGTTCAGCCTCGATCTCGGCGGCGTGCCGGCATGGCTGTGAGCCTGCCCAACGTCGTCGCGCTGGCGACGCCGGGGTTCGTCGCGCTGGTCGCGCTCGAGATGCTGCTGGTTCGCCGCAGCGGGCGCGGGGCCTACGACTGGCGCGATTCGGCGACGTCGCTGACGCTCGGGCTGGGCAGCACGGTGGCGGGGCTGCTGGTGGGCGGGCTGATCGCCGCGGCCTACACCGCCGCCTTCGGTTTCCGGCTGTTCGACATTCCGGTCGCCTGGTGGTCGGGCGCGCTGTGCTTCGTGCTGTATGACCTCGCCTATTACTGGTTTCACCGCACCGCGCACCGGGTGCGCTGGTTCTGGGCGGGCCATGTCGTCCATCATTCTAGCCAGCACTATAATCTGACCACCGCGCTCAGGCAGACCTGGACCGGCGCGCTGGCGCTCAGCTTCGTCTTCTACCTGCCGCTGTTCGTGCTCGGCTTTCCGCCCGTGCTGGTGCTGTTCGTCGGCGGGCTCAACCTCGTCTACCAGTTCTGGATCCACACCGAGCTGGTCGGGCGGCTGCCGGGCTGGGTCGAGGCGGTGATGAACACGCCGTCGCATCACCGCGTCCATCACGGCAGCAACCCGCGCTATCTCGACCGCAACTTCGCCGGGGTGTTCATCGTCTGGGACAGGCTGTTCGGCACCTTCGAGCCCGAGGACGATGCCGAGCCGGTGCGCTACGGCCTGGTCCACAACCTGCCCGGCTTCAACCCGCTGTGGGCGGCCTTCCACGAATGGGCCGGCATCGCCCGCGACGTGGCGCGGCCGGGCAGCTGGCGCGAGCGCTGGCAGCGGCTGGCGGGACCGCCGGGCTGGGGCAGCGGCGACACCACGCACGCGATCCGCGAGCGCTGGGAAGCTGAAAATAATCCGCAGACGGAACGGAAACTGCGGACGGGAGTCTTGGCTGAATAGTCAGCAAGGACAGCATCATGGCCACGAAAGCACCGCGCAAGCCCGCCACCGCCCGCAAGGCCCAGGTGCGCAAGCCCGCCGCGCCGAAGCCCGCGATAGAGTCGGCCGCCATCGCCATCGCCGCCGCACCGATCAAGGCGACGACCCCCAAGGCGGCGCCGCCATCGAAGCTGCAGACCGCCGCGACCGCGCTGACCCCCGATCCGTCGGCGATCGCGATGCTTAAGGAGGATCACCGCGCGGTGTCGGCATTGTTCAAGGAGTTCAAGGACGCCTCGCCCAAGCGCAAGCTGGAGATCGCTCGCCAGACCAGCACCATGCTGAAGGTCCACACGGCGATCGAGGAAGAGATTTTCTACCCTGCCGTCAAGGCGCGGATCGAGGACGACATGGTCAACGAGGCGGTCGTCGAGCACGCGTCGGCCAAGGATCTGATCGCCCAGATCGACGGCATGACCGGCAGCGAGGAGCTGTTCAGCGCCAAGGTGACGGTGCTGAGCGAGCTGATCGAGCACCACGTACACGAGGAGGAGGCCGAGATGTTCCGCCAGGCCAAGGCCGCCGACGTCGACCTCGAAGCGCTGGGCGGCCGCATGGCGGCGCGCAAGGCCGAGCTGAAAAAGGACAAGAGCTTTAGCGTCACCGGCTGGCTGAAGGGCCTGACCCGGCGCTAGGGCAACGCCGCCCGGCTCAGGGCTTCCTGAACCGGTAGGCGAACTGGTCGGTCTTGCCGCGGACGCTGGGGTCGAAGACGATCGCGGTATGCGGGTCGGCTGGGTTAGCAAGCGCGCTGCTCTCGCCGTCGAAGGTGAAGCCCGCGGCGACGACCTCGGCCTTGACCGTCGCTGGGTCGATGCGGTGGAGCGTCTTGGTCGCGTCCAGCCCGGTGCCCGGCGCGGCGTGGTCGACGATGACATAATAGCCGCCGCTCTTCAGCTCGGCGAACACCGCCTTGTTGAAGCCCATCACCTGCTCGGGCGTCTGTCCGTTGTGCATGTCGTGATAGTTCTGCGCGGTCCAGGCGACGTCGAGCTTGCCGAGCCAGGCCGGATCGGCGGGCGTCGCGACGACGACGATGTTGCTGCCCGGCGCGGCCGCCATCGCGTCGATCGCCTTGGTCGGCTCGGCATAGGCGGCGCGGGCCTGCGGCGGGATCACCGCGACGACCTTGCCGGTGTCGCCGACCGCAGCCGCGAACACCCGGGTGAAATAGCCGCCGCCCGGGATGATGTCGGCGACCACCGTGCCCGGAGCGATCTTCGCGAACGCCAACATGTCGGCGGGCTTGCGGTCGGCATCGCGGGCGGCGTCCTCGGCCGGACGGACCGGCGGTGCGGCAAGCGCCGGGGCGGCGAGGACAAGCGCGAGGGCGGTGGCGATCAGGCGCATTCAAGGTCTCCCAAAGGCTGCGGTCGAGTGCCGCTTAATTCCGGGAGGATGCCATGGCGGCGACGGGTCCGCAACGGTCGCAAAAAAGGGCGGCCCGATGGATGTCTCCACCGGGCCGAGGTTGTTTCCTTGGGGAGGAAGTGGATTACAGGTTGTAGGCGCGCTCGCCGTGGGCGGTGATGTCGAGGCCTTCGCGCTCGGCATCCTGGCTCGGGCGCAGGCCCATGACCTTGTCGATAACGAAGAACAACACCGCCGAGCCAATGCCCGACCACAGCAGCGTGATGCCGACCGCCTTGGCCTGGATAATCAGCTGGGCACCCATGTCGTAGGTGCCGGCGATCGCCGGGAAGACGGTGTAGTCGATGGTGCCCTGCCCACCGAGCGCCGGATCGGCGACGATCGCCGTGGCGAGCGCCCCGACGATGCCGCCGATGCAGTGGACGCCGAACACGTCGAGCGAGTCGTCGTAGTTGAAGATGCGCTTCACCCGGCCGACGAACAGGAAGCAGATCGGCGAGACGATCAGCCCGAGGACGATCGAGGTCATCGGCGCGGCGAATCCGCTTGCCGGGGTGATCGCGACCAGCCCCGCGACCGCACCGGTGGCAGCCCCGAGCAGCGACGGCTTGCCGTGGACGAACTGGTCCATCAGCGCCCAGCTGACCGCCGCCGCGGCGGTGGCGACGAATGTGTTGATGAAGGCGACCGCAGTGACGCCGTTGGCCTCCAGGTTGGAGCCGGCGTTGAAGCCGAACCAGCCGACCCACAGCAGCGACGCGCCGATCATCGTCATCACCATCGAGTGCGGCGGCATCGGTTCATGACCATGCCCGATCCGCTGACCGATCATCAGGCAGCCGACGAGGCCAGCGATACCGGCATTGATGTGGACGACGGTGCCGCCGGCGAAATCGAGCGCGCCCATGCCCCAGAGGAAGCCGTAGTCGGTCGGTGCGTCGGCGAGGAAGTCCGGGCCCGCCCAGTACCAGACCATGTGGGCGATGGGGAAATACACCACCGTCAGCCACGCGACGACGAAGACGATCAGCGAGCTGAACTTCACCCGTTCCGCGAACGCCCCGACGATCAGCGCTGGCGTGATGCAGGCGAAGGTCATCTGGAAGACGACAAAGGCGAATTCCGGAATGTAGACGTTGTTGGAGAAGGTCGCGGCGAAGGTGCCGCCTGTAACCCCCATCAGCCCGAGCTTGTCGAAGCCGCCGATGAACGCCGGGGCAAAGCTGTTCGTCGAGGTGAAGGCAAGCGTGTAGCCCCAGCAGGTCCACACCAGCGCTGCGACCGAGACGATCATGAACACCTGCATCAGCACGCTGAGCATGTTCTTGCTGCGCACCAGGCCGCCGTAGAACAGCGCCAGCGCCGGCACCGACATCATCAGCACCAGCGCCGACGAGATCAGCATCCACGCGGTGTCGCCCTTGTCGACCATGCCGGCCATCTGCTCGACGGTCGGGGCCTTGATCAGGTCCGCGGCGAACGCCGGGGCGGCCATGAGCAGCCCGCCCGCTCCTGCCAGTTTCGATGCGAGTTTCATTGGCCCTGACCCCTCCTAGAGCGCGGTTTCGTCGGATTCGCCGGTGCGGATGCGGACCGCGCCGGTGACTTCGGCGGTGAAGATCTTGCCGTCGCCGATCTGGCCGGTGTGCGCGGTCTGCTGGATGGTCTCGACCACCCGGCCGGCGATGGCGTCGCTGACGACGACCTCGATCTTGATCTTGGGCACCATGTTGGTGGTGTATTCGGCGCCGCGGTAGATCTCGGTCTGGCCCTTCTGGCGGCCGAAACCCTTGACCTCGGTGATCGTCATGCCTTCGACCCCGGCGGCGGTGAGCGCCTCGCGGACCTCGTCGAGCTTGAATGGCTTGATGACGGCGATGATCAGTTTCATGGCGGCTCCCCCGTGCCTGTCGGGAAGCCGCGATGCACGGACCGTGCCAGTTTCGCCCAGTCTGTTGCGGTGCAGCAGACGCGCTGTCACGATGCCGTAATTTCCGGCAGTGCCTGTTTAGCGGGCAGCCAATGCAACGATCGCCGGCCAAGCCGCCTCGACCGCCGCGTCGCCAAGCTCGATCAGCTCGTCGGCGCGGGTGAAGTTGCGCACGTCGACATGGCCGATGACGGGCGCAAGCTCGAGATCGGGCGGATCGAGCGCCAGGCTCTGCGCCGCCAGGTGGCTCATCATCAGGCTGAGGCCGGCGCGGCCGACGCGAAGCGGCGTCATGATGCGCTTGCCCGGCGGCATGCCCTTCTCGGCGCGACGCAGATAGTCGCCCTGCAGGTTGACCGCCAGCACCGGCGACTTGCTGAGCGCCCGCACGGCGCGGACCGGCACCGGGGCAAGGACGCCGCCGTCAATCAGGATGCGGCCATCAGTGCGGACCGGCGGAAACACGCCGGGAATGGCGATGGAGGCGCGCACCGCCTCGACGATCCGCCCGCGGGTGATCGCCACCTCGGTACCACTGACCAGATCGGCGGCGACGACCGCGACGGGGATAAACAGGTCCTCGAGATGGTCGTGGCCGAACTGGCGGCGCAGGCGATTCCGCACCGTGCGCCCGCCGAGCATCGAACCGCGGCGCGGATCGACATCGAGGAAGCGGACGATGTGGCGCATGTTGACGGCGCGCGCCATGTCCTCGAGCACGTTCAGCCGGTCGGCGGCGAGGCACACCGCCGCCAGCGCGCCGATCGAGGTGCCGCTAACCGCGTCGATGGTAACGCCGCGCCGCTTCAGCGCGTGCAGCACGCCGATATGCGTCCAGCCGAGGCCCGCGCCGCCGCCCAGCGCCAGTGCCAGCTTCATTCCCGGCCGGTCATTCGTAGTCGGCGAGCAGCGCCCTTGCCTGTTCGGCCTGGGCCTCGTCGACCAGCAGCCGCACCCCCGACACGCCGGGGCCGATCAGCGAGGCGATCGCCCCGTCGAGGATCATCGCATCGATGCCGGCCGCCTGCAGCCGGCCGCAGACGATCTGGGCGGCGACGGGATCGTAGATGGTTTCGAGCTCGATCACGCCGCCGTGCCGCCGACCGTCAGCCCTTCGATCAGCAGGGTCGGCTGGCCGACGCCGGCGGGCACCGACTGCCCGCCCTTGCCGCAGATGCCGACGCCCTCGTCGAGCGCGAGATCGTTGCCGATAGCCTTGACCCGGGTCAGGACGTCGGGGCCGTTGCCGATCAGCGTCGCGCCCTTGATCGGCGCGCCCAGCCGGCCGTTCTCGATGCGGTAGGCCTCGGTGCAGGTGAACACGAACTTGCCGCTGGTGATGTCGACCTGGCCGCCGCCGAAGGACTTGGCGTAGATGCCGTTCCGGGCGCGCGACAGGATCTCAGCCGGATCGTCGGTGCCGCCGAGCATGAAGGTGTTGGTCATGCGCGGCATCGGCGCGTGGTTGAAGCTTTCGCGGCGGCCATTTCCGGTCGACTTGCCGCCCATCAGGCGCGCGTTCAGCCGGTCCTGCATATAGCCCTTGAGGATACCGTCCTCGATCAGGATGGTGCGCTCGGTCGGCGTGCCCTCGTCGTCGATGGTCAGCGAGCCGCGCCGGGCGTCCATCGCGCCGTCGTCGACGACCGTGACGCCGGGCGCAGCGACGCGCTGCCCGAGCATGCCGGCAAAGGCGCTGGTGCCCTTGCGGTTGAAATCGCCCTCCAGCCCGTGGCCGATCGCCTCGTGGAGCAGGATGCCGGGCCAGCCGGGGCCGAGCACGACGGTCATCTCGCCCGCCGGGGCGGCGACCGCCTCCAGGTTGACCAGCGCCTGCGCCAGCGCGACGTCGATGGCGGCGTTCCAGGTCTCGGGCTTCAGCAGGTCGTCGTAGAGGTAGCGGCCGCCAAGGCCGTGGAAGCCGGTTTCGCGGCGGTCGCCGTTCTGGGCGACGATTTGGACGTTGAGGCGGACCAGCGGCCGCACATCCCGTGCCCGCGACCCGTCGGCGCGGACGATTTCGACCACCGACCACGACCCGAGCAGGCTGACCGACACCTGTGCGACGCGGGGGTCACGGGCGCGGGCGGCGGCATCGATGGTCTGGAGCAGCGCGATCTTGTCGGCGAACGGCACCGCGCTCAGCGGATCGGCGTCGGTGTAGAGCTGGCGGTTGGTGCGCGGCGGGCCGTCGAGCGCGGCCTTGCCGCCGTGGCCCGCGCGGACGACCGCGATGGTTTCCCCGGCGCGGCGGATGGCGGCGTCGCTGAGCTCGTTGGCATGGGCAAAGGCGGTCGTCTCGCCGGCGACGCCGCGCAGCCCGAAACCCTGCGACGTATCGAAGGTTGCCGCCTTCAGCCGGCCGTCGTCGAAGCTGAAGCTCTCCGACGCCGCATACTGCATGAACAGTTCGCCGTCGTCGCAGCCAGTCAACGCGTCGGCGACGAGGCGTTCCGTGCGGCCGGGGTCGAGGCCGGTGTCGCGATAGAAGATGCCGGCGGGATCGATCATGCTCATGTCAGCCGATATAGGGCGCGCCGCCGCGCCCGCCTAGAAGTCGCAGGTCAGCCGCCAGACCTTGGCCGGGCGGTCGAGCTCGATGCGGGTGCAACGGTCGAGGACATCGCGGCCGATCAGCACCCATGGCGTCCCCCTGCGCTTCTTCGTCGCGGTCACGGTGATCGCGTCGGCGTCGTCCTCGGCCGTGCTGGTGCCGGCCTTGGCGGCGGCGTCGAGTTCCTTGGCGCGCGCCTCGGTGATCCGCACCGCCGGGTGCAGCAGCGGCAGGCCGAGCAGGCGCGCGCCGGGCACCGGCACGAGGCGTTCGAAGGGCAGATGGACGCCCGGGAACGGCGTCCACAGCCCGACCTGGCCCGACCGCTTGACGATGCCGGAGCGCACCAGCGCGTCGCCGGCACTGCTGCTCATCACGGTTTCGCGCGTCACCAGGTCGAGGCCGAGGCTGACCTCGGTGCCGGCGACGACGACGCGGACCGCGGCATCGTTCTTGCCCTTGCGCGTCAGTTCGGTGACCTTGCCCGCCGCGGTGCCACGCTGCAGCACGACATGCTCGGCGTCGAACGACAGCAGCGAGACGATGCCGTCGGCGTCGGCGGCGATCGGCCTGTCGATCCAAACGGTCGGCACCTGATGGGAGGGCGTGCCGCCGAGCCCGACGCCGTACAGGTTGAAGCGCGCCGTCGCCCCGCCGCCGGGGATGAAAGCGTTCTTGACCTGCTGCTTGCCGAACAGCGGGAAGGCCTTGAGCTTTGCCGCCTCGGCGGGGCCGCTGTTGAGCAGCAGCGCGCTGTCGAAGCCGAGCGCGATACGGACGTTCAGGGGCCTGCCCTTGATCACCGCGACGGTGTGCGGCTGAGCGTCGCGCGGCCAGTCGAGCGTCACCGCGGGTGGTGGCGGCGCGGCAGCCACGAGCACCAGCCCGGCGCACAGGACGCGCAGCGGTCTCAGGCGCGGTCTGCCGGTCCGCCGGCGAGGATGAAGCGCCGGTCGCAATAGCCGCAGTCGGCGTAACCGCCGCTGCCCATCTGCAGCCACACCCGCGGGTGGCCGGGCACGCCTTCGTCCTCGCCGTCGCAAGCGACGCGGGTCGAGGTGACGAGGAACACCTGGGGCGGGGGAATCGTCTCCATACGCCCCGTTAGCGCGAAGGTGACGAGGGTTCTAGCCGCGCCAGCCCTGGCCAGCCCCTAGCGCTGCCGCTCATAGCGTTCGAGCCGTGGCGGCTCGGCCTTCCAGCCGCCGGCCAAGCCGAACTTGCGACCGGCCTCGAACAGCCGGGCCATCTCGACGGGGACGAACTTGATCGGGTCGGTTTCCGTGACGTCGTCGGGAACATAGGCGAGGTGGTAGGCAGCGTCGCCGGTCTTCGCCATCACATAGACCCGGTATATCGACCGGTAAGTGATGGTACGGAGCATCTCCGAGATGGTGCGGGGCAACACGGTGTCGACATTGGCCCCCGCCGGCCCGCCCTCGCTTTCCCAGCGGATCTGGCCGTTGACGATCGCCCAGACGTGTTGCGGCTCGCCTTCGGGATCGATCATGTAGCTGCGGAACAGCACCGCGGTCTTGACGCCGCCGTCGACGTGCATCGCGGCGCCGTTACCCGCCGCCAGCGGCAGGTAGGACGGGCGGAACACCCCCGGGATCGCCGCCGACGCCGCCAGCACGTTGCGGTACAACGTGGCGCGATAGGGCGACTTGCTGTTGGCGATCCGCCCCATGTCCCAGGTCACGGTGACGCCGCGGTCGAGATCGGTGGTGGCGACATACAGCCGCCGGCCGGTGCGCCATTCCGCTGCGACCTCGTCCAGCATCGCCTCGTCGACGGTCGTCTCGATCATCTTCTCGAGCGGCGTCGCGGCGAAGTAGGAGCCGCTGAGCAGCCCCAGCACGCCGCGCGATTTCAGCACCTGCTTGGTCGTCACCTCCGTGTAGAGACGGCGCAAGTCGGGATCGTGCTTGGGTCCGAGGAACGCCAGCGTCGCCATCAGGGCACCGGTCGAGACGCCGGTGACGATATCGAACTTCGGGCGCTTGCCGCTCTCGGTCCAGCCGACCAGCACGCCCGCCCCGAATGCGCCGTCGGAGCCGCCGCCCGACAGCAGCAGGACGTCGTGACGGCCGTCGAGCGTCGGCGGCACCTCCGGGCGCCGGAGCGGCCGGCCGCTGTCGTCGGTCTCGCGGACCTGCGCCTCGGCGACCAGCGCCGGATCGCCCGCGACGGTGAGCGGCCGTGTCGCGCACCCGCCCAGCAGCAGTGCCGCCAACAGGATCGTGCTCCGCATCATGCCCCTCGCTTGTCGCCCCGCCTGCGGGCGCTTAGACCCCAGCGCCATGACTTCCGCAATCGCGATCAACGGCCTCGCCAAGACCTATGCCAACGGCAAGCAGGCGCTGGGCGGCATCGACCTCGACATTCCGCGCGGCAGCATGTTCGGCCTGCTCGGGCCGAACGGCGCGGGCAAGTCGACGCTGATCAACATCCTGGCGGGCCTGGTCCGCAAGACGGCGGGCGCCGCGAGCATCTGGGGCTTCGATATCGACGTGCATCCGAGGAACGCCAAGGCGTCGATCGGCATCGTGCCGCAGGAGATCCTGTTCGACGCCTTCTTCACGCCGTTCGAGACGCTGGAGCTGCAGGCCGGGCTGTACGGCGTGCCGCCCGCGAAGCGCCGGACCATGGAGATCCTGCGCGCCGTCCGCCTCGACGACAAGGCGCACACCTATTCGCGGACGCTGTCGGGCGGCATGAAGCGGCGGCTGCTGATCGCCAAGGCGCTGGTCCACAATCCGCCGGTGCTGATCCTCGACGAGCCGACCGCCGGGGTCGATATCGAACTGCGCCAGCAGCTTTGGGAATATGTGCGCGAGCTCCACGCCGGCGGCACGACGGTGGTGTTGACGACGCACTATCTGGAGGAGGCGGAAGCGTTGTGCGACCGCATCGCCATCATCGACCGGGGCAATGTCGTCGCCAACGACAAGACCAAGGTGCTGCTGGCCACCGCGCAGGACAAGATGCTGGTCGTCACCTTCGATGCGGATGTCGGGGTGGTGCCCGCCGGGCTGGGCGAGCGTGCCGAGCTGCGAGGCCCGCGCAGCCTCGCCATCACGTATGACAAGCGCACCACCCAGGCGGGCGACCTGCTGGCGCGGCTGGGCGACGCCGGGCTGAGCGTCGTCGACGTATCGACACAGGAGGCCGACCTCGAGGACGTGTTCCTCAAGCTGACGCGGCGGGTGGCCTGATGGCCTCCCGGACACCGGCCGCGCAGGTCTACGATGTCGTCGTTATCGGCTCGGGCGCGGCCGGGCTGACCGCGGCGCTCAACCTCGCCGAGCGGTTCAAAGTGGTGGTGCTGGCCAAGGGCGAGGTGTCGGGCGGCTCGACCGCCTGGGCGCAGGGCGGCATCGCCGCGGTGCTGGAGCCCGGCGACACCTACGAGAGCCACATCGAGGACACGATGGTGGCGGGTGGCGGCCTGAACGACCGCACCGCGGTGGAGTATGTCGTCGAGCACGCCGGACCCGCGATCGACCGGCTGGCGGCGCTGGGCGTGCCGTTCAACCCCGGTGAGACCGTTTCCGAACGCTGGCATCTGACGCGGGAGGGCGGCCATAGCCACCGGCGCATCGTGCATGTCGACGACGCCACCGGCTGGGCGGTGCAGGAGGCGCTTGCCAGGGCGGCGACGGCGCACCCCAACATCACGCTGGCGAGCGGCCAGGTGGCGCTCGACCTGATCACCGAGCGGCATGTCGAGGGCGAGCGGTTCGCGCCGCGCGGCTGCCACGGCGTCTATGCCTTCGATCTCGCCGCCCGGCGCGTGCGGCGCTTCGTCGGGCGCGCGGTGGTGCTGGCGACCGGCGGTGCCTCTCGCGTCTATCAGTATTCTACCAACCCCGACGGCTCCACCGGCGACGGCATCGCGATGGCGTGGCGTGCCGGCTGCCGGGTGTCGAACATGGAGTTCAACCAGTTCCACCCGACCTGCCTGTGGCATCCGCAGGTCAAGAACTTCCTGATCACCGAGGCGATGCGCGGCGAGGGCGGACAGCTGAAGCTCCCCGACGGCACCCGCTTCATGGAACGCTACGACGCCGAGCGGCTGGAGCTGGCACCGCGCGATGTGGTGGCGCGCGCCATCGATGCCGAGATGAAGCGGCTGGGGCTGAGCCACGTCCTGCTCGACATGACGCACCTGGAGCCGGACTTCATCCGCCACCATTTCCCGATGATTAATGCCCGGCTGCTCGAGCTCGGCATCGACTGCACGGTGCAGCCGATCCCGGTGGTCCCGGCGGCACACTACACCTGCGGCGGCGTGCTGGTCGATCTCGCGGGGCGCACCGACGTGCTCGGGCTTTATGCCGCGGGCGAGGTGACGCAATCGGGCCTGCACGGGGCCAACCGGCTGGCGTCGAACTCGATCCTGGAATGCCTGGTCTTCGGCCAGGCCTGCGCCGACGACATCGCGCGGGTCTGGGAGGCGTTACCCGAGCCGCCGCCAATCCGGGCGTGGGACGAAAGCCGGGTCACCGACAGCGACGAGGAGGTTGTCGTCGCCCACAACTGGGCGGAACTACGCCGCTTCATGTGGGACTATGTCGGCATCGTGCGGACCGACAAGCGCCTCGAACGCGCCGCCCACCGCGTCAAGTTGCTGCGCAAGGAGATCGCCGATTACTACGGCAACTTCCGCGTCACCCCGGACCTGATCGAGCTGCGCAACCTCGTCCAGGTCGCGGAATTGATCGTGCGTTCGGCCCGCGCCCGCAAGGAAAGCCGCGGGCTCCACTATAGCACCGACTATCCCAAGACCCTCAACGAGGCGCGCGACACGGTGCTCGATCCCGTGCTGTCGCGGTGAAGCCGGGCGGGCGGGCGGCGGGGGTCGCGGTCGGCCTCGTCGCGATCCTGCTCGCGGTCGGCCTGGCGATCGACAGCCGCGGCGCGGCGACGTGGCGGCTGGAACTGGGCGACAGCGACAATTTCATGCGACTGGTGCAGGTGCGCGACTGGCTCGGCGGCCAGTCGTGGTGGGACGTTCACCAGTATCGCGCCGATCCGCCCGGCGGTGTCGCGATGCACTGGTCGCGCCTCGCCGACCTGCCGCTGGCGGCGACGCTGCTGGTGGCGCAGCAGTTCGCCGCGCCCGCGCTCGCCGAGCGGATCGCGCTGTGCGTCCAGCCGCTGCTGCTGCTGCTCGTCGCGCTGGCACTGATCGCGCGGTGCGCGGCGGCGCTGGGCGGGCGTCCGGCTGGTGTCGCGGCGCTGCTGCTGGCAGCAGTGACTCCGTACACGCTGGTCCAGTTCGTGCCCGGCCGGGTGGATCACCACGGGCTGCAGATCGTGCTGGTGCTGGCGGCGGCGACGGCGCTGGCGATGGGCACGCGGGCGCGCAATGGCGCGGCGGCGGCGCTGGCGGCGGCGCTATCGCTGAACATCGGCCTGGAGACCGCGCCGCTGCTTGGTGCGGCAGCGGCGCTGGTCGCGCTGCGCTGGGTCTGGCGCGGGGCGGCGGTGCGGGCGGTGACGCTGGGCTTTGGCGGGGGAGTCGCGCTGCTGGTGCCGCTGCTGTTCGCGCTGACCATGCCGCGCGCCGACTGGGGACTGACGCACGGCGATGCGGTAGCGGGGGGCCATGTCGTCGCCGCACTGGCCGGTGGGGCGGGATTGGCCGCGCTGGCCTGGTGGTCGCCTGGTCGCGCCGCGCGCGCGGCGGGTATCGCGTTACTGGCCGCCGCACTGGTGGCACTGGTGCTGCTCGGCTTTCCGGGGCTGCTGACCAGCCCCTATGCCGTCGTCGGCCCGATGCTGCAGCGGCTGTGGATGGACCAGATCAACGAGATGCGCAGCGTTGCCGATGACTGGCACGATGCCCCGGTGCGCGCCGTCGCGCGGATGGCGCTGCTGGTGCCGGCGGCAGTGGCGGCGATCCTGCTGGCGGTCCGCCACGACGGTGAAGCCCGCGACCGCTACGCCCTGTTCGCGGTGCTCGGCGTCACCGCGACGGCGCTGGCGGCATGGCAGGTCCGGGGGATGCCGCTCGCAACCGTGGTGGCGTTGCCGGTCGCGGGCGCGGTCGTCGGCGGGCTGTGGCGGCGTTGGCGGGCCGGGGGATCGGTGGTGCCGCTGCTCGGCGGCCTGATGCTGCTGACCACCGCGCCCGGCACGGTTCTCGTCGCGCTGCTCGCGCCGGTGGTGGCATCGGGGCCGCGCCCGGTCGACTGCGGCACGCCGGCGGGGCTGCAGACACTGGCCCGGCAGCCGGCCGGGCTGGTGGTGGCGCCGCTCGACCTCGGCGGGGCAATCCTTGCGCTGACGCATCACGGCGTCGTCGGCACTCCGATCCATCGCGACGTCCACGGCAACCGCCTCGCCTATACCGCGATGCGGGCGGGCAGCGCCGCTGCCCGCGCGATGCTGGCGGCCGACCGTGTCGGCTATCTCGCCTGGTGCCCGGGGTCGGAGGCCGACGTGCTCGCGAAGGATGCGCCCGGCGGACTGATCGCCGGGCTGCAACACGGGCAGGTGCCGGACTGGCTGACGCCGATTGCCGCACCGGGCGACGCGCTGCGTCTGTACCGCATCGTACCCGTTGCCGCGCCGTCGCCGGGGCGATAGCCTTCGGGTCATGTTGCTGCTGCTCGCCGCCGCCGAGATCGTCCGCCTCAGCCCGCAAGCCGCCGAGGCGGCACGCGCCGACGGCGAGGCGCGGGCACTGGCGATGTACACGCGCGAGGATGCCGCCGCCGCGGCCAAGCGCCCGTCAGGCGGTTTCCTGGGGCTCGGCATCGGCACGCGCGACCTGTCCACCGCGCACGCCCCGCTCGGCGACACCGGCGGGTCCGACTTCGTCTATTCGCGCGGTTCGCTCGGGCGGACGCGCTACCGCGGCAACTAGCGCGTTTCTGAGTCGGACGGCTTCGTCTGGCGGTCAAGATAACGCCGCGCTAGGCGGATGCGCCCTCGTCGCCGTCCATCGCCGCGCCTTCGATCTCGGCCGGAGGCGGCGGTGCCACCGCGCTCGCGGGCGGGTCGGGGATCCGCAGCATCTGGCCACAATAGACCCGGCTCGGATCCGACAGCTTGTTGCGATTGGCGTCGTAGATCGCCCGGTAGCGCGCCGCATCGCCGTAATAATGCACGGCGATGCTGGCCAGCGTCTCGCCGCGTTGGACTTCGTGCAGCGTAAACCCGACGCTCGCAACGCCGTCGTTGGCAAGCGTGATGCCCAGCTCCTTGGGGTCGAGCCGGTCGAGCGCGCCGGCGACGTCGCCGAGCGTCGGCGGGCGGTAGCGGCGGCGTTCGGGCAGGTCGCGCTTGGCCTCGTGCCAGCGCCGCTTGGCGCTGACCGACAGCTCGTGCAGCGTCTGCGGCCCCGGCCGCCGGTCGGCCTCGGGTAACCAGCGCATCAGCTTGGCAAGAGCGCCCTTTTGCCGCTCGCGCATGTTGACCAGCGCCTCGCGCGCCGACGGCGCGAGCTGCCACACCCGGCTGTCGAGCGACGTGTCGAGCTCCAGCCCCGCGGCGCGCGCGCCGTCCCAGACCCAGTCGAGCGCTTGGTCGCTGAGGCCGCGCCGGTCGCCGCCGCCGCCGACCGAGCCGTGGGTGCCGGGGAACCATTTCTGCTGATAGGGCGCGTCGGCGGCGGCGCTGGTGGTGCCGCGCAGCTCGTTCATCGTGTCGAGATTGTCCCACAGCGACGGCGCGAACGACTGGCGCCGCTCGTCGATGGCGACGGCGTGCCGGGCCGAGCGGACGCGGGGGGTGAGCACGGTATCGTGGAATTCGTACTTGCGGTTCACCCACCGCGACCACGGAAAGTTCGACGGGACGCCGAGCGCGCCGACCGTGTCCCAGACGCCGAGATAGCAGATGTTGAGGATCGGCCGCAGCCCGAGTTCGTAGCGGTCGAGCGTCTCGGCGCGCCACTGGTCCTCGGTCTGGCTGACGCAGATATCGGGCGACACCTCGGCGCGGAACTGGTTCATCCGGAGCGCGTCCGGCGACATGTCGCGGCTGCGGCTGCGGTAGAGCCGCACGGCCTCCGCCGCGCGCCGGGCATCGACCCGCCGGACGATGCCGCAGTTCCTGAGCAGCCCGACGAAGGACCGTGCCGTGTAGGCGCCGCGCGAGAAACCGAAGACATAGATGTCGTCGCCCGGCGTGTAGTTGAAGATCAGCGCGCGGTAGGCGTCGGCCATGATCGGCTCGACCCCCGCCCCGAGCAGCCCGCCGGTCCAGCGGTCGGCCTTGCCGGTGCCGACGCCCTGGTCGTACCAGATCAACTGCGCGGTGCCGTCCTTCGCGGTCGGCACGACGCTCTCGGCGGTGATCACGACATTGGTCGGCGTCGTCGCATCGAGGCGGTTCCAGGTGCCGTCGAAACAAAAGACCAGGCGCTTGACGGCCATCGGCAGCAACTCCTGTCGAGGCATGCAACCTGCTGCCTGAGGGCGGCCCCGTCAACACGCGGGTGACCGGCGAATTCGTGCCCCCCCCCCCCACGGACGTGCTAGCGTACTATTTCGTTCCGCGTCCGTCCGTGTTTCAGGCGGCAGGTCTGGCGCGGCACTGCCGGGATACGACTTTCGCCTTGCGAGTCTCCGGTTTCTGAAAGGCCCGTTAGTGGCCGACGATTCACCCTTCTCGCCTGCGGCGCTGACCCTTGCCGAGGCGATGGTCGCGGCGGCCAGCGCGCCGCTACTGCTGCTTGACGGCGGGCTGAGGGTGGTCGCGGTCAGCCTGACGTTCTGCCGCGCTTTCGAGGTCGATGCCGCCAAGGCCTTCGGCCAATCGGTGTTCGCGCTCGGCGACGGCGAGTGGGATGCGCCGCGCCTGCGCTCGCTGCTCACCGCCACCGTCGACGGCGGTGCCGAGATCGATGCCTATGAATTCGAGGTAGCGACCCGCGCGCACGGCCGACGCCGCCTCGTGCTCCACGCCACCAAGCTTGCCTATGACGAGGTCGCGGATACGCGCCTGCTGCTGGCGGTCGCCGACGTCACCGACGCGCGTGCCCGAGACCGCGAGCGCGACACGTTGATCCTCGACAATGCGAACCTGATGCGCGAGTTGCAGCACCGCGTCGCCAACAGCCTGCAGATCGTCGCCAGCGTGCTGAGGCAGAGCGCGCGCAACGCCTCGTCGGACGAGGCCCGCATCCACCTGACCGACGCCCATCACCGGGTCATGTCGGTGGCGGCGGTGCAGCGGCAGCTGTCGGTGTCGTCGACCGGCGAGGTCGACCTGAAATCATATCTGACCCAGCTGTGCAGCAGCATCGGCGCATCGATGATTCACGATCACGACCAGATCAAGCTTGGCGTCACCGTCGATGCCAGCCGGGTCAAAGCCGAAACGTCGGTCAGCCTCGGGCTGATCGTTACGGAGCTGGTCATCAACACGCTGAAACACGCCTTCCCCGATGGGCGGCACGGTGTCATCGCGGTCGATTACCAGGGCGACGACGCCGGCTGGGCGCTGTCGATCCTCGACGACGGTATCGGCATGGGCAAGGTTGCCGACCCGCACGAGCCGGGCCTCGGCACCGCCATCGTCCAGGCGCTCGCCAAGCAGCTGCGGGCCGAGATCACGGTCAGCGACGCGCACCCGGGGACGCGCGTGGTGGTCAGCCACAGCATGGCCGTGAAAGCGAAGCGAAGCCGACCGGTACTGGTGGCGGTCTAGCGCGGTCTGGTCGCACTGCCGCCAAGCCGCTACATCGGCGGCGATGGCCAGGAACCACCTCTATCTCGTCGATGGCTCGGGCTATATCTTCCGCGCCTATCACCGGCTGCCGCCGCTGACCGATCCGCACGGCACGCCGGTCGGCGCGGTCTATGGCTTCACCGCGATGCTGTGGAAGCTGATCGAGGAGCTCAACAAGGCCGAGGCCCCGACCCACCTGCTGGTGGTGTTCGACGCCGGCGCGACGACGTTCCGCAACGCCATGTACGACGGCTACAAGGCGCAGCGGCCGCCGCCGCCCGAAGACCTGGTGCCGCAATTCCCTTTGATCCGCGACGCGGTGCGGGCGTTTTCGATCAAGTGCATCGAGCAGGACGGTTTCGAGGCCGACGACATCATCGCGTCCTATTCGCTGGCGGCGCTGGCCGAGGGCTTCGACGTCACCATCGTGTCGTCGGACAAGGACCTGATGCAGCTGATCCAGCCGGGCCTCGACATGTACGACACGATGAAGAACTGCCGGATCAACCGCGCCGAGGTCATCGAGAAGTTCGGCGTGCCGCCCGAGCAGGTCGGCGAGGTGCTGGCCCTGATGGGCGACTCGGTTGACAACGTGCCCGGCGTGCGTGGCATCGGCCCGAAGGGCGCGGCCGAGCTGATCCAGACGTTCGGCACCGTCGACGCATTGCTGTCGCGCCTCGACGAGATCAAGCGGCCGAAGCTGCGCGAGATGCTGGAAACGCACGCCGACAACGCGCGGCTTTCGCGCGAACTGGTACGGCTGAAGGACGACCTGCCGCTCGCCGAGCCCTTGGAGGCGCTGACCCTGCAGGAGCCGCCGAAGGAACCGCTGGCGGCGTTCCTCGCGCACCACGGCTTCCGCGCGCTGCTGGCCAAGCTGGGCCGCGAGACCGAGGCGGCGCACGCGATGCCGGTCAGCGACGCGCCGGCGGTGCCGTTCGACCATGCCGCCTATGAATGCGTGACGACGCTCGACCGGCTCGACTGGTGGATCGAGCAGGCGACGACGCTGGGCCTGGTCGCGGTCGACAGCGAGACCGACAACCTCGACGCGACCCGCGCCTGCCTGGTGGGGCTGAGCCTCGCGCTCGCACCGGGCGTCGCCTGCTATGTGCCGCTCGACCACAAGTCGGGCGAGGGGCTGCTGGCGGAACCGGTCGACCAGCTTGATGCGAAGACCGTCATCGCGCGGCTGAACCCGCTGTTCGCCGACCCGGCGGTGCTCAAGGTCGGGCAGAACATCAAGTACGACATGATCGTGTTCGAGCGGCACGGCGCCGCGCCCATCGCGCCGTTCGAGGACACGATGGTGATGAGCTATAATCTCGACGGCGGGCGCTGGCACGGCCACGGCATGGACGACCTGTCGACCCGCCACCTCGGCCACACGCCGATCAGCTACAAGGAGGTGACCGGCACCCACAAGGCGCGGGTGACGTTCGACTTCGTGCCGCTGCGCCAGGCGACCGACTATGCCGCCGAAGACGCCGACGTGACGCTGCGCCTGTACCTGAAGTTCAAGGAACGGCTGTGGCGCGAGCAGGCGACGCGCATCTACCGCACCGTCGACCGCCCGCTGATCCCGGTCGTCGCCGGCATGGAGCGCGCCGGCATCCTCGTCGACCGCGGCGCGCTGGCCGGCATGTCCGCGACCTTCGAGGGCGAGATCGCGACGCTGGAAACGACCATCCACGGACTCGCTGGCCAAAAGTTCACCATCGGCAGCCCGAAGCAGCTGGGCGAGGTGCTGTTCGACCGGCTCGGCCATGCCAGCGGCAAGAAAAGCGGCAAGACCGGCGCGTTCGCCACCGACGTCACCGAGCTGGAGCGTCTGGCTTCGTCGGGCGTCGAGATTGCCGCACGGGTGCTCGACTGGCGCCAGCTGACCAAGCTCAAGTCGACCTATACCGACGCGCTGCAGGCACAGATTCACCCCGAGACGCAGCGGGTCCACACCTGCTTCGGGCTGGCAATCGCGTCCACCGGGCGGCTGAGCTCGACCGATCCCAACCTGCAGAACATCCCGATCCGCAGCGAGCAGGGCCGCCGCATCCGCCATGCCTTTGTCGCCGCTCCCGGCAACGTCCTGCTGGCCGCCGACTACAACCAGATCGAACTGCGGCTGGTGGCGCATATCGCCGATGTGCCCGAACTGAAACAGGTCTATGCTGACGGCGGCGACGTCCACGCGCTGACCGCGCAGGAGGTGTTCGGCGAGGTGACGCGCGACACCCGCGCGCGCGCCAAGACGATCAACTTCTCGATCATCTACGGCATCAGCGCGTTCGGACTGGCGCAGCGGCTGAGCATCGAGCGCGGCGAGGCGGCGCGCTATATCGAGCTGTATTTCAGCCGCTTCCCCGGCATCCGCAACTACATGGCCGAGACCATCGCCGCGGCGAAGGACGTCGGCTTCGTCAGCACGCTGCACGGCCGCAAGATCCACGTGCCGATGATCTTCTCCAAGCAGATGGGCGAGCGCCAGAACGCGGAGCGCCAGGCCGTCAACGCCCGCGTCCAGGGCACGGCGGCCGACATCATCAAGCGCGCCATGGTGCGGATGAACCCGGCGCTCGCCGCGGCCGGCCTGACCGGCACGCGGATGCTGCTGCAGGTCCACGACGAACTGGTGTTCGAAGTCGCCGAAACCGAGGTCGAGGCGGCCAGCGCGGTCATCCGCGCGGTCATGGCGGGCGCGGTCGGGCCATCGGTCGAGCTGTCGGTGCCGCTCGGGGTAGAGATCGGCACGGGCAAGAGCTGGGGCGACGCACACTGAGCGCTCCGCTGAACGGCTGGATCGTCCTCGACAAACCGCTCGGGCTGAGCAGCGCGCAGGGCGTCGCGGCGATCAAGCGGCTGCTCCGAACCGCGGGGCTGCCGGTGCCGAAGATCGGGCACGGGGGCACGCTCGACCCGCTGGCGACGGGCGTGCTGCCGATCGCGCTGGGGGAGGCGACGAAGCTCGCGGGGCGGATGCTCGATGCGACCAAGGGCTACCGGTTCACGGTGGCGTGGGGGACGGCAACGGCGACCGAGGATGCGGAAGGGGCGTTGACCGCAACGTCGGACGTGCGGCCGAGCCGCGAGGCGATCCTCGCCGCCCTGCCCGCCTTCACCGGGCCGATCGTGCAGACCCCGCCCGCCTATTCCGCGCTCAAGGTCGACGGTGAGCGGGCCTACAAGCGGGCGCGGGCCGGAGAGACGGTGGTGCTGGCCGAGCGCCACCTGACCATCCACGCGCTCGATCTCGTCGAGGCAACGGCGGACGCCGCGACGTTCGCAGTGACCTGCTCCAAGGGTACCTACGTCCGCAGCCTCGGGCGCGATCTGGCGCTGGCGCTGGGCACTGTCGGCCATTTGTCGATGCTGCGCCGCACACGCGCCGGGCCGTTCACGATCGAACAGGCGATTCCACTGGACAAATTGAACGAAAGCGCCGATGGGGCCGCGCTTGAACAGGCGGTTTTGCCGCTGACTGCAGGGCTGGACGACATCCCGGCTTTCGCAGTCTCGCCCGAAGAGGCGGCTTCGCTCCGACAGGGGCGGGCGCTCCCCGGGCACCCCGCACTCCACGGGCTGTATCTCGCGACCGACGGGCCTGTTCCGGTCGCACTGGTGGACATTACGTCCGCCGCGATACGGGTCGTGCGCGGGTTCAACCTATGATTCGAGGAGTTCCCGATGTCGATCACCACTGGCCGCAAGGCCGAAGTCATTGCCGATAACGCCCGTTCCGCCGGCGACACCGGTTCGCCCGAAGTCCAGGTCTCGATCCTCACCGAACGCATCACCAACCTGACCGAGCATTTCAAGACCCACGCGAAGGACAATCACTCGCGCCGCGGTCTGCTCGTCCTGGTCAACACGCGCCGCTCGCTGCTCGACTATCTGAAGAGCCGCGACGCCACCCGTTACACCGCCCTCATCACGAAGCTCGGGCTTCGCAAATAGTCAGCAGGCCCCCTCCGCGGGGCCTGTTTTCTATCCGGACACCGCGATGGTCGCGGCCACCCGAAAATCCCGCAGGCCGCGCACGGCGATAGGGCCGGGCGCTACAGAAAGACGATACGCATGTTCAATATCCACAAGCAGGAAGTCCAGTGGGGCGGCCGCACGCTGACCCTCGAAACCGGCCGCGTCGCGCGCCAGGCCGACGGTGCCGTGCTGGCGACCTACGGCGAGACCGTCGTGCTGTGCGCCGTCACCGCCGCCAAGTCGGTCAAGGAAGGCCAGGATTTCTTCCCGCTGACCGTCCATTATCAGGAGAAGTTCTCTGCCGCCGGCCGCATCCCGGGCGGCTTCTTCAAGCGCGAGCGCGGTGCCACCGAGCACGAGACGCTGACCAGCCGCCTGATCGACCGTCCGATCCGCCCGCTGTTTCCGGAGGGCTTCTACAACGAGGTCCTGATCATCGCCCAGGTGCTGTCTTACGACGGCGAGAACGAGGCCGACATCGTTGCGCTGGTCGCCGCGTCCGCCGCGCTGACCCTGTCGGGCGTGCCGTTCATGGGGCCGCTGGCCGCTGCCCGCGTCGCCTATGACGGGTCGAGCTACATCCTCAACCCGACCAAGGACCAGGTGAAGGAAGGCCATCTCGAGCTGATCGCCGCCGGCACCCACGACGCCATCCTGATGGTCGAGTCTGAAGCCAAGGAGCTCAGCGAAGAGGTCATGCTCGGCGCGGTGATGTTCGCGCACAACGAGTCGAAGCCGGTGATCGAGGCGATCATCAAGCTCGCCGAGGCCGCCGCCAAGGAGCCCTGGGATCTCAAGATCGACGACAGCACCTCGACCTTGGGCAAGATCAAGGATGCGGTCGGCGACACCATCGCCGACGCCTACAAGATCATCGCAAAAGCGGATCGGCAGTCAGCCCTTGGCAAGGCCAAGGCGACGGTCAAGGACCTGTTCGCCGGTTCCGCGCCTGCCGAGGCGCTCAAGGCTTCGAAGCTGGTCAAGAAGGTCGAGGGCGAGATCGTCCGCGGCCAGATCCTGAAGACCGGCATCCGCATCGACGGCCGCAACACCACCACCGTCCGCCCGATCGAGGCGATGGTCGGCTTCCTGCCGCGCACCCATGGCTCGGCACTGTTCACCCGCGGCGAAACTCAGGCGATCGTTTCGACGACGCTCGGCACGTCCGACGCCGAGCAGATGATCGATGGCCTCGACGGGCTGCGCTACGAGCGCTTCATGCTGCACTACAATTTCCCGCCGTACAGCGTCGGTGAAGTCGGCCGCTTCGGTGCGCCGAGCCGCCGCGACATCGGCCACGGCAAGCTGGCGTGGCGGGCGGTCAATCCGCTGCTGCCGACCAAGGAGGCGTTCCCCTATACGATCCGCGTCCTCTCCGACATCACCGAGTCGAACGGTTCGTCGTCGATGGCGACGGTGTGCGGCGCCAGCCTCGCGCTGATGGACGCGGGCGTGCCGCTCGTCCGTCCGGTCGCGGGCATCGCCATGGGCCTGATCCTGGAGGGCAAGGAGTTCGCGGTGCTGAGCGACATCCTCGGCGACGAGGATCACCTGGGCGACATGGACTTCAAGGTTGCCGGCACCTCGGAGGGCGTCACCGCGCTCCAGATGGACATCAAGGTCGCGGGCATCACCGAGGAGATCATGAAGGTCGCGCTCGACCAGGCCAAGGCCGGCCGCGAGCACATCCTGGGTGAAATGGCCAAGGCGCTCGACACCTCCCGCACCGAGATGTCGGCCCATGCGCCGCGCATCGAGACGCTGCAGATCGACAAGTCGAAAATCCGCGACGTCATCGGCACCGGCGGCAAGATCATCCGCGAGATCGTCGCCACCACCGGCGCGAAGGTCAACATCGAGGACGACGGCACCGTCAAGATCGCCAGCTCCGACCCGGCGCAGATCGAGGCCGCCAAGAAGTGGATCCTCGGCATCACGCAGGAAGCGGAAGTCGGCAAGATCTACGACGGCAAGGTCGTGTCGATGGTCGACTTCGGCGCGTTCGTGAACTTCATGGGTGCGAAGGACGGCCTCGTCCACATCTCGGAAATCAAGAACGAGCGCGTCTCGAACGTCAAGGAAGTCCTGACCGAGGGCCAGGCCGTCAAGGTCAAGGTGCTTGCCATGGACGAGCGCGGCAAGGTCCGCCTGTCGATGCGCCTCGTCGACCAGGAAACCGGCGAGGAGATCGCCGACACCCGCCCGCCGCGTGAAGGCGGCGAGGATCGCGGTCCGCGCCGCGAGGGCGGTCCGCGCCGGGATGGCGGCGGTGGTGACCGCGGCGGCCGTGGCGGTGGTGGTGGTGGAGATCGTGGCCCGCGTCGCGACGGTGGCGCGGGCCCGCGCCCCGAGCGTCAGCCCGAGGCGGCCGAAGCCGAGCCGACGTTCGCGCCCAGCTTCCTGACCGGCGACCGCGACTAAAGCCGAGGCGGGCCGCCGGGTAACTGGCGGCCCGTCAGCCTATCGCGCCGACGCGGATCGCTGCGGGTGGTTTGCCGTCCCGGTGCCGGGCGACCATCGCTTCGAACGCCGCTTCTAGGTGCCGGGTGAACCGCACCGGATCGAACAGTGAACAGATCGGCAAATTGGCCCGCAGCCGCTCGCGGAGCGCCGTCAGCCGCTGGACGTCCTGGCCGAGCGCGATGCCGAGCTGCACATAATCGGCGAGGCTGTCCGTCACCAGCTCGGGCAGGCCGACGGCGTGCAGCAGGCTGGCACCGACCCGCGCCGCATAGGTTTCGCCCGCCAGCGTCAGCACCGGGAGCCCGGCGCGCAGCGCGTCGCTGGCGGTCGCATGGGCATTATAGGGCCGCGTGTCGAGGAACAGATCGGCAGCGGCGAGCTGCGCGAGATAGTGCTCCCGGTCGCTGCGCAGCGCGAACACCAGCCGTCCGGGATCGATGCCATGCCCGGCGGCGGCGGCGCGCAGATTAGCCTGCGCCAGCGGGCTGTCGACGCGCAGCCACAGCACGCTGGCCGGCACAGCGCGCAGCATGGCCATCCAACCGGCGAAGATGTCCGGCAGGATCTTGTAGTTTTGGTTAAAGCAGCAAAACACGAACGCGCCTTCGGGCAGGCCGAAATCGCTTGCCGTGCCGCGCGGCCGCCCGGCTCCGACGAAGCGCGCGTTGGGCTGGTAGCAATCAGGCAACCAGGCGACGGCCTCGGCATAGCCGCCGGTCGCGGCGACGGGCACCAGCCGCTCATCGGCGATGATATAGTCGATATAGGGTGCCCCCATCGTTCCGGGATAGCCGAGGCAACTAACCTGCACCGGGGCCGCTCGTTCAGCGAAGATGCTGGGACGCGAGGCGGCGGTATAGCCGGTCAGGTCGACCGCGATGTCGAGGCCCAGCGCCCGGCCGCGCGCCGCGGCTTCGGCGTCGGACAAGCCTGTGACATCCTCGAACCCGTCGAAGGCCGCGACTGCGCGCGCCCGCCAAGCGTCGTCGGCGAACGGACCGAAGCCGAAGCCGATCACCTCGAAACGGTCGCGGTCGTGCGCTTCGAACAGCTCGGCCATCAGGTGCATGACCGGATGGTCGCGGAAATCGGGCGAGAAATAACCGATCCGCAGCCGTTTGCCCGGTCGTCGCGCTACCGCCGGGACGGCGGCGGCAGCGGGATATCTCTGCGCGTTATAGAGACGCGCCGCGGCAAGACTGCGCCGCCGGTCGTCGTCGATCGAAGTCAGCACGAACGGCTCAACCCACAGCCGGCCCGCGTCGATGCCCCTTGTCAGCCGGTCGCGCTCGGCGTCGAAATCCTGCCAGTCGGACACCAGCATGCGGCAGTGCAGGCGCTCGCCGATGGCGAATTCGTGGGCCGGATCGATGGCGATGACCCGGTCGAAGCTGGCGATCGCGTCGGCCGGCCGCCGCGCCAGCCGTAGCGTCATGGCCCGGTTATAGTGCGTGGTAATATCGCTGGGGTTGAGCGCGACGGCGCGGTCGAGGCACGCGAGGGCGTCAACGAACCGCCCCATCTCGCACAACAGCCAGCCGGCATTGCAAAGCGCGGAGACGTGATCCGGAGCCGCGAGCAGCGCGTGTTCGAAGCTGTCCAGCGCCTCGGCGCGGCGCTGCAGGGCCTTCAGGGCGTTACCGCGACCGTTCCAGGCATTGGCATGACCTGGCGCAAGGGCAAGGGCGCGGTCGAAGCTGGCGATGGCGTCGACGACGCGTCCGTCCATGCCGAGCGCGTTGCCGCGGTTATAGATGGCATCGACATGAAACGGGTTGATCGTGATGGCGCGGTCGAAGCTTGCCTGCGCTGCGCCGGGCCGCCCGAGCCGCAGCAGCGCGCCGCCGCGGTTGTAGTGTGCGCCGAAATCGCCGGGTTCGCGCTCGACCGCCGCGTCGTAGCCTGCCAGCGCGTCTTCGAGCCGGCCCAGCTTGGCAAGCACGGTGGCGCGGTTGGCGTAGGCGCGCGCGGACCCGGGCGCGGCGGCGATCGCCCGGTCGAAACTGCTCAGGGCGTCGCCGGTGCGGCCGAGCCGGGCGAGCAGGACACCGCGCCGGTCGAGGACATCGGCATCGCGGGGCGCGATCTTTGCGGCGCGATCGAGCCACGTCAGCGCCTCGGCCAGCTGGCCGGCGTCGTTCAGCGCTATCGCTTTCGCCAGCACCTCGGCAAAGCTCTGTCGCTGCCCCGCCATGACCGTCCCCACCCGCCGCGTCGCGGCGCGCTTATGCGGCAACCGCGCCCGGCCTGCCAGCCGGTCAGTCCATGAACTGGGCGACCCCCTGCCGCGTCCGGTCGACGGTCAGGCGCGTCACGTCGGGGCGCGAATAATGGCCCGACGGATCGAAGTTCTGCCGCGCCCGACGGACCTCGGCGGGGTCCAATGTCGCGGTCAGCAGAGCCTCGCCGGTGCTCGGCGGCACGAGCCACGAGCCGTCGGGCGCGGCGATGCAGCTGCCGCCGTCGGCGAGCCGCTCGGGGCAGCGTTCGAGCATCGGGTGGCCGGCAGGCACCTCGGCCCGGCTCAGCAGCGCGCTTGCCGACAGGACATAGCTGCGGCCTTCCATTGCCAGCACCGGGGTCAGCGCCTGGGTGTTGCGAACGTTGCCCGGCCAGATCGCGACGTGCAGGTCCTCGCCCTGCGCGTGCAGCGCGGCGCGCGCCAGCGGCAGCCAGTTCTCGTAACAATTGAGCGTGCCGAGCGTGAAGCCGCCGACGGGGTGGACGATGAGCCCGTGGCCGTCACCGGCCGCCCATACCAGCCGCTCCTCATAGGTCGGCATCAGCTTGCGGTGGACCGAGGCGACATTGCCGTGCGCATCGATGACCACGGCGCTGCAATAGAGGCTATGGCCGAGCGGTCGCGCGGCCGCTCGACGATGCCGAGCACCACCGCGATACCGTGCCGTGCCGCCGCAGCGCAGACCTCGTCGAGATGCCCCGCCTCGATCGTCACCGCCTGGTCGACGTAATGGGCAAACTGGTCCTTCTGCAGGTCGCTGTCAAAGCGCGCGCCGCCGGTCCATTCGAGCCAGAACGGATAGCCCGGGGCCAGCGCCTCGCCGAAGGCAACGAGGCCGCAGCCGTCCGCGGCGGCGCGCGCCGTCCAGTCCGCGACCTTGGCCAGCATCGCCTCGCGTCGAGCCATACCGGGGTGATCTGAGCGATGGCGACCTTCAGCATGACGCTCCCCACTGACGCGCCCACGCATTTGTTGGCGCTTTTGTGCTAGACCGTCCGTATAGGCGATGGATGGCGCGGACGATCAAGGGCGACGGATGCTGCACGGACTAGGCGCGGTGCTTATGGGCGGCCGCGAGATATTGCCCCTTGTCGAGGGAGGAAAAGGCGTTGCCGCCACTAACCACCTGTCGTCGGGGGCGTGGGCGCTGGCGGGCGGTGTCGGCACAATCAGTGCGGTCAACGCCGACAGCTATGACCCGACCGGCCGCATCATTCCGCAGATTTACCAAGCCCTGACCCGGCGCGAGCGCCACGAGGAACTGGTCAACTATGCCATCGAGGGCGCGGTGCAGCAGGTCGAGCGTGCCTATGAGATGGCGGCGTCGGAGCTGAAGCGCGGCCTCGGCGCGCTCAACATCAACGTGCTGTGGGAAATGGGCGGCGCGCAGCGCGTCCTGCAGGGCGTGCTGGAGCGCACCAAGGGACTGGTCAACGGCGTCACCTGCGGCGCGGGAATGCCCTATAAGCTAAGCGAGATCGCGGCGCACCACGGTGTCCACTATTACCCCATCATCAGTAGCGCGCGCGCCTTCCGGGCGCTGTGGAAGCGGGCCTATTCGAAGGCGGCTGAATGGCTCGGCGCGGTGGTGTACGAGGACCCATGGCTCGCCGGCGGCCATAACGGCCTGAGCAACGCCGAGGATCCGCGCGTACCGCAGGACCCCTACCCGCGCGTCCGCGAGTTGCGCGTCGTGATGCGCGAGAGCGGCATCTCCGACGAGATCCCGATCATCATGGCGGGCGGCGTCTGGCGGCTCGACGAGTGGACCGACTGGATCGACAACCCGGAGCTCGGGCGTATCGTCTTCCAGTTCGGTACGCGGCCGTTGTTGACCCAGGAGAGCCCGATCCCCGACGGCTGGAAGGCGCGGCTGATGGCGCTAAAACCCGGCGATATCAGCCTGCACAAGTTCTCACCGACCGGCTTTTATTCAAGCGCGGTCCGCAATCCGTTCCTGCGCGAGCTCGAGGCGCGGTCGGAGCGGCAGATCGCATTCTCCGCGACCGCCACCGGCGACCACCAGTTCCAGCTAGACGTCGGCGTTGGCCGCAAGAAATACTGGGTCACCCGCGACGACTTGCTCCGCGCCCGCGAATGGTACGCCCTGGGCTTCGTCGATGCGCTGAAGACCCCCGACAACACTTTGGTCTTCGTCGGTACCGGGGAGCGCGACACGATTCGCAAGGACCAGGCCGACTGCATGGGTTGCCTCAGCCAGTGCGGCTTCAGCAGCTGGGCCGATACCGACACCAACACCACCGGGCGTTTGGCCGACCCGCGCAGCTTCTGCATTCAGAAGACGCTTCAGGATATCGCCCATGGCGGCGATACCGAGCAGAACCTGATGTTCGGCGGCCACTCGGCCTATCGTTTCGCGCAGGACCCGTTCTATTCGAACGGCTTCGTGCCGACGGTCAAGCAGCTCGTCGAGCGCCTGATGACCGGGGCCTAGTAGCGCGGGTCCTGGTAAATCCGCTCGCGGCGGTCATTGTAGTAATAGCGGCTGTCGCGGCGCTCACGGTCGTAATAATAGCGGCGGCCGTTGCGCTCCTCATAGCGGTTGCTGTCGTCGATCGCGCCGACCACCGCACCGCCCGCGGCGCCGATTGCGGCACCGGCGAGCGGGTCACCGGCGATCGCACCGATAATGGCGCCACCGGCGGCACCAATAGCGGCACCCTTGCCGGTGCTGTTGAGGCGGCGATCGCCATAGGCATTGGTCTCGCACGCGGTAAGGGTCGTTGCGGCGATCAGCGCGGCGATGGCGGCTTTGGCAATGGTCATGGGAAAACTCCGTTCCGGGACTGACAGTGCAACGACGCAGGACGCCGACTGTTCCTTGGACGGAAGACTGGAGCGGGCGAAGGGATTCGAACCCTCGACCCCGACCTTGGCAAGGTCGTGCTCTACCCCTGAGCTACGCCCGCTCGGGCAAACCGGGCGAGGCCCGGCTGGGAGGCGGTGACTTAGCGACCCGTCTGCGAACACGCAACACTTAAGTGGCGGCCTTGGGTGGCAGGGTTGGCAGGGGCCGCCTCGCCGCCCCATATGGTCTTCGAGACGATTCCCGACAGGAGCATCGACGTTGGCCAGCCTTGCAACCGCCGCGACCGAAAAAGCCAGTATCGAGGCGTTCCGCCGCGACGTCATCGAGGCCTCGGCGACGACCTTGGTGCTGGTCGATTTCTGGGCCGAATGGTGCGGGCCGTGCAAGATACTGACCCCGCTGCTCGAGCGTACCGTCGCCGACTATGCGCCCAAGGTCGCGCTGGTGAAGATCGATGTCGACAAGAACCAGACGCTGGCCAGCCAGTTCCGCATCCAGTCGATCCCGACAGTCTATGCCTTCCTGAAGGGCCAGCCAGTCGACGGCTTCCAGGGCGCGCTGGGTGAGCGCGAGCTGAAAGCGTTCATCGACCGCCTGCTCGCCGCGGTGCCGCCCGCCGCGGAGGAGGCCGACGCGGCGGCCGAGATCGAGTCGGTCGCGGCAGCCGCAGCGGCGGCGCTCGCCGAGGGCGCGGCAGCGGAGGCGGCGCAGATGTATGCCGCGCTCGCCACCGAGCTGCCCGAGCGGCACGACTTCGCCGCCGGCCACGCCCGCGCGCTCTTGGCGCTCGGACAGAGCGAGGCGGCCGAGGCGGCGCTCGCGGCCGTCCCAGCGGACAGCAAGGATGCCGCCGTCGCGCAGGCGCGCGCCGCGCTGGCACTTGCGAAGGATACCGGGCCGGTTGCCGACCTGGCACCGCTCCACGCCAGGCTGGCCGCGGACGCCGACAATCACGAGGCGCGCTTCGAGCTTGCCAACGGCCTGCTGGCGGCGGGCGACCGCGACGGTGCGGCGGATGCACTGCTCGACATCGTCCGCCGGGACCGCGAGTGGAACGAGGGTGCCGCCAAGGCGCGGCTGCTCCAGCTGTTCGAGGCGACCGGGCTCGGCGACCCGTGGACCGTGGCGACGCGCCGCAAGCTGTCGACCCTGTTGTTCGCGTAAGGCTGGGCCGATGACCGACACCCAAGACGACGAGCCCGCCCTGCCCGAGGCGCTGCCGGTGTTCCCGCTGTCGGGCGCGCTGCTGCTGCCGCGCGGCGTGCTGCCGCTCAACATCTTCGAGCCGCGCTACCTCGCGATGTTCCGCGACGCCATCAAGGGATCGAAGGCGATAGGCATCGTCCAGCCGCGCGATCCTGATACCGACCCGTCGCCGCTCTACGCGGTCGGCTGTGCCGGGCGGATCAGCGACTACCGCGAGACCGGCGACGGTCGCATCATCGTCGCGCTGACCGGGGTGACCCGGTTCAACATCGTTCGCGAGCTCGACGTGACGACGCGCTACCGGCAGGTCGTCGCAGACTATGCCCGGTTCGAGCGTGACCTCGACGCGCCGCGCGCGGTCGCCGCGGCGGCCCGCGCCGAGCTGGAGGCGAAGCTGCGGTCGTACCTTGACGAACGCGGCCTCAGCGCCGACTGGGACGCGGTTGCTAGCGCCGACGACGAGGCGCTGGTGACGACGTTGAGCGCCGTCTGCCCGTTCGAGCCGGTCGAGAAGCAGGCGCTGCTCGAAGCCAGCGACCTGCCGGCGCGCGCCGCGACGCTGACCGCGCTGATGACCTTCGCCACCGGCTCGACGGGAGATGTGCTGCAGTGAGCGAAATCGACCCTCGGCTGCTCGAGATCCTGGTCTGCCCGCTGACCCGGACGACGCTGCGCTACGACGCGGTGGCACAGGAGCTGATCAGCGACAGTGCGCGCCTTGCTTATCCGATCCGAGACGGGGTTCCCGTCATGCTCGCCGACGAGGCGCGAGAGCTTTAGACCAGTGCGCCGGTCAGCAGCTTGGGCCGCTGCCCGGTTTCGCCGCGCGCCTCCGCCATGAAGCGGTGCTTGAGCGCAGGGATGCGCTCGACCGCGGCCAGTCCGAGGCGTCGGACAGCGGCCGGCGCGCGGCCCTTCACGGCGAACAGGCGGTTGAGCGTGTCGGTTGCCGCCGCCACCGCCATATTGTCGACGCGCCGCCAGCGGTCGTAGCGATCGAGCGGCGCGGGTGCGCCAAGGTCCATGCCCAGCCGCGCGCCGTCCACCAGCACCTCGGCGAGCGCGGCGACGTCGCGCAACCCCATGTTGAGCCCCTGGCCGGCGATCGGGTGGATGCCGTGCGCGGCGTCCCCGACCAGCGCCAGGCGCTCGGCGACATAGCTCTCGGCATGGTGGAACGACAGCGGGTAGGAGGCGGCGGGCGCGATCACCTCGATGTCACCGAGGTAGCCGCCGGTGTGGCGCGCGATCTCGGCTGCCAGCCCGCGCGGCCCGAGCTTGAGCATGCCGGGCGCGTCGGCCTCGTCGACCGTCCAGACAATGGCGGAACGCAGCCCGTCGCGCATCGGCAGCACCGCGAACGGGCCCGACGGGTAGAACAGCTCGGCGGCGATGCCGCCGTGGTCGCGGGTGTGCGCGATCATCGTGACGATGGCGGTATTGGGGTAGGTCCAGCGGCTGCTGCGGATGCCCGCGCCCTCGCGCAGCACCGAGCGGCGGCCGTCGGCGGCGACGAGCAGCGGCGCCGTTAGCACGTCATTGCTGGCGAGCGTCACGGTGACGCCGTCAATCGTGCGCTCGATGCCAGTGGTCCGCGCCGGGGCGTGCAGGGTGACGTGCGCGGCGGCCCGCCCGGCGGTAAGCAGCGCGGCGCGCAGCAGGCGGTTCTCGACCATGTAGCCGAGCGGCCCGCTGCCGCCCTCGCGGGCGTCGAAATGCAGATGCAGCGGTGACAGGCCATCGGTGACGCGGATGCCGCCGATCGCGCCGCCGTGTTCGTCCAGGACGCCGCCCAGTCCGATGGCGCGGAACATTCGTGCCGACGCGCTGGCGATCGCCGAGGCCCGGCCGTCGAAGGCCTGGGTTAGCGTCGCGTCGAGGTCGGCGGCATCGACCACCGCGCTGGTCACGCCGTGCGCGTCGAGGGCGAGCGCAAGGGTCATGCCGACCAGGCCGCCGCCGATGATGATCACGTCATTGGACATGGGCACGCGTGTAGCCGAGCCGCTCGGCGTTGCGAAGCGGCGACCTTGTCGCGCTGCCCGAAAATCAGGCAGCCGGACCGTGTCGCCCCGCAATTGTGCAGTGCGGCGGTTGCGTCTCCTGCGTGACGCGCTTGGCACGGTCCTTGAATGGTGGATGCCGGATGCCGTCGGCTTCCTGTGCTCGCTCCTGGACCTGCAAGGGTTCCGCAACTCATCGGCCGGGGGGTTCCACCCTCCGGCCGTTTTTGTTGACCGCGAGTCCGCAGACGCGCATTTTGGGCGCGAACGGGGAGTGAACAGGAATGGCGAGTTCGGCGGCAGCGAGGCGCGCGCCAGCGGCTCCGGCGGCGGTACCGGGCCGCTGGCTGACGGGTGTGCGCCGGGCGGGCGCGGCGGTGGGCGGCGTGCTGCTGATCCTGCTGGCGCTGGCGCTGCTCGCGGCGCTCGCCAGCTACAACGCCGCCGATCCGTCGCTGGGCACCGCGAGCGGTCGGGCGGCGCGGAACTGGCTCGGGGCACCCGGCGCGTGGTTCGCCGATCTGGCGCTGACGGACGTTGGCTGGGCCGCGGCAGCGCTGTCCCTGCCGCTGGTGGTGGGCGGGTTACGGCTGCTGCGCGGCATCGGCGTGGCGCGCTGGCGCGTGATGGCGGGGTCGACCTTCCTCGGCACGCTACTGCTTGCTGCAGCCTTTGGGGCGCTGTTCGATGCGCAGAACCTGCCGGCGGAGGCGGGCGGCATAACGGGACTGCTGGCGGCGAAGGCCCTGGCGGCGCTGCCGGCGCTTGGTGGCGTCGCGGTCGGTCCGCCACTGGCGGTTGCGCTGCTGCTGGTCGCGCTCGGCCTGCTCCTGTGGGGCAGCGGCCTGGCATTGGCCGATGCCGCCGGGCTCGCCGCCCTGCTGCGGCGTGCCCCTGCCGAAACAACACCCGAGCGTCGCCGAGTCGCGCGGCCCGAGCCGCTGGTCGATGTGGCCGATTTCGACGTCGCCGCGAGGCCGCGCGCGACCATCGTCGCTGAGACCAAGACTGCACCGCCGTCTAAGCGCCAGGCCAAGGACCGCCAGCCGTCGCTCGACCTGCGCGACCGCTACCAGTTGCCGCCGCTGGCGCTGCTCAAGGCACCACCCAAGGGTCCGGCGGCCAAGATCGACGCCGCCGCGCTGGAACAGAACGCCCGGCTGCTCGAAAGCGTGCTCGACGATTTCGGGGTCAAGGGGCGCATCGGCGAGGTCCGCCCCGGGCCCGTCGTCACCATGTACGAACTCGAGCCCGCGCCGGGCATCAAGGCCAGCCGGGTGATCGGGCTGGCCGACGACATCGCCCGCTCTATGTCGGCGCTGTCGGCGCGCGTCGCGGTGGTGGCGGGCCGGAACGTCATCGGCATCGAATTGCCCAACCAGCGCCGCGAGATGGTGGTGCTGTCGGAGCTTATCAACTCCGCCGCCTTCGACGATAGTTCGCAGACGCTGCCGCTGGTGCTTGGCAAGAACATTGCGGGCGACCCCGTCATCGCCGACCTGTCGCCGATGCCGCATTTGCTGATCGCCGGCACCACCGGCTCGGGCAAGTCGGTCGGGCTCAACTGCATGATCCTGTCGCTGCTCTACCGCCTGACGCCGCAGCAATGCCGGATGATCATGATCGATCCCAAGATGCTGGAGCTGTCGGTCTATGACCGCATCCCGCACCTGCTTGCCCCCGTGGTCACCGAGCCGGCGAAGGCGATTCGCGCCTTGAAATGGGCGGTCGAGCAGATGGAGGACCGCTACCGGATGATGGCGACGATCAATGTCCGCTCGCTTTCGGGCTTCAACCAGCGCGTCGTCGAGGCCAAGGCTAGCGGCAAGCCCTTCGTCCGCAAGGTCCATACCGGCTACGGCGAGGACGGCGAGCCGCTCTACGAGGAGGAGACGCTCGATTTCGAGAAGCTGCCGCTGATCGTGGTGGTCGTCGACGAGCTCGCCGACCTGATGATGACCGCCGGCAAGGAGGTCGAGTTCCTGATCCAGCGGCTCGCCCAGAAGGCGCGCGCGGCGGGCATCCACCTGATCATGGCGACGCAGCGGCCGTCGGTCGACGTCATCACTGGGGTCATCAAGGCGAACCTGCCGACGCGGATCAGCTTCCAGGTGACCAGCAAGATCGACAGCCGCACCATCCTCGGCGAGCAGGGGGCGGAGCAGCTGCTCGGCAAGGGCGACATGCTCTACATGCCCGGCGGCAAGGCGGTGGTGCGCGTCCACGGGCCGTTCGTCAGCGACGAGGAGGTCGAGACCGTCGCCGAGCATTGGCGCGGCCAGGGACGGCCCGACTATGATGAGGCGGTCACGCGCGAGACGCCCGAGGGCGAGGGGGTGTTCGGTCTCGACGGTCCTGCGCCGGGCGGCGAGGGCGACAAATACGGCGAGGCCGTGCAGCTCGTCGCCGAGAAGCAGAGGGTGTCGATCAGCGCGGTGCAGCGCCACCTCAACGTCGGCTACAACAAGGCCGCGACCTTCGTCGAGCGGATGGAAAAGGACGGCTATGTCGGCGCGCCCGACCATCTCGGCCGCCGCGAAGTGCTGATCGACACGAGCGGCATCCGCAACTAGTCGAGCTTGTATGGCCCCTTGCCGCCCTCGGCGATGAAGCGGTCGATGCGCGCCGTCAGCACTGGCAGCGGCACCGAGCCGAGCGCCAGCACGGTGTCGTGGAAAGCGCGGATATCGTACCTGGGGCCGAGCGCCTGTTCCGCCTTGGCGCGCGCGTCGAGGATGGCGAGCTCGCCGAGATAATAGCTCAGCGCCTGGCCAGGCCAGCCGATATAGCGGTCGACCTCGGTGGTGATCTCGCGTTCGCTGAGCGCGGTGTTGTCGCGCATGAAGGCGAGCGCGCGGTCGCGGCTCCACCGCTGCGCGTGGATGCCGGTATCGACGACGAGACGGGCGGCGCGCCACATCTGGTAACTCAGCATACCGAAGCGGTCGTACGGGGTTTCGTACATGCCCATCTCGACACCGAGCTTCTCGCAATAGAGGGCCCAACCCTCGCCATAAGCCGAGATGTACGACTTCGACCGGAACGCCGGTTGACCGGTATTCTCGGCCGCCAGCGCGCCCTGCCAGTGATGGCCGGGGTCGCTCTCGTGCAGCGTCAGCGCGGTCAGCTGGTAAAACGGCCGCGACGGCAGGTCATAGGTGTTGAGCAGATAAGCCGAGCCGCCCCGCCCGGCGGTGTAGAAGGGCGCGATCTCCGGCGGCACCGGCACGATACCGAAGCGCGACCGCGGTGCCCGGCCGAACCAGCGCGCCGCCTTGCCGTCGAAGCGCTTCGAAATCCACGCGGCGCGCTCCAGGAGCGCTTCAGGGGTCTTCGGATAGAATTGCGGATCGGTGCGCAGAAAGGTCAGGAACGCCGGCAGGTCGCCTTTGAAGCCGGTCTCCGCCATGACGCCGAGCATCTGCGCGCGGATCGCCGCGACCTCGCGGACGCCGATGGCGTGGATCTGCTCGGCGGTCAGCTCGGTCGTCGTGAACTCGCGGATCTTGGAGGCGTAGTAGGCCTTGCCGTCGGGCAAGGTTGTCGCGGCGAGATCGGTGCGCAGGCCCGGGAAATAGGTCGAGCGCAGGAATGTCCGCAGCTCGCGGTGCGCCGGGATCACCGCCTCGCGGATCGCCGCCAGCCCGGCGGCGCGCAGCTCCGCCTGGACGGGCGCAGGGATCGACGCCGGCATTTCCCGGAACGGCGCGTAGAAGGCGGTGGTAGCGGGGTCGGCGACTTCGGCGACCGCCGCGACGGCGAGGTCGCGGCCCTGCATCGTCACTTTGGGCGGCGTGAAGCCGCGCGCCAGCCCCAGCCGCATATTCGCCTGCTGCTCCGCGAAATAGCGCGGCACGTCGCGCATCTGGCCGATCCAGTTGCGATAGGCGCGCTCGTTGCGAAACGGGCGCGCCTCCCCGGTGCCGGCGAGGTTGCTCCAGAAGCTGGTGTCAGAGTTGAGCGGTTTCTCCCAGTCGCGAAAGCGCTGCTGATCGATGAACTGGTCGATCTGGGCGCGAAAGATGCCGTAGTCGACCTGCGCTTCCGGTGCCAGCCGGGCGGCCGGGATGGCGCCGAGTTCGGTCCGCACCGCCTGCCAATAGGCCAGCCGGTGCGCCTGTGCCGCCGGGGTCAGGTCCGGCAGCCGGGCGCGGACGCTGCCGGCGCTGTCGTCGGCATCGGCCTCCGCCTGCTGCTGCCGCCACGTCCATTCACGGGTATAAATCGCCTTGAACCGCGCCTCGGTAGCCGGATCGGCGCGCGCCGGGCCCGCCGTCGCCAGCGCCAGTCCGATCAGCAGCATCGCCCGCATCCGCACCCCCTGTGTCCGCACGGCAGCGTTGACCGCGCCCTGCGGCTCGGTCAAGGACACCGCGCAGATGGATGCGCCCACCGACTTCGACCCGCGCGCGCTGCGTGACGCGTTCGGCGCATTCGCGACCGGGGTTACCGTGGTCTCGGGCCACGACGGTGGCGGCGAGCGCGTCGGCCTGACCGCCAACAGTTTCACCAGCGTATCGCTGAACCCGCCGCTACTGCTGGTCTGTCCGGCCCGCACGGCTTCCGCACTGCCGGCCCTGCAGGCAAGCGGGCGCTTCGCGGTAAATGTCCTGACCCTCGACCAGCAGAGCGTTGCCGAGCGTTTCACCAAGCGCGGCGTCGACCGCTTCGCCGACCCCGGCTGGACCGACTGGCACGGCCTGCCGGTGCTTCGTGGCACCTGCGCCAGCTTCGTCTGCGACCTTCATGTCGAACTCGACGGCGGCGACCACGCCATCCTCGTCGGCCGGGTGACGGCCTTGCGAACCGATCCGCGTGCCGAGCCGCTGCTTTATGTCCGCGGCCGGTACCGCCAGGTCCATGTCGCGCGTTAGGCGGCGGTGACCGAACCCGCCGCCGCGGCCCCGGACGAAACCGCCGCGCTGGCGAAAGGCGGGCGGACCAGCTTTTTCGGTTTTCTGCTGCGGCTGTTGGCGCGGCTGCCGTTTCTGTTCATCGCCGGCCGCCTTCCAGCCTATGGCGCAGAGGCGCTGGGGCGGTTCGCCTATGCGACGCTGGTCGTCGAGCTGATGGCGCAACTTGCAACGCTCGGCCTGAAGCGCGGGCTGGCGGGCGAGCTCGCCAAGGCCGAGCGGCCCGAGAGCCACGTCGTCGCCGATGCGCTGCTGCTCGGCTGGCTCGCCGCGGCGGCGGGAGCGGCGCTGCTGATCGCCCTGCCATGGATCGTGTTTCCGGGCGGCGACATCAGCGGCTTCGACCGCTTTTTCCCGCTGATCGCGCTCGCCATCGCCGGCTCCGACATCGGCCTCGCGGCACTCGCTTTCCGCCGCGATATCGGCGCGACGGTACGCGCCCGCTCGGTGGTCGAGCCGTGGACCTTGTCGATCACGGCGCTGGCGCTGGGCTTTACCGCCTGGGGCAGCGACGGCCTGATCCTCGCCTATGCGATCTCGCTGACCGCGGCGCTGGTGGCGTCGCTATGGCCGGTGTGGCGCGCGTTCGGGCGGCCGCGCGGCTGGCGGCCGCAACCGCGGCGGCTGCTCGACATCGCGCGGACCAACCTGCCGCTCGCCGGAGCCGACGTCGCCGACTGGGGTTCGCGCCGCCTCGACCTGTTCATTCTAGGACGCTTCGCCGGGCCGGAGACGATCGGCATCTACTATGTCGCGCAACAGGTCGCGTCGCTGCCGCAGAAACTGAAGACCAGCTTCGACCCGATCCTGGGTCCGGTTCTGGCCGTCAATCTGGCCATCGGCGACCTCCATGCGGTCGCCGGACATGTCCGCCAGATCGGCTACTGGATCGGCGCGGCGCAGCTTGGCGTGGTGCTGGCCCTCGGACTGCCCGGGCAGGCGCTGATGGGCCTGTTCGGGCCGAAGTTCGCGGCCGGCGCGCCGGTGCTGGCGCTGCTGCTAACCGTCGAGTTGTTCGCGGCCCAAGCCGCCGTGGCGGAGGGCGCGCTGATCTACATCCGCCGTTACGCCAATCTGCTGTGGTCGCTGGCCGGAATCGCCTTGCAGATCGCCGTGACGCTGCTGCTGGTGCGGCGCTACGGCGGCGTCGGCGCGGCCGCGGGGCTGGCGTGCGCCGCGCTGTTCCTGTCGATCGTCAAGACGCAGGTGCTGGCGCGAACGTTGCAGGCACCGGTCGGCGGCTGGCGCTGGTCGCTGCTCGTCGCGGCGCTGCCGGCGTTCGCGGTCGGGCTGGCGGTGCAGTGGTTGCCCGAGTACGTCCAGCTATCGGCCGGTGTCGCGGCGATCCTTGCCGTGTTCAGTGCGGTTGTCTGGACGACCGGCTTCAAGGGGCCGGACCGGCTGTTGTTCAAGCGCTCGATTGCCTGATGGGGATGCACCGATGACCGAGACCAACCGCACCGTCCGCCTCGCCGCCCGCCCCGACGGGCTGCCCGACGCCTCGACATGGACGATTGCCGACGAAGCCATGCCGCACCCGGGCCCGGGCGAAATTCTCGTCCGCGTCGCGATGATCTCGCTCGACCCGGCGATGCGCGGCTGGATCAACGCCGGCCGGTCGTACATCGCGCCGGTCGAGGTCGGCGCCGTGATGCGCGCCGGCGCGATCGGCGAGGTGATCGCTTCGCACAGCCCGGCCTATGCCACGGGCGACTTCGTCTACGGGCCGTTCGGCGTGCAGCGTTTTGCCGCCGTCCGCACCGACGCGAAGGACCACAGCGACCTCGTCTACAAGATCGACACCGGCCTGGCACCCGCGTCGAACTGGCTGAGCGTCCTCGGGCTGCCGGGGATGACCGCCTATTTCGGCCTGCTCGACGTCGGCGCACTGAAGGACGGCGAGACGGTGGTGGTGTCGGCGGCGTCGGGCGGCGTCGGCGCGCTGGTCGGCCAGATCGCCAAGCTCAAGGGATGCCACGTCGTCGGCATCGCCGGCGGGCCGGATAAGTGCCGGTTCGTGACTGGCGAACTCGGTTTCGATGCCTGTGTCGATTACAAGGCGGACGGACTTTACAAGGCGCTGCAGGCGGCGCTCGGCGACCGACGCATCGATATCTATTTCGACAATGTCGGCGGCCCGATCCTGGAGACCTGCATGACCCTGCTTGCCATGCATGCGCGGGTCGTCGTCTGCGGGGCCATCGTCGGCTACAACGACACGTCGAAGATCCAGGGGCCGCGGACCTACATGAACCTGCTCGTCCAGCGGGCGCGGATGGAGGGCTTCGTGGTGTTCGACTTTGCCGACCGTTACCGGCAGGCGCAGGCGGCGATCGGCGGCTGGCTGCGGGCTGGCAAGGTCAAGGCACTGGAGGATGTGCGCGACGGGATCGACCAGTTCCCGGCCGCATTGAACGACCTTTATTCGGGCGGCAATTTCGGCAAGCTGATCCTCAAGCCCTAGACGTGTTCGAGCACCGCGAAGCCGTGGCGGCCGAGATCGACACGCAGCACCGAGACTTGGCCAAGGACGAAATTGGCGAGGCTGTCGACCTGCTTGCCGGCCATGCGGCACAACGTCTCGTACAGCGCCGATTTCTCCGCCTCGAAACTTCGCTCGAGCCGCCTGTCGAGCCTGTACACGTCGACCTGAATCACGCCTAACCCCCCGGCTGGTTGTGAGAACACGAGTGAATCACGGCGGCCGCACGGGGGCAAGGGGCGGGCGCAATCGGCTGTGGATTGTTGCGGCGCGGTGACAGGGTGGGCGTCGCAGTGAAGCGCCAGCTCGGACGGCACCGGGCGTAGGCCGCCCGGGCCGCCGATCGAGCTGGCGCGAGTCTGGGCGCTGTTCGCCGCACGCGAAGGGCGTTCACCTTGCTGCGGTCGACCCGCTGCGCCTAATGCCTGAAGTGGCGTACCCCGGTGAACACCATCGCGAGGCCGCGTTCGTCGGCGGCGGCGATGACCTCCGCGTCGCGGATCGAGCCGCCCGGCTGGATGATCGCGGTCGCGCCCGCCTCGGCGGCAGCGATCAGGCCATCGGCGAACGGGAAGAAGGCGTCCGAGGCAACCGCGCTGCCGATCGTGCGCGGTTCGGCCCAGCCCGCGGCGTCGGCGGCATCCTTCGCCTTCCACGCTGCGACGCGGGTCGAATCAAGGCGGCTCATCTGGCCCGCGCCGATGCCGGCGGTGCTGCCGTTCTTTGCATAGACGATGGCGTTGGACTTGACGTGGCGGGCGACGGTCCAGGCGAACAGCATGTCAGCCCCTTCGGCTGGAGTCGGCGCGCGCTTCGTCACGACCTTCAGCTCGGCCTCGCTGACATGGCCGTTGTCGCGGCTCTGGACCAACCAGCCGCCGCCGATCTGGCGGACACAGAGGCCGCCACGGCGCGGGTCGGGCAGGTCGCCGGTGAGCAGCAGGCGGAGGTTCTTCTTGCCGGCGAACACCGCCTTCGCCGCGTCGTCAGCGTCCGGCGCGATGACGACCTCGGTAAAGATCGCGGTGATCGCCTCGGCCGTTGCCGCGTCGAGCGGCCGGTTCAGCGCGACGATGCCGCCGAACGCCGAAACCGGGTCGCACGCCAGCGCGGCCGCCCATGCCTCGACGAGGCTGTCGGCTTGTGCGACGCCGCACGGATTGGCGTGCTTGATGATCGCGCACGCCGGCCGGCCGTCCCGGAACTCGGCGATAAGCTCGAGCGCACCGTCGGCGTCATTCAGATTGTTGTAGCTGAGCTCCTTGCCCTGCACCTGGCGGGCCTGCCCGACACCGCGGCCGTGCGGTCCGGCGGGCGTGTAGAACGCGGCGCTCTGGTGCGGATTCTCGCCGTAGCGCAACACCTGCGGGCGCTGCAGCACCAGCGGCAGCGTCGCGGGAAAGGTCTCGCGCTGGTCGGCGAACCCGAACCAGCTGGCGATCATCGCGTCATAGGTTGCGGTGGCGGCAAAGGCGCGCGCGGCGAGGCGCTTGCGGAAGTCGAAGGCCGTGGCGCCGCCGCCCGCGTCGAGCGCGGCAATCAGCTCGGCATAGTCGAACGGATCGGTAACGCAGGCGACATGGGCGTGGTTCTTCGCCGCCGAGCGCACCATCGCCGGGCCGCCGATGTCGATATTCTCGATGATCTCGGCTCGCGGCGCACCCTTCGCGACGGTCGCCTCGAACGGGTAGAGGTTGACCACCAGCAGGTCGATCGGCGCAATGGCGTGCGCGGCCATCGACGCGGCGTGGCCGGGGTCGTCGCGCAGCGCCAGCAGGCCGCCGTGGACCTTTGGATGCAGCGTCTTGACCCGGCCGTCCATCATCTCGGGAAAGCCGGTGTGGTCGCTCACGTCGGTGACCTCCAGCCCGGCCTCACGCAACGCTGCAGCGGTACCGCCAGTCGACAAGAGCTGGATGCCGTGGCGGGCAAGAGCGTGGCCGAGTTCGACCAGGCCGGTCTTGTCGCTGACCGACAACAGCGCTCGGGTGATCTTGATCTGGTCGCTCATCGCGCGGCGTCTAGAATGTTTCGCGCGCCTCGAACAGCTACTTGCCGCTCCGCTTGAACGACCAGCTGACCGGCTCTTCGGCCCGGGCCGAGACGACCAGCTGCTGCGTCGGCACCGACCGGCAATCGTCTGCGATCCACAGGCTGGCTTCGACCGCGAGCGCGCCGCCGCGAGCACGGAACTGCCACACGCGGCCGCTGGGCAGACGCAGCAGCGCGCCGAGGCCGTCGGCGGTGGGCAGCGCCTCGATGCCCGCTCCGAGGTGGAAGCGGACATCGATACGCCCAACTGGCTTGCGGCGCGGATGGAGCGGCTCGAGCGCATCCTCGCCGCGCAGGTCAGTCCCGTCGGCCGAAAGGAAGAGCCGGCGGCGGTGGCGAACGCCGTGGCGGCGGGCATAGCCGTCGTGGGCGAGATCGAGCCAATGCCCCTCCTCGCTCTCCTGGCGGTGGGTGACCACCTCCTCGACCCCGCGCCCGAGCGCTCCGTCGGGCCGGATGCGGGTCGAATTGATATCGTCGAGCACCAGCGTCGAGTGCGCCGCGGTGGTGCGCAGCCCCGCCGCCAGTTCGGGCGACAATTGCCGCGGCAGGCCGCGCGCGCCGCCACAATTGACCACCAGCGGTTGCGGCCCGTCGCTGAGCTCGAAGGCCAGCGTGCCGGCATGCGCGCCCACCGCAACCCTTGCCACCGGCGGCGGTCCGGCGTCGACGACGAGAATGGTCCTTCCCGCCGTCAGCCGCTGATAGCCCGAATCGGCACCATGGCGGGCGGGTTGCACGGCGTCGCCGCCGGCCAACGCCAGCGCCGCGGCGACACGCCCAGCATCGATGCCGCTGCTGCCGTGCCAGTGACCGGGGCGGCCGTCCCCCATCGTCATTGCCTTCAGCGCCGGGAGCAGCCGCGCCAGCGCCTGTCCGACGGGGGCGGCAGCCGGCTCGCGGCGCGCCGCATAGACGGCCTCCAGCAGCAGCAACAGTTCGAGCAGCACGATCTGGTCGACCGGGGCGCGCGTCGCGATGCCGCCGTCGGGTAGCAACAGCGCCTCGAGCGCCTTCGCCAGCCCCGCCTCGCCGCGCGCCTGCCGCGTCTCGCCGCCGGCGATCAGCAGCCCGGCGGCAACCATCCCGGCGAACGCCGTCACGCGGCCGATCCCGTCGGGGCATTTGTCGACGGCGCGGTCGAGGTGGCGAGCCCAGCGCGCCATCGCGTTGAGCACCGCCGAGCGATAGACATGGTCGTTCGACGCCAGGATGTACGGTGCATAGGCGGCCCCGAAGAGCAGCCGGCTGGCGCACAGGTCCGGCCGCCAGCTGGCGGCGTCGAACTCGGCGTTGGCGTCGAGCCAGCGCGCTACCAGCGGCTCGGCGACACGCGCGCCGGGGCCGCGCTCCGTCGCCGCGGCGAGGTCGCGCAGCCAGGCGAAGCCGTTGACCCAGTCCCGCCACGCCGGCGGTGCCGCCGGATCGTCGAAAGCGGCAGTCGCGGCCCCGGCGTTGTGCCCGGCGTGCACCAGCCGGCCAGCGAGCAGCCGCTCGCCGACGCCGGCGTCCCCAGCGATGGGATCGGCCGGCACCGCGACGAGGCGCAACGGGAAGCGCCCGCGCAAGCGCAGCCGGTGCAGCGGCGAGCGGTAGCCGAGGTGCTGGAGCCGCGCCCCGAGCCGCTCCGACAGCGACGGGCCCTTGTCACCGCCGACACGGAGCAAACGCTGGCCTTCCGCCGCGACATCGACGCCGGGAATCCGCGCGTCGTCGTCGTTGCTCATCCGCGCAGTGCCGCGATGTTGGCGGCGTAGCAGCCTGGCCCGCCAGTGAAGGTGGCGGTGCCGGCGACCAGCACATCGGCCCCGGCGGCGATCGCGCGCGGCGCAGTCTCGCGGTCGATGCCACCATCGACCTCGAGATCGATAGCGCGGCCGGTGGCGTCGATCATCTTGCGGATCGCGGCGATCTTGCGGAGCTGGCTGTCGATGAACTTCTGCCCGCCGAAGCCCGGATTGACGCTCATCACGAGCACCAGGTCGACCTCGTCGATGACATAGTCGAGCAGTTTGGCCGGCGTCGCGGGATTAAGCGATACGCCGGCGCGCTTGCCCAGCGCCTTGATCCGCTGGAGCGTGCGATGGAGATGCGGGCCGGCCTCGGGGTGGACGGTGATGGTGTCGGCCCCGGCGTCGGCGAAGGCATCGAGGAAGTGGTCGACCGGCGAGATCATCAGATGGACGTCGAACGGCAGAATCGAATGCGGCCGCAGCGCCTTCACCACCGCCGGGCCGATGGTCAGGTTGGGCACGAAATGCCCGTCCATGACATCGACATGCAGCCAGTCGGCACCGGCTTCGGCAACGGCTCCGACTTCCTCGCCCAGCCGCGCGAAATCGGCGCTGAGGATTGACGGCGCAATGCGGACGGGCTGCTGCATGGCTTCGTCTAGCAGGGCAGGACGCGGGCCGGAAGCGGCACCGGTTGCCAGAGCCTTAATTGGTTGGGGCGCGCCCAGCCCCCTGGACGCGCCCCATCGGTGACGAGCCGAAACTTGAAAGTCAGGCGGCGAGCGCGGCCTTGCGGCGCATACCGAGACCGACGAGGCCGAATCCGGCGATCATCAGGGCCCAGGTGGCGGGTTCGGGAACGTCGCTGGCGAACGTGAGGACGAACTGGGTCGAGTCGAACGTATAGTCACCGGCATTGCCCACGGTGACGAACACCGAGTCACCAGCGGCGATCGGCACCGGGCCGCTAAGCGGGCCAACGCTAGGGTTCATGCCGTCCAGGGAAACTGACCCCGACGGCACGACCACGCCACCGACGATAAAACCGCTGCCGACAGTCGTTCCCGTTATGGTGCTGTTGCTGAGCAGCTTGAAGAACAGCGACGCCGTGTACACGCCTGTCGTCGGCGCGGTGAATGTCACATAGGCCTGCGACGACGGCCCCGGATGGAAGAAGATCGCGCCGGCTGGAACATCGACGGTGCCGAACGCAGTGAAGGCCGCGCCGGTAATGTTCTTGTAGATGCCAAGCGCCGGCTCGGTGCCGCTCAGCAGACAGCTGAGACCGGCGGCGCACGCGGCCGTCGGACCGGTTTCGAAGTTTGTGAAGGGCGTGAACGTGACGCCATCCGTCTGACCGAAGCTGAAGGGCCCGGCTGGGTTGCTTGCGCCGTTAAAGCTGCTGAACGCGTCGTAGGTGACCGCGGCGACAGGCGCAGCAGTGAGGACAGAGATGAGCGCGAAAGCGGTAAGACCCTTGAGCATCGTCCGGTTCCGTTTCTTAGTCACAGTCCTGACAAGCAAGAGTTGTGCCAAATCGTCTCTCCTTCGATACGATCGTTTGTGCAGTGCACAACTGTAAGCTCTGGTTTACACTTTCTTGAGAGCGGCGATGAAAAACCCGTCGAGGCCGCCGGTATCCGAAAGCTGGCCGGGAAGGGTTCGCAGCCACCCGCCGGGCGTTGCGCCGATGCCATCGATGACCGGAGCGAGCGCCAGACCGCCGTTGCGGCCAAGCAGCGCCGCGAGCTGCGCCTCGCCCTCGCGCGGGTCGAGCGAGCAGGTCGAGAACACCAGCCGCCCGCCGGGCGCGACCCAGTCGGCGGCGCGGTCGAGCAGCGCTGCCTGCAGTTCCAGCAGCGGCGCGAGATCGCGCGACGAGCGGGCGTAGAGCACGTCCGGGTGACGGCGGAAGATGCCCGTCGCCGAGCATGGCGCGTCGAGCAGGATGGCGTCGTACTGGCGCTTCGGCTGCCACTTGAGCGCATCGGCCACCACCACCTCGGCCTTCAGCTGCGTCCGCGTCAGGTTCTCGCGCAGTCGCTCGAGCCGTTGCGCCGACATGTCGAGCGCGGTCACCGCCGCCCCGGTCGCGGCGAGTTGCAGCGTCTTGCCGCCGGGCGCGGCGCACAGATCGAGCACCGTCTCCCCCGCACGGCCGTCGAGGAGGCGGGCGGGGAGCGACGCGGCGAGATCCTGCACCCACCACGCGCCCTGGGTGAAGCCGGGCAGTTGCGGTACCGCGACGCCGCGCGGCAGCCGGACATGGCCGGGTACCAGGCTGACGCCGCCCAGCACTTCCACCCATTGGTCGGTGGTCGCGGCATCGCGCAGCGTCAGGTCGACCGGCGGCTCGTGGGCGAGCATCGTGGCGGCGGCGGCGGCGACATCGTCGCCCCAGTCCTTCGCCCAGCGGATGGCGAACAGGTCGGGCAGGCTGGGCAGCTCCGGCAGCGTCGCGCCCTCGCGCAGCAGGCGCGACAGCACGGCATGGGCGAGGCGGCGAGGCCCGCTCTCCAGCTGCGCCAGCGTCGTTGCGATCACGGCATGGTCGGGCGTGCCGAGCAGCAGGTGACCGGCGAGCCCGGTGCGCAGCGCCATCCGGGCGCGGGCATCGGGCGGCAGCGAGCGCTGCGTGGCGCTGTCGATCAGCGCGTCGAGGTCGGGCAGCCAGCGCAGCACGCTACTCGCCAGGTTCCGCGCCAGCGCCCGGTCATCGGGTCGCTGGATGCCGCGCAGCGCCGCGTCAAGCGCGCCGTCGAGCGGCAGGCCGCGGTGCAGCACCGCATCGAGCAGCCGCGCCGCGCCGCGCCGGGCGGGGAGTCCGGGCGGGTCCGGCGGCCTCAACGCGCGTCTTGCGTCTGGCGGCTGAGGAAGCGGCCGATCTGCTTGAAGTAGGTGGTCGGGAACAGGCGGACGATCAGGTCGATAACCTTCGCGTCGGGTCCGATCAGCACCTTGTGCCGGCCCTTCTCCATGCCGTCGACGATGACCTGCGCCGCCTGTTCGGGGGTGGTGGGGGAGTTCTTCTCGAACTCCTCGGCGCGGTCGAAGGCGCTGGCGACCGGCATCGCGCCGACGGACTTGCCGTTCCGGACGACGTTGGTCTTGATGCCGCCGGGGTGGACGCGGACGACGCGGATCTCGGGGTTGGACACCTGCATCTCGAGGTGCAGCGCCTCGGTCAGCCCGCGGACGGCGAACTTCGACGCGTTGTAGGCGGTCTGACCGGGGTAGCCCATGATGCCGAACACCGAGCTGACATTGACGATCCACGCCGCCTCGCGCCCTTTCAGATGGGGTAGCGCGTGGCGGCAGCCGCTGACCACGCCATCGAAATTGACCGCCATGACCCGGTCGAAGTCGGCTTCCGGCGTGTCCGCGAAGCTACCCATCACGGTCAGGCCGGCGTTGTTGACGACGGCGTCGAGGCCACCGAACTCGGCTGCCGCGGCGTCGATCCAGGCGTGAACGCCCCCGTCGTCGCTGACGTCGAGCACGGTGGTCGAGTGGTGCGCGTTGCCCAGCATCCGGCTGGTCTCCGCCAGCGTGTCGGCATCCTTGTCGGCGAGCGCCAGCCGGCAGCCCTTCTTCGCCAGGTTGAGCGCCAGCGCCCGGCCGATGCCGCTGCCGGCCCCGGTGATCGCGACGATACGCCCGTCGAGCTTGGCCGGTTTATAGGTCATTGGCGGTCCCCTTGGCAGCCATTCGGCGTTAGAATGGGCGTAGCATCCGAGGAACCCCGATGGCCACCCGTCCCGACGACCTGCCCGACCACGTCCCCGTGCCGACCGAGCCGGAGCCCGAGATGGACCCGGCGACGCCGCCTGAGCCCGAGATGGGCGGCCGCGGCGGGCTCGATCCGGTGCGCTACGGCGACTGGGAGAAGGGCGGCATCGCGGTCGACTTCTGATGAACGAAAGCAAGCAAAAACTTGACACTAACGGCATGTTTTCTGTGATCAGTTATCGTTTTATAACAATGCTTTATCTCTCTGACTTTAACGGTCTGTCAAGTAGCTGCTGGATTGTCGGCCCGACCGCCGCCCCGGCCAGCAGCGCCGCCACCGCCGCCGCGATCGGCATCTCGACCCCGGCCGCACGGGCGGCCTCGACCAGCACCGGCGCAGTCGCCGCACCCTCGGCGACCGTGGCGCGGTCGGTGAGCAGCGCCGCCGCCGGCCGGCCTTCGCCGATCGCGATGCCGAGGCTCATGTTGCGCGATTTCGGCGAGCCGCAAGTCAGCACGAGGTCGCCCAGGCCCGACAGGCCGCTGAGCGTCTCGGACCGGGCGCCGCGCGCTACCGCGAAGCGCAGCATCTCGGCATAGCCGCGCGACAGCAGCGCCGCGCGGGCGTTCTCGCCAAGCCGCGCGCCGACGACGACGCCGCACGCGATGGCGAGCACGTTCTTCACCGCGCCGCCAATCTCCGCGCCCGTAACATCGTCGGTCAAATAGGGCCGGAAGCTGCGGGTCGCGAGCTGTGCCACCAGCGCCGCCCCCAGCGCGGCATCGGCGCAGGCGAGCGTGATCGCGGTCGGCAGCCCCGCGGCGACTTCCGCGGCGAAGGTCGGCCCCGACAGCACCGCGAGCGCCGCATCGGGCATCGCGTCGGCCGCGACCTCGGCCATCAGCCGGTGCGTGCCGGCTTCGATACCCTTGGCGCAAAGGACGAGGGTGCGCGGCCCGCGCGGCGCGCCCGCCAGTACGCGACCGAGGTGCTGCGCCGGGGTGACCACCAGCCAGGTCGCGCAGGCGTCGAGAACGCCGAGGTCGGCGGTCGCGCGGATGCCGGGGGGCAACGTCGCGCCGGGCAGGAAGGCGGTGTTGCGATGGTGCTTGTTGATGTCGGCGACGACGTCGCCTTCGCGTGCCCACAGCCGCACGGAGGCACCGTTGCCGGCGACCACAGCGGCGAGCGCCGTCCCCCACGCGCCGCCCCCCAGCACCCCGATCATGCCTTCACCCCCGCGCCGCGCGCCGCCTCGGCGGCCGGGTCGAGCGGCCAGCGCGGGCGCGCCAGCGAGTCGAGGCCGTCGACCAGTCCCAGCGCCAGCCGCTCGGCCCCGGCCCAGGCGATCATCGCGGCATTGTCGGTGCATAGCCACGGTGGCGGCGCGACGAAGCCGATGCCGCGGTCCGCCGCCAGCCCCGCCAGCGCGGCCCGCACCACCGCGTTCGAGGCGACGCCGCCGGCGACGACAAAGGCCGTCATTGCGGGTTCCTGCGCCAGCACCCGGCGGCTCCGGTCGACGAGGCAATCGACCGCCGCCTGCTGGAACGACGCCGCGAGGTCGGCGACACCATGCCGACCGGTGGCATGGGCGCGCAGCACCGCGCTCTTCAGCCCGGCGAAGGAAAAATGCGGCTCGTCGCTGCCCGCCAGTGGGCGCGGCAGCGACACGGCGGCCGGGTTGCCGCCCGCGGCGGCGCGCTCCACCGCGGGGCCGCCCGGAAAACCCAGCCCGAGGATCTTCGCGGTCTTGTCGAACGCCTCGCCGACCGCGTCGTCGATGGTGGTGGCGAGGCGGCGGTAGCGCCCCACCCCCTCGACCGCGAGCAACTGGCAATGCCCGCCCGACACCAGCAACAGCAGATAGGGGAAGCCGAGGCCCGGATCGACCAGCCGCGGCGACAGCGCATGCCCCTCCAGGTGGTTGACCGCGATCAGCGGCTTCCGCGCCGCGAAGCTCAACGCCTTGGCGGTGACCAGCCCGACCATGACGCCGCCGATCAGCCCCGGGCCGGCGGTGGCGGCGACCGCGTCCACTTGCGATAGCGTCACGCCGCCTTCGGTAAGCACCCGCGCCACCATCGGGCTGAGCGCCGCGACATGCTCACGCGCCGCAACTTCGGGGACGACGCCGCCGAAGGGGCGATGCGCCGCGTCCTGGCTGGCGATGCCCTGGGCGACGATCGTGCGATCGCCACGGACCAGCGCTACCGCGGTTTCGTCGCACGACGATTCGATGCCGAGGATCAGGGGGTTCACAGGCGTTCGACCAATCGGAACCGCTCGCAGAACAGCAACATATTGGGCGCGAAATGCCCATTGCGTACGAAGTAGTCACGGTGAGCAGTGCGCCAAGCCTGGAGCGTGCGGTCGCCCTCGCCCTCGTCGAACGCGAAATCGCTATCGACGTCATCGAAACGGCATTGCTGCAATTCGACCGATTCCAGCACGGCGCAGGCGTTGCCGCCGCCATCGAGGACAATGCTGCGATAGCCGACAGACGTGCCCTTGTCGCCGTCACGGGCGTCCCAACAGGTTGCGGTCTTCCGGCCTGCCAGAACCAGCGCAAGCAACGCATTGGCAAGCGCGGGGCTGTCGCCGAAGCTCCAGCGGTCGAGGGTCATTGCGAGATCGGGGACGCTTGCCATAGGCCCGCGCCCCTAGCACAAGCGCCCGCGATGCAGGAAAGCGGAACTGTGGCGGGGCGGTGGCTGCGGCCGGGGCTGATCGGCGGCGGCCTGGCGCTGGCCTCGCTGCCACTGCACATGGCGCTCAGCCATGCGCTGTCGGTCGAACTGGCCGCGGTTCTGGTCGCGGCGATCGGCGCTATCTATGTCGGCTTCGCGCTGCAGCGCGGAACGATGCGTCAGATGATCGTCGAGTTGACGGTCGCGACGGGCTTCATCGCCGCGGCGATGGCAGGTCTGTGGCTGTCGGCCTGGGTGCTGCCCGCGGCCTATGCGGCGCACGGCCTGTGGGACACGCTGCACCATCGCGAACACGACGCGCTCGCGACGATACCCCGCTGGTATCCGCCGTTCTGCGCCGTCTTCGACGGGGTCTTCGCCGCCGGCCTGGCGGCCATCTGGATAGCGCAACCATGACGATACTCCGCCTCGGCACCCGCGGCTCGCCGCTCGCACTGGCGCAGGCGCACATGACCGCCGACGCGCTGGCGGCGCACGGCACCGTGTGCGCGATCGTCACCATCACCACCACCGGCGACCGCGTGCAGGACCGGTCGCTTGCCGAGATCGGCGGCAAGGCGCTGTGGACGAAGGAGCTGGACGCGGCGCTGCTCGACGGTCGCATCGACTTCGCGGTGCATTCGATGAAGGACGTCGAGACCGACCTGAACGACGGCGTCGCGCTGGCGGCGATGCTGCCCCGCGCCGACGTCCGGGACCGGCTGATCGGCGCTGCGTCGCTGGCGGCGATTCCGCGGGGCGGCACCGTCGGCACGTCGAGCCCGCGCCGCGCGGCGCAGCTGATGGCGGTGCGGCCCGACCTGACGATCGCGATGCTGCGCGGCAATGTTGCGACGCGGCTGGCGCGGATCGAGGCGGGCGATTTCGACGCGACATTGCTGGCGGCGGCGGGGCTCGACCGGCTCGGCATCGACGCCGGGTCGGCGCTGGAGGTGAACGACTGGCTGCCCGCCCCGGCGCAGGGCGCGGTCGGCGTCGCGGTGCGCAAGGGCGACGCGGCGGTGACGGCCAAGGTATCGGCGATCGACCACGCCGATACCCACGCGGCGGTGCGGCTCGAACGGCATTTCCTGGCGTGTCTGCAGGCCGATTGCCATTCGCCGGTGGCGGCGCTGGCGCGGGTCGCGGACGGCCAGGCGAGCTTCACCGGTGAGATCATCATGGCGGACGGGTCGGCGCATCAGCGCGGCACGGCGCGCGCATCGCTCGACGGCGCGGCGGACGCGGTCGCGGTGCTCGCGGCGGAACTGCTGGCACGCGCGTCGCCCGCCTTGCGCGCGCAGTTCGGGGGCTGAGCCGGCAGGACGATGCGCGTCCTCGTCACCCGGCCCGAGCCCGCCGCGTCGCGCACCGCGGCGCGGCTGCGCGAGCTGGGCCATGAGGCGATTGTCGCACCGCTGCTGATCCCGCGCCCGTTGGACTGGGCGGTGCCACCGGGCAAATGGCAGGCGGTGGCGTTCACCAGCGCGAGCGCGGCGGCGCTGGCGGGCGATCTCTCCGCGCTAGCGCTTCTGCCCGCCTATGCCGTCGGCGAGGCGACCGCTGCCGCGGCGCGCGACGCGGGGTTTACGCAAGTCCGCAGCGCCCGCGGTGATGCCAGCGCGGTGTTCGCGCTGGCTGCGGCCGACGGAATCGCGCGCCTGCTCCACCTCGCCGGGCAAGACCGCAGCGCTGCGACGGTGCCGCCGGGCCTGACCGTCGGTGTCGTCACTGTCTACGTGGCCGAGCTTGCCGGGCGGCTCGACGTGCCGCAGTTCGACCTGGCGCTGCTCTATTCGGCCCGCACCGCGGCGCAGTTCGACACGCTGTTCGCCGGCGACCGCAGCGGCATCGTGGTAGCGGCGCTGAGCCCCGCGGTCGCGGCGGCAGCCAGCCCCGGCTGGGGGCGCGTCGCGGTCGCCGCCGAACCGACCGAGGCGGCGCTCTTTGCCGCCGCCGGGCTGACGTGCGACAACCTCGGCCAAGATGGATGACAGCGACCCAAAGGACGCCACCGACCGGTTCCGCGCGCGCGTCGCTGCGCGGCCGATCCCGCTGACTCCGCCGCCGCGGCGCAGCGTCGGGGCGTGGGTACTGGCGGCGCTGCTGCTGGTGTTTGCGCTCGGTCTGATCGCCAATCCGTGGTTCGAGCGGAGCGTTCGCCAGTATCTGCCGGGGTTCGAGACGCTCGACGCCAGCGGCTCCGACGTGATCGCGATGCGCGCCCAGGTTGCGGCGCTCGATGCCCGGCTGCGCGCCGTCGAGGTGCGGCCCGCACAGCGCCTCGCCGCGCCGGTGAGCGGCGCCAACGAGCGCGTCGCGGCGGTCGAGGCGCGGCTCGACGGGCTGGAACGGACAGCGAGCGCGGGGACGGCGCGGATCGATACGCTGACCAGCGGCGTCGCGGCGCTGACCGGGCGGGTCGATGCCAATTCGGGCCAGATCGTGATGACGCTGCAGGCGGCACGTGCCGACGCCGACCGTGCGCAAGAGGCGCTGATCGTGCTGTCGGCGCGCCGCGCCGTCGAGCGCGGGCGCGCCGCGCCGGGCCTGGCGCAGCCACTGCGGGAATTGTTCGGGCAGCGCGCGTCGCCATCGGTCGAGGCGGTGGCGGCGCTGACCACCGCGCCGGTATCGCTCGCCGGCCTGCGCTCCGGTCTTGCGCGGCTGCGCGGCGGCACGGCGGCGAGCGGCAGCTGGTGGGATAATCTCACCGCCGGGCTCGCCGACATCGTCACGGTCCGGAACCGCGCGCCCGGCGGCGGCGATGCGCTGAGCCAGGCCGATGCCGCGCTGGCGGCGGGCGACGTGGCGCGGGCGGTGGCGCTGGTCGAGCGCGAGCCGGTGTCGGCGGCGCGCGACTCCTGGCTGGCCCCGGCGCGGCGGCTGCGTGCCGGTCTGGCAGGCCTCGCCGTGCTGGAGGAAGCGGCGGTGGCGGTGCGCCCGGCGGCTAGTCCCTGAGCTCGGCCTCCAGCCGGTCGCGCAGGCGGCGCATCGCCAGCCACACGGTCAGCACCAGGAGCGGTGCCAGCACGCCCGTCGCCAGCGTCGCGTCGAAACCCGGGCGGGCATGCTCGACGCCCTTGAAGGCATAGGCTGCGAGGCTGAGCAGATAGTAACTGATCGCCGCCACCGACAGGCCCTCGACCAGCCGCTGCAGGCGCAGCTGGATCTGAGCGCGCCGGTCCATCGACGCCAGCAGGCCGGCATTGGTGGTCTCCGCCGCGACGCCGACCCTCGTGGCGAGCATCTGGCCGGTGCGCGCGATGCGGTCGATGGCGTCGCGTTCGCGCGCCGCCACCGTGTCGCAGGTCCGCATGGCGGGGGCGAGCCGGCGCTCCATGAACGCGCCCAGCGTCTGCAGGCCCGCGATCGGCGTCTCGCGCAGCGCCGCCACCCGGTCGCGGACGATGTCGTGATAGGCAGTGCCAGCCCCGAAGCGGAAGCTCGTCCGGACGTTCAGGGCCTCCGCCTCGCCCGCCAGCACGACCAGCTTGGCGAGCAGGCGGCGGTCGTCGTCGACGCCGGTGTCGTGCGCCAGTTGCGCCGCCAACTCGCTCGCCGCCACTTCGATCCGCGCCAGTTCGCGGCCCGCCGAACGGGCGACGGGAAAGGCGAGCAGCGCCATCAGCCGGTAGGTTTCGACCTCGAGCAGCCCCAGCGCCAGCCGTCCGGCGCGCGCCGGGTCGTCGCCGTTGTCGAGCAGGAAATAGCGAGTCATTCCCGCCGCATCGGGCCGCAGGTCGGTGAACACGCTGGCGGCCCCGTCAAGCAAGTGCGCGCCGATGGCGTCGCCGCCGAGCAGCGCCGACACGCTCGCGGCGCTTTCACCGGTGCGGAGGTCCAGCGTCGTCGCCACCAACAACTCGCCGGGCAACGCTTCGAGCCACGCCCGCGGCGCACGGTCGTGGGCGTCCTCAAGGAACGGGTGACTGCGGTTCGACGACCGGAAAAAGGTCCAGGTCGAGAATTCGGTATGCCGCTCCCAACGCAGCGACCAATTGCCGGCATCGAGCGCGCACCAGCGCGAGTCCGCCCCCGGCTCGGCATGGCCGACCTCGCGGCACAAGGCCGCCATATGCTCGCGGTCGGCGGCCAGCCCGTCCTCGCCCGACAGCGTCGCCAGCCGGGTCGCGACCATCGGGCTGACCAGCGGCGTGTAGGGCCGCGCATGCGCCTCGGCGAGCAGCGCGGCGCGATCGGGATGGAAATGCCAGTGATTTGCCACAGGCATCATTCTAGCCGTGCGTTACGGTAGCGCTAGGTCGCAGTTGCTGCGCGGTTTCGACACGGTTCAGGAACATTGCCGCATTGGGGTGATTGTGTATCACTGCACGCTGGAACGACCTTGGGAGAGAATATGACCGACGTCCGCTTGATCGTTGCCGCCGCAGCGCTATTCGCCGCCGCGCCGGCGCTCGCCGCGCTGCCGCAGGCCGCCGCCACCACCGCCATGCCGAAAGGTGTCGCGGCCAACGGTGCCAAGCTGTTCGTGGCGTGCAAGACCTGCCACGTCACCACCGCGGGCGTAAACCGCATCGGGCCGTCGCTGCATGCCGTCGTCGGCCGCAAGGCGGGCACGATCCCCAATTTCAACTACTCGGCCGCCAACAAGGCCAGCGGCCTAGTGTGGACCCCGGCGGAACTGTTCGTATATCTCGAGAATCCGCGCAAGGTCATCCCGGGTACGAAGATGAGCTACGCCGGCATGAAGAAGCCGCAGGACCGCGCCGACCTGATCGCCTATCTGCAGACGCAGAAGTAAGCCTTACACCCGCCGCTTCAGGCGGCGGGACAGGTCCCACAGGTGGACGGGCAGGCTGAGCGCCAGCCAGCCCGCCACCCAGGGCCAACTGTCCCCGGTCAGCGCCGCGCGCAGCGCCAGCAGGATCGGCACGGCGGGCAGCAGTGCCGGGATGACGTCGGTCCGCCGCCGGGCCGCTAACCAGACGGCCTCGAGCCCCAGCACTCCCAGCACGGCGTCGACGGCGTGACCTTCCACGAAGAACGCCGCGACGGCCGCGCTCAATTCGCCGCCGCGGACTTCGGCTTGCCGATCGACTGGATGAGGTGAAGCGTGTCCTTGATGAAGATCTTGACATGCGCGACAGGATCGCGCCGGACTAGTGCTTTGTTCATATAGGCTTCCCAGGTCAGCTTCTGAACGTCAGGATCCTCGCACATCTTGACGAAGCGCTCGCGGCGCTTGTCGGACGAGTACCAGAAATACTGCATGATCCCGAGCACCCGGAAGACCGTGCCGTGCGCCTTCATGAAGCGCTTGCGGGCGGTGCGAAGCGCGCGGGCGTCGCCGGTGACGAGGAACTGCCCGACCGCCTGCGCCGCGAGGTCGCCGCAGGTCATGGCGTAATAGATGCCTTCCCCCGACGCCGGGGCGACGACGCCGGCGGCATCGCCCGCGACGATGATGTCGCGACCGTTGTCCCAGCGCTTCAGAGGCTTCAACGGGATCGGCGCGCCTTCGCTGCGGATCGTTTCCTGCACATCGAGGCCGGTATCGGCGCGCAGCCGCTTGACCGCATCGCGCAACGCAAAGCCCTTGTCGGCGCTGCCGACGCCGATCGACGCCTGGTCACCGTGCGGGAAGATCCAGGCGTAGAAATCGGGCGACAACTTGCCTTGGTAATAGACATCGCAGCGGGCGCGGTCGAAGGCGTTGGTGTCCCCCTTCGGCGAGGCGACGACCTCGTGATAGGCGAACACGCACGGCATCCGCTCGGCACCCTTTAGCGTCGCGCGGGCGACGCCGGAACGCGCGCCGTCGCAACCGACCACGGCCTTCGCCCGGACCTGCTCGAGCGCACCACCGCGGCTGCGGCGGTAGTTGACCACCGCGGCGCCCTCGGCGTCACGGGTGATGCTTTCGAAGGTGCCGGTGCGCCGCTCCGCCCCCGTGGTCGCGGCGCGAACCCGCAACCACTCGTCGAACTCGCCGCGGTCGACCATGCCGACGGTGCCCTCGCCGACCGGCATGTCGACGGTCTTGCCCGATGGCGCAATCATCCGCGCCAAGCTCGACTTGCCGACGATGAGATGGTCGGGAATGTCGAACTCGCGGATCGCCACCGGCGGCACCGCGCCGCCGCACGGCTTGATGCGCCCGGCGCGGTCGAGCAGCAGCACCTTGTGACCGGCCCTGGCCAGCGTCGTTGCCGCGGTCGCCCCCGAGGGGCCGCCGCCGATCACCACCGCATCGAACGTCTCGGTCATATTCCCGCTCCCACCATCTCGCGCGGTTCGCCGCGCGCCACCATTCCGATCCGCATCGCGAGCGCCGCGGCGGCGACGAACAGCCCCGCTTCAGCAGCGAACACCATTGCGAACGCCTGCGGCGCATCGCCGGTCAGCGCGCGCAACGTGTCGACGCCCGCCGCCCCGAGAAAGCCGCCGCTGCCGAACGCCACCGCCTGCGCCGCGCCCCAGACGCCCATCCGCACGCCTTCGCGGCCCGGCCCCTCGGCACCTGCAAGGCTCATCATCGAGCCGATCGCGGCGACCGCGAAGACGCCGTTGGCGAAGCCGAGCGCCGCGACATTGGCGGTCAGCGGCCAGTCGCCGCCAATGCGCGCCGCCATTGCCAAGCCCGCCAGCGCCACCGCCGAACCGATGCAGCCCGCCACCGTCCAGCCGCGCATCCACCCGGCGGCTCGCGAGAAGGCATTGCCGCCGATGCCGGCGAGCAGCATGCCGGCCAGTATGCCGCCGTGCTGGATGCCCGACAGGCTGGTCGACTGGCCCGGCGTCAGGCCGAAGCGCAGACCCGCGAACGGCTCCAGGATCAGGTCCTGCGCCGAATAGGCGAGCATTGACAGGAAGACGAAGACGGTGAAGCGCCGGGCGTGGGGATCGGCCCAAATCTCGGCGAGCGCCGCCTTGAACGATTGCCCCACTTCGCCGTGGACGGCGACGGGGCGGGCGCGCTCGACGCCCCGGATGGCCAGCAACGCGACGGCGACAGCGGCCAGCACGACCCCGGCGACGACCTGGATCAGCCGCTCGGGCGAAAACGGCTCGATCAGTCTGCCCGCGATGCCCGCGGTGCCGGCGATCCCGGCGATCATCATGATCCAGGTCATCGCCGCGGCGGCGGGGCGCCGGGCGGGCGCGACCTCGCTCGCAAGCAGCGCCAGCAGCGAGGTGCCGGCCGCGCCGACGCCGGCGCCGATCAGGCTGAAGGCTATCACCGCCAGCACCGGCCCCGCGATGGGCCGGCTGCTCATCATTAGCGTCGCATCGGTGGCGAGCATCGCGCCCAGCGCCAGGCAGGCCATGCCGGCGGCGATCCACGGGCTGCGCCGCGCCCCCTTGTCCGACCCGTGGCCCCAGTGCGGCCGCGTCATCTGCACCGCATAATGCCAAGCGACGAGCCCGGCCGGCAGCGTCGCGGGCAGCGCGTATTCGACGACCATGACGCGATTGAGCAGCGATGTCGCCAGCATGACGATCGCGCCGATCGACGCCTGCACCAGCCCGAGCCGCGCGATACCGGGCCAGGACAGGCCGTTCACGGCGCGATCCCGAAGGCGGTGGCCAGCATGCCGAGGACGTAGAGCGTCACTCCGGTGCCGTTGTACCACGGCGCGTACTTGCGCGGGTTCTGAACCAGTCGCTGCATGCAGGCGAGCTGCAAGCCAATCACCACGATGATGACCAGGCCGGTCCAGTCGCGGCCCCACTCGAACAGCAGCGCTGCGACCGCCACCTGCGGCACGATCATCACCACGCAAGCGAGCCGCGCCGCATTCTCGACGCCGAGCGTGACCGGAAGCGAGGCGAGGCCCATCGCCTTGTCACCCTCGACTGCCTTGAAATCGTTGAGCGTCATGATCCCGAATGCGCCGAGGCTGTAGAGCAGAATGGCGATCAGCACCGGCACCTGCGGCAGTGTCCCGGTCATCGCGCTGGCACCGGTGAACCATGCCAGCCCCTCATAACTGAACGCGCAGGCCAGCGGCCCCCACCAGCCGCTCTGCTTCAGCCGGAACGGCGGCGCGCTGTACGCCCAGCCGGAGGCCAGCCCGGCGACGGTGGCGACCAGCACCCAGGGGCCGATGAGGGCCCCGACCGCCAGCGACACCAGGCTGCCGGTGATGGCGATATAGAGGCCCCAACGGCCGGGGATGCGGCCCGACGGGATCGGCCGGTTGGGCTCGTTGATCGCGTCGACCTCGCGGTCGAACCAGTCGTTGACGGCCTGACTGGTGCCGCAGACGATCGGCCCGGCGAGCAACATCCCGGCGACGAGGAACGGCCAGCGTTCGCTGAGCGACACGCCCGACGACACAACGCCGCACATGAACGCCCACATCGGCGGAAACCAGGTGACCGGCTTCAGCAGTTCCAGTACATCGCGCGGACGCGGGTAGGCTGGACGAACAAGCGTGGCGACGGCTTCAGCCATGGTCGAAGGCTATGCTTGACGCTTGGAAGCGTCAACCGGGCTGGACACTATTTCGCGGTTTTCCCGACGCCGGGGACCAGCATGCCGACGCGGCGCTTATAGTCGCGATACTCGTCGCCGAAGAGCGCGGTCAGGTCGCGCTCTTCGTGGCCGATAGCGATGACGACATAGAGCGTCATGCCTACGGCGAGCAGCAGGTGGCCCCAGGTCATCACCGGCGTCGCCCAGAAGGCGATGATAAAGCCGGCGTAGAGCGGATGGCGCACCGACTTGTAGAGCAGCGGCGTTCGGAACCGCGGAGCCTGCGCCTCGCGCTGCTTCAGGTTGAGCCAGGCCTGGCTCAGGCCCAACAGCTCGAAGTGGGAGATCAGGAAGGTCGAGACCAGCACGACCAGCCAGCCGAGTGCGAAAAACCCCCACATCGTCCACTCAGCCCACGGTGCGCGGATGTGCCACAGCTCGCCAGGGATCGGCCGCCAGCCGGCGACGAGCACGACCAGCACGAGGCTGGACGCGACGACATAGGCGCTGCGCTCGGCGACAGTGCCGACGATTCGCGTCCAGTGCCGCTTGAAGGATGGCCGCGCCATGACGCTGTGCTGGATACCGAACAGCGCGATCAGGACGGTGTCGACGACCAGCGCCACCGCCAGCGGCGAGGCGGGGCCACGGTCGACCGTCACCGGCACCCACGGCAGGTCGCCGACGAACGCGACGAGGTACAGGAATGTCGCGAAGAACAACAGGTAGGCGGCGATGGCGAAGGCGAAGATAAGAAGTCGGCCCATGGCGTGGCGGCTAGCGAACCGTGTCGCCTGCGTATTGGACGGAAACGACCAAACTCACTCTTCCCCCGCTCCCGGCAGGTTGCCGAGGCCGTGGCGATGGAGCTTGGAATAGAGGCTCTGGCGGCTGAGCCCGAGGATTTCGGCAGCACTCGCCCGGTTGTCGGCGGTGTAGGTCAGCGCTGCCTCGATGCATAGCCGCTCGATCAGGTCGGTCGATTCGCGCACGATGTCCTTCAGCGGCACGCGGCCGACGAGTTCGGTCAGCTGTTCGACCGAGCGCGGCAAGGCGCGGCCGGCGGGCTCGATGTCGAGGCGCGCGCGGCGGGCGGTGCGCAGCGAGAAGCCGAAACACGGGTGCGCGGCATCGCCGGCCAGCACCGCCGAGACCTCGACCTCCTCCTCCGCCCCGTGATGGCCACGCACGATGGTGGCAAAGTTGCGGACCGCGCCGTGGTCCTTCAGTTGCTGGACGAGGACGCCGAGGTCGATGCCGGGACGCCCGACGAAACGCGACAGCGCCGCGCCTCGCAACGCCGAGCGACGGGCGCTCTCGGTCAGGTCGAGGAAGGCGGCGTTCTCCGTAACGATGTCGAGGTTCTCGTCGGTCAGCACGAAGGCGTCGGGCAGCCGGTCGAGCACGTCGAGCAGGCGACGGTCGGCGGTATCGGTGGCGGGCGTGCCGCCGGCCGCGGTCAGCCGGACAAGGAAATAACTGCCGCGGTCCTGACGGAACAACGTCGCCGACAGTTCGCAGGTCGTGCCGTGCGCGGTCTCGACCGTGACCGGCGCACCCTGCTCGGCCGCGGCGACCGCGCCGAGCAGCGTCAGCGCCGTGTCGCGCGCACTGTCGGCGAGCTGTGCCACGAACGCCTGGCCGGTCAAATGCTCGTTGCCGCCGGCCAGTACCCGTGCCGCCGGATTGGCCTCGGTGATCCGCCGGGTCGCGGTATCGACGATGAACACCGCCTCCGACGACTGGTCGAACAGCATCCGGTAGCGCGTCTCCATCTGGCGCAGCCGGACGTAATCGCGCTCCATCGACTGCTGCGCCGACAACAGGCGCTGCTGCAGCGCCGCGGCGGCGCGCATGTCGCGGCCGATGGCGATGACCCGCCCATCCCGGGCCGCGTCGATGGCGAGATAGCGAATCGGCACCTCGGCACCGTGCAGCGGATGGTTGACTTGGCGCCAGCGCGCCGGACCGCGCGCCGGGGCGTCGCGCAGCATCTCCTCGACCTTGGCGCGGCTGTCGGGGGTGACGATATCGACCCATGGCTGGTCGATCCATGATTCGAAGCCGTCGCCGGTCAGGTCGCCGCTGCCCAGCGCGACGTCGCGGATGACGCCGCCACCATCGACCACCAGCGCGACATCCCCCGACGCGGCGATCACGCGGGCGGCAAGATCGGCATCGACCCCGGCGAATAGCGAAGCACCGGCGCGGAACGGCACCGCAGCGGCGAGCGAGGCCGACAGGTCCACGGCCTCAGCCGGTTTGTCGAGCGGCGCGGCTAGGCACGCGAGGCGACCGGATGCTCGGCATCGTGTATAAGGCCTTCAACCAGCGTCTCCGCAATTATCACCGCCTGCCGACCATCGGCGGCGGTCGCGTCCGCGCCGCATTCAATCGCCCACTCGGGGTGATCGACGAAAACCTTGCCCCCGACCATGATGCCGATGTTGGGATTGCGCGAATGCGTACGTAGCGCCGAAATGATGCGCGGCAAGTCCCCCAAGTGTTCATCGGTCGCAAGGGTCAGTCCGACCAGCTCGAACCACCGCTTGCCGACAAGGCCGATCAGCTCGGCTTCGCTGACCCCGGGCTCGCTGGCGGTGGTCCAGCCGGCGCGGCGGAAGAATTCCTCGACCATCAGCGAGCCGAACCCATGCTGCTCGCCGGGCATTGGTGCGAACAGGGCGCGGCGCTCGCCACCGCGGCGTTCGGCCGCACCGGGATTTCGCGCTCCGAGTTCATGGACGATTTCCTGCAGCCGCCACAGCGCCATCGTCACATCGACGAAGTCGCAGGCATCGGCGTCCCAAAGCTCACCGAGGTGCCGTGCGGCGGGCGCGAGAATGTCGAGGAAGATCGCGTCGATGCTGACGCCGCGTGCCAGCTGGGCGTCGATCTCGACCACCAGCGCGTACGCCTCGTTGTTCAGTGCGGCGACGGCAAAGCTCTCCGCCGTGCCTTCGGTGACGGGGGCAGCGACGAGCGTGAGATGCGGCGTTCCGCTCGGCAGGGCGCGATGCGCCAGCAGCAGGCGCGGAATGATCTCGCCTTCGATAAGCCGCTGCAGCGCATGTGGCGACAGCTCGGCCTGACCCTGCATTAGATCCTGCATCGAAGCCATTGTCGCCCCCCCCCAAGTTAGAT
>Ga0209181_10000136_pt1 | contig 127309 bp, 106 predicted proteins | sample MAT05_FD_187208 | JGI IMG/M metagenome (GOLD analysis project Ga0209181, IMG submission 187208) | Freshwater microbial communities from Lake Fryxell liftoff mats and glacier meltwater in Antarctica - MAT-05 (SPAdes) (version 2) | ecosystem: Environmental > Aquatic > Freshwater > Ice > Liftoff...
CGACCAACCCCCAAAACGCTTCGGGCGCTGGGCTCGAGAACCGCATCGTCTCGCCCTTGCTCGGGTGCGTGATGCCAAGTTCCACCGCGTGCAAGCACAAGCGTGAGATCGGGTCCGACACCGGCGTGCCGTAGGCCTCGCCCGGCGCGCGGTAGCGATAGTCGCCCACCAACGGGTGCCCGGCCTCGCTCATGTGAACGCGGATCTGGTTCTTCCGCCCGGTGCCAAGCCGCAACTGTACCAGGGCGCGACCCAGCCCGCACGCCAGCACGCGGTAGTGCGTCACCGCGAGCTGCGGCGCATCGTCGGCGCGGTGCGTGTACGACGAAGGACCGCCATCGGGCATGCGTGGCCTCTGGCGCGACCCCGGCCCGGAGCTTGGTCCTGAATAGGGCCCTGAGTTTGGCCCTGAGTTTGGCCCTGATCTTGGTCCGGCCCCCGGCCCGATCCGCGGCGCCAGCGAAGGCCGAGGCTTTGAGCCTGGGCTTACGCTCTGCATGATCCCGCGCTCGTTCTCGCCTAGGAAGTTCTGGATCGTTCCCGTTGTCGCCGACTCGGGGAACTCCGTCTCGACCACCGCGACGTAAATGCGATGCACGCGCCGGGCCCGGAAATCTTCTTTCAACCACTCGAAGGCCGTCTCGTTCTTGGCGAACACGAGCAGCCCCGACGCCTCCTTGTCGAGCCGGTGCACGATCCAGGCTCGCGCGTTACGCCGTTTCTTGCTTCGCACGTAGCGCTTGACGACCGCGAACACGCTCGGGGCTTCGGATGTGGTGGCGTCTCCTGCGCCGGGCATCGGCGCGGTCACCAGCCCGGTCGGCTTGTCCACGACGAGCAGGTCCTCGTCCTCGTGAACGAGCCGCACGCCCAATCCCAAATCGCCAGCCGAGAAATCACCACGCCGCAGCGAAGAGATTCCGCGGTTGGGGGTGCGATCCCACGTTGTGGCCGGGTTGCCGCTCGGTTTTCCACCAGTCGGCCGGGGTCGCTTCGATTCGCTCATAGATGAGAGTAGGTGAAGGCCAAGCCAAAAAAACCGACCCGCAAGTCACTTCTCCCTGTCTCCCTGTCTCCTTGTCTCCCTGTCTCGCTGTCTCGCTGTCTCGAGGCCTCGCGGCCTCTTTCTCGCGCGGGCTCGCTTCTTCCTACTTGTACAGCTTCTCCAGGTCACCCCAGAACCCGGGGTATGTCTTGTTCACGCACGCCGGGTTTTTGATCCACACGTTGGGCCTGCGCAGCCCGACGAGTGCCAGCGACATCGCCATGCGGTGGTCGTCGTAGGTCTCGAACTCGACTCGTTCACAATTTGCCGAGCAATCAACGCCGCCCGGTGGGGGGGTGATGGTGATGGCGTCCTCGTCGCCCGCGACCGAAGTTTTCACCGCGACCCCGACTTTGGTCAGCTCGTTCTTCATGGCCGCGAGCCGATCGGTTTCTTTGTGCCGCAGCGTGCCCAGCCCGCGCAGGATCGACGTCCCTTCCGCGAAGCACGCCACCGCCGCCAGCGTCATGGCCGCGTCGGGCATGTTTGCCATATCGGCCAAGATGGGCCCCAGCTTGGCTGGCCCCTTGCACTCGACGGCCGGGTCGTCGTCCGTCCCCGCTGGCTTACTGCTCGCGCCCATCCGCACGAGCAACTCGGGGAACACCGCGTCGCCTTGCAATGACCCCGGTCCCAATCCTTGAACCTTGCACACCGCGCCCGGGATCAGCGCGGCCGCGGCCCAGAAGTATGTGGCCCCGCTCGCGTCCGGCTCCGTGTCGTACGTGAACGAATCGAGCCCGAACCCGCGCGAGCGCCCGTCCACCGCACGCGGCGGCCCAACTCGTGTCACCCGCAAATCTTCCGTCATCTGCACGTGGGCTCCGAGCTTCTGCAAAAGCCCGATCGTCATCGTGATGTACGACGCGCTCGTGATCTCGCCCACGAGCTTGATCGTCACGTCGTGCGCCAGCCACGGCGCAACCAGCAGCAACGCGGAGATGAACTGGCTGGACACGGTCGTGGGCAGCACGAGCGCTCGCGCCTCGCCAGCCGGTCCCCTGGGCGGCACGATCTTCATCGGCGGGCAGCCCTTGGTCCCTGTGAACTCGATGTTCGCGTGCAGGTGGATGAGCGCACCGGCCAGCTCCGCGATGGGCCTTTGCCGCATCCGCGCGTTGCCGTCCACCGTTACCGGCCCGGGGGCGAGCAGCGCCGCGGCCGCCAAGAACCGCGTCGCGGTCCCCGCGTTGCCAAGGTCGAGCGTTACACCCTCGGGCGGCACGACCCAGCGCCCGTTCACGCCGGTGATCTTCAGGTCCTGACCCGAGCGAGTGACCTTTGCGCCCAGCGTGGTCACGGCCGCAATCATCCGCTGGGCATCGTCGGCCTCGAGCAACGGCCTGCGGATCACCGAATCGCCGCGCGCCAGCGCCGCCAGCAGCAACGCCCGGTTTGTCAGGCTCTTGCTCCCCGGCGGACGGATCGAAACGCGAAACGGCTTGGCCCTCGAGAGGAGCGGCGGGACAGCCAGCAGCGCCGGCGTGTCCGACGAGGAGGGGGGCGCGAACGGTGGGTGGGATGGCGAGAAGATATCAGTCACCGAAGGCCGGGCCCGCGCAAGGATCGCGCTCGATCGGACACCACTTTGCCTCACGCCGGTTCTACACCACAAGTCCCGGAGCGTGCGGCCTCGGATTAGAGTTTACTCGCTCTGTCCTGTTTCGCGACGAAAAACCGCCACGATGTCCTCGATCGGGATGACAAAGAGCCGGTTATCTCCTTCAAAGTCAACCGGGATCCCGTGCTTGGGGTTGAACAAAACCCGGTCGTAGCGCCGGATCGGGTAGTCCTCGTCACGCTCGACCTGCTTGGAAATCGCCACCACCCGCCCCGTCAACGTCGGGATCTCGACCTTGTCGGGCAGGTGAATGCCGGTCTTGGTCTGCTTCTTGTCGTCGTCCTTGCGGATCAGGACACGCTTGCCGATGGGCTCGACGGTTTCAAGCTGGGCGGATGCGGCGGACTTGGCGGAGTCCTTTTTTGCAGGGTCAGGGGTGGGCATATCGAGACTGTAGACGATCTTATAGCAACGCTCGCGTGGTGACGCCGATTCTTGAAAGGGTGTTTTCGTTCGCGCTAAAAAAACAACCCACCATGACGGTGAGTTGAGTGGATCGTAAATTGAAGTTGAAAACCCAGCTCGCCTAGCCCAGCAACGGCCCCGATGCCAGCAGTAGCACGCCGGGTCCGGCCTTGGGATCTCTGGAGGTCAGCATGATCGCCAGCCGCGGAGTCGCGGACTTGTTCAGCATGATCGCTTGGCCCTTGAGCCCGCCCGAGCCATCGAAGCGTGCCAGTTCAGAGAGTTCGGTGCCTTCTTCGTCGATGGCGACGATCCGATACACCTTGCCCTCGGTAGGGACGAGGTTCGAGAAGTACACCGTCGCGTTGTCACGCTCGGGGTCGATGTGCACCGTGGCCCGGGCCTTGAGGTCCGGAGAGAGCGGGGCGAGGGCGAACCGCTTGATGTTCGGGTTTAGCAGCAGGTCGTTGGCTTGGAAGCCGGGGATCTGCGCCAGGGTCCCGATGCTCAACTCGTTGCGAGCCTCGTTGTAAAGGCTGTCATACTTCCCATACAGGTGCAAGACCGCACCACCGAGCGCGATGGACGCGCTTGCAAAGCCCAAGGCCGCCGCACGCCAGAGCGGCGTCACACGGCGGCTTGGACGCAGCGCCGGGGCGACCCGGCCCGCCGGATGGCTCGCCGCGTGAGCGTGCGAAGCGTGCATCGCGGCCCGGCTCGCGCCAACCACGGGCGCAACTTTCTCAATCTCCTGATGAACCGCGCCCAGCACCCGGCCGCGCAGCGCGGCCACCGCTACGTCCGTCAGCACCGCGTCCTTCAACCCTGCACGTGGCTCAACATCGCTTGAGGGCAGCCAGTCGGTACGCACCAAGCGCGCCTGTTCGCGGCGGATCTGCGACTGCACGTCCGGGGACGCCGAGAAGAACGCCGCATCGAAGGCGTCGCGCTCGGCATCGTCAAGCAGGCCCAAGGCGTCGAGTTGCGCGGCTTCAAGAAGTTCGTACGTGTTCATGTCAAAAGTTCCTCGTTGGTCCGTTCCCGCAGTCTTACCAAAGCCCGACTGAGCGCCGATTTGATGGTCCCGAGGGGTGTGTTGAGTTCTTCGCCGATCTGCCTTAAGGTCTGCCCGCCCAAATAGGCTCGGGTGACCACCGTCCTCTGTAGTTCCGGAAGTGTCGCGATCCGTTGCATCAAGACGGTAAACCGTTCGTCCTTTTCAATCTCTGACAAGCCCGCCGACATCCCCGCGGAAGTGCTGGGGTTCTGGGCCTCGGGCTGGGTAGCAGGAGCACCGTCCAAAGAAGACGCTTTGACCCGGGCCCGGCGTCGTCGCAACCGATCAACTAAGTGGCGACGAGAGATCAGCATGACCCAGGTCACGAGCGCCGCACGAGAGGGGTCGTATCGGCCCGCGGTACGCCAAAGCCTTACGAAAATCTCCTGAACCGCGTCCTCTGCTTCGACCCGGGCCGGGGTCGCCTGGAACGCCATCCGATACACCAACGACGCGAAGCGGTCGTACAGCTCGGCCACCGCGCCCTCGTTGTTGGCGGCCACGCGCTGCATCAACGCCAAGTCTCGTGCCGCCGAATCACCGGTCGAGTCACGAGCCGAGTCACCAGATTCGTGGTCCGTCTTCCCGCTCAAGGGAATCCGTCCTTTCATAAATGAGTGAGTGCGAATCCGAGAAAAACCGTCAGACCCCGCGACAAAGCGGCACAGAAGTCGGTAGAGAAGGCCGCACAGAAAGCGGCACAGGGAGAATCGTTCAGCAAGCCATCAGAAGAAGTCGGAGTGAGTCGAAGCCAGAACCGGAATGAGTCGACGCTAGAAAGAAGTATGGCGGTAAGTCCAACTATGTTCAGGGAAAGTTTCTCTACAGATACCCGCTCCATGAACTGAAAATTCTCGATGCCTAGGGTTCGATTGTGCAAGACCTGTGAAATGCTCGGCAAGAGGGTGGCAAGAAGGTGGAGAGTCTCGATAAGGAACGTGAAGCGTAACAAATCACTGCTCTGTACGCACGGAATCTCGGAAGGATCCTTCACAATCTGGTCGGTTCATCGAGATCCGTGCTAGTTTGTTCGATATCTGTAAGTGTGTTTTTTCTCGGACGGTGATAAATTTACCGAAGATTTTTTATCTCTTGCGGAACCAATGGCTGATCGTTACTCTAAGACTGTGTGAGTTCCGGATGTCGGAGCTCAGCCGTCGGCTTGAGCGCGAGTTTGATCGCGCTGGTGAGGGGAAACGACTGTGGGTCATGACTCACGTCTTGTCGGGCTCGATCGTGCCATGCTGTCGCCCGCTCTCAAGCGGGCCGCATGGTCGTGCCTGATCTCGCCTCGTCCGCCTCTTGTCAATCGTGCGAATCGTGGCTTCACGCTTATCGACGTTCTGGTGTCGATGGCGGTGATCACCGTGCTCATCGGGCTGTTGCTGCCCGGTCTGTCTCATGTGAACCAGAAAGCGCGGCGTGTCGCGTGCCTGTCCAACATCCGTCAGATTGGTTTGGGCGTGCAGATGTACGCCGATGATCACAACGGTTTGCTGGTGCCCAGCGTGTTCGTGCCTGGTTGGGCGAAGAACTCGTACTCAGCGCCCGAGCAGATGGACCGCATCCGCCTCGAAGACGCCAACGGGGGCCTCTGGGGCAGTCGTTGGGACGGCCTGGGGCGCCTCTTCTCGGCCGATTACCTCGCCGCTCCGAAGATTTTTTACTGCCCTTCTCACCGCGGAGAGCACCCGTTCTCCCGGTATGCTGATTCGTTCGGCGATGCGGAGGGCGGCATCATCGCCAACTACCAGTATCGCGGCGTCTCGCCAGACGGGTCCAAGATTCTCGACTTTGTTCAGCCTAAGCAGACCGCCATTGTTTGCGACGGCATCCGCACCAGGCTCGATTTCAACCACAGCACAGGCATGAACGTTCTTCGGGCCGACCAATCTGTGGATTGGTTCAGTGACGAGAGCGGGCAGTTACTCAACTCGCTGCCCGACGAGTCCGGCTCGGCGATGTCTGCGCAATCTGCGTGGCAGACGCTCGACGCCACCAATAATCCGCGCTGAAGTCTTTGAGGTTCTAATCGCCGTCGGCGTGGCTGCGCTTGCCGTGCCGATTGCGCGGTACATTGTGCGCATGAACGACTTGTTGCCATCTGTTTCTGTGCTGTTCGTCGCGGCCTTGTGCGTCGTTCTCGCTTCAACTGCGCACGCTCAACTCACGCCCGATAGGCTTTACTACGGCGTCGGTCGGTCGATTCCCATGACGGTCACTATCCCCAAAGACGCGACCGGCGAGCCCGCGATCCGACTTTACGAGGCAACGTCATCCGACCTTGACAACGGGAGCCAGAACGCACCAGCCTTCACGACGGCCTCGGCCGCCGCTGGGCTGGTGAACCTTGCGACGCTCTTCCCTGTCGTCTGGAACCAGCCCAAACCGCGTGTGATGTACGCTCAGCTCGTCGTCGGCTCGCGCGAGGTCGGCTCGCCGATCGTCCTTCAGCCGATGGTAAGCCCCAAGACGGCCTGGCTCATCAACACCACGACCCGCCAACCGTTCTGGTATGACGACACCGCCAAGAAGCCGAGCTTTGATCCCAAGGAAGGGACGATCGTGTACTCGTCAGAATCGCCGATCGTGTTTTCGGGCGTGCGTGTCTACGCCGACACGCGCGTCGTGCTCGTGACCAGCGAGGGTGACATGGAGTTCGCCATGCGCCCCGACTCGGCCCCCAACACCGCGTGGAACTTTCTTCAGCTCGTGCAGGGCGGCTTCTACACCGACATCGGTTTTCACCGCGTTGTGCCGCTGGATAAGAAGGGGAACCCGTTCGTGATTCAGGTCGGCGACCCCACCGGCACCGGCGACGGCGGCCCGGGCTTTTCGTACGACCTCGAGCCCAGCACGCTCTCGCACGACTTCGGCGTGATCTCGGTCGCACGCGACACCGACCTCAACACCAACGGCTCGCAGATTTTCGTGTGCCTGAGCCGCGAGGGCACCGCGCGGCTCGACGGCAGGTACACCGCGTTCGGCCAACTGACGCGCGGCGCGAACGTCGTCAGAGCTATCGCCGCGACGCCGTTGCAGGAGGGGACCGACAAGCCGATGAGGCCGCCGGTGCTCTTCTCGGCCCGGGTTGTTCTCGCGCCTCCGATGGAGCAGCGGCGTGAGAGCGAGCCAGCACGCCAAGCCAAGCCGAGCGCGACCGAACCCGCGAGGAAAGCGCCCGGCGACACGATCGGTGAGCGATAGAGTTGTGAGTTTCTCTAGACTCTGAACTTGAGCTGCGTCACACTCGGAATCCTCGCTATGCTTTGATTCATGTCTTGGTTTATAGACACCTTAGGCGGCCTGTATGAGCTCGCCCGCCTCGGCGTTATTACACGCTTCCGGTTTCGCGGCGCGTACTGGTCGTGGCGGCTTCACACCGCGTTTGGCCGAGGCTATCCGGAGTCCCGCCTTGAAGTTGTCGCGGGGGTGCTGGCGTACGGGCGGTGGATTTACCGACTGCGCCGGGGAAGGTCTTGAGAGACGGCGGCGCGACTCATCTTGCGTAAACTTGCGTAGATGAGCGAGCTTTGCCGCTTTCGGGCGAGTCGGCCGCGCCCACGCACGATCAATCGTGAGAGCAAAAAAACGATCGGCCGCAAGGGCGGCCGATCGTGACTGGACAAATGAATGTAGCGAACCGCCGGTTTCAGCGCCGACGCGCGGCCTTCTTCGCGACTTTCTTCCCGCTCTTGGTCGTGCGAGCCGCGGCCTTCTTCGCTTTCGGGGCCTTGGCCGCTGGCTTGGCCTTGGTCTTCACGCCCGCCTTGGCGTACCCGGCGGGGATGCCCTGAGTCCAGGTGTCGGCGAAGCGTGATTCGGGGTTGTACCCATCACCCGGGATTGGGTGTGAACCCTTCGTGAAGGTGCTGATGGAGCTCTTGTGGGCCGACTTGGCGTTGTACTTGGCGGTGAACTCGTCGAAGATCCAGCGGTAGGTTTTCTCCATGCCGTCGCGAAGGCGGGTGTCGGGCTCCCACTTCAGGTATTCCTGAATTTTGGTGTTGTCGCTGTTGCGGCCCGCCACGCCGCGGGGCGCGTCGAGCTTGTAGCGACGGTTGAGCTTGATCCCTGCGATCTTCTCTGCGATGTCCACGAGCTGGTTGATGCTTACCAGCTCGCTCGACCCGAGGTTGATGGGTTCGAGGATGTCTGACTGCGTGATCTTGGTGATGCCATTGACGCAGTCGTCGATGTACATGAACGAGCGAGTCTGGGTGCCGTCGCCCCAGATCTCGATGTCGTGCTGCCCGCTGACGACGGCGGCGATGACCTTGCGGCAGATCGCGGCCGGGGCTTTCTCGCGCCCGCCTTCCCACGTGCCGTTGGGGCCGTAGACGTTGTGGAAGCGTGCGACGCGGGTCTTGATGCCGAAGTCCTCGCGGAAGTGGCGGCACATGCGCTCGCTGAAGAGCTTCTCCCAGCCGTAGCCGTCCTCGGGCAGCCCGGGATAGGCGTCGATTTCTTTGAGGGCCGTGATGTTCGGGTCTTTCTGCTTGTCGGCGTTGTAGACGCAGGCCGACGAGGCGTAGAAGAACCGATCGACCCCGGCCTCTTGAGCAGCCAGGATCATGTGCGTGTTGGTGAGCACGCTGAGCATGCACAGAGCTTTGTTGTTCTCGATGAACCCCATGCCACCCATGTCTGCGGCTAGTTGGTAGATCTGGCTCGCGCCGGTGCTGATGGCGCGGCACACGCGAAAGTCACGGCAATCGCCCTTGACCCCGCCCGCGTGGTTTTGAGCGCCGCGATGGACTTGGTACCACTCGTCGAGCGGCTTGATGTCGGCCGTACGGACCGTGCGGCCCTGATCTAGGAAATGTTTGACGAGGTGCCCGCCGATAAACCCGCCGGCCCCGGTGACCACGATGACGCCGTTCTTTCCCATTCTCAATCGCTCCTCAGGAAACTGTAAAAGTTCAGGGTTCGGCCGCAGAACAGATGAACTAGTGACTTCGATCGGTCTGACAAGTACGGAGTATAAGGGTGCGGTGTTCGTGAAAAAGGGGGCGGTTGTGTGTGGGGAAGAAAATCGCGAGCCTCGTGGCTCGCGAATGATTTTCGGCTGGTTTGGAGGGCAAGTTGACGCGCGACGTTTGTTCTGACCGCGCGAGGTTCGAGTTCAGATCCGAACCGTCTGGCCGCTATCGCGGATCGGTCGGTGCCTCGACGAAGCTCGGATCGTTCGGTTCCGTCTTCGGGGGTTTGGGCGGACCGAACAGAGCCTCGCGAGCGTTTTTGATAGCCTCGGCGATCGAGCGGGGCGGCGGGTTGATGCGGACGGACGCAGGGTTGGCGGCTGGGGTTGGTCTGATCGCGATGGCCTTTGGTGGGCGGATCGCGGGCCGGACCACGACCACGCGGTTGTCGGCTCGGCCATGCTGGATCGTGACGCTCGGGGCGGTTCGGGACGGGTTTGCTGCCTCTGGAGAGCTGAGCGTTCCGGTCTTGGGCGGACGCCACCCGCTTACACGATCGGCGCGAGCGCTGGGCCCCAGCGCCACGTGAGTTGATCCGGCCGCGGCCGGACCAAAGGCTTCGGGGGCATCGGAAAGTCGGATGTCGGCCGGGACGGTGGTGTTCCAGGTTTTGCTGGCGTTGACGGTGGTGGTCGTGGTGTTGATGCCCTCCATATTCAGGGCGACGTAGCCATAGCTGCTAAATCGTATGACATCGGCGAGGACGCGTGCGGCGTCGGGCTTCTTGCCGAAGTACTTGGTGAGCCCGTTGTAGCGGAAGCCCGCCCAGATCTCGTGACCCGGGAGCAGGAAGTCGGCGATGTAGTTCGGGTGCTTGATTCGGTAGAGCCCTTCTTCGTTAGCTGGCTTGGTCTCGTCATTCCAGGCCGAGATGAACGTGGGCGCGATGGTGTGCATGATGTCGCACGCGCTAGGCTCGGTGACGAAGCGCATGTACGGGTATCGCAGCCGCATAGCAACCAGCCACGGGTAGCCCTTCCAGATTGGCGTGTAGTTGTGCGCGAAGGTGTCGAGGCCGATGGAGGTCGCGCCAGCCTTGGCGGCGATGTCGAGCTCTGTGAGAGCGAGCTTGACGTGCTTCGGGTTGTCGGGGTCGAAGTCGACGAAGTGTTTGGGGTCCCAGGTGAGGGCCATGCGTGCCGAGTTTCCCCACCAGAGCCCGAAGTCCTTGCCAGTGTTTTTGATGGACGCCAGCCCGAACGTGTCGTCGAACGCGGAGCTGGAAGCGATGGGCCAGTTCATCCAAGTGGAGGTGAACTGGAAGGGGAAGTTGTTCTCTTGGTGGACGCGGTACACGCCGCCGGGGAGCCAGACCATGACCGATCCCCACCCGGGGTAGTTCGTCTTGAGTTCACCAGCGAGCTTGTTGAAGCCTTGTCTGTCGGGGCGGTACTGGGGGGCAAACCCGAAGGGGTTGTCGTCGGAAAGTTGGACCTCACCTGAGAGTCCGAATGCCATCACTGGCTTGGGGTCGCGTAGGTACTTGACGCCGCCGTAGTTGGCGCGGAAGTAGTTGCGATAGGGCAGGAGTGTGCGGACCCATTCCTTGGCTTTGGGCTGGATGCGGATGGACATGACGTACTGGCGGCGTTCGTCGGGCTTGAGCTCGGCGCTGTACTGGACCTTCTGCCAGCTGTGGGGACCGATGGTCGAGAGGACGAAGTTGACCGCCCAGCCAGCACCGCCTTCGCCGAGCAGCTGCGCGCCTTTGGGGTTGGAGAGCCCGATGAACGCGTCGTGCTTGTACTCCATGATCGGGTACTGGAGGCTGACGCCGACGTGGTAGGTGCTGTTTGAGATCACCCACGCGGGGCAGTACAGGTCCGACGGGTAGGGATAGGCCTTCCCGACATAGGTCTTGACGTTTGCGGTCACCGCTTCGTTGATCTCGCGCAGGTCTTGGTAGATCACGTTCTGTCCGAGCGTGAGGATCCCCGTATCGAGCATGCCCAGGCCTTTGGGCGTATCGGCGGTGTTGTGAAAGTTGAAGATGATGTCGGCGCCGGTGGGCTGGGACTGGAGCCGGATGGCGACCTCGACGGCGGGGTCGAGGAACTCGACGAGACGAGTGCCCTTGGGGAGCAGGATCGGCGCGTTGGTCGCGGCATCGCGGATTTCGAGCTGGTTACCGTTGACGAGCTTGGATCGGACGGTGGCGGTGCCTTTTTCCAACGGGGGGATCTGCTGAGCGTTCGCGGTGCAGGTTCCCAAGAGCGCGGCGAGACCCGCGACGAAAGAAAGAGTTTCTTTGATGGTCCTACTCCTGATGAAGATTGAAAAGGTCATGAAGCCCTCCGGTGGCGATGTGTTCCCATGAATTCACCCGGGTAGGACATCGTAGTTCTGGAGACATCGGGCGAGTATGACACGGCGTGGACCAGCCCGGTATAGACCCTAGTTGGCGGTACAGATTGCGCAGGTTACCCTCGCGAGGCTGGTCCGTTCCGAGAACACTCGGTGATCTGAGCGAACCGAGAACAACAGGGGGGCAGAGCGCGCGTTCCAGGACGTGAAATGAGACGTCGGCTAACTGGCCCGTTCCGAATCGGTGTCAGAGTCGCCGTAGTTCAATGCCAAGTCGGGATCGATGACACTCTCGGGTTGGGTGACTTCGGCCTTGGTGGTGCTCGGTGTGCCTCGCAGGCCGATGGCTCCGCCGACGAGCGCAATAAGCCACATGATGATCCACACGCCGGAGGAGGAGGCGACGGTCCGAACGAGGAAAAGACCGAGTTCACCGCGCGGGAGGGCGAGGATCTCGCCGACGGCCACGCCCATGGGGACGACCACGAAGGGGTTGAGCGGGAATCGAAGCACGAGGCGGTCCATGAATCGGAGCATGATTCCGATTCCAACGGCGTAGGGGACGAGCGATAGCCACGGGTTGTCGTTCATGATGTGGCCGCAGAGCCCGGGCCCGAAGTTGAAGCCCCTGGCTTTGTTTTTGATGCTCGCTTCGTTGACCATGGTGAGACCTAGAGCGCTGGGTTTGGTCTCCCAGAAGCGGCGTGGGATGGGGTGCCCGATGAAGTATCGGAAGGAGTGGAGCGTGTCGTAGTGGAAGGGTTCGGGTCGCGTTTCGATGAGCCAGAGGCTGCACGAGGCGGTGTCTTGGGCGCCCATCTGAAAGAGACCGTCGCTGACGTCGCCCTGCGTGACGCGTCGGAAGCTCTCGGTGAAGCCAAGGTGAGCGCCGGAGGAGAGGGCACGAGCGCCGGTGAAGGATGCGACGGCGAACAGGGTGAGCAGGGCGACGGGGACGATCTGAGCGAGCGATCGTTTAAGCCCGATGTGCCGCCAGTGCCCGTAGTGGGCGCCCCAGAGGGCGGCGAGCATGACGCTGAGGACGTCGCGGCGCCCGAAGGCTTGGTAGACGGCCAGGCCCATGGCCAAGAAGATCAGCGCGGCGGCGATCGTTCCGACGATGATGTTGAAGGGTCTGGGTGCCCAGGCCCAGGCCGCGAGGGCGGCGGACGCCGCGGCCATGCCGATGGCGAGGGTTTGGGTGATCACGCCGAGGAACTCGATCTGGCCCAACACGAACTTGAAGACGCACGAGAGGACCATGAAGGTTACGGCTAGGACGAGCATCGGAATCGGGCCTTGGACGCTGAACTTTGGGTTCACTTTGTTGGCGATCCGGTCGGCGATGAATCCGGACTTGTATGTCCACAAGAAGATCACGAGGTAGGTCAGGGCGATGAAGGTGTAGATCGCGCCGCTCTTGGCGGGGTTCTGGATGCGAAGTTCGGGGTAGAAATCGAACCCGAGCGTGAACACACCGCTGTTGAAGATGAAGATAATGTAACCGACCAGGAAGAAGTTGCGGGTACTGAAGACATCAACGTTACCGCGTTTGGCTTGGCGGTACATGCGGTAGATCAGGGCGATCCCCGAGAGGGCCAAGATGATCGCGTAAAGTCGTTCCATGGTTCGAGGTTCAGTCCTGGTTGGGAGCCGGGTTGCGGTTCACAGATCCGAGTGCCACCGGTGCTATCAAGGGTAGTCGTACGTTGGCCGATGCTCCGAAGGATCGGCGTTCGGGTCGGTCGGGTCGAGCAAACGCGCCGGACCGGTGAACTCCCGGGATCACGCTTGTCTTTGGGTGAATCGTCGGATTCTGGACCACACGAACCGCTCGCGTTCTGTGGCCGTGAGCACGAGAGTTCCTGCCGCCGCCCCGTAGATCGCCGCGAAGACGATCCCTGTGGTCACCAGCATGAGCAGCGAATGAACTCCTCGCATCGACAAGAAGGCGGGCAGGAAGAATAACACTGGAGCCGAGAGCGCCGACGCGACCGCGGGGCGCCAGAGCGGGATGAAGAGGTCTCGGTAGCGGATCGACAGGCAGCGGGCGGCGATCGCGGGCAGGATGAAAAAGTGGACGGCCGTGAAGACCGCGCAGAACACCAGCGGCGGCACGAGCAGCAGCGGGTTGTCCTGCGGTGGGACCGTGGTTGAGAGCGGCGCGGGCAAGCTTGTGAACTTGGGCAGGAGCACGATCAGTAGCACTGAGAGCACGGGGTTGGCGATCCCGCCCATGAGCACGAGCGGGGCGTAGCGACGGATGTGCCCGGCCCCGTAGAGGATCATCATCCACCCGTCGGAGATTGCGCGGCCGGTGAGCGCCAGGCCCATGATTTTGACGGTGGTGATGATCGCGGGGAGCATCTGGTCGGGGTTCTGGATGCGTGTGCCGATCCAGAGGTGGATGAGCGGGTCGGCCAGCACGAAGACGGTCAGGCCAGCGGGGATGGCGACCAGCCCGTGCATGCGTGTAGAGTGATGGATCAAGGCTTTGAGCTGCCCCGGGCCGTCTTTGCTCAGGCGGGCTGCGACTGAATCGAGCCCGAAGGTCACGCCCTGGGTCGCCTGCCGCACGTAGCTGACGAACTGCAGGGCGATCCCCCAGACGTTGCTGCCGACCGAGGACGTGAAATAGTGGGCCACGATGAACTGCCCGACGCGCTCGTGGAGCGAGGAGGCGGTTTCGACCACGACGTACCACTTCAAGGTGGAAAAGATTTCGAGCACGCTTGCTCGGCGTGCGAACCGGAAGTTCGGGAGCAGCCGCGGGTCGCTGGCGATCAGCCGTATGACCGGGATCAGGAAAGTGACAAGGTTGAGTGCTGCGCACAGGATGCCCATCCAGGCGATAGCTTGGGCGACATTGGTCACTTTGAAAACCTTGGCCAGGAGTACGGCCGAGATCAGCAGGCCGCAGCGTTCGAGCAGGCTCCAGAGGTTGTAGCTCACGAAGTGTTCGCGCACGATCAGCATGTTGAAGATCGGGGAGAGGAGCGTGGCGATCACGAGGTACGCGCCCTGCGAGGCGATGAGGATTCGGCCAGCCGGGATCAGGTGCGCCGGGATGTTCAAGAGGGGGATCGCGAGCGCTACGGCAATGAAGAGCACTGTCGCTATCCCTGCGGCCAACGCCGAGACGACGAGTGACGAGTTGAACACGGTGCGGAAACGATCCTCATCGCCCGAGTGCATGGCCGCCGCCAGCTCGCGGACCGCCGCACGGTTGGTGATCTCCCGGAACATCCCCGCCAGCCCGCTGCCAGCGCCGAGGAGGATGATCAGACCGAGCCCGTCGTTGCCGATCCACTTCAGCGTGAAGGGGACAAAGAGGAGCCCGAGCGCCAGGCCTATCCCTAGGCGGGCGTAGTTGGCGATGATCCGGATAAAATTATGGGCCGCCTCAGTCTTCAACCACGGTCTCCGGCCTCTGGATCAAACGAACAGCTCGCGAGCAGATCGGGACGAGCCCGAGTGTCTGGCTCGAGCCCGGGCGTGGCACCGGGACACGCTGCCTAGCGCGAGGCCTAGCGCGGTGCCAAGCGCGAGACGGCCGGACCGATCACTCTACCGCTCGCGCGAGAAGGGTCCGGATCGATGAGATCGGTTCCTGAGGCGGTCTCTCCCAAGCAAAGTCTGGATTCGGACACAAGACGGGCGGCGATCCTACGCGGCGGTGCGCGAGAAGTTCTTGAGATCCGCTGATGTTCTCATAGGGCGTCGCGACCGCGGCGCGAGGTGTCGCAGAACCTCTCGGGTCTCGATGCGGAGGGAGACCACTTAGACGCCTGTGGGCGGAGCTTCGGCAGGGTCGGCTCGCATGAAGAGAGCCTCACCCTTGGCGATGGCCTGACCGGGCTTGAGCGCGTGTGGGCCTGCGAAGGCGCAGAGCGTTTCGAGAGGGACGCCTTCGGCTGGCGTGCAGTTCCAGGTGGTCCAGAGCTGAGCCATTTTGGTTGGTAGTACGGGGGCGAGCAGTAGAGAGGCGATTCGAACGGCTTCGGCGCAGGTGTACAGGATCAGCGCGACCTGAGCGGAGTTCGCGGCCATGTCCTTGGCGAGCGTGAAGGGCCTAGTCTCGGCGATGTACTGATCCACGTCGGTGATTATTCCGACTGCGTGTTTCAGCGTGTCGGCGAGATCGACGCGGTTCGCGCTGGCGATCACCTCGGCGATGGTGTTCGCGTGCTCGCTGTCCCACCAGGCTCGCGCCAAGTTGAGATCGCATTCAGGGATCTTGCCGCCGAAGTACTTCTCGATCATGTTGGACACGCGCGACGCGCAATTGCCGATGCCGTTGGCGAGGTCGGCGTTATAGACCTCGACGAACTTGGCGTGCGAGAAGTCGGCGTCGGTGGCGTGCAGGGGGCCCTGCGTGACGAGGTACCAGCGCAGCGCGTCCACGCCGTAGCGGCCCGTGTAGGCGCGGATGGTTTCGAGGTCGATGAAGTTGCCGAGGCTCTTGGACATCTTCTTGCCGTCGCGGGTGTAGTGGCTGTGGGCGTAGAGCAGCTTGGGAAGCGGCTCGTCCAGGGCCTTCAAGATCGCTGGCCAGATCACGGCGTGGAACCACAGGATCTCTTTGCCCATCAGGTGCACGCTGGGCGGCCAGAGGTGGCGACGCTCGGGCGTGTCCACGGCCGAGAGATAATTGAAGAGGGCGTCGATCCAGACATAGACGCGGTGCCCGGCGTCGCCGGGCATGCGCACGCCGAATTGAGTCGCGGGTTCATCGGTGACAGGGCGGGTGATGGGGACGTCTTGGAGCCCTTCGCGAAGGCGGCCCAGCACCTCGTTGCGGCGTGCCTCGGGCTCGATGCGGAGTTCGCCCGAGCTGATGGCCGACTCGATCCACGACTGATACTTGGAGAGCTTGAAGTAGTAGTTTTTTTCCTTGCGGCGGACAAGCGGCTTGCCGTTGCCAGCGAGGAAGTTCTGTTCCTTGGCCTTGGTCTCGGTGACGTAGGCCTCGTCGTTGACGTCGTACCAGCCCTCGTACTCGCCTTGGGCGACGTCGCCGGTTGTGAGCAGCTTGGTGAGATACTCGCCAACCTTGAGCTTGTGTCGTTCCTGCGTGGTTCGAATGAAGTCGTCGAAGGAAAAGTTGAGCTCTCGAAAGACTTCTTGGAAGGCGGCGGAGTTCTGGTCGGCCCATTGCATCGTGGGGAGGCCACGCTCCGCGGCGGTGGTGACGACCTTCTCGGCATGCTCGTCGGTGCCGGTGAGGAAGAAGACTTGATCGCTGGACTCGTTGGTTCCGCGTGCGCCGTTGAGAGGTTGGCCTCGGGCGAGTCTTTGGAAACGGGCGAGCGCGTCGGCGATGAGCGTGGTGTAACAGTGGCCGATGTGGGGCCTGTCGTTGACGTAATAGATGGGGGTGGTGACGTAAAAGTGGGGCATCGGCAGGACTGTAGGGGCGGGGGCGGGTGGCTCTCACGCGGCTCGAAAACGTGGATAAGGGTTAGTGTTCGGGTCGTTTCAGGGTCAGGAGGTTCGGCCGAACGGTGGCTCGTTACAGCAAATGTCCTCGGATTCTGTGCTCGCGCAAACCCCGGGCCGTCGGCGAGCGAAGTATAATCGGTGCTGCGGCCGATACTTGGTTCGGGCGGTCGATCGAGGCCCGGGCGTTGCTCGGAGTCCTGAATCTTCGCCAACGCGAAACGAGTTCAGATTTGGTCTGGCTTGGAGAGGTGCTGAATCATGGAACACGCAAAGATCGGCCAGGGAATGAACTTTGTACGGGCGCAGATCGCTCGAGCGGTGTGCGGGCTCGCGGTGTCGGCGTTCGCGTTCGTGGGGGTTCCGGTCGCGTCGGCGCAGTACGCGTTGGGGAACGGGCAAGGATTGCAAAAGAACCTGAGCCGATTCGGCTCATCGAGTTCTCGGAATGACCCGCTGGGTGCGTCGCGGTTCCAGAACTCGGTCCTGTACGGCAACGCGGCGAACGGGAAATCATTCCAGGGGAACTTGGGGTATCGCAACCCGTCAGATTTTCAAGGGCGGCTTGGTTCTAACGACCTTTATAACTTTACGCGAGACTCGGCGTTTTCCGGGGCCGCGAGCCAAGGGATCCGCGGGTCGCAGTTGAACGACTTTCAGGGCGCTCTCTCGCGCGGTGAGCGTGGGTTGTCGGCCCAGCTTGGTGGGTCGTTCGACGTGCAGCGGCAGGGTACCACCTACGGCAGGGGCAGCGCTATCGCCCCGATCCAGCGTGGCCCGGCGGGCCGGCGCGATCAATTCAGAGCGCCCGCGTTGGGGAACCTGCGCGCTAGTGAGGGTGCCTCTTCGTACGACGCGTCGACGTTCCAGGGCGATTCGCTCAGATCCACGCTTCGATCGTCGCTGGCGGCTTCGCTGTCGTCGAACCTGGGTCAGCCGCGCGGGTCGATGGGATCACGCGCGCCGCGGACCGGGCCGACCGGCTTTGGGGGGTCCGGCTTCGGGGCGGAAAACCTGCTGGCGGATTCGTTGCCGTCGCTGCGGACGAGCGGCCCTGATCGATCACTCATCGGTGCTGACCGTGCGCTGGGTCTGTCGGGAGTCGCCTCTGATTCGATTCGGGACCGGGCTCGCAGTGCGCCGTCGCAGCCGCGTCCGGGACAAGTGCCCAGCACGAAGGTGGGCGGGTCCACGGGCGCGGGGCTCGGGCCGAACCTCGCGGTTCCCCAGCCCAAGACATCGTTCGATGAACTGCAGGATCGTCTCAACAAGCTGGACGCGTCGGATCGCGTCCCGAGCGCGGCCCCTGCGGACAGGCTCCCGGATGTTCTGCCGGGGACTCGGCCCGAGAGAACTTCACCGTCCAACGACCCGGGCGCTGAACCCTCGACAAACCCAGATGGAACGACGAGAGATCAGCCGTCGAACCCTGACGGTTTAGCCGGATCAAGCCGATCTGTGCCGATGACGTGGCAAGCGCGCATGGACGATTTGCGTGGGCAGTTGGCGGGCGAGCCGGGGAAGTCCGGGAAGGTCTCTCTGCTGGGCAAGCCCACTCGCACGCGCGGGTATGTGGAACGGTTTACGCAGGGGAACAATGCGAACGACCGAACCTCGGGTGAGATCTCGGGCCGAACTTCCCAGCCAGCGAAGAGCAACGCTGGCACCGCGCCGGACAGTCTGAGGGCCAATTCTGGCAACGATCTTCCGCCCCGGGGCGGGATCCCTGCGTCGAAGCTGCCCGACGTGCCCGAGCGATTCCGGGATCAAGCGGGCAACCCGAGCGATTCGGGTCTGCCCGGCTCAAAGATCGATCCTCGGACCCTGAAACTTATTCGCGACGCGGGTGTCAAGGTTGAAACGCTCAAGCCGGCGGGCGCGCCGGGCAAGGATTTTTTCGCCGAGCACATGCAGGCTGGCGAGAGGCTGCTGGGCGAGACGATGTACTTTGATGCGGAAGAGCGTTTCGGGAAGGCGATCTCGATCAACGGCGGCGACGTCACGGGGCACGTGGGCCGAGTGCATGCGCAGATCGGGTCCGGGCTCTTCCGCTCGGCTGGCTTTGGGCTGCGAAAGGTTCTGGCGGCGTTCCCCGAGGCGACGGCCCAGCGCTATGGGGCCACGCTGCTGCCCTCGAAAGCCCGGCTTGATCAGGTGACGGCGCGGATGCGCGAGAACCTGGCCGCCGAGAGCACGGTGGACGGTCCGACTCGTCGAGATTTGGCCCTGCTGCTGGCGTATATCGGGTTCCAGACCACCGACCGGAACATGGCCGAAGAGGGCATCGCGGCTATGAGCAACGCGGTCGGGCTCGACCTCGACGCCAAGCCGGGCGAGGACAATCGTTTGATCGAGCTTCTGCGCGGGGTCTGGTTGGATGATTCGTTCTATAAGGCCGCGGAGGAGGCCAAGCCGGAAACCAAGCCGGAAACCAAATGAGCCGGGCGAGTAAGTGGTTCTCTGCGTGATGAAAAAGGTCTGGGGGAGTTCGCGTGCTCGGGCGTTCACCTCGGTGTGATGAAATGCGATGGAACGCGCGACGATGGTTCGATGCTCGAATGTACTTCAAAGGATGATATGAAAGCCGAGCGAATCTTGGCCGAACTGAATCGGTTGCGCAAGGATCTGGACGAGGATCCGACGGACCTGGAATGGCTGACGCTGCACCATGCGTTCTGCTTCATCTCGTACAAGATGGGCGACTTCCAGAAATACATGGAAGAGCAGACCAAGCAGGGTTCGTTCAGTCAGATCGAAGAATGAACAACGGTTCTGAGCCCCGGGCCTGAGGCTCCGCGAAGGTCCGAGCTGGTTCGTCAGACTGGCGTGGACCTGCGGCGCGACATTGATTATGAAGCTGGTTCCACGACGATCGGCACGGTCGTGCGGCGGACCCAGGCCGAGGCGGGCTGGGTCCACCAGAGGATGTTCTGCTCGATCAGTGCTGGCGCGAGTGTGACCGGTGCGGCGAGTTCTTCGTACACGATCTCGACGTTGCCAGCGCGGTCGAGAGCAGATCGCAGGCTGGCGAGAGAGGCCGCGTTGGCGGCGATCTCGGCGTGGTACACCTCGGCTGGCGCGCGGATGGCGTGATCGGTTGAGGCCGCGAAAGGCGTTGATCTCGGGGTGCTTGCTTGCGGGCTGAGGGCTCCCGCACCAGCATTGGAATTAGCGAGTGAGCTGGTGTCGGAGAGCGAGCCAAGGGTGCGTTCGATGTCGGGTGTGGGATCGCGCGAGTTGTCACGACGCGGGCGATCTCTGTTCGCGCTCGCGTGCGCTGTGTTCGTGTTCTGGGCCTTGGCGTCGAGCTGCGCGAGCACTGACGAGGCGTACTCGGGCGCGAGCTTGGAATTGAGCTTCCAAACGCGGGAGGCGTCGCGCTTGGTGAGCGCCGCCAAGCCTGCGGAAAGCTTGGCCGGATCGGACTTAGCGCGCGGCAGGACGCGGATCGCGAGCCGGTTTTCTGCGGCGAGCTGGGCGGCGCGTTCGATGGTGATGGCGGGCGTGCTGATCGAGGTCGAAGGGGCATCTTCAGATTGGGCTGTTTCCACCTTCGCGAATCTATTCGCGCTTGTTGTGCTGGTGCTGCTCTCACCAGTCGGGCTCTGCGTGGGCGAAGTCGTGGATGACGCGACGCTGACGAGAGCGGGAAACTGAGGTTCGGAGGAATCTCTCTCAGGCTTGGCAGCACCGTCCGCGATCGCGAGATCAACGGACTCTTTAAGCGACTTTCCAGCGGCGATGTCGGGCACGGACGGAGATGAGAGCGCCAGGTCGGCATCGCCGCGGGAGAGCAGGCCGCGGGTGTGCTTGGCGGTCATCAGGCTGGCGACCAGCACGGCCCCGCCGACCAGCAGGGCGAAACCTGCGGCCGCGGCGAGCGGGCGTGACGAGACGGTGCGCCACACGGCCGGTCGTTTGGAGCGAGCGAGCGCGAGCGGGGCGGGGGGTAGGCGTGAGAACTCGTCGCTGTTCCACGTTTCGGCGCCGTGATTAGAACTTTGCCAGGTCGCTTCCGAAGCTTCGGACGACCTCTCCGCAAACTTGTTGGTCAACGTGCTGGTGGTGGCCGGAGCGGGCGCCGATGGCGAGGACAGGAGCGCTGTGCGTTCGACGGTTTCGAGGACGCTCACGATGAGGTCGCGTGGCGCGCGCTCGTCGTTGATCATCCCGAGCGAGTCGTGCAAGGCCGCCCGATCGCCGCGCATGGCGCGCACACGCCGATCGAGCGGCGGGTTGTCGCGCAGCGCGCGCTCGACTGATTCCGAGGCCTGCGCATCGAGCTCGTCTTCGATGTACGCGAGCAGCTGGGCGTCGCTGAGCGGTGTGGGATGGTTCGGTCTTGCGGTCATCGGGTGAGGTCTGCGGGAGGGGAATACGGGTGCGGTGGTTGGGGTTCGTTCTGGTCGCGCTGGCCGTGCTGACCGGGATGAGGGGGCTGACCGAGATTACCCTGCTCTTCAATGACGGCTCGCAGGGCGGAGCGGGCTCGGAAGATCCTGCTTTTGACGGTGCCGATCGCGAGGTCAAGCACCTGGCCGATTTGGTCGTAATCCATACCCCGCCCATCGCGGAGCATAAGGATCGCGCGTTGCTCGTCGTCGAGCTTCGCCAACGCGGCCAGGAGTCTGGCGCGGTCCTCATTCCCTTGGACGCTCGACTCTCCCTGCGGTTCCCGGTCGTTTTCGGACGAGCGTGTGCCGAGGTGTCGGGCGGCGGACTCGGTCTCGGGTCCGAGGCGTTCGTGCTTACGGAGTCGGCGAGCCCGGAGGGCCGAGAGGCAGGTGTTCATGGCGATGCGGATCATCCAGGTGGAGAGCTGGCTTCGCCCGTCGAAGTGGGGGAGGTTTTGAACGACTTTGACGAGGGTGTCCTGGGCGGCATCGCGGGCGGCCTCGCGGTTGTTGAGCATGCGGAAACAAATGGTGTAGAGCTGGTCTTGGTGGCGGCGGAGGAGTTCGGTCCAAGCGTTGGGCTTGCCAGCGCGGATGGCGGCCACGAGTTCTAGGTCGGCGCGGTCGAGGGTGGAGTTTGGGGCCGATGTCGGGGCCGATTTGGCGGCGGTCGGCGTCTCGACGAGGTTGAGGCGGGGCGGGGTGTGAGGCTTGGGCGGCATCGTTTGGCCGATGCTATCCGAATGAAGCGGGCTTGGCGTTCCATTGGTTGGTCGATTGGCTGGTCGATTGGCTGGCGGAGGAATTGCGCTTATATACTCAGATCGTCGCGTGAGGCCGAACCTCAAGGGTCCAACTTCACGCGGCTGGAGATACTGATGATGACCACGATCAGCCGTCAACCCGCGTCCGCCGCTGCCGCTTCGACCGACCCTCTTCAGTTGGTGGACGTGGACCACGTTCGGTTTTACTGCGGCAACGCCAAGCAGGCGGCGTACTTCTACGCGCACTGTTTCGGTTTCCACTGCGAGCAGGTCCGCGACCAGACGACGGGCTCGCGCGAGTCGGCCGAGTATTACCTCTCGCAGGGGAACATCCGGTTTGTGCTGACCACAGGGCTGAACAAGGACCATCCGGCCAGCCGGCACGTCGGGCTGTACGGCGACGGCGTGAAGGACGTGGCGTTCACGGTGCACAACGCGGAGGCGGCGTACCGCGCGGCGGTGAAGAACGGCGGCGAGTCGGCGTACGAGCCGCGCGAGGTCAGCGACGGCACGGGCACGGTCGTGATGGCGGCGGTGAAAACCTACGGCGAAGTGGTGCACTCGTTCGTCGAGCGGCGCGGCGGGTACGGCCTGCCATCGATCAAGGCCGGGGGGACGTTCATGCCCGGCTTCGCGAAGACTTCGCTCTTCAAGAACCTCAACGAGTTCAACACCAAGAACCCTTGCGGGCTGAAGTACACCGACCATCTGGTCGGGAACGTCGAGCTCGGGAAGATGAACTACTGGGTGAAGTGGTACGAGGACGTCATGGGCTTCAAGTTGTTCATGTCGTTCGACGACAAAGACATCGCCACGGACTTCTCCGCCCTGATGTCCAAGGTCATGGCTAGCGGGTCCGGGCTCATCAAAATGCCGATCAACGAGCCGGCGCCGGGGAAGAAGAAGAGCCAGGTCCAGGAGTATTTGGACTGGCACAACAACACGCCGGGCGTGCAGCATCTGGCGCTGCGGACCGACGATGAGTTGCACTCGATCGCGGCCTTGCGTTCGCGCGGCGTGGATTTCCTGGCGATCCCCGAGACGTATTACCAGCAGGTGTGGAAGCGCATCGAGCCGATGTTGAAGGCGGCGGGCAAGGAAGTGAAGGAAGATCACCAGCGCGTGAGAGATCTGGGGATTTTGGTTGATGCCGACGACGAGGGTTACCTGCTGCAGCTCTTCACCAAGCCGCTGCAGGACCGGCCGACGCTGTTCTTTGAGATCATCTGCCGGCGCGGGAGCCAGGCGTTTGGCAAGGGGAACTTCAAGGCGCTGTTCGAGGCGCTTGAGCTGGAGCAGGAGAAACGCGGGAACTTGTAGTAGGGCGCGCGTTTGTCAACGAGTTTCTGATCCGTTGGTAATTTCTGGTTCGTTTTCGCGGCTCATTGACGTCTGATCTGAGGCTTTGCGAGAGCTCGGATCAGGCGAGAGCGGTAGCCCGAGTTTTACAGAACCTGGCTCAGACCGCGTAGGCCGCGTTGATTGCTTGCGCGAGATCATCGAGCATCGCGCTCGGGTACAGCGGGAACGGCCAGGTCCGGTCCGACGCGATCGCAGCGTCGAGCAGCCGGGCGGCGATTGAATCGGCGCTCGACACGATTTGTTCGAGGTTCTCGCGTCGTTCGACGCGGACGCGTTCCAGGCCTGCGTGCATGGTGACGTAGAGCGAGCGCGAGTCGCCGCCGCTGAGCTTTGCCTCGTTGATTCGTCGCACGAGTTCGAGCTTGGCTCGCCCGGCCTCCTCGTCGCCGAGCATCGCCGGGTCGTGCGGCGCGTGATGAGCACGCCAGCGGGCTTGGCGCAGGTCGTCCGCGACGGGTGCGGGCACGTTGAGCAGCGAGAGGCGCAGGGTCGCCGAAACGACCGCGACCGGCGCGAGCGTGAGCCTCGGTTGCCAGTGTCGGAACCAGGCGTCGGTGACGGACTCGTACACCCCGCCGCCCTTGCCGTGCACGAACAGGTCGCACGCGGCGGCCCGCATAAACCCTGTCATCAACAGCGCACGCGGCGCGAGCTGTTCACGCGAGATCTGGTCGAGATCCTCGGCAAAGACTCGCTGGCGTTCGTGGCCGAACTCAAGCCGCCAGAGCGGGAGCTCGTAGCGCACGTTCACGTCGTCGATCAACAGCGGGCGCAGCTTGGCCTCGGGATAGAGCGCGACGGCGGCGTTGTACGCGCGGACGCAGCGTTCGGGGTCGTCGCGCATCGAGTCGACCAGGCGTTGGAACAAGGCTGTTCGTGCGCTTGATGTGGCGAAGAGGGTTGTCGCGGGCTTGAGCGGCGACAAGAGATCTGCGAGGGCCGCGGCAAGCTGTCGGCCCGCGCTCGGCTCATTGCGATGAGCGGTCAGGGCCGCATGGATTCGCGCGAGCCCGTCGCGCACGCTGGGGCTGGCGGCGTGTGGAAACTCGTCGCTGGAAAGCGGAGCGAGCGTGAGCAGTGACGCGGCCGGGGTGTCGGGCGCGGAGGTACGCGGCGAGAACTTCATAGCCGCGACCGACAAGGCTTGATGATCGGTGTTCTCAACCGATCGCGCTGGGTAGCGCACCTGCCACGGGTCTTCGGAGTCCTGATCGACCACCAGCCACACGCTCGCCGAGCTGGTGAGCTTGGCCGCGGCGTCGGTCGCGTAGTACTTGGCCAAGATCCCCGGGTGCCAGATTGTCGCCTGGTGCCCGGTCATGATGATCGGGCGATCTATCGGCAGCCCCAGCTCGTGGCGTGTTTGGATCGAGCTTGGGTTGCGGTTGGCGGTGAAGAACTGGCGGATCAGGCCCGGCCACGTTGGGGCCTGGGGCTCAATCACGAGCCCGGGGTCGTCTGCCTGTGCTCCTCTGTTGGGTCCGGTCATCACGTCGATTACCGACAACAGCACGGTGACGCGACGGCTTGGAGCGCGGATGCCGGGAGTTTGTCGGCGCAGCGCCGCAGTTCGCGCTGGAAGACCTCGCGATAGTGACGGCGGCGGACGGCCGGGTCGTCGAGCGGGCCTCCAAACGTGCGTGTGGCGTCGTTGTAGATCAGCGCGACGGGGATTTCCTTGACGCGCAGCCGGTTGGCTGCAGCCTGGACCCAGAACTGCATCGGCTGAGCGTACCCGTCCTCGTCGAGCCGCAGGTTTTTAAGAGCCGACACGCGGTAGGCCTTGAACCCGCAGAACGAATCGGTGAGCGTCGTGCCTAGGGCTGGCCCGAGCACGCTGTTAATTTCGGCGGTCACGTCCGCGTTGATTGCGCGGCGATCGGGCGGCGGCGGGAACAGCGAGCCCGACGAGCCAGAGCTGGAGACCGGGATCGATGCTGAAACGGGCTTCATGGCGTAGCGCGTGCCGCTGATGATGTCGGCGTCGCCTTGTGAGGCCGCTTCCAGAAACTCGGGGATCGCCTCGGGCTCGTGCTGGTTGTCGGAGTCCATGGTGATGACCCAGTCGTAGCCGTCGGCGGCGGCCCAGGTGAAGGCGTCGCGGATCGAACGCCCGTAGCCGCGGTTCACGGCGTGGCGGATCACGTCCACGGGGTACTTGGCCAGGATGTCTGGCGTGCCGTCGCTCGAGCCGTCGTCGACCACCAGCACGTTCCCGACCTGATTGAGAACCGCGTCGAGCACCGAGCGGACGTGCTTCTCTTCATTGTGGACAGGGATGGCGACCAAGGTTCTCATCGTGACTCCTGGCAAGCGGCCTCGCCGGTTCGGGCGCGAGACGGCAGATTGATCGCGACTTCCTCCGTGAACCACTTTCCCTCGAAGCGTCCTGCCCCGAGAACTTCCCGACGCACGATCCAGAGGCTGGTCTTTGGATGCTGGGACCTGTCATCCTAATCAGCCCGGTCGAGCATAAAGACGGATATCAATATATCAAGACGGCTCGTCCGGGTTGCGAACTCGTGCCGGGCCGGTCATTTTACCGCAACGAGTACGCCTCGCGCGGGCGAACGGATGCCGCGTTGGGGCGATCTCGGGCTCGTTGCTGGCAAAAAAACCACCTCGAACGGCGGCGAAGAGGTGTTTGAAAGGCCAATCTGGCAGGGGGTTGGGACGCTGCTCGCCTAACATTGCCTCACCTCATGCCCACGACCAAACCTCGATCTCAAGCCACCGTCGCGTCTGTCGGAGCGCCCGCGCACGCAGCTTTGAAAGGCAAGCCTCGCAAGGGGGCCAAGCTGGCCGAGTTGCCCGAGCCGCTCGATATGCGCACGGTCTCGTTCGTCAGCCTTGGCTGCCCCAAGAACCTTGTCGACTCTGAAAAGATGCTCGGCATGTTGGCACAGGACGGGATCGTGCCGATCTCGTCGGAAGATGACCAAGAAAACCAGGCGGCCTTCGGCGGCGCGGACGCGGTCATTGTCAATACCTGCGGGTTCCTCGAAGCCTCGAAAGAGGAATCTCTCGGCGTGATCCGCGAAGCGATCGAGGCCAAGGCCCGGGGCGAGATCCGGCGCGTCGTCGTGGCGGGTTGCCTCGTCCAGCGTCACCGCGCCAAGATGCTCGAGTGGGCCCCTGGTATCGACGCCATGATCGGCGTCTTCGACCGCGACAAGATCGTCGAGGCGGTGCGCGGCCGGGCCCCGGAACGCGAGACGCTCGAGTCATCGCCCGATCAACCTAGGTACTGGATCGCTGGCAACGCGCTGCAGGCCGCCAAGGCTCGCGGGGTCTCGACTACCGGGCTGACTGTCAACGGCAAAGACGGCAAGGGCATCGGCTATTTTGAGGACGATTCGGCTCGCCTGCGTCTCACGCCGCGGCACTACGCGTACTTGCGGATCAGCGAGGGCTGCAACCAGAACTGCGCGTTCTGCACGATCCCCAGCATCCGCGGCAAGATGCGCAGCAAGCCGCTCGACCGCATCTGCAACGAGGCCAAGGAACTGCTCAACGACGGGGCGTTCGAGCTGCTCTTGATCGGTCAGGACACGACCAGCTATGGCGACGACATCGGGACCGGGCTTCGCACCGGGAAGCTCAAACCCGCGACGAACAAGGATCTGTACGCCGACTACGGCGGGCTGCCAGCGTTGCTGGGGGCGCTCACCAAGACCATCGACGACCACGGCAGCGGCGGCTGGCTTCGGTTGATGTACGCCTACCCGTCTAATTTCTCCGACCCTATCATCGACGCCTTCGCGGGCCTGGCCAACCGTATGAACGGTCGGCTGCTGCCGTATCTCGATATCCCGCTCCAGCACGCGAGCGACCGCGTGCTCAGCCTGATGCGGCGACACGTCACGCGCGACCAGCAGGCGACCGCGCTTCGCAAGCTCCGCGAGCGCGTGCCGGGGATGTCGATCCGTACCACGTTTATCAGCGGGTTCCCGGGCGAGACCGAGGCCGACCACCGTCAGCTCGTCGAGTTCGTTCAGGAAATGAAGTTCGAGGCTATGGGCGTGTTCGAATACTCGCACGAGGAGGGCACGGTCGCGGGGACGATGGAGAACGACCCGAAGCTGGCGGTGCCCGCCGAGGTCAAGGCACGGCGTCGCAACGAACTGATGGAGGTCCAGCAGAAGATCTGCTTTGAACGAACCGCCGCGTTGGCTGCGCAGTTTGACGAACGGAACCCGACGACGACGGGACATCGGCTTGATGTGATCATCGACGCCCCGCTTCGCGCCGCGGGCCGCAAGACGACGGGCGTGGGCAAGGGTGGCAAGCTGTACCAGGGGCGCACGGCGTTCCAGGCTCCGCAGATCGACGCGGTGACGTTCGTGCAGTCGTCCGATCCGCTCTCGCCGGGCGAACTGGTTCGGTGCGTGGTCGTGGGCAGCGACGGGTACGACTTGGTCGCCAAGCCGGTGGCGGAGCTTGAGAAGCGGGTGGGGCTGAAGATTTTGAAGTGAGCGCGTCGCTCGAATGAGATATCGGTCGAGATGCAGCAGAGAAGTCGTGAGGGGATTTCCAGTCTTGCCGCCCGGCGGACCGATACTCTCTTTTCGATGCTCCGAGCCGGGCACATCATCGCTCTCTGTGTGATCGCGCTGCTGACGGTCGGCGTGGTGATGGTCAATTCGGCGGGCATGACCGTGCCACCAGCGTTTCAACCGACGGCTCAAACAACCGTCCAGTCTGCGGCCCTGACGGCCAGGCAATCTGGCGAGGCTGCAAGCCATGGCTCGCTCTCGCCCTCTGATGGTGTGACCGCTCGCTCGATCATCCTCTCGCGCTCGACGGTCTATATGGCGATGGCGATTGCCGCGATGGGAGTTGGGGCGTTCCTCCCGATTCGTCGGCTGGCCGCCGCTTTCGGGCGGCCTGATGTTCGGGCCGCGGACGGATCGCGAGGCACGTTCGCGGGGCTCATGCCGCTGTTGGTCGGCGTGGTCGGGCTGATCGGCGTCATGGCCTTGGTCTACACGCCGCTCGTCGGCAAAGAGGTCAACGGTTCGCACCGCTGGCTGCGTCTACCGATCCCCGGGCTGGGTGATGCGTTGTCGATGCAGCCCAGCGAGATCGCCAAGTGGGGGATGGTGGGCGTCATGGCGTGGTACTGCGCGACGCGGGCCTTGGTGATGCCTCGGTTTTTCCGCGGGCTCCTGCCGGGGCTCATCGCCGTGGCGGCGGTGGCGGGTTGCGTCATCATCGAGGACCTCGGCACGGGGATCCTGATCCTGACCTCTGCCTGCCTGATCCTGCTGGCCAGCGGCGCTCGAGTGTTGCAGTTCCTGATGTTCGTGCCGGTCGGGCTGGCCGGGTTGGTCGCGGCGGTGCTGCACAGCCCGTACCGAATCGATCGCATCACGGCCTTCCTCGATCCGTACTCCGACCCGAAGAAGACTGGCTATCACATGATCCAGTCCATGCTGGCGGTGGCTGGCGGCGAGGGCGCAGGGCGCGGGCTCGGGCACGGGCAACAGAAGTTCGGCTACTTGCCTGAGGACCAGACCGACTTTCTGTTCGCGATCGTGTGCGAGGAGCTAGGCATCGCCGGGGCCGCGGTCGTGATCGCTCTCTTTGCCGCGCTGATCTGGTGCGGGTATTCCATCATCCGCCGCGAGAGCGAGCCGGTGCTCAAGCTGCTGGCGCTGGGCATCATGTCCACCGTGGGGCTGCAGGCGATCATCAACCTTGTCGTGGTCACCGGGCTGGGGCCCACCAAGGGCATCGCGCTGCCGCTGGTGAGCTCGGGCGGGACGGGGTGGATCCTGACGGCGTTCTCGCTGGGGCTGGTGATCGCGATCGATCGTTCCCGCCCGGCCGAAGAAGTTTCCGACACGATCGATACTCTCGCTCAGTCTCAGGATTCTGACGCGAACTCGAATATTGGCGAGGTCGCGGCGTGAACCGGGCCGATCGCTGCGTGGTTTTCGCGGGGGGCGGCACTGGCGGGCATCTGTACCCCGGGCTGGCGATCGCCGAGCGGTTGAGCGAGATTTTAGCCAAGAACAACGACACGATGCGCTCGGTCTTTGCGTGCTCCGTGCGCCCGCTCGATTCGGAGATTCTGGGGCGGGAGAACGCCGAGTTCCGCACGATCCCGGCCGAGCCTTTCGGGCTCGCGCCGAGAACCTTGGTGAAGTTCGTGCGCACGTGGGGCGGCGCGGTGCGTACGGGTCGGGCGCTGCTGCGTGAACTGCGCGAGCGGCACGGCGAGGTGCTGGTGGTGGCGATGGGCGGGTTCGTGGCCGCGCCGATGGTGCAGGCGGCCCGGGTGGAAGGGTGCGCGGTGACGCTCGTCAATCTCGACGCCACTCCCGGCAAGGCCAACCGATGGATCGCGCGGCACGCGCGGCGGGTCTTCACGGCCGCAGAGGTCGTGGGGGTCGCGTCGGCGAGGAGCTGGATCCATGTTCCGCCGATTGTGCGCCGCACCGCAGTGCCGCCTGGCGACGCGCGCACGTGCCGGGCGATACTGGGGCTTAATCTGGATCGACCGACGCTGTTGGTGACCGGCGCGAGCCAGGGTGCCACGTCGATCAACGATTTTGTGATTTCGCTGGCGCGCGAATCTTCGGAGTTCTTTGCGGCGGGGTGCTGGCAGGTGATCCATCAGGCGGGCGGGAAGGCCGACCTGACGGCGATCGAGAAGAGTTACGCCGAGGCGCGGGTGCCAGCCTTGGTGCGGGCGTTCCTGTCCCCGATGGGCCCGGCCTGGGGTGCGGCGGACCTGGCGATCAGCCGGGCGGGCGCGGGGAGCGTGGCTGAGGCGTGGGCGGCGGGCGTGCCCACGGTTTTCATGCCGTATCCGTATCATCGCGACCAGCACCAGCGTCTGAACGCGTTGCCGCTTGAATCGCGCGGCGCGTGCGTGATCGCGACGGACGCGATCGACGTGGACCAGAACGTGCGCACGATCGGGCCGATTGTGCTGGGGCTGATGCGAAGCGCGAGCGGGCGTGAGGCGATGCGTGCGGCGTTGGCCGGGCTGGGCCCGGCGGACGGGGCGGCGAAGGTCGCGGCGGCGGTCGCGGGCGGCGTTGCCTAGGTTTCCAGGCGTTGAGTCGTGGTGCTCGTTGGCGAGGCTTTGTGATAGACAACGAACGGCGAACATGCGGGCGTGAAAAATTTAAGGAGAAAGTGGTCGAGGAGATCGAGATGAGCGGTTCTTGAGCGTGCGCCGGTTATTATGTCTTTCATGGCGGCGGCCGAACCCACAGCACAGGCTCCGTTGCGTCACCGGTGCATCATCTGGCACTCGTCGTCAACGGAACCGGACCCGGACCTGATCGCGGCGTTAGTGTCGCGGCGGATGCACGTGGTGGCGTGCTCGAACGCGTTTGATGCTCTGGCGCATGTGTGCGCCGCGGCTCGTCATTCGGGCTCGCATGGTGCGCGTGCGGCGACGCCGGCGACGATCCTGGTGCTGATCGACCCTGGGGAATTGCCGGGTGTGGCGAACGTGGTGACGCTGACGGGTCGTTACGCGGCGCGTGCGGCGTGCTGGACTTTCGAGGCCTCGGGGTCGCGTCGGCTCAGGCCGATCGAGCGTGAGGATGTCGAGCAATGGCAGCGTGGGGAGCGCGCCGCATCGGGTTCGAACGGCCTGTCTTTGGACCGACCGTTGGACGGATCGATCGGGTTCGAGCGGGAACCTGCTGCGCGGCAGAGCGGGCGCGGGGAATCCGTGGCATCGGCGGAATCGTCGGGAGACTCGTCGAGCACGAGTCAATCGCCGCGCCTTCGTTTGGCCGGGGAGGGCCCGATATCCTTGTCTGCGAAGGACTTGGAACCGGTTGCGAAAGACAACTTTCATCACACTGGGAAGGTCGGAGGAATTAGGCAACATTTAAGTGACGAAGAGTTGAAGATGTTGCTAGCGATCGACCCGGAGCGCGGGCAGAATTGACGTGGCGTGACAATCCGGCACCATGAGAGACGTTCGATCGGGTGGCCGCTGCGCACGAGACATTGATCACCACGAGTTATCGAGGTGAAGAAGAGATGAGCCGAGGGAATGAACTTCGAAGTTCGTGTGATTTTGGTTGGGCGAACGGGGCTGGACGCCAAGCTTCGGCTTGATCCGACCATCGAGCTGGTGCGCGTAAAGAGCCCGCTCGAAGCGATTGGTGAGTTGTCCGATCCGATCGAGGGGTACTCGCCGAGCCGCGCGATCGTGATGGTGGGCGTGGATATTTATTCTGATGAACCGGCGGCGCAGAGTGGCTCGGAGTCGAGCGCTGATTTCACACTGCGCGGGACGGCGGTGATTGACTTTGCGCGAGCGTTGCGGCTGGTTGATCCGAACGTGAGAATCCTGCGGGTGGTGATGCCGTCGGTGATGGGTGCGAGGTCTTCGTTGTTGGGCGCGACGGCGCAGGTGGGGCCGTCAGAGGCGGGGGTGAGTACGACCTATTATGACGAGGTGATCAACGCCGACCTTCCGGCGGACGCGCTCCGGCAGATCGTGCACCGAACGGTGAGGGGCGTGGAAGCACCAGCGGAGCCCGCGATGCCCGAACCGGTCTCTCAATCATCATCACCGGCAGTACCACCGGCGTCGCCATCGGCATTGTCAATGGAAGCATTGCCCGAGCCGACGCTCGACGCCGCGTTCACACTGGCCGCGGCCGAGGTGTTGCCGCGCGGGGGCTCGGCGGAGCGAGGGCTCGAGATCGGCGACGCGGAGCTGGTGCGGCTGAGCTTGCGCGGCGGCGATCTGCGAGCGTCGGCGCTGCGGATCATTCGTGCGAGGCTTGACGATCCGGGTGCAACGATCTCTGAGAAATCTGAGAGCGTCGGGGCCGCGGGCGGATCAGGGGCGCGGGTTGAGTGTGACGGTGCGGTGTTTGGGTATCTTCTTTCGTCGCGGGCGGACGGCCCGACGCTCGAAGCGCACGCGGGATGGCTTGGCGCGTGGCTTCGGCTTGCAGAGCAGCAGGTGCAGCTGCGTGAGGCGGCGTTCACAGACCCGCTGACGGGGGCGTGGAACCGGCGTTACTTTGACAAGTTCCTGTCGGCCGCGATCGAGCGGGCGCGGACTGGGCGGCAGAGCGTCACGCTGATGCTCTTTGATATTGATAATTTCAAGCAGTACAACGACCGCTTCGGGCACGCGGCCGCGGACGAGGTTCTGGTGGAGACGGTGCGGTTGTTGCGGAGCACGATTCGCCCTTCGGACCGCGTGTGCCGGATCGGTGGGGATGAGTTCGCGGTGATTTTTCACGAGCCGGCGGGGCCTCGGGTGGCGGGGAGCACGCCGCCGTCGTCGGTGTTCTCGATCACGAAGCGTTTTCAGGAGCAGATCAAGAACCAGCGTTTCCCGAAGCTGGGGATCGAGGCTCCAGGGACGCTGACGATCTCGGGCGGGCTGGCGACGTTCCCTTGGGACGGGACGAGCGTGGGGGACCTGTTGCGGCGCGCGGACGAGCTGGCGATGGAGAGCAAGCGGAGTGGGAAGAACGCGATTATGTTTGGGCCGGGGGCGGCGCGGGGCGAGACGGCGGAGTGAGAGCGAACGCAGAGGAAGCAGAGGGATCAGAGAAACGCGGAGTGGATCTTGGTAAGAGGCGAAGAACTGGTTCTGATCGGATTCTTCTCTGGCCGTTTTCTTTTCCGGCGGTTCTTTCTCAGATCGTTTCTCTCTGAGTTTCTCTGCTTCCTTCTGCTTCCTGTGCGCTCACTCGAGATCGGCACGTTAGAACCGAACACTCTTCAAGTGGCGAGGATCTTGTCCATTCTGGCGGCGATGTCTTTGAGTCGGTCGAGCCCGCCGCCGCCGACTTCGGCGGTGGCCCAATGGTCGCCGGTGCTGTAGCCGATCTCGTCGAGAGCTTTCATGGTGGCGGGCCAGCCGTTGTCACCCTCGCCGAGTTCGACTTCGAAGCCTTTCCAGAGGCCTTCGTCGATGCTTTTTTTGCGGCTGAACTCTTTGATGTGGAGCTTGTGCACGCGCGAGCCTAGTACGCGGGCCCATTGCTCGGGCCAGGCGTAGTGAATGATGTTGCCTAGGTCGAGGTGCCAGCAGACCCAAGGGCTTTTGAAGTCGTCGACGTAGCGGGCGGCCTCGAGGGGGCTGAGTAGGAAGTTGTTCCAGACGTTCTCGATGGCGATGCGAACTTTGAGTTCTTCGGCCAGGGGCAATGCTTTGCGGATCTCTGCCTGCGAGAGCGTGTAGGCGGCGTCGTAGGGCATGTCTTTGTTGACGACGGCGGGGACGAGGAGGACGCTTGACGCGCCCCACGCGGCGGCGTCGCGGATGGCTTGCTGGAGAGCTTCTTGGCCTTTGACGCGGACGGCGGGCTCGGGGTTGTTGAGTTGGTACTTCCAGTGGACGCTATCGACGACGCCGTGGATCTTGATGCCGGTGGCGTCGCGGGCTTTGAGGATGTCGTCGGACTTGAGGGAAGTGGGCGAGTCCATCTCGACGCCCTCGAACCCGGCCTCGCGGAGCATGGCGAACTTGTCCTTGATGGTGTCGCCCTCGGCGACCATGCCGATCATGGCGGCCTTGTGAAGGTTTCTGGGGTTGGAGGTAGGGGGGGAGGGAGAAGTAGCGGGAGCGGGAGAGGCAGGTTGAAAACCTGCCCCACGAGAAGGAGCAGGGGAGGCGGTAGAGGAGGGATGCAGGCTGGAACCACTGGCGATCGCGGCGAGGGTTGTGGTGGCGATGAACTCACGGCGTGTGGGCATGGGAAGCTCCTGGGTGAGAGAAGGGCATGGTACACGAGATGAGCAGTGGGCGGGCTGGTTGCGAGGGTCGCGGGTTTGGGCCTAGGGAAACTCTCGCGGCCGGGACGCTGCGGGCGGCACACTCGTCAAGATCGGAGCACGCTGTACCGCCGGGTTGTTCATCGCACGCGGCGGGCTTGAGTGCTTGGGAAGAACCGCCGATCTCGTGCGCGGAACCGGGCTGCGTGTTGCGGGCCGGGCGTCGCGGAACATTTCAAGAGGCGAAGAACCTGTGGATAAGGCGAGTCTCATCGGCGTGCTGATTGGCCTGGGCTGCCTGAGCTTTGTGGCATGGCACGGCTCGCACGGAAACCTGGTGATGTTCTATTCACAGGAAGGCGTGTTCACCGTCATCGGCGGGAGCATCTCGGTTATTTTCATGGCGCTTCCGCTGGACCGCGTGCTGTCGGTGGGCGGGTACATGAAGCGGTTCATGTTTCACAAGGCCAAGAGCCCGACGGACGTGATCCAGATCATCGCCGCCTTGAGCGAGAAGGCTCGGCGCGACGGTATTCTGGCGCTCGAGGCGGAGACATCAAAGATCGAGGACACGTTTCTGTCGGCGGGTTTGAAGATGGCGGTCGACGGGGTGGACCCGATGAACATCGAGAGCACGCTGAGGATGGAATTGCTGGCGATGCAGGACCGGCACAAGTCGGGCAAGAAGTTCTTCGACCTGATCAAGGTGTACGGGCCGGGCTGGGGGCTGGTCGGGACGCTGATCGGGCAGATCGGTATGTTTGGTCAGTTGGCGAGCGGTGACATCGGGGCCATGGGGAACGCTCTGGCGCTGGCGGTGGTGGCGACGATGTACGGGACGATTCTGGCCAACGCGGTGGCCGGGCCGATCGGTGACAAGCTGGCGCTGCGTTCGGGCGAGGAGATCCTGGCTCGCGAGATGATGCTGCAGGGGATCTTGTCGATCCAGGCGGGTGACAACCCGCGGGTGACGCTCGACCGCATGCTGGCGTTTGTTCCGTCGGTCACTCGTGTCAAGGTCAAGCCCGCGGCGTAGTGACTGAGCCTGACTCTTGCGGAGGTTCTCATGTCTGAAGAAGGCCGCGGCGAGCATGAAGAGAAAGGGCACGGCAAGGGCCGCGGCGGCGGTGGGCACGGCAGCGGTCACGGCGGGGCCCCGCACGAGGAGAGCGAGGGCGGCTGCCCGGAGTGGATGGTGTCGTTCGCCGACAACACCGCGCTGATGATGGGTCTGTTCGTGATTCTGCTCGCGATGAACATGGGGCCCAAGGCGACGTCGGTCATGGGCGGCGAGCCCAGCGAGAAGGCGACGAATGCGGCGACCGCGGCGGCGAACAACGACATGCTCGACTTTGTGATCGGGCTGCGCGAATCGTTCCACAACCCGGTGGACATAAACTCGGGGAACCCGCGCGATGCCGGGCTGCGCAAGCGCATGATCGACCGGGCTGGCGAAGAGAACAACGCGGTCAGCCCGAGCGACAACGACAAGAAGGGCGGCGCGGTTCGGCCTACGGACTACAACGACGTTGGCGCGAGTGTTAGCTTTGACGACGGCTCGACGTTGATGACGGGCGTGGCGCGGAACACGATCGTTGATGTCGCGAAGAAGCTCGCGGATTCGCGGTACGTGATCGAGGTGCGCGGGCATTCCAGCCCGTTCGAGACGTTCATGAACGTTGAGAAGGGGCTTGCGCTGTCGTACGAACGAGCGCTGGTGGTGAGCCGCGAGATGGCGACGCAGGGGGTGAAGTGGTCGCAGATCCGGGTGGTCGCGTGCGGCGATAACGAGCGGATCGTGGGGCGGACGTTCGATCGCACGAAGGACTCCGCGAACCAGCGGGTCGAGGTGATCTTGACCAAGGAATTGGTGGCCGCGGACCCCAACAGCAAGGAAGCGGTGAAGGGGAAATAGCGGCTTTGCCTGGATCACGCTCGTCTGAAGGACAGAAAACGAACGCGGAGGTCGCGGAGGGAATCAGAGGAACGCGGGAAGGTCTCATGAAGGGAAGTCTGAACTTCGTGTCTTGACACCGCTTCTTCTCTGAGTTTCTCTGCTTCCCTCTGATCCCTCAGCGTTGACGATCTCTTCTTGTTCACACTGATCGAAACCTACAGCGCCGGCAGGATCGTCCCCCGGCACTCTCCGAAGCCGATTCGGCGGAAGCCTTCGCGCTCGCAGAATGCTTTAAAGATCACGGTGTCGCCGTCGGCGAGAAAGATTCGCTTCTCGCCGCTGGGCAGCTCGATCGGCTTGCGCGGCTTTGGCTTGCCATCGGGGCCGATGCCGTCCCAGGTGAGTTCGAGGAGGCAGCCGCGTGATTCGGGCGTGGGGCCTGAGACCGTGCCCGAGCCGAGCAGGTCGCCGGGCTGGAGGTTGCAGCCGTTGCTGGTGTGGTGCGTGACGAGCTGCGCGAGCGTCCAGTAGAGGTTCTTGAAGCTGCCGCGGCTGAGGCGGATTGGCGAGAGGCCGCGCTTGAGCATGTCGGCGGATTGCAAATAGACTTCGAGCGTGATGTCGTAGCCGCCGGTGCGCTGGTCGTTCTCGTCGAAGAGATAGGGCAGCGGGCGCGGGTCGCTGGCGGGGCGCGGTTCGGCGGGGCAGCGAAAGGGTTCGAGCGCTTCGAGCGTCACGACGAACGGCGAGATGGTCGAGGCGAAGTTTTTGGCGAGGAACGGGCCGAGCGGCTGGTATTCCCACTTCTGCATGTCGCGAGCCGACCAATCGTTGAGGAGGCAGAGCCCGAAGATGTGGTCGCGAGCGTTGGCGATGGAGATAGGTTCGCCGAGCGTGTTGCCCGGGCCGATGAGCGCGCCGATTTCGAGTTCGTAATCGAGGAGCTTGCACGGGCCGAAGGTGGGGCCGGCGCTGGGGTTGTCGTCGGGGGGCGATTGCTGGCCCTTGGGTCGGCGGATGTCGGTGCCGCTGACGACGATGGAGGAAGCCCGGCCGTGGTAGCCGATGGGGACGTGCTTGTAGTTGGGGAGGAGCGGGTTGTCTGGTCGGAACATGGCGCCGACGGTGGAGGCGTGGTGGATGGAGGCGTAGAAGTCGGTGTAGTTGGCAACGAGGAACGGGGCAACGAATCTGGTTTCTGAAATAGAACGGAGTGACTTGCGGCGGAGCCGTCGAACCTGCTGCCCGCCTATTGAATCGTCGCGCAGGAATCTTTGCAAGACTCGACGAGCCTCTCTGACCATATCGGGTTTGCGTGCAAGGACCGACCAATCTGGGCGTTCGAACACTTCTGCCACATCGTTGTACTCGTCCGCATCGAACATGCCCGATTGGAGCAGCATGTTGATATCGAGCACTTGGTCGCCGATCAGCACTCCCTGTGCCTCAAAGTCCAAGTCGTCTTGTTCGTCGTGAGTCAGGAATACGCAAAGAGGGAGATTCTGAATCGGAAAATCTGTGTTCGGATCGTTCGCCGACTCGACCCAGCTTTTGAGATTCGGGTCGTGAGTTTCGTTCAGGCCTGTGTTCATTGCGTGGCTCGCTGAGGTGAGGGAGGGGCGTGGATCGAAGGATATCGTGGCGGGATCCGGGTAGTGTGATTCGGATCATGCTGGGGTTTGAAGACCAAGAGAAGAGCGAAGAGTAGAAATCGGAGAGGCAGGTTGAAAACCTGCTCCACTAGGCGAGATAAGGAAAGACAAGAGAGGCAGGCGAGACGCCCGCCCTACGAGAGGGGGGAGGGCTGAACACTTCGAGCGCTTCGATTTCTTCGAGCTAAAGAACCGGGTTCTCGCGTTGGTGCATTCGCTTCATGGGCCAATTCAGCAGCGCGTCGGTGATGCCCGGGAAGATGACCGAGAGCCCGAGCGCGAGGCGGGTGGGGAGGCTGGTCCAGACTTCGCCGCGTGGTTTTTTCAGGCATTTCACGATCGCGTTGGCGACGCGCTCGGGAGGTTGCATGAAGGATTTGGGAGTGCGCGAGGAGAACTTGGCTTTGCCGCCGCTGCGTTGTTCGAGGACATCCCAGAGTTCGGTGCGTGTGCCGATGGGGTGGACGGTGGAGACGCGGATGCCGGTGCCGTAGAGCTCGTGGCGGAGGGCGCGGCCGAGGTGGTCTTGGGCGGCTTTCGTGGCGGAATATGCGCCGAGGTAGGGGATTCCGATTTTCGAGATGCTGCTGGTGCAGATGAGGACGTGGCCGGTGGTGGTCTTTGGGCTGGCGTGATTTCCTGAGGCGGAGCTTGTGCCGCGCATGGCCGCGAGCGCGGGGCGGATGGTGTTGAGCGTGCCCCAGAAGTTGGTCTCGAAGATCTCGCGGAGTTCGGTTTCGGTGGCGTCGGTGAAGGACTTTTCGAAGCCGTAGCCAGCGTTGGCGAAGACGGAGTAGATGGGACCGAACTCGGCGATGGTGCGCTCGATGAGGCGTGCGCAATGGTCGGGCTTGGTGACGTCGGCCTCGACGGCGATGGCGCGGCCGTTGAGCGCGCGGATTTCGGCGACAACTTGTTCGAGCTTGTCGAGGCGGCGTGCGGCGAGGGCGACGGGCATGCCAGCTTTGGCGCAGGCGATGGCTGTGGCGCGGCCGATGCCGCTGCTGGCTCCGGTGATGGCGATGGGTTTGTTGGTGAGGTCGATGGTCATGAGGGTGTTTGTTCAGGGGTGTGAGGAAGAGGTAGGAAGAGGAGAGACAGGTTGACAACCTGTCCTACTAGGTTGGGTAGGGAAGAGAAAAGAAAGGAGAACGGGAAGAGGAATAGGAAGAGAATAAGGAAGAGGAAGAGAATAAGGAAAAATAAAAGTAGATACAGGGCAGGCGGGACGTCTGCCGCACGAGGTTGGGTAGAGGTTCGGCGGTGAGCGACTTCATCTTGGAGTATTGGCCGTGGGTTGGGTGCGACGTTCCATGATCCAGCGGATTTCGGGGGCTTTGGTGAGCACGGCGAGCGCGATGTAGACACTCGCGCCGAGCGTGCACGCGACGGCGAGGTTGGTCGCGTCGTGCTTCCAGCCGGTGCCGCCGGGCATGAAGCGGAGGGCGGCCCACACGCTGGTGCCCATCAGGGTTGTGATGAGGATGAGGCGTAGCACGCCGAGCACGGCCGCACGCTCGATGACGCTGACGTTGAACTTGGCGCGGCAGACGACGGCGAGGACCACGCACTGCACGGTGGCGGCGATGCTGGTGGACCACGCGAGCCCGGCCTCGCGGAGCCACCAGATGAGCGTGATGTTGAGCAGGAAGTTGAGCCCGACCGTGGCGACGGCGATCTTCATGGGCGTCATGGTGTCGCCGCGGGCGTAGAAGGTGCGCGTGAAGACGTGGTTGAGGGAGTAGGCCCAGATGCCGGGCGCGAAGCCGGCGAGCACGAGCGCGGCGTGGCCGACTTCTTCGGCGGTCATACCGCGGCCGCCGAAGCGAAAGAGCACGCCCATGGCCTGATCGCGTACGAGGACAAGCCCGACGCTGGCGGGGAGACCGATGAAGAGCGAGAGGCGGACAGCGCGGCGGAGGGTGGAGGCGAATCGGTCGGGCTCGTTGGCGAAGCGCGCGAGCATGGGGAAAACGGCGGTGGCGACGGCGATTCCGAAGACGCCGAGGGGGAACTGGTAGAGGCGTGAGGCCGCGGTGAGCAAGACCGTTGAGCCGTCGTTGAGCGGGTAGGGCTGGCCGAGGACGGTGGGTCCGAGCCAGATGGATGCGCTGGCGATGAGAGTGTCCATGAGCGTGTTGATCTGGAGCGTGCCTAGGCCGAGGAGGACGGGGACCATTCGTTTGAACATGGCGCGGACGCGTGGCGCGGCGTCTTGGAACGCGCGGGTCCACTTGACGTGAGGTTTGAGAAGCCACGCGAACCAGAGGGCTTGGGTGAGCCCGGAGAGGACGGTTGCGATGCCGAGCGCGTACGCGGTGCCTCGCCCGCCGGTGGTGTCGTGGAGGAGGTGCCACGCGCCGGTGGCGATGATGAAGCCGTTGAGGATGAGCGGGCCGGAGGATGCGGCGGCGAACTTGCCGTGGACTTGCAGCATGCCACCAAGGATGGCGGTTGCGCAGATGAAGGGCATGAAGGGGAACATGAGCATGACGAGCGTGAGCATGAGCTCGCGCTCGGGATTGGGGGGCGAGAGCCAGAGGGCGAGGAGCAGGGCGAGTTCGGCGACAACCGTGATCGCGCCGGTGATGAGGAGCATGAGCGCGACGGTGAGTGAGGCGAAGCGTTGCGCGGCGGCGGGGTCGGACTTGTCGGTTGCGGCGTAATCAGGGAGGAACGCGGCGGAGAGGGCGCCCTCACCGAAGAGGCGGCGGAAGGTGTTTGGAACAGTGAAACCAGCGAGGAACGCCGAGCCGATGGCCGTGGCGCCGAAGACATGGATGAGCATCACGTCGCGGATGAGCCCGCCGAGGCGTGAGAGGAGGGTCATGCCTGATACGGCGCGCACAGCCCCGGCGAGCGCGGCGTGTTGGGGCGTGTTGGGTGGCGTGCTCGGGGTCGCGGTCGATGTCGAGTTGGTCTTGCCTGTTGCGGCCGTACCGCTGTCGGTCATCTAAACACCACGAAGAACAGTGCCCAGTTGGCGACGAGCACGGGCAGCAGGATCATGAGGGCGAGGCCGAGGTATCCGAAGAAGGACGGCATTTTGACGAGCGAGGCCTCGGCGATGGCCTTGACCATGAAGTTGGGCCCGTTGCCGATGTAGGTCATCGCTCCGAAGAAGACAGCGGCGGAGGAGATGGCGCGGAGGTCTAGGACGTGCTCGTGGGTCTGGAGCCAGACTCGGATTGCGGAGGGCGTGATCTCGGTGTCGCCGAAGGCGATCTGCAGGAAGTTGAGGTAGGTCGGCGCGTTGTCGAGGATCGCGCTGAGCGCGCCGGTGGCGAAGTAGAAGGTGGTGGGAGAGTTCACGCCGAGCTTTGATCCGTTGGCGGCGAGAAACCCAAGCGCGGGGACCATCGTGAGGAAGATGCCGAGGAAAAGCAGCCCGACTTCCTTGACGGGGAAGAACGAGAACTGGTTGGCGTCGAGGATGGCGCGGGGCGCGAGTATGAAAGCGAAGGTCGCGACCGCGAGCTGGAAGGTTGCGCCGAGCGGGTAACCTTGCAGCGCGGGCAGCGTGGCGGCGAGGCTCTTGACGATCGGGTCGATGAACACCCCGAAGACCATGAGCGCGAGGCAGGCGATGCCAACGCCTCCGCGGATTGAGAAGCCGAAGCGGGCGTGCCCTGAGGTGGGCGTGGTTTGGCTGCGCGGGTCGTTGTCGCTGTCGCGCGAGCCCTGCGTTGACGAGGGATGTTGGCCGAACTCGCGTTTCTCTTTCTTGGCGATCGATCGGTCGATCGCGTAAAAGATCACCAGCAGCAGCCCGACGACGAAGGCCCACTCGCCCGCGAGGTTCTGCACGGGCCACGCGAACGGCACGCCCTTGAGATAACCGAGATAGAGCGGCGGATCGCCGATGGGAGTGAGCGCGCCGCCGCAGTTGCTGACGATGAAGATGAAGAGGACGACGTGGATCGGTCGGAGCCGGCCTTGGTTGATGCGGAGGAACGGGCGGATGAGGAGCATCGATGCGCCGGTGGTGCCGACGAGGTTGGCAAGGAGAGCCCCGAAGAGAAGAAGTGCGGTGTTCAGCCCTGGTGTGGCGCGGCCTCGGAGTTCGATGAGGATCGTGCCCGACACCACGAACAGACCGCCGACGAGGGCGATGAAGGAGTAGTACTCGATGACGGCGTGGAGCATCGAGTATTGCCCATAGGTCAGGCCGTGGTTGAAGTCGGGGAGGTTGAACGCGTTGAGGTAGTAACCTGTGACAATTCCGCCGAGGAAGAACGAGATGTCGGGGAAATGGTGATGCCAGAAGTGCATGTTCACGAACGGCATGAGCGCGATGCAGCCGAGCAGGAGCGCGAAGGGGATGCAGAGGATCAGCGAGATTCGGGGCTTCTGCGGCTGAGGAGAAGCCGCTGGTTGCGATGTCGGATCGGCGGGCACGGCCTGTTCGGCGGGGATCGGCGCAGGAGCGGTGGGCGTTGCCGCGGGTGCCGAGTTGTTCGCGGCGGCGTACTCCGGGGGCAGGATCTTGGTCAGCGCAAAGCCCAGCCCGAGCCCGACTACTAGCGCGACGATCCAGACGATCGGTCCCTCGAAGCGATGATGTTTCATGTGGGCTGCTCCGAAAAAGTGTTGGCTTGTAAAGTGCGAGTGCGGTACAGAAATCTTCGAAGAGTTAGCGCGACGAGCGTGACGCCGAGCACGCCGCAGGTGTTGGCACCAAAGTCATCGAGTGCGGCCGCGCGGCGGATGAACGGGATCGCCTGCAGTCCCTCGTCGATGCCAGCGTAGATGACCGAGAGAAGCTGTGAGGCGAGGATGTTCCGTAGGCTGAGCATCGGCCCGAAGGGCTCGGCGCCGATGCACATCGCGGTCCACAGTCCGAAGAGAACGAGGTGCATCACAAGGTCTGGCCGCCCGGGCATGGGGATCGTAAACGCTGGCCAGTGCGTGCCGACGAACATGAATCCCGCGTAGCAGCCGAAGAGGAACACTCGTACCGAGCGCGGCGGGAGCCAGAACTTCACGCCTGTGCCCCGGGGGTGTTGGAGGCGCTCGCGGCCGATATGCGAGGAGTTGAGGTCACGACGGGCTTGGTGACAACATCAAGCGGTGTCGCATCGGTGATCGGCCTGCCTGCGGAAGAGCTGGCGCTCGAACTTGCGGAGGCGGCGCTTCCGATGCCGATACGGGCCAGCATGGCGTCCCATTCCTTGAGGAGAACATCGGCCAGCTTCGCGTAGTCCTCTGCGCCCGACGCGGTGGGTGCGTAGTCAAAGATGGTCTGCCCGAAACTGGGGCATTCGGCGAGCTTGATGTTGCGTCGGATGGCGGGCCTGAAGACCCGGGCGAAGCGCCACGGGACGTCTTGTGTGCGTGCTTGTTCGAAGAACGAGTCTAGATCGCCGACCACTTCTTTGGTGTGCGTTGCGGACGAGTCATGCACGCACAGCACCACGCCGGCGACCTTGAGCCGAGGGTTGGCGCTCTGGCTGATGAGCGCCACGGTTTCCAAAAGTTTTCCCACGCCTTGGAGCGCCAGGAAGTGAGCCTGCATGGGCATGAGCACTTCGCGTGCGGCGGTGAGGGCGTTGAGGGTCAGCAGTCCCAGCGATGGCGGGCAATCGATCAGCACGTACTCGAAGCGATCGCCGAACTTGGCGAGTGCTCGTTCGAGCCTCCGCTGCCGCTCGGGCTCGCCAGCGAGTTCCGCTTCTGCCGCGGCCAAGTCGGTCTGGCTGGGGATGATGGACAGGTTTTTGGAGACCTCCCGCACGAGGGGCGCGGGGTCGCGGTCGGGGTCCATGAGGAGGTCGTAGACCGAGGCGTCGACGCTGGCCGGATCAACTCCCAGGTGGAGCGAGGCGTGAGCCTGGGGGTCGAGATCGACGATGAGTGTGGAGCGTCCGGCCCGCGCGAACGCGGCCGCGAGGGTCACGGTGGTGGTGGTTTTTCCGACGCCGCCCTTCTGGTTCATAATGGCGATGAGGCGGACGGGTCGTGGGCCGGCTGGGGGCATGAACGAGTGTACCCGGCCGATGCTCGCCGTAGAGGTTTGGGTGGCGGGAATGGCCCGGACCGCTTAATGCCCGCCGTGCGGTGCCGGTTTGTGAGCGGGCGTTGCGTGGGAGGGCGCTTGGACCTTGTGCTCGGCCTTCTTACCGGTTTTGGCGCTGGGGTCGGGCTGGTGGGTCGATTCGCTCGCGGTGCGGTGGGATGCCTCGGGCTCATCGTGCTTTGCCGGGGCTGACTCGTGAGCGTGGGCTTTTTCGTCGTGCGCCGCGGTGGTGCCGCCGTGCAATTCGACCGGTGGAGTTGCTGGCGCGGGGACCGGGGCTTTGTAGAGGAAAATCGTGTAGAACCACGCGAGCGCGGCCAGGTTCAGCGTCCAGAGCCCGACGATCCCGATGACGTCGCGCACGACCTTGGGCTTGGAACGCAGCGGGATGGACAGGAGCCCGAGTCCTTGGATGACGAGGGGAGCGAGCGAGGCGGCCGCGGATTTCGTGACGGCGGTGAGTTGCCGAGATTTGACCTTCACGACCGAAGGCTTGAGGGCGGCGGGCGTTGGCGAAGAGATGGCTGGGGCCGTCGGGCTCGCGCTGGCGGTGCCCGGCGATGAAGCGTTCGCGGCGGCGGGCTGAGCAAGGGCAGCGCTCGAGGCGGCGGTTGGTTTGGGCGAGGCCGACGCCGATGGCGCCGCGGGCATGGTGCTAGCGGGCGATGGCGTCGTTGGTTGATCCACGGTCGCGGGCTTCGAGGGCGTGGGGGCGACGCTCGCGGTTGACTCTGTGGCGGTGGGCTCGGGATCGGGGGCGGCCCCGGTCGCGTCGGCGGCCAGCAGGGTTTCCGTCAAGGCCGCGAGGTCGGCGTCGAGAGATTCGATGTTGTTGGCGGTGCTCTCGGCCGCAGGCACGTCCACGATCGCGGCGGCGAGGGCTGGCGCAAGAATGGGCTTGGGAGTGGCGCGTGCTGCAACGGGCGCATCGAGCGCTGGCGCGGGCGTCGCGGCTGCGGGAGCATCTCCGGTCGCCGCGTCAAGCGAGGCCTCGGACTTGGCTACTGCGCCCAACAGGTCGTTGAGCTTTTCTTCGAGCGCGGTCGGCGCGGTCGGTGAGGCTTGGGTGGTTTCCGCAGAGATCGCTGGAGCGTCCGTTGGTGATTCAATCTCCCGTGTCGCGGTGGTGCTCGGCGGATTCACCGCAACGGCGGCGGGCGGGGAATCAGGCTCGGCATCCGTCGCTGGTTGGGCCAACGCGGCGAGGTTCATCGCTGGTTCTGGCGTTGCGTCTGGAAGTGCTGCTGTTGCTGGTGCTGTTGTTGGTGCTGTTGTTGGTGCTGTTGCTGGCGATGTCGCTGGCGATGCTTCGGGTGCGGGCTGACTCTCGATCGGTGCTGGTGTTCTGTCGGCAACTTCCGGCGTTGCTTCGGGCGCGGGCGCGAGATCTTGAAGAGCAGGATCTTGAGAGGGTTCTAGATCGGTCTCAACCGCCTCGACCACGCTGGGCGTTGCGGCGTTTGGCTGAACCTCGGCCTCGACCTGGTCAAAGAGCGCGGCTAGGTCCGACGTGTCGAGCACGTTCTCCACCGTGGTCGCGGCGACGGGTGGCGCTGTTCTCGTGTTGGCGGCGTCGTGCGATGCTGCCGGTGTGGGCAAGGCTGGCTCGACCACTCCCGTCGCCTCGCGCGCCGCGGACTCCGCCTGAGCTATTTTCTCGGCTGTTGCGGCGTCGATCGACGAAGATTCCGCGAGAGCCTCGGCCGCGCGCTCGCGAGCCAGCTCGGCGTTGGCGAGCGATGTTTCAGCGTCGTGCGCGATATTCTCGCTGTTGGGTTTGGAGTTGGTCTGGTTGGGCATCTCGGAGCGAACCTGCGGCGAAGAGGCATCCGGGCCTCACGCGGCTCGTACGTCTCCATCGGCCGTCCGCGAGCGTGGCTGAAACGCTCTCGGACCACCGATACTCTTTGCGGTCGGTTCACGCGCCAGATAAGGGACTTCACCTCGAAACTCGTGGGGCTCGTGCCGGTATTTCCCCTCGTCTTTGCGTGATTCGGGCTCTCGCGATCGCGATCCTGCCAGAAAGTCTCTCGCTCAATGGCTCGTCACCACGTGTTTCTCGGTCCTGAAACTCTCGCCACCGACGTGATCGTCGGCCACGAGCTCGTCGTGCGCGGCGATGAGGCCCAGCACGCGGCGCGCGTCAAACGCACCGAGCCCGGCGAGCGTGTAGACATCCTCAACGGCCTGGGCCTGCTCGCGTCGGGGACCGTGACGCAAACCCGCAAGGACCGACGCAGCGGGGAATGGGAGCTCGTGCTGGCCATCGATGCGGTGACGCAGCTGCCGCCCGAGCGCCTCGCGCTCGCGGTGCTCACTCCCGCGCCGAAGGGCTCGCGACTTGAAGACATGGTGGACCAGCTCTCGCAGGTTGGGGCCGCGTCGTGGTCGCCGCTGTTCACGGAGCGCACGGTGGTCGAACCGCGGAGTGGGAAGCTCGAGCGGCTTGAGCGGACCGCGATGGAGTCTGCGAAGCAGTGCGGGCGAGCGTGGGCGATCACGTTGGGACAGGGCCGCCAGCTTCGTGACGTGCCGCTAGGCCCTTCCGTGATCGTCGCCGATGCTTCCGGCACGCCGTATGTTGCGCGACCGGAGCACGCGGGATCGATCACGCTGCTTGTCGGCCCCGAGGGCGGCTGGTCGCCCAACGAGCTGGCTCAGCTTCGGCAACGCGGTTGTGTCGTCGCCAGCTTCGGCGTGCACGTCATGCGGATTGAAACCGCTGCCTCGATCGCCGCGAGTATTGTTCTGCACACGGTCCGCAACCGGTCGAACGCTCCCCACCTTGCCTCGGAGAAACGATGATGAAGAACGTCTCAGCCCGTTGGATGTTCGCGCTCGTGTCGGTGCTGATTATTTCGGCCTGGACCTCTGCCGATTTGAAGTTTGCCAATGCGGCCCCGGTTCGGTCGGTCGTTCCGCAGAATGCTGCGCGGCTCGCCGAGCCCGAGCACGCCGCGAAGGCCGCCGCGATTTCCGATAAAGCCGCCGCGTTTCTTCGCGCCCAGCAAGACCCAACCACCGGCGGCTGGTCGGTGAACCCTCAGGCCCCGGCCTATCCCGCGATCACCGCCTTGGCGCTCATCGGGCTGGCGATGGACCCCACCATCGATCAGACTCAGCCGCCGACCGATCTCGCGATCGTCAACGCCGTGAAGTTTCTTATGAAGTACCGCCAGCCCGACGGCGGGATCTACGACCGTGTGCTCCCCAGCTACAACACCGCGATTTGCCTGAGCGCCCTGAGCCGCATCAACACGCCCGAGGCCAAGTCCGCCGTCAAGGCCGGGGTCGAGTTTCTCAAGGGGTTGCAGTTTGGCGAGGGTGCGGTGGCCTATACCGGTCTGGGTGAGTCTGCGGTTGCGGTCACCAAGGACCACCCGTTCTACGGCGGGTGGGGCTACGGCAAGCACGGCCGACCCGACCTCTCTAACACCGCCTGGGCCTTGGACGCGTTGCACGACTGCGGCGTGGATTCCAGCGACCCCGCTTTCCAGCGGGCTCTTGTCTTTCTGGGCCGTACGCAGATGGTCGGCACCCTGAACGACCAGCCCTACGCCAAGGGCTCGACCCAGGGCGGGTTCATTTACGCTACCAGCGTGAACAAGGACAACGTCGGCGTCGGGCAGAGCATGGCCCCCGAGTTTGAAGAGACCCTCGATGACGGCACCAAGGTCAGCCGCCTGCGAGCTTATGGCTCGATGACGTACGCAGGTTTCAAGAGCTATATCTATGCTCAGCTTGCCAAGGACGACCCGCGTGTGCGGGCGGCGGTCGGGTGGATGAGTCGGAACTACACGCTGTCCGAGAACCCCGGCTTGGGAAAAAACGGTTTGTATTATTACTACGTCACCTTCGCCAAGGCTTTGGCGGCGAACGGACAGCCGATGATCGACGTACAGAATTCAGATGGAACCACCGTGCGGCGTGAGTGGGCCAAGGACCTGACCGAACGCTTCGCGGAGTTGCAGAGGCCGGATGGTTCGTTTGAGAAAATGGACGAGCGATGGATGGAAGATAACGCGGTGCTGACGACGGCGTACTCGCTGGTGGCGCTACGGCACGCGGGCCGATAGGGTGGAACGAAAAGAGCGGAACGAAAAGAGTGGGGATCGGTAGAAGGCGGTCGCGGGATACGATGCTCTGACTCGTGCCTCGAGCGTGTATGAAACTTGCCGACACTCGCGGTCGGTCGGAGGTGGCGGTTGAAAACTGGTTCAGTGCTGTTTGGTGCGACGGTCGCGGTGGTCTTCGGCGGCGTGATGCTCGGCACCGGCGCGGTGCTGAGCCGGCCCGGCGGGGACGACTTCCGGTTCTTCGACCCGCTCATCGAGATCAAGCACATCTTGGGCAAGCAGTACGTCAGCCTCCCCAAGGACCAGGACCTGCAGACCGGCGCGATCAACGGCATGCTCGAGGTGCTTAACGACCCGTACACCGTGTACGTGCCCCCGGCCGAGAAGACCTCGTTCAACAAGGACCTCACGGGCGAGTACGTCGGTATCGGCGCGTCGGTGCAGGTCATCGACGGCTGGCTGACGATCATCAGCCCGCTGGAAGATTCGCCGTCGTTCAAGGTCGGGCTGATGGCCGACGACAAGGTTGTCGAGATCGAGGGCAAGACGACGTTCAAGATGACCGTGGACGACTGCATCGCGCTGCTGATGGGCGACCCCGGCACCACCGTCCACCTCACCATCGAGCGCAAGGGCGTGAAGATCCCCTTCGAGATCGTGCGCAACCGGATCAAGACGAAGTCCGTGAAGGGCTTCCATCGCGACGAGTCCGACGCCAACAAGTGGCTTTACGTCATAGACTCGGCGCGGCAGATTGCGTACCTCCGCCTCACGCAGTTCACGCCAGCGTGTTCGGACGAGCTGGCGCGGGCGCTTGAATCTATCGGCGCGTCCGAGGGCAAGGTCAAGGGTCTGGTGCTCGACCTCCGCGGCAACCCCGGCGGGTTGCTCAACGAATCCATCAAGATCGCGGACCTGTTCTTGAAGTCGGGCACGATCGTGACCACCAAGGGCCGGGCTTTCAAGGACGAGGTCGCCACCGCCAAGTCTGAAGGCACGCTCCCGGATTTCCCCATCGCGGTCATCGTCAACGGGCAGAGCGCCTCGGCCAGCGAGGTTCTTTCGGGCGCACTCGTCGAGAACGACCGCTGCATCATGGTCGGCACGCGCAGCTTCGGCAAAGGCTTGGTCCAGAGTGTCCACCAGCTGAGCAGCGGGCAGGGCGAGCTGAAGGTGACGGAGCAGAAGTACTATTTGCCCAGCGGCCGCAGCATCCAGCGGGCCGACGACTCTACCGAATGGGGCGTCGATCCCACTGAAGGCTATTTCGTCTCGATGACCGACGAGGAAACGTTGGCCATGCTCAAGGCACGGCGTGAGGAAGAGATCATGCGGCCCGCCGGGCTGCACAACGACGGCGAGCCGAAGTGGTCCGACTCCAAGTGGATCGTTGAGCACCTCAAGGACAAGCAACTCGCGGCCGCCATCGAAGCCCTGCAAGCGAAGGTGGACACCGGCGAATGGAAGAAGACGGGCGAGCCTGGGGCGGGCGCTCGCACCATCGTCAGCGGCGAGCTCCAACGACTGCGGCAAGCTCGCGAGCGACTCGCCCGCGAGTTGATCCGCATCGAGAAGCGTGAGTCCACGCTCGAAGAGGGCGGCGCAGAGGTCAAGATCAACCCCGAGGATTTCTGGTCCGACACTCTCGACCTCACCGGCGGCAAGCTTCAGGTCTTCGACAAGGACGGCAAGGTCGTCTCCGAACTTCGAATCACCGGCAACAACCTCGAGCGCTGGTTGATCGACGCCGACGTCAAGAAGATCGACGGCCTCGCCGAACCGGGCGCGGTGATCCCGAAGTAGAGATCGATCCGGGCTACGCAGGTCGGTTCTCCGAGCCGAATCTTCCTCTTGGATATCTCGAATCTCTTGCTCGCCACGCCGAGAAAACTCTTGACCACGGACCCGCGCAATCTGCGTTGAAACCCAGCTCATCCTCGGCATCGAGACCAGTTGCGACGAGACCGCCGCCGCCGTTGTGCTGGGCGGCACGCGCGTCTTGTCCTCCGTCGTTGCCTCGCAGAACGAACTGCACGCCGAGTACGGGGGCGTCGTCCCCGAGCTCGCCAGCCGTGCCCACGTGGAACGGATCCTGCCCGTCGTCCGCCGCGCCATCGCCGACGCTGGCGTCAAACTCGCGGACCTCCAAGCCGTTGCTGTAGGGCACCGCCCGGGGCTGATCGGGTCGCTGGTTGTCGGCGTCTCGGCCGCCAAGTCTCTCGCGTGGTCGCTGGGCATCTCGTTGATCGGCGTCGATCACGTCCGCGCGCATCTCTACGCGGGCGCGCTGCACGACGCGTCACTCAGCGAGCCTCACCCGCACGCGTGGGACGAAACCTTCGCGTTCCCGGCCCTCGGGCTCGTCGTCAGCGGCGGGCACACCTCTCTCTATCGTGTCGATTCCTGGACCGCGCTCACCCGCCTAGGCGCGACCATCGACGACGCCATGGGCGAGGCCTTCGACAAGGCTGCGGCCATACTCGGCATCTCGTTCCCCGGCGGGCCCAACCTCGACCGTCTCGCGCGCACGCCGGGGGCCAACGACCGGGCTCATGACTTCCCCGTCAGCCGTCTCGCCCCGGGCTCGCTTGATTTTTCTTTCTCGGGTCTGAAGACCGCGATGCTCTACGCCGTGCGCGGCGTGCCGCTCAAGGGCGGCGTCTTCGAGCGCGATCACACGGCCCTGAATGAGGGACAACGCGCCGACCTCGCCTCGTCGTTCCAACGGGCGGCCGTCCGCGCGGCGATCCTCAAGCTCGAGCGAGCGCTCGAACTCTTGCGCGCTCAGAGCGAAGCGACGAACGGAACGCGAGGATCGCAGCCCGTGAGAACCCTGCTGGTCGGTGGCGGCGTCACCGCGAACTCTCGGCTGCGCTCCGAACTCACGGCCTTCGCCGCTCGCGAGAATCTCCGTCTCCGCTTGCCAGCCATTGCTTATTGCGTGGACAATGCCGCCATGATCGCGGGGCTGGGATTTCAGCAGCTGGCCATCGGAGACGTCGCGGACTTGCGCCTGAGCGCCGTCCCGACCACCGCGTGCTGAATCTGAATCTCCATCCCGCACGTCTGGCTGAGAACGAGCTGCTCGCGTCCTGCTCGCTCAGCAAGGGCCGCGCTGGCGGGCCGGGCGGCCAGCACCGGAACAAGGTCGAGACCAAGGTGACGATCGAGCACGAGCCAACCGGCATCATCGCGCAGGCTTCCGAACGGCGCAGCGCGGTCGAGAACCGCTCCGTCGCGCTCTTTCGCCTTCGCCTGCTGCTCGCGACGAAGATCCGCTGCCCCGTCCTCATCGGCGAGTGCCGCTCCGCGCTCTGGCTCTCGCGCACCAGCGGCGGCAAGATCGCCTGCAACCCCGAGCACGTCGATTTTCCCACCATGCTGGCTGAGGCGATGGACATGCTGGCGTCGGCGCACCAAGACCCGCGCAAGGCCGCCGTGCGGCTGGGCTGTTCGGCGAGCCAGCTCACCAAGCTGATCAAAGACCACCCGCCCGCCTTTGAACGCTGGAACCACGACCGCGTTGAGCTGGGCGAGCACCCGATGCGGTGAAGCGAGGTCACGCGCTCATCGCGACACGGATTGCGAGGCGGTTTGATTCTGAGCACCCGAGGGGTCGGCCTGAGTCGATGAAAGTGGCGTCGAGTTGCTCGGCGTAACACACGATGGCGCCGCGCCTGGAGCTGATTCGAGAGCTTGCTGATTGGGCAGCCCGAGCTCGTGGCGGATCGCACCATCCAGATCGCTCTGCAAGAACTCAAACCCGCTCGACCGCAGCCGATCGGGCACCACCCGCGCCCCGCCCAGCAGCACCGATCGTCCCATCTCGCCAAAGAGCGCCCCGACCACCCCAGCTGGCAGCGGAAGCACCGTCGGCCTCTTGACCACACGCCCCAGCGCCGCAACAAAGTCCGCGTTGCGCGCGCTGTGCGGCGCGACGATGTTCACGGGCCCGCTGAGGCTCTCGCTGAACAGGCAATGGTGGATCGCGCCGATCGCGTCGTCCAAACCGATCCACGGCATAAACTGCCGGCCGTCGCCGATCCGCCCGCCGAGCCCGAGCTTGAAGGGCATTAGCAACTTTGCCAGCACGCCGCCGCCCGGGCCCAGCACCACACCGATGCGAAGATTTACGACCCGTATCCCCGCGTCAACCGCAGGCCTGGTTGCGTCTTCCCAGCGTGCGCAGAGGTCCGCGAGAAAGCCCTCGCCGCGCGTGCTCGTTTCGTTCATCGCTTCATCGTGCCGATCGCCGTAGATCCCCACCGCCGACGCGCACAGCAGGACGCGCGGCCTGCGTTTCAAGGACGCGAGCGTCCGGCACAGCAGGGCCGTGCTCTCTACCCGGCTGCGCACCAACTCGTCCTTGATCCGGGGCGTCCACCGGCTGTCCGCGATCCCGCGCCCGCCGAGGTGGATGAACGCGTCCGCCTCGTCGATTGCTGACCCTTCGAGCTGGCCGCGTGACGGATCCCAGGCCGAGCTGTGGAGCCTCAAGGAGCCGAGCGAACCGTTTGAGGAGTTTGGCCGGCGCAGAAGCTCGACGCGATGCCCGCCGGTCGTGAGGAACGGCACCAGCGACGAGCCTAGGAACCCGCTTGCGCCGCTCACGATGATCCGCTGCCGAGGCCGATGCGTGAAGGTCGAGTGCCGCGCCAGGTCGTTACGCGTTCGCTCGTGCCGGACCGCGAACATGCGGGTGAGCATGGACGTGATGAATCGCCCACCGAGCGACTGGCCGACGCGGCTCATCGGCAGCCTGTAGCGAACATCGTCTTCGAGCAGGCACATCTCGGGCCGACCCTGCGAGTCGGGCAGGCAGCGGTGGGTGTGCTGCCAGAACGCGAAAGGCCCGCGGGCTTGAGTGTCGGTGAACTCGCGCCCCTCGTCGTAGCCGCTGTGATGCGCTTCCCAAGGTATCCAGAGCGGGCCCTTGCGGACTTCGAAGACGAGCGTGCCACCGTCGCGGATCCCGCCGCTGGCGTGCCGGACGCGCATGGTTTCCCAAGGCGGGGCGAGCCGCTGAAACGCCCCGGGCCTCTCGTGCCACGCGAAGAGTTCGCGAGCCGGGCAGGGAACCTTGGACCGCCATACAAAGCGGTGAACAGTATGGTCAAGATCGGCTGGCAAAGAGCCCTCCCGGCCCACCTCTTCGTCTGGAGGATAGGTGCTGGATTCTTTTCACCATGTCAACACACAGAGAAATTCCAGTTTTTCATGCCGTGTCTCGACTCATGCTTGAGTTGGCGTGAACCTTGGTCTTCATTTTTTCTGACCCGTGTTAATCTCGCCGCCGCCATAGTCGACGCCCTTGATCCCTCCGCGTGTATAGGAGAACCAACCGAAGGTTAAGTCGGTCCCGCTGGGGTTGCGTGCCTGGGCTTGCCAGGCGGTGCTGCCGGATTGGATCGGCGTATAGGTGATGAGGCTGGGGCCGCCCGTCTTATCGTTGGGATTCCACCCGAGGTTGGAGTCGCCGACCTTTCTGATGCTCACGGAGGCGTCAAAGAACGCCAGCGGTTGCTTTACGTCTTCGTACGCCCAGTACGTCGAGCCGCGAACGTTGTGCCGCTGCTCGTGGTCGTAGAGCAACACTTTCTGGCCTGGGAACGCCACGTCCGCGAGCTTGCGATTGCCCAGCAGTGCGGGCTTGTTGTTCTTGTCAGTGGTGTAATAGGAGCTGGTTCCCGAGCTCTGATCTTGGTGGATAATGTCCGACCGATCAAAGGAGGCGACCACATGGATATAGCTGGACGAATACGGCCAGCGCTTGTAACCCTGGGACAGATTGATTGCCGGGTACGGGTTGAGCCCGTCGACGTTCTTGGCGTTGGCTTGCCAGTACGCGCGGTTTTTATCTTCCGGGCAGATGACAAGTTGGTCGGGGAGCTTGGCGTTGAGATAGTCCTGCAGCACAAGGTGAGTGTAGAAAATGTGGGGGATCCAGCCGCCGATCTTGGGAAAGTCAGCTGCCGTGCGATCGCCTCGACGACGGATGATGTCCACCGCTTGGAGGGCGGCCGCGGCCGTGTCGTCTCCTGCGTTGGCTCCATTGATGTCAGGTTGCTGAGATTGCTGTTTCCCAGCTCTCCAGGTGAACGCGTAAATCCGGTCCTGATAGTCCGCCGAGTAGGTGCCGGTCGACTTGCCGAACTGGCTCATGTTGTTCATGCACTTGATCGTGCGAGCGGTTCTGCGAGCCTGCCCGATGGCAGGGAGCAGGATGCCGATGAGCAACGCGATGATCGCAATGACCACCAAGAGCTCGATCAGCGTGAACGCTCGGAATGCGCAAAACCGACGGCAAATCAAAGTCCTCATCCGAACCTCCCTCATCAAAGAATATCTCACCATCGGTCGTCTGCAGACGCCTTGAATACAAGCCCGGACCAATCGCGGAAAGACTTTGCACTGATCTAGGCAGCGGAATCGCCACCTTTCATGCTCAACAGCGTACCACAAACTTGGAGGGCGTACAGCTCAATCGAAGTAGATTATGAATAAAAGTTCGTAAAAAATTAGGAATATGATCGATCGCCGATCGTTGAACTGTGGACGACGCAGGCCGATGCGGCGATCTAGTTATTTTGATCGAGACCTGATCGAGACCGCTTTATACGCGAGCAACCTCTTCGTGTACGATCCGCTCATGCTCAACTCGTCGTGTGCTCCTCGACCGATCTTGACCTCGTTGACCGATCAGACGTTCGGCGTGCTGCTCGAATCCATCGCTGCAAAGACCCCGGCCCCGGGCGGCGGGGCGGTTGCCTCCGCCGTGGGCGCTCTGGGCTCCGCGCTGGCGGGGATGGTTGTGTCATACTCGGTCGGAAAGAAATCGCTGGCGGCTCACGAGCTGGCTCTGCGGCAGGCCGCGCAGCAACTCAGCATCGCTCGCTCGCTCTTGCTCCGCCTGGCCGACGAGGACGCGCAGGCGTACGGCGCGGTGAACGAGTTGTCTCGTCTGCCCGAGACTGACGCGCGTCGGACGGCGGAGCTCTCGACCGCGTTGCGGGCGGCCGTGGACGTCCCGCTGGCGACCATCGCCGCGTGTGTTGACCTCTTACGGCTCATGGAGTCTCTCACCACCATTACCAACCGGCAGTTGCGGAGCGACCTGGCGATCGCCGCGGTGCTGACCGAGGCGGCCGCCCGATCCTCACGCTGGAACGTCGCGGTCAACGCCGGGTTCTTGCCTTCAGATGCGGACCGGTTGGCGGCGATTCAGGACTCAGGCCGAATGGTGGCCGAATGCGTGGGCCGGGCCGCGGCGGTGGAGGCCGGGTGCGGCGAGCACGGCTCAGATCGCTGATCGAGAGCGCCGTACAGGCGGGTCGAGCATTGGGTTTCGAATTGGTGGCACGGATGGTTGCTACAGGAAAAATGAGCGGCCCGATCAGCGTTTGTCAACGGCACGATGAGCCGACGATTGCACGAAAGCTTGGTGCCACTCTCCGACACATCGAGGCGCAACCGATTAGTTCCCCAGACAGGCGATGCGAGCTTGAACCGATCTCACGAACGGGCTGAAGGCCAGCTCGAGGTTCGGCTCGGAGTATTGCCCCTTCGCAGCAAAGGCCGACGGAGCCAAGAGGAAGCAGCCAGCATCGTAAAGCCGATCGCGGACAAGCTTTTGGATGAAAAGCTCGTATCGGCGTCGGTACGAAGAATCGACGAACTCAGGGAACACCTTGAAGTGTGGCTCGCTCACGCGAACCGGGGAGGCGGACGCGTCGCAATCATCGAGCAGCATGAAATATCCGAGCCACGGGCGGGGGGACGGTTTGAAAGCCCCTTCTCGGTACGACGCCCAAAGGTCGGTCGCGCTCCCGATCGCCTCCTCGGTGCGGTTATTGAAGTTATTCCCGAACGAAGGGCCGGTTTGCGACTTGAACTCCATCGCGGCGATCAGGTGGCCTTCGTGGATGACCACCAGGTCCCACTTTTTCTCTGAGCGGAACCAACCAGGGAGTTCCAGTTTGCGTTCGAAGTGAATTGATTCCGATGGACATTTGGCTTGAATGAGGGCATCATGCAAGATGCTCACAAAGCCATTCATCTGTCTACCGCCCGTGACGGCCGCTCTACCGCCGACATCTCGCGGCCTGGCGTTTCCTTGAGAGTTTGACTGTTCAGAGCGAGTGCGCCAGAAGTGCTGTACTGCCTTGGCGATGAGGACGCTTTGTTCAGCCAATGCCGCACCCGCGCAACGATGTCTCGACACGGAAGTACAGATCGGACTCGACGGTTTCCATGCGTTTTCGTGCCATCTCGAAGTACTTCGGGTCAACTTCGACCCCGATGCTGTTGCGACCCCACCGGGCCGCGGCAAGGTTTGTCGTGGCCGACCCCATGAACGGATCGAACACGGTATCTCCCACAAACGAGAACATCCGCACGATCCGTTCGGCGAACGTCAGCGGGTATGGGGCGGGATGCTTCAATGTTGAAGCGCCGGTGAGGTCGGACCAGATCTGCTGAAACCATACGGAGTAGTCCGCCGCGGAAATGATGCTAAGCAGGCGTTCTTGCTTGCTCGGGCTCCGATAGCCACCGGGCTTTCTCTGCATGAGGACGAACTCAATATCGTTCTTGATGACTGCGTTCGGTTCGTACGGTTTCCCTAAGAACCCAGCGCCGCCGCCTTGAACCTCATAATTTGCGTTCGAGATTTTGTGCCAGATGATGGGCGCGAGGTTGTCGAACCCGATGCTCTTGCAGTGTTCCTGTATGGTCGCGTGCAAGGGCACCACGGTGTGACGCCCGTTGTTTTTTCGGCGCGAGAGGCAGACGTCTCCCACGTTAATAACCACTCGGCCGCCCGGGACTAGGGCTCGAAAACACTGCTCCCAGATTCGGTCTAGATCGCTGATGAACTCGTCGTAGTCCGTCACATGCCCGAGCTGGTTCGGGTGTTCGTTGTACCGCTTGAGCGTCCAATACGGCGGCGAAGTCACCACAAGATGGACCGAGTTTTCTGCAAGCAGCGATGAAACGCGAGCATCACCAAGAACGAGTTCGTGCTTTGTCGGCAGCTGCTGGACAACCGTCTCAACTCGCCGAAGAAAAGCCCGATCCTTGGCCAACTTCGGGATCAATTCATCAAGAGTGGAATCGCTCCCAAGTTCCGCCAACAAACTTTGAGGTGTGTCGGGCGATGATTGAAGTCTCTGGGCGGAACTCATAGTGCGACCGTAGGAGTTTGTTCAAGGCTATTCTGGCGGGTTTTTTGCTTGAGAACATTTCAGCTCGACTCGCCGCGCAGGTCTGCCTCTCCAAAAAGCCTGAACTCTTTCTTTCTTAACAACTGCCCCGCCAGCGTCAGGTCGTCCACCGCCAGCGCGATCGTGGGCGTTCCGTTGGGCCTGATCATCAGGGGGTAGGCGAACTGGATCGACAGCTCGGCCCCCAGCAGACACACGCACAGGCTCGACAGCGTGTGGCCTTTGGACAGCTCCACCACCAACACGTCGCGCTCGGAGAACGGCAGGCCTTGGTCCTTGAGAAGCTTGCGGGCGGACTGAGCGTTGTCGGTAACAAGGCGGACGACGGCGTGATCGCTGGCCTCGTGGACGCTGAGGGCGCAGATCTGAGCACCCGAGCCGTCGAACGCCTCGGCTAGGTCTAGCAGCTTGCCGACTTTGTTGACAAGAAAAACACTGAACTGCGAGACGGTGGGGGTGGCGTACCCCTGCGTGGTCCCCAGCGGCATCGCGGCTTGGCTCATCGAACGTTCCCTCGTTGCGCCGTCGCTGACCACTCCGCGCACCACTTCGCGCACCACTACCGATCGCACCGGCCCACCACCGTGGGCCTCGCACGCGAGCAGGTCAACAATAGACTACCGCACGCACCGGGAAGTTCGCAACCGCCCCGCCGCGTTGAGCCACCGGAAAGCCAGCCTGACTCAAAGAAGCCAGCCCTTAGACTGAGAAGCTGGACCCGCACCCGCACGACGCGGTGGCGTTGGGGTTGTTGAACACGAACCCCCGGCCCATGATCTCGTCCTTAAAATCGATCGTTACGCCGTTGAGATACAGCAGGCTCTTGGGGTCGCAGATGACCTTGATGCCGTGGAGCTCGAAGACCTCGTCATGGTCCTTCTGAGACTCGGTCAGGTCCAGCAGATAGCTGAACCCCGAGCACCCTCCGCCCTTGACCCCGACTCGCAGCCGCACCTTCTCAGCGTCGAGTTCTTGCTGCTGGATAATGGTTCGGATCTCGCGTGCCGCGGTCTCGCTGAGTTGGACAGACATGGCAGCCTCCTGGGTTTGGGTCATAGTCAATTGTACGCCTTCCGGGGGTGAGGGGCTGTGAGGAGCTGTGATGAGGTTTGATGAGGTTTGACGAGGGTTAGTGGGAGGCCGACGCGGCGGCGGTCGTTTCGGTCACGCCGTTCTTGGACTTATAGTCGGCGATGGCCGCGCGGATCGCGTCCTCGGCCAATACCGAGCAGTGGATCTTCACCGGCGGCAGGCTGAGCTCTTCGACGAGCTGCGTGTTCTTGATCGCCAGCCCTTCGTCGAGCGTCTTGCCCTTGAGCCATTCGGTGGCGAGCGAGGACGAGGCGATCGCGGACCCGCAGCCGAAGCACTTGAACTTGGCGTCCTCGATGGTGCCGGTCTTCTCGTTGACCTTGATCTGGAGCTGCATGACGTCGCCGCACTCGGGCGCGCCGACGAGCCCGACGCCGACGTCGGTGCGGGCCTTCATCTCGGCTTGGGTGCCGAAGTTACCGACGTTGCGGGGGTTCTCGTAGTGATCGATGATCTTTGGGCCGTAAGCCATGGTCGGGGTCTCCATCGTCTCAAGCGGCTTCGCCTAGGACGTCAAGAAAAAGGTGAACTTCATTGGGGTCGCCATTCACGTCAGCCGAACCGAGGGCCGAATCGAGCTGACGCTGGATGCTTCGCATTACGTCGTCGATCTGGCTGGCTCGATGTCCCGCCAAGTTCTTTGCGGTGACAAGGATCTCGCATCTGTACGAGGTCCAATCGGTGCGGTCTGAGTGATATTCAAGGCCGAGCTTTCGTACGTCTTCGCTTCGCTGCCAAACTCGGAGAAGCGCTTCAACGACCTTTGGATCGATCTTTGGGTTAGGCATTGAACAACCTCCGCGCGTTGTTGACGACCTGACCGGCCAATCGTAGGGCTTCTTTGCAGGCGGCGCGATCGACTGAGATTTCTGGGCAATAGTCCGCGATCAAACGGTGCTGTCGGCATCGTTCGAGGCCGAGCCTCAATGTTTGATCGTGCTGCCTTTGGATGCCGCCCTGATTTGTCGCGGCCTCAAAGAGGGTGCCCGGCAATTTTTCGTGGGTCCAAGTGCGGTATTCGACGCGAGGAATCTGGCCGTAGTGCAGGCAAATGGCGTGGGCCGCGGCAAAGGCGGCGTAATAGGCGCGATTGATTGCCGATCGTTCCATATCAGGTGCCAGGGAAAGAGAATGTGCGGCTTGCATGTTGCCCATCGAGACCCTCATCCACAGTTCGACAATCTCAATCATACAAACTTTCGAAGCGAGTGGGCACATCGATTCGGATTCGCTAGTGATGCGCCCACTCAACCTTGGAAAGATCAATGCCCTCTTTGTGCATGTCATAGAGCGGGCTGAGCGTCCGCAGTTTCTTCACGTTCTTCACGATCGACTCGATCGCGTGATCCACCTGTGCCTCGGTTGACCACCTTCCCAAGCTCAGCCTCAGCGAGCTGTGAGCCAGCTCATCGCCGACTCCCAAGCTCTTGAGCACGTAGCTTGGTTCCAGGCTCGCGCTCGTGCAGGCCGAACCTGACGAGCAGGCCACTTCCTTCACCGCCATCATCAGGCTCTCGCCCTCGACGAACCCGAACGAGATGTTCGTGATGTGGGGCAAGCGTTTCTCGAGGTGCCCGTTGATCGCGGTCACGTCAAGCTGCGACGTGATCGTGTCTTCCATCTTCTTCCGCAGCTTTCCCAGCCGGATCGCCTCGTCGCCCATCTCGCTCAGGGCCAGCTCCGCCGCCTTGCCCAGGCCGACGATCCCTGTCACGTTGAGCGTCCCCGACCGGAACCCGCGCTCCTGTCCGCCGCCGTCAACCAGCGACGAGAGACGGATGCGCGGCTTGCGACGGCGGACGAACAACGCCCCCACGCCCTTGGGGCCGTACATCTTGTGAGCGCTCAGGCTCAGCAGGTCAATGTTGTCCTTCTCGACGTTTGTCGGCATTTTCCCGGCCCACTGCGTCGCGTCGGTATGAAACACGATCTCACGCTCGTGGCACAACGCGCCGATCTGCGGCACCTCGTTGATCGTCCCGATCTCGTTGTTGGCCCACATGATCGTCACCAAGATCGTGTCAGGCCGCAGCACAGCCTTGACCATCTCGGCGGTGATCACGCCGTCGGGCGGCGGCGTCAGGAATGTCACATCGAACCCCTCCTTCTGCAACCGCTTGCAGGGGTCCAAGACGGCCTTGTGCTCGTGCAGCGCCGTGATGATGTGCCCACGCGGCTGACCGGAACCGGCGGCCGCCTTCTCGTACATGATCGCCGCGCCGCGGATCGCCAAATTGTTGGACTCTGTCGAGCCCGACGTGAAGACAATCTCTTTCTCGTTTGCGCCCAGCAACGCCGCGACCTGCTCGCGGGCGGTGTCCACCCCGGCCTCGGACTGCCAGCCGAAGCTGTGGTTCCGGCTGCCCGGGTTACCAAATTTTTCCGTGAAGTACGGCATCATCGCCTCGACCACCCGCGGGTCGCAGGCTGTCGTGGCGGCGTGGTCCATGTAGATCGGGAACTTGAGAGAAGCGCCGTTGGTCGAGTTGTTCATGTCTTGGCTCCATCCGTGCCGGGCTTCTCGGTGAGATCGCCCGCACACAGCAAAGGTCTCGTTTCTGGAATCATTCCAGTATAGGACCGCGCGTACAATAAACAGACTTAAAGCGACTGGTTCTCAATTGGATACGCATTTTGTGGTTCAGATTCACTCTGCTCGGACTTTGTTTGGAAAAATCGACGAGCTGAACCATCCGACCCGTCCCCGGCATCGTATTCAGGCAGAGACGCACGCTCGCCGATGCTGGTTCGTCCAGACGCGAAACCTGGCGAGCTTGGTCCTGTAAGGAGTTCTGTGTTATGAAGGTTTCTGTGATCGTTGCTCTGTTTGTCGTTGGCGCGGTGATCGCCGCCGCCACCGTGTTCGCCGCCCAGTCACCCGCTTGGCGGTTCTTCCAATCTCAACCCCAGAAGGACACCATGTCGCTCATCAAGACCGCCAAGAACCCCAAGGCCGACGCCAAGGCCGGGCCCGCGTACTCTCGCTCCGCGTACGACATCACGCACCTCAGCCAAGCCAAGATCGACGAGCTGGCCAAGAAGCTCAAGCCGGAAGAGGCCAAGGTCATTCTTCGCAAGGGCACCGAGCCGCCCTTCTGCGGCAACCTCTATGACAACCACAAAGACGGCGCGTACGTCTGCAAGCTCTGCGGGCTGCCGTTGTTTCGCTCCGACGACAAGTTCGAGTCAGGCACCGGCTGGCCGAGCTTCTTCCAGCCCTTTGATCGCGACCACGTCGCCTATATCAGCGACTCGACGCTGGGCATGGCCCGCACCGAGATCCTGTGCGCCCGCTGCGACGCGCACCTCGGTCACGTCTTTGACGACGGCCCCAAGCCCACCAGCCTGCGCTACTGCCTGAACTCGGTCTCGCTCGACTTTGTCGAGAAGAACGCGACGGGCACCATCGACTTCCTCGAAGCTTCGCGCCCCGTCGAGACCGCCTCGGCCTACTTCGGCGGAGGCTGCTTCTGGGGCACCGAAGACCGTCTTCAGCAAGTCCCCGGCGTGGTGGACGTCGTCAGCGGCTACCAAGGCGGCACGGTCAAGAACCCGACCTACAAGCAGGTCTGCAACGGCGACACCAACCACGCCGAAGTAGTCCGCATCGTCTTCGACCCCAAGCGCGTTACCTATCTCGAACTTCTCGCGTGGTTCTTCAAAATCCACGACCCAACCCAGCTTAACCGCCAAGGCCCGGACTACGGCACGCAGTACCGCTCGGCCGTCTTCGCCGACGGCGACGAGCAGTACGCTCAGGCCAAGACGTTCATTGAAGAGATCCAGAAGAGCGAGCGTTTCAAGAATCGCAAGATCGTGACCCAACTCGCCAAGGTCGCCGACGCTGGCCCCTTCTACGCGGCGGAAGATTACCACCAGGACTACCACGAGAAGCACGGTGGCAGCTGCGCACTCCCCGCAGAGTAAGAACTCCTGCGCCACCGGTTCCAGTTCTGCATGTTCACCTGTTCACTCGGACGCGCGGCGTAAATGCCTCGCGTCTGCTTCCCGGAGGTCGGCGCGTGGCCTGAAGGCCGCGACGCCGGACCAACCGTCCTCAACTCACCTCACCCGCTAGGATTCTCGATGAACAACTCGCTTGCCATCGTGGCCGCTCTGGCCCTCGCCGCTTCGTTCGCCGCCGCTCAGACCGACCAGCCAGCCGACCAGCCAGCTGGCCAACCCGACGCCGCCGGCACTGCGGCCCAGCCCGCCCCGGAGCTTTCGATCAAGCCTCTTCTCGCCGTTGGAGACAAGGCCCCGGCTCTTTTGATCGAGAAGTGGGTCAAGGGCGAGCCCGTCACGGGGTTTGAAAAGGGCAAGGTCTACGTGGTCGAGTTCTGGGCCACCTGGTGTGGGCCGTGCATCAAGTCGATGCCGCACCTCACCGAGCTTCAGAGGACGTACAAGGATCGCGGGCTCACGATCATCGGCGTGACCAGCGCCGACCGTTCCAACACCTTGGCCGCGGTTGAGAAGATGGTCGCCGAGAAGGGCGACCTGATTGGTTACACCGTGGCGTGGGACACCGAGCGCAAGACCAGCGAGGCCTTCATGCTGGCGGCGAACCAGAACGGCATCCCGTGCTCCTTCGTAGTGAACCAGGAAGGCATCGTCTCGTACATCGGGCACCCGATGCTGCTCGACGAGGTGATCCCGCGCGTGCTCGAGGGCAAGTGGGACGCCAAGGCCGACCCCGCCAAGCTCGAAACCGCGATGGGCAAGCTCGAGGAGATCTTCGGCACCGCCGACACCGACCCCAAGGGCGCGCTGAAGGCGTATCTCGCGCTCGAGACTGAGCACCCGGCGATGCTCAAGGACATGCAGGCCGCGAAGCTTTCGCTGCTGGTGAAGGCGGGCGAGTTTGATTCCGCGATTAAGTCCTTCGACGCCATCTTCGCCAAGGCCAGCAAGGACAAAGAAGGCAACGAGCTCGCCGGTCTGGCGATGATGCTCGGCGACAAGACGATCAACCCCGACAAGAAGATGGCCGATCAGGCGCTCAAGGCCGCTCAGGAAGCCATCAAGATCAGCGGCGACACCGACGTGCAGGCTCTTATCGCCATGGCGTTTGCGCACAAGATCGCCGGGCAGAAGGATCTGGCGATCGAGTTCGCCACCAAGGCTGATGGCATCGCTGAGGGCGGGTACAAGCAGTTCACCCAGTACCAGCTCGAACAGATCAAGGCCGACTGACCTTTGACGGACCAAGCGAATCGTTCTCTGGACGAAGATTCAACAAATTGATCACTCGAAAAGCGAAAAGCGAAAAGCGGTGTGCGAAGGCACACCGCTTTTTTCGATGACGAAGCGCGTCAGTTTCGAGTCGCTCACTCTCCGGGCAAGGTCACCGTTGTTTCGATCCTCTGCCCGGCGCGGACCACGCTCAGCCGCAGCGTGTCCCCGCCTTTCCGTGCTCGGATCGCGTCGCGAAGCGCGTCGGCCGTCGCCCAGTCCTTGCCGTCGATGCTCGTGACGACGTCCCACTTCTTGAGCCCCGCCCGGTCGGCCGCGGAGTTGGTCCAGACGTCGGTCACCACGCACGCTCGCGAAGGGTCCACCCCGGCCTGCGCCGCGGTCGCGGGCGCCACGTCGGCTAGGTTCACGCCGATCGCCCGGGCGCGGCGACTGCTCGATGAGGACGACCACGAGCCTTCGCCGCTCTCCCTGTCCACCGCAACGATGATGCAGCCGCTCAGAGAAGTTGCTGCGATCGCCGAAAACGCTGTGATTAGAACGGCACGATTGAATCGATTCATCGAGATGAGTCCTCAAAGAGTGGCCGACGGCCGGTCGGTCGCGGATGATCGCGCGGTTTGTCCGCACTAAGTTCGGAAATCATACCGGCTTCTTTTACCGTGGTTGCCGGGCCGTGCGTTTGGATCTCGCAAACCTGATCGAACATCTGATCCCGGGCTTCACTCGTACCCTTGTCAGGAGATCGAGCCTGTGACTGACCAGAAACCCGAGATCGTCTTCTACGACGGCGACTGCGCGCTGTGCCACGGCGCGGTGAAGTTCATCCTTCCTCGCGACCGCCACGCCCGGTTCGCCTTCGCGCCGATCGGGGGCGAGGCCTACTCCCGACTCCTCGCCAGTTCGCTCGTCGATCTGCCCGACAGCATCATCGTGCTCCGGAGCGACGGCTCGATCCTGGCCCGCTCGGCCGCGGCGTTGCACATCCTGCGCTACCTCGGGCACGGTTGGCGGATTCTCGCGTCGGTCGCGCGTGCGATTCCCAGGCCTCTTCGAGATTGGCTCTACGACCGCGTCGCCAAGGTTCGGCGTCGCTTGTTCAGCAAGCCAGCAGGAGCCTGCCCGCTGGTCTCGCCGGAGTTGCGCAGACGGCTTCTTGTCTGATTCTGGTACATTGACGACAGAGAACGTTCCTGGGCTGAGTCGCCAAGTCTGCGTCGCCCGATAAACCACGATGATCTCACCGGAGCCGATCACGAACGAGCCCCCCTCTAACGCCGACTTCCAGCACAAGTTCCTGTCGGAACTATTGCTGTCGCGCGTCGTCGAGCTGGCCGCGGCGGCGTCCGCGGCCCTGCTTCGCGCCGACCCGCGGCTCGCCCAGCGCTATCACCCGGTCGCCCTCGCCAAATGGGCCGAGCACTACCACGCTCGCATCGTCGATCTTTCCGCGTCGATCTCAGCCGGTCGTCCCTCGCTCTTCGCCAACCAGGTCATCTGGGCCAAGGCCGCGTTCGCCGCGCGAGCCGTGCCGATCGAGGACCTTCGCATAAGCCTCACCACACTCGGCGCCGTCCTGCGTTTCGAGGTTATTCCAGAGGACGCCACGGTGATCACGTTCTTCATCGGAGAAGCGATCGCGCACCTCGATTCTCATCTTGTCGAGCCGCCTTCAAGGCTGAGCACCGCGAGCTTGCACGGTCGGACCGGCGCGAACTATTTGCTGGCGATCCTCGAAGGCGATCGAAGGCGTGCGGCCCAGGTTGTTCTTGACGCGGTCCGCGATGGTGTCCGCGTGCGCGACGCCTACACCGAGATCCTCATGCCCGTGCAGCAGGAGATCGGGCGCATGTGGCACGCCGATGAACTCAACATCGCGGAGGAGCACTTCGCCACCACCACCACGCAGTCCGTGATGTCGCGGCTTCTGGGAATGATCGAGCCGGAACCGCCGACCGGCCGGACGGTGGTCTCCGCGGCCGTGGCGGGAAACACGCACGAGATCGGCGTGCGCGTGGTCGCGGATTTTTTCGAGATGGCGGGGTGGCGCAGCGTCTATCTTGGTGCCGATGTCCCCGGCGAGGACCTTGTTCACGCGTGCCGAGATTTCAACGCCGACGTGCTCGCCCTGTCGGCCACGCTTCCTGCGCACCTGCGTCAGGTCGAGCACACGCTCGCACTTCTGCGAAGTTCGCTCGAACCCTCTCCCAAGGTCATCGTTGGCGGCCCAGCGTTCGGCGGGTGCGCGGGGCTCTGGCACGAGCTGGGCGCTGACGGCTGCGCCGCCTCCGCCGACGAGGCGGTCGCGCTGGGCAACCTCCTCGCACCCCCGATCCTGCCGAGGTGAATCAACGCCGGAGCGTGAGCGAGTAAACACGTACCTGCCCGCGTGAGACAATCAGCCTCATCTCGCAGTGAGCCTCGATCTCCGCGATTTCGGCCGCCTGAAGCGCTGACCAATTCAGATCGTCGATGTAAAAGCACAGAGACTCCGGGTCCTCTGCCATCACCTCGTCAACGCGTAGCTCCGCACCGGGGAACTCCTTTAGCCAAACTACCTTGCCCGTTCCGAGATAGAAACGCAACGGGTGCATCGGCGAGCCCGAGATCAGCATCGGCTCTCCCGCAGCGACGTCAACTGAATTCGCTGCCAATCCAGTTCTCAGCGCTTGGGTCGGTCCCGCCGTGAGCAGCCTCGTTTCCCGAATCGCCGCCGCGATCTCGCGCCAGTGCGGGTTTGGGTTCATGACCGTGGCGCGGTCGCGGTACACGGTCTGCATCAGCACGCTCCCCGCTGCCTGAAAGAGCACCAGGAAGCTCAACACGACAACGCGCATCCACCGCGCGGAGAAGTTCATGAACCCCGCGCTCAAGACGAGCATGAGCGGGCACAACATCACCACGACGTTCCGAGGCTGATAAATGTACCGCTCAGGCCCGGGGCTGATAGCCTGAATAACTTCGGACACGATCCAGATCAGCGGGATTGGCAGCGCGAACGCCAGCACCACCGGAACCCCCGCGCGATCACGCCACAACCGACGGCAACCACACACGATCATGAATCCCACCGGGAGCGCCAGCGCGAACGAGAGATAGCCTCGCTGCACCTCGCCGGGAAAGATCGTGTCTCCTACCAAGAGCTTGCCGTTCACTACGCGCACCGCTTCGTACGCGCTCATCGGCTGCAGGTAGTTGCGCCACACGTCCGCGATGTTCAAGGCCTTGAACACAACCAGCGGCGCGATCAGCACCACCACCACCGCGGCCGCCGACCGAGCCGACCAGGGTCCCTTGAATGAAGGTTCCCCGCGATGAGGCACGAGCGCGATCACAAACGCCGGGACCACCGCCAAGGCCGTCACAAAGTCCGTCCAGATCGCGGCCGTCGAAGCGAGCACCGCCAGCAGCCACGACCAGCTCGTCGGTTTCCGCGTCAATCGATCGACCGCGATCAACGCGAGGACCGACGTGGCGATCACGAACATCGTGTTCTTGGCTTCGCCGCTGTACCACACATGAACCGGCGACACCGCGAGCAGACCAGCGACCGACCAGCCGACCTCGCGACCAAACCGCCCTCCTGCCCACACCGCCAGCGCCGCGAGCGAACTCATGCCCGCGACCAACGAGGGCACGCGGATGCTGACCTCGGAATCACCCAAGACGGTGGTCCAGCCGAACATGAACGCGTTGTACAACGGGTTGTGAACGTCGTGGCCGAGGATCCGCCACAGGCTCTCGGCGTTGAGGTGCGCTTTCGTACGGCAATACTCGTCGTACCAGACGCTCTCGGTCATCTGAGGCCAGCGCAGCGCCAACGCCCCGACCGCCAGCAGCCCGGCGCCCAGCCACGACCGCCACCCCGGCACATGATCCGCCTTGCGATCAGCACGCCCGCCCCTCATCGTTCTCAGCCTACTTGAAGGATCGTCCCTGAGCAATGAATTGAAAGCACCAGCTGGTCCATCACAGCCCCGAGATACGGTGTCCCAAAGTCGTCGGACGCCTCGTCCCAAAATCTTCGGACGCCATATTCTTCAACCTTGCGCGGCTGCCCAGCACATTCTCGATCTCTCAACCAGCTCTGGCCCCTGATCGCAATCCTCGCGTGCCTGCTCGGCGGCTGCGGGACCACGGCGCCCTTGGCCGATCACACTTTGGACCCCAAGCTCGCCAGCATTCACACCGCGCTGGAGAACGTGGTCCGAGCCTGCCGAGAGGATCAGAATCAGGACTGGTACAGCGGCTGGACAGGCAACATGTGGGTCAACTTCCGCAAGGGCCCCGCCCGCGGCCTGTGCTATCACTGGCAATCGTCGGTCTATGAAGGTGTCTTGCCCGTCGTTCACGATGTCGGCTGGGAGGCCGGGGGGATGGTCATCAACGGGGACACCTATCTCGAACACCACGTCGTGCTCGTCTTCGATCCCACGCGAATTCACTACGACGAGATCTTGGAGACCCAGGCGCCGCGACCCGTTTACGTCTTGGACGCCTGGAGGCGCGGCGAGCCGGACATCTTCACGCTCGACGACTGGCTGGGCCACAACACCGAGATCGCCAAGACCGCGGCCTTGGAAACGCCCACTCCCGTCGCGGAGTTGGAGATCAACCGCGCGACCAGCGCGCCCGGCACCGACAGTCAGCCGTGACAGCGGGCGCGGACACCCAGTCGGCAAAGAAACCGCTCGGACCACGCCGCCTCAGTCCTCGCTGTCCTCAAAGAACTTGTTCGCGTCCGCCTCGGTGAGGTCCAGCTCCAGCACTTCGTCGGCCATCGCCAGCTCGGCCTCGGTCGGCGGATCAACCTCAAGCACTCGCTGTCCGACGGCGTCTTCCGCGAACAGCTCGGCCGCCGACGCCGAATCCACCGCCCCAAGCTCGGGCGCGAAGCCCTCGCCGTCGCGGCCCTTCTCTTCACGCCGACGCTCGCGGATCACGAGTCGGATCGGCACTTCCGTAAACGGCGACTCCTCGCGCAGCCGGTTGAGCAAGAACCGCTGATAGTTGGCCGCGAAGTGCTCGGGCTTGTTCACCACCATCACGATCGTCGGCGGGCACACGCTCGTCTGGGCCACGTACAGCATCCGCGTGCGCGTCCCCAGCTTGTTGGGCGGCGGACGCTTCTCGATGATCCCGCTCATCAGCCGGTTCAGCTTACCCGTCGTCACGCGCGTGGAAGACTGCGTGTGCAGGTCGAACGCAAGGTTGATCGTCTCGTGAACGTTCAGCCCCGACTCGCCCGACATGAACGCGATCGGTGCGTACCAGAGCCCGCGAAGTTCCTTGCGGATGTATTCCTCGTAATCTGTCGTCGTGATCCGCTTGCCCTTCACGCCGACCTGGCCCTCGGCTAGGTCCCACTTGTTCACGACGATGATGACGGGCTTGTACGCCTTCTGCGCCAGCATCGCCACCTGCTCGTCAACCTGGCTGATCTTCGTCGTCGCGTCGATCAGCAGCAGGACCACGTCGGCGCGATCGACCGACAGCTTCAAGCGATCAAACGCGTACCACTCGACCTGGTTCTCGAACGCCTTTTTCTTGCGAAGGCCGGCCGTATCGATTGCTACCAGCGTCTTGCCGTCAAGCTCGAACCGCACGTCCACCGCGTCGCGCGTGGTCCCCGCGATCTCCGACACGATCATCCGCGGCTCGCCCGCCAGCGTGTTCACCAGCGTGCTCTTGCCCGCGTTCCGCTTGCCGATGATCGCGAACTTCAGGTCCGGCCGAGGCCCGGAGTCGTCCGACTTCTCGGGCTGAGGCACAATCTCGTAGAGCCGATCGAACAGCTCGCGCCGGAAATAATTGTTCTTGGCCGAAACCATCAGCGGCGCACCAAAGCCCAGAGCCGAAAACTCGTGCGCGTGCGGCTCCCACCTCGGCCCGTCCACCTTGGTCGCGATCACGCGGATCTCGGGCGGCTTGCGGTCGTTCACGGGCTTGGCACCCTTGGGCCCCAGCCGACGCTCGCGCAACAGCCGCGCGATCTCCTCGTCCTGCGGCGTGATCCCCGCCTGCGCGTCGATCGCCAGCAGAACCAAATCCGCCCCAGCCACCGCTTCGCCGATCTGGAACTCGATGCTCTCGGTCAGCTTGTGCAGGTCCTCGCCGATGTCGTTGAATCGCTCGCCCTCGGCCACATACACGCCAAAGCCGCCCGTGTCCATGAACTCGATCGCGCGCAGCGGGCCACGCCCGTCGGGTGATTCCAGGTTCACGATCGCCGACACCCGGTCGCGCGTCACGCCCGGCGTCGGGTCCACGATCGAAACCTTGGCGCGGGCGAGCATATTGATGAGAGAACTTTTGCCGACGTTGGGTCGGCCGACTATTGCGACACGAGGTAAGGGCATTGTCGAAGATCATACGCAGGGTCTGGAAAAAAGCCGGAAAGCTCGGAGATTCCGGCGCTTCAACACCGCTCTTTGAGCACGATCGTCGAACAGCGAAAGGACTTTGTTAGGTTTATCTCGCCAGGTTTTCAAAGATCAAAGCACTTCTGATTCTCGCGCCAGCCTCGCGCGCGCTGGTCCCAGAACCCGCTCTCTCACGCGTGCGCGGTAAGGTGTGAACGATTCTCACCAAGCCGACCGTCGCACGCGGAGATCAGCCATGGCCAAGAAGATGACCAAGAACACGACCAAGAAGACGACCAAAAAAACTGTCAAGAAAACCACTAAAAAAACTAGCACAAAGACCCCCAAAGAACCCGCAAAGAAGCTCGGGAAAAACGCTGGCATCAAGCTCGCGGCGAAGAAGCGCGCAGCGACCAAGCCGACCAAGCGCAGCACCAAGTCAATCTCCGCCGCCGACGCCAAGGCCTCGGGCACCACGCCAGCCGCCGTCAAGGAAATGCGCGCGCTCGAGACCGCCCGCCGCGCCACTCGCCAGCAGGTCGAGAAGGACCGCCAAGACCGCATCGCCGCTTTCCGAACCTCACTCGCATCCAAGCAGAAAAAACGCCCGCCCGGGGTCATGGCCCTCACCGCCAAGGGCGAGCCGCGCATTCTCGCCGAGGGCGACTCGTGGTTCGACTACCCCATCCCATTCTCTGGCGGCGGCGTGATTGACCACCTCAAACGAATCTCCGGCGCCGACATCCTCAATCTCGCCAAGGCTGGCGACGAGGTGCGCAACATGATGGGCGTCAAGCAACGCAAACGCATCGAAGAACTCCTCGGCGACAAGACGCTGAACTTTGACGTGTTCCTCTTCAGCGGCGGCGGCAACGACATCGCTGGCGACCAGTGCTGTCTTTGGCTGAACCCCGCCAGCTCCACCGCCTCGGCCTCGGACGCGATCAACACCAGCCGCTTCAAAGTCGCGCTCGACCTCGTCGAAGTCGGCTACCGCGACCTCATCGCCATCCGCGACCGCCTCGCGCCCAACTGCGTCATCGTCGGCCACGGCTACGACACGCCTCAGCCCAGCAAGGTCGGCGTCTGCGGCCTAGGCCCGTGGCTCAAGCCATCCATGGACTACCGCGGCTGGACCATCCCCAGCGACCAATTCACCATCGCCAAGCAGATGCTCGGCGAGTTCGCCCTGATGGTCAAACGCCTCTCCGAAACAACCAACAAGTTTGTCTACGTTCAGACCCAAGGCCTGCTCAACCCGGTAACCGAATGGGCCAACGAGATCCACCCCAACAGCGCTGGCTTCCAGAAAGTCGCCGCCGCCTTTAACAACGAACTCGCCAAGCTCTTCCCTAAAACATTCAACCCCGAATAGCCCGGCTCATCGGTGGTAGGTCTGCTTATTAGGTCGGCTCTTCGAGCCGAGCGTTCCCTCCCCTTCATCAACCCGCACGCTCATCCACCGTCGCCCAAAACGCCCAAGGCTCCTCGCTCGCCATCACACTCACCGGCACCAGCGTCTCGCGCAGCAGCGCCACAAGCTCCGCGATCCCGCTCTGGTTTCGCGCCGACACCGCCGCATCTTGCCGCCAGTCGGCCGTGCCCAGATCACTTCGCAGCGCAAGCACGACCGATCGAACACCCTCAAGCCCAATCTCCAGAAGCTCAATCGGGGGCCGCGAAAAATCGCCGCAGCGAATCACCAGGTCCGCCGACCGCGCCAGTTCTAGCGCGCCACGCACCGCCTCGCGCTCGCTCTCTCCCGCGTCGTCACGGATCCCCGGCGTGTCCACGTACCGGACCACCAGCCCGCCCAGGTCCAGCATCACCCCGACGTGGTCTCGCGTCGTCCCCGGCTCGTCGGCCGTGATCGAAACCGTTCGCCCCGCGAGCGCGTTCACCAGCGTGGATTTCCCGATGTTGCTGGGCCCAATCGCCACCACCATCGGCGGCCTGATCAGATGATGCCGAGCGTCCGGCACACGTGCCGCCGCGGCCGCCTCACGCGAGCCCGCGTCGATCCGTCGCGCACGCCAAAGGTCGGGCTGCCGCAACAACAGATCGATCGCCATCGGGCTCGCGGCCCTCGACAACGCGAGCAACATCAACGCCTCGATCCGATCGGCCGCCTCGGGGTACATCACCTCCGCGTCGATCGCGTTCGCGCCCGAGATCCCGCACGAGTCAAGCCACGCCAGCACGCCCTTCACCACCGCCGCGCCGCCGTGCGGCATCAGGTGAACGCTCTCGCCCGCCCAGCGAGCGACCAGCCCGCGATCAATCTCACCGAAGTCACGAAGCGAAACCGTGCCGACAGAAATGGGCCCGAGCCCGAGCGATCTGAGCGCACCATCCATCGCCGCGGCGCCGCTCGCGTGAAGTTGAATCACCGCGATCGCGCCGGGCGTCGCGGCCGTCTGTAGGTTCCAGCGAACAGCAGATCGCGGCACGCTCATGGCAGCAGCACCCGCAAGGCCCGCGACCGCACCACGATCTCAAGCTCCTCGCCCAGTCCCTCGTCATGGTGGAGCGCACCCGTCGCCTCTCCGTCCATCTGACACCACGCGCTGGGGCCCGCCGGATCCGTCGCGATCCTGACGCTCTTGCCCGTCGCGTACACCAGCCCCTTGATTTTCTGGCGCAGTCCCATTTTCGCCGCGGCAAGCCACGCCAGCACACGCCACCCTGATTTCGCGGGCATGAACACCACGTCCAGAAGCCCGTCGTCGAGCCGTGCGCTAGACGCCGGGTCTGCGTGCATCACGTACTCCCGCCCATTCGCGACGATCACCGACCCCGGCAGGTCGCTCACAATCACGCAGCCATCAACTTCCACCGCGATCGTCGGCTGCAATGTCCTCGCCGCGTGAAAGACGTGGGGGAGGTACGACCAGCGACGGATCGGCCCGCGCCGAGCCGCCGCCATCGATCCGATCACCGCGCCGTCGAACCCCACGCCGCACATCAGCGAGAAGAGCCGCCCGCCGCTGTCGCCTAGGTCGATCTCCGTGACGCGCTGCTCGACGATCGCGCGCCGAACATCCAGCTCTCTCGCGCTCATCGCGAACTGGCGCGCAAAGATGTTCTCCGTCCCGGTCGGCACGACGTACACCGGCGTGCGCGACCGGGCCAGCGTGCCCAGCATCGCGTGCACCGTCCCGTCCCCGCCGACCAGCACGGCCGCGTCCATCCTCGCCAACTGTTTGCTGAACTCGTCGCTCTCGATGCCCGTGTCCAGCGCTCGCGCCACGGTGTCGATCGAGCCAGCCCCGAGCGAACGTTCAAGCCGCGCCGCCACCGCCGCGCTGCCACCGCCGCCGCTCTTGGGGTTGTAAACAATCATCGCACGCACGACCAAATCGTCCTCGAACGCGAATCACTTCGCAACTCGCCGCCGCGACAAGCTCGAATCAAAACAGCGGCCTGAATCAAAGTGGTTCGGCGCGTCACCGCGCCGTCACGGAAACCGGGCCCGGGCTCGAGCTGTCTAGCTCGGGCTCGGCGTTCGAAGCCGAGGGCGTTTCCGTCGCGAGTGTCGGTCTCGTGCCCAACCCCGCCGCACGCCGCGCGTCGTACGCCGCCGCCTGCTCTTCGATGTGCTTGCGCCGCGCGATCTTGATGGCCGTCACCCCGATGTACGACACCAGCACGAGCGCCAGCAGGTACACCATCCGGGCTCGTCCCAGGCTGATCCACACCCCAAGCCCCGCGAACCCAACTCCGATGCCGTACAGCACCAGCACCGCGCCCTTGACTCCCAGAGCTCGCTTGAGCATGTGGTGCAGGTGGTCACTGTCGGCCGCCGAGATGCTCTTGCCGGCCAGCTTCCGCCGGACGATCGCCAGAGCGGTATCGATCAAAGGGATCGAGTAGATCACCAGCCCAGCGAAAACCAGGTGCGTCCTGCCCGTGTCTCCCAGCGTCAGCACGATCACGATCGTCATGTACCCGAGCAACAGCGAACCGCAGTCGCCCAGAAAGATATTTGCCGGGCTGAAGTTGTGCGGCAAGAACCCGAGGCACGCGCCTAGCACCGCCATGCACAGAACGATCCGCTGCGCATCTCGTGGCCCGTCGTCCACGATCGCAAGCCCCAACGCGACAATCAGCAGGCCGCCCGTGCAGATCGCCGTCGTCCCCGTCAAGAGCCCGTCCAGCCCGTCGATCAGGTTGCTGGCATTGCACGCCCCCAGCACCGCCAGCGCGATGATGGCCGTGCCCGCCCAATAAACCACGTCGATAGGGATGTGGTTGAAATGCACACCCTGCCCGACCAGCGGTATCGTGAAATTGACCTCGAACCCCAGCGGGATGGTGAACACGAAGTCCGGGTTGCCAAACAACTCCCCGATCGGCTGCAACACACCCTTGGCCACCTGTACGCCCACGTTATCCACCGCCAAAGCGGCCGCCGCGAACAACTGCCCGGCGATCTTGGTCCGCGGGCTGATGCCTACCACGTCGTCAATCAGCCCGATCACCGCGATCACCGTCATGCCCAGCAGGATCGACCACGGCACCAGCGAGTGTGACCCGAGCTCGTCCGCGAACTTCGATGGATGAAAGTTCATAAGCGAAGGCATCGCCGTGCCCACGAAGCTGAACAGAATCCCCGCCATGATCCCGCAGAACACCGCCGCCCCGCCCAGGTACGCAATCGGCTGCCGGTGTACTTTCCTCGGATCGCTCGGGCGATCAATCACCCCGTTGGCGACCGCCAGACGCCGCATGATCGGTGTCACGCACAACGCCACCACGAACGACACCACCAGCACCCACGCGTAATTGTTCAGAAGGTCCAGCCGCGAGGCCTTCCCCCCCGCGTGCAGCTCCGTCAGCCACGAGAGCGCCCGCTGCTGCAACGTGACGTCCGTGAACGTGTCCGCCACGCCCTTGCGAAGCGACTCGCTGATGCTGGCTATCGGCAGTTTTTCATCCGCGGGTGCCGACAAGATCTCCGGCGAGACCTGCGTCACGAACAACTCCAGCAGCCGGGATGTCAGCCCCACTCCGATCACGAACGAGCCCCCTCACGATCGCCGCTCCGAATCGCAGCTGCCACGTCTCGAACCGTCTTTTCGAGCCCGATCTTCGGCTCAAAGCCCACCGCCGCGCGAACCCGGCTCAGGTCCGGCCGACGCTGACGAAGGTCCTCGAAACCCGCGCCGAACGCTTCACTGTACGGAACAAACCGAGCGCGCGACGACGAGCCCAGCACGCCCACCACCAGCTCAGCCAGCGCCAGCACCGAGATCGGCCGATCCGACCCGACATTGAACACACGACCGCGGCACCGCTCGTCCTCCAGCAGCCGTGGCAGCACGTCCGCCACGTCACGCACATCACAAAAACACCGCGACTGAGCCCCGTCTCCGTGCACCACCAGGTCACGCCCCGCCAGCGCCGCCTCCACAAACCGCGGCACCACCATCCCATAGTCCCCGACCTGCCTAGGCCCGATCGTGTTAAAAAACCGACACACCACCGTCGGCACCCCGCGGTCCTTGTGATACGCCAAGGCCAGGTACTCGTCGATCGCCTTGCTGCACGCGTAGGACCACCGCGGCACCGTCGTCGGGCCGTACACCGCGTCGTCGTCCTCGCAGAACGGGTCCTTGGAAGATTTCCCGTAGACCTCCGAGCTCGACGCGATCAGCGTCGGAACCCCGCCGCCCGTTGGCGATCGGTGCTGCGCAAAGCGGAGCATCGCCGCGGTCTGCTCGACGTTGACCTCGATCGCCCGGGCCGGATCTTCAACCACCAGCTTCACGCCCACCGCCGCCGCGAGGTGATAGATCTCGTCAAAGACCTCGCCCTTTCCCAGCACGGCCAGGGCCTCGCGCAGGTCCGCCTCGATGAACCGCAGCCCGGGCGCCGTCGCTGGCAGGTTCGCGCGCGACCCTGTCGAAAGGTTGTCAACGACCGTGACCGAGTCCCCCCGGGCCAGCAACCGCTCGACCAGATGAGAGCCGATGAACCCCGCGCCGCCACTGACCAGCGTCCGCCGCGGCGAGCCCGGCGCTGGCATGAGCTCTCCCGGCGTCTCTTGGCGCACACTCCTCGTGGTCATGAATCTCTCCGCTCGCCAATCCGTTCATGCAGCGCCCGCCTCTTCCGCGAGCACACCGATCAGAATCAATGGCCCTGAGTCTGGTACTCGTGCGTCGCCTTCATGTTGCTCTTCATGTACCCGCCCGCGGCCGACTTCACGCCGTTGACGAGGATCCCCAGGTGCTCGGCTCGCACGTCCGCCAAGTCATTCCGCAGACGCGCCACCATGCCCCGCTTCTCGTGCATCGCACGCACCACCAAGATCGAAGCGTCGCACCGCGCCGCCAAGCCCATCGCATCGCCCGACACAACCATCGGCGCGGTATCCACCAGCACGATGTCGTAGGCGTCCTTGGCGTCGCGCAGAATCGACGTCATCAGCTCCGTGCTCAGCCGCTCGAGGTCACGCTTCTCGCGGCTCCCTGCCGTCACCACGTCCACCTTCTTGTCGGCCGTGCGCTGCACCACCCCGCTCAGCGTGTGCGTCCCCGCCAGCACGTCGGCCAGACCGGGCGCTTCGTTCATCCCGAACGCCTTGTGCTGCCCAGGACGCCGCGTGTTCGCGTCGATCACCAGCACTCGTCGGTCCGCCGCCGCCAACGCGTACGCCAGGTTCGAGATCACGGTCGTCGCGCCCGCGCCCGGCGTCCCGCCCACGACCAGGATCGTTTTGTGACCCATCTGGTGCGTGCGCTTGATGATCGTGGCGCGGATCTGTCGGAAGCACTCCGCCATGACGCCTCGGTCCTTGTCGCGGAACGCCATCGCCACGTTGCTCACGCCCGCCGGATCCTCTTCGGCGTCGGGAACCATGCCCAGCACGCGCGCCTTGGGGATCAGGTTCACGTCCGCCGGGCTCTTGATCCGCTGGTCCACGATCTCACGCAGCACCAGCGAGCCCACCACGCCCGCCACCACCAAGATCAGCCCCGCTGGCAGCATCACCTGAAGCTTGGGGAACGACAGCTCGTCGGGCGTGCGCTCGTCCACCGCAATGGCCACGCGCTGGTTGGTCTGCAAGGTCTCGAGCGCGATCAGCGAGCGATAGTCCGCGTCGGTCCGGTTGCGTGTGTCGATCAGCTGCTTGACCTGAGAGTCAAGGTCCTCGATCGAAGACTGGATACGCGTCAGCTCGGTCAAACGCTTCGTCAGGTCCTCACGCTTCGAGGATAGCTCGGCCTCCTGAGCGTCCAACTGGTTCATGAACTTGCGCAAACGGTCAAGCTGGGCGTCAAATGACTGCTGTAGCAGCTTCTCACGCATCACCACCAGATTCTGCTGATACCCCTTCAGCGCGGTATCGATCTCCTTTACCTGCCGGTGCTCGGTCGTGTACCGCTGTAGCAGCGAACGCTTCTCAGACTCCATGCTGTTGACCGTTTGCCTCACCCCGGCCACGAGCGGGTCTTTCTCAACATCGTCGCGGATCGAGTCGGAATACTTCACGCCGCCGGGGTTCTTAAGGTCCTCCTCCATCTGATCGCGCTGGGTGCCGTAGTTCTTCTTTTCCATCCCCAGCCTGGTCAGCTCGTTGTTCACGCCCTGCAACGTCTGCGTGGCCTCGGGGACTTGGCGGTTGAGGGTGTCCACTCGATTGTCCAACATCAACCGTTCGCGACGGGTCTGAAGGTCTCTCTGAGACGATTCCATCGAGGCGATCGACTTCCCGAGGGCGTCGATCTGGGCACGGTTGGCGTCGCCAACCTGCTTCTTGATCGTCGCCATGTAGTTCTCTTTGCACAGCCGAACGATCGCCGTCACGTCCTTGGGGTTCTGATAGCTCATCCCCATCTCGATGAACGAAGTCTGCGGGATCACTCGGGCGCTCAATTTGTCCTGCAACTCCAAGAACGCCTCGGCCGAGTTGAACACCCCGTTCTTGACGAACTGACCAGACCACACCGGCGCCTCTTCCCGAAGCCGCGTGTCCTCCGAAACCCGCTGCAGCACCACGCTCGAAGTCATCAGCCTCGATTGAGTCTGCATGAAACGGTCCAGGGCCACGTCATCAATCGGGTCCGAACCCAAAGGCCTCCCGATCGACGCCTGCCCTTGGAAGCACTGAAAAATCGCCTGAGCCCGCCAGACCGGGTACACCTTCAGGAGCAGCAGGTGCATCAGCAGCCCGAACAGCAGCCCGCCGACCGTCGCACCCACCAAGACCCAGCGGTACTTGGTCAGCAGCTTGATCGGGTCGATCGAGGCGACGGGCGTCGCTGGCGTACCCGCCTGAGCCGCTGGCCGGGGAGCATTCAAGTGGGGGGGAACAGCGGCGGTTGGTACGGTCGTCATGGCTTGCTTTCTGCTCTCGAACAAAGCCCGCTTGCACGGGCGCTTTCACAACTCACAAGAAACTCACACGGCCTCGATCTGGATCCGAACCCGACTCGCCGCCGAGCCCGACACTGAAAACACGCTTGTCAAAGCTCGCTCGTCCACCTGATGAACCTGGTTCTTCGGATTCGTACCGTCAGACCCAATTCCCCCACAACTCGCCCGCAACTCGCCCTCTGGCAACCCGCCTTGGGTGCGCTTCGGTCCGGAAACGAGCGCAGGTTCGATCCACCAATTCATCAATTTCGGCCCTTAGCGGCCCCCGAGTGAGTCGATCTGCTTCCTCACTGCCTCGATCTCACCCTCATACGTCGAGGACAACCCCGGGTTCTTCTTCAGAAGCTCATCGAGCGCGTCCAGATAAACTTTCCCCTTGGCCCCGTCTTTCCGTGCAACCGACAGCTCGCATAGGTGCAGCGTCACCGCGACTCGTTGGCTCTCCAGCCGAGCGACCGCCAACGCCTTCTTGAGCGTCGTGTCCGCCTCATCGAGCCTCCCGAGGACCAGGTAGCAATACCCCAGCGTGTCCAGCGAGTCCGAGCTGTTGGGCGATGCCGCGACGGCACGCTCAGCGATCGGCAACGCCTCGGCCGGTTTGTTCAAAAACTTCGCCGTCACGTATGCAAGGTTGTTCAACAGGTCCGAATCGTCGGGAACCTTGCCCAGCCCTGACGTCCAGACCTGGGCGGCCTCCTCGTGCTTGTTCTCCTGGTACAGCACCGTGCCCCACGCCCGGTAGGCGTACAGCAAAATGCCCTCGTCCTTCGCGTTGTTCACGATCTCCTCGAACGCCTTGGCCGACGCCCCACGGGTCTGCGGGTTGTCGGCGTACATCGAGGCACGCAAGAACGCCGCCCAGTCGCGGAACCGAGGCGGGATCTCGTTCCTCTCCAAGAACCTGATCGCGTCCTCGGGCTTGGTCAGCACACGCCGAACGTCCTGCCACCACGCCTGCACCGCCGTCGGCGGGCTCAGCCGCACAACGCTCATCGAGCTGACCAGGTCCTTGATCGCGTCGGGCATCCGCGCCTTGAACGCAAAGACCTTCGCACGCGCAGCCAGCAGCCCCGAAGACTGCGAGATCGCCTCGGAGATCACCTTCTCGCGCAGCACCGTCTCGGCCGCCGCAGCGTTCTTGGGCTCCGCATTCAGCAGCGAATCCAGGTAGGCCTGACCGATCTCCGGCGAACTGTTCAGCTTCCACGCCACCGCCGCGTACTGCTGACCACGCGGCCAATCCTGCGCGGTCAAGAACACGCCCGACAACGCGATCGCAAGGTTCGCGTCGTTAGGACGAACCTTGAGCGCCTCGTCGGCCATCTCCGCCGCCTCGCTCGGTCGGCCGATCGAAATCAGCTCTCGCATCAGCGAGAGCCGCATGTCATCGAGCGCCGGATTGGTCTTGACCGTCTCACGCAGGTCCGCCAGCGCCTCGTCACGCTGGCCCAGCGTGACGTACACCAACGCCCGCGTCCGCCGCGCTTGCCAGAACGAAGGACGCACCTTGATCGAAGCGTCCAGGTCTTGCAGCGCCAAGGTCGTCTCCGGGGGGGTCTTCCGGAGGAAGTACTGAGCCCGACGGAAGTACACGATCGGGTCTTGCGCAAAGTCCGTGATCGCCCGGTCGTACATCTCCCGAGCCTTGCGGTCCTCGCCCTTGCCCGCCGCGACGTCCGCACGCAGGAGCTGGATGACCGCGTCGCTCTGGCCACCGACGGTCACGCCCTCCATGTACTTGCCCGCGTCATCCCATTTCTGAAGGTTCAGCAGCATCTCCACCAGCCGCAGGCGAACCTCTTGGCTCGTGCCGTCGGCCTTGCCCTCGACGATCTTCTCGTAGTAAGGAATCGCCATGTCCGACCGACCGATCGTCGAGAGCATGTCGCCCGCGGCGCGATCAACCTCCATCACCCCCGCGGTCTGGTACGCCCGACCACGCTCGTACATCGCCACCGCTTCGTTGTACAACTGCCGTCCCGAGAGAAACTGACCAAAGGCCATGAACGGCCGGAACGTCAGCTCCTTCGGATCCAGCGACTTGATGAAATCGTCCATCACCGACTGGGCACCCTGCACGTCGCCCTGCTCGGCCCTGATCCGGGCCCGCAGCAACGCAACATCCTGCCCCGACTCGGGCGAGGTGACCCGCTCGATCAACGCTGTCGCATCGTTCCAGCGACGGCCTTCCGCGTACAGCTTGGCCAGCTCCAGCTTGTTCACGATGTTGTTAGGCTCCCGCGTCAGCATCAGCTCACGCCGCTTGAGCGCCGCGTCACGGTCGCCGTACTGCGCGTTGAGCGTCACCAGCGCCTCGTCGAACGCGCGGTTCCCACGCCCGATACGCTCGTACTCCCGGGCTCGCTCGAGCGCCTCGGGACCACGCCCCGCCTGCGCCAGCGAGTTGATCTGGTCGAGCATCGTGCTCACGTCGTCAGGCCTCTGACGCAACGCCTCGCGAAAGACCCGGTCCGCGTCCTGCGCACGACCCAGCAGCGAGTACAGCCGGCCCAGCAGGCGCACGCTCCCCGCGTCGGCCGTGCCCGCCTTGACCGCGTCTTCAAGCAGAACCGCCGCGTCGGCGTTCCGCCCCTCGGCCGCCAAAGCACGTGACTTGTACAGCATGCCCTTGGCGCCGTCCAGATTCTTCTCGGTCGCAACCGCGACGATCTTCTTCGCCAGCTCGTAGTCCTTCTGCCGAAGCGCCATCAGGAACTGACGATCGAGCACGCGGGCGTCACCGGGAGCCGCCTTGGCCGCCCCCGCCAGAGCCGCCGCCGCCTCGTCCATCCGCCCCGAATTGGTCAGGATCTGGCTCCTCTGCAGAAGTTTTTCAACGTCCGTGCCTTCGGCCGCGTCGACCTGTTCGAGCTGCCACTTCACCGGGTCGGCCTGGCTCAGGCCGTCCAAGGCCCGCTTGAGGTCCGCGTCGTCCGGGGCCGACTTGAGCCCCGCCTTGACAGTCTCGATCGCCTCGGGCTTCTCGCCCACCTGCGCCTGCAGGCTCGCCAACGCCAAGAACAATCGCGGGTCCGGGTTCGCCTTGATCCCCTCGATCAGCACCGTCATCGCGCCAGCCAGGTCGGGCAACTCCTTGTTCTCGCCCGAGAGCAGCCGATTCGCGGCCACCATCACTGCGGTCGACTTGTCGGGTGCCTCCGAAACGCCCGTCGCGATCTTCATCTGCCCAAGCGCCTCGAGGGCTGGCTGAAAACTCGGGTCCGACTGCAGGACCGACTCCAAACGCTTCATCGCTTTCTCGGTCTCTTTCAACTGGAACTCGATCTTGGCGAGCAGCACGTGCGGCCCCGGCAAGTCGCCTCGCTGGGTCACAACCCGCTCCAGCAGCTCACGCGCTGTACCCATGTTGTTCAGACGCAGCTCCGTCTGCGCCTGCGCCCACATCGTGCCAACGTTCGATTTCCCGGTCGCCTCGTTGAACTTGGCCAGCAGCTGCCGAGAACCCACCGCGTCCCCAGACGCGAACGAGGACATCGCGTCAATGTAAAGCAGCGGGACCGCGTCCTCGGACATCGACAGCGCCATCACCGGGCGGAGTTTCTTGGCCTGATCCACGAGCGCCGCACGCTCGGCCTCGCCCTTGGTCCCCTCCCACTTCTGGAACAGGTACCCGGCCTGCAAATACAGCGCCTCCACCTTCGTGCTGAACAAACGGATGCCCGCCGGGCTCACCGGCCGGCGCGGCAGGTCTACTACCCTCTGAAGCTGCGCTATCGCCGCGTCGATCTCGCCACGCCCCCCCATCACCTGCGCGCTCGCGATCATCAGCGGGTCGTTGTCAGATTCCGCCGCCAGCCAGCGGTCCAGGTGCGCCCGCGTGCGGCTTTCCTTCGCATTCGGATCGATGTACTGCTCACAAAGGCGGAACTGCGTCAGGAGCAAGGGGTCTATGCCCGCGGCGGGAACCTTCGCGAACACCGCGTCCAACTCCTCCAGCCGCGGCTTGAGCTTCTCAAACGCCGCACGTGTTGCGTCAAACTTCTCCCGGAACGGCCGGTCCCCCGACATCATCGATTTCTGAGTCTCTTCCAGGTCACCCACCAGCTTGTTCGCCGCCGCGATCGCGTTGTCCGGGTGCGCCGCCACATAGTCTGACAGCACCTTCTTGCCCGCGGCCTCGAACGGCATCGCGTCGGCGTCTTTCCCGACCCGACGCAGCGGCAACGCCTGAGTCAGGTGCCAGTTCATCAATCCGATCACGCTCGCCCCGTCATTGGGGTCCGCCGCCAGAGCCGCCTCTAGATCCGCCTTGGCTTCCTCAATCTTCTCGGCCGCGAGCGTTAAACCGGGCTCGGCCATCATCCGCACTCGGACCAGACCGCGGTACCGACGCACATCGCCGGGCTCGGCCTTGCTCGCGCGCAGAAGACCCAGCGTCCGTTCGGTCTCCGAGATCAGGAAGTCTCCCGTCGGGCCGTTGTAGCGCTCGCGCGTGAAGGGCAAATAGATCAGGTCTAGGTACTCGCGGTGCGCCTTCACGTCCGTGGCACGAAGCCGGGCGATGTTCCGCTTGACGCTCTGAAACTTCTGGAACTGCAACCCGTACTCGGTCTGCGTCTCGGGAACCCGCTCTTGCAGTGACGACAGCCACTTCTCTAGGTACGTCACGTTGGCCTGATCTTTGTTGACCGCCTTGGAATACGCCCGTTCCGCGGCCTCGAAGTTCTTCTCCGCCATCTTCGCGTCGCCCTGCTTGATCAGGTCATCGGCGCTCCGCCCCCTGACCCACAGCGTGAGCCCCAGCGCCGCCCCCAGCAGCAACACCATTGTCAGCGAAAGCAAAACGACAAACTTCGTGTTGACCTTACCCGCCATGAACCGACTCCTCGAACCGGGCACCGCCGAGAGAACGGATCACTCGTCGCGCCACGGTCTGAAAGACCTGATCAGAAACAATTGAACGATTAGAAAACTCGCTCACTTCCCGCCTCGCGTGCCGTCCAAAGCCACTTTCGCGGCCGCACCGGCACTTCGGGCCGGATTGTCCGCCGGGTAGTTCCCGTTCTCCACTTCCATCCAGTCGGGCACGCACCGCATGATGTCGGGCAAAAGCTCGTCGAGCAGCGAAGCCGCCTGAGCCGCAAACTCTTCCGCGGTCTTGGCCGAACCGCTGCTGAACTGCACCTTCACGTAGTACGCGTAGCTGTCCTGGAGTTTGAACGAGAGAAGCCGGACCTTCTCTGCGCTCGCCACATGCCCGCCGTTAGCGATGAAAAAATACCCCGACATCGATCGGTCGCCCTTAGGGCTCTGAAACTCGCTGACCATCAGCTTGAGCGACCCGGGATCGCGCGGCAGGCGGATCTGCCGCACCATCGCGCCGACTTCGTTCTTCAGCGGCACCGTGAACAACCGACCCTTCAACGCCTCGGGCGCGGTCGGGTCGGGCTGCCATTGGCTTTGGTCTAGCGGCAGCGAAATCTCGCCCCAGGTTTTGACCAGCTTCTGCCCGCCGCCCACCATGCACCGCTCGGGCACGTGCGGCACCGTGTCCACCATCCCCGTGTAATACGCCGCGTGGAACTGCAGCCAGAGTGGCCTGTTCCCCCTGTCCGCGTCCAAGCCCGGCACACCGTCACGAACGTACACTCGCGACACGTGGTTCTTGGTCCCCAGCGATTCTTCCATCTCGACTGACGTCTTATCGTCGATCCCTGAGCGCGTCCACAACGCCGTCTTGGCGGGCAGGTCGCGCACCATCCGGTTGTCCATCGCGTAGATCGGCAGCTTCTTGAGGTGGATGCGGTACTGGGCCACCGCGCGGTGCATCCCCAGCGAAGCTACCACCAGCACCGACAGCACCGCAACAAACGCCGGGCGGGCCAGCACTCGCCAGTCCGCTCCACTCAGCCCAGCACCCGTCCGCTCAACACCCGCGGACGACCCGGGCTTCTCGTCTTCGTTCACAACCTTCTTGAGCGCCCACACGACCAGCAGGAACAGCCCCAGCCCCGGCACCAGCAGAAGCGTGCCGATGATCATGTGCGCGTCGCCCGTCGCCAGCTCGCGGTTGATCTTAACCGACACCAGGCCCAGCACCGCCACGCGGATCACGTTCATGAACACCGCCACCGGGACCGACAGCAGGAGGACCGCCGCTCGCTGCCACCAGCGCCCGCACTGAGTCAACGCCACCGCCGCCGCCAGCGCTACGAACGCGATCACCATGCGCATCCCCGAGCACGCTTGCGCAACGTCCAGCTCGTGCGGCGCGCCCGTGAACGTGTCGATGCTCAGCGTGCTGCCGTTGACGTCTACGGTGAACCCCAGCACCTTGCCGCACAGCGTCAGCATGATCGCCGCCCCCTGGGCCGCGGTCAGCTGCAGCGGGAACGTGATGTACAGCATGATCTTCTCAGCGATGGTCACCCCGAAGATCAGGTACGAGATCGGCATGAACACAGGCTTGATGACCTCGGGCCCCAGCAGAAGCAGCACGACCCCGAACAACGTCAGGATCATCGAGAACCCCTGCAGCATGTGGTTGCCCACGCCCACGATGAAGAAGAAGTAGCAGACCAGGCCGAGCACCACCGGGATCATGCCAGGCCAGAAAACCCGAGCCCGCGCCGCCAGCAGCGCGTCACGCCGCTGGTACAGCAAGTACCCGCTTATGAGCGGGATGACATAGGCGTGCCCCCAGTCCTGCATCATCGTCAGGCTGTACTCGTTCTGCCGTGCAAACCAGTCTCGGAAAAACACCACGAACGCCAGTAGCAAGGTGCCCGCCGAGACCAGGAACGCGGGCCTCAGCACCAGCTCACGCAGGGCTCGAGAACTCGCCTCCGCCGCCGAAGGCTGGGCCGCTAGATGAGTGCGCGGCACAGCCGTGGATCCTGCCTTGGGCCCGGGGCCGGGGTTCGGTGTACTCAGTGTCGTCACGACGCGTCGCGCTCCGAAAACAATTGGCCTTCCGACTCACACGCCAAACCTGCCGCCGAAATCGATGAACGTGCCTCGAACGATTCGCGCCCTCTCACGAGTTCTCGCGTAGAGCAACTCGTCAACAGATCGAACCTTTCGGGCACTCCCGGGTGTCATCAGCAACGAATGAACACAAAAAACTCTCTTCTACACGCAGTCTCACCAACTCACGCGGCTCGCGCCCGTCAGGCCAATTCTCGCCAGCCGAGGTTCATTTCACCAAGCAAAGACCGGGGAGCAAGGGTAGGCCTCCGGCCTTCATACGGCCCCGCGCTGGATTGGTTCGGCGACCCGATCGTTCCTGCCTGCCAAGTCTCTGATGTTCAAAGGAAAAGCCCGAGCGCACTGGAGGTGCGCTCGGGCTCTTTTCTCTTTGTTAAGATTCTATCTGGTGTCCGTCCCGAAGACGGCGGCTGGTCGTTCGCCCAGATTCCCAAACAGCGAAGCCAGACTTCGAGGACTAGTTGCCCTGAATGTTCGTCCTTTGGACACCAAACACCTCGTTGGCAAAGTTGCGGTCGAGCACGAACCCGAAGCCGTAGCTTACCCTCAGGCCGTTGCGGAACACCGCTAGCGGGTACGCCCAGAAGTTGGTGCCCACGTTGATGCGGTCGTCTGCCTTAATGTAGATATCAGGCATGGTGCCCTCATTGATCGCCCGCATGTCCACGCGGATCGTGGCTTGCATGTTCTTGCCCACCACCCGAGTGATGTCAACCCGCTCGGGGATCGCCAGCGATCCAAAGCCGCCCGCCGAGTCCACGGCCCGCAGAAGCGTCATCTTCCCGACCTCGGGAAGGTTGTAAGGACCGGGCCGAGAAACCTGCCCGACGACGTACACAATCCCTTGCGCGGCAGAGGGAACCCGGATGATGTCACCGGGTCGGATCACGATGTTGTACTTGGCATCTCCGGCGATCAGTGGCTTGACCGGCACGCGGATGACACGCTGGGTCATCAACTGCGAGGCGCGAAGCGTCGGATCTCCGCCTGCGGGACCCGCCATCGGGGGGGTAGCGCTCGCTCGCGTCTGCACCCACTGACCGTTGAGGAACACCCAGCCCGCGTTGGTCCCTTCAGGGCGCGGCGACGCAGTAGGGATCGGAACTGCACCATTCTTGGGCTGCTCAGCGTCCTCGATGAGATCAACTGGCGGAGATCCCGCCCCCGGCTCGGCCGGGGGCTGCCCGTCATTCAATCGAGCCCGGGCCGGAACTTCCCGGTCCCCCGAGGTCGATCCGAAGGATCCAAACGACGCCGGGCTAGGCCGCTTGGGAGTCTCTGTTGGAGCGGGCGAAGGCTTGCTCAGTTCTTCGATCAGGTCGATCATTTTTTCAGGTTGGGCAGCGGGCTCGGCGGCGGGGTTGGTGCTCGCCGGGTTCCCCCCGGGCGCCGCACCGGCCGCGGGCTTGCTCGTCGGTAGGTTCGTCGGCACAGGCGTTGAAATACCGCTCGGAGACGAGGGGATGATGCCGCGCACCTCGTCCGACAGCGCGATCTGACGGATCACATAAATCTCATCCGCATTCTCGGACCATCGCCCAGAGGCGGTCATCCCTTCGAGCAAGCGATAGTCGGGCCTAGAGATGAAATACGGCCCGGGGCTCGCCACCTCGCCGGTCACGTGATACGTCTGCTGACGCGGCTCGACGGGGATCACCAGCACCAGCGGTTCGTTCACGTACTTCGACAAGGCCTGCTTGATCAGTTCCTTGGCCTGCTCCACCGTCCGGTTGTTGAGGTTGACCTCGCCCAACTGAGGAAGATCGACCATGCCCCGGATGTCGATCGTTCGCTCGTACACGCCGGGCCGGTTGTTGTCCACGTCGTCGTATAGGACGATTTGCATGCGATCGCCCGGGCCGATGCGGTACTCGTTGGGCTGGGGGATCAGGTCCTCGGGCGCGACGTCGGTGTATTCGACGTACTCGTCCGCCACGTCCTCGATGGCGCTTAGGCGGGTCAGGATCGGAACCCGAGTCGGGGTGTGCTCCCAGCGCCCAACGACGCTCGGGTCAATGAACGAGTCGACCTCGCACCCGCCCAGCCCCACCGCCGCGGCCGCCGCCAGCCCGCAGGCCGACCACAGCAACGCCGCCGAAGGCCGCACGCCCGTGGGCATCGCGTTCCGGGGAAGGCTCGAAACACACGAACCACCGTCAATCTTCTCGGGCATGCCCCGCTCCTTCTTCGTCTGCTCTTGATTGAGCGTTCGATCATCATTCCGACCTGCGAACCAGCCGCCGCCTCATCGGCCCGCGGCCTCGAAAAACCGACTCTCAGGCCCATAACCTAGCACCCGGGCGCACCCTGTCAAACCGAACTCACAAACCGATCAAGCCTCGAGCCAATTCTTGAGCCAGGTCTCGAGCCAGGTCTCGAGCCAGATCCGGGCCGGTCCTAGGGCGACCACAGTGTAACCAGATACGAACGAGAACCATCGGCCGATCGGACCCGGAGGGTTGATTCCGGGGGTGCGATTCTACTGACGCCGACCGATCACGGTTCACCCGGGAGCGCAAACTTCTGGCCGAACTTGCGACGGCTTTGCGCCATCTACTATTTCTTCATCATGTCTCAACCGACCCAACTTACCCCGGCGTCTCCCCCAGTGCTTGCGCCGGTCTCAGACTCCGCTCTCGCCCGCACTCTTGCCCGCCACCCACGCCCCGCTGGCGGTGATCCCATGCGCCGCGTGGACAAACCTCTCCTCAGCCTCGGCGGCATGATCCTCAACAACCAGGCCGGGACGCCCGAGCAGTTGCTCATCAAAAAGAAGCCAGCGTGGCTTCGCGCCAAGGTCCCCGGCGGCCCCGGCTACGAACGCCTCAAAGGCATCATGAACGAGCACAAGCTCCACACGGTCTGTGAAGAGGCCGGGTGCCCGAACATGGGCGAATGCTGGGCTCGCGGCGTCGCCACCATCATGATCCTTGGCGACACCTGCACCCGCGCCTGCGGGTTCTGCAACGTCAAGACGGGCCGGCCCAATGTTCTTGATAAAGACGAGCCGCGCCGCGTCGCCGATTCGCTGGCTCTGATGGGCTTGAAGCACGTCGTGATCACCAGCGTCAACCGCGACGAGCTCAAGGACGGCGGGGCCGGGATCTGGGCCGAGACGATCGTGCGCACACGCGAAGCCTGCCCGACCATGTCGATCGAAGTCCTCATCCCCGACTTTGAGGGCAACTGGCCAGCCTTGCAGATGGTCATCGACGCCGGGCCTCACATCATCAATCACAATCTTGAAACCGTCCGCCGCATGTACCCGGCCGTGCGCCCCAGCGCCAAGTTTGATCGCAGCATCGAACTCCTCCGCCGCGTAAAAGAACAAGGCGGCGTGGCCAAGACCGGCATAATGGTCGGCATCGGCGAGAAGGACGAGGAAGTGCTGGCGATGTTGGATGAGGTGCAGGAAGGGACGAGGGGATCGAGGGATCAAGGGATTAAGAGAACCAAGGAACTCGGGGACAAGGGATCAGGGGATCTAGGGATCAAGGGCAACGGCACACCCTCTTCACTCGATCTCTCGATCCCGCAATCTCTCGATCCCATCTCCTCCTGCGACATCCTCACCATCGGCCAATACCTCCAGCCCACTCGCAACCACCTGCCCATCGACCGCTGGGTGACGCCCGAGCAGTTCGCGATGTTCAAGAGCGAAGGGCTGCGGCGTGGGTTCAAGGTGGTGGAGAGTGGGCCTCTGGTGAGGTCGAGCTATCACGCGGACCATCAGGCGGATGAGTTGACGGATATTGGGTTGCTGCGGTGAGTGATCTCGTGTGAATGGAGGTTGTTTCGGGTATAGCCTGGGCTATACTTTTCGTCGCTCGGGCGGAAAGATATTGTGACGTATGCCATCTGAGCGTCGCTTCGCAGACATTCGAAAATTACTCGAATCTCATAGCTGGATCCACCGCCAAGGCTAAGGCTTGCACAACATCTTTCAGAGAGATGGCACGCAAACCTTTGTCATTCCAGTCCACGGCAACAAAGTCAAGCCGTTCTACGTTAAGCAAATCGAAGCCGCGATCTGGTCGCTCAAACGGCAAAGTGACGACGAAGACAAAGCGTGACTCACTGAACCCATTTGACCCGAGTGTCTGGCGTCGGGCGCTCGATCTCGCTGCCCAATATCAACTGGTCATCGTCCCGGATCGAGATGTCGGGTACTTTGGTCGCACGATTGAGATGCCGTATGCAATGAGTGAAGGGTCAACGATCGAGGCCTGTGCAGCCAACACGCTTGAAGCCACGGCCAACGGGATCGCCGCGATGCTTGAGTCGGGCGCGCGTCCGCCTTCACCGGCTGTTCAAGATAAACGTGAGGAACAACTCAATATTCGACTGACTACAGACGAACGAGTACGACTCGACGAAGCCGCACGCCAGGCCGGGTTTCGCAGTGTTTCCGATTTCATTCGCACGGCCGCGCTGGATCGATCGCGGCGCGGATCGGACTGATTCGGGGGATGGCGTCTCTAAGGCGCCCGATCGGTTTCGACGCCCGTGGTACCATCCCGCCAATGGCCTTCTCCCTCCGATCCATGTTCCGCGGTCGCCGCACGTCTCGGATCTCTCGGTACGAGACGTTCCTGCTTTATTTCAGTATCTTTTTCACGTTCTCGGCCGTGGGCTGGATCATGGCGATCTTTCCCACAAACCCCACCGCAGGGATGGGCACCGGGTTTTACTACGCGATGGTCAGCGGGGCGTGCTCGTGCATGTGGGCGTACTGCTTTATTTCCACGCGGTACGGATTCTTGCCCTTTGTCGCGGTGGTGCAGTACTTCGGGCCGTACAACCTAGCGTACGTGATCGGCATGACCGGGCTCTTCGAGATCGGTATGGGCGGCACGGACCGGCAGAAGAGCGCGCGGCTGGCGTTGTGCGCCGGCGTGTTCATCATCGTCGGGTACGTGCTGAGCATCGTGCTGTCGCGGCGGATCACGAGCCGGACGGTGCGGCAGCAGGCCGAACTTGATGTGGCGGCCCAGATGCACCTGACCCTCGTCCCGCCGATCGATCGCCACGCCGCCGGGCTCTCGATCTTCGGGCGGTCCGACGCCTCGACCGAGATGGGCGGTGACCTCATCGATATCGTGCTCAACGGCGAGCAGACCGACGTGTTCCTCGCCGACGTTTCGGGCCACGGCGTGCGCGCGGGCGTGCTGATGGCCATGGTCAAGAGCGCGATCCGCACGCGGCTGCTGGGCGGCGCGCCGCTGGCCGATTTGGTCGGCGCGCTCAACGAGGTGGTGGGTCAGGTGAAAGAGGCGTCGATGTTCGTGACGTTCGCAGCCCTGCGATTTCACGGGCCGCGACGCTTCGAGTACACGTCGGCGGGGCATCTACCGATCCTGTGGTACCGGGCCGCGCTGGGCGAGGTTCGCGGGCTTTACGCGGAGAACCTGCCGCTGGGCGTGGACGATTCCGAGGCATATGTCACCGCGCACGCCGAGTGCGAATCGGGCGATCTGCTGGTGCTGTACACCGACGGGCTGACCGAGGTGATGGACGCGGCCAGAAAGCAGTTCGGACTGCGCGAGTTCCGCGAGCTGGTGCGTGCACACACGGCCTTGCCGTTGGGTGACATGCACGCGCGGGTGATGGACGCCATCCGCGCGCACGGCCCTCAGACCGACGATCAGTCGCTACTGCTGGTGCGCGTGAATTGATGATCTTCACACGCGGGTCTCGCAGTGAGAAAGCATCGGGCGGGCGCTCTCTCGCGCGGTCGATGCCGGGGACACTGGCCTTGCGCACGTCTCCGGGCGAACCGACGACACCACCGGCGTGATGAGCCCGTGCGCAAGGGTCCATGTGGGCGACGAGAGGTGGACGACACGAGGTGAACGAAACGAAGTAGGCGAAGCGAAGTAGGCGAAGCGAACGTTCGAGAGATCCGAGCGACTGAAGACGAAGCTGGCGTAGTGATCCTGAAAGGCTCGGCCCGAGATCTCTCCAAGGGCCTTGCTGCGGGCGGATAGTCGGCGCGTGCGTGCGGGCGCACGAGGATCAAAGCACCCAAGGCCCGACTTCTTCATCCCTCCGATGGATCTTGCGCGGGCGAGGCTTGCGTGACCTGTTCCGTCCGATCTCTGCTCATCTCAACACGCTATAAACGGGGGCGTTCCGACTGGAGAATGAGAAGATTTTCTTGAATGTCAACCCGATAAGCGGGGCAGCGTGCGGACCCATGCCGCCCATCCCGCACGCACGGTGCGGCGGCGCGGTTTCTTAGCGTGCCGGGCTTTCCGTGGCGCGGTTGTTTCGCATGGTTGTGGTGTGCGGCGTGCGTCGGTGCTCCACCGATGCTGGCCGACTTTTCAGGAGTCACTCATGTCAATTAACCGTGTTGGTACCGCCCTTGTCGCCGCTGTGGGTTGCTTAATGGCGACAGATTTGTCTCAAGCGAGCGCGGCGGAACCGGCTCGTGACGCGGGCAGGCCGATGCAGATCAAGGCAGCGGGCGCCGCGATGAAGCTCGAGAAAGGCCGGCTCGTAGTCAGGGCCGGGGTGGGCGAGCTCAAGAAGGCGAACTCTGAGCAGAGCGCTTCGCGAAACTTGATGCAGAAAAAGCGGATGCCTGTGCGACGATGATCGGCGCGGTCGGTGAACGCGGCGTTGGTCGCGTGCCGTCGCGTGCGGTCGGGTGTTGGTCGTGTGCAACGAATCTTTGCCCAAGTTCAGGCCGCCCCGCTCGTGCATTGCGCGAGGCGGCCTTGTTTCCAAACGGGGGCTCATTTCGTGCCGCGCTCGCGCAAGAAAAAGAGCGCGATGACTCGCGCCCTTCTCGGTTCATTCAGGTGATCAATCGATCCGAGATGGCTCGGGCGATGCGTGCTCGATCAGGCCGGGGCCAGGCCCATGCAGCGGCGCCAGGCGCTGATCTGTCCGGCGTGCATCATGATGTGGTTGTTGAGCATGAAGTTGATGCGGGCGCCGATGATGGGGAAGTTGACGCGGGCCTTCTCGTCGGCGGTCGAGGCCGAGAGCTTGGCATCGTCGAGCGCAGCGACAGCCTCGATCGCGGCGTCGTGAGCCTTGAAGTAGTGGGCGGTGATGGCCGCCATCGGGGGATAGATCGTTCCGTTGGGGTCGTCCTGGCACACGGTGCCGTCCTTGAAGAGATCCTCAAAGCCAGCGGGCGCGACGAGGTGCGAGCCGTTGAGCCCGGCCATTTCGAGGACGCGCGCGGGGTAGATCGCCAGGTGCCCGTAGTTCCAGGCGGCGTGGTTGGTCTGGATCACGGTAGGCTTGTCAGCGGTCTCGAAGCGGGGCAGACGTGCGAACTGCCCGGGCTGGATGTCCTTGAGCAGACGCTCTACGTAGCCGCGCGTGCGGCGTGCGCCGGTGACGATGATCTCTGCGATGTGGCCCATACATGATCTCCTTGGGAAACTGGGTTGAACGCGGTGCCGAAGCCCGGGGCGCGAAACCCCGAGAATCTCAGCATAGACCCTCCGAGGTTCGCTGAACGTATCTACCGACATCACTATTTTTTTCGACGAAGCAAGGTCGCGGGCCTGACGGTTCACGAACCTACGTAGCGGGCGTAGAGGGTTCGTGCGGCGGCGGCGGTGCTCACTCCGCGGACGATGGAGCGGCCGTCGGGGAAGACGGTGAGCTCGATCGAGGTCTGCGTCGTCGAACGTTCGCGGGTGAGCGTGGCGCGGAGGAAGAAGGGCGAGACGGTGACAGGGCCGTGGGGGCGCAGACGTTCGGCGAGGGCGGGCAGATCGATTGTGTTCGCGCCCCTGCTCGCGTGCGCGTCGTCGAGCGTGCTGTCGTGCTCGGCGACGAACCGGGCCGGGATCTGCACGGCGTTCTGGCCGCAGAGGGTGGCTCCGTCGTCACTCCCGGGCGCGTCGGCATACTCGAAGCGACGCTGCCCGCAACAGACGCAGACGTTGGACTGGGGCGCGTGTTGCGGCGCGTGTTGCGGCGTGGACGCCGCGAGCGTGATGGCGCGTTGCGTCCCCGCCCAGAGATCGAACTCGCGGAGTTCAGGCTTAACTAGCGAACCGTGGCCCAGCAGCAACTTGAGCGCGTCCGTGGCCTGCCACGCCGCCACGATCTGCACGGCTGGCCCGAGCACGCCAGCGGTGTCGCAGGTCGGCGTCGTCCCCGCGGGCGGCGGCTGATCGAACAGACAGCGCAGGCACGGCGTCAGGCCCGGGCGGACGGTGAACGCCATGCCGTGCGTGCCGATCACGCCGCCGTAGCAGTAGGGGATGCCGTGCTTGATCGCCAGATCGTTGAGCAGGTAGCGAGTCTCGAAGTTGTCTGTGCCGTCGATGATCACGTCAAAGCTCGGCGCGGCGAAGCGGCGGCGTGCGGCGCGAGGGGTGAAGTCCTCGACGATGGGCGTGACCCGGACTTGGCTGTTGATCCGGTGAAGACGCTGAGATGCGGCGACGGCTTTGGGCAGGCCTTCCGCGGCGTCACGCTCGTCGAAGAGAGACTGCCGCTGGAGGTTGGTCAACTCGACCACGTCGCGGTCGATGACCGTGAGTTGGCCGACGCCAGCGCGGGTCAGAAGTTCGGCCGACGCGCAGCCTAGTGCGCCGACTCCGACGACGAGCGCGTGACCCGACGCGAGCCGCTGCTGACCGCCCGCCCCGATGCCGGGCAGGAGCATCTGACGGTGATAGCGGGCCAAGTCTGCTGGTGGCGATTGATCGAAGTTCATAAGCGGGAAGCACGCAAGTGCAGAAAAGAACCACCAGCTCTCATTACTCACTGCCCATTGCCCATTGCCCGTTACCCGCTGCCCCATGCCTCCGAAGATCAGCGCAGGTGATCGAGCCGCATCGAGATTGGCTTGCCCAGAACTTCCTTGGCGAGGAACGCGCGCTTCCAGTCGGCGCGGGTCATGCCAGCGAGAGGTGAGGGGCGAGGTCTGGTGGACAGGATCGAACGATCGTCCGACCTCTCATTGCGACGATCGTCCATCGCGCTGAGCGAAGCGGAAGTTCTCGGAACTTCGATCGTCTTTCGAGATGCGGTGAGCTCGAGCTTGAGGGCCTCAGACTCGGCGCGGCGGAGAGCTTCGAGCTGTGCTTTCTGAGCTCTCTGAGCCTGCTTCACGCGGCGCTCTTCGACGCGGCTCTGGCCGGGATCCGTGAGGACGGGTGAGGGCGTGCGTCGGCCCGGCACGGTCGGCCCTGAGCTGCCGGGGATGGACCGGATCGGGTTGCGAGCGGTGGTGGTGGGAGTCGCGACGCCGCCAGCGGCACGCTGCTTCGCGAGCTGCATCTCGCGCAGCTGACGAAGTTGTTCGGCCCGGCGTCGGGCGAGTTGTTCGAGGTCTTCCGCACCGGCGGCAGGGCGAGCCTGCGCCCGGCGTGGTTCATCCGATTCAATTCGGCCGGTGCGGAGCACTTCGAGCTTCTCTCGTTCGCGCTGGCCCTCCGCCTTCTTGAGAGCCGCTTGCTCCGAGAGCTTGCGGAAAACCCAGGTGATCACGGAGGACCCTGCGACCAAGACCACCACGATGAGTTGAATGACTTGTTGTTGGGTCATCGGTCTGTCAGTTCAAGGCGTTGCGTCGAGGAGTTGAGGCAGCAGCGCGACTACTCGCCCGCCGGATTCTATCGCCTGAAATGGTACGCCGAAGGCCTCGCGCACGACGGCGGGAGTCAGCACCGCGTCGGTGAGGCCAGCCGCGATCACGGCACCGGACGATCCGAGCACGAGGGTCTGATCTGCGTCTCGGAGCACGCTGCTGAGATCGTGCATCGCCACGACCACGGCCACCCCTTGCCGCGCCAGGTCGCGGAGCGCGGCCATGGTGGCCAGCGCGTGCCGCGGGTCCATCGACGCGACGGGCTCGTCGGCCAGCAGTACGCGCGGGGCGCTGGCTTTGCCTGCTCCGCCGGACGAGAGCGAGAGTTGCGCCAGGGCGCGGGCGAAGGTGATGCGCTGCTGCTGGCCGGCGCTGAGCGTGGCGAGAGGAGTGTCGGCGACGTTCGAGAGCCCGACCTGTTCAAGAGCGGCGGCGACGACGGACTGATTCAGGCTCGCCTGATCGGCGTAAAGCCCCATCGCGACGACGGCCCGGGCGGTGTACGCGAAGGCTAGCGAAGAACGCTGCGGGACGTAGACGATCGAGCGTGCCCGACGTGCGGCGGTCATCGCGGTGAGGTCGATGTCGTCGAGCATGACCCGGCCAGCGGAAGGAGTGAGCACGCCGAGAAGTGCGCGAAGAAGCGTGGTTTTTCCCGCGCCGTTGGGGCCGATGATCGCGGTGAGGGCCCCGGGGCTGAACGAAGCGGTCAGGCCTCGGAGGACGGGCTTGGTGGCGTCGTAGCCGCAGGTGATAGAGTCGGCGCGGAGTGGCATGAGCTTCACGTGGGCTGCGGGTTGAGTGCGCGTTGAGTGCCTGTTGAGTGCGCGGAAGAATCATCTCGCGCTGGCGCGTGAGGTTGGTTCATGCGGCTGGCGGGCTCGCGGCGTTTGCGGCGGAATGCTGCGAGCCCGAGCGCCAGGTATGGACGACCAAGGCCGCGATCCCGATGATGAGCAGCAGGTCCGCGACGTTGGAGACATAGGGCCAGATCTCTCGCGCGCCCGAGCCCGAGCCCCACGGGTACGACCATCCGAAGGGAAGGTTCATGCCGGGCAGGGGGTGGATGAAATCGCGGACGCAGGCGTAGAGCAGGCGGTCGTAAAGATTCCCCAGCCCGCCCGCGAGCAGCAGGCCGACGGCGGCGTGAGCCCAGCGGTCGCGCGAGGTGGTCCACTTGGCGAACATCCAGAAGGCGAAGGCGATGGCGGCGGCTGTGAAGGCAACGAAGAACCAACGCTTGCCCGAGCCGATTCCGAAGACCGCCCCGGGGTTGAGCACGAGCGTGAACTCGAGCAACTTCGGGACGACGACGACAGGCTCGTGCGGCGGGATGAGCCGGCCCAGCGGGGGGCCGACCAAGACGTCGTCGCGGTTGATCTCCACCGGGATGCTGGCGACGTGACGGAACGCGAGTTCCTTGCTGGCCAAGTCGGCGACGAGCCCGATCACGGTGACGAGCATGAGGACGAGCCAAGAGCGCCCGTCGCGCCACGCGGTGGCGTGAGCGGTGCGTGATGGTTGGCTCTGGAGATCAGCGGGGGGTTGTTCCATCGGCGTGGTCCGACGAGCGAGGTCGAGGTCGGTCCCGGTAAGGCTTTCCAGATCAGGCTGTCCAGATCAGGCTCGGATCGACCGGCGTTCGAGCTCTCGGGCGGCCTCGATGGAGTAGCGGGCCCAAGGAAGTTCTTCGAGCCGCTCGGCCTTGATGAGCTTGCCGGTGAGCTCGCACACGCCGTAGGTGCCTAGGTCGATGCGGCGCAGAGCCTCGTCGATCTCTTTAAGCAGCTTGCGATCGGCGGCGGCAAGGTCTAGTGCGAGCGACTGTTCATAGGTCTCTGAGCCCTGCTCGGCGATGTGCTGAGGAAGGTTGGAGAGCGAGCCGCTCTCGCCCTTGAGGGCCTCGTTCTCCATCGTGTTGATGTCGGTGATGAGCTCGTCGCGCTTGCGGAGGAGGATGACCTTGAACTTTGCCAGTTCGGGCTTTTTGTAGGGCGTGCGCAGGTCGGGCTTGGGTACCTCGACGTGGATCTGCGGGCGGTGCGATCCGAGCGGCACCGAGTGTGCGGCCTTGGGGCCCGAGGAGATCAGCGGCTTGCGAGCCGGGCCGAGCTTGCTCATCAGGCCGCCGACGCCCGGGGGCGTTGGGGCGGTGACGATCTTGGGGCGTGAGCGTCTGATGGGCTTGGGCGTGACGATGGTGATGCCCTTGCGGGAGGTCTTGCCGTCGTCCTTGCCCTCGACTTTGCCCTCGACTTTGCCCTCGACTTTACCGCTCTGTTTGGCAGCGTCGGTCGCCTTGGCTGGTTCTTTGACTCCAGCGGGTGAGCCGTTCAGGGCGGCCTTGGACTTGCCAGCTTCCGGCTTGTTCGCGGGAGTGGTCGCGGGCTTGAGAGCTTTGAGATCAACCTTGGCTGTGAGCTTCGCGGCGGGCTTGGCGACCGGCTTGGTCACGAGCTTTGGAGTTGGCTTTGCGGATCGTTTGATTGTTGGCTTGACTGTTGGTTTGACTGTTGGCTTGACTGTTGGTTTGGAAGCGAGCTTGGTTGAGTTCTTCACAGCAACTTTGACCGGCGACTTGGCCTTGGGTTTCGTTGGTGCTTTCTTCGCGGTCTGCGCGGCGGGCTTTGAGGACTTGCTCGCTTTGACGACCGCGCGCGGCATCTTCTTCGCGGCGAGCCTAACGCTGGGCCTATCGCTAGGTTTGGCGCTGGGTTTGGTCTTTGACTTGGTTGGGGTAGCGTTCCGAGGCACGGTGTTCCCCTGTCGTCAGACTGTTTCCCCGGGGTTGGGAGTCACGCGCCCGCCGCGGTTCTTTCCCATAGCCGTTCGAAAACAGCCCGAAACTAGACAAGCGTGAAGGATAGGCGTGCGTTCGAGGTCAGTCAAAGGTTCTCGGGACCGCAATCCCCGGTAGACGCCCGCCTGTTCGAAACCGTTAGACCACAACTGGTTGAGAGGTGCCGCGAATTAGGAGCACTCTGAATGAAGTGATTCACAAACTCGGCATGGCGGCGGGGTCCGCAGCCGCCACTTCGCCGGGCTGTTCGGCGTATTGCCCCAGCCGGCGGAAGCGGTTGTAACGATCGTCCAGCAGCGTTGCGGCGTCGATCTCCTGCAACTGGCGAACCTCCGCGACGATCCACGCCTGAAGAGAGTCGGCCGTCGCGCGCGGGTTGCGGTGCGCCCCGCCGATGGGCTCGGGGATGATGTGGTCGATGATGCCCAGTTCGAGGTTGTCCTTGGCGGTCAGCTTGAGTGAGCGTGCGGCCGCAGAGTTGGTCTGCTCGTTGGCTTCCTTCCAAAGAATCGCCGCGCACCCCTCGGGGCTGATGACCGAGTACCACGAGTTCTGGAGCATGGCGACGCGGTCGGCGACGGCGATGCCCAGCGCGCCGCCCGACCCGCCCTCGCCGATGATGATGCTGACGATCGGCACGGGGATGCGGCTCATCTCGCGCATGTTCACCGCGATAGCCTCGGCCTGCCCGCGCTGCTCGGCCCCCAGCCCGGGGTAGGCGCCGGGCGTATCGACGAGCGTGACGATGGGTTGGCCGAACTTCGCGGCGAGCTGCATTTTGGCGAGAGCCTTGCGATAGCCTTCGGGGTGCGCACAGCCGAAGTGGCACGCGATCTTTTCGCTGGTTTCCTTGCCCTTTTGATGCCCGACGATGAGGCACTTGAGCGGGCCGATGCGTCCGAAGCCGGTGACCATGGCGGGGTCGTCGCCGAAGCGGCGGTCGCCGTGCAGCTCGGCGAAGTCGCGGCAGATCATGTTGATGTAGTCGCGCGTCTGGGGGCGGTCGGGGTGGCGTGCGACGCGGACGGTCTGCCAAGGGTTGAGCTTGGTGTAGATGTCGGTGAGCTTGGCCTCGCGCTGGACGCGTAGTTCGGCGATCTGGGTGCGAAGCTGCCTGATGGCCGGATCTAAGTCCGGATCGAGCGCGACGTACTGCCCGGCGCTCGGCTCCTCGGCGTCGGCGGGCGGGAGCGTGACGCCAGCGATGGAGAGCTCGTGCTTGAGGCGAGCCTCGGCGGCGTCGATGCGCTGTTCGATCTCGGTGATGGGTTTTTCAAAGTCAAGCTGATAGAACCTAGACATGCACAGATTCTAGAAGCTCTGCTCGAGCGAAGAAGGAGGAGAGTAGACGCGGGCTGAAAACCTGCCTCACCTAGAAAAAGTAGAGGAGAATGGAGAGGAAGATAGCGGAAGGCAGTCGGGCCGCCTGCCCCACATGAGTGGATGGAGAGCCGGAGTACGCTTGCGGTGCATTCGGAGAGCGTTGGCTGGATTGAATGAGGAATTGCATGCCTACTGATGGACGAAACCCGCCGCTGGCGGTGATCGGCGGCGGGAACATGGGGCTGGCGATCGTTTCGGGGGGGATGGCCGGGACGAGGCCGCTGATGCGCGGGTTCGTCGCGGTCGCCGAGCCTGACGAGGCCAAGCGTGCGGCGTTCAAGGCGCTGGGCGTGGCGACGTTCGCGCACGCCGCCGACGCGATCGGTGCGGCGATCGGCAAGGAAGACAAGGGCGGGGAAGCGCAGGTGCTGCTGGCGGTGAAGCCGCAGATGCTGATGAGGCTGGCCGAAGAGGTCCGCGAGCTGCTGGCGGCCGAGTCGCGCGTGGTGATCTCGATCCTGGCCGGAACGCCGACCGCCAAGGTCCGTGCTGTTTTAGGCGTGGCGTTGGGCGCGGCGTCGGGCGCGGAGGTGCGTGTCGTGCGCGCCATGCCGAACCTGCCCGCGAAGATCCGCCAGGGGATCACGGCGCTGTGCTCGGGCGCAGGCACGCGGCCCGGCGATGACGCGTTCGCGCGCGAGATCTTCGGCGGCGTCGGGCCGATGGTGGTCACGATCGAGGAATCGCTCATGGACGCCTTCACGGCCGTCGCGGGCTCGGGGCCGGCGTACGTGTTCTATCTCGCCGAGGCGATGATCCAGGCGAGCGTGCGGCTTGGCTTTGACGAGCCCACGGCTCGCGACATCGTGCGCGAAACAATCGCGGGCGCGGGGAACCTGCTCGCGGATTCGGCCGAAGCGCCCGAGAAGCTGCGCGCGGCCGTGACGAGCAAAGGCGGGACGACCGAAGCGGCCTGCAAGAAGCTCGATGAAGCGGGCGTGATGCTGGCGCTCGTCGAGGCGATGCGGGCGGCGCGAGATCGCGGGAGAGAGCTGGGGAGGTAGAGCCCGAGTGGCCAACTGGTGAGGAGTCTTCTTCAGAACCAAGAAGGAGAAGGAGTAGAGACGAGTTGAAAAACCATCCCAGTAGAAATTAGAAGTATCTGAAGCAGACTCAATGGCCGAACAGGAACGAAGCTTCAGCGTTGCAGGCGGGTGCGCCAACGGTCTAAGCTCGCGTGCTTGGTCAGGTCATACGCCAAGGGCGTGATCGTGATGCAGCCAGCCTTGAGGCTTTGCACGTCGGAGCCTTCTTCGGTCGCGTGGAAATCGAGGCCGTTTCCGCTAGCCCAGTAGTAAACGCTGCCGGTGGGGCTGACGCGGCGTTCGTACTTATCGACGAGGCCGTGCGTGTTCATGGGGCAGACGACGATCTTGGGCATGAGCCCGTCGTTCTCGGTGACGGGGATGTTGATGCTGAGGCACTCGTGCTTGTCGGGGAGCCCTTGGGCGAGGATGAGGTCGAGCGTGCGGCGAGCGTGGTTCGCGGCGACATCAAACAGCGGCGTGCCCTTGCCCAGCGTCATGCTCACCGCGATCGACGGCACGCCCAGGAACGCGCCCTCGATGGCGGCGGCGACGGTGCCCGAATAGATGACGTTCACGCCGCAGTTCGCGCCCGCGTTCATGCCGGAGATCAGCAGGTCGGGGCGCGAGGGCTTGCCGTGCGCGTTGGGCCCGTAGTGGTCGGACCAGAGCGAGGAGATGGCGAGTTTGACACAGTCGGCGGGGCGCCCATCGACGGCGATGCCGTGCATCTGCGGCGTGACGGGCATCGGGCGGACCATGATCGGCTCGTGGTAGGTGATGCCGTGGCTGGTGGCGGATTGGACGGTGAGCGGGGCGATGGTGAAGACTTCGGTGGTCTCGTCGGTGCCCGTGTTTGAGCCGGTCTTTGAGCCGGGGGCGGCGAGTCGGAGAGGCGAGCCGTGCTGGCCGTGGGCGTCGGTGATGGCCTCGTGCAGGGCGATGATGCCGGGCGCGTGAAGCCCGTCGTCGTTGGTGAGGAGGATGCGCATGAGGCGAGGGTAGGGAATGAGGCGACATTCAAGAAGCAAGAAGAGAATGGAAGAGAGACAGGTTGAAAACCTGTCTCGCGAGATGATGTAGATTTAGGAATTGAGACTTTGGGCGGGCTCTTAGCCACCGACGGCCGGGGGCTTGGTCAGGTGCGTCTTAATCTGCTTGGCAACATCTTCCATCAGGTCGTTAGGGATCGGCACGGTGAGGTTGTATTGCGCGATCCGCCACTTCTCGGCCTCGCGGACGAGCACGCCCGAGCCGCGGCACTCGCCGTATTTTTCGTTCAACAATGCCTCATCGAACCACGCGGTGTTGCCGTCTGGCGCGATCGTCACGAACCGGCGGCCCGCGATCGCGGTATAGGTCCAGCCCTTGCCCTCCTCAAAATAAGGCTTCGCGTAAGCCTGAAACTCGGGCTTGGTCCAGCGTTCGGCGGCGTCGGTGCCGATGAAGACGGCGTCGGCGGTCATGTGCGCGAAGTAGCGCGAGCCGTCGGCCTTGGATGCGGCGTCGTGGAAGTCGGTCAGCACCGCGACGATCGCGTCGGGGCCGGGGCTTGCTTTGCTCGTGCGCCGGTTCGAGCTGTTCACCAGGCACGACGTCGAGAGCAAGGCCAGCGCGATGATCGGGATCCAAGTGTGGAGGCGTGACATGGGCGGTGCTCCGAGAGGGTGTTACTTCGGTCTTTCGATGTACGGAACAAGCTCGACTGGGATCGACTTTATCCCGCGGCGAGCGGCCTTGCCGACGGCGTAGTGCAGCGAGCGAGCCATGCGGCGGCGCACGGCGTCGGTGATGTTCAGCCCGTGGGCTTCCATCTGCTGGATCGAGAAGGCCCAGGCGTGGTACTCCTCGAGGCAGCGCGGTTTATACACGTTGAAGCCGATGGCGTGATGGCCGATCTCGTGGAGAAAAACCGCGACAGACATCGGGCCTTTGGGCCTAGGAGATTCGATGAGTTTTTTGATGGAGCCGTCTCGGTAGGTGACCTGCCACGCGACGCCAGACATGGAGGTGCGCCACTTGCGAACGCGCACGCCGTGGGCGGCGAGCATGGTGGCGACGACCGCGTCGTACTTGGCCTGCATGGAAGCGGGGGTGGTCGAGGGGCTCGTTGGTTCTTTGAAGCGTGTTGATGGTGCGTCGCGGTGAACCGTCCTTGAGGGTGCGAGCTTGCCGCGCGCGGCCGCCTTGAATGCCGCTGGCGGCTTGATCGTCGGGCTCGGCGTGATCGGTCCGAAGAACTTTTCGCGGACCCGCTTGGGTAGCAGGTCCCAGAGCGTCATCATGTCGGTCGGCCTCCGATGAGTCTGGTGCCTGGCGAGATCTGGCGGCCTCGTGCAAAGTCGGCCCAGGACATGCTGCGCTTGCCCGGGGGTTGGACTTCAAGAAGATTGATCGCGGTGCGATCCCCGCAGGCGACGAGCCCCCATTCGAGGTCGATGATGAGGCCAGGTTCGTGAGCAACGCTGGCTGGCCGTTGGGGTTGTTGGGAAGTTTCGTTCGCCGTTTGCACGCGAAGGATTTTCAGCAGGTGCTCAGTGGGCGGGTTGTTGGTGCCGTCGTCGTTGTTGTCGTTGTTGTTGTTGTTGTTGTTCCCAGGTATGACCATCTTCACGGTGACGCCCGGCCACGGGGTGAGGCCGTGAACGCGCTGGCGGCAGGCGTCGGCGCTGGCGTTGAAGTCGATCCAGCCGTCCTCCTTGGACATTTTGGGCGCGATGGTGACGAGAGACTCATCCTGAGCTGTGCCGCCTTGGTCGCCTCGCGCAACGCGGGCGAGGACTTCGCGGACGAGCGTGGGGCCGTCGATCGCGAGCAGGTCGTGAAGTTCGCCAGCGGTGAGGATTGGTGAGATCTCGCGTGTTGACTGGGCGAGCACGAGCCCGGCGTCCATGCGGTCGGCGAGGGTGATCACGCTGTTGCCGGTGATGGTGTCGCCAGCGAGGATCGCGGCGTTGATCGGAGCCGCACCGCGCCAACGCGGCAGGAGCGAGGCGTGCAGGTTCATCGCGGGGATGCCGTCAAGCAAGCCTTTGCCGAGCTTCTGGCCGAACGCGATGATAACGAAGGCGTCGGGGTTGAACGCGCGGATCGCGGCCACGACCTCGGGGACGTTTACCTTCAGCGGCTTGATAATCGGGATCTTGACATGATGCTCGGCGATCCACGCGGCGATGGGTGTCGGCGTCATCGCGCCGCCGCGCCCCGCCGGCCGGTCGGGCTGGGTGACGACAGTGAGCAGCTGGTGCTCGCGAGCGATGGAAACGAGAGTGGGGAGACCGAACGCGCCGGAGCCGAGGTAGACAATCTTCATGCGTTCATACTCGCAGTGCTTCGTTCGGTACGGCGTGGTTGGTTCAGCCTTCGAAATCGCGTTCGAGGTCTCGAAGGGCGCTGCGGCACTTGAGCCGTGACATCTGCATCATGCGGTCGATGATCAGCACGCCGTCGAGGTGGTCGCTTTCGTGCTGCCAGCAGCGTGCGAGCAGGCCCGACGCGGTGCGGGTGAACTGCTTGCCGTCGAGCCCTGTGGCGGTGATCGTGATGTTGGGCGGGCGCTGGACCTGGCCTCGGATGTCCGGGAGGCTCAGGCAGCCTTCCTCATAGGGCTCCACGGGGCCGGTGGGGTTGGTAAGGATCGGATTGATATAGACCTCTGGCCCGAGGGTGGCGCTGGGCGGATCGGTCGCGGGGGAGCGTCCTTCGTCCTCGGGGACGTGGACCACAAACATGCGCCACGAGAGCCCGACCTGCGGCGCGGCCAGGCCGATGCCCTCGGAGTCGTACATCATCTGGATCATGCGATCCGCGACCGCCCGCGTTTCGTCGGTGATGTTCTCGATCGGCGCCGCCTTGTTGCGCAACATCGGCGCGGGGTAGCACTGGATTCGGAGAGAAGCGAGGTCGACCGGCATGAGCGATGGTATCTCGGATTCAGACGAGATTCTGAGGGAAAAAGGCCTGCCAAGAACGGGCTTGGCGCGCTCAGCCTTGGATCGCGCGCAGTTCGCTCACGAGAAGTTGGGAGGCTCGTTCAACGCTGAGTTTCCAATCGGCGTCGTTGGGGCCGAACGCGTAGATGACAGAGCGGCTGGCGGTGACAAGCACGCCGCCGGTGGGTGAAACGCCGACGGGAGTGAGCAGGGCGCGGATGTCCTTGGCGGTACCGCCTTGCGCGCCATAGCCGGGGACGAGGAAGATCTGCTTAGGCATTCGTGCGCGAAGAGCCCGCCCGTCCTCGGCCTTGGTCGCGCCGACGACCGCGCCGACGCTGCTCATGCCGTGCGTGCCGAGGTGCTTGGTGCCCAGCGTGGCCGCGTGGTCGGCCATCATTTCCGCAACGGTCCGGCCGTCGGTGAGCGCGAGAGACTGCACGGCGTCGCTGTCGAGGTTGCTGGTGCGGACGAGTATGAACACACCAAGCCCCGCGGCCAGGTATGGATCAACAGTGGACGGGCCGAGGTACGCGTTGACGGTGATCGCGTGAGCGCCGAGAGCAACGGCGGCGGCGGCGTAGTGCTCGGCGCTGATGCCGATGTCGCCGCGCTTGGCGTCAAGGATGACGACGAGGCCCTGGTCGTTGGCACGCTTCATCGTGCGCGCCAAGGCCGCGCTACCGGGCGCGCCGTAGCGCTCAAAGCACGCGGATTGAAACTTCACGGCCGGAACGATCTCGGCCACGGCGTCGATCACGCCTTCGGCGAAGCGTTCGATGGCCGTGATCGGATCAGGGCTCGACGAGCGCAATTGAGCGGGGAGCTTGTCATGAACCGGATCGAGCCCGACACAGGCCGTGGACTGAAGGCGCTCCATCGCGGATGATCCTCGCCGAGTCAATTCGAGTCTGGCGGCCGGGCTTGCGGCGCTGGGTTGGGGAGCGGCGACGGGCCCAGGCTGCGGTTTGGCGTGGCTCATGGCGAGACGGTAGACCGCGCGGTGATTGCGTTCGATGGCTAGTCTTTTCCAACCGGAGCAACGCAAGCGTGGACCAACCAACCCGACTCGACCTCAAGAAAGACCGCGGCCTGTCCGTCGAGTGGGCCGACGGCGGCACCTCGTATTTTTCGATCCTGTATCTCCGGAAGATGTCGCCGTCGGCCGACATGCGCCAGCTCCGCGACGAGATGAAGAAGAACCGCCTGACGGTTCTGCCCTCGACGCCTTCTGGCAACTCGGCGGCCGCGTTGGTCGCGCTCGACGCGGAACTCGTCGGGAATTACGCGATCAAGATCCGCTTCTCAGATGGGCACGACACGGGGATTTACTCGTGGGCGTATCTGCGCGAGATCGATCCCATGGCCGAAAAGCCGACGAAGTCTCCGGCCCCGCCCGGTCCGCTATCGTGATCGCATGGAGCGAGGCGGCGATCCTAAATCTCAGACGAAACCAGAGCCCGCGGTCGGCGCGACGATCACGCAGATCGAACCAACAGAGGCGGCGCTGACCACGCCTTTGTCTCTCGTGAAAGGGATCGGCCCGCGCACGGCGGAGTCGCTCGCGGAGCTCGGGCTCAACAACGTCGGCAAGCTTATCGCGCACCTCCCGATGCGGCACGAGCGGCACGAGGCGGAGACGACCATCGGCGAACTTACGGCCGACCGGATCGTGTCCGCACGCGGCGAGATCACCGCGACACGGCTTGTGCGCGGGCGTGCGCCGCGCTTCGAGGCGGTGCTGATCGACGACACCGGACGGCTCGATCTCACCTGGTTCAACCAGACGTACCTCGCCAAGAAGATCAAGCCCGGTATGCACCTGCGCGTGCAGGGCACCGCCAAAAAGTACGGCCCCGGTTTGCAGATGGTGAACGCGACGTTCGAGACGATCGACCCGGAGCGCGAGCAGCTCGACGCACGCGGCGCTCGGCTGCGGCCCGTGTACCCAGCATCCCAGGCGATCTCGAGCAAGCAGATCGAGAAGGCGATCGCCGTGGTGCTCGCGCGTGCGGTTGCGTTGATCGAGGATCACCTGTCTGCCGAGTTCTGCCGCGCGCGGAACATGCCGACGCTGGCCGAGGCGTACCGGCTCTTTCACGCGCCCGAGATCGAGGGCGACGCGGTCGCGGCCCGGCGGCGGCTCGCGTACGACGAGCTGCTCATGCTGCAACTGGGCGTGCAGATGAAGCGGGCTCATCTCAGGAGATCGCTGAGCGCGCCAGCCCTGCGACACACGCCCGCGATCAACCGGCACATCCGCGAGCGCTTCTCGTTCACGCTGACCGTGCCGCAGGACAAGGTCGTCGCGGAGATCGCGCGCGACCTTGCGTCGGGCACGCCGACGAACCGACTCCTGCAGGGCGACGTCGGCTCGGGCAAGACCATCGTGGCGCTCTACGCGATGCTGATGGCGATCGCCAGCGAGCACCAGGCGGCGTTGATGGCCCCGACCGAGATCTTGGCCGAGCAGCATTTCCGCACGATCTCGGGCGTGCTCGCGGGCTCGAAAGTCCGGCTCGCGTTGCTGACCGGCAGCACGCCCGAGGCCGAGCGATCCGAAACGCTCGCGCGGCTCGCGGACGGCAGCCTCGATCTCATCATCGGCACGCACGCGCTGCTGACGTCCAGCGTGGTGTTCCACAGCCTAGCGGTCGCGGTGATCGACGAGCAGCACCGCTTCGGCGTCCACCAGCGCTCGATGCTGCGAAGCAAGGGAGCGAGAGCAAGCAACGGCGGCCGCGAGCTGACGCCGCACGTGCTCGTGATGACCGCAACGCCGATCCCGCGCACGCTGGCGATCACGCTGTTCGGCGACCTAGACATCTCGACGATCACGGGGTTGCCGCCCGGGCGCAAGCCGGTGGCGACGCGGGTGGTCAGCGATCTGCAGAGGCCGGTGGTGTACGACTTCCTGCGAGCACGCGTCGAGCAGGGGCAGCAGGGGTACGTGGTGGTGCCAGCCATCGATAGCGGACCGGCCGAGGTCGGCGAGGCTGGAGACATCGGCGATATCGCGCACGACCGGGTTCAATCGCGTCCGCCGCCTGACGCTCGGCTCGCGCCCATCGCCAACGTGCGCTCGTTGATGAAGGAACTCGAAGACGGTCCGCTCGCGGGCAAGCGGCTCGCGGCGTTGCACGGGCGGCTCAAGCGCGCGACGCGCGAGACTATCATGGAAAAGTTCCGGGCTGGTCTGATCGACGTGCTGGTCGCCACGACCGTGATCGAGGTCGGCGTCGATGTCGCCAACGCGACGGTGATGGTTGTCGAGCACGCCGACCGCTTCGGCCTGGCGCAGCTGCACCAGCTTCGCGGACGCATCGGTCGCGGCGAGAAGGAATCGGCGTGCGTGCTGATCGCCGACGCCAAAACCGAGGGCGGGCAGCAGCGGCTCGAAGTGATGGCCACCGTCTCCGACGGCTTCATGCTCGCGGAAAAGGACTTCGAGATCAGAGGTTTCGGCGAGCTGTTCGGAACAAGGCAGTCGGGCTTGCCGCCGTTCAAGGTTGTTGATCTGGCACGCGACCGGGACCTGCTGTTGCTCGCCAAGCGCGACGCGTCGGCGTGGATCGAGCGGTCGCCGACGCTGGCCGGGGCGGGCGAAGCAACGCTGCGGCGAAGGCTGATGAAAGCCCACGGCGAGTCGCTCGGTCTGGCCGACGTGGGATAACTGTTTCAGGCAGAGCTTCGCGTCGCGGCGTCGTGACCCGATCGACGCCTCTTGAGTGCCCGCTGTACAGTTCTTGCATGGACTCCGACCGCCTCCACCGCCTCGTCGCTCAGCACGCCGAAACCTCGCGCCTCATGGGCGTGGATTTCGTCCCGGTGTATCGAACATCGTCAGACCAGTCGGTGGTCGCGCCACAAACGGCTCATCTCGTGCCCGCGCTTTTGGAGGTCAAACCATCTTCGGCCCCTCGCGCCGACGCCGACCAGCCCAAACCAAGCCGCGAAGATTCTCAGCGGGCTCTCGACGAGCTTCTCGCACGGTACGTCGCCGACGCCCCGCACAAGCACTTCGTCACCGCCCACACCAACATCGTCTTCGGCGACGGCAACCCGTGCGCGGATCTCATGTTCATCGGCGAAGCTCCCGGCGAAGAGGAAGACCGCCAAGGCAAGCCGTTCGTCGGTCGCTCGGGCCAGTTGCTCGACAAAATGATCGTGGCGATGAGCCTGAGCCGGGCCGAGGTTTATATCGCCAACGTGCTCAAAACCCGCCCACCCAACAACGCCACGCCCACCACCGAAGAGGCTCGCCTCTGCTCGCCGTACCTCTTCGAGCAGATCCGCATCATCGCCCCCAAGGCCTTGGTCACCCTCGGGCTGCCCGCCACACGCCTGCTGCTGGGCACCACCGAAGCGATGAGCAAGCTCCGAGGCCGCTGGCACGAGTTTGTGGACCCGTCCGGGCGGGTCGTCCCGGTCATGCCGACCTACCACCCGGCCTACTTGCTGCGGAACTACACCGCCGAGGAGCGTGCAAAAGTCTGGTCTGATCTCAAGCAGGTCATGGACAGGCTTGACCTTAAGTCGAGTCCTGACAAGCAATAGCGATGGTCCGGCGGCCTTTATAATTGACCGAGTTTCAACGTGGAATATTTTTGAGGTTTTCGGAACCATCCCCAAGGATGCGACGGATGTTTCTCTGTTCGCGACGCCTCAAGCCACGAACGACAACTGAAAAGCCTTTGCCGGCCTCGCAGTCCTCTTCCACCGCCCCCCACGAGACCCGGCGCTCGGGTTGTCCTGAGTGCCGGGTTTTTTCATTCCCGAGCTTGCCCGTGGATCGGGCTTAATTTGAATAAAACGAAAATTTATCTTGACAAAACGATATTTCGGCGTATCGTTTTACTCAAGTTAACATGAATAATTCAAAGAACCAGCCTCCGAGCGTTCACCCGCTGGCCACGCTGCCGCGCGAGGACTTGGACCTCGTCACCCAGCTGGTTCTGCACTCGGGCTCGCTCAAGGACTTGGCGATTTCGTACGACGTGAGCTACCCGACAATCCGGATCCGGCTTGATCGCGTGATCGAGCGGCTGCGAGGCGCGGTGGCGGGGCGCGAGCAGGATGCGCTCACCGAGCTTCTGGCCACGCTGGTCGAGCGCGGCGAGTTGTCGATCACCAACGCCCGGGCTGTCCGTCAGGCGGCCAGCGACCTTCTGAGCGCACAGCACGGTGCGTCAACAGGCGATGTGGGCGCTCACGAACCGTCGGCACAACCGAAAGGAGACCGGTGATGATGGAGCTGATCGCGCAGGCGTCGAACCAGTGGTGGACCATGAACAGCGGCACGATGTTGGGCGCGGCGGGCGTCGGCGGGCTGGGGGCGTTCGCCGGGATCTTCGGCGCAGCCACCGGGTATCTGGCGCCGCGCGGGATCGCCAAGACGGCGGTGCTCTCGATCCAAGGCGGTCTTGGCGTCGTCGGGTTGGTCGCGCTGATCGCGGGGATCGTGGCCGTCAGCACCGGTCAGCCGTACCACGTCTTTTACCCGCTGCTGCTGGGCGGCACGGTCTTGACGTTGGTGATGGGCGTGATGTTCCCGGTGATCCGCGGACGCTATCGCCGGGCCGAAGTGCGCAAGATGGAGGCCGAAGAGTTCCGCCGCGGCTGAGCGAGATTGGCTTTCTGGCAGAGTTTGAGCCGGGCCCATTGAGGTGCTGGCGAGTTGGCGGTCACGAACAGGTTAGGAACCGCTTGAGATCAGGATGTCGTCGAACTTCGCGGTGACATCGATGTTGGTCTGCAGGCCCTTATCGTCCTTGCGGATCAGTTTGCCCTGCAGATAGTTGTAACCAAAGCGGATGACGCCGCTCCCGTCGATCTCGCCCGTGCCCTTGGACTTGGACGAGAAGTAGTACCCGTCCGCGTCGGCGGTGTGAACGACAAACCGCCCGCGTGAACCGCTGGGGATGAGTGCTTGAGGGTCTGAGATCGTGCTGTTGATCCCGGCCGCGAAGCCAGGGTTGCCTAGCACGCCAGCGAGCGAGCTCACCGCATCGGCCGAAGCGCCGGTGCCGTCCCCGCCGAGCAGGCTGTAGGTGGCGGTGTCGTCCTTCCGCTGGTTCTTCGAGGCCTTCCCCAGCGAGTTAGAGTTCAGGAACGCGGCGTTAGATGCCCAATAAAAGCGGGCGGGCTTGGTGATCTCGATCGAGGAAAGCCTCGCGAAGCTGTTGGGCCCGCTGGTTCCGCCGTCGAACTTGATCGGCCCGGCCGTCTCGTCCTCGTTCCAGACCAAGATGGGCGTGCCGAACTCATCGACGAGATCGGGGAGTGTGGTCTTCACAGGACCGTTGGAGTCGTCCCCGTAGGTGCCGACCTGCTTCTTGTCGGTCCCGACGTTGACCTGGGAAACGAAGTTCTTGGCCGGTGGCGAGAAGTATCCCTTACTGGTCGCGTTCCCAGAGTTCGTGTTACCGATGAGAGCCGGGTCAACGTAGACGAACTCTGATTTGCGAGACGTGGTTGTGAACGGTGCGACTTTCACCGCTCCCTTGGGAATTGTGTTCCCCTGATCGCCCTCGAGAACGATCCCCCCCGCGAGGTCGAGCATGACGTTCTCCATCGCGGATAGGCCGAGCCTCCTGAGGTTCTCGTCACCCCCCATATCTCTTGGCGAGAACTTGCCCGGCCAGCGGCGTTCCGAGGCCTGGAAAGTCGAGGCGGCGTTCACGACGTTGGTCGCGAGCTGCCGGGTGACCGTAACTCGGGTGGCCCGGCGAGCCTTGCCCAGCGCGGGCACCACGATCGAGATCACCAGCGTGATGATGATGATGACTACCAGAAGCTCGACGAGCGTGAAGCCGCCAGCCGTCGATTTCGCGCGATTGTTCTGGCACGTCTTCATCTTCAAGACCCTCCAACTCGATCTAGTGGTTTCGACACAACAGAGTTCTGCAACAGGGCATCAGCGAGAGGACATCAGCGAGAGTCCCAGGCCTGTCTCGGGCCGACACTCAAACCGCGAGGCAGCGACAAAGCGCCGGGGGACTGAACCCGGACTCGCTCTCATCTGTTCGATCAGCGGCCCGGATGGTTCCGATCGGCCCCGGATTTGAGCACACGAACACCGCAGGACTGTATCGGCTCCGCGGCAGGCGGGCACCACCCGGGGAGGGTCCTTGTTGAGCTCGGGTTGAGCTCGGGTTAAGCTCGGGTTGAGCCTCGTGTGGGCCCCGGACGCCGGACTGGCTGAATCAGATTTGAACATTTCGCGCCTTTCCTCCATACTCAGGCCATGGGTTTCGCGACGTCGAGTTTTCAAAGTCTTTCGCTCGCAGACCGCTCGGCCGCGATCGGGCGGGCCGCACGGGCTCTTCTCGAGTCGCAGGCGGTCGTCTTTCCGACCGAAACCGTGTATGGCGTGGCGGTCAACGCCAACAGCCAACTCGCCTTGGAATTCCTCGCCGCCCTCCGTCGGCCTGGGCTGGAGCCGGACCCGACCAAGCCTTGGCTGGGGCGCGCCCCGTGGACTTGGCATGCCTCGTCGGTCGTATCGGTGCTGAGATCGATGCCGATCGCTAGGCCGGTCCACCGCCGGTTGATCGAATCGCTCGCGCCCGGGCCGGTGCGGTTCGTGTTCGAGCTAAGCGAATCGCAGGCCACCGCGGCGGTGACGAAGATTGGTTCGCTCCCGGGCGCTCTGGAAGGTGTGCCCGGGCCTGCGGCCAACGGTGTGCCTTCCTCGTGGACGATCGCGGTGCGCGTTCCTCGGCACGAGATCGCGGCGGCGGTTATCGCGCAGGTGCCCGGGCCGGTGGTGGTGGAACGATTGAGCCGCTTTGGATGGGGCGAGAATCTCTCGTCGCCGGGCCTGCTGGAATCCGCGGCCGCGGCGGGTGTTCAGGTGGTGATCGACGACGGGCCCGGCGATGAACGCCGCGCGTCTACGTCAATTGAGCTGAGCCCGAGCGGGTATCGCGTGCTGGAAGTGGGGGCGGTTTCTGAGCGTGCGGTCAAGCGAGCCGCGACGCGAGCCGTGCTGTTTGTTTGTACGGGCAACACCTGCCGCAGCCCCATGGCGGCGGCCGCGGCCCAACACCTGCTCAAGGCCGAGGCAGACCTCACACGGAGCGGGATCGAGACGACCGCGGCCTCGGCGGGTGTGGCGGCGTCGGACGGGCAGCCGATGACATCCGAGGCCATGGACGCACTCGCGGACCTGGGCGTCGTGGCCCGGCCTAACCGTTCGCGCCAACTGACCCGCCCGATGATCGACGAGGCGGAGGTCATTTACGTGATGACGGGCGCGCACCGCGACGCCGTGCTGTCGATCGACCGCGGGTCGGCGTCCAAGCTCGTGCTGCTCGACCCGGCCGGTCGTGATGTCCCCGACCCGTACGGGGGCCCTCCCTCGGTGTACGCGGCCGCGGCGAAACGAATTGTCGATGTCGTGCGTCGGCGGCTTGCCGAACTAGACTCCGAGACCAAGGCCTGAGGCAATCTCTCGCCCGGGCCTCTTTTTTGAACTTTGTTTGAGTCCAGGTTTTTCAACACTTTTTCTCGCGGACCCTCACCATGAATATCGCCCTGAGCGCCGACCATCGCGGAACCAACGTCATCAAGCTGCTGGCCGAGAAGCTCAAGGGCGAAGGTCATCACGTAGACGTGCTCAGCGATGGCGACGATCGCGAGAAGGACTACCCCGAGAGCGCGTATCTCGTGGCCAAAGCCATCGCCGAGGGCAAGGACAAGCTGGGGATTCTGGTGTGCGGCACAGGCATTGGCATGAGCATCGCCGCGAACAAGTATCACGGTGCTCGCGCGGCGGTGGCCCACGACGAGATGACGGCCCAGCTGAGCCGGAGCCACAACAACGCCAACATCCTCTGCCTGTCGGCGGATCTGCTCGGGCAGCGGCTTATCGAGAAGATCGTGGACGTGTGGCTGCGGACCGAGTTCGAGGGCGGCCGGCACGCACGCCGGATCCACAAGATCGAAGCCATCGAGGCGGGGAAGGACCCATCCACCGTGTCCGAGTGATCGCGCCCAGAGTGTTACTCCGGGGGGCTCCCCAGATCCATGCGTTCTGATCCGTGCTGTCCGAGATTACCTCTTGAGCCGCTCGATTCGAGCCTGAGCAATCATGGCGGCGCCGAAGACTCCGGCGTTGTCCAGCAGCTTGCTCGCCACGACTTCGACCCTCTTGCACCGGTCCGGGAAGGCGATCTTGCGGGTGGCTTTCTGAACCATGTCCACGAACGGCTGGCCCAACGCCTCGGTCAGCCCGCCGCCCAGCACGATGCGTGGCAGCGAAAGGACGGAGACCCAGCTCCCGATCGCCATTCCAAGCATCTGCGCGGTATTCTCGACGACCTCCATCGTGAGCTCGTCTTTTTCCTCGAAGGCCTTGCCGACGATCTTTGACTTCACCTTCGAGTAGTCGCCGTCGACCATCGCGGTGATGCTGGACTTGCGGTTGGAACTCACGAGCCGAACGATGCGATCAACGACCGCGCTGCGCGAGCAGTTGTGTTCGAGCGATCGGCTGCCCGGCGGGTTGCCCGGGAACAGGATGGTGTGCCCGATCTCTCCGGCGGTGAGGTAATGGCCGTAGTAGAGCTGCCCGTTGAGGATCAGCCCGCCGCCGATGCCGGTGCCCAGCCACACGCCCAGCAGGTTGCCGCACCGCTTGCCCGACCCGATCTCGTGCTCGCCATAGACCGCTGCGTTGACATCGTTGTCGAGGATTGTCTGCACCTTAAGCCTGTCGGTTACAATCTTGGCCAGCGGCACGTCGGTCCAGCGCAGGTTGACCGCCTCGAGCACGACGCCCTCCTCGGGGTCCACCGCACCGGGCGCCGCCACGCCGATGCAGCCGAGTTTTTCAGAGATTTTCTCGGGAGCGATGCCCGCCCCTTGGCAGGCTTCTTTGATGCCGTCGATCATGCGCTCGATGACCACGTCGCGGCCGTCCTCGGGCTTGGTCTTGCGGCGAGCCTCGCCCACGACCTGCGGGTTGTCAGTGTTGAGGTTGGCGACGACGCCGATCTGCATGTTGGTGCCGCCGAGGTCGATCCCGATGACTGGTTTGGGTGGGGGCATCCGCGAGTGTCCTTCATGAATCAAGAACCGAGGGCTGAAAAATGAGAATCCAAACGCGATCACGACCGCGATCACGACCGCAATCACGACCGCGATCACAACCGGGATCACGCTCGGCCGCACGAGCACATCTTGGGCGCCGGCCTCGAACGACGCGGAGTGTAGAAGACTTGTATCGATCGTGCGGGCGTGATAAAAACTGGCGGAGCACAGGCCGTCGCTATCTCGGGTCGCCCGATGGCCGAACGATCGGCCTGGGGGGCTTGGTTTCGTCGGTGCGGTCCGAAGCCGGGCCGGAGCTGCGCGAGTCGAGCCGCGCCCGCCCACCACCGCCGTCGGCCGGGATCTCCACGTCCGTCAGCCCCTGCCATTCCAGCTTCATTCCAGATTCGACATAACTCCCGACCAAGCTCACCGCGTTGAACAGCCCGACATCTGGCGTATCGGGCCTGAACTTCATGTCCGAGGTCACCGCGACGTGCAACTCCCAGCCCCATTCCGTGCCGCCCTGCCCGCCATTGTGCCCGCCATTGTGCCCGCGGTCGCGGCCTGAATCCCACCGCCGCGCGCCGTTACCGTCACGCTCTCCCTCGTGCTGGCGGGCACGCTCCATCGATCGGATCCGGTCCACGTACCGGCTCGGCACCTCCAACCGCAGCGGCGCGCCGATCGAGGCGAACGTCGCGTCGTCGAGCACCGTGACCACCGCCTCGTGCTTGCCCGGCCCGATCTCGTAGATCTCGCTGAACTTCACCAGCCACCGCGATCTTCCGTGCAGCTCTTGGTTGGTCGTCGCGGTCCATTTTTCAACTCGCGCTTTGAAGTTCTCGAGCTGAACCGCAGTCCACCGGGGCAGGTCGCTCAGGTCGCGCTCGTAACGCCGCTGCTGCTCCAGAAAGAGCGACGCGGGCGACGCGAGCGGGTCGCGCGGAATCTCGGCCCTCATGGGCATCTCTGTTCTCGACCCGTTGCGTGCGGCCCCGCGCGCTCGGTCCAGCTCGACCTGCACGTCGCGCAGCGCGCGCTTGAGCATCGCGTTCTCGGCCTCGAGCGCGGTCATGCGATCGCGCATCCGCTGCGCTTCAGCCGGCGTGATCACGCCGGGCATCGCCGGGTTCTCGATACGCGTCGGCGCGGTGGTGGGCGCTGGCTGGCTCTGGGCTATCGCGGGCTGGGTCGTGCCGAGCAGCAACCCGCACAATGCGAGCATCAGCAGACTAGACGTTGCGCGGAAACGCCTCGTCGCGTTGGAGAGACGAATGTTCACGCCGCGCCCGCCGACTCGTTCGATTCTCAGATCCGCGCTCCTGTCCATGGCGGCGCCTCCGTGGTGATGCGTCTGGACGACGCTCGATCTCGCTCGGCCGCGCGCCTCGCTCCGTGTTTGAGCTTCGAGCAACGCCGCCGACTATTCTTTCGGCATTCAGACCGACTGTTCCGCTTCGCATGAGCGTACCCGCCAGAGCGGCCGCGATCTCGCCGGTCTACGAGCGATGCCCAACCTCACACCCGCCGATCTCGCGCCGCCCGCCGCACCCCTTCGCACTCAGGGCCGTGGCTCTCTCGAACGCCTTCTCCCGCCAGGGCTGGCCGCTCGGTTGGACCGGCTCGACCTCGTGTCGCGCAAAGTTTTCGCGGGCAAGCTCCCGGGCGAACGCCGCTCCAAGCGCCGAGGGCGAAGCGTCGAGTTTGACGACCACCGAAACTACGTCCCCGGCGACGACCTCCGACATATCGACTGGAACGTGCTCGCTCGTCACGATCGTTTCTTTCTAAAACTCTTCCGCGAGGACCAGGACCTCGCCCTGCACCTTCTCGTCGACGCTTCAGAATCCATGAACACCGGCGACCCCAACAAGCGGCTGTTCGCGGCCCGCCTTGCCATGGCCCTTGGTTATATCGGGCTGGTGAACCAGAACCGCGTCGTGCTCACGGTGTTCCACGGGCCCGGTCGCGCGCTCACGCCGCTCGCGCCCGTGCGCGGGCGAACCAACGCGGCCCGTCTCGCCGACGTGCTGATCGCAAGCCTCGACCCTCGCGTGGGAGCGCCAAACTCTCAAGCCACGCGAGACAGCGTGCGCGATGTGCCAGGCGTGCGCGCGATGAACTTCAACGCGGCCCTGCGCTCCGTGGCTCAGCACCGCTCGGGGCGCGGCGTGCTGGTCGTGATCTCTGATTTTCTTCACCGCGAGGGCCACCGGGCCGGTCTCGATTTTCTGGCCGGAGCACTCGCCAACAGTTTCGACACCTTCGTGTTTCACACGCTCGCGCCCGGTGAACTCGATCCGGCCGCCGATCGATTGATCGGCGACGTGCGCCTCACCGACATCGAATCGGGCGATTCCGCCGAGGTCACGGTGTCGGCGGCGGTGCTCAACCAGTACCGAGCCGCGCTCGCCGCGTTCCGCGACGAACTCCGGTCCGACTGCCGGGCCCGCGGCATCGACTACCAGCCCGTCCTCACCAGCACGCCCATCGATGAGTTCGTGCTGAGCACGCTCCGCAAAGGCGGCGTGCTGCGGTAGGCGAGCTCAGCACCCAGACGAAAAATACGTGACGAACAGATCGAAGTCCTCGCCCGTGACAAACCCGTCACGGTCCGTGTCCGCGGCCGGACTGCCGCTCAAGAATGTGGACAAATAGGCGTCGAAATCCTCGCCGCTGACAAACCCGTTCCCGTCAAAGTCCGAGACGCACGCCGACCGGTATTCCACCGCGCCGATATCAACAACCGGGCTCGCCCCGGAGCCCGTGTCCGCGGTCGTCAGGTCGTCGGTCAGCCTGGTCCGGCCCAGGAAATCGAACGGCAAAATCTCGCTTGTATCGAAGTCCGCGTCCAGGTCCGCGATGTCCGCGGGCAGAGACGAGGTATCTCCAGCATCGATGCACGATGATCCCGGCAAGAGCTGGAAGTTGTCGTCGGGCGTTCCCAACCGGTCATCGACCCCGTCGGGATCCACAAAGAGAGGCGGGGTCACAACATTTCCCACCCCGCCCAGCGCGCCGGTCCACCCTTGCACGCAGGAGTACGAAACGTTGAACACGTTAAAGGCGCTCGTAAGCTGTTCCTTCTCGACGGTCGATCCGCCGTCAGAGTTACTCCACAGCACGGTGTTGGCCAGAACGGGCAGGCCCGAGATGGCATAGACCCCGCCGCCCTGGCCCAGCGCCCAGTTGGAGTACACCGTGGAGTTGATCACGCGAGTGGAACCCGAGAGGTACAGCCCCGCCCCGCGGCTCAGGGCCGTATTCCTGCTCAGAATACAGTTGACCACAAGCGCGAGGTTGCCAGCATAGATCCCCCCGCCCAGCGAGCCGGTGTTCCCACCGAAGAAGCAGTTGAAGATCGAGATGTTCGAAGAAGTCGTGTAGAGGCCTCCCCCGTTGCTCGCGGTGTTGCCCACAAAGTCCGAACCCACAACGAGAGCCGTCCCGATCGGGTTGAACATCCCGCCACCGAAGTTCGCAAAGTTTCCTGAAAACGTGCAGTCCACGATCCGGGTCGTCCCGCAGCAGGCCGTCAGCCCGCCGCCGAAATTCGCGTTGTTGGCGTCGAACGTACAGGAGATAAACGTCGTTGAGCCGTTTGTATTGACTCCCCCACCGTCGTTGGTGGCGGCACACTGCTTGAACACACAGTTCTCAAATGTTCCGGTGCCAGACTTGATCGCGACACCACCGCCGAACTTCGCGGAACCGTTCTGAAACACGCAGTTCCGAACCGTTGGACCGGCGTTCTCAATCAGCATGCAGGCACCGCTGTCGTCAGGAGTCGAGGTTCCTGAAGCATTCCCAGCGGTCACATAAAACCCGTCCAGCACGCAGGTCGAGTCAACCCCGGCCGCCCGTACGACATGGAAGCTGTTGTCGCCTGAACTCGTGATGCTCCCGATGTTCCCCGAAAGCACGGTCATGTTCTGAACGGGGTCGCGCTGCGAGACAGAGATCTCGGTGCCGGAGAAACCACCCAGCAACGCGACCTGTGCTGGGAGCACAAACGACAATGTTCGGGCGTTCGTCCCGCGATCAGGCCGGTATGTCCCAGCCTTCACCCAGATCTCTGAAGCCGAGCGTGCCTGAGCTGATGTAATGCCGTCCTGAAGATCCGAGTACGCGCTGGACCATGAAAGCCCATCACCCCCGGGCACCGCAGTGGAATCCACGAAGACGGGCGGAGGAGCGGACGGTTTGAAAGCAAAGCACACTACAAACAAAGTGGCGAAAATCAAACTGGTACCCCCTCGACTCGGGGGAAAGATGCCCCGAGATCTCGCAGTGGCGCCCGTGAACGGAGTGAACGATCCGCGCGTGAATCTGCCAAGAAACGAGAAGATACTAAAAAGTGTTCGGTTTATCAAGTTCCGCTCGTCAAGGACAGCACCGAAAACCTGAGGCGTTTCACCGAGGGTACCCATACAAAAACAGAACCGATTCGAACGAATTCTTGACAATCCGCGTCTTGACAGAAAACCCAGGATCTGGTACTCTTGACGTTCGGTCAGGCTCTGAGCAGGTTATAGTGGTATGGATTTATTCTGTTTGGTGTTGGTTTCCACCCGATTCGTGTGACTCGGGCTCTTGACACCAGACGGACATTTTCGAGGAGAGACTTATGTTGAACATGCGTTCGTTGATGGTTGTCACCGCGCTCGCGGCTGCCGCTGGCACTGCTAGCGCTGCTGTCGAGACCTACACCCAGAACTGGGCGTTCCCGCTCTCGCCGAACAACGCCACACTGGTGTTCCCGAAGTTCGACACGCTCGGCGGCACGCGCGTGCTGACCAAGGTCGAGATGCTCACCAACTCGACGATGACGGCCAACATCACCGCCGAGAACAACTCGGCCCTGCCCGCGCCAGCGTTCACGGTCAACCTCTCCGGTTTCGTCACGGTCGCGTTCGGCTCGCTCAACGGCTTTAACGCCCTGAACCAGGCCGCTGGCGCTTCTGTTGCGGCGACCGACGGGATCACCGGCTCGGGTCCGGACTTCAATGACTTCGGCGCACTGGCCGATTCGGGCTCGGGCGCGACGGATACCACGTCGGGCCTCGCGTCGTTCACCGCTCCGGGAACGATCAACGCGAACATCTTTGGTTCGGGCGGCTTCTCGGTCGGCGGGAGCACCGACTCGACTCAGAACGTCTCGATCTTCCAGGGTAACGGCGACGTCACCATCAATTACTACTGGGAACCTATCCCGGCCCCCGCTTCCCTCGCCCTCCTGGGCATGGGCGGGCTGGTCATCAGCCGTCGTCGCCGCTGATCGCACAACAATCTGTTGAAGCTCAATTGAGAAAGGCTCGCCGTGTTCTACGGCGAGCCTTTTTCATTTGCGAATTTCGCGCGCAGTCACCCGAGCGCTTTGAGCTTTGGAGTTGGGTGGTTGAAAGCCGGACGCCGCAGCCGCTCAGGCCGCCAGGTCAATATCTGGCAGATTCTCGTCCGGGTCTTGCGTGTCGCTCTGCTCCCAGCTCTTGCCCCACTTGGTCTCGGGGAGGTGCCGGTGATGCACATGAACCACCCGCGCGAGCTGTTTGGCAAAGAGATCGCTCAGGACCTCCAGCAGCGGGACCAGCGTCTCGGGGAACGAGTTGCGTCGATCGCGGAAGAGCGTGACCACGGCCAGGCACTCGTCGGCGTTGTGACAGGCGAACGTGACCATGGTGACATCGCCGACCCAGTCGCCGACCTGCCCTGCCCGGGCCGCGATCTGCCCTTTACCGACCATGACCTCGACGCCCTTGCTGTGCTCGAATTTCGGCGCCAGCCCCGACGCCAGATGGTCGAGCAAAACCTCGGCCGAGTCCTTGGGCCCGTCGTAATTCACGTACGCGCCAAGGGTGAAATCGCCAGAAGACGCGGGAAGGAAGATCGCCGCGTTGGTCGGGCCGCTCTTGGTGAGCACGAACTCCAGCACGGCCCGGAGCAGGCCCTCGATCTCCAGCTCCTGCCGGATCACGGTGTTGAACTCCGACGCGGCGCCGACGATGGTGAGCTTTCCGGAAAGATCGGAATAGGCATTGGTGAGGTCGGTGCAGAGCCCGCCGACGCTCTGGCTGATCTGTTCGCGGGCCTCGTTGAGGCGTTTGGCGAGCCGGCGCAGGCGCAGGATGCGCTCGTCGCGGACCCGGATTTCATGCCCGCGCCGCAAGGCCGCCGCGACGCGTAAGAGCAGCTCGCTGCCGCGAGCCTTGGCCGAAACGATATCGACGACCCCGCTGCGCAACGCCAGCATCGCGTGCTCGACCGAGGGCGTCTCGCCGATCGCCATGACCGGCACACCGGGGCGGCCTTCGCAAAGGCGACGTGCGGGTTCAAAGTCGTTCTCGACGAAGATCAGCACGAGCGTGAAGCGGCCATCGTCGAGTCGCTGGCGTGCGGACTCGACGTCCTCGACGCTCGCCAGCTCGCCGACGTGCCCCGAGAGCTGGGCCGCGAGCAGGTCACGCTGCACGCGGCTCGCCGTCACGACGAGAATTCGCGCGTCGGACATCGCCGCGGTCGGCTCGTCGCCGCGCCCGTTGTTCGCGGTGCGCGAGTTCTTTGAATGAGATGGGTTGATGTCGCGCCGGTCCATGGCTCTTTCGTCTTAGATGGTCCCCGCGAGTCGTTGGCCGATCCGTCGGCTGACGCTCGCGGCCCGCTTGGTCGCTGTCGATCTCTACGCCGCCTTGGGCCGCTCGCTCAAGGCCTCACATCTCCAGGTCGGGAGCTCGATGGTCGCGTTGGTCCCGCGTCCGCCCGCCATGGACACCAGCTCGATCTGCCCGCCGTGGGCCTGCACCAGACGCCGCGCCCGCGTGAGCCCCAGCCCACGCTGACGCCCCGCCGGTTTTTCGCTGAAGAACGGGTCGAAGGCGTGCTGACGAACCCTCGCGCTCAGCCCCGGCCCGCGATCTTCCACGCGGAGAGTCAGTCGGTCATCCAACGGGTCGGACTGAACGCGGAGCGTCACAATCTCGTCGGGCGCCGCTTCGGCCGCGTTCACGATCAGTTCAGCCAGCGCAGGCCCGATGAGTTCTCGGTCAATGCTCGCGCGCGACAGGTTCGGCGCGATCTGAACGTCCACCCGCGCCGTACGCCGCAGACGCGACGACACCAGCTGCAGCGTTTCCTTCACGAGGGCCGAGAGTTCCATCGGCATCGCCCGCACTTTCGGCGGGTCCGCGATGAGGTTCAGGCTCGTGATCAAGTCCGAAAGATCCTGTGCCGCTCGCGCGATCGCTACCGCCGAATCGCGATCAGCCGACGCGTCTAGGTGCGCGACCAGCAGCTGGCTTCTCCCGCTGATGATCGCCAGCGGGTTGTTCATCTCGTGCGCCGCGCCCGCCGTCATCTCGCCAAGCCGCGCCAGCGATTCGGTTTCCGTCAGCCGACTCTGCGCCTCCGCCAGCGAGCGCCCGACCTCCGCCAAGCGCTGGCTGAGCCGTCGCGCGTCCTCGTGCTCGCTGGCGGCGTGGATCGCCGCGGTCCAGGTCGCCACCAGCGGGCCCAGCACCGTGTCCACCGGTATGAACTCGGATAAATCTCGGTCGTGCAACAGCGCCGCGCCCGGCGAGGCCGACCGTCCACGCCCCGAGCCCGGCACAACGCTCAGCGACAGCAGCTTCACACGCCGCATGTCGGGCGCATCGATCAGCTCGTCGCTAAGCCAGGGCAAGATTCCCACGGCCGCCATGCTCATCTGCCCGGGGTCGCACAGGGCGGCGAGCGAGCGCCCGCCCATCTCGCGGCTGGGCGGCGGCTCGATCAAGCGCGACCGCACGACGCGCCCCGAAGGTCCGCCGCTGAACGACGAGGCGAACTGCGTGAACTGCCACGCGGTCGAGACCTCCGACGATCCCACCGCCGAACTCGGCCCGTGCTGGAAGAGCAGCGCGTAGTAGCCCGGGCCCAGCAGGTGGGCGGCGGAATCCGCGACGGCCCCGAGCGTCTCCACCAGGCCCCGGCCCGGCAGCTCGCCAGCGTGGAAGGCGTGGATCGCCTCAAGAACTTTCGACTGAGTTTGCGCGAGCTTGGAGCGCGACTGCAGCGAGCTGGTCAGCCGCGCGAGTTGACGGTTGGCGCTCATCACCGCGTCGAGCATCACCGCCGCGCCGGGGGCCTGATCGAGCCCCAGCATCTCGCAGCGGGCGGCATACAGGCGTGCCAGCGGCTCGGCCAGGCTCATCGCCACGCCCGGCTCCAGCCCCACGCTCGTGCACAGCGGCGAGGGGTCGGTGATCGGGCCGAAGTCGCCCGACCAGCCTAGGTGCAGGTTCCGGCAGATCGACTTGGCCAGCGAGACCAGCGCGATCAGCTGCCGGTTGGGTGTTTCGGGCAGCGAGGAGGAAGGCTGGCTGTGGAACCACATGACTTCCTGCAGCGATTCGGGCAGCCGCCAGTGCTCGGCGATCCGCTTGCCCGCCGCGTGATGATCGAGCCCGAGCACCGCCCGCTCGATCGGGGCCGAGTCCGACTGCCGACGCTCCGCCAGCGCCAGCACTCGCGCGTAGGACTTGGGCAAAATCAGTTCCAGCGCCAGCTTCCCAAGGTCGTGCACCAGCCCGGCCAGGAACGCTTCTTCTGGCGCGACGCGCGACCCCGAGAGTTCTTCTGCCAAACACTGGCACGCGCACGCGACCGCCAGCGAGTGCTTCCAGAAACCAACACGCTCGAAGACCGTCGTCGGGGCGGAGAGATCGTGCGCGACCTGCTCGTCAACCTGGTTGTGCGGCCGACTGGCGTTGCTCATCAGGTCGTAGATGCTCACGCTCAGCACGCAGGCGCGCACCGCGTCCAGCCCCAGCATCGACACCGCGCGTTTCACCGTCGTGATGCGATCGCCCAGCCCGCGGTCCGAGCGGCGGCACATGCCCAGCATGCGAGCCGACAGCGGCGGATCGGATTCGATCAGCCTCGAAATCTCGCTGAGGTCGGCGTCCTCGCTGCTGGCGACGCGCAGGAGCCGCGCCGCGACCGGCGAGAGCGTCGGCAGCGACTCGACCTGTTCCAGGATCATCTCGACCTGGCGCACGCGGGCCGGGTCCGACGCAGGCTGCATGAAGGCTCTCCTCGCGAAATCACGCTCCCGAAATCAAGAGGCGGCGGAGGTCCGCGTCGCGGCCTTGGCGCCGCCCGTGTCCTCGATCTCCAGCAGGCTCGCGATCTTCTGCATGAGCGTGACGATGTTGAACGGCTTCTTGAGGAAGTCATTGGCGCCCGAGGCCATCAGCGGCTGGATCTCGCCCTGCGACACCACACCGCTGATGATCAGGATCTTCATGTCCTTGTACGAAGGGTTCGAGCGCACGCGGTTGCACACCAGGTTGCCGTTGATATCGGGCAGCTTGTAATCGAGCAGCATGAGATGCGGCCTGAAGCTCTCGGTGAGCAGCCCCGCGTCATACCCGCTCGAGGCCGTCTTGATCTCGAAGCGCGGGTCCTTGCTCAGGATCGCCACCAACATCTCAAGAATCTGCGGGTCGTCATCCACCGCGAGAATCCGCTTGAGCCCGTCCTCGATGGTGTCCACCGGGATGCTGTTCGCCCGCATGAAACGGATCAGCTCGTCACGCGGGATCCGGCGAAACTTGCTGCCCGGGACGCGGAAGCCCGAGAGTCGGCCCGAGTCAAAGCATCGGATGATGGTCTGCTGGCTCACCTTGCACACCTCGGCCGCCTCGCCGGTGGTGAAGATCCGCTTGTCGGCCCATGGGTTCTTGCTAGTTGTTCCCGTCGTCATCGTCAGGCCCTCGTGGCCGTGGAGGTCCGGCCGCGCTGCGCAAGGGTCGATCGGCCTTCCGTGGCCGAACCGGGGCGTTCGCCCAAAGCCCCCGCGTGTTACGGGCGCTATCGACCCCCAGCTTCTCCAACTTCACGCATCGCCCGGTCAACGGTTCCACCCATGAGGCGAAGACCTTCCGAGCGTGACGGTTGTGCAAGCCCTGACGCCGCTGGCGCTTTGTTCTCGGAGCAGATCGTTCTCACGCGCTCAGCGACCGTGCAATTCTCGCCATTTTCTCACCGCCTCGGGTTCACGCGGGTACAACGGCAGAAGGTCGATCGGATCGATCTCGGGCAGCCCGAGCGACGCCTCGAAGCAGCACGCGGGCTCGAACAGAGGCCCGAGAACCGGCACGTTCTGCGCCGCCAACATCGCCCTGATCGAGGCCGGTAAAAAACGATCCGCGACGAACAATCTCACGCTCCCGCTGCCGCCGACCAGTGCCGAAACCTGCGCAGCATCCATCACCCCGCCTCGTGAAATCTTCTCGCCGCCCGCGTCAAATAGTGTCACGAACGTGTCCTCACCCTTGGACGCCAGCGCCACCACGAACGGGCCGCCGAGCTTCAGAGTTCCCACACCCGAAACCGCGTGTCGCGCCACCACGTGCGCACTGGGCACCGCGACACACCGCGCCCCGACTGCCTCGGCGATCATCTTGGCTGACGCGATCGACACCCGGAGCCCCGTGAACCCACCCGGGCCGACCGACACCGCGATCCGGCCAAACTCGCGTGGTCTCACGGAGAGCCGCCGCATCAACCGATCGATCGCGGGTATGAGGTCATCATCGTGACGCCGGTCCAGCGCGATGAGCTCAACCCCGAGCACACGCGGCACGCCATCGACGGTCTCGCCGATCGCCACGCCCGGCGTCCCCACGCTCTGACCAGGCTCGACCGCGCTGGGGTTGCTGGCCTCGATCGCCAGCGTCAGAACTCGTCGCACCGGGCCCCCTCTGTCAGTCGTTGTGCGAAGGCCCGGAACGCCGTGCTTTGATCTTGCCTCGTGATTTCTTCTCGACCAGCCGCCGCTCCTTCGAACCGCGCGACGGCTTGGTCGCGCGGCGAATCTTCGGCTTCACCTTCGCCTGAACCAACAGCTCGCGCAAGCGATCCAAACACGCCGACTTGTTCTGCCCCTGCGAGCGTGACTCGTCGGCCGTGATGACCAGCTCGCCCCCATCGATAATGCGCCGACCCGCGAGGTCGGTCAGCCGCATCGCTACCGGGGCCGAGAGCGGGAGGTCGGAGACGAGCACACGCAGCTCGGCCTTGGTGGCTCGCTTGTTGACATTCTGCCCGCCCGGCCCGCGACTTCCCGAAAAACTGAAGCGCAGCACAGCCGAAGAAACACTCAGCCCCGGCGCGATCTCAACGCCCGCGCTCCCGGTCTCGGCCGGTGTGCTGTTGAAGTTCGAGGTCTCGGGTCCGGCGTTCATCATTCAAGTCATACGGCCCTCGCGCGCCGCCGCCCACTCGCTCGCCAAGAAGTTTGCGCTGTTTGCCTCTATATTGGTGCCAAGGATTCTCGGTCGTGTCCCCGCGAGTTCGTTTCTCTCGAAAGGCTCACCTCATGCGGCCTCAAGCCCGCGACAGCGCCGCGGCCGGTTCGTTCAAACACCTCGCGGCGACCGTCGCCGCGTTTGCGATCTCTTTCTCGCCTGCGGCCCTCGCGCAAGAGCAGACCACCGTTGCAAAGCGGCCTGACTTAATGGACCGCACCCTCGAGCAGCCCCGAGAGCTCAAGCTCGCCGACGATCGGCAATGGACGATCCAGTTCGAGCCCTCGGTCTGGCTCGCGGCCCCGGCCGGTCGATTCCAGGTCGGCAAGAGCAGATCCACCAACGAGGTCTTCGTCTCCGACCTGAACCTCGACAGCGCCCGCGCCAGCCCTTATTTCGAGCTTCATTTGCGGCGTGATCGCTGGCGGATCGGCATCAGCGGGTACTATCTCTCCGAGTCAGATCGCTCGGCCGACATCCGCGAGCCAGCCCAGCTCGGTTCGCTCACGCTGCTCGACGGGGACCGTGTCAAATCCTCGCTCGATCTCTGGTCGGTCGAAGCGGTGGTCGCGTACCGGTTCTATGACGAGGCTTGGACCGAGCCCAACGCCAGCCCGGGGGAAATTCCGGTCGCTTCGCTGGCTCTGGGGATCGACGCCCTCGCCGGGGCGCGAGTGTACAGCGTTGACCTTCAGATTGATCGTCAAGCGGGGGTGAGCGGCGCGGCGGCCAGCCTCTCGCGAGAAGATTTCTGGGCCGAGCCGCTCGTAGGAATCAAGGTCGACGCCGAGATCTATAAACAGTTCACGATCGACTTTCAGACCACGTTTGGGGCCCAACCATTCACCGATCACTACAGCTATTCGTGGGATATCCAGGTTGACGGCACGTGGCGACCTTGGCCCAACTTCGGCGTCCAGATCGGGTACCGGCAGCTGCTGTACCAGCTCAACGACGGCTCAGAAGATGAGAAGTTCTTGTTCCGAGGCGGCCTGGCCGGGCTCTTCGCGGGTATCGAGCTCCGGTTCTAGGTCGAGACCGTCCGCTGGTTGGCGAAAAAGAGTGCCTCCCAGCGAAAGCGTGCGAAGCCCTCTGTTTGGGTGGGCTTTCTGATACGCCGTGCCAGAATTTTTTCTTGTTTCTCGTGTCCAGCGTGAGAGTTGCGCGATTTCGTCGCTTCGGCTGATAGCGAGCAGGGAGCGCTGAAGGCCAGATCGATCGTGGGTGTCTTCCCTCAGCGAGCGGAAGCGCGCTAAGATCTGTCGTAACCCGAGCCCTATTCTGGGTTTGGGAAGACTTTCAAGTTTCTGGCGCTGGTGCGAGCGTTCCGCCTCATTCTTGTGGGCGGCGTGCTCAGCCGTGGGTGGCGAAGCGGCGTTCCCGGGCTGATGCTGGGTCGAACGAGGTTCGTGAGAAGGTAGGGGCTCTCGTTTGAGACTCCCCGGCTGGCGTGCGGTCGAAAGGCTTCCGAACGAAACCCTGAAGTATCGTTTCGAAGAGAATCTGGAGTGGAGATGGTGACCGAGATGAGCAAAGAGAGTTCTACAAAGTCCGACGGTCTCAAGCTTTCGAGCGAGACGCTGGCAAGCCTTCGGCTGACGTCGAGTTCGCTGCCTCTCCCGGCATCGGCTGCCGGAACCAGCGCGGTTCGCACCGTCACAAAGAAGGACCTGATCGATCGGATTTCCGAGCGGACCAACATCAAGCGTCAGGACGTGAAGCTGGCGGTCCAAGAGTTTCTGGAGCAGGTGATGACCGAGCTCCAGAACGGGAACCGCCTCGAGTTCCGCGATTTCGGGGTCTTTGAGATCAAGTTCCGCGCCCCCCGGGTCGCGCAAAATCCCAAGACGTTGCAGCGAGTCGATGTCCCGGCCAAGCGGACCGTCAAGTTTAAGGTCGGCCGGTTGATGCGCGAGAGCTTGGAGCAGAGTTTCCAACCCGCCGCTTCTCACCTCAACGGGAGCGCCAACGGGACTGCCCACGGGACGGCCAACGGGACTCATGCCTCGGCATCGGTAGCTCAGGGGCTCAAGTCCAAGACGAGTCACTAGCTCAATCTGTCTCAAAGCTCAGTTTCTCTGGTAGATCGGCACTCCGTGCCGATTTTTTCTTGTCCTCCCTAGGCGAGCCCGCAAATCGCACGTGGTTTCGCGAGACGAACCTCACGCGTGCGCGGCTCGTTGGAAGAACCAAAGACGAGTCAATCAACCGCAACCGCATCCGTGGCCGTGGTCGCGGCCGCGCTCTTAAGGATGCTTCGACCCGAGCCCGACGAAGAGTTCGCGAGCTTTGAGAGGGCGAGCATGCGGTCGACCGCTAGTAAGGCCTGCTCGCGCACTTGGGC
>Ga0209181_10000137_pt1 | contig 127235 bp, 123 predicted proteins | sample MAT05_FD_187208 | JGI IMG/M metagenome (GOLD analysis project Ga0209181, IMG submission 187208) | Freshwater microbial communities from Lake Fryxell liftoff mats and glacier meltwater in Antarctica - MAT-05 (SPAdes) (version 2) | ecosystem: Environmental > Aquatic > Freshwater > Ice > Liftoff...
TCATCAACTGGGCTAACCGGATCCGCAACAAGCCTTACGTCTACGGCGGCGGGCATGCGTCGTTCAAATCGTCAGGCTACGACTGCTCAGGCGCTGTCAGCTACGCACTGCGCGGTGGAGGATTCGTCAGCAGCCCGATGCCTTCGACCGGATACATGAACTGGAGGACCCGAGGCCGCGGCAAGTGGATCACCGCCTACTCGAACTCCGGCCACATGTACATGGTGGTCGCCGGTCTGCGCTTCGATACCGCGATGACCCCTGGCAACGGCCCCGGCTGGAGCCGGAGCGTGCGCTCGATCCCGGGGAGTTTCTCGGTGCGTCACCCCGCCCCGTTCTAACCCGGAAAGCCTCCCTCCCCCAGTGACAGAGCGTCCCGGTCCCCTCCGGGGCGCTTTGTCGTTCCGGCGAGCCTCCCTGCCTGGCATCTCGGGGATTTCAGGCCGGCACGGGCTCTCCGGGAGCCCGGTTGCCATGCCCGCTCGTGGCCGTCACCCTGTGATGGACGCTCATCGGCAGACCGTGTTTCGGCCGCTGCGTGATCGAGGCATCGGGTTCCAGCACCGCGTCACGAGGCAGGTCGAAGGCCAGCCGCCGGCTGATCATCGCCGCAAGCAGCGTCGCTTCGATGATCGCGAAGGTCGAGCCGACGCAGATCCTGCGGCCGGCGCCGAACGGCATGTACGCCTGGCGGAGCCTGCCCCTCGAGTTTTCCGGCAGGAAGCGCTCGGGATCGTAGCCCTCCGGGTTCGGCCAGAGTTTCGGATCGCGATGAATCATCGTGATCAGCACCATCAGGCTGGAGCCGGCGGGAATGCGGAATCCGTCGATCTCGTCGTCGACCAGCGCCTTCCTGGCAACCACCCAGACTGGCGGTGTGATCCGCATCGCCTCTTCAACGCATGCTCTCGTCCAGGGAAGCCGGTCAAAGTCCCCCATGGTAGGCATCCGGTCGCCGAGCACCGTGTCGACCTCATCGAAAAGTCGCCGTCGGGCTGCCGGGTTGAGCGAAAGCTGGCACCAGGTCCAGGAGAGCGCGTTCGAGGTCGTCTCGTGTCCGGCGAGCATGAAGGTCATCAGTTCGTCGCCGACCTGCTGCCTCGACATCGCCTCGCCGGTGTCTTCGTCACGGGCCGAGAGCAGCAAGCCGAGCAGGTCGTCGCCGGCGTCGCCGAGCGCAGCCCGCTCCAGCAGTACTTCGTCGATCACCTTCCTGAGCTCGTCGAGTGAGCGCTGGAACCGCCGACCTTCCGGGTTGAGCGCCATTGCCTTGCGCAGGTTCATCCCGGGAAGCATCGAGGCGACAAACGTCGGCAGACGGCGTGACATGCGAGTGCCGAGTACAAGCACGTTGTTCATGGCGGGGCCGACCCTGGACGCGGTGGCGCCGGTCAGGTCGGCTCCAAAAAGAGCCCGGCCCACGATGTCAAGGGTGAGATCCATCATCGCCCGGTTCACATCGACCACCTCACCCTCGGCCAGAGAGCCAAGCAGCGATCCGTCCAGCGCGTCAGCAGTCGCCGCAATCATGTGTTCGGTGAAGTCGCTGAGGTGGCGTTTGGCGAACATCGGCTGGACCAGCTTGCGCTGACGCCGCCACAGTTCACCTTCGCTGGTCAGCAGTCCTTCGCCCAGCACGATCCTGAGCAGCTCGTACTCGATCCCTTTGCCGTAACTGTCCTGGTTCGTGACAAGAACATGGCGCGCCGCTTCTGCACTGCTGATCGAGACGATCAGCCGTCCCCTGGCCTGAGTGGCGGCAACCTCGCCATAGTCGCTTGCCATCCTGCACAGCGGCTTCATGAAGTCGCTCGCCGTACCCAGTACGAACCGGGCGTTCTCGAGACCGCGGGGTCCCGGGGGTAGCGGCAGGCTCAAACCGGATCCTCCAGCGAGATACCCGCAGCAAGTAACAACAGTTGGCCCCGTACCTGCTGCCACTCTTCTCCCCGGTCCCTCAGGGGGGCCATGGAGGTGAGCGCCAGGCCACGCACCGCCGAAAGTGAAGTCTGCAGAAGAGCAGGGAACTCGGGGCGATAGATCATCTCGGGCAGCAGCTCCCGGGCGCTTGAGCGGATCAGGTCCTCGATGTCCCGATTAAGTTCAGCGGCCGCCTGCCGGAGGTCCGGGTCGGTCCGCGCGGCCAGGTGAATTTCGACCGCGGCGGCGAAGGTGGCCCCTCGAAAGACCACGAACAGGCGGTCGAGGATCGCCGCGAACCTCTCGATCGTGTCACCGTCGGCGGGAGCAGCGGCTACGAACTCCCTCGCCAGGCGACGACTGGCGTGACGCAGGGCCTCAACGCTCAACTCGGCCTTCGTCCGGAAGTGATGCTGGAGGGCGCCGAGCGAAACTCCGGCCCGGTCGGCGGCAAGCCTGGTCGATGTGCCGGCGTAACCGCGCTCCGCCAGAAGCTCAACCGTCGCTTCGAGTACAGCGTTCTTCGTCGCGGCGGTCCGGTCAACCTGCTTTTGTTTGCGTTCGACGATGCGTCCCAGTATACCGTCTACCAGTCATTTGACTGGTAATAACATGCGTCCGTCCGAATGCAACAGCATGCGTCCGTCCGAATGCCACAGCCTGCGTTCGTTCGAACCTGAGGAAGCGCCCCCTCATCAGCAGCCAGAGGTTGCCCTGCCGGCTCCGCCTCGGACCTGACATCAGGACTGGCTGCGAGCGCTCAGGGCGGCGGAGGGCCGGTCCAGCCGTTGGCGTAACAGTGCGCGTCCCCAGGGCTGGGGGTGATCGTTTCGCAGCTTTCGATCGTCCCGTTGTCGAGGAAGGTCACCGCGTGCCTGATGCCATCCGGCGAGCGCCGCGGGTGTTCGTGCGGATCGCCGCCGAAGCCCCACTCCGCTCGCGGAGGCAGGTTTTCATTGGGCGGTGTCGCTATGCCCTGGCCGTTAGGGCCGTTCCAGCTCGGCGGGCCGCTGTCGTAGTAGACCAGCACGCTACCACCGGTGGTCGGCAATGACGTGGCCAGGCCGATGCCGCTGAACGGGTCGTCCTCCCAATGGCGCCCGGGATTCAGAGCCGGGCTGTAGATGCGAGCCCCGATCGTGCGCGCCTCGACCTCGGCCGTGACGTTGGCCACCTGATGATCGCCAAAAGCAACGCGCAGCAGGACGCTGTGCGGAGGCGTATTCGGCAGCGGGTTGCTGGTCATCGACTCGGCATAGCCGTTCGGCTCGCCCCGGTCCCAGAGCAGCTGCATCAGAGAGAGAATCAGCGGACGTTCCCGGAAGTTCGGGTAAAACTTGTAGAGGCCGAACGAGTTGTTCTTGAAGTAGGTGTCGGAGTCGACCGAGCGCCTCAGCAGGGTCGAGTAGTTCATTCCCGGCACGCCGAGAACTCCGTAGTCGGAATCGGGGCTGAGCGCCATCAGTGAGCCGCCCATGATGCCGCCCTGACTGATGCCCATGTACTGGAGCCGGGTCGCGTCGCCCTGCGAGGTGTCGATTGCCGACTTGAGCTCTACGCCCGGTCCGGCCTCCTCGTCGAGCTGGAAGGCCGGATCAGTGGCGAATCCATCTTCGTGAATCATCGCGCGACCGATGACCATGAAGTTGACGAAGCCCTGCTGCATGCGGTCGACGGCCTTGTTGAAGTTGGAGACATCCTTGAGTGAATCGATGATGGTCAACAGGTCGGCGGATGAAAAACCGTCCCAGTTGGCGCCACACCAGACGCTGCCGCCGTCGCGGCCGACGTTGACCGGACCAGCCGAGGTGATCTGCTTGTAGTCACCGAGCAGGCCATGGCCGTAGATGCCGGCAGGGCCCGGGATGACCGGGCTGCCGTCTCCCGCAGGCTGAATCGACTCCGGGATAAAGCACCGGAACGGTACGTTCATAGTGAAAGTCGGATTGAAAGCAACATCGCCGTCGGCCTCGATGTCGAATGTGGCACCCGGGTTGCAGCCGTTCTGGTTGAGGTAACAGGGAACTCCGGTGAGCCTGCCTTCGATCACCCGGACATAGTCGTCTCCACCGCCCGGCTGGAATGCGCCGCCACCGCAGTTCGGTCCTCCGGCCGGCTTGTCGCGATCGCAGTAACCGAGAATCTGGAAGTCGGGGCTGGCGCCGGCGATCTTGCGATCGGCGAGGTTGGTGTCGCCGAGGCGGGCGAAAGCGTCATCGCGGATCTGCAACGCCCGCCCGGTGAGGCTCTTCTGGCTCGCCACGGTGAAGTCCCAGGCCATGTAGAGGCTCTTGCGACTCATCCCGCCCTTGGTAACTACATCCGAGATCACCGAGCTCATGTGCTGGCGGCGCTTCTCGACGATGGGCTGCCTGGTCTTGAGACGGTCCCGGTAGACGCGGAAGCCGAGCGGCGCGCCGATCGCCTTGTTGTCGGCGTCCTTGAGGTTGCGGAAAGCGACGATGTAGCGGTGGCCGTACTCGAAGTTTTTGGCCGGTCTCACGATCAGGGTGACTTCTTCGGTGTTGCCCGGATTGACGTTGATGCCACCGGGACCGTCGTCGGACGGATCCACCGTTGTCGGGTTCGAGTCGATCTCGGCCCAGATCGGATGGCGCTCACCGGTTTCGGCATCGATCACGACGACGGACTGGGCCGGGTCGTCGTAGGCGGCGGTGTCTGTGATCGGGACCAGACCGCTGTTCTGGAAGGCTGCCGGGGTGTCGAGCCCGGGGATCTTGAGCACGATCATGTTGCCGGGGCTGAAGCCGTCGCCGCGGTTGATGTCAGTAACGGCGATGTTCTTCTTCAGGGTGTTGGCCGGGGTCGACGCGAGGTTGAGGTCGAGTCGTCTGCCGGTAACCGTGGAGTTGTCCTTGCGGGTGAAGTAGTCATTGGCGAACGGGTACAGGCACTCGCTGGGGTCCAGGAAATCGCAGCGTTCAGGGTTGGCGCCCAGGGGGACCTTCACGAAACAGCCGGAAGTCAGCGGCCTGAGCCGGCGGGTCGAAGAGTCGCGGGCTACCCGCTTGTGGCCGGTGGCGGTGGCTGACACGGAGGCACTGAGTGCTCCACACTTCGAGAGCACTTTGCGCCCTCTTGCGGTCAGCGCGAGGCGGACAACTTTCTTGCCCGGGGCGGCGAAACGAACCGTCCGCGCGCGGAAAAGTCCGGAGGAACGGCCGGAGCCACGAACAAATGCCCGTCCGGAGGAACCGGAGCTCACGCGCACGGCCAGGCCCGACTTCAGCAATGCCTTCTGGCTGCCGGTGAGGACCGAGACCCGGACTGAGTTCTTGCCGGTCCCCGCGGCGTCTGCACCGGGAGCCCAGACTGAGAGCAGCAGTGCCGAGGCAAGCAGCAGGATGGCTGCGCTCAACGAGAACCCACGCCTGACGGTCCACACAGCTGAAGTATTCAATCTCCCTGCTCCCTTTTCTCCAATTTTGACGAACGTCCCTTCCCCAGGGACCCGGTGACTGTATCACCAGGACCCCCGGTCAGGAAGAGACCGGCCCTGCCTCGGCGGGACACAGCCACGACACGCAGCCAAGGCGCACAGCCAACTCTGGAGCCTTGCTTGTGAGAAGGTTTCCTGGTCTTGAAGGTGCCCGACCGGATACGCCGCACACGTGGTCCACGCCAGATGGTGGCCCACGGCCTTGTTGTTGTCCTGGTTGACGCCGCGGCCCTGCTTCTGCTGTCCGCCGTGATGTCCGGATTTACGGTGGATGGAGCGCTTGCAGCCATCGCCACCGGCATCGTGCTCGGCTTGATCAACGCTCTCGTCTGGCCACTGCTCTCCCGTTTCACCCTGCGCATAACCGTGCTGACACTCGGTCTTTTCGGTCTCGTCGTCAACGGGCTGGTGGTGGCGGCCGCGATGCTGGCGATGCCGTGGCTGCAGATCGACGGCCTCGGCGAAGCCCTCGTGATTACCTTCATCCTGGCCGCGCTGACTTCACTGATCTCTTCCCTGCTGGCGATCGATGAGGACAGCACCTGGTATCTCAATGTCGTCCAGAACCAGGCCCGGGTGCGGGGGCAACGGATCGAGTCGGCTACACCCGGAATCGTTTTCCTCGAGATTGACGGCCTTGCCCACGATGTCCTCAGACGAGCGCTGGCCAACGGAAACGCCCCGACCATGGCCGGCCTGATCCGCGCCGGTGACTTCAACCTTGAGGAGTGGGAGACGGACTGGTCATCCCAGACCGGGGCCTGCCAGGCGGGCATCCTCCACGGCAACAACCACGACATGCCAGCCTTCCGGTGGTGGGAAAAGGACCGCAACAAGCCGATCGTGACCAACCACCCCCACGACGCCGCCGAGATCGAACGACGCCGCTCTGACGGGGCCGGCCTGCTGGCCGAGGACGGTGCCAGCCGGGCCAACATCCTCTCCGGCGACGCGCCGCATTCCCAGCTGACGATGAGCACCGTGCTCGAGCACCGCAAGGGGATCGGCCGGGACTACGCTGCGTACTTCGCCAGGCCTTACGCAGTCATCAAGACCGCGATGTTTTCGGTGATCGAGGTCTTCAGCGAGCGGGCGGCGGCGATCCAGCAGCAGCGGCATGACGTCCAGCCAAGGATCAAGCGCAACTGGAGCTACGCAGTGATGCGGGCCTGGGCAACGGTGATCCAGCTCGATCTGCAGGTGGCCGCAGTCGTCGGCGACATGCTCGGCGGCCGGCCGGCCATCTACACAACTTTCCTTGCCTATGACGAAGTCGCCCACCACTCGGGAATCGAGAGGGCCGAGAGCCTCCAGGCCCTGAAGAAGGTGGACCGTCAGATCAAACGGATCATGGACATCGCCGCCCTCTCCCCGCGGCCGTACCGGTTTGTCGTGTTGTCCGATCATGGCCAGTCCCAGGGGATCACCTTCCTGAACCGTTACGGCAAGACGCTCGAGGACCTTGTCAGCGAGCTGTGCAGCGGGGCCGAAGTCGCCCAGGTCCCCGGCGGCGAAGACGACGCGAGGGCCTACCTCCACGCCTCGGTCGCGGAATCCGATGGTGACTCCGTAGCCGCCAGAACCCTTAAACGGGCCGGCAGAAGTGGCGAACCCGGGAAGCACTCCCAGGCTCACGGTGAACCAGATGCCGGAAGCGGCCCCGGCACCGACGAACTGCCGGAGTTGTCGGTGATGGCCTCGGGTTGCCTCGGGCTGGTCAGTTTCCCGCGGCAAGCCGGCCGGCTCACCTTCGAGCAGATCGACCAGCTTCATCCGGAACTGATCCGGGGTCTGGTCCAGCATCCCGGCATCGGCTTTCTGCTCGTGCGGTCCAGCCGGGACGGCGCCCTCGCGATCGGTGCCCAAGGCACCAACTTCCTCGATCGCCAACGGGTGGATGGCAAGGACCCGCTGGAGCCGTTCGGGCCGAACACGGCCGAGCACGTGCGCCGGACCGACGGATTCCCTCACTGCCCGGACCTCATTCTCAACAGCACCTACTGGGATGACCTCGACGAGGTGGCGGCGTTCGAGGAGCTGGTCGGATCGCACGGCGGTCTCGGCGGCGCGCAGTCCTATCCCTTCGTTCTGCACCCGGTGGATCTCGAGTGGCCCGATGAGCCGGTGATCGGCGCGGAATCCATCTACCACATCTTCAAGGGCTGGCAGGCTGATATCGCCGCGAACCAGCCCACTCAGTCCGGCGACAGCGCAATGCCCGTGGACTCACCGGGAGACAGCACCCGGACTTCAGTTTCCGGCGAGTAGTCAGCCACATGCTCGGCGAAATCGAGGGGCGGCCGCTCGAGGTGATGACGGCCCCACCGCGCGAAGCCAATCGGAAACAGGGTGCCCCAATGGATCGGGACCACCAGCCGTGGCCGCAGCAGCGCCGTCGCCCGTGCGGCTGTCTCCGGGTCCATGTGCCCCGGACCGAGCGTGTGGCCCCAACCCCAGACCGGCAGCAGTGCCAAGTCGAGGTCCGGCAGGTGCAGGGCCATGCCGTCGTAGATATCGGTATCTCCGGCGAAGTACACCTTTCGTGTCCCTTCAACGAGGAAGCCCACTGCCTCGCCGCGATTCCCGAAAGGCCAGCGGCGGCCGTCATGCTCGGCGGGGACCGCCGTCACCCGGACCGGCCCGACCGTAGCCGACTCGCCGACGGCCAGTTCTTCGACCCGGGCGAACCCCTTTCTTCGCAGAACTGAGCCGGATCCGGGCGAAACGATCAGCCGCATGTCCTGGCCGAGGTGCCGGAGGGAAGGCAGGTCGAGGTGATCGAAATGCTGGTGGGATATCAGGATCGCGTCGGGCCGGCGGGCGACGAGCCGGTCTTGCGACGCAACCTGGCGCCTCAGGTGAGCCACACGACGTCGGAGCACAGGGTCGGTGAGCAGCCGGATTCCGTCGAGTTCTATGACCGTGCTCGAATGACCGACGAAGGTCAGCAGGCCATCGCCCTCCGGAGTCAGCGCCATCGGAGCTTGCGCAAGGTTAGGCTTAGCGGCCAATGAAGGGTGACCAGCCACTCAAGACCGACTATGCCGCTGCGATCTACGGAACGATCGTTTCGATGGCGGTGATCTCCACCTCCAGCACAGACCCCGACCTTGGCCCGGTCGAAATTGCCGGCTGGGCCGTCGCAACCGCCTTCGTCTTTTACCTGGCGCATGTCTACTCCTCGATCGTGGCGAGAGGTTTCGCCCGGCCGGCCAAGGCGATGAGACTGGTGCGGCAGGAGTGCCGGCGGGAATGGCCGATGGTCCAGGGGGCGATGATCCCGGCAGCCGTGATGCTGCTCGCTCCGTTGGGGCTGATTCAGGAGGATCGCGCCTCGTATGTAGCTGTGTGGACCGGAGTGGCGATTCTCTTCGGAGCTGGACTCGTGATCGGGAATACGGAGAAACTCGGCTGGAGACGCAGCCTGATCATCGGCTCGATCAACGCGATGATCGGACTGATAATCGTATCCTTGAAGATCTTCGTCCACTGATTCGCCGGGTCCTGCGCCGCAATCAGGAACGGCTTGAGCGGGAACTGGAGTACCTGGCGTAGGACCCGAGATCGACGAAGAAGGCAAGGACCACGATGAACCACTCGAACCCGTTGACGCCCGGGGTTATCTGCCACATCACGATGTAGGCGAGGGTGGTCCAGGGCAGCAGGAAAAATCCGAGCACCGGCAGTATCAGGCCGTCGAACGCCTGACCGACCCAGTCGGAGAACACCAGGGTGAAGAACAGCGCCAGGCGCGGCGAGATCAGCGCGAACAGAACGAGGAAGCAACCCATACCGAAAAGCTACACCAAGGCATCGCAGGCGACCGACCCAGCGCCCGCCCCACTCAAGTGCCGGCCTGTCACGGCTTCGATCTGATCGAGGAGGCGACGTGGGCACCGTAGACGATTGCCATGGAGGCCAGGTTCAGAAAGATAAGCACGCCGATGAAGGCGGCGAGGAATCCGTAGACCGCGCTGCCACCACCGGAGATTTCGAACCAGGCCCGCAGCCCGAATGAGATCAGTGCAACCAGTGCGGTCGCTGTGACGCCTCCGATAGCCACGCTCAGACGCCCGGAACGACCCGGGTTCAGCACCCAGTACATCCAGGTCAGCAGTGCGAACCCCAGCAGGCTGATCGCCGCCGGACCGCCAAAGGTCGCCGCCAGATCCGAAAGCAGCGGGCTGCCGTCTACGGCCCGGGATAAAGGACGGGAGATCGAAAGCGCGACCAGCAGCAGGGTGACCGGCAGGGTGACAAGGGTGATCAGGATGTCCAGGCCCTTGTTCTTCGGAAAGGACGGTCCGTCGTTCCCGTCCTCGTTCGCGGTAGTCACCGCGTGTCGCATTGCACCGACGGTCGAGCTGGCGGAGTACAGCAGGATCGCCGCGGTGATCAGGCCGAGGCTGCCTGCGCCGGTGGTCAGGCCGTCAAGGAAGTTGGTCACCTCCTGCCGGCCTTCAACTTCACTCAGCGGCAGACTCTGCACGATCTCGCCGATCAGGTCCTCACGGATCCCCGGTGAATCGAACAGGTTGCTGATGATCCAGACGGCGAGCAGCAAAAGCGCCGGGAATGTCAGCAGCAGGTAGAAGCTGAGCTGGGCCGCCTGCCTGGTGCCGGCCTCCCTGTCAAAGGAGAGCGCGGCAGACCAGGCGACGGTCCAGACCCGCTTTGTGGCAGACGACGCGCTGTCCAGAACCCCGCGCGTGTCAGTCCCCCATGCCGATTTTGGATTCTTCCCAGCGAACTGTGACCGCGTAGATCACGATCAGGTTGAAGGCGATGAAAAGCAGCGAGAGGAAGGGCTGCGCAGTCACCGTGAGCAGGTTGGTGGTGGCGTGGATTGCGCAGATCAGAACCGTCACGATCCGGGCCCATTCCCGGCCCTGGATCAGCGCGAAGCCGGCCCATGCCTTGATCACCCCGATCACGATCCAGAAGATGCCCAGGGCGGTTGTGCCGAGAAGGTAGATCTCCCCGTTCGCGGTACCCCGGCCGAAGTAGTCATCGTCGAAAGCGGCGGCCAGCCCGGCGATAACGCTGAAGACACCACCCAGCATCATCAGGATCGCGGCAAATGCCACCCAGGTGCCCCAGGTCGACGCCTTCACTTTGTTCGATGTGTGGCTCTGGCTCAAATCGTTCCCCTTATCGGTCTCGTTGCACGACGCGTATGGATACCACTAATCCAATCAGTTACGGATTCGCCGCAGGCACAGGGAACTCCTCCCCGGAACCGCCCCACTATTGGCAGATCGCGAGGTCGTCCGGCGATCTGGCTTCGATCTGGAGAGACCCACCGGACAGCTCCAGCTCCCCGGCGAAGGCAACCTCTCGACTGTTGTATTGCTCCTCCGGAGGCATTGTCCAGTTCTCGATGCTGCTGTCCCGGATCACAACGGCCAGATCCTGATTCGGGTAGTCGTCGCCAAGATTCAGGAAGACTTCTTCATCAAGCTTGCGAACTCCCGCAACCTCGCCCTTTGCCACGATGATCCTTCCTGCATCGGCGGTGCCGAGCTTTTCTACCGGCGTAGCGTCATCGCACCGCGTCGAGAGACCGGTGTCGCCGCCTCGTGACGACAGCAGGAAGAGCGCCAGGACGGATACGGAAGTCACTACGGGTATGGCGGCCACGATCGCGAAGGCCATACCCATGTCCCTCATTCCCTTGTTCTTTTTCCTGGCTTGCACTTTCTCCTTTGCGCTATTCGGAGCCGGATTCCAAACCCGGCGCAACGCATCTGAACGAAATGTGGCAGGTTCCGCTTTCGACCGTCTCCGGGATGCGCGCGGCAGGCCGGTACCGGCTGCAGTAGTTCTCGGCGCAGAGGAAGGATCCCCCTTTCAGGACCTTGCGAGGTATCCCGGTGGCCGGATCACGGCTCGCGTCAACACCCGGACCGAGAGGGTCCCGCGGCGCGCAGCAGGTCTTGCCGGGCTCTCCGTGTCCTTCTTCGAACCAGGTCCTGGTCCACTCCCAGGCGTTCCCGGTCATCTCGTACAGCCCGAAACCGTTCGGCTCGAAACTGCGCACCGGCACGGTGCCGGGCCTTCGTGGCCCTTCTGGCCGCGCACGGAAATCCCAGGGAAATTCACCGATCCAGCGGTTCATCCGCTCCTCGCCGCCGGGGGCGAGCTCTTCGCCCCAGGCGAACTCGGCCCCTTCCAGGCCTCCGCGGGCGGCGCGCTCCCACTGGACCTCGGTCGGCAGCGCCCTGCCTGCCCAGTTCGCGTAGGCGTCCGCGTCCTGGAAGCAGACCTGCGTCACCGGGTGGCCGTCCTTGCCCTTCAAGTCACTGCCCGGCCCCCACGGCTGTCGCCAGCACGCTTCCGGCGTCCAGGCCCACCAGGCCATCGGGTTCGAGAGCTCGACCGGACCGGGAGGCCTCTTGAAGGTGATCGATCCGGGAACCAGGAGAGCAGGATCTGCCCCCGGGTACATCACCGGGTCGGGCGCCTTTTCGGCCACCGTCAGATAACCGGTGGCTTCCACGAACTGGGCGAACTGCCGGTTGGTGACAGTGGTCTCGTCCATCCAGAAACCATCCACCGCCACGGATACGACCGGTTTCTCCTCGGCATAGTGGCGTTCGCTGCCCATCTCGTAGCTGCCGCCGGGAATCCATTTCATTCCCGGAGACGGCGGCTTGCCGGGTTCGAAGGTCATCGCTTCAGCCTAGACGGACTGCCCGGTCAGTCCACGATCGCCAAGGAAGCCGGCGATCTCGCGGGAGAGCCTGCCGCCCTGCCACGAGAGTGGAGACTCCCCCGGTTCCTCGCTCACCAGTACTGCGTCAGGCAGCGCCGCCTGATACTGCTCCGCGACCGCGAACGGGTGGCCGGGGTCAGCCGCGTCGCCAGTACCGACCACAAGAGCCGGCATCCCCAGTCTGGCCAGATCCTCCATGGAGCCGAACGGTCTGGAACGCGGAACCTGACGCAGCGCCTCGGCCACCGCCCCGGGGTGCTTGTGCAGCGCCGCCCGCTCCCGGGCGAGCCGCTCGACCGTTTCCCGGTATTCGGGGGCCTCGATTCCCTCGGCCGCCGCACGTCCGAACGCCTCCGGTCCGCCGTGCTCCAGCGCGTCGGCCCGCTCGTCCCAGCGGGCCATAGCCTGCTCCCCCGCGAGCGAAGGCGTGTAGACCGGACTGACCAGAATCAGCGCCGCCACCCGGTCCGGATCACGCAGCGCAAAGGTGACCGCCGTGTGGCACCCCATCGAGTGACCGCCGACAACCAGCGATCCGGCCGCGGCCCTTTCGTCGATGACCCGCCCGAGGTCGTCGGCCATCTGCGGGTATCCGTATCCGTCGGTGGCCGGCTCTGACCCACCGTGGCCGCGCGCGTCGTAAGTGTGGAGTCGGTATCCGCGCCTGGGAAGGACCCTGGAGCCGTGGACGACGTAACGACGGGTGGCGCTCAATCCGTGACAGAGAAAAATGTCCGGGCCTTGTCCGGCGGACTCTCCCCGCAGCAGCGGACCGACACCGGCGACCTCGAAGGCGACCGGCTCGATCCCCGGGTCTGCCGACCGGCTCAACCCTTTTCCAGTGTGGCCTTATCGATCGCCACTGTCTTTGTCGGCTGCTCGTCCGGACCGCCCAGCCGGCCGATCTTCTCGGCCACGTCGAAGCCTTCAGTGACCCGGCCGACCAGCGCGTACTCGGGTGGAAGCGAGGCCCCTCCCGCTCCGGTCACGACGAAGAACTGACTGCCGGATGTTCCCGGTGCCTCGTCCCCGGACTTGGCCATCGCCACGACGCCGGGCTCGTACTTGAGATCTGCCGGTGGCCGCTCGACCGTCTTGAAGCCGGGTCCGCCGCTACCGTCGCCCTTCGGGTCTCCTCCCTGGATCACAAAGTCAGGAACGATCCGGTGGAAGCCGAGGCCGTCATAAAAGCCCTCTTCGGTGAGGTACGCGAAGCTGTTTGTCGTCTTCGGTGCCCGGGTCGTATCAAGTTCTATGGTGAAGCTGCCTTCGCTGGTTTCCATCACCACCGAGGCCGCCTCGCCTTGTCCGAGCACCTGTCCGGGAGGCTCGAGGTTGCCTTGCTTGATCTCCACCTGAGTGGGTGATCCGGAGTCATCCCCGGAGAGCAGCACGACGGCCACGATGACGGCCAGTACCGCACCTGTGACCCCGACGATTATCCATTTGGCACGGTCGCTCATGGCTGTCAAGGCTAGATGATGGCGTGATGCCGGGTCTGCCCGCCGGTCCACGCTCGCGGCCGCCAGTTGACAAGATCAGCGGATGAGCGAGAAGTCGTCCACACCGGATCGCCGGACCGTGCTCGTCGGCAAGGCGATTTCGGCGACCGTCGCCCACGCTCCCTGGCTATGGCCGGCCATCAACCGTCCTGTGATGAAGTTCTTTGACCGTGCCGCCGGCGGCTGGGACAGTCGGACCGGTGCCGGCTCGGTCGAGCACCTCGCTCCACTGGCCGCCGCGGTCCTGGCGGTCAAAAGCGAGCCGGAACGCATCCTCGACATCGGCTGCGGCACCGGTGCCGCGACCCTCTTCCTTGCGAGAGAGTTCCCGCGCGCCAGAGTGCGCGGCGTCGATATCTCCGCCGCGATGATCAACCGGGCCACTTCAAAAATTGGTCTGGACCCGGAAGCCCGGGTCGCCTTCCGCCAGGGCGATGCCTCGGCACTTGCCTGGCCGGAACGCAGTTTCGACCTCGTGACGCTGGTCAACATGCCGCTGTTCTTCGGCGAGATCGATCGTGTGCTGCGCCCGGGAGGTTCACTGATAGTGGTTGCGACGCTCGGCGATCAGACGCCCTTCTCGACACCTTCGAAGACGATCGAACGAAAGCTGAAGCGGCGCGGGATCAGCCGCAGTGGGGGTGGCTCCGCCGGACCCGGAACCTGGTTCAGCGGCGTCAAGGAGGGCAAGGGAGGATGAGCGGCACCATCGAGGCGTCCTATGCGCTGATCGTGAACCCGGCTTCCGGCGGCGGCAAGGCACTGCGGATCCTGCCCGAGGTCGAGCGTGCATTCGACGATCTCAGAATGGTCATGCGGGTCGAGCAGACCCGCACGCTCGAGCACGGAGTCGACCTCGCCCTGGACGCGGTCGAGGCCGGTGAGGTCCCGGTGGTGCTGAGCGGCGACGGACTGATCGGGGCGATCGGTGGCGCGATGGCCGGCAGCCGGATCCCTCTCGGGATCGTACCCGGCGGCCGTGGCAACGACCTCGCCCGCGGTCTCGGCATCCCCACAGATCCTCGGCTCGCCGTCGTTTCGATAGCCGTCGGGCACTGTGTGAACATAGACGTCGGTGAAGCCAACGGAGAGCGATTCCTGGGGATCGCTTCAGTCGGCTTCGATTCGGACGCAAACCGGATTGCGAACGCCTCCCGGCTGAGCGGACGAATGGTCTACGCCTGGGCTGCGCTGAGGGCGCTGGCCGGTTGGAAGCCCCAGCGCTTCTCCCTGATCGAAGCCGGAGTGCAGACCCGCTTCACCGGGTACACCGTCGCGGTGGCAAACAACGGCTTTTACGGCGCCGGTATGCACATGGCACCCGACGCAGATCCCAGTGATGGTGAGCTCGATGTGGTCACGGTCGGCGATGTCAGCCGGCTGCGCTTCCTGCTTCAGCTGCCCAGCGTGTTCAGAGGCAGCCACGTAAACGGAGAAGAGGTCAAGTCATGGCGGACCGCCGGGATCGAGATTCGGGCGGGTAGGCCGATGACCGTTTACGCAGACGGTGACCCGCTCACCGAACTGCCGGCAAAAGTGAGACTTCTGCCCGCAGCGCTACCCCTGATCGTGCCGGAGGACCGCCGATGATCCGTGCCAAGGCCGCGTTCGCACGGAGCATCGGAAAGCTGAGCCGGGCGACCGGTCGCGGCGGCGGCACCACGCTTCCGGGAAGGGTGCTGCTGAAGCTCGACGCCGACGCGATCGACAAGCTCGGTGGGTCCTTTGAGCATGGAAGCACCCTGATCAGCGCGACCAACGGAAAGACGACCACAGCCTCGATGCTCGCCACGATCCTCCACGCGGCCGGGCGCGACCCGGTCCACAACCGGGCCGGCTCGAACATGACCTGGGGAGTCGCAACCGCATTGCTGGAACAGAAAGGCGACGAAGGTCTTTTCGAGGTGGATGAAGCCTGGCTGCCTGAAGTCGCCGCGCGCCTGAAGCCTCGGACGATCCTGCTTGGCAACCTCTTCCGGGACCAGCTCGACCGGTACGGAGAAACGGAGGTACTTGCCGACGCCTGGGCCAAGATGGCAGCCTCGCTGGGTGACCGGACGGCGTTCGTACTGAATGCCGACGATCCGATGATTGCCGACATCGCGCGCTCGAGTGGCCCGGATACCACCACGTTCGGGATCGACGACCCGTCCCAGGCGGTGCTCGAGCTGCAGCACGCCCGGGACGCCAAGCAGTGCCGGGTTTGCGGGACCGGACTGGACTACGAGTGCGCCTTCGTCGGCCACCTCGGCCACTACTCCTGCCCCGGATGTGGTCTGGTCCGGCCGACCCCGGATCTGTCAGCAACCGAGGTCCGGCTGATCGGTATGGATGGCCTCGAAGCGACCATCACTGCTGGAGAAGAGACCACACGGCTCCGGCTTCCCCTGCCGGGTCTCTACAACCTCTACAACGCCCTGGCCGCAATCGCGACCGCGCGCAGTCTCGGAATCGGCCTCGCTGACGCGGCCGAAGCCCTGTCTGAGATGGAGGCCGTATTCGGCAGGGTCGAGCGAATTCAGATCGCGGACACTCAGCTTTCAATCCTGCTGGTGAAGAATCCGGCGGGTGCCAACGAGGTGCTTCGAACCCTCGAGCTCGAGCCCGGCGAGCTGACCCTCTGGCTGGCGCTGAACGACCGCATCGCCGACGGACGTGACGTCTCCTGGATATGGGACGCAGACTTCGAGCTGCTGGCCGGCCGGGTTGGCAACTTCGTCTGCAGCGGCACCCGTGCAGCGGAGATAGCGTTGCGGCTGAAGTACGCCGGATGGCCGGAAGACCGGCTCACGGTTGTCCGTGACATCGAGCGCTCGCTCGAGGTGGTCATGGAAGGCCGGCCGGAGAAGGTGTTCGCGCTCCCCACCTACACGGCACTGCTCGAGCTGCGCGAGCTGCTGACCGAGAACCGCAGTGCCGGTCACTACTGGAAGGCATGAGCAGCAGGGGTGCGGGCCTGTCGGACACTGGTCTCTGGCAGCTCGTTGAATCGGACGGCTACCGGGTCGACCTGAACATCTGGGCCCTGCTGGCTGCCGGGGCTGCCGGGCAGGTCCTCGATCTCGGCTGTGGAATCGGGCGCGTTTCTCACCACCTGAATCGTCTCGGCCATGTCACCACCGGGGTCGACCGCGATTCGGAACTGGTCGCTGACTTCAACCGGACCCGCCCCGGGGGCAGCCCACCGGCGCTTGAAGTGGACGTCACCGGGCTGCTCGAACCGGGCAGTCCCCTTCACGACCGGACCTTCAGCCTGGTAATCGCACCCCAGCAACTCGTTCAGATCCTCGGGGGCCACAAGAAACGAACCGAGCTGCTCACAGCCTTGCCCCGCCTGATCGTGCCGGGTGGACGGGCCGCTTTTGCCATCTGTGAAGATCTGCCGGAGGCGCCGGTCGACTACCCGGCTGTCCCTCCCGACCTTCGCGAAGTAGGAGGCTGGGTTCACTCGAGCCAACCGGTAGCGATCGAAACCGCACCCGGAGCAGTGACAGCGGTGCGGACCCGGCGCAGTCTCAGTCCCGACGGTGCGATCCGGGAGGGCCAGGACTCAGTCACTCTGGATCGTCTTGACCGGTCCGGGCTGGAGGCGGAGCTGCTCGAAGCCGGGCTGACCGTGATCGCCGGCTCGCCGATCCCCGCAACCGACCGCCACATGGCTTCGACCCTCGTCCTTGCCCGGCCCTCCACCTCGTAGAGTCTGACCGGTGAAGTTCCGACTGCTCAGCCTCTACCCCGACCAGATGAACATCTATGCGGACCGGGGAAACATCCTTTTCCTGAAGAACCGGTGCGAGTGGCGGGGGATCGACTTCGAGCTGACCGGCTGCTCCATCGCAGAGGAGTTCGACCCGGCCGCGCACGATCTGCTTTACATCGGTGGCGGCCAGGATCGCGATCAGAAGACGGTTGCCAATGATCTGGTCCGGAACAAGCGTGGGCTGATCCGCGAATCCGTTGAGCAGGGCATCAGCCTGCTGGCGGTCTGCGGTGGCTACCAACTGCTGGGCAACTACTACGAACTCGGTTCCGGGCAGATCGAGGGCCTCGGCCTGGTCGATCTCCACACAGTCAGGTCAGACGGACCCCGTCTGATCGGTCCCGTCGCCATCGAGATCGAGGTGCAAGGTCGCAAGCGTACCCTGGCCGGTTTTGAGAACCACGGCGGCCGGACATGGCTCGGTTCCGGAGTGCAGCCACTCGGCCGGGTTGTCGCCGGCCACGGAAACAACGACGAAGACGGGTTCGAGGGTGTCAGGGAAGGCAACGTGATCGGCACCTACCTTCATGGCCCGCTACTGCCGAAGAACGCCTGGCTGGCCGATCACCTGATCGAGACTTCTCTGAGGAGGACCTACGGATCGCGGGTTGAGCTGGCCGGCCTTGAAGACGGCCTTGAAGATGCCGCTCACCAGGTGGCACTGGCGGCGGCGCTCAGCGGCCGCTAGAGCCGAAGCCGCCCTCGCCACGCTCGGAGCCGGCTAGTTCGGCGACGCTGACCGGTTCCAGACCCGCGATCGGCACGACCACCAGCTGAGCTATCCGATCACCGGGTTCGACCCGAAAGACTTCGGCCGGGTCGTTGTTGAGCAGCAGCACCCCGATCTCACCGCGATACCCGGAGTCGATCAACCCCGGGGCGTTGACCAGCGAGATCCCGTAGCGCAGGGCGAGGCCCGACCTCGGCATCACCAGGCCGGCATGACCTTCAGGTATCTCCACTGCCAGGCCGGTCGATATCTGCCAACGCTCGTGAGGACCGATGTGGGCCGACTGCGCTGAGTGAAGGTCAAGACCGGCGTCGCTCTCATGCGCCCGCGAAGGCAGGGTCGCCGCTTCATCGAGAAATCGGAACCTGATCTCCATAGCCGGGACTCTACCCGGCCGACCCGGATGCCAGCCGCTCGGCTTTCAGTGGACCGCGAGGTCCTCGAAGCGATGGATCTGCCCTGAGGGCAGTCTGGTCCTGACTCTGACCCCGTCGGGCTCGTCTTCACGGTCGATCCGTCCTGCTACCTCGTGGAGGTCGTGCAGGCGCGCCCCTTGTGAATACGGGATGAAGAGCTCGACCGGAGCCATCGTCTCCTCGAAGATGCGGTCGATCTGACCTTTCAGGACCTCGAGCCCTTCGCCGGTGACAGCAGAAACCGGAATCGCATCGGGCAACCTGATCCTGACCTCGGTCCGCTGGTCGGCATCAAGCAGGTCGATCTTGTTGAGCACCAGGATCCGCGGCTTCCCGCCGGCGCCGATCTCTGCCAGCACCGAATCGGCGGCCTCCATCTGGACGAGCATCCCGTCCTCGTCGGAGGAGGCATCAACCACATGAATCAACAGGTCGGCCAGCACCGTCTCCTCGAGTGTGGCCTTGAAAGCTTCAACCAGCTGATGGGGCAGTTTCTCGATGAAGCCGACGGTGTCGGTTACCAGGTAACGGCGACCCTCGAACTCGTAGCCGCGGGTGGTCGGATCGAGGGTGTGGAAGAGCCGGTCCCCCACTCCCACTTCGGCCCCGGTCAGGGCGTTCAGCAGGGTTGACTTTCCGGCGTTGGTGTAGCCGGCCAGAGCAACCTGGGGGATCATCGACTCCTGCCTGCGTTCGCGCATCACTCCGCGGTTCTTCTCGACTCCCTTCAGCCGGCGCCTCAGTGCCGCAATCCGGTCACGGGCCAGCCGGCGGTCGGTTTCGATCTGGGACTCCCCCGGCCCCCTCGTACCGATTCCGGCACCGAGTCGTTCGAGATGAGTCCACAGGCCGCGCATCCGGGCAAGGTTGTATTCGAGCTGGGCAAGTTCAACCTGCAGTTTTCCTTCGGCAGAGTGAGCATGATCAGCGAAGATGTCCAGGATCACGGCGGTCCGGTCGATCACAGGCACACCGAGGGCAGCCTCGAGATTTCGCTCCTGACGCGGCGCGAGTTCGTCGTCGCAGGCGACCAGGTTCGCTCCGGTGCGCTTGACCTCGGCCTTGACTTCCTCCAGCTTTCCCTGACCGAAGTATCTGTCGGGATCAGGCTGCGCGCGTCGCTGGAGCATCTCCCCCACGGTTGCGACGCCGGCCGTTCGCAGCAGTTCCGCCATCTCTTCAAGGGTGCTCGTACCGGTCGTATCAACCGCGATCATCACTGCCCTCTGGCGGGCCCGCCGGCTGGCCGGGCTTTCGGTATTCTCCGCCCCCTCGTCGCGGCCGGAGCCGTTCTTGCTGCCGCTTGACATTGATTCATCCTAGGCGCTGCGCTCGGCCGACGAGCCGGTCGCCGGCCTTCTGCGCGAGCAAGGCAGTGAGACAGCCAGTCCGGGCTGATCAGCTCAAGTGCTGCCTCATGCGCTCGAGCGCTTCGACCAGGCGGTCGTCCGGTGTGGTCAGCGAGATCCTGAAGAAGCCTTCGCCGCTTCGACCATACATCGAGCCCGGCGAGATCACGACGGCGGCTTCTTCGAGGACCATCTCGGCAAAACTGGTCGAGCTGTGCCCCTCCGGCACCGGCGCCCAGACGTAGATCGTGCCTTTCGGGCTGGCCACGTCAACACCGATCGCATTCAGCGTGTCGACCACCAGGTCGCGTCGACGCGTGTAGATCCGGTTCATCTCCTCCATCGGTTCGGCCGGCCCTTCCAGCGCCGCGACGGCAGCCAGCTGTATCGCCTCGAACAGGCCCGAGTCCACATTGGTCTTGAGTCGCCAGTAGCTCTGAACTGCTTCTGCGTTTCCGAGAACCGCTCCGACCCGCCAGCCGGTCATGTTGTAGCCCTTTGACAGCGAGAAGACCTCGACCCCGACCTCTTTGGCGCCAGGCGTGGCGAGGAAGCTCGGGGCGACATAGCCGTCGTAGGTCGTCTCCGAGTAGGCGTTGTCGTGAACCACGAGGATCTCGTTCTCGCGTGCGAACTCGACCACCTTCTCGAACAGGCCGTCCGGTACGACCGCGCCAGTGGGGTTGTTCGGGTAGTTGAGAAAGAGCAGGCGGGCGCGCTTGGCCGTCAGCGCATCGATCGCATCCAGGTCCGGAGCAAAGCCGAGTTCAGGCCTGATCGGCACCATGACGGCTTCGGCGCCGGCCAGGATCGGGCCACCGACATAGACCGGGTAGCCGGGGTCCGAGGCGAGCGCGACATCTCCGGGGTCGAGGAAAGCGAAGCAGAGGTTGTAGATCGCTTCTTTGGCACCGATTGCGGGCATGACTTCCCCGTCGGGCACGATCTCGACCCCGAAACGCCGCAGGTAGAAATCCGAGAACGCCCTCCTGAAATCCTCGGTGCCGCGGTTGCTCGGGTACTTCTGATTCGAGTTCTCGGCAACCGCTGACTGCATCGCCTTGACGACGTGCTCGTATGTCGGCATGTCCGGGTCTCCGATCCCGAGGCTGATCACGTCGATCCCGGCGGCCCGTTTGTCGGCGATTCGCCGTTCGAGTTCGGCAAACATGTAGGGAGGCATGGCCTCGAGTCGCTTGGACGGGTCTGTGAGGGCCACTTGTTCTCCTATCGCTCGGTGGTTGTCAACGGCTGATTCTTGTCATTGGCGCCCCGGATCGCAGGCGCCGTTCAGGCGGAAAGGCCGGCAAGGGTACTCGTGAACTCCGGTGAGAGCTCTCCGGACATGACCGGCTCGGCCCAGCCGGTCAGGGTCACTTCAAGGTCTTCGCCAACTTCAACCAGCAGCTCACCGCCGTCCAGTTCAACCGTGATCGGGCTCGGTGCGCCGCTTAGAAACGCTGCCACGGCCGCACCACTTGCCCCGGTTCCGGAGGAGAGAGTCTCGCCTACCCCACGTTCGTAAATCCTGGCCCGGACCCGCGAACCGGAAACCCTGAAGAACGAGACGTTGGTCCGGTTCGGGAACAGACCGCTGTTCTCGATTTCGGGACCGATCCGGGAGAGATCGAGTCCTTCGAGTGCCGCCCCAACCTCGATCGCACACTGCGGGTTGCCGATCGAAACGTGGCGAAAGTCCCACTGCCTGCCGTCGGCCGAGACACCGCCGATGCCGTCGTCGTCGCCGCTCGGAAAGTCCGGCGATGCGGTCGAAGCCTTGCCCATCTGGACCGAGCAGGTCCGCGAGCTGGTGATCCGTGGAGTCACCGGGCCCGCGTTGGTCAGGATCGTGAAGGAGTCCTGGTTCGTCCAGCCTTGCCGGCGCAGGTAGAGAATCGCTTCGCGTGCACCGTTCCCGGACAGTTCCGCTTCGGACCCATCCGGATTGAAGATGCGAAGATCGGCCAGGTACCGCTCGTCCTCACTCGGTGCGATCAGGAGAATCCCGTCGGAGCCGACTCCGAAATGCGGGTCGCAGATCACCTGGATCCGGGCTTCGTTCAACTCCCACGGAAGGTTGCGTTTCTCAACGATCAGGTAGTCGTTGCCCAGTGCTTGCCATTTCTCAAACTTCATCGAACGCCGCAAGCTATCCGGATGGGCTGTCGCCTGCATTGCGGGCGCTTGCCGACATGGCAAGGGCGAGAATGCTCGCTGCCAGGCCACTGTCATCACGCCCCGAGCGCTCAAGAACCTCGACACCCTCCATGCGACGCATCCAGGTCATCTGGCGTTTCGAGTACTGCCTGTGGCGCGCGGCGGCGAGCTCCAGATCGCCCGCAAGAAACTCTTCGAAGCCGATCGCTGCCCGGGCGGTCCGGGAGGCTCCAGCCTCGAGCGCCGCGGCTGCCTCCCTCCCGGCCCCGTCCGAAGCCATGCGCTCCACCCTGGCGCTAATCCGCCCCCGAAGCGCTTCATCCTCGTCCACTAGTCCGATCAGGAGCGACGGACGTCGCAGGCTGGCCGTCCAGAGCTCGCCGCCACCGGCATGGTCGGGAGCCGGCTCCTGGCCGGTGGCAAGCAGCTCCGCAATTCGTGCAATCCGGCTGCGATCATTGGGGTGGATCCGGACTCGGAACCGCTCTGGCAGACCCTCGTGAACCGCAGCCGTTCCACGGGCCTCGATCTCGGACTCGACCGCGAGGCGAACCCCCTCCGGGACAGGCGGCCGGAACTCCATGTCGGTCAGGGCACCACGCAGGTACAGGCCCGTGCCGCCGACGAGTAGCGGCACTACACCCCGCCCGGTCAGGTCGTCTATCTCACGGTGGGCCGGCTTCGAGTAGCGCCCGGCGCTGTACTGCTCGTCCACAGGCACGAAGGAGAGCAGGCGGTGCTCCAGCTGCCGCTGCTGAAGTGGGTCGGCCGCCCCGCTGATCACCTCGAGCCCGCGGTAGACCTGAATCGAATCGCAGTTGACCGCGACCGCTGATCCACCTTGTTCGGCGATCAGCCTCGCGAGCTCGACCGCCACACCCGTCTTGCCGACGGCGGTTGGACCGAAAATCGCGATCAGAGGCAGGACCTGCCCATCTGTGGCCTGCTCCTTGGCCGGCGAAGCGCCCGGCGGAAGGTCCGCTCCCTGGCTCAAGCCCCGATGCCGCTGAGCAGACGCTGGGTGCCGGTCAGCGACTGCGACGATGCCGAGCCGATCTCGACCTCGACCATCTGTCCGGGCTCGGCGGTTCCTTCGAAGTTGACCGCCTTGTTATGGCGTATGCGGCCGCGGATCCGGGTCGCGTCGTTGCGGCTTTGTCCTTCGACGAGGACCTCCATAGACCGGCCGACAAAGCGCTGGGAGCGCTCAAGGGCCCGACGCTGGATCACTTCGAGCAGCACCGCCATTCGCTCCTTCTTGACCGGATGCGCAACCTGGTTGTCCATCTCCGCAGCGAGCGTGCCCCGGCGGGGCGAGTAGTTGAATGTGTAGGCGCCGTCGTAACCGACCTCCTCCGCCACTTCAATGGTTTGCGCAAAGTCTTCATCGCTCTCGCCGGGAAAGCCGACGATGATGTCGGTTGTGATCGAGCAGTCCGGCAGGGCATCCCGGATCATCGCCACCCTGTCCATGTAGCGCTCGCGGGTGTAAGTGCGGCGCATCGCCTTGAGGATCGGGCTCGATCCGGACTGCAGCGGCAGATGGATGTGCTCGCATAATGCCGGCAGCTCGGCATGGGCCGCAATTACGTCTTCACGCATGTCCTTGGGGTGAGGGCTGGTGTAGCGGATCCGGTCGATCCCGTCCACTTGATCAATCATCCGCAGCAGGTCCGAGAACCGGATCTTTTCGCCCGGTGGCAGGTCACGCCCGTAGCTGTTGACGTTCTGGCCGAGCAGCGTCACTTCACGAACTCCGTCGACTGCAAGCCGCCGGGTCTCCTCGATCAGGTCCACTGGGCGCCGGCTCTGCTCCCGACCACGGGTGGAAGGCACGATGCAGTACGAGCAGGCGCAGTTGCATCCCTGCGAGATCTGCAGCCAGCCCTGGAACGGACGAACCCGTTGAGCAGGCAGGTCACCAGAGAACTCCTCGAACTCGAAATAGCCCTGGGCGCTGAGCGAGTCCGAATTCAGGAATTCGGCAAGGCGGTGGATCTGACCGGGGCCGAAGGCGACGTCGACGAACGGAAAGCGCCGAAAGACCTCGTCCTTGACCGACTGGGCCCAGCAACCGCCTACACCGACCACCCGCTCCGGGTCTTCCGTCTTCAGGCGCCTGGCTTCACCGAGATGGGAGATGAAGCGGTTGTCGGCGTTCTCGCGGATCGAGCAGGTATTGAAAAGAATCAGGTCCGCCTCGCCGCGCTCCTTGACCTCGCTGTAGCCCAGCGAAGACAGCATGCCCTTCATGCGCTCGGAATCGTGCTCGTTCATCTGGCACCCGAAGGTGGTGAGGTGAAAGCGCTTCATCGAGGACTCAGGTTACCCGCCGTGCGGCGCGCGGGCTCAGAAAGCCGCAGGAACCCTCAGCGGCGTGATCGAGGCTTCTTCCCCGATCACTTCCTTGCTGTGTTCCTTGCGCTCTTCTGCCTCTTCGATCGAGAGTTCGACCGCGTAGAAGCCCGTGCCGATCACAAGGAACGCGGCCAGGCCCAGCAGCGCGTACATCGCCCGTGGGCTGGGGAAATTCTCCGACCGCATACCCACAATGGTCACGATCACCGCCATCGCTGCCGTCGCAAGGCCAAAGATAAGGAAAAGGTTCTTGATCTCCATCGCGCAGAATCCTACCGTCTCAACCGGTGGAAGTGGCTAGTGGGCGACACTGGTCGCCCGTAGCTCCCTTATGACCGTGATCTTGACCTGTCCCGGGTACTCCATCTCCCGTTCGATCGCGGTCGCGATTTCGTGCGAGAGCAGGGCCACGGCCTGGTCGTCAATCCGACCCGGATCAACCATCACCCGTAGCTCCCGGCCGGCCTGCATCGCGTAGACCTTCTTCACTCCCGGCTGCCGAAGTGCGATCTGCTCGAGATCACCAAGCCTTCTGACGTACTGCTCAAGCGAATCTCCACGAGCGCCTGGCCGTGCCCCCGATAGTGCGTCGGCAGCCTGGACCAGCACCGCTTCGACGGTCCGTGGTTCGACTTCGTTGTGGTGGGCCTCGATCGCGTGGACGACCGGCTCAACCTCCTCATAACGCCGGGCCAGCATGGCCCCCACCTCGGCGTGGGTACCTTCGACCTCGTGGCTGACCGCTTTGCCGATGTCATGCATCAGCGCGGCCCGGCGGGCGATCTCCACAGAGGCGCCGATCTCACCAGCCATCATCGCGGCCAGATGAGAACACTCGACCAGGTGGGCCAGCACGTTCTGCCCGTAGCTGGTGCGAAAGCGCAACCTGCCCAGCAGCCTGACTATCTCCGGATGGACACCGGTCACCCGGGTTTCCAGCAAGGCGGCCTCGGCCGCGCGCAGCATCACTTCCTCGACTTCGGCTTCTGCCTTGAGGAACGCGGCTTCGCAGGCGGCCGGATGAATTCGCCCGTCGTCGATCAGCTTCTCCAGCGTGATCCGGGCGATTTCCCTCCTGACGGCATCGAAGCTGGATAGCACTACCGACTCGGGAGTCTCGTCAATGATCACGTCGACCCCGGTCAAAGTCTGGAGTGCCCGAATGTTGCGGCCCTCCTTGCCGATGATCCGGCCTTTCATTTCTTCGTTGGGAAGGTGAACGGTCTGGGTGTTGCTTTCAGTCGACTGGCTTGAGGCCAGACGCTGGGTCGCAACGGCAAGGATTCCACGGGCACGACGATCTGCCTCGAGCCGGGCTTCATCTTCAGTCCGCTTGATGATCAGTCCGGCCTGGTGCTCGGCTTCCCGCCGGGTCCGTTCGAGCACCATCTCCGTGGCCTCCGCCTTCGAAAGACCGGCAACGAGTTCGAGTTCAGCTTCCTGTTTGGCGATCGCTTCGGCGAGGCCTCGTTCAGCCTCCGCCATCGCCCGTTCGCGCTCGTCGAGAACATCCGCCCGGCGTTCCGCGTCCCAAGGACCGACCGGCGCCGACCTGCCATCTTCGGAGGCTGGTCCGCCGGGACTGGATCCGTTGTCGCTTCTGAGCCAGCCTGGAATGAGCGATCGAATCGACATTGGGTCCTGCCTAGGCTACTGGACCGTTCAAGGCCTCTCGGCGGGGTCTGACCCCGCCCTGTCGGCCCGCCGGATGGCAGCGTAGGCGTCCTCTGCGCAAAAACCCCTCCTCGCGAGCAGGCTCAGCGCCCGCTGCCTGCCCCGGTCGTCATCCAGCCGGCTGCCACGCTCGAGCAGCACCCGCGTCGCACGGTCCACTTCACTCTCTCCATCATCGCGCCCGAGCGCAGCGGCAATCAGCCCGCGAGGCACCCCTCGACTCCAAAGGGCTGACTCGATGCGATCGTTGCCCCAACCGGAAAGCCGGCGCTTATCCTCCACGTAGCCGACTGCGAAGCGCCGGTCGTCGATTGCAAGGTTCTCGACCAGGTAGCAGATCACCCTTTCGACCTCCTCCGGCTCGACTTCGCGCCGCGCAAGCCACTCCCGCATATCGGCCTCGGTGCGCTCCTTGTGCCCGATCGCTGTCAGTGCGGTGGCGAGGATTTCATCGGCCAACCTTCAGACCTATGCGGCCTTCTTCTCGGGTTGCACTGCCGGCTCTCCCTTGACTGCTACCGGAGCATCTGCTCCCTCTGCGGCAGCCTCGGTCCCCTCCAGCGGCTTGCCGTCACGGGAAATCCCCTCCGCCTTCAGGATGCGCTCTTCGATCTCGTTGGCGATGTCGGGGTTCTCGACCAGGAACTGCTTCGAGTTGCTGCGACCCTGGCCGAGGCGAGTGTCTCCATAAGAGAAGAAGGAACCGGACTTCTGGACCAGGTCATGATCGATGCCGAGATCGATCAGGCTGCCCTCGCGGGAAATGCCGACCCCGTACTCGATGTCGAATTCGGCCTGTTTGAACGGGGCCGCGACCTTGTTCTTGACCACCTTGACGCGGACCCGGTTGGCGACCGCCTCGGTGCCGTCCTTCAAGGTCTCGATCCGGCGGATGTCGAGCCGCTGCGAGGAGTAGAACTTCAGCGCACGGCCGCCGGGCTGTGTCTCCGGCGAGCCGAACGAAACACCGATCTTCTCCCGAATCTGATTGGTGAACAGGCACATCGTATTGGCCCGGTTCAGGTTGCCCGCCAGCTTTCGCAGTGCCTGGGACATCAGCCTTGCCTGGAGACCGACGGTCACTTCGCCCATCTGGCCTTCGAGCTCCGTGCGCGGCGTGAGCGCCGCGACCGAGTCGACAGCGACGACGTCTACCGCGCCTGAGCGGGTCAGGACATCAACGATCTCGAGTGCCTGCTCACCGTAATCCGGCTGGGAGATGAGCAGCTCGTCGGTGTTGACTCCGATCCGCCGCGCGTAGACGGGGTCGATCGCGTGCTCCGCGTCGATAAAGGCACAAATCCCGCCGCGCTTCTGGGCCTCGGCGATGATGTGGTAAACAAGGGTCGTCTTGCCTGAGGACTCCGGCCCGAAGATCTCGATGATCCGGCCACGCGGGATGCCGCCGACGCCAAGCGCGATGTCCAGCGGGAGCGCCCCGGTCGATACCGCTTCGATGCTGAGCGCGGCCTTGTCGCCAAGCCTCATCAGCGAGCCGACGCCGAATGTCTTCTCGATGTGGCTCTTGGCGGCGTCCAGCGCCGCGTTGCGGGCCTTGACCTCCTTGTCGGTCGCGGGCTCCATGTCATTGATCCTGTCTACGCTCATCTCAAAATCGCCTCGCCGCGGCCAGTTTCGCGGCCGCATCGCATTGTTCGGTTCGTCGGGCTCGATCGAACACAGGTTCGGATATTCACCCTACGGCCCCCGTCGGACGCGATTCTGTCCTGGTGACCGCAACCAGAACTCTCGCCCGGAATCGCATAAAAATGGTCCACAAAGCGAAAGATCCACAGAAGAAAGAGTCAGGAAAGCAGACGTCGCAGCAGATGCATACCGACCAGCGCCGAGCGGTCACGAATGTCGCTCCGGCCACCAGGAATGACCAGGCTGCGCGCTTCGCAGCCACCTTCGGCGGTGAGCACCTCGAAGCAGACGAATCCGACCGGCTTCTCTTCGGTACCACCACCCGGCCCGGCGATCCCGGTAATCGAAACCGCTACATCCGCTCCGAACCGCATGAGCGCGCCCCGGGCCATCTGCCCGGCCACCTCGGGGGAAACGGCGCCGTGTTTCTCGATGGCCCCGGGTTCGACGCCCAGCAGGTCCACCTTGGCCTCATTCGAGTAGGCAACCACTCCTCCGGCGAAGTATTTCGAGGCCCCGGGCTGACTGGTAATACGGGCCGCCAGCAGCCCCGAGCTGCAGGACTCAGCCAGAGCCAGCTGCCGACCCCGGAGCAGGTCCGCCACGATCTCATCGATCGTCGTGCCGTCAAGGCTGAAAAGGGTGTCGGCATGGCGCTCCGCCAGAGCCAGACGCAGGGCATCCGCAGTCGATTCTGCACCCTCGCGGTAGCGCACATCGATCTCGACCTCCCCGCGTCGCAGACAGGTCGTGATCTCGAGCCGGGCTGTCTCGATGCCTTCTGCCTCGATTTCGCGAAGTGAGGAGGCAAGCTCCGACTCCGGGGTTCCGAACATGCGCAGCCGGTAGAAAAGCAGCGGGGTGGCCCGGTCCAGAACGTCCTTGAGCATCGGCTCCGACAGGGCGGCCTCCCACATCGGGCGGAGCTCACGCGGCGGCCCGGGCAGCACGAGCACCACCAGACCGTCGCCGGGCACGATCAGCCCGGGTGCAGTGCCGATCGGATCCAGCGTGACCGCCCCTTCCGGAACCATCGCCTGTTTGCGGTTCGCGGCAAGCAGCGCCTCGGCGGTCAGGTTGATCGGAGTCGAGGCGGCATAACGGGCGAGGATCGCAGAGATCTTCGCCTCCATGGACGCGTCAAGGGTGAGTGCGCGTTGGGTGAACCCGGCAACCACTTCGGCCGTCAGATCGTCAGCGGTTGGACCAAGGCCGCCGGTGGTGACGATCAGATCGATGCCTGACGCCCGCATGTGTTCGAGGCCGGCCAGCAAGTCGGCGGGGCGATCGGCAACCACCATGATCTCGATCAGATCCACGCCGAGCGCGGAAAGGCGTTCTGACAGCCAGGGGCCGTTCTCGTCGCGGATGGTCGCGCTCAGCACCTCGGTCCCGGTGACGAGGATTCCCGCCTTCACCTGTTGTTCCGCATTGGTCGTCATGGCTCGCAGACGACCCTACCGGCAGCCCTCGACGGGCTGCGGGGAAATCGGCTCAGGCGTCAGCCACAGGGACCGGACCGGCAAGCTCGGCGGTGATTTCGTCTTCGCCGTCGTCAGGCCCTGCGGATTCGTCGCCCGGATCGGCCTCGTTCAGCGAAGTCCCGGATGCCTCAAGGTCGGACCCCTCATCGGCCTTCGCACCGCCGAGCACCCGTGGAAGGTCGGCTGCGGTAATCAGCACCTGTCTGGGCTTCGAACCCTCGTAGCCGGAAATAACCCCTCGCCGCTCAAGCATGTCGATCAGGCGGCCGGCGCGGGTGTACCCGACCCGGAGCCGCCTCTGGATCATCGAGACAGATGCCGTCTCGGTATCAACCACCAGATGTATCGCTTCGTCGAGGAGATCGTCCTGATCCGGGTCGAAATCACCCTCGGAAGCTCCGTTCTTGACCGGCGTACGATCATCCAGGAGCTCCTGTTCGAAGTCCGGTTCGCCCTGCGCGGACCAATGGTCGGTAATCCTTGCGATCTCCTCCTCCGAGACGAAGGCGCCCTGGATCCTCTGAAGCTTGGAAGTGCCGGGGCCGCGAAAGAGCATGTCGCCCTGGCCGAGCAGCGATTCGGCCCCACCCTGGTCGAGGATCACCCTCGAATCGGTCTGGGACGAAACCGCGAACGCAATCCGCGAAGGAATGTTGACCTTGATCGTGCCCGTGATGATGTCGGTCGACGGACGCTGAGTGGCCAGCACCAGGTGGATGCCGGTGGCCCTGGACTTCTGCGCCAGCCGGATGATCGAAGACTCGACGTCGGCCGGCGCGACCATCATCAGGTCGGCAAGCTCGTCGATCACACAGAGGATGTAGGGAAGCCCCGGCTCTCCCTGCTCGACCTGGATCCGGTTGTAGTCGATGATGTTGCGGGCGCGTACGCCCTTCATCAGCCCGTACCGGCTTTCCATCTCCGCGATCAGGTTGCTGAGTACGTTCGCCGCCAGCTTCGGGTTGGTCACGACCGGAGTCAGCAGGTGCGGGACCGCCTCGTAATGGTTCAGCTCGACCTGTTTCGGGTCGACCAGGACCAGCCTCACCTCGTTCGGAGAGGAATGCATCAGGATCGAAGAAAGGATCGCGTTGACACAGCCTGACTTGCCCGAGCCGGTGGTGCCGGCGACCAGAACATGTGGCATGGTCGCCAGGTCGGTCGAGACCTGCTTGCCGTCGATACCTTTGCCCAGCCAGGCACGCAAGGGGGAAGAAGCGGCTTCGGTGCGCTTGTAGATATCGCCTAGCCTGACCATGTTGCGACTCGAGTTGGGAACCTCGACTCCGACCGCCTGCTTGCCCGGAATCGGTGCCAGGATCCGGATGTCGGTGGAAGCGAGCGCGTAGGCGATGTCGTTGGCGAGCTCGCTCACCTTCTTGACCTTCGTGCCGGGCGCCAGCTGTAGCTCGAACCGGGAGACATGTGGTCCGGTAACGACACCGACGAGCGAAGCTTCCACACCGAAATGGCCGAGAGTCTCGACCAGCTTGCGCGCCAGTTCCTTCTGCTCAACCGGGTCGGGGCCTGCGTCCTCCTTGCCACGGTCCAGGACCTTGAGCGGCGGCGGGCGGTAAGTGACCTGCTCCGAGCGGGTCGCACCGCGCTCCTTGCCCATCGGCGTCAGCGGAAGCTGCTCTCCGGCCCGGGACGCGGGGACCGCAATAACGGGTGCTACTTCGACCTCGTCTTCGAGGTCTGCGAGCTCCTCGTCGAAATCGCCGGAAATCGTCCCCGCTGGTTCGGTTTCGACCGCGTCTGCGCCCGGGTACGTGGAGGTCGGCTCGCCGCTTTGAGAGCCGGGAAAGATGTCGATTGGCTCCAACGGTTCGGTGTGACCGGAAATGGTTGGCTCATCGCCGTCTTCGCCCCAGATGTCGACTTCGATCGGCGACGGTTTATCCGCATCGCCGCCGACGACACCGGTGAGATCTTCATCGCCGAGCAATGCCGTCTGCTCTTCGTCACCGAGGACTGCCGTTTCTTCTCCCTCTCCGGGGCCTTCTTTCGATGCGCCCCGGGACGCCGTGCGGGCGAGTACCCGGGTGGCTTCAGCCGAGTTCGCTCCGGCCTTCTTCAGCGCACTGCCGCTACGGGAGAGCAAGGCGGCGACAGTCGTACCGGTGAGCAGAAGCAGGGCTGCGGTCAGGGCGAACACCGCCACGAGGTGAGCACCGAAAGGCTGGATCAGACTGGCAAAAGCCCAGTACATGCTCTCTCCGGTTACTCCGCCATGCCCGGGAAACCATCCGGAATCGAAGTAAACGACCCCGTCACCACGGCCACCGGCGAGACCGAAAGTGCCCGCCGCGAAAGCAAGAAGCAGCCCGGCCAGCAGGAAAGCCGCCCCGGCGCGAAGTGGTTTTGTCGACGCCAGCGATGGCCGGAACATCAGGATCCCGCCGGCCGCGAAGAGCGCAACCGGTGTCATGTAAGCGACCAGGCCGAAGAGGTAGGTAAGCCCCTCGCTGAATCCCGTTCCGAGGCGCCCTCCCTGCCAGCCGAAATACAGGACGAAGATCAGATATACCGCGAGAAGGATGAGCCCTATTCCGATCAGGTCGAGATGCCGCTGCTCGAGCCGGGCCTGCGCCTGCCAGGCGCCGCCCTTCGTGGCGCTGGACTTCGGGCGCCGCTTGCCGCCGCGCCTGGATTTTCGGACGAACATGTCTTATCTGTTCTACGGAGAGCCCGCTAAACCTTCCGCGGCACCTGAGTGGGCCGTTGAGGGCCTCGCGACACCGATACGTACCCGGCAGTGCTTAGACTGCTGAAATGGTGAGTGATGCGGATTCCGTCGGTGGCCGGATCCTGGTCGTTGAAGACGACGAGGACATCGTTGACGTGCTCAGGCGCACCCTGAGGGCGGAGGGCTACGAGGTTCGTGCCGCCGGGGACGGCGCGGAAGCACTCGAAGACCTGGTCGACTTCGCCCCCGACCTGGTGATTCTCGACCTCGGATTGCCTGGAATGGACGGAATCGAGGTATGCGACCGGATCCGCAAGAGCGAAAACGGCGAAGTACCGGTGCTGATGCTGACCGCCCGCGCCGACGCAGAGGACCGTGTCACCGGACTCGACAGTGGCGCCGACGACTATCTGGTGAAGCCTTTCGACCGGGCCGAGCTACTGGCCCGGATCAGGGCTTTGCTCAGGCGCCACCCGCCTCGCGGGTCGGCCATGGTTTCGGTCGGCGACCTGAGACTCAACCCTGACCTCCAGGAAGCCACGAGGGGGGATCGTGAAATCGAGCTGACCAAGCGAGAGTTCGAACTGCTCGAATACCTGATGAGAAACCAGAGGCTCGTCATCTCGCGCGAGCGTCTGCTCGAAGAGGTCTGGGGATATGACCCGCTCGATGAAACCAACACCATCGATGTATTCATCTCCAACCTCAGGCGCAAGCTTGAGGAAGGTGGCGAGCCGCGCATCCTCCACACCAAGCGCGGAGCCGGTTACGTAATCAAGGCCTGAGTGGCATGAGCGCCCCGAAAAGGTTGCGGCTGTGGCGCGGGTGGCCTTCGCGCTGGCCGATCAGGTGGAAGCTGGCCGCAGTCTCCTCCGGCCTCACCTTCGTGATCCTGGTTGCCTTCGGCCTCGCGGTCGGACAGTTCACCACCCAGCAGCTCCGCGACAACTACGAGGCAGAGACCGCCGCCGCGGCCCTGGCGCTCAAACAGACGGTGCAGGAGCGGGTACAACTGACACCCGGTTTCGTGACTGAGGACGACCTGCTCGCAGTCCTGGCGCAGGCGAACGGTCCGGCCGCCATCACCCTCACGGCAAACTTCCGAACCATCCCGGAGGAGAAGTCAACTGTCCTCGGGCCGGTCACGGCTCTGGGTGTGACCACGGTCGGGGAGTACCAGGTGGCTACAGTCGGCATTGACCCCGTGCTCGGACAGACCATCCCCTACGGGGTATTGCAGTTCGGTCGCCGGATAGACCGCCTCGACCGCTCGATCGGACGGGTCTGGATCTCGGTTCTGGCCGGCACACTCGGGGCGACCCTCCTGGCCGCGCTGGCCGGTGTTGTGCTCTCTGCCCGCGCGATGAGGCCGATCTCGAACCTTACCTCGGCCGCCCGGGAGATCGCCCGCACGCGAAATCCTTCGGTGACCCTGAACGACCCGGTGGCTGACGACGAAGTCGCCGAGCTGACCCGCACCCTCAACGGCATGCTCCGGGAACTCTCGCTCGCCCGGGTCGAAAGGGAGAGGTCTCTTTCCAGGCAGCGCGAGTTCATCGCCGACGCCTCGCACGAATTGCGGACCCCCCTTACCAGCGTGCTGGCCAACCTGGAACTTCTCGAGGAGGCATTCGGCCGTTCGCCGAGCCTCGAACTCGAGAGGGAATCGATCGAATCGGCGCTCAGGTCCTCACAGCGGATGCGGCGGCTGGTTGCCGACCTCCAGATTCTCGCCCGGGCGGATTCCGGTCGCAACCCCCTACAGGAGGCCTGCGACCTCTCGAAGATCGCCGGAAACGCAGTCGACGAAGTACGTCCCCTCGCCGCAGATCACACAGTTGAACTTGAGGCCCTCGAAAGGGCCGCGGTCTGGGGCAGCCCCGATGACCTCCACCGGGTCGTAGTCAACCTGGTTGACAACGCGGCCCGCCACACTCCCGCCGGAAGCACTATCCGGGTGGCAGTCACCCGATCAACCGAGGCGGATACCGCAGTGCTCACGGTCAGCGACAACGGTCCAGGGATCCCCGAGGAGGTTCGCCCCCAGATCTTCGACCGGTTCGTGAGAAACACCGGCCCAGGTGACCGCTCGTCTTCGAACGGCACAGGTCTGGGCCTGGCGATCGTGCAGGCAATAGCGATCGAGCACGAAGGAACTGTTTCGGTCGGCGATTCGGCGCAGGGCGGGGCGCTCTTCCGGATCGAACTGCCACTGGCCTCTGCGAACACGAACGAAACCGTTAAGCCACCTTTAGGGCCGACTTAGAGGCCCTCCCTATCTTCCTTATTGGACGAGACACATGAACCCGCCGGGGATCTCCCCCAGATAACCCCGGCGGGTTCGCTTTTCGCAAACAGCAACAACCGCCGGGCCTCCCTCCCCCTTAGGCCCGGCGGTTTTGTTGTTGCAAGGGGCCTCGCGGTCAGCCATTTCGGTAGGTGTCGCGGTAAGCGGACGGCCCCGGGAACCACTCTTATTGGAATCTCCGGACTTGAAGCTCGTCGTACTGCTCAGCCGACGGTGTCAATCGTCCGCAGGCGGGACAGGGGCGACGAGACACTTGCCGAGGTCCAGTATCGGAGCGATGCAGGGATTTACTATCCGGTAGTAGGCGCGAGTGCCTTCTCGCCGGGCGACGACCAGGCGCTGATCGGCGAGGCGCTGCAGTTGGTTCGAGACCGCCTGAGTTGTCATCTCGAGCGTCGAGGCAAGGTCCTGAACGCAGAGTTCCTCTTCGGTCGCCAGTTGATCGAGCAGCCTTAGTCGGTTCTCGTTCGAAAAGACCTTGAAGAGACGCGCCAGGTCCCTTGCACGCTGAGAAGACAGGTCGCCGGGCTCGGCGGACGTGGCGGAGGAAGCCTCTGGAGTCGACATGACCACATCTTACACTTCTTCGTGTAGTTGTGTACTATTGGTGGGATGCCACCTGGATCTCGCCCCGAACCGACGAAACCTGAGGCTTCACCTGCTCTTGATCCGGAGTTGGCGGAGGATTGGCGTTCGCAGGTCCTTGAGGCGAGCCATTCCGGAGCGCACGCGGTGAAGACCTATTCCCGTCTGGCCCCCGTATACGAAGTCTGGGCCAGACTCACCGAATCGAAGGCGCGCGCCCGCGTGTTGGAGCTTGCCGATCCGAAGGACGGTGAGTCGATACTCGAGGTCGCGACCGGCACCGGGGTCCAATTGCGCGAGTTGGCCGGCCGGAATCCCTCTGGCCGTACAGTCGGGATCGAGCTCTCCGACGGAATGTTTGAACGAACTCGACGTCGACTCGTCTCAGCCGGCCTCGTCGACCGGATCGAACTACTGCTAGCCGATGCGCTGGATATGCCCTTCGAAGACGAGTCTTTCGACCTGATCACCAACTCCTACATGCTCGACCTGCTCGCTCGTAAACAGATCCCGCTCGCTTTGGAAGAAATGAAGCGGGTCCTTCGTCCGGGGGGCAGGCTGGTGCTTTCCAACATGACCAAGGCCGAAAAAACCAGGCACGGCCTCTGGGACTGGCTCTACGCTCACGGCCTCGGTGTCACCGCCAACTGCCGCGGCGTCCTCGCGGTTCCGGTCTTGACCGAACTCGGGTTCACCGATCTTCACCGCGAGTACCTGGCTCAGATGATGTTCCCGACCGAAATCGTCTTCGCGAGAAAGCCTGGTTCGAAACCCCGGTCCGGCTGAAACCCGGCCGATCAGGTAGCCGCCCGCCGTTGCGGACGGCCCAGCCTTGGTTCAGACCTCTACTACCACCGGGACTACCATCGGGCGGCGCTTGAGGCGCTTGTGGATGAAGGCGGCGACGCGGTCGTGGAGGTCGGACTGGATCAGTTCGAGGTTGCGGACTTTCTGCTTGGCCGAGTCCTCGAGCGAGTCCTCGACGATGTCGCGAAGCTCGTCGGTCAGTACATCGTCTTCGTCGAGCGCTCCGATACCGCGCACGATGATTTCCGGGTCGACCACCACGTCACCGTTGTCGGCGGCGATCGTCGCGACCACGAATACGATGCCGTCGCCGGAAATCGTGCGGCGGTCGCGCAGGGCGGCATCCTCCGGGTCGGCCAGCTCGATTCCGTCGACGTAGATCACGCCCGACTTGACTTCCTTGCCGAAGGCGGCGCCGTCGGGTCCGACTTCGAGCGGCAGGCCGTTGCGACCCTTGAAGATGTTCTCCTCAGGGATGCCGACCTGCAGGGCGAGGTCGGAGTGCAGCCTGATCCGCTGGAAGTCCCCGTGAACCGGCAGAACGTACTTCGGCCTGGTCAGGTTGATCATCATCTTGATCTCTTCCCTCGACCCATGACCGGAGGCGTGGATCGGGGCGTCCTTCGCGGTGATGACCGAAGCACCGATCTCGTAGATGGTGTCGATCGTCTCGTTTACGGCGCGCTCGTTGCCGGGAACCGGACTGGCCGAGAAGACGATCGTATCCCCGGAATGCAGCGAGACGTCACGGTGGTCGTTGTTGGCCATTCGACGCAGGGCAGAGAACGGCTCGCCCTGGGATCCGGTGGACATGACCACTACCCGCTCGTCGGGGAAGTCCTCGATCTCGCGCGGCTGGATCAGGATGCCCTCGGGTGCCTTGGCCACTCCCAGGTTCGAAGCGATGTTGAAGTTCTTCCGCATCGAACGGCCGACCAGGGCGACCTTGCGGTTCAGCCGGTCAGCAGCGTCGATCACCTGCTGGACCCGGTGGATGTTCGAGGCAAACGACGTGACGATGATCCGGCCACTGCAGCGCGAGAATGTCTCGTAGAGCGCCGGGCCGACGGCCGACTCTGAGAGTGCGATGCCCGGACGATCGGCGTTGGTCGAATCTCCGCAAAGCAGGGTGAGGCCCTCGTCGCCGAGCTTGGCAAGCCGGGCGACATCGGCCGGACGGCCATCTACCGGGGTCTGGTCGAACTTGTAGTCACCGGTGAAGAAGACAGAGGCCGCTTCGCACTTGATCAGCACACCACGCATGTCGGGGATCGAGTGGGCCAGGTGGACCAGTTCGATCTCGAACGGGCCGGCCTTTACCTTCTCCCCGGCGGGAAGCTCGGTCAAGGGTGCGCTGCCCAGCTTGTGCTCGTCGAGCTTTGAGCGGACCATTCCTACGGTGAGAGCTCCGCCGTAGATCTTCTTCGGCATGCCGATCTCGCGCAGCACATACGGAAGCGCGCCGACGTGGTCCTCGTGGCCGTGGGTCAGCACAATCGCCTCTATGTCGCTCGCCCTGCCGCGCAGATAGGAGAAGTCGGGCAGCACCAGGTCGATGCCGAGCATCTCGGGAGTCGGGAACTTCAGACCCGTATCGACGATCACGATGCGGCCGCGGTATTCGACCACACACATGTTCTTGCCGATTTCACCCAGGCCGCCCAGCGGCAGTACGCGCAGTTTGTCGCTCATCAGAGTTCCACGCCCGCGGAGGCGAGGAGGCTTCGAATTTCCTGTTTTTCAGTGTCGGTCGCTTCGACCATCGGCAATCTCATATGGGCCGAGCATAGACCAGCCATCTCGAGCGCGGCCTTCACCGGAATCGGGTTGACCGTAACCGCCATCGCTTCGTAGACGGGCGCGAGCCCGGCATCGATCCGTTCAGCCTCGGCGATGTCGCCCTCGCGGAACCGGTTGTAGATCTCCAGCATGCGCTCACCCACCAGGTGGGAGGCCACCAGGATGCCGCCGGTGCCACCGGCCTTCAGCACGCTCAGAAAGGCCGTGTCGTTTCCGGCCAGGAGGTCAAGCCCTGGAATCTGCTCGATCTCGTCGTCGTTGGCCTGCTTGACCGCGACGACGTTCGGGATCAGGGCGAGCTCGGCGAGGAAGGCTGGTTCCATGTTGACCACGACCCGCCCGGGGATGTTGTAGAGGATCAGGGGCAGGTCGGGACTACCTTCGGCCACCGCCTTGAAGTGGCCACGAAGGCCGGCCCTGTTGGGACGGTTGTAGTACGGGGTGACGACAAGGCCGGCGTCAGCCCCGTGGTCGGCTGCCGCTTTGGTCAGCTCGACCGTATGGCGGGTGTCGTTGGAACCGCTGCCCAGGATCACGGTCGCCTCTCCCCCTACCTCCGCCAGCACGGCGTCAAGCAGCGCCAGTTTCTCTTCGTCGTCGAGCGTCGGCGACTCTCCGGTCGTGCCGGCGACCACGAGACCCTGCGAACCGTGCTCGACCAGATGGCGGGCGAGGTTGCGCGTCGCCCCGAGGTCGACTTCTCCGTCTTCGTCAAAGACGGTCGCCATCGCCGTTATTACACCCTGGATCTCGCTCACCCGGCCACCTTATTGGATCGGATCCGCTCAGCCTGCGGAGATAGCGGACGGCTTGCGGCCGGTCCACGGATGGGCCTGCTCGAGCTGCGCTGCGAGGCGGATCAGCAGGTCTTCACGCCAGATCGGGGCGACCAGCTGGATGCCGATCGGCAGACCGCCTGCGCTCTGCTCGAGTGGCAGCGAGATCGCCGGCTGGCCGGTCGCGTTGAAGGCACCGGTGAAGGTGGCGATCCGCCGGGCGAACTCCATGGCGCTCATCGGGTCCGGCCCGGAGTCGTCATAAGTTCCCAAAGGCGGCGGCAGGTCAGCCAGGGTCGGGGTCATGAGCAGGTCGATTCCATCTTCGTAGACGGCGGCGATCATCCGGGCCATCGCCTGGTGTTGTCTCACGGCGAAGAGGTAGTCGGCGCCGCTTTGCGTCCGCCCCCGCTCGATCAGGCTCCAGCTCAGCGGCTCGACGTCATCGGCGGTGAGCTCCCTGCCAACGATGAAGCCGATCGTATTCGCGGTCTCCGCCATTCCGGCGGCCCACCTCGTGATGAAGGTCTGGTAGAGGCTCTCGGAATCCCCGAGAACCGGGAGATCGGGCTCCACGATGTTGTGGCCGAGTGCTTCGAGGTCGGCTGCGGTCCGTCGGGCGGCTTCGACAACCTCCGGGCTCAGGGTGTCTCCAGTGAGGGACTCGGTGAGCAGCGCGATGGTCATCGACCCCGGATCGGGCGCGAGTTCCTCCATGTACGGCCGGACCGGAGGCAAAGCGGCGTAAGGCTCGCCCGGCTCAGGCCCTTGCACCCAGTCGAGCATGCAGGCGACGTCGCGGATCGAACGGGCGAGAATGAATTCGGTGGTCAGACCTGACATCGAGTCACCCGCGTAGGGAGCAAGCGAAACCCGGGCCCGGCTGGGCTTGAGGCCGACAAGACCGTTCGCGCTGGCCGGGATCCGGATCGAACCACCGCCGTCACTGGCGTGGGCAACCGGAACTATGCCGGCGGCGACTGCGGCGCCCGAACCGCCGCTGGAACCACCGGCGCTGCGGCCCAGGTCCCACGGGTTCCGGGTCGCGCCATATGCGACCGGCTCCGTCGTCGGCAGGATGCCGAATTCCGGCGTATTGCTCTTGCCGATGGTGACCAGGCCTGCTGCTCTGAACTTTGCACCCAGCGAGCTGTCGAACGGTGCCCTGAAGTCGATTTCCTTGAGCACACGATTGCCGCTATGAAGCGGCTGGCCCTCCAGAGCGGTGCCGAGGTCCTTGAACAGGAAAGGCACGCCCTTGAAAGGCCCGTCCGGCAGGTCTGCCGAGGCCTTTTCCCGGGCGTCCTCGTACAGCGGCAGGATGATCGCGTTGATCTGCGGGTTGACGGCCTCGGCGCGGCGGATGGCCACTTCGACCAGCTCCGTCGGCGTTGCCTCTCCGGTGCTTACAAGTTCGGCCTGAGCAGTGGCGTCGAGCGCCATCACATCGCTGTCTGACATGTCCGGCAGACTAACGATTCGGTCGGGACCACCGGATCCGCGTGGGGTCCGGCCGGCAGCTCAGAGCAGCTTTTCGAGGCCGACTGTGAACGGGTCCCGCAACGCACCCACTTTGCGGACCGCGAGGACCACTCCCGGCATGAAAGACGAGCGGTCAATGCTGTCGTGGCGGATCGAAAGGCTCTGGCCTTCGCCACCGAAAACAACCTCCTGATGTGCGACCAGGCCGGGAAGCCGGACCGAGTGGATCGGCTGGTGAACGTTGCCACCGGCCTCGGTGATCAACTCTTCGGTGCGCTTGGCCGTACCCGACGGCGCGTCAAGCTTCGCCGGGTGGTGAAGTTCGATGATCTCGCATTCGGGCATGTGCTTGGCCACCTGACTGGAGAGAGTCATCAGCAGCACCGCTCCGATCGCGAAGTTCGGTGCGACGAAGCACCTGGCACCACTGTCGGCTCGTTCGGCGGCGTGCTTCAGCTCTTCCAGATCGAAGCCGGTCGCACCCACCACCGCGTGAACACCCGCCTCGAGGCAGGCGATCGCATTCGCAAGCGAAGTATCGGGGGTGCTGAACTCGACCACTACATCGCAGTCGGGCAGGATCTCAGCCAGTTCGGTGCCGAGGGACGGGTCCGCCCGTCCGGTCAGCTCAAGCCCTTCAGCCTCCTCGACTGCCTCACAGACGGTGGCGCCCATGCGCCCGGCCGCGCCGGCAACTCCGACCCGGATCACGAGGCCAGCGCCTCGCTGACCGGCTTGACCGCCTTGCGGAAGCGGCTTTCATCCTTGCCGACGGCCGCGGCAGAGAGCTGCTCGGGGTCGTACAGCTGTGAGGCCAGCTCGGAAACGTCCTCAACCTCGACCGAGTTCACCTTCGCCAGCATCTCGTCGAGGCTGAGCAACGGGATTTCATGAAGGGTCGAACGCGCGATCCGGTTCATGCGGGCCGCCGACGACTCTCCCGAGAGCACCAGCCTCCCCTTCACATGCTCCTTGGCCCGGTCGAGCTCGTCAGCGGAGACCGGCTCGGTCCGGATGCGCTTGTACTCGCGACCGATGATCTCGCAGACCTCTTCGACATTGTCTTCGCGGGTGCCGACATAAGTGGCAACGGAACCGGTGTCGGTGAACTGCTCCGAGTAAGTGCCCACCGAGTAAGCCAGACCGCGTTCCTCGCGGACCTCGCGGAACAGCCGCGAGGAACTCGAACCACCGAGGATCGAGTCGAACACGGCCAGGGCGAAGCGGCGATCGTCTGCCCGGTTGATTCCGGGCCCGCCGAAACAGATGTGGTACTGCTCGGTGTCCTTGGCCGCAAACTCCAGCCTGCCCCCCGGAAGTGGCTCAACCGGCTCGGGTGGCACACGGTCACCGTTGTGCTCGGGGGTCAGTCGCTCGGCCAGCGCGACGATCTGATCGTGATCGACATTGCCGGCCGCGGCTACCACGATGTTCTCCGCGGTGTAACGGCCGCGGTGGTAGTCGGCGATATCGGGAACCGGGATGTTGGCGATTACCTCTGCTTTGCCGAGGATCCGGCGTCCGAGCGGAGTGTCACCGAACATCGCGTCGGCCAGGTAATCGTGGACCCGGTCGGAGGGCTCGTCCTCGTACATGGCGATCTCCTCGAGCACGACCTCGCGTTCGGAGTCGATGTCGGGAAAGGTCGACTCGAGCATCATCTCGCCGAGCAGATCGAAGACCTCTTCTGTGTGTTCGTCGAGGAAGCGGGCGTAGAGATGGGTGGTCTCCTTGCCGGTGGCAGCATTGAACGCGGCGCCGAGGCCGTCGAAGCGTTCCGAGATCTCGATCGCCGAGTAGTTGGCGGTGCCCTTGAAAAGCAGGTGCTCGAGAAAGTGAGAGACCCCTGCCTGAGCAGGGGTCTCGTCACGTGAACCGGTCCGGATCCAGAGGCCGAGTGCGACCGAGCGAACCAGGGGTACCTGCTCGGTTATCACCCGGATCCCGGATGTGGCCTCTGTCAGCCGGGCCGTCTCTTCCATTTAGCCGCGACGCTCGCGGTCACCGCGATCGCGCCGGCGACGTCCGCCGTCACCGCCGCCGTCGCGTCCACCGCGTCCGCCGCCACCGCCGCCACTGCTGGCAAGTGCGGCGATCTCTTCGGGGGTCTTGCCGGCAATCGAAGGATCCTCGGTCATGCGCAGGCCGATCCGGCCGCGCTCGCGGTCGACTTCGGCCACGGTGACGTCGATCTCCTGGCCCGACTCCAGCACCTCTTCAACCGTTTCGACCCGTCCTCCGGGCTTGACGTTCGAGATGTGGAGCAGTCCGTCGGTGCCCTTGGTCAGTTCGACGAAGGCACCGAAGGTGGTCGTCTTGACCACCTTGGCGGCCGGGTACCGGTCACCGATCTCGGCTTCCTTGGTCATACCTTCGATCCGGGCCACGGCCGCTTCGACCTGAGTCCCGGTCGGGGCGTAGATCCGGATCGTGCCGTCGTCTTCGACGTCGATCTCGGCCTCGAACTCCTCGCAGAGTCCGCGGATGGTCTCACCACCCTTGCCGATGACCGCACCGATCTTCTCCTGATCGATCTTGATCGACTCGATCCGCGGCGCGTACTTCGAGAGTTCGGCACGCGGGCCGTCGATCGCTTCAGCCATCTTGCCGAGGATGAACAGCCTGCCCTTGCGGGCCTGCTCGAGCGCGTCGGTCAGGATCTCGAAGGTGACTCCGGTGATCTTGATGTCCATCTGCAGGGCGTTGATGCCCTCGGCGGAACCGGCGACCTTGAAGTCCATGTCACCGAGGTGATCTTCGACTCCGGCGATGTCGGTCAGCACGATGTAGTCGTCGCCTTCCTTGATCAGACCCATCGCCACACCGGCTACCGGCGCGGTGACGGGAATGCCGGCCGCCTGCATCGCCATGGACGAGGCGCAGACCGAACCCATCGACGAGGAGCCATTCGACTCCAGCGTCTCCGAGACGGCGCGGACCACGTACGGAAACGACTCCTGGTCCGGTACCGACGGTGCCAGGGCGCGCTCGGCGAGCGCACCGTGACCGATGTCGCGGCGCTTCGGGCCACGCATGAATCCGGCCTCACCCACCGAGAACGGCGGGAAGTTGTAGTGGTGCCAGAACGTCTTGGTCGTTTCCAGACCGAGCCCGTCGACGCGCATGTCCATGCGGGTCGTGCCGAGCGTGACGTTGCCGAGGATCTGGGTCTCACCCCTGGTGAACAGGGCCGAACCGTGAACTCGCGGCGAGATGTCGACCTCGCACTCGATCGCACGGATCTCGTCCTGGGCGCGACCGTCGGGGCGCTTTTTGTCGACGGCGATCGCGTGGCGGATGGTCTCCTTTTCGACTGCCGAGAAGGCGGTCTTGACTTCGGAGACCCGGTCGTGGTCGGAGTCGCCGTCAGCGCCGGCCGGAGCCAGAGCGGCCACGACTTCGTCCTTGACGGCACCGAGCGCGTCCTGGCGCTCGAGCTTGGCCTGGACCGAGGCCGCCTGCTTGATCTTGTCGCCGAACTGCGAGCGAACATCGCCCAGCAGGCCTTCGTCGATCGAGGGCGACTCGATGACCAGCTTCTCCTTGCCGACCTTCTGGCGCAGCTCTTCGATCGCCGCGGTGATCTTCTTGATCTCACTGTGGGCGATGTCGAGCGCGTCGAGAATGTCAGCCTCGGTGACGCCGTTGGCGCCGGCTTCGACCATCAGGATGGCCTCGTCGGTGCCGGCGACGATCAGGTCGAGGTCGAGCTTCTTGTGGTCTTCCTCATGCGGGTTGATCACGAAGTCGCCATCGAGCTTGCCGACACGAACCGCACCGACGTGAGCCGCGACGGGAACCTCGGAGATCGCCAGCGCTGCGGAGGCACCGTTCATCGCGAGGATGTCGTAGGGGTGCTCGTGGTCGACCGACATCGGGATCGTGACCAACTGGGTCTCGTAATGCCAGCCCTTCGGGAAAAGCGGACGGATCGGACGGTCGATCATGCGGGCGGTCAGGGTGGCCTTCTCGCCGGCCCTGGCCTCACGACGGAAGAACGAGCCGGGAATCTTGCCCACGGCGTAGTAGCGCTCCTCGATGTCGACTGTCAGGGGCAGGAAGTCAACGTCGCGAAGACCACCAACCGTTGCCGTTGAAAGAACCATTGTGTCGCCACATCGCATGATGACGGCGCCACTTGCCTGCTTGGCGATTTTGCCGGTCTCGATTGTGATGTCGCGATCACCGACACGCACGGATACGCGCGTAGTTTCAAACATACTCATCAGGTTTTCTTACCTCCGGCCACCCGGTTGGCGGCCATCTGTCTTTAGAACTGTCGTTCCTATCAGCGGGTTAGGCTACAGGCCCTCGCGGGCCGGCGACTAGTGCCACGGCCCCCGGAGGGGCTGCGGCGCGTTCAGGCACGGCCGCCGGAGGGGCTGCGGCGCGTTCAGGCACGGCCGCCGGAGGTCTAGTGGCGCGCTTAGGCACGGCCGCCGGAGGTCTAGTGGCGCGCTTAGGCACGGCCGCCGGAGGTCTAGTGGCGCGCTTGAGCACGGCCATACCGTGCGTATGCGTGCCACTACGCCCGGCTATCGCGGCTATCCCGGCTATCGCGGCTACCCGCGAGGGCGAAGGCGAGGTCCAGGACGGGAAAGGACCGGCCCGGTACGGCTAGACCGCTTCGAGGATGACCCTGGGTGGCGGTATGTCGAGCGGGGTATCAGCCTCGTACACCCACTCGACTACGCCGTCTCCATCGATCAGCACGAGTGAACGGTTTGAATGGCCGGCTCCGTCGATGTACGCACCGTAGGCCGAGGCGACTTCGCCCTTCGGCTCGAAGTCCGCCAGCAGGGCATTGTCGATACCGAGGTGGTCGCGGAAGGCCTTGTGAGCGAAAGCGGAGTCGACGCTGATCCCGACCAGGGTGACCCCGGCGGCGTCAAGCTGAGGCTTGATCTCCTTGTAGGCGGTCAGCTGGTCGTTGCAGATCGGGCTGAAGTCAAGCGGGTAGAAGGCGATCAGCAGACGGCGGCCCGAGAAGTCCGAAAGTGAGACCTCCTGGCCGGCGTGATCGGGAAGGGTGAAGTCTGGTGCATTGTCGCCGGGTGAGATCATCGGTTCGTCCTCCTGGGCAGGGGTCGTAAATGCGCGCACGGTCGAGCGGGGCTGTGCCGCGTGCGGTCGAGCGGGGCTGTGCCGCGAATCCTAGTGACGCAGACCGAGGTCCGACACCAGTGCGCGGTACCGGTCGAGGTCGGTGCGCTGGAGGTAACGCAGCAGGCGACGGCGCTTGCCGACCATCATCAGCAGTCCGCGGCGGGAATGGTGGTCCTTGCCGTGTTCACGCAGGTGACCGGTCAGGTCGTTGATCCGCTCGGTGAGCAGAGCGACCTGGACCTCGGTTGAACCGGTGTCGCCGTCCTTGCGGGCGTGTTTGCCGATCAGTTCGGCCTTGTCGTCTTTGGTGATCGTCATAAATTTCCTTGGTTCGGGGTCCGCGTGGGGACCCCACTCACGGCCGCTGGAAGCTACCACAGACGCGCGCCGTCTTCTTCACGTCCAGCTCCATCTGGGCGATCAGGTCCTCGGCTGAGTCGAAGCGCTGCTCGCCGCGCAGGCGTTCGACGAAGGCGACCCGCAGGGTCTGGCCGTAGAGATCGAGGTCCTGGTCGAGCAGGTGGGTCTCGATCAGCACCCCGAGGTCGGACTCGAAAGTCGGCCTCAGGCCAACGCTCACCGCCGCGGGCATGCCGTTGGCGAAAGCTGCGTAAACGCCGTGCCCCGGGATCACCAGACGCTCGTCGGGCACGATGTTGGCGGTCGCATATCCGAGTTCGCGTCCCCGCCTGTCCCCGGCAACTACCGTGCCTTCGAGCATGAACGGAACACCAAGGGACGCTCTGGCCTTCTCCACGTCGCCGACCGCGACCAGGGCCCTTATCCTGGATGAGGACACGGTTTCTCCACCCTCCTGAACCAGCGGCACAACCCGGGTGTCAAACTCGCCGCGCGCGGCCAGCATCTCCGGGCTGCCCGTGGCACCGGTGCCGAATCGGAAGTTTTCGCCGACCGCGACCTTTTCGGCGCCGAGCTTTGCGATCAGGATTTCTTCAATGAACTGCGTGGCGGTGATCTTCTTGAACTCCTCGTCAAAACCGATCACCACCATCTCGTCTACTCCGATGCCATCGAGCACGTCACGCTTGACCCCGAAAGGCATCAACAGTTTCGGCGCGGCGGCCGGGTGAAGCACTTCCAGCGGATGTGGTTCAAAGGTGAGCACCGTATCGGCGCCCTCGATCACCGCGCGGTGCCCGATATGGACTCCGTCGAAAGTTCCGATAGCGATCCGTCTCGGTCGCCTCTCGGCGTCTTCGAGTGGGGTTACCCGGATCATCAACCCCGGGGCTCCAGGACCACTTCGGGTTTCAGGCTGTCTTCGGAGCGTCTGGCCACGGCAAGCAGGTTATCCCCGTTGACCAGCGCGACCGGCTCCCCCTCCGGCATTGCTTCGAGAGCCTCTACCGGCTGCCCGAATCCGATCCTGTCGGCCGTAGTGTCATCGACCTCGAAACGCGGCAGGAAAGAAAGTGCTTCGAGCGGGGTGAGAAGTTCCCCGGCGCGCTCGATCCCGATCGGACCGACCGCGGTACGCCGGAGCTCCTGGCAGTAGGCGTCACCGAGTGTTTCGATCAGGGTCCGGATGTAGGTTCCGGAGCTGCACTCGATCTCGTACACAGCCCGGTCCCCCGACGATTCGAGCAGCTCGGCCCGGTGGATCGTGACCCTGCGGACCGGCCGCTCGGCGGTCTCTTCACCACGATGGGCCTTCCTGTAGAGCCGCTCCCCTCCTACCTTGACGGCCGAGGTCATCGGGACCATCTGGGTGATCTCGCCGACCGGCAGGTTGAGGTCCGCTGGAATCCGGCCGGTCTGCTCAAGGTCCCCCTCGGGATCACCGGTGCTCGACTTCCAGCCGAGCTGTGCGGTCGCGACGTAGGTCTTGGGCAGGTCGAGCAGGTACCGCTGCAGACGGGTCGCCCGGCCCAGCAGGACCGTCAGCAGGCCAGTTGCGAAGGGGTCAAGGGTTCCGGCATGACCAACCTTGCCACCACGCTCGCGACGCACCCGGGCGACCACGTCGTGCGAGGTGACACCGGCCGGCTTGTCGTACACCAGCACCCCTATTGCGGACGACGAATCCCCCACGACCGGCCGGTCAGGATTCCGGCTGCTCGGCCAGTGCGTCGCAGATCTCGGCAACGATCCGGTCAAAATCAAGTTCGGTCGAGCAGCCCGCTGCCTTGACATGTCCGCCTCCGCCGAAACGCCGGGCGATCAAGGAGACGTCGGTCGAGTCGTCGCCGGCCCGCAGACTGACCTTGCGAGCCGCCTTTCCGCGGCTGACCTGATCCTTGATAACCGCAGCCGCACGGATCCCGTCAACCGCCCGAAGATGGTCGATGATGCCTTCGGTCATCTCCTCGCCGGCACCGGCTATCTCGTAGTCCTCGGCGGTGATGCAGGTGGTGATGAGCGCACCGTCACAGTGAAGCTCGACCTTGCCGAGGGCGCAGCTGAGCAGCTTGAGCTTTTCGATCGGAACGCTTTCGTAGAGCCGGCGGTTGACGTCGTCGATGTCCACTCCGGCTCTGACCAGCGCTGCGGCCACCTCGTGGGTTCTGGCGTCAGTCGAGTCGTACATGAACTTGCCCGTGTCGGTGACGATTCCGATGTAGAGCGCCCTGGCCATGGCGGGGCTGATCTTCACATCGAGGGCAACGGCGAGTTCGTAGACGATCTCGGCGGTGCTCGAAGCTTTCGACCCGACAAAGTTGTACTCGCCGAAACGGGTGTTGTCGTGATGGTGATCGATGTTCACGACCGTCAGGCCGCCGTCACGCAGGAAGTCCACAGGCATGCGGTCGATATTGCCGCAGTCCAGAAAGATCACGACCCGGTCCCGCAGGTCGGCCGGCGGCTCGTGGAAGACTCCTTCCAGCGGCAGGTGGCGGTACTCGATCGGCAGCGGAAACTCCTTCGCGGCAAGGAACATGGCCGAGTCCTTGCCCAGCGACTCGAGCATGTGCTGGGTGCCGAGCAGCGAGCCGAGCGCATCGCCGTCCGGTCCTTCATGGGTGGTCAGAAGAAACTTGCGGTTCTCCCGGATCAGGTCGGCAATCGGCCCGATCTCGTCGACCACTGCCTCGTTGCCGGTTTGTGCAGGACTGCTCATCGGGTACCTTCGGGGCCACTTGATCCCGCTTCCGGATCCTTCGCTCCGGGATCATCTTCAAGCAGGGCCGAGATCCTGAGTCCGGTTTCGACGGATTCGTCGTATGAAAACGTGAGGGTCGGCGTTCGTTTCATGTGGGTTTCTCTGTTGATCGCGCTCTGGAGAATCCCGTGGGCGCTCTTCAGTGCCCTGAGTGCATCCTCGCGCGATTCTTCGTCACCAAGGGCGGTCACGTAAACCTTGGCAGAGCGGAGGTCCGGGGTCGCATCCACATGGGTCACAGCGACCATCTCCAACCGGGGGTCGCTCAACTCGACGGTGACCGCCTGGCCGATCACTTCCCGCAGGACCTCGTTGACTCTGCGCATGCGCGAGCTGGCCATAGAACGCTCCTAATCGAGGGTCTGTTCGACCTGTTTGGTCGAGAAGAACTCGAGCACATCGCCGGCCTTGACGTCGGCGTAACCATTGAGAACGATGCCACAATCCTGACCATCCTCAACGCTCTGGACGGAGTCCTTGAAGCGGCGCAGCGAGTCGAGTTTGCCGGTCCAGATGACCGTACCCTCCCGCAGCAGCCTGACGCTGCCCTCGCGGGTGATCCGGCCTTCGGTGACCACGCAACCGGCAATCCGGCCAACCTTTGAAGCCTTGAAGACCTCCCGAACCTCGGCCTCGCCGAGAGATTCCTCGACTTCAACCGTATCGAGCATGCCCTCCATCGCGTTGCGGAGGTCCTCGGTGATCTTGTAAATGACCGAGTAGGTGCGCACGTCCACGCCTTCGACCTGCGCGGCCCGGCGGGCATCGCTGAGTGGCCTCACGTTGAAACCGATGATCACCGCGTTCGAGGCCGAAGCAAGCATCACATCGGACTCGGTGATTCCGCCGGTCTGGGCGCGAATGATGTTGATCGCGACCTGCTCCTGGGGGACCTTGGCGATCTCGTCCTGAAGTGCCTCCAGCGAGCCGGCGACATCGCTTTTGAGCACGATGTTGAGCTCTTTCAGGTCACCGGTCTGGGCGCGGGCAAATATCTCCTCGAGCGTGACCTTGCGTGCAGCCCGGCGGGCGATCGTCTCCGCCTTGAGCCGGTTGAGCCGCTCCTGCGCCATCTGGCGGGCCCGACGGTCGTTCTCGGCGGCCTGGACGAACTCCCCGGCATCGCAGACGCCATCGAAACCCAGCACTTCCACCGGCATTCCGGGAGCAGCGGTCTCGACCTTGTCGCCGAGGAAGTCGTGCATCGCGCGGACCTTGCCCCAGACGGGCCCGGCGACAACCGAGTCACCGACCCGGAGAGTCCCGCGCTGGACCAGCACGGTGACCACGGGTCCGCGGCCGGGATCGAGCTGTGACTCGATCACGGTTCCCGAAGCGGGAGCGTCGGGGTTTGCTCCCAGCTCTTCGAGCTCGGTCACGAGGATGATCATGTCGAGCAGATGGTCGAGGCCATCGTGGGTCTTTGCCGAGACATCGCAGTAAACGGTGTCCCCGCCCCAGTCCTCCGGGTTCAGGCCCTCGGCAGCGAGGTCGGTGCGGATCCGGTCGGGCTGGGCGCCCTCCTTGTCGATCTTGTTGACCGCGATCAGAATCGGCACGTCGGCGGCCTTCGCGTGGTCGATTGCTTCACGCGTCTGCGGCATCACGCCGTCATCAGCGGCGACGACGACCACGGCGACGTCGGTCACCTTGGCCCCCCTCGCGCGCATCGCGGTGAAGGCCTCGTGACCGGGCGTATCGAGGAAGGTGAGGGTGCGCTCCTGATGGTGCACCTGGTAGGCACCGATGTGCTGGGTGATGCCACCGGCTTCGCCGGCGGCTACTTCGGTCTCCCTGATCGCATCAAGCAGCGAAGTCTTGCCGTGGTCGACGTGTCCCATGATCGTAACCACAGGCGGGCGATCCACCAGGGTTTCCTCGTCGTCGTCGAACTCCGGAGCCGGCGCTTCTTCTTCGGCCGCGGAGACGATCTCGATCTTGCGGTTGTACTCGTCGGCGATAGCCAGCACGGACTCGTCGGTGAGGGTCTGCGTGAGAGTGGCCATCTCCCCCATCATCATCAGCTTCTTGATCAGTTCGGCGGAGCTCAGTCCGAGCAGTTCGGCCAGGTCGCGGACGGTCACGCCCGAGCCGACCTTGGTCGCCTGTGGCTCGGCCGGATTCGTATCTATGGGGCTCGGTTCTTCAAGCAGGGGGCGACGACGACGACCCCCGCGGCGGCGCGGCGGGCGCTGGGGCGGCGGGCCCCCACCCTGTTCACGGCGAGATGCCTGGGAGTCGATTACCACCCTGCGGCGCTTCTTGCCGGCGGCGGTTCCACCCGCGGCGGCATCGCCGGCGGCGGCCGGGCGGACCGGTTTGCTCGGGACGGCTGGAGCGGCCGGCTTGGCCGCCGCTCCGGTCGGCGCAGCTTTCGCGGCGGGCTTCGGAGGGGCCTTTGCTTTCGCAGCAGCTCCAGTCTTGACAACCGACTTGGGCTTCGGAGCTGCCTTGGCTTCCACAGCGTGCTTCGTTGTCGCAGCAGGTTTCGTTGTCGCAGCAGGCTTTGCGGGAGCGGATTTTGCGACGGCTGGCTTTGCGGGAGCGGCAGCTTTCGGCGCGGGGGATCCACTGGAGGACGCGAGCGCCTTCAGGGCGGCATCTTCTTCGACGCTGGACGCAGCGGCCTTCGCCTCGATGCCGGCGGCGTTCAGCGTCGCCAGCAGTTCCTTGCTGGTGACCCCTGCCGACTTGGCAATCTCGTGAACCCTGCGCTTGCTCACTCGGTTGCAGCCTCCCCGTCGGCTTCGGTCTCCGCGGAATCGGCCTGGGCGTCGACCGCATCGGCCTCAGCAGCCTCTTCAGTCTCTTCAGCCCCTTCAGCCTCTTCGACCTCGGCCTCTTCAGCCCCTTCGGCCCCTTCGACCTCGGCCTCGGCCTCGACCTCTGCAGACTCGACCTCGGCTTCTGCCACCTCGGCCTCTGCCTCGACCTCGGCCTCTGCCTCGACCTCGGCCTCTTCGGCCGGCTCGTCACTCGGCTCGACGAAGTCCGCTTCGGCCCCGGTGACGATCGCGGTCACTTCGGCTTCATCGGAATCGGGTTCCGCCAGAGTGGCGATCTCACTGTCGCCGAGACCGGCGAGCACACTGACGTGACTGGTCGTAAAACGCGATAGCGCCTGATGCTGGGGCAACCCGCAGTAGGTCGAGCCGGCGATCGCGGCGTTCGGGCAGCGGCGACCGCTCGAGAGCACGGTCATGCAGCGGCCGTCGAACTCCTCTTCGCCTTCGTACTCGTGCTGGCTCTCCTCTTTGGCGAACTCGCTCTCGGACTTGATGTCCACACGCCAGCCGGTCAGCCTTGCGGCGAGACGGGCGTTCTGGCCGTCGCGTCCGATCGCAAGGGAGAGCTGGTCATCAGGCACCACGACCGTCGCCTGCATGTTTTCGTCGTCGACCAGGACCTCACGCACGCGGGCCGGTGAGAGAGCCTTGGCCACGAATCGGGCGGGCTCCTCGTTGTAAGGAATGATGTCGATCTTCTCGCCGCGCAACTCGGAGACGACCATGCGCACCCGGGAACCGCGGGGTCCCACGCAGGCGCCGACCGGATCGACGCCGTCGGCATGCGATACCACCGCGATCTTGGATCGGTAACCGGGCTCACGGGCCACTCCGACGATCTCGACCAGCTTGTCGGCGATCTCGGGGACCTCGAGCTCGAACAGGCCCTTGATCAGTTCCGGGCTGCGCCGGGAGACCACGATGCTCGGTCCCTTGGTCGATTCGGAGACGTCGGTTATAACCGCCTTGACTCGCATTCCGTGGTCGTAGCGCTCGCTGTAGACCTGTTCGGACTTCGGCAGAAGTGCCTCGACCCGCTCGCGGAGCTGTACCAGCGTGTAGCGCTTGTCGGACTGCTGGATCAGGCCGGTGATCAGCTCGCCTACCCGGTCGCGGAACTCGTCGTACATCATCTTGCGCTCGGCCTCGCGGATCCGTTGGTAGATGACCTGCTTTGCGGTCTGGGCGGCAATCCGGCCGAAGCCGTCAGGTGTCACGTCCCTGGACTCGATCTGGGCCTCATACGGTGCCAGCATCTCCGGGTCGAGTTCGGGATCCTCCGGTTCACGAAGCTCACCAGTCTCCGGATCAATAGTGCGCTCCTGATCGGCGGCGGCCTCATCGAGCAGCTTCTCCTCGAGTTCAGGCGGCAGGATCAGCTCGAAGACCCGGAAGTCACCGGTTTCGTGATCGAGGTCGACCCTCGCGTACTTGGCCGAACCGGGGCTCTTGCGGTAGGCCGAAAGCAGCGCATCTTCAAGCGCGTCCATCAGCGTGTCGGCAGAAATTCCCTTCTCCTGTTCAAGAACCTTTACAGCGTCGACGATCTCCTGGGTCACTTTGATGCTCCTTCTGGAATTACCGGCACAAGATGAGCGCGTTCAACGCTCGCAAAAGAAATTTGGACGAGTTCCCCGTCACAGCCAAGCTTGAACTGCCGCTCGTCAGCCTCAAGGATCGTCCCGGTGAAGTTCGTTCGTCCTTCGAGCGGTTCAATCGTGCGAACCTTGGCTCGCCGGCCCTCAAAACGTGAATAGTGATCGGGCTTCGTGAGCGGGCGCTCAGGCCCCGGGGAAGACACTTCGAGCGTGTGCTCATCAAGCAGATCACCGAGTCCGCTGGTTACCTTCTGACAGATCGCAAGATTCACCCCGGTGGGGTGGTCGATGTAAATACGCAGGGCGTCTCCACCGGCGTTCTCGACGGCGAGGAACTCAACTTCAGGGTCGATTTCTGCGATGCGGTTTTCGATCTCTTCAGGACTCGTTTTCATGGTCTCAGGCTCGATAACGGGCCAAAAAAAAGCGGGCAAGGCCCACTTCGGGAACATCCAAGGGTAACGCTGGCTCCAGTATAGCCGCCTGCGCTCAACCTGCGGAACAGGTCAGACCTCTATCAGCACCGTGACCGGCCCGTCTCCGAGCATGGCGACCTCCATATTGGCTCCGAAAACGCCGCGCCGGGCATCTATCCGCTCGCAAACGTCCAGATAGAGCGGCTCGGCCAGCTCCGGTGAGGCCGCGCCGACGAAGCTCGGCCGATTGCCCTTCGAGGTATCCCCGCAGAGGGTGAACTGGCTTACGCAGAGGATCTCGCGTCCGCCGAGATCCTCGGACAAGCGTCCTTCGGAGTCCGGGAACAACCTCAGCCGGAGGAGCTTTCTGGCCATGCGGGCAGCCTCCTCGCGGCCGTCACCGTTCGCGATGCCGAGCAGAACCAGCAGCCCGGGTCCGATCTCCGAGACCGTGGACCCTCCCACCCGGACCGCGGCCGAGCTTACCCGCTGGACGACGGCCTTCAACCGCTCTTTTCCTGGTGGATCTGCGCAGCCTGGTCGAGGATGCGATCGGCAACCTCGCGCTTTTCGGCGATCCCGACCGGGATCGCCTCGGAGCCGGTGATCAGTGTGACCGCGTTGTCAGCCGAATCGAACCCGATCCGGGGGTCGGAGACATCGTTCATTACGACCATGTCCAGTCCCTTGCGCCCGAGTTTCTCGCGTGCGCGGCCTTCGGCGTCGCCCCCATACTCGGCGGCGAACCCGACCAGGGTCTGGTCCACTAGCGCCCTGCTCGACAGTCCGGCGAGGATGTCCTCGGTCGGTATCAACTCGAGATCGAGGCCGCCCCCGTTGCGCTGGAGCTTTCCAGCCGACGCTTCTACGGGCCGAAAATCCGCCGGCGCCGCTGCCATGACCAGCAGATCGCATCCCGCAACCTGCTCTGCGCATGCGGCGGCAAGGTCAGCCGTGGTTTCGACGTCGATCCGGGCGACGCCCGCAGGGGTATCGAGGCTCACGTTGGCGGCGATCAGGGTGACTCCGGCACCACGGGCACGGGCCCGCTCCGCCAGGGCGAAGCCCATGCGTCCGCTGGAGCGGTTGCCGATGAACCTGACCGGGTCGATCGGCTCCCGCGTGCCGCCTGCGGTCACCAGAATCCGCAACCCCGACAGGTCACCGGCGACTGCCGCTTCGACCCTTCGCAGCAACTCGGCCGGATCGGGCAGGCGGCCGACTCCGTACTCACCCTTCGATGCGAGGCTGCCTTCCTCGGGATCGATCACCTCCACCCCACGCTCGCGCAGCGCCTCCAGGTTCCGGGTGGTCGCCGGGTCAAGGAACATGCGCTCGTTCATCGCCGGCGCGACCAGACGCGGAGCCTCACAGGCCAGAAAGGACGTGGTCAACATCGAATCCGCCTGGCCGTGGGCCAGCTTGGCCACGGTGTTCGCAGATGCCGGGGCCACCAGGAAAACATCGGCCGACTCGGCTACGGCGAGATGGCCGATCGGCTCGTGCTCGGGAAGTGGCTCCCCGGGGAAGCTGCCACGCATCGGGTCCTTCTCGAACTCCGAGGTCAGCACCGGCGAACCGAGAATGCCTTCGAAGGTGTCGGCCCCGATGAAGCGGCGCGAGGATGCCGTCATCACGACCCGCAACGTATGCCCTGCCGTGACGGCCAGGCGCACAAATTCGACCGCCTTGTAGGCCGCGATCCCCCCGCTTACGCCGAGCAGGATCTTCGCCATGGCTTGCTCCTGTCAGTCCCTGATCAGGAGCGGTATTCGTACTTCAGCTTGCCGGCGGCGAGTTCCTCGAGCGCGAGCGTCAGTGCGCCCTTGCCGGGAACCGCCGGGACCATCGGCGGCGGGTAATCCCCGTATCCGCCTTCCTGAAGGCTCTGGAAGTAGCTGTTGATCTGCCTGGCCCGCCGGGCTGCGACGACTACCGAAGCATAAGACGAGTCGGAGTGGTCGAGGAGGTGGTCTACGCGAGGCTTGATCATTGTCATGTGGTTGATTCTGACAGCTTGCCGCGCACTATGGCCTCCAGCTCGCCCGAAGCGCGATCGAGATCGTCGTTTACGACCTGATGAGGGAACTCCCCCTGCGCCGCAAGTTCTTCTTCGGCGACCTTCAAACGGGCCTCGATCGCGGCCGGTTCGTCGGTGCCACGCGACTCGAGCCGCTGGCGCAACGAGGCGAGCTCGGGTGGCGCTATGAAGACCTGGACTGCCTCGGGCATCGTCGTCCGGATCTGGCGGGCGCCCTGGAGCTCGATCTCCAGCACCACCGGATGGCCCTCGACCAGCCTGCTCTCGACTTCGGAGCGCAGCGTGCCGTAGCGGTTACCGCTGTAGCGGGCGTGTTCGAGAAACTCACCGGCTTTGACCCGCCGCTCGAAATCTTCCGGCGAGAGGAAGTGGTAATCAACGCCGTCGGCCTCGCCCTGGCGGGGCTTCCGGGTGGTGGCGGAGACTGAGAGTTCGACCGCCCGAACCTGCGAACGAAGCCGGGAAATAAGACTGCCCTTGCCGACACCGGACGGACCGGTGATCACGAAGACTTTCGATTTCGACGCGGTCATGAGAGCGCCAGCCTAGACGATGGCGAGGACCACAAACCCGGTCCGAGACAGTTGCTGCCGCTATCCGCGCAGCAGGCTGACCATTTCCTTGCGCTGTCGCTCGGAGAGGCCGCCGACGGTCTTCGCCGGTGAGATCCGGCACTGGTTGAGAACACGATTTGCCTTGACTCTCCCGTACTTCGGGACGGCCAGGAGAAGGTCGAAAACCTTTGCGGTCAGGATGTACTCCGGGGGCGATTCAAGCAGCTCCAGGATGCTCACCCGGCCGGCCTTGAGGTCCTTCTTGAGCTTGGCCCGCGCAGTCCGGATGTCGTTCGCTCGTTTTAGAGCGTCCATCCTCTGATCGGGTGATCTCTCGGGCGTTTCAGGCGATTTCGAGATGGTCTGCGGGCGGACGGGCATGAAGGCGGCGAGTATAGCCATCATTCCGCCGCCTGCTCGGCCAAAACGGCCAAAAACAGCAAATTCACCTCAACCTCAAGTCAAGGTTGAGGCCTGAGCCTCGGCCAACGAGTCGAATCCGCGCCTCTCCAATGCGGCAGACAGGCCGTCGCGGACAGCATTTCCGGCTGCGGGGTTGCGGAAGTTCTCGGTCCCGACGGCGACTGCCTGCGCTCCCGCGAGGATGAACTCCAGCGCGCTCTCGCCGTCGACTATTCCTCCCATGCCGACCACCGGGATATCCACCGCCGCAGCGACGGTCCCGACCTGGGCCAGCGCGATCGGCCTCACTGCGGGCCCGGAAAGCCCACCGGCGCCTGCACCCAGCCAGGGCCGACGGTGATTCGGATCGATCGCGACCGACTTGATCGTGTTGATCAGCGAGACGGCATCGGCCCCGCCCGATTCCGCCGCTCTGGCGACTGCTTCCGGGCCGGCCACGTTCGGTGTGAGTTTTACGATCAACGGAAGATCGGTCAACGGCCGCAACGTTCGCATGAGGGCTTCAGTCTCGGTCGGCTGTTCCCCGACGATCAGACCGGAGTGGACGTTGGGGCAGGACACATTGAGTTCGATCCCGGCGACTCCGTCTACCGCCGAAACCGCCTCGACCAGTACCGCAAACTGCTCGGCGCTGTCGGCCATGACCGAGACGATCAGCGGCACCGGAAGCCTGACGAGTTCGAGCAGGTCGCCATCGACAAACCGGTCGAGGCCCGGGTTCGGCAGGCCGATCGAGTTGATCATCCCCGAGGGCGTCTCCCAGAGCCGGTGCGGAGGGTTGCCGGCCCGCGCAGGTCCGGTGATCGTCTTTGAGACGAAGGCCGAAAACGGGAAGTCCTCATCGAGCGCGGAGCCGAAGGCACGGCGCGCGGCGAGCACGTCAAAGGTCCCTGAACCGTTCAGCACCGGTCCGTCGAGTTCGATTCCACAAAGCTCGGTTCGCAGGTCCACTCAGGCCTCCCCGGCCATCGCGGTAGCGATCTCGTCTCCCCTGACGACCGGGCCGTCCACGCAGAGCCGCAGATAGCCACCGTCGCTCTTCGGCACGGCGCAACCGAAACAGGCCCCGAATCCGCAGGCCATCGGCGACTCGAGTGCCAGCTCGACCGGCACCCCGCTTTCACCGCACATCCTGCGCACCGCTTCCAGCATCGCCGGTGGCCCGCAGGAATAGACCACCGCTCCAGGCGCGTCGTCCCCGGAGAGGATCACCGACAGCAGATCGGTGACGTAACCGCGGTGGCCGCCGCTGCCGTCCTCAAAGGCGAGCCTGGTCTCCTCGCAGCCGAAGAGCGTCTGCACCGCTCCCGAATGCTCCTGGTCGCGAAAGCCGAGCAGCGTCCGGGTCGGCACCCCGCGGCTGACCAGATGCCGGCGAAGCACCGCCATCGGCGCGATCCCGATACCGCCACCGACCAGCACCGCGCCCGCGGCAGCCGGGTTGAGCTCTTTCGGCATCGAGAAAGGCCGGCCGAACGGGCCGGCGATCAGGCATGAGCCGCCGGCCGCAAGGCCGTTCAGCCTGGCGGTCCCCGGCCCGACCACATCGATCAGGAATTCAAGTCGCAGGGTCCCTGGGTTTCCCGTCGTGCGGGCTACCGAGATGGCCCGTGGCAGGAACGGCCGCCCCGAGTTTGCCAGCCAGTCCGGACCCTCGGTGAGCATGTAGAACTGGCCCGGTGCCGGGCTGGGGCCTTCTTCGTCCAGCAGCGTGAAGAGCCGGTAGCCACCGTCATCCCCTGCTGCGGTCACCTTGCACGATCGACGGCCGAAGGGCGCCAGCGGGCGCTCAGCGGGCATGGAGTTCCTGAAGCGAGTAGACCTCGCCGGGACCCTTCTGGCGGGCGATGATCGCCCGCACCGCGGCGGAAGCCCCGGTCATGGTGGTCAGGCTGGGTACCCCGTGCCGGATAGCGGTCGAACGGATCTCGTATCCGTCGGCCCGCGCTCCGGAGCCGGTCGGGGTGTTGATCACGAGGTCGCAGCGTCCCTCCTCGATCAGATCGACCACATGGGGCGATCCCTCGGCGATCTTGTTGATGGTCTCGACCGGGACCCCCATCCTCGAGATCGCCCGGGCGGTTCCACCGGTCGATACGACGTTGAAGCCGAGATCATGGAACCGGGCGGCAAGCTGGGTCGCGGCCGGCTTGTCGGTATCAGTGACCGAGATGAAGACAGTGCCTTCGTCGGGAAGGGCCACTCCGGCCGCGGCCTGCGCCTTGCCGAAGGCAGTCGGGAAGTCAGGCCCGATGCCAATCACTTCGCCGGTCGACTTCATCTCCGGTCCGAGCACCGAGTCGCTGCCCTGGAAGCGGGAAAACGGCAGCACAGCCTCCTTGACGCTGACATGGCTGCCGTTGCTCTCCGGCAGCTCAAGGTCGGCCAGCTTCTCTCCGAGCATGATCCGGGTCGCCAGCTTGGCCACCGGGGCGCCGATCGCTTTCGAAACGAACGGCACGGTCCTCGAGGCCCGGGGGTTGGCCTCGATCACGTACAGCCCACCCTCGGCGATCGCAAACTGGATGTTGATCAGCCCGATCACCCCGAGCTCCAGAGCGATCGCGGCGGTCGCCTCACGGATCTCTTCGAGCATGTCGTCGCCGATGCTCATCGGCGGAATCACGCAGGCCGAGTCGCCTGAGTGGACCCCGGCCTCCTCGACGTGCTGCATGATCCCGGCGACCTTGACCTCGTCGCCGTCGCAAAGCGCGTCCACATCCACCTCGATCGCGTTCTCGAGGAACCGGTCGAGCAGCAATGGGTGCTCGGGTGATGCCTGGACATGCTGCTTCAGATAGGTGTCGAGATCCTCGTCCGAGTAGCAGATTTCCATCGCCCGGCCTCCGAGTACGAATGACGGCCTGACCAGCAAGGGGTAGCCGACCCTGCCCGCGACCTCGACCGCTTCTTCGGCCGACATCGCACTGCCGTAGGGCGGCGGCTTGATCCCGAGCCGGTCGATCAGGGCGCCGAACTTGCTGCGGTCCTCCGCCGCGTCGATCGCCTCGACCGGAGTCCCGAGCAGTGGTATGCCGGCATCCTTCAGGCCCTGGGCCAGCTTCAGCGGGGTCTGTCCACCGAACTGGACGATTACTCCTTCCGGCTTTTCAATCTCACAGACAGCCAGCACGTGCTCGATCGTCAGCGGCTCGAAGTAGAGGCGGTCGGAGGTGTCGTAGTCGGTCGAGACGGTCTCGGGATTGCAGTTGACCATGACCGCGTCGCGACCGCAGTCACGAACGGTCATCGCAGCATGGACGCAGCAGTAGTCGAACTCGATCCCCTGGCCGATCCGGTTCGGTCCGGCGCCGAGGATCACCACCGAGGGCCGCTCCCCCCTTCGGACCTCCGACGGCGAGCCGGGCGCTTCGTGGGACGAGTAGTAGTAGGGGGTGCGGGCCTCGAACTCGGCGGCGCAGGTGTCGACCGAGTTGTAGATGCGCTCCTTGCCTTCGCTGCCGTCGCCTTCGAGCGCCAGGGCGGCAAGCTCGCGCAGGAACCACAGGTCGATGTGAGTGCGCCCGTGGATTTCCTCGACCGGGATACCGCGCGCCAGCCCGGCCATGATCAGGTCGATCCGCTCCGGTGTGGGAATCTCGATCTCCTCCAGCAGGGCGGCATCCGAATCCGGGATGGGAGTCGTCGCGTCGAGCTCTCTCGAGGCCAGCGCCTTGCTGAACGACTGCCGGAAAGTGCGACCGATCGCCATGATCTCACCGACGCTCTGCATGTAGGTGGAGAGCCGGTGCTCGGCACCGGGGAACTTCTCGAAGGCGAACCTCGGAATCTTGGTGACCACGTAGTCGATGGTCGGCTCGAAGGCAGCCGGAGTCGCCCGGGTTATGTCGTTCGGGATTTCCTCGAGTGAGTAGCCGACTGCGAGCTTGGCGGCCATCTTGGCGATCGGAAAGCCGGTCGCCTTGGACGCAAGTGCCGATGAGCGCGATACCCGCGGGTTCATCTCTATCACCGCAATCTCACCGTCGGCCGGGTTGACCGCGAACTGGACGTTCGATCCACCAGTCTCGACTCCGACCACACGCATCACTTTGATCGCGATGTCCCGCAGCGACTGGTAGACCGGATCGGTCAGGGACTGTGCCGGCGCAATCGTTATCGAGTCGCCGGTATGGACTCCCATCGGGTCGAGGTTCTCGATCGAGCAGATGATCACCACGTTGTCGTTGTGGTCGCGCATCACTTCCAGCTCGAACTCGCCCCAGCCGATCACCGACTCCTCGACCAGCACCTGACCGATCGGGCTTGCGGCCACTCCTTTGGCGACGACCGCGCTCAGTTCTTCCCGGGTCTCGGCGATGCCGCCGCCCTGTCCGCCCATGGTGAAAGCCGGGCGGATGATCGCCGGCAGGGTCGCCTCTCCGGAATCGAGCACAACGAGTGCCTCTTCGACGCTCTCGACGGTGACCGACCACGGGATCCGGATGTCAGCGTCGTTCATCACCTGACGGAAGACTTCACGGTCCTCGGCCCGGATGATCGCCTCGCGGTTGGCACCGATCAGCTCGACCCCGAACTTCTCGAGGGTGCCGTCGGTGGAAAGATCCATCGCCAGGTTGAGGGCCGTCTGGCCGCCGAGCGTCGGCAGCAGTGCGTCAGGCCGTTCCTTCTCGATTATCGCGGCGACCGGACCAGGCAGCAGCGGTTCGACGTAGGTCCGGGTGGCGAACTCCGGGTCGGTCATGATCGTCGCCGGATTCGAGTTGACCAGTACGACTTCGTAGCCCTCCTCAAGCAGGACCTTGCAGGCCTGAACGCCCGAGTAGTCGAACTCGGCCGCCTGTCCGATCACGATCGGGCCGGAGCCGATCAGCATGATCTTGTGGATGTCATCGCGGCGGGGCATCAGCCTGCCAGCTCCAGAAAGCGGTCGAACAGGTGCCGGGAGTCGCGCGGCCCGGGTCCGGCTTCAGGGTGGTGCTGGACCGTCATCGCGTTGGCATCCGGCAGCCGCAGACCTTCAACCGTGCGGTCGTAGAGATTGATGTGGGACAGCACCGCCTCGCCGAATTCGGTCTGCCACCGCACCGGCTCGTCGCCTTCGATCGTGCGACCGCCGTCCGGGCCGAGCACTGCGAAACCGTGATTCTGGGAGGTGATCTCAATCGCTCCGGTTTCGAGGTCTTTGACCGGGTGGTTGGACCCGCGATGGCCGAACGGCAGTTTGAAAGTCTCCAGGCCGACTGCGCGGCAGAGCAGCTGGTGGCCGAGGCAGATGCCGACCATCGGTTTCTTGCCGACCAGCTCACGCACCGTGTCAACCACGAGCGCCACCGCGGCCGGATCCCCGGGACCGTTGGCGAGAAAAATCAGGTCGGGATCGCGACCCAGAACTTCTTCCGGGCCGGAATCGCTCGGCAACAGCGTCACCCTGCAGCCACGCTCTCTCAGCTGCGCAGTGATGCTCGTCTTGATCCCGGTGTCGAGGGCCACAACGTGCGGACCGTCGCCTTCGAACTCGATCGGGCTGTCCGGACTCACCTGGCTGGCGAAGTCGGAGCCGGCCATGGTCGGCTCGGCCGCCACTCTGGCTGCGCCTTCGGCCTGATCGGTGACGCCCGGCAGGATCGCCCCGCGCATCGCGCCTTTGTCACGGATGTGACGGACCAGCGCCCGGGTGTTCACCCCGGTGATCGCCAGTACCCCGCTCCGCGCAAGCCAGTCGAGCCAGCCGGCTTCGGCAGTGGCCGCGTCGCTGCCGTTTCGGGCATCTCGCATGATCACTCCGCGGGCATGGACACCGGACGACTCCATCGCCGCGGACGACACCCCGTAATTACCGATCATCGGATAAGTGAAGGTGATGATCTGCCCGGCGTATGACGGGTCCGTGACCGCCTCCTGGTAGCCGGTCATGGCCGTATTGAAGACGACTTCGCCCACGGTCGACCCCGCCGGGTCGCCGCAGAGCAACCCGTCGAAGCGGCTGCCGTCCTCCAGCAGGACGTATCCGGGGCTAAGCCCGCTCATGCCACGCCCAGGCTGAAGCTGCGGAGGCGGTAGGCGACCTGCCCGCCGGCAAGGGTCATCAAGACCTTGCCGGTGAGGGTGCGCCCCTCACACCACGAGTTGCGGGACCGGCTCTCGTATCCCTGCTCACCGACGGTCCACTCCGCTTCCAGGTCGACCAGGCAGAGGTTGGCCGTCTGGCCTTCCTCGATCCTGAACGGGTCGATCCCGAACGCAGCCCCGCCGCAGCCGAGCTTTTCGACCAGCAGTGACAGCGGGATCGTGCCCGGCAGTACAAGCTCGGTGTAGAGCGAGGAAAAGGCAGTTTCGAGGCCGGTAACACCCATCATCGCCGCTTCGTACGGGACCTCTTTCTCCTCGACCGCGTGAGGCGCGTGATCGGTTGCGATGCAGTCGATCGTGCCGTCCAGGAGCGCCTCGATCAAAGCCTGCCGGTCGTCTTCGGAGCGCAGCGGCGGGTTCATCTTGTGCTTCGACGCGTTCAGGTCACGCACCGCCTCGTCGGTGAGGCAGAGGTGATGCGGGGTGACCTCACAGGTGATGTCCACACCGTCGGCCCTTGCCCTGCGAACCGCCTCGATCGACTCGACCGCCGAAAGGTGCTGAATCTGGATCGCTCCGCCTTCGTAGCCGGCGATCGCCGCGTCCCGGGCGATCATGACCGACTCGGTGATCGACGGCACGCCGCGCAGGCCGAGCTCCATCGAGACGTCGCCTTCGTGCATCGCGCCACCCGCAGTCAGGTCCGGGTCCTCCTCGTGGAGGGCGATCCGCCCTCCGCACATCGCCTGGTACTGGAGTGCCTTGCGAAGGATTCCCGGGTTGCTTACCGGCACGCCGTCGTCGGTGAATCCGACCGCACCGGCCTCACGGAGTTCTGCCATGTCGGTGAGCTCGCGCCCTTCCATGTTGCGGGTCACGGTCGCCAGGAATCCAACCGGCACCGAAGCTTCGTTGCGAGCCCGGTGGCGCAGTGCGTCGATGTCTGCCGGGCTGGAGACCGGCGGACTCGTATTGGCCATCGCCAGCACACCTCCGTAGCCGCCGGCTGCTGCGGCACGGGTTCCCGTTTCGAGGTCTTCCTTGTACTCCTGTCCGGGTGTCCTCAGATGGACATGCGGGTCGAAGAAGGCCGGAAACACGTACTTGCCGGCTCCGTCCACTAGCTCCACGCCTTCAGCGGCGGCGAGCGAACCCGCGGCGGCGATCCCGGTGATGCGGCCGTCCTCGATCATCAGGTCACGACTTCCGTCAAGGCCGGTGACCGGGTCAAGCACACCGGCCCGGGCGATTATCATCGACGCCGGCCGGCCCGCCCGCTGGACCAGCGGCTCGGGCAGCGGCTGCTCGACCGTTTCCGGACCCGTGTTCATGCGGGTTCCCCTATCTGGACGGGATCTTCCGGCGCAGAATCGGCCCGCCCGTTCTCAGGGCCGGTCAGCAGTTCGTACAGGATCGCCATCCTCACCACCAGGCCGGAAGCGACCTGCTCCGAGATCAGCGACTGGTCCGAGTCGATCACGTCGCTGGAAATCTCGACTCCTCGATTGACGGGCCCGGGATGCATGACAAGTTGTCGCGGGCTGAGGCGACGGCGGCTTACCTGGAATAGACGCGCGTACTCACGGATCGAAGGTACGAAGTTCTCACCCATGCGCTCGTTCTGCATTCGCAGCAGGTAGACCACATCTGCCGACTCCATACCGTCGAGTGAGTGGCGGACCTCACAACCGGTGGACTCGATCCCCCTGGGGATCAGGGTCGGCGGGCCGGCCACTGTCACGTTGGCACCCATCTTCTGAAAGCCCTGGATGTTCGAGCGCGCAACCCGGCTGTGGAGTACATCGCCGACGATCCAGATACTGCGGCCTTCGATACTGCCGATGCTGTTCCTCAGCGTGAACAGGTCGAGCAGGGTCTGGCTCGGGTGCTGATGCATGCCATCTCCGGCATTGATGACGGCTGCGTCCACCCACTCGGTCAACATCCGCGCGGAGCCCGCATGGGGGTGCCTGATTACGATCGCCGAAGGGCCGTAGGCGGAGAGCGTCTCGACCGTGTCCTTCAGGGACTCGCCCTTGTCGACGGACGAACCGCCGGCCTTGATCGAGATAACGTCGGCTGAAAGCCGCTTCGCGGCCAGCTCGAAGGAAGATGACGTGCGCGTACTCGACTCGTAGAAGAGCGTGACCACAGTCTGGCCGCGCAGCGTCGGGACTTTCTTGATCTCCCGCCTGGAGACTTCGGCGAAGCTCGCTGCCCGTTCGAGGATCGTCTCGATCTGCTCCCGGTCGAGCTCTTCCATGGAGAGCAGATCCTTCATTCGACAACCTCCACCGGGCTGGAGATCGAGACGCTCTCGGAGCCGTCGCTTTCGTTGAGCCTCACGGCAACCCGTTCGTGGCGGGAAGTCGGCAGGTTCTTGCCGACGTAATCCGGACGGATCGGAAGCTCGCGGTGGCCGCGGTCACAGAGCACAGCCAACTGGATCCTGGCCGGGCGGCCATAGTCGAACAGAGCATCGATTCCGGCACGCACAGTCCGCCCCGTGAAAAGCACATCGTCAACCAGGATGATCGTGCGGGACTCGAGCGGGAAATCAAGCCGGGTTGCGTGGACCACCGGCTGACGATCGGCCGAGCGGGTCTGGAGGTCATCCCGGTAGAAGGAGATGTCGATCTCGCCCAGCGGAAGGTCGACGCCGGTCAGCTCAATCAGCAGGGCGTGTATCCGGCGGGCCAGAACAACACCGCGTGTGTGAACCCCGACCACAGCGACCTCGGACAGGTCCGGGTTCTTCTCAACCATCTCGTGCGCCATTCGGCGCAGGGTACGGTCGACATCGTCGCTGTTGAGGACTTCTCTGCTGCTCACTACGACCCTTCCTGGCCTCTCTGGACCTGATTAAAGAACCGACTGCGCCACCTTAGCACCCGTTCGCGGCGGAACGGCGCGGCGATCACGGCCCGACGCCTAAGGCCCTTTGCCGGTCACGGGCTGCCGTTCGCTCGCCGCTCCCGGGACTGGCTCATCGCCTCCGCGTACGGCCCCCCGCTTGACCAGCGTCGGCTCCCCTCTCTCGGGGAAAGGCAGCTCAACCAGGTCAAAGTCGCGCGGAGCGACCGAATTCCCGAACTCCTCTCTTGCTTCTTTCAGTGCTTCCCGAACGTGGTAGCGGGACGAGATGTGAACCAGGGCCAGCATCTTCACGTTGGCCTCGGCGGCGATTCTCGCCGCGCCGACGGCGGTCGAGTGACCGGTCTCAACCGCCCGGTCGGCGTCTTCGCTCATGAAGCTTGAATCGTGGACCAGCAGATCGGCGTCGGCCGCCGCCTCCATGGTCGACTGGCACGGGGCCGTATCGCCGGTGATCGCGATCGCCCGTCCGGACCGCTCCTTACCCATTACCTGTTCCGATGTCACAGCTCCGTTGCTCCCGTGGACCGTCTTTCCGTCCTGCAGGGCCTTGAAATCCGGCCCGGGCGAGATTCCCCGCCGCTCGGCCTCCCCTGGATCGAAGAGTCCCGGCCGGTCGTCCTCGAGGATCGCGTACCCGAGCGCCCTGGTCCGGTGCTCGACCGCGAAGGCTTCGACTTCGTAGTCGCGGTGGGGAACGAGATCCCCGGGTTCGAGTTCGAGCACTTCGAGGTCGTACCCGAGCCTGCCGATCAGGGGTGAGAAGTCCTTCAGCAGGCCGCTCAGGCCGACCGGTCCGTAAAGCGCAAGAGGCTCGATGCGATCGTTCAGGTCGTATGTCTTGAGCAGTCCCGGCAGGCCAAGGCAGTGGTCGAGGTGAAAGTGGGTCAGGTAGAGCTCACCGACCTGCACCAACCCGGTCGAGAGCCGGAGCTGCCGTTGCGTGCCTTCTCCGCAATCGAACATCAGCCGGTCGCCGCCCCGGGTAACCAGCAGGCTGGCGGTCCCGCGCAGGGCGGTCGGCACCGGTCCGCCGGTTCCCAGAAAGGCAACAGAGAGATCCATGGCCCCTAGCGTAGATGGACAGCAACCGAGCCCGACCGCTGCCCCCTGAGATCGCGCCCGGATCACTAGACTCACCGGCTCGGCGCCCGTAGCTCAGCTGGATAGAGCGCATGCCTCCGGAGCATGAGGTCGCAGGTTCGAATCCTGCCGGGCGCATCCGTTCGCCTCCAGCCAAGACCGACAACAGACCCTCAATGAACGAGCCAGAAGAGAAACCGAAGCCGAACCGGATGCCGCGGGGCGCGATCGCCACCGTAATTGCGGGCCTGATAGTGACCCTGATGATCGTCGCGGTGGATTTCGCTACGGAAGGCACGGGGGGTTCCGATTCCACCGAATGGCTCACCGTCGAGCCAGTCGAGAACCCGGCCCCCTCCAGGCTCGGCAAAGAAGGCAGCTTCGGCCTCGAGCGAACCACGACCTCTGCTATCGCCCCGGTTGAAAGCGGCGAGTTGCTTTTCCGGATAGCCGGTGTAGTCGAGATCGATTCCGGCAGGAGCTCCGGGCCAGCTACCGTGCGCTGCGACGTGACCAGTCCGGCTGAAGGATCCTCCATCGCCCGGACCCCGAAGCGGCGCGCCGCATGGCCACGTCCGAGCGTTGAACTTCAGTCCCAGCCGGTGCCCGACGAACTCGTGGTCAAATTCAAGCGCCAGGGCAACGACGTCCTCGGGCTACCGGCCCGGGACTCCTTCCGGGCCTTCACCGACTCCGCCACCCAGACCGACGTCGACTGGGACGGCTTCTCTCTGCAGACCCAGAATTGGCTCTGGACCATGCCTAACGGCACCGGTGAAGGTGGCGCGACGCTGGCCTACCTGGTCGTCTTCAAAACGGCGGAGAAACCCCGAGCCGAGATCGTCTGCACCGGTTCAGCCGGAGGCGACAAGGCCCGGGTCAAGCTGGAAGCAGTCCAGCAGGAATGGCCGCTGCTCGACCCGTCAGTCGATACGAGCGGTGCCGGAACTGAAGTCACCACACCGGACGAGTAGCGCGCGATCGTACGGGTCGGTACTGCCGCCACAGCGGTTGGGGCGCGGTTTGAGGCTGACCGGACTCAGGCCTCGAGAAACTCCGGCCCCTCTTTGGTACCGCCGACCTTGTTCAGGGCGGGATTGGCCAGCTTCGCAGTGATCCTCGCCGGATCAAGCGGGCGACAGAGTGAGACCGCTTCCCCGGGGTCGAGTTCGCCGCTCATCCAGGCAGCCTCGACTTCCGGGTCGGGCAGGATCACCGGCATCCGGTTATGCACGCGGGCGACCTCGTCGTTGGCTTCGGTCGTAATGATCGTGCAGGTGGTCAGTTTCTCCCCCTCCCACTCCCGGCTGGTTACCAGGCCTGCGAAGGCGAAAGGTTCACCGTCGTCAACCGTGAACCGGACCGGCTGCTTCGGGCTCTTCGGGTTTTCCGCTTTCATCCACTCGTAAAAGCCGTCGGCCAGAATCAGGCACCGGTTGGCCTGCTTCTTGACCAGCGGCGCGTAGGCGCGGCTCTCCAGCAGACCCTCGGCGCGGGCGTTGATCATCCGGTAGCCGGTCTTCAGGTCCTTGGCCCAGAACGGGACGAGGCCCCACCGGGCGAGCACCGCCTCCCTGCCGCTCCCGGCCTCCGGACCGACCTTGACCGTAAGCACTTCCTGGGTGGGCGCCACGTTGTAGCGGCCGAGACCCTCATCGCCGGTCTCTTCGAGCGAGATCTGGAACCGACTGCCGAGCCGGCGCTCGTCCGACGATGTGAGTGTGTACCTGCCGCACATAGCTTCAGCCTAGCGCCGCCCGCGGTGCCACCAACAACCTCTGGCGCTCTGGCCTCGAAATTCCAGCGAGCACCTGAAAACATCCTCGGAACCGTCCGTTTAGACAGTCAGAATGCGGGTTACAACGACCCATTCAGCTCCCCGAAAGGACACCACGGGGGTGAATCTCAAACCTCCTGAGAAAGAGCAGAAGTTACGTCAGAAGCCGAAGGTCTCACCTCCCGTTCCGGCGTCTACCTCTTGACCGAACTCGCCGACCAACTCGGCCTCACCTCGGCTCTTTCGTCGGCCATGGCCCCAACCAGATCACCCCGCTCGGCTGATGATCCGGGCCGGGTGATCGGCTCGGTTGGCGAGGTCGAGCTCGAAGCCCTCCGGGTCACAAGGGCTGCGGCCAGAGCAAATGCCTCGCAGGCAGGAGTGAGCCCGGAAGAGCTGAGAATCGACCTCGACGCCACCCTCCTTACGGTCCACTCCGAAAAGAAGCAGGCTGCCGGAAATTACAAAGGCGGCTTCGGCTTCCATCCGCTGATGGCCTGCCTCTCAGAGATCAGGTAGCCCCTGGTCGCACTGCCTGGCTCCGGCAACGCCGGGGCCAGTGCCGCCACCGACCACTTCAAGGTCTTGGAGCTTGCCCTGGAGCAGATCCTCGAAGCCGAGCATGACCGCGAGATCCTGGTTCGAACCGGCGCGCCGGAGCAACCCACGCTTTCACCGGTGACTGCCGGGAAGCGAGCATCAACTTCCCGGTTGGGTTAGGTTGCGACCCGTGAAGGTCGCCTATGTCTTCTCCACATCCGGGCACACCGCAAGCTACAAGCTCGGCAAGATGATCCTGCCCCAGCTCGAGGCGGGGAATCATGGAGTAGAGGTCGTCGGAATGTTCTTCTTCGACGACAACACTTATGTAATGCGCGCGGGCGATCCTCTCGGCGAGCGCCTCGCCGCTCTCGCCGAGGAGCAGGGAATCATGCTGATGCTCTGCGACCGGTGCGCGATCGAGCGTGAACTCGCAGAAGGCGAGCCGGGCGACTGCCGCCCCGCCAACACCGTCCAAGGAGTGCAGGTGGGCTGCTTTCCCGACCTCTATGAGGCGCTGGCGGGAAACCCGCCGGACCAGGTGATCACGCTGTAGCTCGGAAAGCGCGAGACGATCCCGGGACCCGGGCGAGTTCGCTAAGTGGTCGTTTCACTGCCGGCCATCGAGGCGAACTGGATGTCGGATGGTTCGGCGCAGCAAAACCAGGCCTCGGTGAGCCGCGGCCGTGGCTCGACGTCACCGAGCTCGGGGAGGCCCGCCGAACGACCCGCGGCAGAGGCCACCGCCCGGTAAAGGTTCCCGAAGGTAGACACGCTGTCGAGCTCCGCCGCGACATCAGCCTCGACGATCTCGGCGAATTCGCGATGCAGAAGGTCCAGCTGCGGATCGCCGGCCTGCCATTCGTAGGTGAGACGGTCGCCGTCGTAGTCGCCGAGATAGGGCGCGATTTCGGGGCGATCGAGCAGCAGCGAGCCCCTGGGCACGAGCAGGCGGATCGTGTACTGGATCGGATCCACGTTCCCGACCATCTCGTTGGCGATCACGAAATCGAAGATCTCGAGGATGTCTTGCGGCGTCGCCCAGGGCGTGAACGGCAACCACGACGGGCGGATCTCGATCCCGTGCTCGCGAAGCAAAGCGACCGCCTGGGCGGCCTCTTCGGCGGTGTGGCCTTTGTCGAGATGGGTGAGGATCTCGGGGTTTAGAGACTCAAAGGCCGAGATCACGAAAAGGCAGCCGTACTCGCTGAGCTCGGGCCAGATCTCCCGATGCTCGTGGATGTGCTCGACCTTGGTCGTGCAGTCGAAAGTAACCTCGGGAAACTGGTCGTGGAGTTCACGCGTCACCTTCAAGGAATGCTTGACGCCGTTCAGGAAGTCCGGGTCGCCGAAGGTGATGTGCTTTGCCCCCGCCGCTACCAACTGGGCGATATCCGCCAGCACCACGGAGCTTTCGACGATCCGGATCCGGCCGTCGTAGACAACCGGCACCGGGCAGTGCCGGCATTTATGCACGCAGCCGTGGCTGGCCTCGACGTATCCGGCGAGTTGTTCCTCGCCATCCCGCTCCAACCGCGCGTAGCGGCTGAGGGGTGCCAGCTTTTCCCGGTTCGGGGTGTGAAACTCGTATCGCCCAAGATCGATTGAGCTGGTCGCTGGCTGCCGCTTCGAAGAGTCGCCGAGCGTCTCAACCCACTCCAGAAGCTCCGACTCGTACTCGCCCGCGATCAGCCGGTCGACCACTCCACCGATCAGGTCGTCACTGACTGCGGCGTAGAGACCGTAAAAGCAGATCGGTAACCGCGGCCGAAGCACCCGGATCTGTTCGGCGGCGCCGATCGCCAACCGCATCGCGGTGTGCATCGGAACCGAGATGCCAATCGCTTCGGCCCACTCGATACTTGCTGGGTCAAGCTGCTCGACGGAGAGATCGATTGTGCGAACCGGGTGCCCGGCATCTTCCAGCGCGGCCGTCGGCGAGGCCAGCTGCAGCGGCTGATGACCGAGTTCGTAGGTTGAGATCAAAAGGACCCGCATCCTCCGAGGATAGCGTTCGCCTACTTCACTCCGGGGGCTCCTCGATCACGATCTCGAGCCGGCCGTGGGCGCTGCGAAGGGTGCGCTCGACCGCTTCCGGTGTTTCGCCGTGGGCGAAGAGGAAGCCGAGATAGCGGTCCGCCTCGGGCAGCGTGCGTACTGTCCTGCCGAGCGGGATCGAGATCTCAAGTCCGTTGACGCCAGGTACCGCCCGGGCGTCGGCCTGCCCGCGCACCTCTTTGAGCACCCCTGCCTTGGGGATCGGGAGCATCATCACCCCGGAGGCCAGGCTCTCGCGACCGAGGTTATCCAGCGGCATCCCGAGGGCGTGGCGCAGGATGACCTCCTCGAGGCTCAGGCCGATCCCGAAGCGCAGCGAACGCGAGCAGAGTCCGCCGATCGAGCGGGCGGCGAGTTCGAGTATCCAGATGCGGTTCGAGTCGATCCGCGCTTCGGCGTGGATCGGCCCCTCGTGAAGGCCGAGCGCGGCGGCGGCCGCCGCCGTCAGCTGGTTGACCGCCTCGAGGGTCTCGACGGGCAGGCGCGAGGGAGTGACGTAGATGCTCTCCTCGAAGTAGGGGCCCTCGAGCGGATCCGGCTTGTCGAAGACCGCCAGGGTCTCAAGGACGCCGCCGCGCAAGAGGCCTTCGACGGCCACTTCTACGCCGGGAACGTAGCGCTCGATCAAAAGCGGTGCATCCGGGTCCTCATCGGCCTCGGCGAGGATCGCCCGGATCCGCCGGGCAGCGGCGCCGGCCGCCGGCGAATCGTCGACCCGGATAACGCCGCGGCTTGCGGACAATGAGACGGGCTTGAGCACACAGGGAAACCCGAGCTCAGCGGCAAGCCTCGCCACATCCGCATCGGGCCCGGCGATCCGGTGCTCCGGCTGGGGCAGGTTGGCGGCCGCAAAGGCCTTCCGCATGGTGATCTTATTCGTGGTCGCCACCACCGCCTCCGGCGGGTTGCCGCTAAGCCCCAGGCGCCCGGCGGCGAGCGCCGCCACGAGCACACCCTGCTCGTCGACGCCTACAACGGCATCAAGCGGCATCTCCTTCGCTCGTTCGACGATCGCCTCCGCCGCGGCCTCCGGCCGGCTGAAGTCCACGACCAGCGCCCGGTTTCCCATCATCTCCGACATCGTCTGGCGTTGCTCGGAGGCAACCACCACCTCGACATCAAGCGCCCGCGAAGCGGCCAGGAAATCGCTCGCGCGGTAGGTTGCGGTCGGCAGCAGCAAAAGGATGCGAGGCACGTGCGTATCATAGGTAGCGACAGCCGAAGCCACCGGCAAAAAGCTGACCCTACGGAATATGAGATGACTGCCGAACGCACAGCCGAACCGTTACTGGCGATCACCGATCAGGCGATCGAGAAGGTCGCGGATTTTCGCAGAGAGTTTGATGACCCCGAAGATGAGGCGCTGTGGGTGGAGGTGAGCGGCATCTCGGGAGGCGAGTACGCCCACAGGATCTCTCTCAGCGGCCTGGGTGGCACAAGCCCGGCCGACGTCGTCGAGCATCACGGCGATCTGGCGATCGTGGTGCCGAAATCGAGCGTCGAAAAGCTCCGGGGTGCAACGATCGACTGGTCAAGACCCCCCGAGCAAAGCGGGTTCACCGTTGTGAACCCGAACAAGCCGCCGACCCCGAAGGCACCTCCGACGGAGCTGCCGATGATGAGCCCGGCGACAGCACCGCCCGCGAGTCCGCCGATCGACGCTCGACCACCCGCCGACCTGAGCGGCGACGTTGCCCAAAGAGTAATCCAGGTGCTCGAGCAGCAGGTCAACCCGGCCATCGCCGAGCACGGGGGGCACGCGGAGCTGGTCGCGGTCGAAGAGGGTGCCGCCTATCTGCGTCTGGGCGGTGGCTGCCAGGGCTGCGGGATGGCCACCGTAACCCTCAGCCAGGGGATCGAGGTCGCGATTTCAGAAGCCGTCCCGGAGATCGCCCGGGTGGTTGACGTGACCGACCACGCGGTCGGCACCAACCCCTACTTCGAGTCCGCCAAGAAGTAGAGCACCTGCGCTTCGGAGCGGGCTCGGTGACCTAGCAGGGTCCGATCCCGAGTTTGATGCCTGAGGTTCTACTTGTCGCCAGCCATGGCTGACGACCAGAAAACAACGATATCTGCCTGCACCGTCCCGGAACTGGAACCGAACGAGACATATTGACCTGACCCCCTGAGGCTGATCAACCTGATCAGGCCCCCGTTGGCTGGACCAGGTTTCGCTGACTCCGGTTGTCACTTCAGCGAAGCGGTCGCTCCCTGGTTCAAATCAGCTGCTCTCTGACTAATCCACCTGGTCCGACCGAGCAGGAACGATTTCGCCGTGCGACCCGTACCAGTCCACCGCTTCTTCGATGCCATCCCCGAAGCTCATCTGCGGCTGCCATCCGGTCAGATCGCAGAGCCTCGACGGGTCGACGAACTGCCGGTCGATCTCACCTTCAGGGTTACGATCGAGCAGGTAGTCGGGCTGCTGGTCGCTGCCGGTCGCTACCTGAATCCGGTCGATAACCTCGCGGACCGAGCGCGGCCGCCCGGTGCCGGCGTTCAGAGCCTCCCCCCTGGCCTTGTCGCTGCTGAGCGCCGCCTCGATCGCGAGGTAAGCGGCAACGGCATCGGATACGTGGAGAAAGTCCCGCTGGGGCGATCCGTCGGAGCGGATTCGCGGCCGTCGGCCGGCGAGATAAGCGGTCACGACTTCAGGGATCAGGCGAGAGAAGTTGAGGTCGCCGCCGCCATAGACGTTGGCAAGCCGGGTCACGCCGACCGGAAGGCCCCAGCTGGGCCAGTAGCTGCGGCTGATTATGTCGGCTGCGGCCTTACTGCCTTCATAGGGAGCAGCCGGCCGCAGTTCGTCCTGCTCGTGGTAGGGCAGCGAGTCGCTCGGACCATAGGCCTTGTCCGAAGAGGCTACGACGACCCGCCCGACGCCGGCCTCACGGCAGGCTTCGAGCACGGTCCAGGTTCCTTCGACGTTCGAGCGGAAGGTCCCTTCCGGATCCTCGGCCGCGGGACCGACCAGGGTCTGGGCGGCGAGGTGGAAGACCGTGTCGGCACCGCGCACCGCACGCCCCACCGCCCCCCGGTCAGCGACATCGCCTTCGATCAGCTCTACCTCTGCCCGGATCCCGTGAATCTCAAGGGCGTTTCCGGGGGCGTCCGGCAGGTCGAGGACGAGCACCGAATCTCCTCGCTTCAGGAGGGCCTGGCACAGGTGCCCGCCGATGAAACCCTGGCCACCCGTTACAAGCGATCGAGCCATGGCGCCTCCCCTTTCTCCCAGAGGTCGTTCAGCGTGACCAGATCCTTGTAGGTGTCCATACAGTCCCAGAATCCTTCATGACGGTAGGCGCCGAGCTCTCCGGCAGAGGCCAGGGATTCCAACGGCCCGAGTTCCAGCACGGAGTCATCCTCGAGAAAGTCAAAAACGGACGGTTCCATGCAGAAGAATCCCCCGTTGATCCAGTGCTCGCTGCGAGGCTTCTCGATGAACCCTGTGACTTCACCGCCCTGAGCGATAGACGCCACCCCCCACTGGATGTTCGGCCGCACAGCGGTCATCGTGGCCGTGCGCCCGCTGGTCGCGTGGAAATCGAGCAGGGCGTCCAGGTCGATGTCGGCCACACCGTCGGCGTAAGTTGCGCAAAACCTCGACCCCGCGACAAGTGGTTCAGCCAGCTTGAGCCGGCCACCGGTCGGCGTATCGCTGCCGGTATCCAGGCATTCGACCTGCACTCCGTCCGGCCAGTCTTCCCGCTCCACGAACTCTTTGACCATCTCCCCCAGATAGCCGGTGAGAGGATGGAAACGGGTGAAGCCCTGACGGGCGAAGATCATGACCACGTGCCAGAGCAGGGGCCTTCCGCCGACTTCGACCAGCGCCTTCGGCAAAACCGCCGTCTTCTCGCGCAGGCGGGTGCCGCGGCCGCCGCTCAGAATCAGGACCGGTGGCTTCAGCCGCCGGCCACCGCGGGAAGGATCGTCACTTCGGCTCCGTCGTCCACCGCAGTGTCCAGACCGTCGCCGAAGCGGATGTCTTCGCCGCCCACGTAGACGTTGACGAACCGGCGTAGCTCGCCGTCCTGGGTGATGCGATCCCGCAGGTCGCCGTGCTCGGAAAAGACGGCGTCCAGGACCTCACCCACCGTACCTCCGCCGGCCGAAAGTTCGGCGCTGCCGCCGGTCGCGGCGCGGAGCTGGGTCGGGATTTTCACTGTGACTGGCATCAGACTGCGACCTGCTGGCCGAAGTGGGACTCGAAGCTCGCCGGATCGGGGTCGATCTCGGTCAGGGCAAAGCTATCGCGATTGGCGTCGATGGTCTTCAGGCCCTCGCCTGTTATGTAAACCACTACCTTCTCGCCCGCACGCAACTCACCGCGTTCGGCCAGCTTGCTGAGCACGCCGACGGTCACGCCACCGGCTGTCTCGGTGAAGATGCCGGTCGTCTCTGCCAGCAGCCTGATCCCGGCGCGTATCTCTTCATCGTTGACCGAGTCCACACCGCCACCGGTACGACGGGCCAGTTCGACCGCATACGGTCCATCCGCCGGGTCGCCGATCGCCAGACTCTTGGCGATCGTCTTCGGCTTCTGCGGCCGGCAGACCGTGCTGCCTTCAGCGAAGGCGGTTGCCACAGGCGAGCAGCCCGCGGCCTGCGCGCCGTTGAATGCCGGCAGCGTCCCTTCAACCAGGCCCACCTCGAGCCACTCCTCGAAACCGCGGGCGATCTTGGTGAAGAGCGAACCCGATGCGATCGGGGAAACGATCCGGTCCGGGAGCTGCCAGCCGAGCTGCTCGACCGTTTCGTAGGCCAGGGTCTTCGAGCCTTCGGCGTAGTAGGGGCGAAGGTTCACGTTGACGAAGGCCCACGGGCGCTCATCGGCGAGCTGTGTGCAGAGCCGGTTGACGTCGTCATAGTTGCCGCGCACTCCGACCAGGTTGGTCCCGTAAATGTCGGTCGCCAGCAGCTTCTGTTCCTCGAGGTCCGACGGCACGAAGACGAAGGACTCGAGTCCGGCCGCCGCCGCATGGGCGGCCACGGCGTTGGCGAGGTTGCCGGTCGAAGCGCAGGCCACGGTCTCGTAACCGAGCTCACGGGCCTTGGCGATCGCGACCGCGACCACCCTGTCTTTGAACGAGTGGGTCGGATTGGCCGCGTCGTTCTTGATCCAGACCTCGGCTTCGGTACCGATCCTCGCGGCAAGACGGTCCGCCTTGATCAAGGGAGTCATGCCCGGTTCGAGCGGATCGCCGACCGGCCCCTCGAAAGGCAGGAAGTCCGAGTAACGCCAGATTCCGCCCGAACTGGCCTGGATCCGGCGTCGCGTCTCCGCGGCGTCGAGTCCGGAGAAGTCGTAGACGACTTCCAGCGGCCCGAAGCACTGCTCGCAGAAGTAGCTGGCCCCAAGTTCGTACTCGGCGCGGCACTCTTTACATCTCAAATTCTGTACTGACATGTCCGATCGACCTTTCTCTACAAAAAAACCTTCACCTGTGGGGCGAAGGTCCGATCGGACTTCTCCCCACATCTCCCGGTCCGCAGACCGCTGGATTTGGCACCTTCGTCGGACTCTCGTCTGACTGGTTGCCGGGGTTTCAATGGGCCAAGTCCCTCCACCCCTCTAGATGTGGTGCTTATGTCCGCAAAACCTAGCAGACCCGACGGCGTTTGCTCCCGACTTGTCTGATCTCAGTGCTCTGGCGAAGCTCTGACCCAGTATCCGGTGGAGATCGTGGCCAGAATGTGTCGGGGGGCGACGCGGTTCATTTGCGGGTCGTTTACACCTCGATCGCGCTTGTGGCGTAACCTTCACCCGATGGAGACGAAGAATCAGGACATGATCGGAGCCGGCGATGCCGAACCTCCCTCGTCTCAGACGGCCGCGTGAGTCGCCGGTAGGCGCCTCCCACACGGCCGAACCCGCTGCACCCCGAATCGAAGAACTCCAGGCGGACGGACTGCGCTGGATCAACATCGAGCACCCCGGCGGGCCGGAGCGTGTCTGGCTGGAGGAGCACTTCGACTTCCACCCGCTCGACATCGAGGACGTGCTCTCCCGCAACCAGCGTCCGAAGATCGACGAGTACCCGGAGTATCTGTTCCTCGTCCTTCACATCCCCGTTTTCAACCACCATGCGGGCCGGCTCGGAGCCGGAGAGCTTGACCTCTTCGTCGGACCCGACTACGTCGTGACCCTGCCCAACCAGTTGCTGCCTCCGGTCGAGTACCTGTTCGAAAGGTGCCGCACCGACGAAGCGCTGCGCCACAAGATCTTCTCGCGAGGCTCGGGCTACCTGATGTACAGGCTGGTCGACGACTCCTTCGACTACTGCTTCCCGATGCTGCGCAAGGTCGGCAACAAGCTGGACGCACTCGAAGACCAGATCTTCGAGGGCCGCTCCGAAGACGTCGTGCGCGATATCTCGAACGCCAAGCAGGAGATCATCAACTTCCGCAAGGTGATTCGTCCGCAGAGGCCCGTTCTGCGCGATCTGGAAAAGGTGAAGACCCGCTACCTGACCTCGGATCTCGACCTTGACATCTACTTTGACGACATCGTCGATGCCCACGAGCGAATCTGGGACATGCTGGAGAACTACAAGGAAGTGATCGTGGCACTGGAGGAGACCAACGAGTCGATGCTGAGCCACCGGGTGAACGACTCCCTCCGGGTGCTGACGGCGATCAGCGTGATCGTGCTGCCGCTGACCTTGATCGCCTCGATTTTCGGCATGAACATAGGGTTGCCCGGCGGCGGTGATCCCGCGACTGACGACCTGCTCAGCTTCGCGGTCGTGATCGGGGTCATGTTGTTGATCCTGGTCGGCATGGCCTCGTTCTTCCGCAGTCGCCGCTGGCTATAGCCTGAGGCCTTCATGAGCGAGAACCGGATCTGGGCGCCGTGGCGCCTCAAGTACGTCAAGGATGCCTCCAAGGACAACGAAGAGGAGTGCGTTTTCTGCGCCAGGCCTGCACTGGGCGATGACGAAACGGCCCTGATCGTTCACCGGGCCGAGAACTGCTTCGTGATCCTCAACCTCTACCCCTATACGAACGGCCATCTGATGATCACGCCGTTCGAGCACATCGGCCGGATCCAGGACATCCCGGCAGAGACGACCGGTGAGATGCTGGAGCTGGCCAAAGTCGCGATGAGCCGGCTCGAAGATGTCTACCGGCCCCACGGCTTCAACGTAGGCTTCAATCAGGGCCGCGCCGCAGGGGCCGGGGTCGAACACCACATCCACATGCACATCGTGCCTCGCTGGGGTGGCGATACGAACTTCATGCCGGTGATCGCCGATCACCGGGTCATGCCCCAGTCGCTGGAGGACAGCTACCGGGTGCTTTCCGGCGCTTTTACCCCCGAGGGCGAAGCGGACACGACTGCCGAAGGTAAGTGACGGATGTCGATCTTCAAGGCCTATGACATTCGCGGCCTGTACGGCGACGAGATGGACGAAACGGTCGCCGGCCAGATTGGACGTGCCTTCGTACGGGTGCTGGCCGACCTGCGCGGCAAGCGGCCAGACGAACTCCGGGTGGGCCTCGGACGGGACATGCGCCTGACCGCTCCCGCGATGGCCGCCTCATACCGCCAGGGAATGCTCGACGAAGGCGCCCACGTGATCGACGCCGGACAGGTCTCGACCGAGATGCTCTACTTCCTCGTCGGCAGCCGCGGACTCGACGGCGGAGCGATGTGCACGGCTTCCCACAACCCGAAGGCGTACACCGGCGTCAAACTGGTCCGCGAAGGTGCTCTCGCCCTGTCCGGAGATGCAGGCATCGGCGACATCGAGAGGCTGATCGGCGCCGGCCTGGGTGAGGCACCGGGCGGCGGCTCCTCGGAAGAAGTCGATCTCTGGGATGAGTACCGGAGTGTTGCGCTCAAGGCGGTGGACCGTTCGAAGATCAGACCGCTCAAGGTCGTGGTCGACGGCGGCAACGGCATGGCCGGGCCGATGGTCGGACCGATCCTCAAGGAGCTGGGCATGGACCTGGTCGAGCTCTACTTCGAGCCGGACGGCAACTTCCCCGACCACGAGCCGAACCCGCTGCTGGAGGAGAACCGGCGCCTGATCATCGAGAGCGTGCGCTCACAAGGGGCCGACCTGGGTATCGCCTGGGACGGCGACGCAGACCGCTGTTTCTTCATCGACGGAGCCGGGCGTTTCTGCGACGGAGACTTCATCTGCGCCCTGCTGGCCCGGATTGCTCTGGAAGCAGAACCGGGCGCCACGATCCTCTACGACCCCCGCTCAAGCCGGGCCGTGCCCGATGCCGTGGCTGCGGCCGGCGGCAACTCGGAGCTCTCCCGGGTCGGGCATGCATTCTTCAAGAAGAGGATGCGTGAGGAAAGCGCCGCCTTCGGAGGCGAAGTCTCCGGTCATTACTACTTTCGCGACTTCTACTGCGCCGATTCGGGCACTATCCCGGCGCTCTGGATTCTTCAGCTGCTCGGTGACAGCGAACGGGATCTGGCCGGACTGATCGACGAGTTCCGCTCCAGGTACTTCATCTCCGGCGAGATCAACTCGGAGGTGGCGGATCCGGCCGCGAAGATGGCCCAGATCGAGGCCCTCCACCCGGACGCCGAAGTCACCCATCTGGACGGCGTCTCGATCGACTACCCCGACTGGCACTTCAATGTGCGGCCGTCCAACACGGAGCCACTGCTAAGGCTGAACCTGGAGTCACTTGTTTCACGGGAAGACATGGAGTACAAACGGGACGACCTACTGGCGGTGATCCGCGGTGGCTGAAGAACACCGGCCGTCTGAACGTGACCCCGCCGAAGTCCTGGCCGAAGCCGCCGCGCAGGGAATCCACTGCCTGCCGGTGCCCACCCCCTTCGCGGTAGGACGGATCAACTGCTACCTGATCGAAGGCGACCCACTGACTCTGATCGACGCCGGACCCCGGTCGGTACGGTCGCTGTCGGAGCTCGCTTCACTGATCGAGGGGACCGGCCACCGGATGGAAGAAATAGGCCTCGTCGTGGCGACTCATCAGCACATCGACCACATCGGGCTGGTCGCGACCGTCGTCGAGCGCTCCGGCGCAGAGGTCGCCGCCCTGGATCTGGCGGTAAAGCGCCTTGCTGAATTCGGCAGGAACTCGGAGGCGGAGGACAACCTCGCCGTGTCGCTGATGCTGAGCCACGGCATCTCACCCGACATCGCCAACACCCTGCGCAGCCTCTCAACCACTTACCGGGACTACGGCGACGCGGTTACCGTCACCCGGCCGTTGCCCGACGGTGGCACGCTCAAGCTCGGGGACCGCAGTCTCACCGTTCTCCACCGCCCGGGCCACAGCCCTTCGGACACCGTTTTCTGGGACCAGGAACGACGCATGGCCTTCGGCGGCGACCACCTGCTTTCTCACATTTCATCGAACCCGCTGATCTCGAGGCCACTCGACGGCAGCCCCGGGCGGACCCGCTCCCTGGTCGACTACAACGAGTCAATGGCCGCGACCCGGGAGATGCCGATCGACCTGATGCTCTCCGGCCATGGCGATCCGATCACCGACCACGTCGATCTGATCGACCGGCGCATGGCTGCCCAGCAGCGGCGACTGGAGAAGATCGAAGGGATCATCTCGGACCGTCCGCGAACCGCTCATGCCGTGGCCGAAGAGATCTGGGGCAACGTCGCCGTAACCCAGGCATTTCTGACCCTCTCCGAGGTGATCGGCCACACCGACATCCTTCAGGACCAGGGCCGGGCGCTGGAGCGGGAAGAAGACGGTCTTTTGATCTACGAGGCCGTCGCTTGAGCTCCGGGTCAGCGGTCCGGCGCCGCATGCTGATCATCGTCAATCCTTACGCAACCACGGTTTCCGAGAGGCTGAAGAACCTGGTGATCTACGCGCTCCAGGGACGTTTCGAGGTCGAGGTCGAGGCCACCGAAAGCCAGGACCACGCGACCGAGATCGGCCGCGCTGCCCGCGACGGCGGCTACGAAATCGTGGTCGCTTTCGGCGGCGACGGCACAGTCAACGAAGTCGTCAACGGGCTGGCCGGCACCGACATCCCCGTCTCTTTCCTGCCGGGCGGCAATACCAACGTTGTCTGCCGCACACTTGGCATCCCCAACGACGTGGTCGATGCCACCGAGCACCTGCTCTCGCTGGCCGACGACTTCCAGCCCCGCAGGATCGACCTCGGAATGGTTGACGACCGGTACTTCGTCTTCTCCTGCGGCGCCGGTATAGACGCCAGCGTGGTCAGGAAGGTCGACGCCAACCCGAAGCTGAAGGCCAAGGCGGGACCCTGGTTCTACTCCTGGAAAACGATCTCCACCTACACCCGGGAGTACATGACGAACCCGGTTCGACTCGGAGTCGAGGTGGACGGCGAGAGCTGCGAGGGCGTCACGGTGCTGGCCCAGAACTCCGACCCTTTCACCTACTTCGGCAACCGCAGGATCCACGTCTGTCCGAATGTGAAGATCGACGACGGAAGCCTGGGCATGGTTGTGCTCGAGCGGGCAAACCAGCTCGACGTCATGGGTGTCGTGCCGAGGCTCCTGTCCAGCCGCCTGCCCACCGAAAAGCACGGCCAGGCCAGGCTGTTCGAGAAGATGATCGAAGCGAAGGTCCGCTCGCTCCCCCGCGAAGGTGAGACTGAAGCCGAGACTTTCCCGGTGCAGGTTGATGGCGATTACATCGGTGACCACAAAGAAATCACTCTGCGCGCCGCGCCGGCAGCCCTCTCGATCATCGCCTGACCGCTGCCTCCGCAGGCATACCCGGCCGGACGACTAACATCGGGGCATGGCGACCGCAGACATCACAGTGCTGCCAATCGGACGGCAAGGGGCCAGTGTGAGCGACGTGCTGGCCGAGGTCCGGCGCCGCCTCGACGCGCAGGACCGGGTGAAGTTCGAGATGCACGCGATGGGAACCTCGCTGGAAGGGGACATCGATGACATCTTCAGCCTGGCTGCCGAGCTCCACGCCGTGCCTTTTGAGTCCGGAATCCCGCGGGTGTACACCGTGCTGAAGATCGACCAGCGGACCGACCGTGAGCAGACGCTGGAAGAGAAGGTCCGCGCGGTCGAAGATCGACTGGGCTAGCCGTTCGGAGTCAGGCGGTAGGCGTCGAAGACGGACTCAACGTTTCTCATGCGGTTGATGCATTGCTTCAGTTGCCCGGTATCGGCAACTTCGACGACAAAGTTGTTCTTGACCATCGGCGGGTTGGTGCTGCAGGTGGCCGAGATGATGTTGACCCCGGCCTCGGCGAACGTCTTCGCCAGGTCCTCGAGCAGGCGCGTACGGTCATAGGCGTCGATCTGGACTTCGACTCTGAAAGATGCCTCGTTCTCCCCTTCCCAGGTGACACTCACCATGCGCTCAGGGGTACTGCTGAGGTCAGAGATGTTGCTGCAGTCGGACCGGTGGATGGTGATTCCCCGTCCGAGCGAGACATAGCCGACGATCTCATCGCCGGGCACCGGCAGGCAGCACTTGGCCAGGCGCAGGGCGACGTTGTCCACGCCCTCGACCACGATCCCGAAATCGGAGGCGTCCCTGGCTGTCGCCTGGCGGTCCCGCTTGGTCACGCTCTCCTCCGGGACCGGCTCGATCGCCTCGCCTGCACGCAGCCGCTGCATCAGCTTGTTCGCCGTGGTCTTCGGTGAAATCTTGCCGCGACCGAGTGCGATGTAGAAATCGTCGGCCTTGCGAAAGCCCATCTCCCGCATTACATCGGCCAGCATCGGCGATCCGGCGAACTTCTGAGGTGGCAGCTCGCGCTTGCGCAGGGCCCTGGCAAGGGCCTCCCGACCGTCACGCTCGGCGTCGTCACGGCGCTCCTCCCGGAACCAGGCCCGGATCTTGTTCCTCGCGCGGCTGGTCCGAACCACCTTGATCCAGTCGCGCGAAGGTCCACGTTCCTGGTTGGCAGTCATGACCTCGACTATGTCTCCGGACTTGAGCTTGGAATGGAGCGGCACGATCTTGCCGTTGACCTTCGCCCCGACGCAGCGGTGACCGACATCGGTGTGGATCGAGTAGGCGAAGTCAAGCGGTGTCGAACCTGCGGAGAGGTTGATCACCTCCCCCTTGGGCGTGAAGACGAAGACCTCTTCCTCGAACAGGTCCACCTTCAGCGACTCGAGGAACTCGGACGGGTTCTGATCCGACTCGGACTCGACCAGTTGACGCAGCCAGGTCATGCTGCCGGGCGAAGTTCCGGCATCCCCCTCCTTGTAGGAGACATGGGCCGCGATCCCGTACTCGGCGAGGCGATGCATTTCCGCCGTCCGGATCTGGATCTCCAGTGGTTTGCCCTCGAGGCCGATTACCGTGGTGTGAAGCGCCTGATACATGTTCGCCTTGGGCATGGCGATGTAGTCCTTGAACCGGCCGGGCAACGGCTTCCAGAGTGAGTGGACGATGCCGATGGCGCCGTAGCAGTCCTTTACTGAACCGACGATCACACGCATCGCGGTCAGGTCGAAGATCTCGTTGAACTCACGGCCCTTCTTGGTCATCTTGGTGTAAATCGAGTAGAAGTGCTTGGCCCGGCCGGAGATGTCGGCCTCGATCCCGACCTTCGTCAGTTCTTCACTCAGGAAGCCGCCGGCAACCTCAACGAAATCTTCGCGCTCGGCGCGCTGCTGCGCGACGAGGTGCTTGATCTCGGCGTATTTACGCGGGTGTAGCGTCGCGAACGCGAGGTCCTCGAGTTCCCATTTAATTGCGTGGATGCCAAGCCGGTGAGCGAGCGGCGCGTAGATCTCCAGAGTCTCGCGCGATTTCAGGATCTGCTTCTTCTTCGGCAGAGAGCTGAGGGTTCGCATGTTGTGCAGCCGGTCAGCGAGCTTGACCAGGATGACCCGGATGTCCGAGGCCATGGCGATCATCATCTTGCGGTAGTTCTCGGCCTGCCGCTCGTCCCGGCTCTCGAAGGTGATCTCGGTCAGCTTGGTCACGCCGTCAACGAGGCGGGCGATCTCCGGGCCGAACTCCTCTTCGACCTGCTCGAGGCTGGCCGAGGTGTCTTCGACCGTGTCGTGGAGCAGGGCGGCGCAGATCGTCGCGGTGTCGAGGCTCATGCCGACCGAAATCCGGGCCACTCCGACCGGATGGGTAATGAAATCCTCGCCCGACTGCCGCTTCTGGTCGACATGGTGACGGCAGGCGAAGGTGAACGCCCTGGTGACTTCGTCGCGGTCCAGGGGCTCCCTTGCCGGAGCCTCCGCGACCATGTTCGTCTGCTCGAAGTCCGAGATGGCCGCAATCAGATCGTCGAGCAGGGCGGCTTCCCGCGGGGTCAGCCCCGCGGTTTCCTCCGGTTCGGAGAGATCCTGCTCTACCTTTTCGACTGTCTCAGAAATGCGATCTGCTCCTTGTGAATGCGCGTCTGTCCGGAAAATAGCGCCGACACGGCAAGATCGACCTTCCCCGAGGATACGATGCCGGCGCTCCGGGCATCGGCTTCGCCTTCGGTCCGGGCGAGTCCGGCCTCAACCAGCACCTGCAGCAGGATCGCCGCGTGCCCAGGCGCGCAGGTGAGGTGGGAGTCCCCGGCCGGCACCGCTCCGGCCAGGATCTGCCTCAGGCTCTCGCCCCCTGACTCGCCGGCATCGCGAAGTTGCCGATACAGGTTTCGCAGTCGTGAGGTGAGGGCGTGTCTGTCCGCAGATGCGATCTCGGCGAATTCGAGTCCGGCCGGATCGGCAAGCCGCACCACAGTGCCGCCCGCCGTCGCCAGTTCAAACTCTGCGGCCGATGCAGCCGGGTCGAAGATGACCGTGTTCGCACTGATCCCGGCGAGCGCAGAGTTGGCCTTGAAGGTGGCGTGATCGCTCAGGCCGACTCCGGTGGACAGCCCCCCGGCGAAGCGCTCCACCTCCTCTGCGGGGCTTCCCTCCCACAGGCCCCGGACCGAGTCTGCACCGCCCTTGCTCAGTCGGCCCAGGCCGATGGCCCCGCCAAGCGAGCGCCAACGGCGGCGGGCGTCTGCGGTGAGGACCAGCAGCGGCTCGCCGGAGGAGATCAACTCGGCCAGCACCACCTCGGCTGGACCTTCCAGTACCACTGCCTGCGACGAGCTCGCCGGCACAGGGTCGTCGTTCCTGCCGCGATCGCCAATCGCGCCTCCATGTTCCCCCTCCCCTACCGGGAGGCCCGCGATTGCCTCCTCGAAGCGTTGCCACCACTCCTCCGGCCCGCACCCGGCCAGCTCCAGAGACTGCCCGGACGGGTCAGTCTCCGGGACCGGCAGCACCTCTTCCACCCGCAACTGTGGCTGCGAAGAACCCTTCCAGTGGTTGACGGTCAGCTCGGCGAGCACGTCGACCGGCGTCTGCTCGTCGACCCCGAAGCCGGTCCTGCCGAAACTGACGCCGGCAGCCCGGGCCCGGCCTGAAACCACGCTGAACCGGCAGTGCTTGCCTTCGCCCATTTCGCGCAGGTCGCTGATCCGGGCTCCCGGAATGAGTAATGAAACCGTCGCATTGCCCTTGCCGCAGGGCTCGAGAGTTTCGATTTCTTCAGCCAGAGTGAGGGCCAGCTCTTCTCCCCCGGCGATCGCGTCGACCCGCTCCGCGATCACGGCGGGGTCGGCACCTAGCTGTTCGACCACCGCCTCCGCAAGAGCGCCCCGGAACTCGTCGATCCTCGCCGGAAGGATCTGAAGGCCGGCGGCGGCAGCGTGGCCACCAAAGCCCTCCAGCAGCCCGGCCGTGGTGGCGATTGCGTCGTGGAGATCGAGTCCCGGGACACCACGGGCAGAGCCTCGCGCAGTGGCGCCGTCAATCGAGATCACAACTGCAGGCACGCCGTGGCTTCGAACCAGCCGTGAGGCGACGATCCCGACCACTCCGGGGTGCCAGCCTTCGCCGGCTACTACCAGAACCGCAGGATTCTCATCCCCCAAATCACGCCGCGCGGCCTCTGCAGCCGTTTCCACCTCCCTTTCGATCCGCCGGCGCTCGTTGTTGGCCCGGCCGAGTTCAGAGGCGATCTCCCCCGCCCGTTCCGCTGACTGCGCCAGGAACAGTTCGACGCCGGCGTCAGCCCGGTAGATCCTTCCGGCGGCGTTGATGCGCGGGCCGAGCCGGAAAGCGAAATCCCCCGAACTGAGTTGCGCCGGCTGCAGACCCGAATCCGCGATCAACGCACGCATCCCGGGCCGCTGCGCGCGTCGTGCGACCTTGACGCCCTCCCGGACCAGCCGCCGGTTCTCTCCGACCAGGGGCATCACGTCGGCCACGGTCGCCAGGGCGACCAGGTCGAGATCGGCTTCATCATGGGAGGAGTCGAGGCCGGCCGAGCGCCGGAGGGCGGTGGCGAGTTTGGCCGCCACAGCCGCACCGCAGAGTTCCCTGAACGGATATCCGGAGACCTCCGGGTGGAGGATGCTGCAGTCAGGCAGAGTCGCATCCGGCCGGTGGTGGTCGGTGACCACGATGCCCATGCCCAGCTCCTTCGCCAGAGCGACCTCTCCGACCGAGGTCACGCCGCAGTCCACGGAGATCACAAGCCTGGTGCCCCTGGCCGCGAGCTCCTCAATCGACTCGGGGTTGAGGCCGTAGCCCTCGGTTATCCGGTCCGGGATGAACCAGTCGCAATCGGCTCCAAGCTGCCTGAGCGCGGTGACCAGGATCGTCGTCGCGGCCACGCCGTCGACGTCAAAGTCGCCGTAGACCGTGACCTTCCGGCCGCCCTCGATCGCCGCACGGACCTGTTCGACCACCGCCGCCATGCCGTCGAACTCCTCCGGCTCATGGCTCTCGCGGCCTTCGATGAAGGCCTTCGCCGCGGCCGGGTCGCTCAGCCCGCGGCGGACCAGCGTTACCGCAAGCGGCCGGCTGAGGCCGAGCTCCTGCGACAGTCGCAGCGCCTCCGAGATCCGGTAGGGCTGCGGCTCAAACGTGATTGATCAGTCCTGGAGCTGAAATTCGGGGTCTTCGTTGCGCTCGCCGATCCAGTAGATCAGGTAGGCCCCGGCGAGGAAGCCAGGGATCGCGGCCAGGAAAGTGAGCATGTCCACATCATTTAGCCCGCGACCGAGGATGACCTGGACGATGGCGCCGGACACAAGAGCGCCACCCACCGCCCCGAGGAGGGCACCGACGATGCCTCCCCAGAAGTGATCGGGGACGAAGACGGTCAGGTGCCAAAGTGCCAGGCCTACGATCAGCCAGATGACGATTGCCATGCTTAAACCCTTCTCTTCGGACCGGTTGCGGCGGGCTCGGGACCGCTGCCGGCATCCCCGCCTTCTTCACCGTCGACCTTTGCGACTTCGAGTTCTTCAGCGAAAGCCGGGATGTAACCCTGGCTCTCCATCTGCTGCCGGCGGCGGCGACGGAATGCCGGCTCGCGTTCCTTCCAGAGGGCGAGCACCGGCGACGCGATGAACAGAGAGGAGTAAGTACCGGAGCTGATGCCAACCAGAAGCGCGATCGCGAAGGCGGTCAGGGTCTCGCCACCAAAGATCAGCAGCGCCACGACACCGACCAGGGTCGAGACCGTGGTCGCCAGCGAGCGGGTCAGAACCTCGTTCATCGACCGGTTGACCACCTGGGAGTAGGTCGCCCTGGGCATCTTCGGTTCGTTCTCGCGTATTCGGTCGAATACGATGATCGTGTCGTAGAGCGAGTAGCCGAGGATGGTGAGGAAGGCAGCAACTGTTGCGCTTGACACCTCGAAGCCGAGCAGCGCATAGATCCCGAGGGCAATCAGGATGTCGTGGAGGATCCCGATCAGCACGGGAGCGGTGAACCGCCCGCCGAAGCGCAGGGCGATGTACCCGGTGATCAGAAGCAGGGAGAAGAACATCGCGAGGCCGGCGCTTCTCGCGACTGACTGCCCGAAGGTCGGACCGACCGAAGTGCTGTTGAAGCCGTCGGTGCTGATGCCGATGTTCTCGTCGAGCGATTCTTCCACGGTAGCTATCTGCGAGGGGTCCAGGGTTTCACTCTGGATCTGGAAACTGTTGCCGCCGAGAGCGGGGTTGTCGACCGCCTGGATCTTTGCGTCGGCAAGACCTTCATCGGCCACGGCTGCCCGAAGCTCCTCTACCGAGATGTCCTGTTCCAGGCTGACTTCGATCCGGGTGCCGGATTCGAAGTCAATGCCGAAGTTGAGGCCCTTGGTCGCCAGTGCCCCGCCGCCGATCAGCAGGATCACCGCAGACATGACGAAGAACGTCCTCGATGCACCCATGAAGTCAAAGTGCCAGCGGGCCTTCTTGTCGGCCTCGTTGGCCTCGTGTTGCTCCCCGGAGATGCCCATGCCGCGGCGCAAAATCTTCGTATTGATCATCGTGCCGAGCAGCGACTGGGTGAAGACGACCGCGGTGAGCAGTGACACAAGCGTGCCGACGCCGAGGGTGAAAGCGAAGCCCTTGACTCCCGAAGTGGAGAGCACGAAGAGGATGAACGCGGTCAGGAGGATGACCACATTGGCGTCGATGATCGTGCTGATTCCCCTTCGGTATCCGAGGGATATCGCGGAGACCAGAGATCGCCCGGCACGCAGCTCTTCCTTGACACGTTCGAAGATGACGATGTTCGAGTCTGCTGCCACGCCGATGGTCAGCACCAGGCCGGCTATGCCCGGAAGGGTGAGGGTGATCGGAATCACCTTGATCAGTGCCAGGAAGATGATCGCGTAGGCAATCAGGGCGAGGGCCGAAACCACCCCGAGGAAGCGGTAGAAGACGATCAGGAACAGGCAGACGAGCAGCAACCCCACAACGAGTGCGCGCACTCCCTGGTCCAAGGCTTCCTGGCCGAGGCTGGCCGATATCTGGCTCTGGCTGGTGAGAGCGAGTTCTACGGGCAGTGCACCCCGCTGGAGGAACTCGGCCAGCTCCTGCGCCCCGCCAATGTCGAAACCACCCGAGATCTGGGCGCCCGTGCGGCCGTCAATGCCGTCCGCGTTCTCCTGGAAGTTGATGATCGGCCGCGAGACCACCGCGTTGTCGAGCACGATCGCGAAGTTGCCGGAAAGCGCAGACGCGGTCTGGGGGTCGACTTGGCCTAGAGCGCGCGCCTGGCCCTCCTGGGCGATCCGCCTGGTGATCGTCTGGAAGGCCTGCCGACCCTTGTCCGTGAAGTCAAAGGTGACGTTGGGCTGGTTGGTAAGCGGGTCGGTCTGCTGCTGGGGGTCCTTGATGTCGCTGCCGGTCAGCTCGGCGTTGTCCTCGAGCACGAAGTAGGCGGCCTGCTCCGGATCGTTGATCGTGCGGCCGGTCGCCGGATCTGTCGGCAGCTCCGAGACGACGACCGTGCCCTGCGGCACCTTCTTGACGATGCCCTGCCTCGGCAACGGATTACCCTGGGCGTCGAAGTAGAGGTCCTGCCTGTCGGCGACCGGACCGGCAATCAGATCATGCGGCTCTTTATCCTCGAACAGGTAGTAGCGGTCCGACGACGAGCAGTCGGGGCAGGGCTCTACCCGTTCCTGCCCGGTCGCGAGGTTGACCGCGTCCCACATGCTCGGCTCGGCACCCTCGGCAATGAACGTCCGGTTCTGGCCTTCCGTGGGCAGCCGGCCGGCGGCGATCCACTTCTGCCGGACCTGCTTCTGGACCGTGTCCGGATCCTGGCTGCCGAGGTCGGTGCCGAGCTCCTTGGCCGGCCCGACCAGATTGTTCTGCCAGTCGTAGAAGTACAGTCGCGCGGGAGTGGTTGCGCAGTCGGTCGCGCCACCGACGTCGGTGGCGCCGGGGATTCCGACCGAGATCTGATCCGGGCCCAGCCGCGAAACCTCGATCTCGGAGACACCGAGCTTGTTGCAGCCGGAACGGATGATGTCCACCGAGCGCTCCATCGCCTCGTTGGTCACCTCGGGCAGCTGCGGGGTCGGCCTGGCCTGGAGGGTCAGCTCGATCCCTCCCTGGAGGTCGAGACCGAGCTCTGCCGGCTTCTTGACCACGATGATCGCCGAGACGATCAGCAGCCCGAGCACGAACAGCAGCACAAATATGTTGCGGCGCCTGCCTCCCATCTGCGGGAGTTTATCCCTCCGGGGTCAAGACGATCATCAAGCCCCCGTCCTCGTCGTATGCGGGGAAGACATCGGCGATCGCATCCGCGGCGAGATCCTTCTCGGGACGCAGCGCAACCCGCTTGCCGAGCGAGCGCACGCCCCACTCGAGTGAGGTCTCGATCGGATCGCTCTCTCCGTCACCGTCGGTGTCGGCTCCGGAGCCGCCATCACCGGAATCGACCCATTCGAGACCAAGCGCTTCCTTGACCGGGCGACCGATGACGTCTTCGTCTTTGAGCCCGGTGAGTTCGTAGCTCCCCCGGCCGGCGTCGAGTACACGACCCTGCTGGTCGCAGATGAAGAAGGCGGCATTGGGTGCCGGGTAGTAGTCGTCGAGCAGTTCGAAGACGAAGCCGAAGCCGCACTTGGAGCATCCCTTGGGGCGGGAGCTGAATCCGGCGGTGCGTTCGGTGCTGGCCTCGCGGTTGCCGCAGTTTGGACAGATGAAGAATGGCATCCGCGGGAAGGCTAGTGGAGCGGGCGGTCCGGTGTCGGCGGTCGGCGACGTCCCGACGTCCGGGCCGGTAGATTGACCCGGAGCGTCCGGCCGCCGCCGGGTGGGAATCGAGGATGGGAGAGCATTTCGATGGTTACGTCGGTTGTACTGCCGCTGGCCCTGGCCATAATCATGTTCACGCTTGGGCTCGGCCTGAAGGTCGAAGACTTCAAGCGGATCTTCGTTTTCCCCAGGGGCGTTTCGATCGGCATGGTCAACCTTGTCCTGATCTCTCCCCTGCTCGCCTTCGGCATTGCAGAGCTGTTTGGTCTCGATCCGCTGCTGGCGTTGGGCCTGGTTCTGCTCGGAGCCTCTCCCGGCGGGACCCTGGCCAACATGTTCACCCACCTCGCCAGGGGTGACACCGCACTTTCCATCACCATGACGGCCATCTCGAGTGTCGTGGCGGTGATCACCATCCCGTTCTTCCTCGAACTCGCAAACAGTCATTTCGGCGCCGGCAACTCGCTTGACGGGGTGAACATGTGGAGCATCGTGCTGAGAACTTTCCTGATCACGATCCTGCCGCTGAGCCTGGGACTCTGGGTCAGGACCAGGTCGCCGGAGCGCGTCGAGCGGATCCGACCCGCGCTGACCCGGGCCTCGCTCGTGCTGTTCGTCCTGGTGGTTGTCGGTGCCGTGATATCCGAGTTCGAACTGATCCAGGAGAACTTCGCCAAGGTGGCCGCTGCAGCACTGACCCTCAACGTCGTAGCTATGGCGTTCAGCTTCACTGCCTCCAAGCTGGGGCGCCTGACCGACCGGCAGGCCACCGCTATCGCCCTGGAGCTCGGGGTTCACAACGCCACGGTGGCAATCGTGGTCGCCGGCATGATCGACGACGAGTTGATGATTCCGGCCGCCGTCTACAGCGCTTTCATGTTCATCACTGCCGGGATCTTCGCCAAGTTCATGCATTCCCGGAACGCCGGTTCAGCGGCGGACGAAGGGCTGACCGAAACACCGGAGCAGCCAGCCACCTGAGCGGTCCCGGCGAAGCGCAAGGCAGCCCTTCGAACCACAGGGCAGCCCCGCGAACCGCAAGGCGGGCCGACGACCCGCCGGGCGGGCCGCTCAGAAGAGCTGTTCGTGGCCGCGCGGCGGCTCAAGTCCAAGATGCTGGAAGGCGTGGCGGGTCAACACCCTGCCCCTCGGGGTGCGCTTGAGCATTCCCAGCTGGAGCAGATAGGGCTCGAGCACGTCTTCGATCGTGTCGGTCTCCTCGCCGATCGCAACCGCGATCGTCGAAAGCCCGACCGGCCCCCCCGAAAAACGGGTGGCGATCAGGGTCAGCAGGGCGCGGTCGGACCGGTCAAGCCCGGCGCGGTCGACCTCCAGCATCTCGAGTGCCGCCTCGGCGACCCCCGCGTTGACGACGCCGGTGCCTTTTACCTCGGCAAAGTCCCGGACCCTCTTCAGGAGCCGGTTGGCGACACGCGGCGTGCCGCGGGCGCGCTCGGCGATCAAGTGCGCGCCTGCGTCGTCGATCTGGACCTCGAGGATCTTCGCCGATCGGGCCACGATCACCGCCAGATCCTCAGGCGTGTAGTACTCCAGCCGGTGGGAGACCCCGAACCGGTCCCGGAGGGGTGTCGTCAGCAGTCCGCTCCGGGTCGTGGCACCGACCAGGGTGAACGGTGGCAGTGGCAGGGTCACGGTGCGTGCACCGGCCCCCTGGCCGAGCACCACGGGCAGCACACCGTCTTCCATCGCCGGGTAGAGCGTCTCCTCTACCGCCCGTCCGAGCCGGTGGATCTCGTCGATGAAAAAGACGCTGCCTGGCTCGAGTGAGGTGAGGAATGCGGCGACATCGCCTTTCTTCTCCAGCGCCGGCCCGGCGGTCTGGACCAGCGGAACTCCCATCTCGGCGGCCACGATGTTGGCCAGGGAGGTCTTGCCGAGACCGGGCGGTCCGGCGAGAAGCACATGGTCGAGCGGCTCCTCACGCTTTCTCGCGGCCTCGATGAACAGGCCCAGCTGCTCGGTCACCTGCTTCTGGTTGACGAAATCGGCGAGCATCGACGGCCGCAGCGAGCGGTCGAGTTCGCGATCAGGCAGATCAGCCCGGGCGTCGTGGACTCGGGGCTCGGCCCCTTCCGGAAGGTCGGATTCGAGGCCCAGGTTGATCCGGCTCCCGCCGATATCGGGAAGGTCGGGACGATCCGCCATCAGGCGCCGGTTCCGCGGCCCGCGGTCCCGGCCCGCCTGAGTGCAGCGCTGATCAGCGACTCGGGATCTTCATCGGCCGGCAGGCCGTCAAGCAGCTGTTCGGCCTCCAGTGGCGGGTAGCCGAGGTTGACCAGGCCGTCGCGAGCCAGCGACCGGGCCGAGTTGGCATCCGGCCCCGGCATCTGCGCACCGGTCTGTTCGGCTTCGGCTGTGACCCGGTCCCTGAGCTCGAGGATGATCCGTTCCGCGGTCCGTTTTCCGATGCCTGGCACCGCCTGAAAACGCTTGGCGTCCCCAGCCACGATCGCAGCCGTGAGCTCGCGATGAGGGCCACCGGACAGGGCTGCGATCGCCACCTTGGGACCGATTCCGCTAACCGCAATCAACTGGGCAAACAGGTCGCGCTCCTCTTCGGAAGCGAAACCGTAAAGCGAAATTCCGTCGTCGCGACTGATCGTCTCGGCGTGCAGAAAGACCTCATGGCCGGCGGCCGGCACGCTGCGCAGCGTCTCCGAGCTGACCCGGAGCCGGTAGCCGACCCCGGATGCCTCGATCACGACGTAGTCGCCGCGCCTGACAAGGACCTCTCCCCGGACGGTCGCGATCAAGAGACGGCCCTCACCGAAGAAAGCGCGGCCGCGGCCGCGGCTTCCCGCATCCCGGCGGAGCCCCCGTGGCAGATCGCGACCGCGAGAGCGTCGGCGGCGTGATCGGGACGAGGGGGTTCAGAAAGACCGAGCAGGGTGGCGACCATGCGCTGGACCTGCCGCTTGGCGGCGTCGCCAGAGCCGCAGACGGCGTTTTTGATCGCCTGGGGCGTGTAGGTGAAGCAGTCGACGTCATTGCGTGCTGCGGCCAGCATCGCCACGCCGCTGGCCTGCCCGACCCTCATGGCAGAGCCGACGTTCTTGCCGAAGTAGAGGTCTTCCAGGGCGACGGCCACAGGCTGGTGCCATTCGATCAGCTTGTACAGGGACTCGTGTATCTGGGAGAGCCGTTGCTCCGGTGGATCCGACGAAGACGTCCTGATGACCCCCCCGTCAAGGGCGACCATGTGACCGCCTTCGATTCTGATCACTCCGAAACCGAGATTGGCCGTCCCGGGATCTATGCCCATCACGACTCTCATCTGTTCTACATTCTGGGCGGTCCGTCGGATGCCTTCAGGGATGGCGCTTGCCGGCTCCGGCGAGGCGGCCTCGGGATCCGCGGGAATCAGCCGGCGATTCGCTCGAGCACGTCCTCGGGGATGTCGTAGTTGGCGTAGACCTCGCTGACGTCATCCTGCTCCTCGATCGCGTCGAGCATCCTCATCAGGGTGCCGGCCTCGCCTTCGGCCACCTCGACGGTGTTCTTCGGTTCCGTCGTCAGACCGACCGATTCCACCTCAACCCCTTCGCCCGCCAGCGCCTCCCTGACCGCTGTCAGGTTCGCCGGTTCGGCCAGCACACGCAGCCTGCCGTCTTCTTCGAGCACGTCGCTGGCGCCGGCGTCGATCGCGACGATCAGGTCGTCCTCGCCGTACTTCTCGCCGTCGACCACGACTACGCCGTGTGTCTCGAACATCCAGGCGACCGAGCCCGGCTCGCCGAGGTTTCCACCGTGCCGCGAAAAGGCGTGCCGCACTTCGGCGCTGGTCCGGTTGCGGTTGTCGGTGAGGGCCTCGACCAGGACCGCGATACCGCCGGGGCCGTAGCCCTCAAACTGGATTCGCTCGACCACGACCGCATCGGGGCCTTCGCCGGTACCACGGTCGACCGCCCGCTCGATGTTCGCCTTGGGCATCGATTCGTCCCGGGCCTTCTGGACGGCGGTAGCAAGGCTGGGATTGGCTTCGGGGTCTCCTCCGCCCTCCCGGGCGGCCACGGTGATCGCCTTCGCCAGCTTGGTGAACTTCTGACCCCGCTTCGCGTCGGCAGCGCCCTTCTTGTGCTTGATTGAAGACCACTTCGAATGACCAGACATACTGTGATCCTATGGTGGCGAGATGACGACCCGCACAGAAAAGAGCCCCGGGCGACGGCTGGCCGCGGCCGGCGTGGCTCTGGTGATGTTGCTGTCGGCGCTTTCGCTCTGGACTGTCGTACCGCTGGCCTGGCTCTGGATCGGCTCGCAACTCGCCGGAACCCAGTTCCCCAGCCTGTGGCCCTACGCAGTGGTTCTGTTCGGGGTGATCCTTTCGATCGTCGTGGTTGCCTGGCTGATCGGCCTGATGAACGAACTCTTCCTGAAGCTCACCGGCTCCCACACCGTCGAGCCGCTCCGGCTCGGCTGGATGAAGAGCATGCGGGACTCCTCCGGCCTTCAGCAGCCGCCGACCCTGCTCGAGGTGGTCGTGGTCGGCTCGGTGATCATCGCCGCCGTCGCCCTCGTGGTCTGGTTCTTCACGCTGGCCGGCTCGCCGATAGACGGCTGAGCCCGCCACCGGTCCTCCCCGCACCCCTTCGACCTCCCCGCACCCCTTCCGACGGCGTAGTGCGTCAGGCCCGGCAGGCTTCGACGAACCAGGCGTGGAGCCGGTCGTCGGCCGTCAGCTCAGGGTGAAAGGAGAACGCACTGACCGTACCCTGCCTCACCGCGACCGGGTGACCCTGCACTTCGGCAAGCACCTCCACCCCCTCGCCCAGATCCTCGACCCAGGGCGCGCGGATGAAAACCGCCCGGACCGGAGGGCCTTGAAGCCCGGCAAGCTCGATGTCGTCTTCGAAGCTGGCAAGCTGGCGCCCGAACGCATTGCGGCGGGTGGTGATGTCGATCAGGCCAAGATGATCACGGTCGGCGACGATCATTCCGGCGCAGGTTCCGAGCACCGGCACACCGGACGCGGCAAGAGCACGGATCGGTTCGATCAACCCGCATTGCTCCAGACCCATCGTGATCGTGGTGCTTTCACCACCGGGTAAAATCAGGCCGTCGAGGGCGTCAAGATCGCCCGGTGTGCGAACTTCCAGGCCGAGGGCACCGACCGCACCGAGATGCTTCACATGGGCGGCAAAGCCACCCTGAAGGGCCAGTACGCCGATCCTGAGCGGCGAACCGGCGGAGGGCGCCGGCTGTGGACTACCAGCCTCGTCCGGCAAGCCTGGCGTCTTCGCCGAGGGTCGACATCTCGATGCCCGGCATCGCTTCGCCGAGTTGCTCGGATGCCGCCGCGACCCGCTCGGGGTCGTTGAAGTGGGTGGTCGCCTCGACGATCGCCTTGGCCCGCCGTTCCGGATCGTCGCTCTTGAAGATCCCCGAGCCGACGAAGTTGCCCTCGGCTCCCAGCTGCATCATCAGGGCGGCGTCTGCGGGAGTGGCGATGCCACCGGCGCAAAACAGGGGAACCGGCAACCAGCCGCGGGTGGCGACGTCCCTGACCAGCTCGAGTGGAGCGGAAAGGTTCTTGGCGGCCGTCGGCAGCTCGGTCGAGCTGAGCGTGCCGAGATGGCGGATTCCAGAAGTGATATCGCGCATGTGGCGGACCGCCTCGACGATGTTGCCGGTGCCGGCTTCGCCCTTGGAGCGGATCATCGCGGCACCCTCGCCGATCCGGCGCAGGGCTTCTCCGAGGTTGGTCGCGCCGCAGACAAACGGGGCGTCGAACTCGAACTTGTCGATGTGGTTGAACTCGTCGGCCGGGGTCAGGACCTCGGACTCGTCGATGAAGTCGACGTCAAGCGACTGGAGCACCTGGGCTTCGGCCATGTGACCGATCCGGGCCTTGGCCATGACGGGAATCGAGACCGCGGCCTGGATATCCTTGATCATGGCCGGGTTGGACATGCGCGCAACACCGCCGTCGCGACGGATGTCGGACGGAACCCGTTCGAGGGCCATGACCGCGCAAGCGCCTGATTCCTCTGCGACCTTCGCCTGTTCGGCGTCGACCACATCCATGATCACACCACCCTTGAGCATCTCCGCAAGGCCGGTCTTTACTCGGAATGTCGCTTGTTCAGCCATCCCTGAAAATATAGAGCTTCCCGGGTTCCGGCCCCGGCCAAGCCGCCTACTTCAGCTTGTAGGCACGGATCCGGTCCCGATGCGCGTCTTCGTCGCGCGAGTACACACCGTGGGCCAGCGCATGTACCAGGGCCATCAGAGCCGTGTTCGAGCGCAGGAAAGACGGGCTGTTGGACGAGTAGTACAGGCTCAGCTCAGCCTGCTTGACGGTGTCTGACAGCGTCGCGTCCGAAATCGCGAGCGTGCGTGCGTCGCGGTGGCCGGCCAGCTTCATGGCTCTTGCCAGCAGCGGGTGGGCCCGGCCGGCGGAAAGGGTTATCACCAGAGTCTCTTCATCGATTCTCCCAAGCCGCTGGAGGGAAGGCCCCGCGGTCGAAGTGACGATCTCGGCCCTGATGTCGAGCAGGCTGAGCGTATGCCGCATGTAGCTTGCGAAAAAGGCCATCTGGTCAGTGCCGACGATCACAACCTGGTTGGCCGCAGCGAGGGCTGCGACGGCCTGTTCGATCTGCTCCTGACCGAGCTTGCGTGCAGTCTCTTCAAGGTTGGCATGGTCGGTTCCCAGCGACGCTTCGAACTCGGAGTGATCGAACGCGAAGAGCATGCGGCCGGTTGAGCCTTCGGAACCCCCTACCGTCGCCCGATACTCCTCGATCGCCGAGTTCTGAAGCTCCGGGTATCCCTCAAAGCCGAGGGCCTGTGAAAAGCGCACCACTGTTGACGAGGAGGTGCCGGCCCGGCGGGCAAGTTCTTCGGCGGTGAGGAATGCTGCTTCGTCGAGGTGGTCGACGATGTAGCGGGCGACATCCTTCTGCGACCGGGAGAACTCTTCGATCCGGTCCTGGATGTAAGTTGACAGGGTCTTGGTTTCGGGGGTCGCAGTGCTCACGCCGATCCAATTCGTCAACCCGTCCTGTTTCCCTTCAATAGCAGGAACAATGAGATCACTTAATGGCCTTCCAAACCGCCGTCAGAGCCTGACGGGATTCACCGCCGACGGCGACGAGATCTGGATCATCCGATCGATCTCGCAGAAGTTCTACAAGTGCCAGGGCTGCTACGACTCGATCGAGGTCGGAGACGAACACGTCGTCGTCCAGTACATCGCCCGGGTCGGCGGCACCGAGCACTCCCACTGGCATCAGCGCTGCGCCGAAGAGATCCTCTACTCCCAGAGCCGCAACCTCAGGCCTGTTGCAGCAAAAGAGTCGAGCCGTGGCAACCTCGAAAAACGCGGCCGGCGCCCTTCCGGCAGGCGGAGCCGGCCCCGCTGAGAGGTCCGGCCTGGAGCGACCAGCGGACCAGCGCTCTATTCTGACCGTGCAGCCAAGACCTGTACTCCACCCCCTCCAGGAGCGCGATGACAACAGACGATGCGGTGCCCGCCTCAACCTCCCCTTCACGAATCACCGCAAGGCTCTTCGCCGACCCCTCCTGCCCGTGGGGTTATTCGGCCAGTCCTGCCCTGCGCTCGATCGAGTGGCGCTACCGGGACCAGATCGAATGGCAACTGGTGGTGATCGGACTCTCCGATCCCGAAACAGGATCACCAAAGTTCAGCCCGGTCCAGATGGCCGGTTTCTACACGGAGATACGCAACCGGCACGGAATGCCTTTTGCGGCTCACCCGAAAGAGCGGTCCTCGACCAGCTCGCTGGCCTGCAGGGCGATCGTGGCCGCCCGGCTGCTACAGCCGGGATACGAGTGGCGTGTACTGCGAACCCTGCAGCTGCTGCAGTTCAACAGCCCGCTCCTGCTCGACGACGAAGCGAATCTGCGCGCCGCCCTCAGCTCGGTTGCCGGTCTGGATTTCGAAAGCGTCATGGCTGCAGTTCACATTCAGCCCGTCGACGAGGCTTACCGCCGCGACTGGGCCGAGGCACGCTCGGCGAGCGGAGGCGCCTCCGAGATGCAGGGAAAGACCGCGGATTCGCCGGACGGGACCAGGTTCACCGCCCCGTCAGTCGTCTTCTCCCGAAACGGCAACCGGCTCGAGGCCGGTGGCTTCCAGCCGGTCGAGGCCTACGACGTCGTCGTCGCCAACCTCGGTCCAGATCTGAAGCGGCACGCGGCGCCTGAAGATCCACACGAGGCCCTGGCCCTCTACCCGGGAGGACTCAGCACGCAGGAGGTTGCCGCGATCATGACCAGCGGGAACGACGTCCCTGATCGGCTCGCCGCCGAAAAGAAGCTGATCGCCCTGCTCGGTGAAAACCGCGTCAGGCGGATCGCCATGGGCGACGACGCCATCTGGCTGGCCGGATGACCAAGGTCAAGGACGCGGCGGCCGAGTTTCTGGCCCACGATCGTGTGGCAGTTACCGGCGTATCCCGCGAGTCGGCAGGTCACGGCGCGAACGTCGTCTACCAGCGCCTCAGGGAGCGCAACTACAACGTTTTCGCGGTCAACCCGAATGCCGAGGAGGTCGAAGGAGATCGCGCCTGGCCTGACCTCGCGTCTATTCCCGGCGGGGTCGAGGCGGTCGTGATCGCGACCCGTCCTGAGACCGCCGAAGAGACGATGCGTGAATGCGCGGACCTCTCGATCCGTCATGTCTGGATGCATCGCGGCCCCGGCCCGGGGAGCGTCTCCGAGGCGGCGGCCGAGTACGGCCGCGCTCACGGCATCGCGGTGATCGACGGCGGATGCCCCTGTATGTTCGGTCCGACCGCCGACCGGGTCCACAAGGCGATGTGCATCGTCCTGAAACTCAGCGGCAACGTCCCTCGAAACGTCTGAGCGAGGCACCGGCCGGGCACCATCGGGTCCGGGCTGCGGGCCGGGCAGGTTCGGGCGCGCATTGCTGGCCGGCCCGGAGGCCGCCCGGCACTGACCACCCGGAGATTAGACGGACGCGTCGATTTCGGCGTTGGCTTCCTTCTTCACTCCGCCTCACTACAGCATCATGGTGATCAACAGGTATAAGAAATACCAACTCGATCGCGTTGATACCAATAAGGGCCTGCACTATTGCGACCATTGGTGAAGTATGTGGCATCGGTATAACGCCGTTGAGGGCCCGCGCCGCACTTAGCCGGACCCCAATAGCTGCAGACACGAATCACGTTAGCCCTGGGCCGTTTCCATTGGCACAACCCGGAGCCTTTGTGGTTTCCGACACCATCTTTCGCAAACACTGCGATGGAAAGCAAGGCCGGTTTGTAGTTGCATCTCACGCGTCCTCTGTAAAGCACCCTCTCGCCTTTGCGAACCGGCCTGATGGCACCAAGTTCGCATCGCTTAAACTCCTGAGCACGCGCTCCCGACGGAACAGTTGTGTGCGTTGAGACACCACCATTCGCATTTGTGGTGCCAAAGCCGGCTACTAGGCCAATCATTGTGACGAAAAAGCAAATCCGCTTCATTTCGGGTCCCTCCTGATTTCTGGCCTTCTTTTTGCCCACATCGACAAGGCGTTCAGGCCCCCAATCCCATATTTGGAGCCGAACGATAGCGCATGTTCGAAGCTGCCGGACGCTGTGTCGCAGAAGGGGCAACAGCAGGCAGCCCCGGCGATTATCGGCGGCCGGTCAAGGCTTACGTCGTGATCCTCGCCAACCTCGGACCGGACCGCCGTCCACGGAAAAGAGGCTGATCGCCCTGCCGGAAGAAGGCCGGGTCCGGCGGGTCGCCATCGGAGACGACGCCATCTGGCTGGCGGCCTAGCTCAGGCCCCGCCGGGGCGGTGCCGGGAGACATTGCTGCGTCCCGACCCGCCCCGCGAAAGCGTCAGACGGAAGCGTCGATCTCGGCGTTGACTTCCTTCTTCAGCTCATCGGCGTCGGCATCGATCTGCTTGGCGATGACCTTCTTCGCCTGCTTCGTGGCCTTCCCGATCTGCTCGTCGACCTTGGATTCACCGATCACGATGATCGCGGCCTGACTCTCGTCGAGGCCTTCGCCCAGGTCCTTGAGGTCGCCACGCGACATTCCCCGGAAGAGGTGCGCACCGACACCGCCGATGACACCGCCGGCAACCGCCGAAACGATCAGTGATGGGGGAAACAGGATGCCCACGACCGCACCGACTCCAATGCCTCCCCAGGCACCGTGCTGCGTCGGCTTCTCGGTCTTACTGACATGCACCTTGCCGTCGGCGTCCTTCACGATCACGGCCGAGTCGAAAGTTCCGACCAGCCCGGCGGCGTGCAGCTCGAAGACGGCTTCGTAGTCGGCCTCAGCGGTTGCGGCATCGTCATAGACGGCGGCGTAGAGAAATACGGGACGGTCTGACAAAGAGTTTCCTTTCGTCGAGCTGCGGTTTCAGCCGACCTTAGCGCGGCAACAGTCGCCCAGTGTTGCTTCCCGGAGAACACGGGAGCAGCCCCGTAGAATCGGCTCATGGTCCTCTACCCCGAACTCATCGCCGACGCCGGTCCGGTCCTGACCGACGGCGGGATCGAGACGAGGATCATGTTCGGCACCGGGATCGAGATGGACCCGGAGATCCAGGTGGCCGGACTGCTCGGTGATCCGGAGGGCCGGTCCGCCCTGGGCGAAATCTACGACGGGTACATCGCCGCCGCGGCCGAGCGCCGGCTCCCGGTAGTCATCGGCACACCTACGTTCCGGGCAAGTCCCAACTTCGTCCGGCGGGCCGGCCTCCAGTCTTCCGGGGTGGAGGAGCTGAATGGCCGGGCCGTGGAGTTCCATCTGGAGAACCGCCTGCGGTCCGGATACGAACCGGTCTATATCGCTGGTGTCATCGGCCCAAGCGGGGACGCGTACCGGCCAGAGGAGGCGCTTTCGCCCGATGCCGCCGCCCGCTACCACCGTCCCCAGGCCGACACCCTGTCCGAGGCCGGAGCCGACTTCCTGTTTGCCGCCACCTTTCCTTCGGTCGACGAAGCCGAGGGTGCCTGCGTCGCGATGGCTGCGACCGGGTTGCCGCACGTGATCAGCTGGATCCTGGGTCCCGACACCAAGGTGCTGGACGGCAGTTCACTCGCCGGCGCGATCGCCCGCCTCGACTCGAACGCGAAGGCGCGACCCCTGTACCACTCGCTCTCGTGCATCCACCCGACTGCGGGCCGAAGGGCCGTGGCCACTCTCACCACCGAAGCCCCGGAACTGCTGCCCAGGCTGGTGGAGTTCAAGGCGAACGGCTCCCCTTTGAGGACCGACGAGCTGGTCCGGCTCAACCATCCCACCGCCGACCCGCCGGGGACGTTTGCAGATGAGATGGCCGTGCTGTTTGACCGTGAGGGGCTCCGTGTGCTGGGGGGATGCTGCGGAACCGACGACTCCCATATGAGGGCGCTCGGCAGGCTGCTGGCCGAGCTTGGCGCTGATGTGCCGGAGTCCGGGACAGTCGACGCGATCTGATGGCGGACGGCCATATGATCGCTGGCGCAGATGCCAGATTCGGGCGGACCAAAAATCAATCTTGAGCTCGACCGTCGGCATGTCTGGCATCCCTACGGACCGATGCCGGCCGTGCAGCCTGTCCTGCCGGTGGAATCGGCCGAAGGTGTGCGCCTCCGTCTGACTGATGGCCGGGAGCTCATCGATGGAATGTCATCGTGGTGGTCGGCGATTCACGGCTACCGCCACCCGGTGCTCGATGCGGCCGCAAGGGGCCAGCTCGATGAAATGTCACACGTGATGTTCGGAGGGCTCACACACGCGCCGGCGGTCGAGCTCGCCGAACGGCTGGTCGAGATGACCCCCGAGCCACTTCAGCATGTGTTCTTTGCCGATTCGGGCTCGGTCTCGGTCGAGGTCGCACTCAAGATGTGCTTCCAGGCCCGCCCCGGGAGAACCAGGGCCCTGACCGTCAGGGGCGGGTACCACGGAGACACTTTCGGGGCGATGGCGCTCTGCGATCCGGTGGGAGGAATGCATTCCCTCTTCGCCGGCGCCCTCAAGCAGCATGTCTTCGCGGCGCGTCCGCCGCGTGAGCTCGATGATTCCTACGTGAGCGGGATCGAGACCCTGGCCGCGACGCACGCCGACGAACTGGCGGCCGTGGTGGTCGAACCGGTCGTCCAGGGCGCCGGCGGCATGTGGTTCTACGACCCGGAGCTGTTGCGGGTCCTGCGTGCGATCTGCGACCGACACGACCTGCTGCTGGTACTTGACGAGATCGCGACCGGCTTTGGCCGCACCGGGGAGATGTTCGCCTGCGAACACGCCGGGATCTCACCGGACATCATGTGTGTCGGCAAGGCGCTCAGCGGCGGATACCTCACCCTGGCAGCGACCCTCTGTACGTCGGAAGTGGCTTCTTCGATCCAGGGCGGGGTCCTTATGCATGGACCGACCTTCATGGCCAACCCACTGGCCTGCTCGATCGCCCTGGCATCGACGGGTCTTCTCGTTGACGGTTCATGGCGGGCTGAAGTGGCGAGGATCGAGGCCGGGCTGAAGGCCGGTCTGGAGCCGGCGAGGCAGCTCGACGGGGTCCGGGATGTCAGGGTGCTCGGGGCGATCGGCGTGATCCAGCTCGAAGATCAGGTGGACATGGAAGCTGTAACCACGGCTGCTGTTTCGCGCGGTGTCTGGCTGCGCCCGTTCCGCGACCTGATCTATACGATGCCCCCTTACGTGACCGACGATCAGGACCTCGCCCAGATCACCGCCGCGATGGTCGCCGCCGCGACGGCGCCCCCTGAGGAGTCCGCATGAAGTGTCTGGTCGTATCCGGTACAGATACCGAGGTCGGCAAGACCATCGTCACGGCGGCGCTCGCGAGCCAGGCGTTTCAGGCCGGGTCCAGGGTGACCGTGCTGAAGCCTGCCCAGACCGGCCTGAGCGATGGAGAGCCGGGCGATGCCGATGAGGTCCGACGCCTCTCCGGAATCGATGATGTCCGTGAGCTCGTCCGCTACCCCGAGCCGCTGGCCCCGGCCACTGCTGCGGCAAATGTCGGTGAAGCGGGGGTCACGGTGGCGCAGATCGTCGAGGTGATCGGCGGGATCGAGGATCGGGATCTGCTGATCATCGAAGGTGCGGGCGGCGTGCTGGTCCGGTTCAATGACCTCGGGGAGACGCTGATCGATCTGGCAGCCGCACTTGAAGCCAAGGTGGTCCTCGTGGTGCGGGCCGGACTGGGGACCCTCAACCACTCGGCCCTCTCGATCGAAGCCCTGCGGACAAGGGCGGTCGAGTGTCCCGGTCTGGTGATCGGTTCCTGGCCGGAAACCCCTGACCTTGCGACCCGCGCCAACCTGAAAGACTTGCCCTCTTACTGCGACGTTCCGCTGCTCGGTCGAATCCCTGAAGGTGCGGCCAGGCTGCAACCCCTCGAATTTCAAACCCAGGCCCAAACCTGGATCAACTCAGGAGGACTTCTGTGAGCAACATTCTCGAAATCGCCCGCCAGCAGGTGCTGGAGGAAGGGCGCGGACTCAATGAAGCGCAGACGCTGGAAGTACTGCAGCTCCCTGATTCCGAAATCGAGGGTGCGCTCGCACTCGCGCACGAAGTCCGCATGAAGTGGTGCGGTCCCGAGGTCGAGGTCGAAGGAATCGTCAGCATCAAGACGGGCGGCTGCCCCGAGGATTGCCACTTCTGCTCGCAGTCCGGCCAGTTTGAGACCCCGGTCCGCGCGACCAGGATCGACATCCCTTCGCTGGTCGAGGCCGCAAAGGAGACCGCCGCGTCCGGCGCGACCGAGTTCTGCATCGTCGCCGCGGTCCGCGGACCCGACCGCCGGCTCATGGACCAGGTCAGCGACGCGATCGACGCGATCACCGCAGCCGTCGACATCAACATCGCCTGCTCCCTCGGAATCCTCGACCGCGAACAGGCCGACGAACTCGAGGCCAAGGGTGTGCATCGCTACAACCACAACCTCGAGACCGCCCGTTCGCACTTCCCCAAGGTGGTCACCACCCATACCTGGGAGGAGCGGCGCGCGACCCTCGAGCTGATCCGTGAGCGCGGCATGGAAGTCTGCTGTGGCTGCCTGATCGGCATGGGCGAGACCCTCGAGCAGCGGGCAGAGCTGGCGGCTCAGCTGGCCGAGGTCGAGCCGGACGAAGTGCCGATGAACTTCCTCGACCCGCGACCGGGCACCCCGTTCGCCGACTTCGAAGTGATCGACGCGACCGACGCGCTTCGCACGATCGCCGCCTACCGTCTCGCGCTGCCGCGTACCATCCTGCGTTTCGCCGGCGGCCGGGAGCTGACCCTCGGAGACCTCGGCGCCAAGCAGGGAATCCTCGGCGGCATGAACGCGATCATCGTCGGCAACTACCTGACGACGCTCGGCCGGGAGCCGCAGGAAGACTTCGACCTGCTCGACGAGCTGGACATGCCGATCAAGGAATTCTCGAACTCGATATGAGCGAAGGCGGGCCGCGATGCGATGGCTGCGGCATACCTCTGGATGAGGGTGATCACACCCGATGTCGTGAACGCCGTGCGGCCACCGATCCGCCCCGCTTCTGTACCGAATGCGGCCGCAAACTGGTCGTTCAGGTCCTTCCAACGGGGTGGACGGCACACTGCCTGACCTGTTCACCGCCGTGACCGACATCGAAGCTTCGCTTCGGGCGACGCAGGAGGCCGGCCTCCTGCGGTCCCTGAGGGAAGTGGAGACGGCTACCGGCCCCCACGTCCGGATCGACGGTCGGGACGTTCTGCTGCTCTGCTCGAACGACTACCTCGGCCTGGCCGGTGATCCGCGAGTCCGGCGAGCGGCCGCGGGGGCGGCCGAGGTCTGGGGAGCCGGCACCGGGGCCTCACGTCTGGTTTCCGGCAACCTCTCGCCGCTCGTCGAGCTCGAAGCCCGGCTTGCGGAGTTCAAGGGGACCGAAGCAGCGGTGCTTTTCGGATCCGGCTTTCTGGCAAACATGGGCGTGGTCGCGGCGCTTGCCCCAAAGGGCGGGGTCGTATTCTCCGACGAGCTCAACCACGCCTCTCTGGTTGACGGCTGCAGGCTGGCTGCGGCCGAGACCGTGATCTACCCGCACGGCGACGTCGATGCCCTGGCCGACGGCCTCGAGCAGGCCGGCGACCGGCCTAAGACGATCGTCACCGACTCGGTCTTTTCGATGGACGGCGACCTGGCTCCGCTCGAAGAAATCGTCGCTCTGGCAGAACGTCATGGTGCGCGGTTGATCGTGGACGAGGCGCACGCGACCGGGACGATCGGCCCCGGCGGGCGTGGTCTGGTCAACGAACTCGGACTCGAATCCAGGGTCGATGTGATGGTCGGAACCCTTTCGAAGGCCCTCGGCAGCTACGGCGCTTACGCCTGCTGTTCAGCGACGATGACCCAGTACCTGATCAACCGGGCCCGCCCCTTGATCTATTCGACCGCGCCTCCCCCCTCCTCCGTCGCAGCGGCAACCGAATCGCTGCGCATACTCAGTGACGAGTTCAAAACGTCATCCGGTCAGCCGGGAGTTGTGGAGACCCTGAGATCCCGGGCACGTACCTTCCGACGGGCCCTGGCCGACGAAGGCTTCGACGTCGAAGAAAACGAGATTCCGATCGTCCCTCTGTTGATAGGCGACCCCGAACAGGCGACCGTCATCTGCGAATCTGCGCTCGAGAAGGGCGTGTTCGCCCAGGCGATCCGTCCACCCACCGTCCCCGAAGGAACTTCCCGTCTGCGCCTCACCGTGATGGCGACCCATTCTGAAGGCGACCTGCGATCGGCGGCAAAGATCCTCGCCGAGATCTGCCGGGAGTCGGGGACGGTTCTGCCTCCAGTCAGATAGGAGGCCTGAAGCGAGACTTCCCCGAGGCAGTCACCACTTTCAGGCGCCGCCGTGCGCGAGGACTACGCGCTTGCCCTTCCGGCACTTGACTCGGTAGAGCTCCCATCCATTCATGACCTTGCAGCGCCAGCCGTTCCATCGGACCGTGCCCCGGTACAACTGCGAGAGATCCGACTGCTGGTCGATCGTGCAGTCGTTGTTCTGGCTGCAGAATTTTCGGCTGGCCATTCTGGTCACCTTGTAGGCACGTTGACATGTCGTGTTCTGCGCTCGGACGAAGCCGAAGTAACCGTCGCCCGGCAGGGTCCCGCAGGTCCGGTCGTAGTTCGGTGCGGCGCTTGCGCTGGGCGCGATCAGCGCGGACCCGATGAGTGCGAGGCCGAGAAGTAGAGCAAGCCTCTGAAAAAGCGACATTCGTCCCCCTCTTGGTTCAGATCGACGCTGACACTGCAAGGCACCTGCATCCACCGTCCGATTGGCAACAGCCTTCACGTCATCCTTTCCTGAAGCTGAGCTTCTTGCCGATCGTGTGGCTGTCCAGGCGCCAGATTACCGAGTAGCGACCCTTCGCCTGAAAGCGGAAGTGCTTCGCTAATCCCACACTCCCCTGGAAAATCCCGCTGCAGCCTCTTCGAAGCTGGAGAGTGTTGCACTGCCGGCCATGAGTTCGGTTGATTACGCAGAGCTGATAGTCGCCCGAGAACGAGAATGTGGAGATATTCGCCCGGAGACGGCCGTTCTGTCGGAAAATTCCCTGACAGTAGTCGCCAGTTGGTGAGCAATACGACACTTTGGGCTTGGGGGCGGCACTCGCAGTGCTGACGGTCATCCCGCCGAGCAGGCAGGTAACTGCGATTGCCAGTGGAGCCAGAAATAACCGGTGCCTCATGCGTTCCTCCTGAAATGGTTTCTTCACGCGGCTGAGACTCGGGTGGGGGCCGTGATCCCGATCAGGCCAGTTCGCCCCGGCCGAACCGCAACTCTCCGAATCTAACCGGATTCGGCCATCTCGTCAAGAAAATCGGCGAATCAAGACGGGAACCGTCATCGGCGTAAGTCAGCGATCAGGCTGCCAGGCCTCGATTCGCTGCGTGCCGATCAGTGTCCCCCGGCATCTTTCGGGACATATTCGGGGCACGGTTTCCATCTGTCGCCATCCCTGAACAGTCGGATTTGGCCCTGGGACGAGCTTCGGGCGATGGGCCGGGAAGGACTCGAACCTTCGACCTACGGATTATGAGTCCGCTGCTCTAACCGACTGAGCTACCGGCCCGCGGCGGCGATCATATTCCGCGCACCGCCGCCGAAGGGCGACCGTTCGGCTCAATGATCATCGCCTTGTTGTCCGCAGCCCAGGCTGCCCAGCTTCTGGAGCGACCAGTACAGGTCCCGGATCCAGTACGTCGGCCATGCCGAGCTCGCCGAAAGGGTCGAGATCGTCGAAGGGCCGGACGAAGGCAGCTTCGCGGTCAGCTACCTGCGCCAGGACCACCTGGTGACAGAGCTCGCCGTCGACCTAGTCCCGCGTCATCGCGACGGCCGGCCGCACGATTCAACAGTCACACAGAGAAAACCAGCAAGAGAAAGGCATAGAAAATGAACTGCAGAGCGCGAGTTGACGAGAACAGCTATAGCGGTCACGGAGACTGCGTCGATGTTGCACCTTCGATATTCCGTCTGGACGGCGAAATCGCCGAAGCCTGTCCGGCCACGGTGATCTCGGTCCTCGATATCGAAACCGGGGAACAGCTCTTTCCCTGATCGGCAACGTTTAGAGTTCCGCCCAACCGTGCCGGTGGCTACCAGAGCAACTGCTCGGCACACTCGGACAGCCCGCTGCAGAATGTCCAGTTCCGGATAGGCCAACAGAAGGGTGGAGCGATGAGTTTTCTTTCAGAAGCGGGAAGCTGGACACGCGGCGGACTCGTAATCGGGCTGCCATCCTGGCCTCTGGCGGACTGCTCGGAGCAGGCTGTGGCGGAAGCGATGACTCGACCACCGGTGACGAGCCCACCACCGGAGTAACCAGCGCCACCGAAACCGGTGGCGATGCGGCCGGGGGCACCGCCACCAACGGGGCTGCGATCGCCCTGTTCGACTCTTCCGGCTGCGCGGGCTGCCACACGCTGAGTGTGGCTGACGCCAGCGGGGCCGTGGGTCCGAGCCTGGAGACCACCTCGCTTACGAAGGCCGAGATCGAGGCGCGGATCCGCAGCGGTGGTGGCGCCATGCCTCCCTACGAAGGCCAGCTGTCCGATGCCGAGATCAGCTCACTGGCTGAGCTGATCTCAACTTCGAACTGACCGGCGCCATTCCCCGGGGAGGCCCGTCCCAGCCGGCTAGCGGTGGTGCAGAAGCGCGAACGGGCTGGCCGGACGGCCGGATGGCCGGACTGGCCGGATGGCCGGATGGCCGTCGCGGCCGGATCAGATCGCGAAGAGCTGCGAGAGCGAGCGGCCCACGTCGGGCGGCTCCTCTTCTTCTGCTGCGGCGGCCTTGACGCCCTCGGCGAGAGCTTCGGCCGCCTCGGAGATCTGGCTCGCCCGGTTGGGACGGATCTCACCGGCCTCGGCTGCCTCGGAAAGGTCTGATTCCATCAGGCCGGCAAGCTCGCCGAGCCTGCCGAGACCGAGGGCAGAAGCCGTGCCGTGGAGTGCATGGGCTTCCTGGCGCAAGGCTTCGAAGTCAGTGGTTCCCGTGTCCAGGCCCGCCGCGATCACATCGCAGCGCTGCCGGGCCTCTTTGGCAAACGCTCCAAGTAGGTCGGTATCTGGCTTCTCTTCACTCATACAATTCCTTCCCCGAAAAGACTGCTGTCACTGGACGGACCGGCCCGTAGTTGCCGACATTGTTGCCGTTCGCGCGATCTCCTGCACACTGGCCCCGCAGAGCACTCCGCAAACCGGCGGTTCTGATCTAGTCTGACCGAGGTTTCCCTACCCGAACGGAGAGAGCGTGGCGAAGAGAGCGGCACTTGTTACTGGTGGTTCCGGAGGCATCGGCCTGGCGATCGCGAGGAGGCTTGCCCAGAGCGGCTACGCCCTGACGATCTCGGGCAGGCGGGCAGACAAGCTGCTGGCGACGGCCGAGGCTCTTGCCAACGAGGACTTCAAGGTCGAGGCCGTAGTCGCCGACGTGACCAGCGAAGAGGCGGTCGTCGAGCTGGTCGCCGAGCACAAGCGCCAGTGGGGGCGGCTCGACTGCCTGGTCAACAACGCCGGGGTCGGATTCGGCCAGTCGATCGACTCCGTACAGTCCAAGCAGTTCGACCTCCAGGTGGCGGTCAACCTCCGTGCATTGGTGATCGCCACTCGTGAATCCTCCGACATGCTGAAGGCGGCCGGGGCCGAGCACGGCAAGGCGCTGGTCGTGAACCTCGCATCGATTGCGGGCAAGCAGTACCCGCCCTGGCTTTCGGTCTACGCCGCAACCAAGGCCGCCGTGATCTCCTATTCGCAGTCCTGCCAGAAGGAGTTCGGCACCTCGGGAGTCGGCGTCACCGCGATCTGCCCGGGCTTCGTTGCGACCGACATGACCGAGTTCGCTCAGGAGCAGGTTCCGGCGGACAAGATGATGAGCACTGACGACATCGCCGAGGCCGTCTCGTTCCTGCTGAACGTCTCGCCCAACTGCGTCGTTCCGGAGATCGTCATGTCGAGGCCCGGTTCCGGCCCCGACAGCGGCGGCATGTGAGCCTGGGCTCCCTGCGCTGCGTAGTCGCCGCCTTCGGCGACCCCGGGCACGTATTCCCGGCGGTCTCCCTGGCCCGTGCGATGGGATCGCGCGGCCACGAAGTGCTCGTTGAAACCTGGCCGCAGTGGCAGGAGGCGGTAGAGGGGGCCGAGCTGGCCTTCGCCTCGGCCAACGAATACCAGGTCTTCCCCCCTCCGCGCTCAGGCTCGCCCGGGGCCGGACAGGCCGCCGTCGCCCTGATGCCGCTGCTCGAGGAGTTCCAGCCCGACGTAGTTGTCAACGACATCCTCACGGTGGCTCCGGCTCTGGCCGCCGAGAAGTTCGGCTGCCGATGGGCGACGCTCGTGCCCCACATCTTCCCGGTTCAGGCGAGCGGCAAACCGTTCTTCGCGATCGGCGCACTGCCGCCCCGCACCGCACTCGGCAGACGCGCCTGGAGCATGTCCGACCGGCTGCTTGAACGCGGGCTGGTCCGCGGCCGCGACGATCTCAACGCGCAACGCAAGATCGTCGGCCTGCCGCCGACGGATCGCTTCCACGGCGGGATCAGTCCGGAGCTGGCGATGGTCGCGACTTTCCCCCAGCTCGAGTACCCGCGTGACTGGCCTGAATCCGTTCACGTGACAGGACCGATGCCATTCGAGCTGCCTCACCCCGATATCGAACTTCCGCCCGGCGATGAACCGCTGATTCTGGTTGCCCCGAGTACTTCTCAGGACCCTGACAACCGGCTGGTCCGTGCAGCGTTGACCGCACTCGGAGGCGAGCCGGTCCGGGTCGTCGCCACGACGAACCGGGTCGTTCCTTCCCGGCCGATCGAAGTTCCAGGAAACGCCGTTCTGGTCGACTGGCTGAGCTACTCCCAGGTGATGCCACAGGCGGCACTCATCATCTGTCACGGTGGGCACGGTACGGTCGCCCGGGCCCTCTCGGAAGGGGTACCCGTTCTCTCGTGCCCGGCGGCCGGGGACATGAACGAAACCGCCGCCCGGATCACCTGGGCCGGGGTCGGACTGTCGGTCCGATGGAGCCTGACCGGGCCGAGGTCGCTGCGCTGGGCCGTCGCGGAGATCCTCGGGGACCGGTCCTTTCAGGACAAGTCCGGCGAGATAGCCGAGTGGTCGTCCAGGCACGACGGCGCCGCCAGGGGTTCAGTACTGATCGAAGCCCTGGCGGCGTAGTACTCGGGGGGGCGGACTCGAACCGCCAACCACCGACTTAACAGGACGGTGCTCTACCATTGAGCTACCCCCGAATGTCACTGCCCGGATCGCTCCGGGAGACCTCACTTCGAGGCGTCGAGTGGAGGCAGAACCCTACCGAACCAGCCTGCCTTCGGAGTCGAGGCCGACCGCTACCTGGAAGCAGACCGGCGGACAGCCCTCGCCGTTCGGCTGACTGCGCACCGACGGGGTCCTGACACTGCTGCGCGAGATCACCTTCCCGGAGTCGTTGAAGACCACCATGCTCACCCGCCGCATGCCCTCGGCCTTCAGCCTTCGGTCGACCACCGACGTGTAGCTGAACTGACCGCGGTCGAAGGTTTCGCAGCTCGAACCGAGGCAGACTTCAACCCTGCTCGCGTCCGGAATCGACTTTCTCAGACCGGAAAGGTCGGCGAACACCCCGGACTCGCATCCAATCTCCGTGCAGGCACGACCGGTCTGGGGACCGCCGCCCTGATTGCCGTCACCCGCTCCTCCGCCCGAGTCCGAACCGCAGCCGGGTCCGCCGATCGCCATCAGAACCGAGGCCGCGGCGACGGCGAGCACCGAGGCGTTTCCTGCGCGGCTCAACCTTCCGCCCTCCTGACCTCTTGGACGAGTACCGAGCGTTCGCGGTTGAGCCGGGCCTTGAGTTCGGCGTCGCCCTGCTCGGTGGCGGCTGCCATCTGGTCCTCGAGCGCGGCAAGTTCGAGTTCCTTGAAGTTGCGACGGATTGAGCCCTCCCCCACCTGCTCAGGATCGGCCCTGACCACCATCGCTCCGACCAGGCGCTGGAGTTCGCGGTCCTCGGGGTCGAGCCCCTCCATCGGATCGTCGAGGTGATCCTTCAGCCAGGCGGCCGTACGCACGATCAGCGGCGAGCTCAGGTGGCCATCCTGGAGCTCCTCCAGGTAGGCACGCCCCTCAGACGGCTTCGCGATGCACATCACCAGCATCGATCGCTCCAGGCGCTCACGGCGCGAAAGCAGCGCCCCGCCGGCAGGCCGTGGCGCCGCCGCCTCGCCCGAGGCCGGATCTTGCGGCGGGGACGAGCCGGCAGTTGCCGTCCTCGAAGGTTGCGAGGTCGCTGCGGGGGCCGCGGGCACCTGCTCAAGCCGGGAGACGACGACCGTCGGCTCTATCCCGAGCCGCTCGGCCACCCGCCTGGTCAGATCCTCCCTCGTCGCGCCTGGAGGGATCGCAGCCAGGACCGGGGCGACTTCTCCCATGCCGCGATCGCGGTCCTGAGGGGAATCGCGGTCGACGCCGTCGAGGATCAGGCCGACCTGAAATTCGGGAAGGTCAACCGCCGATTCAACCATCTGCCTGAACTTGTCCGCACCGCCTCCGGCGGTCGCGATCTCAGCGGGGTCCTCGCCCGCCGGCATGGCGACCACCCGGATCGTCAGCTTGCGTCCGGCGGCGACCTCCTGAGCCCTGAGCATCGCCTTGCGGCCGGCCGCATCGGCATCCAGGGCCAGCACGACCGTATCGACAGTCGCCGAGAGCAGCGCCAGCTGGGGCTCGGTGATGGCCGTGCCCATCACCCCGACCGCCTGGGCCAGGCCGGCCTGGTGGAGCGCGAGCACGTCGGTGTAGCCCTCGACCACCAGCGCGTAGCCGGCCTTGGCCATCGCCGGCCTGGCGATGTCGATGCCGTACAGGATGTCGCCCTTGTGGAAGAGCTCGTTCTCGGCGGAGTTGAGGTACTTGGGCTTCTGGTCGTCGCGCATGGCGCGGGCACCGAACCCGACCGCACGGCCACGGGCGTCCCGGATCGGAAAGGTGATTCGCTCGCGGAAGCGGTCGTACATGCCACCCGACCTGCCCTTCTGGGCGAGCCCCGCCGCACCGAGTTCGTTCACCGAGAAGCCTGCCTGCTGGCCGCGCATGATCAGAGTGTCCCAGGCGCTCGGTGCGTAGCCGATCCCGAACTGCCTGAGTACTTCCTCGCCGAGACCGCGCGAGGCAAGGTAATCCCTCGCTTTCCGTGCCTCAGGGGCGTCCTGGAGGAAGGCCGAGTAGAACATCGCGGCCCGTTCCAGAAGCTCGGTCAGCCGGTTGCGTGCCTTGCGCCTCTGCTCGGCCTGCGGATCTTCCTGCTCCCTGGTCACCTCGACCCCGTAGCGGTCGGCCAGGAGCTCGACCGCGGCGGGGAAGTCGATGTTCTCGATCTCGGTGACGAAGTCGAACACGTCCCCTCCCACCCCGCAGCCGAAGCAGTGGTAGAGCTTCTCCTCGGCATGGACCGAGAACGAAGGTGAGCGCTCCTCGTGGAAGGGGCAAAGACCGGTGTAACGGACCCCTGCCCGTCGCAGGTCGGTGTGGGTCGAGACGATCTCGACCATGTCGGCCGCAGCGCGGACGCGATCGATGGTGTCGGGGGTGAACTTGGACAGAAAGTCAACCCTAGAGCCTGCCCCGGCATTCGGAGCCGCCACTCTCCGCAGCTTGCGGCCGTCCTGCCGGAGCCCTAAAGCCGGGATCGCTCGGGTACGTACAGGTCGGTGAAGTGAGCGATGCAGTACCGGTCGGTCATGCCGGCCAGCAGGTCGGTGACGCGCTGGACCGGATCCGCGGCCGGATCCACCTCCGGGACCTCGTCGGGGCGTTCCATGTAGTGGTCGAACAGGATCCGGAGCGCACGGTGGACCCGTTCGTGCTCCGCCCGGGCCGCTGAGCCCAGGTAAACCTTGTCGAACATGAACTTCCGAAGCCTCAGCATCGCGCTGCCGAGCTGCTTGCTCTGGCGGATCTCGTCGCCCTGCTGCGACTGATCGACGATGTCCTTGACCAGCCGGTCGATGCGACTCGAACCGGTCGGACCAAGCAGGGCGATCTCCTCAGTCGGCAGGTCGCCCGGGGTGAGCACCCCGGCCCTGAGCGCATCGTCGATGTCGTGGTTTATGTAAGCGACGCGGTCGACCAGCCGCACGATCTGGCCTTCCAGCGATTCGCTTTTGACCGGGCCGGTGTGTTTGAGAATGCCGTCCCGGACCGGCTCGTTGAGGTTCAGCCCGCGACCGTCGCGCTCAAGTACTTCAACCACCCTCAGCGAGTGCTCGTTGTGGCGGAAGCCGGGGCCACCGTGAGCCTGGCTGGCTTCATTGAGCGCCTGCTCGCCGATGTGGCCAAAGGGTGGGTGGCCGAGGTCGTGGGCGAGTCCGATCGCCTCGGTCAGATCCTCGTTCAGACCGAGCGCCCGGGCGACGGTGCGCGCGATGCCCGTGGCTTCCAGGGTGTGGGTCAGCCGGGTCCGGTAGTGGTCGCCCTCGGGAGCGACGAAGACCTGGGTCTTGTGCATCAGGCGGCGGAATGCCTTGCTGTGGACGATCCGGTCCCGGTCGCGCTGGAACGGCGTACGCAGGGCGTTGTCGGGTTCCGGTTCGGCTCTGGTCGCCGGATATGACGGGATCGCCCGCTCCGTGAGGATCTCCAGCTCGCGCCTTCTCATGCGGTCCACGAATGCGGCGGTGGCCGCATCACCCACCGACCCTTCTTCCCCCACCGACCCCGCTTCGCCGATCGTCTCTCCTTCGGTCACGCCGCGGTCTTTTCTTCGGGCCTCGGCAGCCGGACGTGGGCGTGGTGCTCCAGGGTCTCCCCGATTGCGCGGCCGGCCTGCCTGATCGCGGCAGGAGACGCCTGCGGCGATTCGCTCATCGGTCTACCGAGTGCCCCGACCATGAAACCGTGGGCTTCCTCGGACAGCGGAAAAGAGTTCGCTTCGCAACTCGGGCAGACAACCCCGCCCGCGACCCCCGAGAACGCCGTCAGGTGTTCACTGTTGCCGCAACGTGAGCAGCCCGAAAGCTCGGGTGCAAAACCTGCCGCCAGGGCCAGTTTCAGCCGAAACGTAACCATCCCTCCGGGACCGGCCACGACCCCGTCCGGATCCTCGTCAACCAGGGCCAGATACCGGCAGAGCAGGTTGTAAGCGGGCAGGTTGGGCTCGGCCCCGTCGAGCAACCGGAGTACGGCGCCACAGGCGTCGCTCGCGGCCGCGATGCCGGCGCCGGAGGAACGCAGTCGCGAGTAGCCGTCAACCGTCTCGGCAGAAGTCACGGTGTGGAGGTCCCCCCGGCCGCGATGCAGCACCAGGTCCAGCCTGAAGAATGGCTCCAGCCGGCCGCCGAAGCGGGTCCTGGGCTTGCGTGATCCCTTGGCGATCGCGCCCAGCCGACCGTACTCGCGGGAGTAAAGGTGAAGGATCCGGTCGGCCTCCCCGTAGCGGATCGAGCGCAGCACAACGGCTTCGGTCTTGAAGGTCTTCGACATCGCTTCAAAGGTTGCCGGTTTGGTCGGACGGCCCGCCGGACGGCTCGGTCCGGAAAGGCCGTGACGGCACCGGACAGGATCCGCACGCAGCTGGGGCCCAAGCGGGCTCAGTTCCGTCCGGACCTGGCGGACCTTCGAGGCCTGCGCCGGAGCCGCGTCTGACACGCCGGGCAGAAGTAGGTCGAGCGGCCGCCGACCACGATCCGGACGATGGCCTCGCCGCACCTCGGACAGGCCTCGCCTTCGCGCCGGTGCACGAGGAACTCGTTCTGCATCGCGCCGGTCTCGCCGCGGGCGTCGCGGTAGTCGTCAATCGAAGCCCCGCCGAGGTCAAGGCCGCGCTGGAGCGCTTCGACGACCCCGTCGCGCAGCGCCCGGTGGTGCTCGGGCTTCATCGAGCCACCCGGCGAGAGTGGGTGCAGCCCGGCCCTGAACAGTGCCTCGTCCGCATAGATGTTGCCGACCCCGGCCACTCCCTTCTGGTTGAGCAGGAACGACTTAAGCGGGCCGGTCCGCCCGGCGCTCATCGACGCCATTGCCTCCACCGTGAACCCGGACGAAAGCGGCTCGACACCGAGCCGGGAGTCGAAGTACCCCGCGAGCGTCCCGGGATCGGCGACAAAGCCACGCCCGAAACGTCTGGGGTCGGCGAAGAGCAGCGCACCGCCGTCGTCGAGGGTAAACCGGGCCTTCAGGTGCCTGTCTGCGTCGCCGGCGCCATAGATGCGGGCGTCACCGGGGTTTGTGGTGCCGTCCGGCGCGAGCAGGGTGATGCTTCCGGTCATCCTCAGGTGGATCACCATCGAGTTTCCGTCATCGAGTTCAAAGACCAGGTACTTGCCGCGGCGACCGACATCGGTCATCGTCCGGCCTTCCACCGCCGCCTCGAATGCCGCCGGACTGGCGGGCTTGGCGAAGTACGGATCCAGTACCTCGACCGCCTCGATCCTGCGACCTCCCAGATCCGGCTCGAGCTGGCGTCGGATGGTCTCTACTTCGGGCAGTTCGGGCACCCGGGGGTTCTATCAGGACAGCCGCCCCCGGCAGTCCGGCCGGACCCGGGCGGCCGGGCGATCAGTCGCTGGTGGCGCGGGGGTGCGTCTTGAAGTAGACGTCTTTGAGCTGCTGGCCAGAAAGGTGGGTGTAAATCTGGGTGGTCGCGACGTCGGCGTGGCCGAGCATCTCCTGTACCGAGCGCAGGTCACATCCGCCCGCCAGCAGGTGGGTGGCGAACGAGTGACGCAGCGTATGCGGGCTCATCCGGTTCTCGAGGCCGGCGGTGCGCGCGTGGCCCTGAACGATCTTGTAGAGGCCCTGTCGGGTGAGCGCGCCGCCGCGGAAGTTGACGAACAGCGCCTTCTCCGGCTTGCCCTTGACCAGCTTCGGCCGTCCGCTGCGCAGGTACTGACCGATCGCATGGATGGCCTGGCGGCCGAGCGGGACGATTCGCTCCTTGTTGCCCTTGCCCCGGGCCCTGAGCATGCCTTCGTGGGTATCGATGTCGGTCATCTCGAGCCCGACAACCTCCGACGCACGAAGCCCGCATGCGTACATCACCTCAAGGATCGCCCGGTCGCGGTAAGTCTGAGGCGAGTCGCCCTTCGGCGAGTTCAGCAGCCTGGAGACTTCGGCCTGGTTCAGCACGTTCGGCAGCTTCTTCGACCGTCTCGGCGAGGCCATGCCGGCAGTTGGGTCGTCGACGATCAGCTCTTCGCGACGCAGGTGCTTGTAGAACGAGCGCAGGGCGGCCGTCTTGCGGTGGACGGTGGCAGAGGCGAGGCGCTCGCCCGGCTCCCCGGAGCTGAGATCGGCGGCGTATGCAGCCATCTGTTCCGGTGTGACTGCGATCGCGTCGAGGTCTCTCTCGCAAAGGTAGTTGCCGTACTGAAGGAGGTCCGTCCGGTACGCATTGAGCGTGTTTCGCGAGAGCCCCCGCTCGAGTTCGAGATAGGCCAGGAACTCGAGCAGCATGTGCTCGAAGCGGGCGGACTCGATCGCAGGCTCGGGGGTCACAACAGCGGGCGGCATTCCCGGTCTTTCTTTCTGGTCCCCATCTTCCCTTGCCGCGCAACGGATCCCGCAGGGGCGTGTCAGCGCACGAGCATGACAGCGGATCCCGCAGGGGCGTGTCAGCGTACGAGCATGACAGCGGATCCCGCAGTGGCGCGACGGGCCGCCGGGGCCGGCTTCAGTCGAAGATCAGCGAGGCGAGCCGTGAACCGGCAGCGAGCGGGCCGGCGAAGAACTCGGGGTCCTGATGGAGATCGCGTCCCATGGTCCGGGTCGGTAGGCCGGCGGCCAGGTATCCGTCGAGGTCGACCGTTTCGACCGTGACGTGGTGCCTGCCCCCACCCTCCTCCTCGACCACCGAGGAAAGCTCCTCTGAGCCGGCCGGGAGAGGTACATGAACACCTCCGAGTGCCAGCCGCATGACTGTGCGTGAGTGGTGGCTCAGACCGCGATGGCGAGGCCGGGGATCACCGCTCGAAAGCCTTGCCGAGAGGATCACCGGGAAACCAAGTGCCAGTCCGGCGTGAGCCACGTCAAGAGCGACCATCCCGCCGTGGCCGTAGGTGGTCGCCGAGCCGAGGATCCCGGGACCCGGCCCGGCGATCACCGCGTCCCAGCCGAGTGAGCCGGCAGCGTCGATCGCACCGACCAGGGTGATCGCCTCCTGCCTGCCACCGTACGAAGGACCGGCGGTCACGTGGCCGGAAAGCAAACCGGCTTCCAGGAGATTGCCAACGTCCCGGGAAAGCGCACCAGGAAGAGCACCACCACCGGTCTGGACGTATCCGATCGAGGGCCGTTCGCGGCCGGCGGCCGCCGCGTTGGAAGCGCAGGCCCAGGCCGCCGGGGCGAGATGTCCGTGGAGACCGATCGCCAGCACGGGCAGCCTGGAGACGGGCTGACCGCGGTTGCCCTCATCGGCCGACCGGGACTCACCATCGGCTCCGTTCCCCGGGTCCGCCACCTCACGCTCAATCGTCGCCACGGGGTGCTGGAGCGGGCTGTAGTTCAGCTTCATCACGTGCTCGCCCTCGGCTCCTCCGCCGTTGAGACCACGGGTCAGGTTGACCAGGACTACGTCGAAGCCACCGGATCCGAGGCCGAGGTCGAGTGCCTCGACGTTGACCACCACCTCGTCCCCGATGTCACAGGGGCCGATCAGCCCGAAGTCGGCCCATGCCGGACGGGTCTCTTCCCCGACCCTGACCTCGAGCGGCCCGGTTGCGACCACGGTTCCACGCCGGAGCTTCAGCATGTCGCCGCCGCTTCTTCGATTGCGGCCTCACAGACTTCGAGCATTTCGATCAGGTTCTCCCTCGGCACCCACTCCTGGTGGGTGTGGTTCTCGTAGGTGCCGTTGGCAAGCAGGATCGCGTCGATACCGGACGCGTTGAACACGTTGGCGTCGCTGCCACCGCCGGTCGCGACCCGGCGCGGCTCGTGACCACGTGAAGCCAGGGCGGCCTCCGCCACTTTGAGCGCGACCGAGTCGTCATCGATCCGGTAGCCGGTGAAGACCTGTTCGGTCCTTATGTCCACCTCGCAACCGTGCTCGGAGGCGGCCCAGATCATCGAGTCGCTCATGGCCATGATCGCCTCAACGACCTTCTCCGGGTCCACTGAACGGGCCTCGCCCGAGACCCGGCAGCTGCCGGGGACGATATTGCCCGAAGTTCCACCCTCGATCAGCCCGATGTTCGCGGTCGTCTCCGGATCGATCCGGCCGAGCTTCATCCCGGCGATCGCGGCCGCTGCGGCTGCGATGGCAGAACGGCCGGATTCCGGGTCCAGCCCGGAATGCGCCTCCACTCCTTCAAAGCGCGCTTCGATCCGGTGGTGACTTGGTGCGGCAACGATCACCTCGCCGATATCGGTGGCGTGGTCGAGCACGAAAGCCATCGATGAATTCAGCTTCGTTAAGTTGAAGGCGGCAGCTCCGCGCAAGCCCTGCTCTTCTGCGACCGTGAACAGCAACTCGATCCCGACCGGGGGCGGCTCTTCACGGTGACGCGCGGCCAGCTCGATCAGGACCGCGACGGCAGCCTTGTTGTCGGCGCCGAGGATGGTCTGCCCGGCACTGCGGTAGACACCGTCGTCAAGCTCTACCTCGATCGGCCCGTCGTGGGGAACGGTGTCGAGATGGGCGCAGAAGGTGATCCAGGCATCCACTTTCCCCGGGATTCGGGCGAGCAGATTTCCACAACCGGCCCCGGCCGGTCCGGCTGCATCATCTTCTTCGACCTCGATTCCAAAGCCCTCCAGCTCAGCCCGCACGAAGGCGGCCACGCCCGCCTCTTCTCCGGTCGGGCTGGATATCTCACACAGCCGCGCGAACCTGCTCAACCCTGCCCCCTCAGGACGGTGTAACGGAGCCGTTGCAGGCAGCACGGCCGAGCGAGAGCACGATCCAGAAGAAGACCATCAGCTCCGGGCGCCCTCTTCAACCTCTCCTGCATCAACGGCCCTTTCGGCTTCCGCATCACCGCGGCTCGCCGCCTGCTTTGCGGCCGCCTTCATGAACTCCCTGAAAAGGGGCTCGGGCCGGTTGGGACGCGAATTGAACTCGGGGTGAAACTGCGAAGCGATGTAGAAGGGGTGTTCCGGGAGCTCGACTATCTCGACCAGGCGCTCGTCCGGAGAGGTGCCGCTACAGACGAGGCCGGCCTCTTCGAGCCGGGTCCTCAGCAGGTTGTTCACTTCGTAGCGGTGACGGTGACGCTTGTAGATCACGGCCTCACCGAAGATCTCCATCGCCCTCGTTCCTTCGTGGATTTTCACCGGGTCGGCACCGAGGCGCATGGTGCCACCCATGTCCGAGACTTCCTTCTGCTCGGGCAGCAGGTCAACCACCGGGTGCGGGGTCTCGGGATCGAACTCGGACGAGTTGGCGCCGTCCATGTCCGCCATCGAACGGGCGAACTCGATCACCGCGATCTGCATGCCGAGGCAGATCCCCAGGTAAGGAATGCCGTTCTCGCGGGCGTAGCGGGCCGCTTGCACCTTGCCCTCCACCCCACGCTCGCCAAAGCCTCCCGGGATCAGGATGCCGTCCATGCCTTCCATCTCACCGGGATCAAAACCGTCGGAGTCGATCAGCTTGACTTCGACCTTGACCCCGTTGTGGATGCCGCCGTGGTCCAGCGCCTCCATAACTGACTTGTAGGAATCGGCGAGCTGCACGTACTTGCCCACCAGGCCTATCTTCACGGTACTTTCGGCGCGGTCGGCCATCCGCAACATCTCTTCCCAGTCGGCCAGATCCGGCATCGGCGCATCTTCGATCCGGAAATGATCGAGGATGAAGTCGTCGGCCCCTTCGGCCCGGTACATCAGCGGGATCTTGTAGACGTTGTCCACGTCCTGGCCGGAGATGACGGCCTCAACGGGAAGGCTGGCGAAGTGAGCGATCTTCTCCCGGATGCTGCGGTTGAGGCCGGTCACCGAGCGGCAGATCAGTGCGTGTGGCTGGATGCCTATCCGGCGGAGTTCGTTGACCGAGTGCTGGGTCGGTTTGGTCTTCATCTCCCCGGCATGGCTGATGTAGGGCACCAGGGTCAGGTGGATGAACATCGCCCGCTTCGGGGTCAGCTCGGTGTAGAGCTGGCGGATTGCCTCGAGGAACGGAAGTGACTCGATGTCGCCGACAGTGCCGCCGATCTCGGTGATCACGAAATCCACCGCCTTGGTCTCGGCGACGATCAGGATGCGGTTCTTGATCTCGTCGGTGATGTGGGGGATCACCTGAACCGTGCCGCCAAGGTAGTCGCCGCGGCGCTCGCGGCGGATCACCGAGTTGTAGACCGAGCCGGCAGTGACGTTCGAGGCGCGCGAGGTGTTCTCGTCAGTGAAGCGCTCGTAGTGGCCGAGGTCGAGGTCGGTTTCGGCGCCATCCTCGGTGACGAATACCTCGCCGTGCTGGAAGGGGCTCATTGTGCCCGGATCCACGTTCAGGTACGGATCGAACTTCTGGATCTGAACCCGGAAGCCGCGGGCGACCAGCAGCCGGCCGATCGAGGCCGAGGCGATGCCTTTTCCGAGAGCCGAGAGCACGCCGCCGGTGACGAAAATGAAGCGGGTATCTGACGGGTTCTGGTTGCTCACTTAGCTTTCCCGAGGGAGTCTATAAATCGTAGAGGCGGAACCCGGTCGATTGTTTTCGATATCGAGCGGAACTCGCCAAAAAGCGTGATTGAGAGCACGATCACCAATGCGATCAGCCTGCCACTCTGGCTCAGCTGTGTCAAGAGCATGATCCCGACCACGGCCCCGGCCAGGTTGGAACCGGTGTCACCGAGCATCGCCCGTTCCCCGAGGGTGAACCAGGCGGCGACCAGAAAAGGTCCGATGAAGACGCCGAGCAGTTCGACCGGGGCCAGGGTCCATCCGGCCAGGCAGAACCCGGCGACCAGGACCACCAGGGTCTTCTCCACCCTGCCTCCCCGCAGGTCGAGAAGGTTGAAGACGTTGGTGACGAGGATCAGCAGGACGATGTCGGCCAGGTAGCCGAGCCACTCGTTCCCGGTCCCGGTCACTACATAGGCTGCGAGCGCCAGCGCGCCGACGGCCTTTACCGCGCCGGTCGAGAGCTCGCCCCGGAACACGGCCGAAGCGTGGCCGCGCCAGCCGCGCGGGGTGTCCGGGCTGGCCCCCATCCCGAGCGAGTCGTCGAGCAGCCCGAGAAAAGCGATCCCGACCAGATAGACGATCCACTGGCGAAGTCCGGGGTCGAGCAGGTCGAGGCCGCCGCGCTCGTCGAGCACCGCGAGTGGCGCCAGGCTGACCAGCGCCGCTGTCACCAGCACCGCCCCCAACGGAAAGGCCAGCTTGCGGTCGCGGTAGTTGACCCGCAGATGTCCCGCCCTCAGCAGGCCCTTGAGTCCGGCCGGTACGAGCAGCAAAGAGACGGCGACGGCGACCGGCAGGCCAACCCAGAGAACCGCTCAGCCCTGCTCTCCGGCGGCCCTGCGTGTTGCGGCAAGGGGGCGCAGCAGATCGGGCAGCAGGCGGTCAGCGCTTTCCTTGACGCCGAAGCTCCCCTGGGCCCCGGCAAGGGCGTAAACCAGGCTCACACGACCTGAAGGCAGGTTGACGTTGTCGACGCTCGAAACTCCGCGATCCGAGAAATACGCGACCGACGAAGGGTCGGTGGAGACCTCCTCGACTCCGACCAGTCCGGCGCGGGTCGTGCGCATACCCTCGATCATCGCGTCATCGAGCTGGCTGCTCAGATCGGCGTCGGCCGATGCCAGATCCTCGGGATCGCCGCGGTAGATGATCAGTCCATCCAGGTCTCCGAACTGGCCGCTGGACTCCGACATGAGCGAGTTCCGGCTCACCTGGAGGATGCGCCCGCCGGTCACCAGTTGCCGCCCGGCGGTTACGCCGTAGGGCTCGATCAGGGCGGGGCGCCGGTCGAGCCTGGCGAAGCGGGTACTGCCCAGCGAGTCGGCGAGGTCGGCGAGGTCCGGGGGCTGGCGAACCACGCCGACCGCAACCAGCTCCGCTGAGGTCGGCTCGATCGCCCGTTCGATCTGGTCGGTGATCCCCGCAGGCAGCGATCCGAAGCCGACCAGGCCGATCCGCTCGTCCTGCAGGCGCAGCGCGGTAAGGGACGGGTAGACGCTGTCCCCGAACTCGTTGGCCCAGGCGAGTTCCTGCTCGAGATCGTCGATCTCGGCCCGGGCGCCGTCGAGGTCCTTGTTCAGGCTCGATTCGAGGTCCTTACGGGTGTTGTCGAGGATGTCACCCCCGATCTGGGAACCGATCAGGATGCCGATCGCAAGGGCGAAAAACACGGCCGCCAGGGAGGCTGCGTGGTATCGGGCGCTGTATCCCATCGGATCAGCTTAAGGCGTGTTGCCGAAAGTGGCCGGTCCGGCCTGCCTGACTCAGAACCCGAGCCAGATCTTCAGCTTCAGCCAGATCAGGTCGGCGAGGTCGGCCAAAGCCGGTGAGCTCAGGACCACGATCACCACGAGGACCAGAAAGGCTCCGAGGAACAGGAACAGCGGCCCCACCGAAAGACCGGGGTTGTAAAGCCGGCTCACGCCCTTGGCGTCGATCAGGACCTCGCCGATGCGAAGCCGGGTGAGGAAGGTCGAGGACATGCCGTCCCGATCCTTGTCGAGAAACTCCATCAGGTTGAAGTGAGCGCCGACCGTGACGATCAGGTCGGCGCCTTTCTCGAAGGCCATCAGCATCGCGACGTCCTGGCTGGTTCCGACTGAAGGCAGCACGGTGTGCTCGACGCCGAGGTCGAGCAGACGCTGGCGGCCGGGTGCACGACCGTCGCTGTAGCCGTGGACGATCAACTCGGCACCACTCTTAAGCGTCCGGTCTGTGGCTGAATCCATGTCGCCCAGGATCATGTCCGGACGGTGGCCGGCCTCGCGGATTGCGTCAGCGCCCCCGTCGACGCCGATCAGTACCGGCTTCATGTCCCTGATGTAGGCGTGAAGTGCCTTGAGATCCCGCTTGTAATTGGGGCCGCGGACAACGATCAGAACGTGACGGTCGCGGAAGTCGGTGCGGGTTTCGGGCAGTTCGATGTTGCCACTGAGCAGCTCGCCCTCTTCGCGGATGTGGGTGACGGTGTTCTCGGCGAACGCCGCCAGAGCGTGGTGAATCTCCTGTTCCTGCACCTCGATCCTGAGCTTGAGGTCGGGCTCGAGCTGCTCCACCCCGGTAGCGACCACGGCCCCGTCACGCAACAGTTCCGACCCGCGAAGTTCGACCTGCTCGCCGTCATTCAGCAGCTCGAAGAGGTCGTCTTCGGGAAAGTCGACCAGACGCATACCGGCTTCGACCAGCATCAGGGGCCCGCGATTCGGGTACTTGTCGTCGGAGGACGGTTCGTTGTTGAGCACGGTCCTGACTCCGCAGGTCACGAGGTCCTCGGCGGCGATCCGGTCGATGTTCCGGTGGCGGATCACCGCGATGTTGCCGGGCCCGATCTGCTTGACCAGGTCCTTCGTCTTGCGACCGAGTCGCACGGTTCCGGTCGAGTTCACGCTCGCCACCGTTCCGTCTGACCGCTTGCCGGCACCGCGCGAACCCAGCCTGTTCAGCATGGCACTCACCCCACGAGGGTAATGGCTACCGGCCGGCCGAGACGAGCTGGCGGGCGTGGCGGGTCGCCGCTTCGTCTCCGCTCTCGCCACCCATCATCCGGCGAACCTCCTCGACGACCGCTTCGCCTTCGAGTTTCGTGACGGTTGCCCGGGCCGGCTCAGCCGAGCCGTCCTTTCGAACCGCAAAGTGCGTGGCAGCCTTTGAGGCGACCTGGGGCAGGTGGGTGATCGCGATCACCTGACGACCGGATGCGACCCCACGCAGGCGCCCTCCTACGACCGTCGCGGTGTTACCGCCGATGCCGGCGTCGATCTCGTCAAAGACGAGGGTCCGCTGGTCACGCGAGCCGGGCTCGGCCAGGGCCAGCATCACCCGTGACAACTCACCGCCGGAGGCGGTGTCCCTGAGCGGCCGGGCCTCGATTCCCGGGTTCGTCGAAAGCATGAACTCGACCGTTTCGGCACCGCCTGGTCCGAATCCACCGGCGACCGGCACGAGATCAATCGTCAGCGTGGCTCCGTCCATCGCCAGGTCGGCCAGGTCGCCGGTGACCCGGCTCGCGAGCCCGGCGGCGGCCCCGTTCCGGCTCGCGCTCAGGTCCGCTGCCGCGTCTGTCAGCTGCCCGGACAGCCGCTCCACCGCCTCGCGCAACTCGGCCTCACGGCTCTCTCCGCCTTCGAGCGCCGCTATCTGCTCGCGACACGAGGAGGCATGGGCAAGAACCGACTCGATTGAGCCACCGTGCTTGCGCTCCAGCCGCGAGAGCAGGTCAAGGCGCTCTTCGATCCCGGCCAGCGCCTCCGGGTCCGCCTCAATGCCGCCTGCGTATCCACGAAGCTCGACTCCGATGTCGTCCATCTCCAGAGCCAGGCTCCTGACCCGCTCGACCAGCGTGTCGAGTTCGGCATCAACGCCGCTGACCTGCGCCAGGCTCTCGGCCGCCCCGGAAACCTCAGCCGTCGCCCCACCTTCGAGGCCGTCTCCACGCAGCGCCGAAGCCGCGCCGTCCGCCGCGCCATGCAGGCGATCAGCGTGCCGAAGCCGCTCCCGCTCGGCCATCAGCCCTTCTTTTTCGCGCTCGCCCGGCCCCGCCTCCTCGATTTCAGCCAGCTCGAAACGGTGGAGATCGAGATCGCGCTCCCGGGCGCGCTCGCCGGTGGTCAGAGCCTCCAGCTCGGCCAGCGCCTCACGGTGAGCGACATAAACCTCGCGGTAACGCGTCAGCAACTCACCGTGCCCTTGGCCACCGGCACCGTCGACCATCGCCAGCTGGGCCGAGCCGATGGTCAGCCTGCGGTGCTCATGCTGGCCGTAGAACACGATCAGGTCTTCGCTCACCAGCTGCAGTTCCGGGGCACTGGCTGCCCGACCGCCGATGAAGGCCGACGTGCGGCCTCCGGCAGAGACCCGGCGCCCCAGCACCAGCTCGCAGGTTCCTTCGGGAAGGCGCTCTCTGATCGCCGCATAACGCCCGTCCTCGGACCAGTCCGCCGGCAAGTCGAAGACGCCCTCGACCCAGGCTTCGCCGGCTCCGGGCCTGACTATTCCGCGCCGGGCTTTGCCACCCATCAAGAGATCCAGAGAGTGGGCCAGCACCGTCTTTCCGGCGCCGGTCTCGCCCGTGAGCACGTTGAGCCCGTCGCCGGGCAGCAACTCGGCACGCTCGATCAGCAGGAGGTTCTCGATCCGGAGTTCGCGCAGCATCAGGAAACTGTTTAGCACCGGAACCGGACGCTTCGCCCCCTTCGCCACGCCGATTCGAGTCCCGGAGTTGCCGGATCCTGCCTCAGATGGCCAGGTGGCCGAACTTCTCGCGGATCCGGTGGTAGAAGTTGGCACCGGGCAACTGCGCCAGACGGGCCATATCGCGCCGGTAGCGCACCTCGGCCTCGGCACCGGGGGTCAGCTCGCCCACCTGCACTCCGTCGACGACGACGTCGACACTGTCGCGGCTACGGTGATTTACCACCACCAGCACGTCCTCCGGAGCGACCACGAGTGCCCGGGCGGTCAGCGTATGGGGCGCGATGTAAGTCACTGCGTATCCGTCCACCCCCCAGGCGAGGATCGGGCCGCTGTTGGCGAGGTTGTAGCCGGTGGACCCGGTCGCTGTCGAGGCGACCAGACCGTCACAGCGCACACGGCCCACTTCCTCCCCGGCGATCCGGTAGCTCAGCTCGGCGACGCCACTGCGTGGCCGGCGGCTGAAACCGACGTCATTGAGCCCGATCGACGGATCGCCGTCCAGGGTGACCTCGAGCCCCGGCAGGTCGACTGACTCGATGTCACCCGAAAAGGCCTGATCCAGCCCGGTTTCAATCTGGGCGGCGTCGACAGCCGCCAGAAAACCGACCCGACCGAAGTTGACTCCGAACACCGGGACCTTGGTGCCGGTCATCGAGCGCAGGGCCCGCAGCACGGTTCCGTCCCCGCCGAGCACGACGCACAGCTCGGGCACACGGTCGCCTGCCTGATCGCTTGGCAGCAACTCCCAGCCGTGTCGTTCGGCGGCCGACATCACGCTCTCGGTCGCTGCAGCTATGCCTTCGGCGTGGCCGTGGGTGAAGAGGAGTGCAAGCGGGGCGCTGCTCATACCTCGACACCTTCGCAGAGTTCGGCCCCGCTCGGGGCGCCTTCGGACCGGCCGGCGGCACCATCACCGGATAGCCCGAGGTGCAGGAATGTCTCGAGGTTGCCCTTCGGACCCGGCAACCCTGTGGGAGCGACGCCGAGCAACGCCAGCCCGACGCTGTGGCAGAAGTCGGCGACGGTCTCGACCGCTTCGCGGCGGTCCGCAGGATCCCGCACCACCCCGCCGCGGCCGACCCGCCGCCGGCCGAGCTCGAACTGAGGCTTGACCATCACGAGCATTTCGGCCCGCTCTGCCAGCACGGCGGCCACCGGCTCGATCACCTTGGTCAGCGAGATGAAAGAGACGTCGATCACCGCGAGGCGGGGCGTTCCGTCGATATCTCCCGGCCGCAGATCCCTGGCGTTCAGCCGCTCAATAACCGTGACCCTCGGGTCGTCGCGCATGCTCTGGTCGATCTGGCCATATGCCACGTCGAGGGAGACGACACTCCGGGCTCCCCGCTGGAGCAGGCAATCGGTGAAGCCACCGGTCGAGGCACCGACGTCGAGGCAGTCGAGGCCCTCCACCGCGAGCTCCAGGCGGTCGAGCGCGTTCGCCAGCTTGATCCCGCCCCTCGACACATAGGGCCGGGTGCCGATCACCTCGATCTCCTGATCCGGGCGCACGTCCTGGCTGGGCCGCAAGGCAACCGGACCGTCGACGCCGAGCTTGACGTGTCCGGCCCTGACTGCCTGCGCCGCTGCGGTCCGCGAAGGAAACAGCCCTCGTTCGGCAAGCACGGTGTCGAGTCTGGATCGCTTACGGCTCATGGCCCAAAGGTACCGGGAGGCCGCCCGGCCGCAGGCTTCCCCCGTGCTCTGAAGCCTGTCTTGGGGACTGTGATTCGACTCACACACAAGAAACGCGTGTTTACGTATCTTCGTTTCAGAGAAATGATCATGAGAAATCGCCCCATTGACATAGATGTTCACAACGGCCTCGTCCTCGCGGGCGCGCCGCTCCTGATGGTGGTCCCGTACCTGCTGACTTTCAGCCCCGGTGTCGGCCTGCTCTCCTTTTTCCTCGGTTGCCTGCTGATGGGCGTGGCCCTGACGGCCGCT